>Ga0196970_1000004_pt1 | contig 677646 bp, 596 predicted proteins | sample S1v_513CmetaG_FD_148672 | JGI IMG/M metagenome (GOLD analysis project Ga0196970, IMG submission 148672) | Soil microbial communities from Anza Borrego desert, Southern California, United States - S1+v_5-13C | ecosystem: Environmental > Terrestrial > Soil > Desert | place: USA: California...
CTTTGTATATCAGCGAACACTTATAAGTCTTTGGGTAACAGAATAGAGCTTGATACGTAGGAAAATCCGTAAGGTTTACGTGATGTAAACCTAGCACATACCAACAGGACGTTGGGTTTATGTGCGTTAGGATTTTACAAGTATCAAGCTCTAATTCTGTCCAAAGCTTATATTGTGTGAGTCGATATACAAAGTTAATGCTTCTATGTTGCTATATAGTACATTCTTATTTCGCTACTATATAACCCTCAGCGGCGAGCAGTTCTGCAGTCAATACAGAGCCTCCGGCTGCTCCTCTTAGGGTGTTGTGTGACAAACACACGAACTTGTAGTCAAATATGCTGTCCTCTCTAAGTCTTCCAATTGTTATGCCCATCCCATGCTCAACATCCCTGTCAAGCTTTGTCTGGGGTCTGTTGTCCTCGTTGAAGTATGTGAGAAACTGCTTTGGAGCATTGGGAAGCTTCAATAATTGAGGCTTGCCTTTGTAGTTTTTCCAGCGCTCAATTATTGTCTCCTTGGTCGGTTTATGCGTAAAGGAGACAGATACTGCTGCCAGATGTCCTTCTGCTGCAGGCACTCTAATGCATTGGGCTGTTATTATCGGAGCAGCAGCCTTAATTATCTCATTGCCCTCTATGTGTCCCCATACCTTGAGAGGTTCTTGCTCACTTTTCTCTTCCTCACCGGATATAAAAGGAATTATGTTGTCTACCATCTCCGGCCAATCGGCAAAGGTTTTTCCACTGCCGGAAATAGCCTGGTAGGTGCACACTGATATTGCCGAAGGTTTGAAGTCCATAAGTGCATTTATGGCTGGAACATAGCTTTGTATTGAACAGTTGGGCTTGACTACTATAAAACCTCTGCTTGTTCCAAGGCGCTGTTTTTGTTTTTCGATAATGGAAAGATGCTCCGGATTTACCTCGGGTATGACCATTGGGACGTCGGGAGTGAGCCTGTGGGCTGAATTGTTTGATACCACAGGAGTTTCTGTTTTTGCATACCTTTCCTCAATTTCCTTTATCTCACTTGCAGGCATATCTACAGCACAGAATACGAAATCTACTTCACTGCCAATGGAATCAACATCATGCAAGTTCTTAACTATCATAGACTTTACGCTGTCAGGAATAGGTTGGGAGAGCTTCCACTTTCCGCTAACAGCATCAATATAGCTTTTACCTGCAGATCTTTCGCTTGCAGCTATTACCTTGATATCAAAATACGGGTGGTCATGGAGGAGTGTAACAAGACGCTGCCCCACAAAGCCCGTTCCTCCAAGAATTCCTACGTTGAGTTTCTTATTCATTCTCATACCTCCAAGTATATTTATGGGTGCTCTTTACATATATTATATTCAAAGTATTTGCTATATTTATTGCCTAAGATGCTTGAAATATTGCAATAAGTGCTATAGTATAAAAACAATAGGTGCGAGGTGCGGGGTTCGAGGTTCGAGGGAACTGTGAGTAATGCTCTGGAGCTTTGAAGACTAACATAGGAGGTAAATAATGAAAGAGGATGTTTTAGTAACTGGCAGCAGGAGGGGATATCTGAACAAGGACTTTGAGCTATTCCACTTAAAGGATAAAAAAAGCATGGAGTTTGAATTGCACTTTCATGATTTTAATAAAATAATCATTTTCATATCAGGCAACGTTACATATTTGATAGAAGGAAAGGCATACAAGCTTAAGCCTTGGGATATACTTCTCGTGAGCAGCAGTGAGATACATAAGACCATAGTTGATGCTTCCATGACCTATGAGAGGATGATCATATGGGTCAATTCGAATTTTTTATCCAAGCATAGCAGTCCGGAAATTAATCTATTGAACTGCTTCGATATTGCCTCCAAAGAAAAGCGCAATTTACTGAGATTGGATACTGAGCTGCTGCGTCAAGGAAAATATATTATTGCGCAGCTTAAAGAAGAGTATATGAGAGACGGCTTTGGTAGTCAAGTGCTTAAGAATTCATTGTTCCTGCAATTCATCATATATCTCAATAGGCTGTATCTTACACCTGAGGCTGTAAAACACCATGCAGAAGGGGATTATAATGAAAGTATTGGAGAAGTAATAAAGCATATAAATGAAAACCTCTGTGAAGATATGTCGGTAGAAAACCTGGCATCCAGATTTTATATGAGCAGATATCACCTAATGCATAAGTTTAAGAGCCAGACAGGTTATACCATTCACAGCTATATTCTTCAAAAACGATTGATGATGGCCAATACCCTCATAAAATCAGGGAAGTCGATGACAGAGGCCTGTTCTGAGTGCGGGTTCGGGGATTATTCAAGCTTCGTCCGGGCATTTAAAAAAATGTATGGTCTTTCTCCGAAACAGCACCATAAGCTGCTGGAGGAGCTTGAAAAATCAGGAGGCTTTGTATGAATAAGATAATGACGACTCCAAAAGAAATTGAAATAAATGAAAGGGTGCTTTATGCAGGCAATCATTACATAAGCCTGCCTGAAATCAGCACTTATGATGCTTCTGTCAGGAGTATGAATATTTTAACCTTATCAAATAAAGGCCTTATGGAGGTTAAGGGTGAGGAAACCCTGTTTAAACCGGAGTTTTATAAGGATGACAGGAGGTTATCAATACAGCGCTCAAGTGTAGTTCTCGAGAATTACTATATTCCGGTATTCTCTTTTGAGCTGGAGGGTGGAGTGCGGGTTAATGTAAAGCTCTATGCGGATCTCTATGAAAAGGGATTTGTATATGAGCTGGAAAGCTCTGAAGATATAGAAGCAAGGCTTGTTTGCACAATTGATAAGCTCAGTCTGCTGAGGTTCAACTCCCATGATTCCGAATTTAAAAAGGAAATGAAATTGGATAAATGGCTGGGCAGCCCTGCGGTAAATATTACCTCGGGCAGCACAAGCTTAAGTATAGCCTTTGGTGGAGATAGCAGCTTTGAACATCAATGCATTGATGAAGGCAGTTTTGTACTAAAGCTTAAATGCAGCGGCAGCAATGCATTTTATATTACTATAAATTCAGACATGGATGGTGCTTCCACAACTCTTATACATTTCAGGAGGAAGGGCTGCAGGAGCATATACGAGGAACTGTCAAACTGGTTAAAGAGCAAAGCTGTGGCATATGCTAAGGATACATTGCTTCAAAGGCTTTTGAATGAAAACATGTTTTTCAATTACTTCTTTGCAGTAGGAAAAGATATGGAGAGTGACAGATATGCTGCATTGACTTCGAGAAGTCCAAGATATTATGTCTCAGGAGCTTTCTGGGAACGGGACAGCTTCTTGTGGTCATTCCCTGCGATAAAGCTGGTGGAAAGGGGTTTTCATTTAAGCCTGTGCAGGGATACGATTCTTATGCATGGAAAGAATGCAGGAGACCATGCCCATTATATAGATGGAACTGTACTTTACCCTGGATTTGAGCTTGATGAAGCCGCCAGCTATTTCATACTGATAGGCAGCATGGAGAATATCGATGATGATGTGCTCAGGATTCTTGATTCTGTATTTATGAGAATTGAGAGGGAATATGACCGCGAGACCGGACTTTATAAGACTTTTCTGATGCCCTCAGATGACCCCAGTGAATACCCCTTGCTTACCGTAGACAATGTAATACTATGGAGAGGATTAAAGAACCTGTTGAGTGTATACGAGCAAAGGGGTCTTATGGAGAAGGCCGGGATCCTTGGCGATAGGATACAAGGTATATATAAAGGAATATATTCACATCTTGTGAAAGAAATAGATGGCAGAAAAATATTTGTATGGTCAGCAGATGGCAAAGGAAGCTTCAGTCTTTACAATGATCCTCCGGGAAACCTTGGGCTGCTTGACTACTACGGTTTTATTGACAGCAGTGAGGAGCTTTTCAGGAACACGATAAATTACTACTACTCCAACAATTACAGATATTACTGCGAAACATCAAGAATCAAAGAGCTGGCCTGCGATCACCATCCCAACACACCCTCGGGGCTGGGACTGTGCGGAAGCATACTGAATCCATTGCTGCAGGAGCAGGCGATCGAATGGCTGAAAGCTGCCGATATGGATTTCGGACTCTTGTGTGAAAGCTTCGATAGGAATACAGGGAAGGCAAAAACAGGGGTAGGGTTTGCCACAGGCAGCGGATATCTCGCTTTTGCACTTTATTATGTTCTAATTCAGAATCACCCAGGGGGGGAATGAAATGAATGCGGCATCAATAGTGTTCAATAATGATGATTATCTGGAGCTTACCAGCTATGAACAACTTGCAGGGAAGGTGGCGGGCTGGCTCCAACTTTGCTGTGAGCACAAAATAGATATGGTAGTTTTACCGGCACTCTTAGGCTGTCTCTTCGATAATGGTGAGAGATATATAAATGACATAATTGAACTGTCAAATGCTTATAAAGGCATGGCTATATGCCCAGGAAGTTACTTTGAAGCAGACTATGCGGATACCTATCATTCCTCCTGTATTATCATGGAGGGGGAAAAAATAATGGAGCAAAGGCAGATATATCTGGCTAAATGGGAGAAAGGACTTGGGCTTTCTCGCGGGACAGAGCTGAACAGTATTTCTCTTCGGGGATTGAAGCTAGGAATAATCATATCCACAGATGTGTTCTATCCGCAGGTTTCAAGGGCGCTTGCCATGTCAGGGGTGAAGCTGGTACTGGCTCCTACGGCTATAATAGGCAGTAGAAATATGTCCAGACAGCTTGCAGGACTTTGGCAGAATGTGCAGGCTAACCTATTTTTCGGTATGGAAAGCAGCTTCAATGGAAGCTTCAAGGGACACGACTTCCACGGGTCTTCCATAATACATGCACCCCTGGATATGACTGCAGGGGAGGACGGCTTCCTGGCTCTTGAGGGCAAAAGCCAGAAATGTGCAATCATTACAGCAGAGCTTGACAATGAAAAGCGGAAGGAAGCGGTTAGAAAGTTCAATACTCTTGGACAGCTCAATATAGAAGCATATAAGGATATATTTATGCCATCTCGGAATGGAGGTTATCATGAACAGCCTATTGGAAAAGTGGTTCCGGTGGAAGCTTGGAGAAGACAGGATAAGAACAAGCCTTAGCAGCATAAAAGCCCTGGAAAACAACCACAAGGACGGGAGGGGAAGTATCAGGGCTGCTGCTGTGCAAAGAAAAATAACTGCAGCAAAAAACGTTGAAGCTTATGCATATAGAATGGAGAGCTTTGTAAAATCAGCAGCAGAGAAGGGCTGCGATATAATAGCCTTTCCTGAATATAATTTTTTCGAGCTTCTTGGGATAATACCCGGGTTCAACCTCTTAAACCGCTGCTTGAACAAAAGACAGGTAATCCATGCCGAGAGCGGCTCGGACAGTGGCTTGAGCAAGCTATATCCTCTGCTTTGCAGTATTTCAACACCGATTCAAGCTGCAATCGAAAGTATAATGTGCGGTCTGGCTTCAAAATACTCCATATATATTTATACCGGGAGTTATTTTATTAGAGAGAATGACCATTTGTATAATGGGGGCGCCATTATTTCCCGTGAGGGTGACATTCTTGGAAGGCAGATGAAGCTGCATCTTACAGATTTTGAGGAGAAGCTTGGGATTAAGAGAGGCAATGAATTCAAGGTATTTTCCCTGGACATTGGGAATATTGCATTTCCTGTCTGTATGGATGCAACATATTATGAAGTGTTCAATCTGGCTAGAAGCAGGGGATGTGATGTCGTTGTCCTTCCAATAGCTAATAATGAGGAGTATAGGCGACCCAGGGCACTCAGGGGCATATGGCCAAGAGTGCAGGAGGCACATGTGTATGGAATCAAGGCTGCACTGAACGGCTGGTTCTGTGGTCTGCATTTCACAGGAAAAGCAGGGATATTTGCACCAATTGGCATGACACCTAGGGAGGATGGTGTAGTAGCAGTATCAGAGCACCCTGAGGGGGATTTTCTCATAGTAGGTGAAATAGACCTGGAAGCCCTTTGCAAGGAAAGAGAAGAGGATGAGTATTACGGTGACAGCAATCCTGAGTTTGAAAAGACATATTATTTTAATACCTACTTATCGTGCTCGAAATGTTGACAATTAAGCAATTAGGGCTTAATATTAATATGGTTTATAATTTTAAATTGCTGTAATATTTTGGAAGATTTTACGTGCTTGATTGTAAAAAAAGACTAATGGAAATGGGGTGTGCTGCTTATGAAAGCCGACAAAGGCAAGCTCAAGCTCTATGGCTTTAATAATCTGACAAAATCTTTGAGCTTTAATATTTATGATATATGCTATACAAAGTCTGCCGAAGATCGAAAGAAGTATATTGAGTATATAGATGAGCAGTATAATTCTACAAGGCTTACAAAGATACTAAGTGATGTAACAGAAATGATAGGCGCCAGCGTATTGAACGTGGCGAAGCAGGATTACGATCCTCAGGGGGCCAGTGTTACACTTCTGATTTCAGAGGAGGAGGTTCCACTTTACGTACTTGACCCATCCTGCAACAGGGGCGTTATTACCCCTATAAGGGAGAATATAGTGGGACACCTTGATAAAAGTCACGTAACAGTGCATACATACCCTGAGAGCCATCCTCAGAATGAAATCAGCACCTTCAGGGTGGATATAGACGTAACTACCTGTGGAACAATTTCCCCGCTAAAGGCATTGAATTATCTTATCCAGAGTTTTGATTCGGATATTATAACAATAGATTACAGGGTTAGAGGATATACCAGGGATATAAATGGACGGAAGCATTTCATAGACCATAAGATAAACTCAATACAAAACTTCATAGCAAAAGAGACTATAGACAGATACAGTCTCATTGATATGAACATATATCAATCCAACATATTCCACACGAAGATGAGGATAACCGACCTGAGCCTCAGCAACTATCTATTCGAAATAAAGGAAGAAGACCTGAGTGATATAGAAAAGAAAGAGATAGAAAAGAAGCTGGACAGGGAAATAACAGAGATTTTCTATGGGATAAATCTGCCTAAGGTTTAATTGAATGGGAATATATGAAGAATAGCAGTAATGCTGTTCTTTTTTTGTTTGACTAATTGAGAGATTGATGAAATAATTTACATATACATTGTTAAGGATGGAGTACACTATGATAAATTTCAAAGAGTTTATATACAACGTCATAGGAAAGCTTTATATACCTATAGAGCTGTCAGAGTCCACAGAAAAGAGACTGCTTCATGTGTCTGACACTCCAGCCTGCTTTTACCCTGAGCTTAGGATGCTTATTGAAAGGCTGAAGCCTGACTATATTGTACATACGGGTGATTTGGTGGACAATATAAAGCTGGCACTTTACCCCACTTCAATCTATGAGCATGAGAAATGGATAAAGCGCTTGACGGCTATTCTTGAGAACTCTGATGCTGAAATTATTCTGGCATTGGGCAATCACGATAATGTCGAAATTGAAAGCAAGCATTTCAGAAGGAGCCGTATTATCAAGAAAGCCGAAACAGTAGAGATAGAGAACCTAAGCTTCAGGATAAGCCATATGCCTAAAGGGGTGCTTGACGAACCTGCACAATATAACTTGTTTGGGCATGACCTGACATTAAAAAGCGGTTGTATCGATAATAAACTGTATTTTAATGGGATTTCATACATAAATATTATAGGGTTAGAGTCGGGAGAGTGCACGACCTTATGCTATCCTTCCGGCATTGATGATGCAAGGCTGGGGAGGCACAAAATAGGATTATGACAGAGGGGGGTAAAAGATGTTTTCTCTGGTTAGAAGCGGACCGAAAATATTGCTTTTTGAGAGCAGCAGCATACAGGAACTGAGGGAGTATCTTATACAAGAAAAGAAAGCAGACTGCTATGATTTTGACGCTGCCTTTGAAAAAGCAGGAGAAGATTATACCATCATATTTATAATCGATAAAATAACAGATGTAGTTGATTTGCAGCAAATAAAAGATGCGCTCATTATAATGGAGGAGCCGGATGTAGTACTTTGCAACCTTTTGAATGACAGAATGAGCCATCTGATAGTCAGATCCCGCATTGCAACGAGAATAATAATATTAAGGGCGATGGGGGATCTGGAAAGGGTAGTCAGAGAAATTAGTGAGGATTATAAATGCATAGAGGGTAATTTAGTAGATATTCTTAACTCATACAACGAAAAAGGTACTATAGTGGCAATAACTGACAAGCCCATACATAGGACCATGAGTGTAAATGACATGTATAAAACGGTTCTGTTCGTTGAGGAAAGATACAGGCCTCTTTTGAGGGACCTCAGATCCCACGCACTGAAATATCTGAACAGCGGACTGGCGAATAGGGATTGGTATGAGCTTGAAATAAGGATATTTGACAGATACAGCGAGTATAAGCTTCACTATGAGAGACTTCTCAATATCATGGAATGGATGGAGCTTGGGATTATACTGGGAGAATCCTGGGGTAAGGACAACCCTAGGCCTATGATGTCGGTGGAGATATATAGGGTAAGATTCTTTACCTTCCACACTCCCATATATATTAAAAAGATTTTGCTGGGCTTGGAGCTGTTGGATGATGGCACAAGAATAGTGGACTACGACCTGTATTACAACAGAAAGAAGATAAATTGGTCTGATGCAGCTGATGAGGGTATAAAGCTGAGGCACTTAATAGGTATCAAGTATAGAGGAGAGATACTTTCAAAGTTAAGCGAGAACGAAACCACAGAGCTGAACGGAATGGAAGATAAGATACTAACTACTAGAACATAGGCAATACAAAGCAAGAGATATTAGAAGTATATGTCTATGGATATTTTGGGGGTTATGAGTTGAAAAACAGGGATTTAATATTATTTATGCTGGCAAGTGCTTTTATTGGAATTAGCCAGAGTATTGACGCATCGGTTTTCAATAATTATTTGAGTGATACCTTTCATCTTACAGTATCTCAAAGGACCATACTTGAATTCCCCAGAGAGCTTCCGGGGTTCCTGGTCGTATTTGTGTCAGGAGCGTTACTGTTCCTAGGGGATGTGAGGATAGCCTCATTGGCAAATATGTTGGCTGCATTTGGACTACTGGGACTTGGTCATTTTGCATCAGATTATTATTCGATGATGATATGGATGACGGTGTACAGCATGGGGCAGCACCTATTTATGCCCATGTCCAATAGTATAGGAATGAATTTGGCTGAAGAGGGTAATCTAGGAAGGGTACTGGGAAGAATTAATGGCTTGAATACAGCTGCTTTCTTGGGCACCAGTCTGATCACTGCTTTTATATTTAGATTTGTGAAGGTCAATTACAGTGTTGCCTTTACGGTGGGAGCCCTTGCTTTTATATGCGCCTGCCTGCTAATACTTTTTATGACACCTCACAAGCCAAAGGTTAAAGTAAAGAAACTATTTTTCCGGAAGGAATATAAGCTTTTTTACTGGCTTAATGTCTTGTACGGCGCAAGGAAGCAGATATTCATAACCTTTGGACCCTGGGTGCTAATAAAAATTTTCAGCCAGGGGGTCAGCACCTTTGCCGTACTTGGGTTTTTCACTGCGGGAATAGGAATTATATTTAAGCCATATATAGGGAATCTGATAGATAAAAAAGGAGAAAAGTTTGTGCTTGCATCGGAGGCTATAGCGCTGATAGTCATCTGTGCGGGCTATGCATTTGCTGAGGGTGTGTCAGGGTTATTCGGCATTGGCGGGGCAGCGCTTTTAATAATCTGCGCCTGCTTTGTTGCAGACCAGCTGATGAGTGCAACAAGCATTGCCAGAGCGACCTATCTTAAAAAAATAGCCCTTAGTCCGGAGGATGTTTCACCTACGTTATCCATGGGGTTGAGCATAGACCATGCAGTATCAATGGTTGTGCCTTGGCTTGGAAGCTTGGTGTGGAATGCTTTCGGCTATCAATACGTATTTGTCCTGGGAGCACTTATTGCAGTGGGAAACTTGCTGCTGACCAGGTATATTGACACTGAGAAAAGAAATATTGAAGCTTAATTATGTTCGTATTGGAGGACTTGTCTGGTTAAAATCAGGCAAGTCCTTTTGATTGACTATTTAGAGCAGCAATATAAAATAACTTTTGTATATTTTTCACATCATTACTCAAAATATTCTTCATAAGGAGTGATTTTATGCGAAAGTTTAAAATGCCATCAGCTTTTACTATTCTATTAGCAATTATAATTGTAGTTGCTATACTAACTTGGATAGTTCCTTCAGGGCAGTATAACTACGTTGATCCTACAGCATCAAAAAAGGAGCCGATTCCAGGCACATATCATATGGTGGAACCAAATCCCCAGGGCATAGCTGATATAATAATGGCGCCTATTGAAGGCTTCTATGATGCAGTGGATGTGTCTTTGTTCATACTTATCATAGGAGGCTTCCTGGGAGTTGTTATGAAGACCGGTGCTATTGACGCAGGGATTGCAGGAGTCACTAAGAGCCTAAAGGGCAAGGAAAAGTGGATGATACCTATTCTTATGATACTTTTTGCTCTTGGCGGCACCAGCTTTGGCATGGCGGAGGAGACTATAGCTTTTTATCCTTTGCTGCTTCCGGTATTCATAGCCGCAGGCTATGATGCTGTGACTGCTGTGGGGGTGATTATGCTAGGTGCAGGTGTAGGAGTGCTGGGTTCAACGGTAAATCCCTTTGCAACAGGGATTGCTTCAGGCTTTGCAGGCATATCAATGGGAGAGGGAATGTTTTTAAGGCTGCTGATTCTGGTAGTGGGTGAGCTGGCCGCAATATTATATGTAATGAGGTATGCTGAAAAGGTAAAAAAGAATCCTAAAGCTTCAGTGGTATATGATATGAAGGAGGATAACGAAAAACATTTTCTCGCCCACGATGGAAGCAAGCAATTTCCTGAGCTTACAAGCAAAAGGAAGCTGGTACTTTTTCTTTTTGCTTTGACCTTTCTTATAATGATTATAGGAGTAATCCCCTTTTCGGATATCAACATCAGTTTCATTCCCACCCTGGGCTGGTGGTTCGGTGAGCTGACAACGCTATTTTTTGTCTCTGCAGTAGTTATTGGATTAGTAGCGGGACTTGGAGAAAATGGACTGGTAGACTCTTTTGTGGATGGTGCCAGAGACCTTCTGGGAGTTGCACTGATAGTAGGTGTATCTAGAGGAATAACAATAGTAATGAATGCAGGAAATATTACAGATACAGTGCTGAATTTAGGAGAGAGGTCTCTAGCGGGAACGGGCTCAATAGCCTTTGCAATAGCCTCATACCTGTTCTATTTGCCAATGTCCTTCCTGATACCGTCCACGTCAGGGCTTGCGACATTATCAATGCCCATTATGGCACCCTTGGGAGATTTTGCAGGAGTTGCAAGGCATGTAGTTATTACTGCCTATCAGTCTGCATCTGGAATAGTGAACCTTGTGACGCCTACAAGTGCTGTAGTTATGGGAGGCCTTGCAGTAGCTAGGGTATCCTATGACAGATGGCTGAAATTTGTATGGAAGCTTCTTGGGATACTTATGGTAATAATAATTGCCGCCCTAATATTGGGTGCGCTTGCCGGATAAGTTCAATTCATTGAAAAATTGAAGGCTTCAAACTTTAGATTAAATAAGTCGGGCAGACAGCTCGACTTATATTTTTTGTAGAACCTTGGACTTGCCTCATACATATACTGATAACAAATGTGTATGGGAGTGAATGCTATGTATGATGATGAAAATGACGATATTGAATTAGATGATGAGCTCTGTGAAGATTGTCCTTTTTACAGGCAGCGCCCACCTGTTCCTGGAGGCTTTGGACCGCAGGGCCCTCCACCAACCGGGGGGCAGGGACCTGGTTTTGGCCCATCGGGTGGACCTCCATCAGGGCCGCCTCCCTCAGTAGCTCCACAGTTAGCAGCACAGCAGGGATTCGGAGTTCAGGCTGTCGACCCGGGATCCATAAGAAGATGCAGAAACAGATTTGTATATCTCCAGCTCCGTAATGGCAGGGAATTCTGGGTATGGCTCACCTTTGTAGGACGCCGTTCAGTGTCAGGCTGGAGATGGACCGGATATAGGTGGGTGTACTTCGGAATAAGTCTGAGACAGATAGAAAGCTTCTACTGTTACTAATAACTAAACAGATATGCCAGGTGATTCTTCCGGGCATATCTTTTTTTTCTGACGTGTTAGTAGAATAATACGAAGTAGTAAATGGGGAACGGGTACCACGGATTTCCTTCGGAAAAACACTGAAACCCACTGAATACACGGCGTGTATAATATTCTGAAACATTAGTAATACTCGGTAATGAAGTAAGTATCAAAATTCTCTGACGCTGCAATATATTAATAAAATTAACCGTGCTATTCCGTAGGAATCCGTGGAACATCCGTGTGTTCAGTGGTATCCGTTCCCCCGTTGCTTAAGACACATCATTTATATCATGCGAAATATGTAGTACCCTATTTGTTGCTCCCGCATATTCTGTATTAATTAGTTTAAATTTTTTGGAAGGAGGAGACTCAATGGGAGTTACACTTACCGCTTTACACTGGGCGTACTTGATTTTCATACTGCTGGTAATAGCTTTCATTGTAATGAAAAAGGATACCAGCTTTATCTGCATTGCAGGAATTCTTGTGCTGGGATTCATAGGAACCTCGTCGATTACCCATTCAGTCACCGGTATCTTTAACAGCTTTGCATACGCAATTAAAGAACTTTTAGGTACGATACTTGTAATATCAATCATTTTCGGTATGAGCAAAGTATTGATGAAAACAGGTATCAATGAGGCAATGGTATATCCTTTTACCAAGCTGATACGCACTCCCACACTGGCTTATTGGGTGATAGGCATACTTATGATGGTAATATCCTGGTTCTTCTGGCCATCCCCGGCTGTTGCATTAATGGGAGCGGTGCTTCTGCCTGTTGCACTTAAAGCAAAGCTTCCTGCACTTGGTGTCGCAGTGGCAATGAACCTTTTTGGACATGGAATTGCATTATCAGGTGATTTCATAATCCAGGGAGCACCCAAAATCACTGCCGATGGAGCAGGAATACCAGTAGGAGACGTAGTTGCCGCAAGTATACCGTTGGTATTTATAATGGGTGCAGTTACTACTATAGTTGCCTTCTGGATGCTGAAAAGGGATATGAAATCTGGAGTATTAAAGGTTGAAGAAATTGATAGTACAAAAACATTGGTGGAAATTGATGATGATATAAAAGCGATGAAAAATATGGCACCATCAATCAGGAAAGCTCTTGCAACTTTGGTACCGTTACTTTTTGCATTGGATATAGTGATAATGTTCATTGCAAAGCTTCAGGGAGGGGATGCTACAGCTCTGATTGGCGGAACCTCAATTCTGATATTGATAATAATATCCTTCTTTGCGTACAAGGAGGATCCTCTTGGAAGAATCACACAACACCTTATAGAAGGGCTGCAGTTCGGCTTCAAGGTATTTGGCCCGGTTATACCTATAGCAGCATTTTTCTACCTGGGGGATTCAGCTATAATTGATATTTTTGGCAAAGTACTGCCGGAAGGGTCAAATGGACTTGTAAATGATCTTGGCGTGGCTCTGGCTGGAATTGTACCACTGAACCAGGGAGTCGGAGCAGCTACAGCTACTATAGTAGGCGCTATAACAGGCCTTGACGGTTCAGGCTTCTCGGGTATATCCCTCGTAGGCTCAATAGCTAAGCTGTTCTCGATAGCTATAGGCTCTGGAGTGGCTACACTTACAGCATTGGGGCAGATTGCCGCTATCTGGGTGGGTGGAGGAACTCTGATACCTTGGGCTGTCATACCTGCAGCAGCAATATGCGGGGTAGACCCCTTCGAGCTGGCGCGACGTAATCTAAAGCCTGTGATTATAGGGCTTATAGTAACCACAATAGCCGCTATGTTCTTAATGTAAGAATAGCATTATAAAGCCGCAATTCAATTTGCGGCTTTATTTTTTATAGGGTGATATTAGGTGAGCACGTCTGATAATTCTGATAGTGTATATGTTTAAAATAGTTTGACTATCAGAAGATTATATTATATTATTTGTATAAGGACTGTAGAAATAAGAAAAAGTGCATTATGTAGATAATAATTACAGCCTATACGCAGTATTGATTTTATTTTATTTTATGAGTGTGAAAATTCGATTTGTGCTATTATGAGTGATTCTAAGCCGCAGGTTATCTCCCAAGGGGTATACTGTTACTTAGTTTTTTTTATTCAATTAATTATAATAAAGCTTTCACTGCATCATAAAATATGCTAAAGTGTAGAAACTATAGGAGGTGATTGGAGGAATAAAATGTCTTACATAAATTTGTTAGCTCGATGGGGAAGGGCTATGAAATGATTAGTCTTTAAAATGAGAAGGAGGAATAGTATGAAAAAGGTGTTATCCTTAACTTTAATAGTTGTAATGGCATTGTCCCTGGTGCTTACAGGATGTGCTAAACCAGCTCCAACTCCAGGTGGAGAACCTGCTGCTCCAGCATCAGACGTTATAAAGTTAGGTGTATTTGAGCCATTAACAGGCGCGAATGCTGCAGGCGGAGAGCTTGAATTAGAAGGTATTAAGCTTGCCAACAAATTATATCCTGAAGTACTTGGCAAGAAGATTGAACTAGTTATAGTTGACAACAAGTCAGACAAAGTTGAGGCAGCTACAGCTGCAGCAAGATTGGTTGAAAAAGAAAAGGTTTCTGCAATAATTGGAAGCTGGGGAAGCTCACTTTCAATGGCAGCTGGTGATATTGTAAAAAATGCAAAGGTTCCTGCAATGGGAACATCTTGCACAAATACTCTCGTTACACAGGGTAACGAATTCTACTTCAGGGTTTGCTTCATAGACCCATTCCAGGGAGTAGTTATGTCAAACTATGCTTTCAATAAGCTTGGTGCTAAGAAAGCAGCTATAATACAGGAAGTATCAAATGACTACGCTGTAGGACTTGCAAAGTACTTTACAGATAATTTCAAGAAGCTTACTGGTGATGAAAATGCTATAGCTGCAGTTGCTAACTATAATACAGGCGACCAGGATTTCACAGCACAGCTTACAAACATAAAAGCACAGAATCCTGATGTAATATTTGCTCCTGGTAACTTCACAGAATCCGCGCTTGTTATAAAACAAGCCAGACAGCTCGGAATAAAGACTCCATTTATCGGTGGAGATACTTGGGAAACTCCTGAATTCATAGAAATCGGTGCAGATTCTGTTGAAGGTGCTGTACTCTCAACATTCTTCGCAACAGAAAAGCCGATAACTACAGAATCAACAAAATTCCTTGATGCTTACAGGGCTGAATATCCAGGGAAAGAGCCGGCAGCAGTTACAGCTCTTGCATATGATGCTTACCTTATACTAGTAAAGGCTATTGAAGCAGCAGGATCAGCTGATTCCGTGAAGATTCAGCAAGCATTGCTTGCTACAAAGGACTTCCAGGGTGCAGCAGGTGTTGTAAACTTTGATGAAAACAGAAATGCTATAAAGAGCGCTGTTATTAAAGTAGTTAAAGACGGAAAGTTCACATTCATGGATGTAGTAGAACCAATCAAATAAATTATAAATAAATGAATTAACCTTCCCCATATATATAAAAATAAAGAGTATATAAAATACATTTCCTCCCTTAGGGGAGGAAGTGTATTTTATGACAATTTTTTAACTAATTATGGCTACTGAGGAAGTTTCTTTTGTAGCTGTGGTTTCAAAATGAAACAGGCGGCGAGAGCCGACACTTTTACTTAGGTGGTGTATATATGGCATTAGATATGTTCTTACAGCATTTAGCTAACGGAATATCCCTAGGAAGCCTTTATGCCCTCATTGCCATAGGGTATACAATGGTTTATGGTATTTTGAGGCTGATAAACTTCGCACATGGGGATATATTCATGATGGCAGTTTATTTTGCTTTCTTCGGAGTTGCGACCTTTGGATTGCCGTGGTACGTATCATTCATATTGGCGATAGCTCTGACAGGAGTCCTGGGTATTACTGTTGAAACTTTGGCTTATAGGCCGATAAGGGAAGCTCCACGAATCTCAATTCTTATTTCTGCTATAGGTGCTTCTTACCTCTTGGAGAACCTGGCTATAGTAATGTTCGGAGGAAGGCCAAAGACGTTCCCACAGATAGCTATGTTCACTGACATGGTGCAGATAGGAAACGTGCGTATCCAGTTGCTTACTTTCATGATTCCGGTTGTTACATTAGTACTTCTATTCGCACTTATGTATTTGATTAATAAGACGAAAAGCGGTATGGCAATGAGAGCTGTATCAAAGGACGTTGAGACTGCAAGGATAATGGGCATTGATGTAAATAGAACAATCTCATTTACCTTCGGAATAGGCTCCTTACTGGCAGCTGTTGGAGGTATAATGTGGGGACTTAAGTTCCCGAGCATATTGCCCCTAATGGGTGTAATGCCAGGGATTAAATGCTTTATTGCAGCAGTAATTGGCGGTATTGGAAACATTCAAGGCGCTGTAATTGGCGGGTTTATACTCGGGGTAGGCGAAATCCTTCTGGTAGCATTTCTTCCAGAGCTTTCTGGTTACAGAGATGCCTTCGCTTTTATACTGCTTATTGTAATACTCCTCTTTAGGCCTACTGGCATAATGGGAGAGAAAATATCGGAGAAGGTGTAACTATGAAGAGGAATACTATTTTAACAATAGCCGCCATAATTGTATTGGGTATATCATTATACATAGCTAATAACGCTTTAGACTCATATGTATTGCGAATATTAAACCTTTGCGCAATCTATACAGTACTTGGTCTCAGTATGAACCTTATAAATGGTTTCACAGGATTGTTCTCCTTGGGACACGCGGGCTTTATGGCTGTGGGCGCTTATGTAACAGCACTGCTCACCATGTCCATCCCAACCAAGCAGATGAACTTCTTCTTGGCACCGATGATATCACCACTAGATAAGATTGTATGGCCTTTTCTGCCGTCACTTATACTAGCGGGGGTACTTTCTGCAATTGTAGCCTACATAATAGGTGCACCGGTATTGAGACTCAAGGGAGATTACCTTGCCATAGCCACTCTAGGTTTTGCTGAAATAATAAGAGTAATATTTACAAACACACAGAGGATTACCAATGGGGCATTGGGGCTCAAGGGAATTCCGTCAAGTACAAATCTGTGGTGGACCTTTGGAACAGCCTTGTTCACCATTTTCATAATGGTTTCACTTATAAACAGCAGTTATGGAAGAGCTTTCAAAGCAATAAGAGAGGATGAAATCGCTGCAGAGAGCATGGGAATTAGCTTGTACAAGCATAAAGTGCTTTCCTTTGCCATAGGAGCTTTCTTCGCAGGTGTAGGAGGCGGCTTGCTTGGTAGTCTTATAGGTGCTGTTGACCCTTTGATGTTTAGATTCTTCCTGACCTTCAATATACTTCTTATAATAGTGCTTGGAGGAATGGGCAGCATCACAGGTACAGTCATATCAGCATTCGTGATCACTATAGCACAAGAAGTTCTTAGATTCCTGGATGAGCCTATGTTCCCATCAATACCTGCTCTTCCTGGATTAAGAATGGTTGTATTCTCTGCGCTTCTGATGATAGTCGTACTGTTCTTCAGGCATGGGCTTATGGGCACGCGAGAATTCAGCTGGGATAAGCTTTTAGGAGTTTTTTCAAAGAAGCCTCTTGCAAAAGGAGGTACTAAATAATGAATTTATTGAGAACAGATAATATTACGATGCAATTTGGTGGTTTGACTGCTGTAAAGGAATTCAGCCTTGAGCTTAACAAAGGCGAGATAGTGGCTCTAATCGGACCAAACGGCGCTGGCAAGACGACAGCCTTTAACATGATTACAGGCGTTTATAATCCGACTAAAGGGAAAGTATTATTTAACGAAAAAAGTATTGTTGAAGGAAAAGAAGCATTTAAGGAGAAGGATATTACAGGTCTCAGGCCTGACCAGATAACAGGATTGGGTATTGCTAGAACGTTCCAGAATATAAGACTATTTAAAGATCTAAGTGTTCTTGATAATGTACTAATAGCTAACCATCTTCGTATCAACTCCAATGTTTTCGAGGCAATATTCAAGCTTCCAAGATATAAGAGGGAAGAAAAACAGATGATTGAAAGATCTATGAACCTCCTGGAGAAGGTTGGCCTGGCAGATAACAGGGATGAAAAGTCCAGCTCACTTCCATATGGACAGCAGAGAAGGTTGGAAATAGCAAGAGCTCTTGCCACTAATCCACAAATACTTCTTCTTGATGAGCCGGCAGCAGGAATGAATCCTAAAGAGACTGACGATTTGACGGCGTTTATAAAGCGGATAAGGGATGAATTCGATTTAACAGTATTCATGATTGAGCATCATATGCAGGTTGTAATGGGCATATCAAAGAGGATTTATGTTCTGGACTACGGAATCACAATTGCAAAAGGAAGCCCCTATGAGATCCAGAATAATCAAAGAGTAATAGAAGCTTATCTGGGGGTGGATGAAGATGCTTAAGATTGACAATTTGGTTGTTGCTTACGGAGGTATTGAGGCTTTAAAGGGGATAAGTCTTGAGGTTCAGGAAGGCAAAATAATATCACTTATAGGCGCAAATGGTGCAGGTAAGAGTACAACACTTCGAGCCATAATGGGGCTAGTCAAACCTAAACAAGGCACAATAAGCTATTTTGACAAGAACCTGCTTAATATGAAAACACAGGAAATGGTAAAAAGCGGAATTGCATTGGTTCCTGAGGGAAGAAGAGTTTTCGCCAACCTATCAGTACTGGAAAACCTTAAAATTGGAGCTTTCGCAAGAGACGATGAAAAGGGAATTAAGGAAGATATGGAGTGGGTATACACTCTGTTTCCAAGACTGAAGGAACGTACCTGGCAGTTGTCCGGTACCCTATCCGGCGGCGAGCAGCAGATGCTTGCGGTTGGAAGGGCGCTGATGTCAAGACCTAAGCTTATGATGATGGATGAGCCGTCCTTAGGACTTGCACCGCTCATAGTAAAAGATATATTCAGCATCATAAAACAAGTAAACAAACAGGGGGTTACAATTCTCCTTATTGAGCAGAATGCGAACGCTGCTCTCCATATTGCCGATACAGGCTATGTTATGGAGACTGGACGCATCATACTTAAGGGAACTGGTGCAGAACTGCTTGCAAATCCTGAAGTCAAGAAAGCATACCTTGGAGATGCAGCACATTAAAAACACAATAAAGGCTGGGTTTATAACCCAGCCTTTATCCTTTTTGACTATTATTTATATACACTTCAGTGTCGCCTTTTCTCACTGCTTTTAGCTCTGAGGTGAACACCTTGTTCTCAGGGTGCTGCTCCATAATGTCAAGCACCTCAATGAGCTTGGTCAGGTATTCTCTGATACTCAGCTCTGATATTTTTGCTCCGAACTTCTTGCAGGATATGAAGGTCCAGCTTCTAATTGATTCATTGCTGGTCTTGGGCTCGAAATTGTACAACTGCTTATATATTTCAATTACTCTGTCTGTAAGCTCCTGAAACTCTTCAACACTTAGCTTCTGAAGCCTTATTATGGGCTGCCTGACATCATACAAGGCAGAGTTGGACTTGTCTATGGCATCTCCAAGCCTTTGAGACAGAGCTTCATAAGTCTTAACGCCCTTTTCTGGGTTTTCAAAGAAATCATTGGTTGCAGCAAAAACAAACATGCAGCTGCCTAATTCTCCTGAGCAGCATATGTCAACCATGCTTCTCAGATTCTCATAGGAAACCCTTCGGATATCCACTCTCTCGCTCATTATCAGTTCAAGCTCATCTATAAGTATTATAAGACCGCTGTAACCTAATAGCTTAATGAGTTCAACGAAGGTCTTTAGAAAATCTATGGAATTAAGCCTGTCAACACTGCCAATCACATCAAATTTTGCTTTCAGGTTCGCAGGTATATTCCGTTCACCCATGAGCCAGGAAGCGACTGCATCTGAAAGAGGCCTGTCCTTATCTACCCGGGCTTTTATGTATGCAAGAAAAGCTCTCGCAAAAGACATGTTGTATTTGTTCAGAGCGGATATAACTGTGTTAATTTCAAGTGCCGCCTTGCTTCTGTCCGGTTCGTCCTGAAGCTTCGAAATCCAAAGGTCAAAAATACTTTCAAAGCTTGTCACGGACTTTCCGGTAACATTAAGAGTAAGGTTATGCATAACATGGTAATACAGATGCTCAAGGTTATTGAACCTGAAACCCCTATCCACTTGTATTTTTGATACGATAAAGTTATTCTTAACTGCATTTTGCTTTATCACATTTATAAGAAAAGACTTTCCTGAGCCATATTCTCCATTCAGGAATTTTACAGTACCACTGCCATCCGCAGTAATTTCAAAGCACCTTGCAAACTCCAGGATTTCCCTTTCCCTGCCTACACATAGGAATTCAAGGTCTTCATCGGGGACAACGCCATTTTTTAGTGCATTGATTATTTGCCTTGCCTTTTGTGTAGTGAGATCCATACAATTGCTCCCCCCCGAGTTTTTTTAGGTACATTATTTAAGTTCGACACAAGGGGATAATATCCTTCTGATAAATTCCATTAGCAAATGGAAGGGTTACATGTAACACTGAGGACATTGAAAGTGAATATACCTGTGCCAAACTCATTTTAAAGCTGATGATAATGAAAAATTTGTTGGTAACAAGCTGCTTTAGGACAATAATAATTCACGAATAGCGAATAATGAGTCGAGCGTCGTAAATCGTTGAATTATATGATATACTCAAACATGTATTAATAACTATTAACTACTTGAATTTCGTATAAACTCCCAAATCCAGTAACGGATTGAGAACCTTACTAGTGTATGTGCTAGGAAGCAAGGGTGAGTTAACATATACATTGCTTTATACCAATATAAACTAGGTTAAGATATCAGCTCTAAAGTAATGTCATGGCTTTTATAAAAGCTAACAAAAAAGCTGCTTGAGGCGTTAGAAGAGCTTGATTATGTCCAATTGTATTTCCTAGTTTACCCAGTTTTTACGGGTTTGTTTATACAAAACTTAGGTAGCTAGTCAGATGGGGAAGAATTATGTTGAGAAGACGATTAAATTTGATATTAGCGTTAATATTTTTATGCACATGTCAATTCCTATTCATGGCATCAATAACTCATGCGGAGCGTGAGACCCTTCGTGTTGCATTCAATTCTAACGTAATACCCTATCATTTCGTTGATGAAGACGGCAGTTATCGAGGTATGCATATTGATATGATGAATTGGATCGCCGACCAAAAGGATTTACAGATTGTTTACGTTCCATATGAGACCAACGACGAGTGCCTTAATGCGCTTAATAGCAGTGCAGTAGACATAATTCTTGGTCATAAGACAAATGACAGAGCAGCGACAGGGATGCAATACACGGGTGAGCTGTCTTCTTCCTCATTATGTTTGGTTGTGCCCAATGAGCTTGCCGGGACTTTGAAAAACACAACAAATTATCGAACATACAGTGCTGTAATTGAATATGGTTCTGCCGCAAATTCGTATATGGCGAAAATGGGTATTCAGCGATATCTAGCTCAAGGCAATCAGGTTTCGGTGTTTGAAACACTGATTGGTGGACAAGCTGATATGGCGTTAGCGGTATACGATTGCTATAAATATATGCTTAACGAAGCCGGACTAAAGGATGAGTATACTATATTGCGCAGTTACATTTCCCCTGTCAGCTATGCTATGCTGGTTCGCCAGACTGACATGGCTCTTTTTAATCTGTTGGACTCCAGCCTGACCGAAATGCGTGCAAGTGGCAGCTATGAGAGTATATACAAGCAGTGGCTGGTAGAAGATGACAGCATTATAGATCCGAAGTTCATGCGAAAGATCATTATTATTGCCATTTGGATAGCTTGTGGAATAGCAATAATAATCTTATTTAGCTTTATTATAAACAGTATGCTCAAAAGGAAAGTAGCAGAAAAAACCAAGGAACTGTATAATGCGAATGTAGAGTTGGATAGGCGTATGATACAGATTCAAAGCGATAGTCGCATCCGCTATGGAATGATTGAGTATGCACCAAGTGGAATGGTATCCTTTGATACAGATTATCGTATTACATTGGTAAACCATGCTGCACTACAGATCGGTGGTGTAAGGGATAGTTGTGTGGGCAGCGATGTGCGAGCACTGAACGTTTTTGGTGATATACTAAAGAATATCAAATATGATATTTTTTCTCTCAAAAGCTATGGTGAAAAAGTCAGTCATCCTGTCACCATGGAGTTGGGTGATGCAGAAAACAAGCGAAGCTATCGTTATAACATTTATCGTTCCCGAGATGAAAGTGGTATAAATAGCATATTATTGACTGCTGAGGATGTGACTAGCGAAGAGCGTGAGAAACAGGAGTTGTTTGATCTGCAAAAAAACCGTTCTCTCAATCGCTTGGTAGCTGGTATAGCGCATGAGATAAAAAATCCGCTTATGGCTATTCGTACAGCAGCTTCTTTGCTTAAAACCCAGGGAAATGATCCCGAAGTGCAGGAGGCCTTCGTCAGATTCGTACCTAACGAAGTGGATCGCATTAATCAATTGGTAGAAGGGTTGATTAACTATGCGCGGCCTGTAAAAGGCGAAAGGGAGATAGTCAGTCTTGCTGCTGTCATAAGGGAATGCCAATATTTAACCAATATTGCAGCAAAATATGACAACATATGTTTTACGGTTGATTTGGACGATTCGGTAGTGATCCACGTCAACCGCGACAGGATAAAGCAATCCTTGATAAATATCATTATGAATAGTATTGAATCAATGGAGAAAAAAATTAAAAGTGAACCAAACATGTCATTATTGATGACCATTAGTGTGCATAAGGATACAAAATTTGCTTGGGCATGTATACATGATGAGGGTGTGGGGATGAGCGAAGCCGATATAAAACGATGTACGGAGCCATTTTTTACTACAAAAACTGCAGGTACTGGACTGGGCCTTGCACTGGTACAGCAGTTTATGTTAGAAAATGATGGAATACTGGACATACAAAGTAAATTTGGTTGCCATACCGAGATAATGTTGAAATTCCGGAGGTGCGATGAGGATGAAACGCAGGATACTGATAATTGATGATGAGTTGAGCACGTGTACATTACTCTCTTTGACATTACGGCAGGATTACGATGTCAGATACGCTACGACAGCACCGGACGGACTTGCCATGATTGAACGTGAAAGCTTTGATTTGGTACTGCTTGATTTGATAATAGGAAATGATGATGGTGTGCAAGTGCTAAGACAAATCAAGGAATATGATGAAAGCATAGCGGTCATCATAATGACTGCATTTGGTAGCATTAAAACTTCAGTTGATGCAATGAAAAAGGGCGCCTTCACATACCTATCCAAACCGTTGGATGTTGAAGAAATACGCGTGTTTATTGAACAAGCGTTGGCTGTGCGCCGTCTGAATGATGATGTGGGTTTTCTCTCCAGCGAACTTAAGCTGAGCTTTCAGTATCAAGAGATGATAGGTAAGAGCCAGCGTATGCAGCAGGTATATGGCCTGATAGAAAAGCTGAAGAACGTAGATAGCAATGTTACCATTACAGGCGAGAGCGGAACCGGAAAAGAGTTGGCAGCTCGTGCTATACATTTTTCTGGCAAGCGCAGTGGAGAACGATTTGTGGTTATCAATTGCGCTGCCATACCCGAGAATCTGCTGGAAGAAGAACTCTTTGGCCATAAGCGTGGTACTTTTACAGGCGCTACACAAGATAAAAAAGGGAAATTTGAGATTGCCGATCATGGCACGGTATTCCTTGATGAGATTGGCGATATGCCGTTGGGACTGCAAAGCAAATTGCTTCGTGTAATACAGCAGAAGGAATTCACTGCGTTGGGCAGCACTGATGTTCGAAAGGTAGATGTTCGAATAATTGCTGCTACTAATCGAAATCTTGTGGATATGATGCGTGAAGGAAAATTTCGAGGGGATTTATATTATCGTTTGAGTGTAATGAATATTCACATGCCCGAGTTACGCGAGCGTAAGGAAGACATACCGTTGCTGTGTAATCATTTTATCAAACAGTTCAACCGTGAGCAAAATAAGGCTGTGCAGCGAATTTCTTCTGAGGCAGAGAAACTATTGCTTGCATACGACTATCCAGGAAACATTCGACAACTTGCTAACATATTAGAATACGCAATGATTCTTTCCAATGCTGAGGAGATAGGTATAGAGAATCTTCCATTGGAAGTGCAAAACAGATGGCTTCCCACAGCACTACAATATACAGGGGCAAGTTTGAAAGATATGCTGACAGGTATGTCGATCAAAGAAATAGAACGCATAGCAATCGAAGCGGCACTTGACAAAAATAGAGGACGTCGTGATTTGACAGCCAAAGAATTAGGCATAAGTGTGCGCGGTTTGCAAAACAAGATTAACGAATATGGAATATAAGATATTAAAAATATAATTCTTTATAGAAACGGCAATTATTGCGTACCATATGCAAATATTGCCGTTCTTTTATTCTGATTGTATCTGATGTCCGCAAAAAGCTCCAGAAATCAACGTATTATAGGATTGGCATGAATATTGCTCTATATACTATTAAACATTTACAGGGAGGTATAAGAATGAAGAACAAGAGAATTCTAGCACTCATCCTATGCGTTTGCATGATTATTACCAGCATGACAGGTTGTTCCGGTTCGGCTACTACTGAAGAAAAGACAGGCGCCGGTGTATCAGGTGAGGCAGCAACTGTGGTTGAGAACGAAAATACTGTTTATAAGAAGACAATTACTATTGCCCCTGCACTTGACTTCACCAGCATGGATGTTCAGAATGAGTCCGGCGGCACTGCCAAAAGCGTTTATATGCTCGTGTTCAATACTCTTGTCGAGTATGATACGATGAACGCTAAATATATTCCGGGACTTGCAGAATCTTGGGAACAAATTTCCGACACTGTTTGGGAATTTAAGCTTCGTCAAGGAGTCAAGTTTCATAATGGCATCGAGTTTACTGCCGAGGATGTAAAATTTACTATTGAGCGTGGATTGGAACAGACGGCTTCCAAGTCAAAGTTTTCCTCAATAAAAGAGGTCGCTGTTATTGATGACCACAAAGTTCAGCTCAAGCTTTCCGCTGCAGATAATGACTTGGTTTACAAACTCTGTGAACCGAATACGGTTATGCTTTGTGCGGATGCATTTGAGACTCTTGACGAAAATGAAGCAATCAAGGTCGGTACCGGTCCATACATGTATAATGAGTGGGTTCAGGGAGATTACCTTTCCTTGGTTAGATTCAAAGATTACTGGGAAGGTGCTAGAAAGACTGAGGAGATTCTCGTCAGATATATTCCTGAGGCAGCTTCACGTCTGATTGCATTGCAGACAGGAGAAATCGACCTGTGTATTGATCCTCCTGCAGTTGACCTGCATTATGTTGCGGAGGATAAGAAACTTGTCCTGTGGCAGATTCCCAGCACCAATATTCGTCATATATTCATGAACCTCAAAGTTGAGCCGTTTAACAACAAACTTGTCCGCCAGGCTGTTGCACATGCGATCAACAGAGAAGACCTGGTAGCATTGGTTTATGAGGGTAATGCAACCCCCGCTTACAATATCATGCATCCCTCAAGTGAATTCACTGTAGATGTGGATTACTATGAGTATGATATTGAGAAAGCCAAGGCGTTACTGGCTGAGGCCGGTTATCCTGATGGTTTCAAAACAACCATTTATTCCTCTTCTGGTACTGTCCAGAAGGCTGTTGATAGTGTAATTCAGGCACAGCTTGGTGAGATCGGTATAGAAGTTGAGATTCAAGCACTTGAAACAGCGACCTTTAATGCAGGAGTAGCTCCTGGAGGAACCTATCCCATAGCAGTTGATGGTTGGGGAGGCCATACAGTCGGCCCGGATAATGCACTGCGTAATCCCTTCCATTCTGATGGCAGCATCAACAGAAGTAACATAAAGGATAAAAAAATTGATGAACTGCTAGAGACTGCAATTTCCACTAGCAATTATGAAGAACGCACAAAAATGTATGCAGAACTGCAAACATACATTATGAATAATGCCAACTGGATCCCCCTTGCAGTTGAGCAGATAAATGTTGGCATGAAGTCTACTATGCAGGGGTTTGAACAACCTCATGGACTGTTCCATCATTGGCGTAATCTCTATATAGTAGAAAAGTAATCTTCATCCAACATGAAGCAGTTTGCACCGTTGAATCTGTTTTACATCGCGGTGCAAACTGTATTTTGGTTAATAATTAAACTTTACCCTAATATCCATAGAACCAAGGAGGTCATGAATGTCAAAGTATGTTATAAAACGATTGTTATTATTGATTCCTATTATGCTCGCAGTATCATTTATTGTGTTTTTTATCGTTGATCTTGCTCCGGGAGATGTTGTAGATATCATTTCAGGTACAGAAATGGCTGATGCTGATAAAGAAGAAATGCGTGAGGAAATGGGGCTTAGCGGCCCGCTAATCCTTAGATACTTTAAATATATGACGGGATTAGTTCAAGGGGATTTGGGAATATCTTATGTCACCAATAGGGATGTTTTCGATGTGTATATGATGCGTTTGCCCGCAACGCTGCAACTTGCTACGGCGGGTACTGTGGTTGCGTTATTAATAGCTATTCCGCTGGGAATCACTGCCGCTGTTCATCAAAATTCATGGCGAGACAGTGGCAGCATGGTCCTTGGTCTTCTTGGTTTGTCAGTACCAACTTTTTGGCTTGGTCTATTGTTGATTATTGTTTTCTCGCTTAAATTAGGCTGGTTTCCATCAATTGGAAACGATACGCCCTTAAGCATAATATTACCTGCAATTACGGTTGGTTCAGGTCAAGCTGCGCTGACAATGCGTACTACGCGTTCTTCAATGCTTGAGGTAATCCGTCAGGACTATTTGCGTACGGCCCGGGCAAAGGGTGTAAGTGAAAATATTGTAATCCGTAAGCATGCTTTCAAAAACGCCCTTATTCCGATTTTGACTGTAATTGGCACTCAATTTGGCGTTGCACTTGGCGGTGCTGTTATGACTGAGACAGTATTCGCATGGCCGGGTATCGGACGACTTATCGTTGATTCTATTAATAACCGCGATACCCAAATGGTTACAGGTGCAATAATTTTAACTACAATGCTTTCTAGTGTTGTGATTCTGCTGATTGACCTCGCCTACGCATTTGCTGATCCCCGTATCAAAGCAAGATATACGAAGTGAGGTGTGTATTATGGAAAAATCTAAGGTAGTTTCCGTATTAGGTGTAACTGCAACTAAAAAGTATAAAAAGCTCAGTCAAATTGCAGAGATATGGCACAACTTTAAGAAAAACAAGGGTGCTGTTCTTGGTTTGATTGTACTTGGTGTAATTACTGTCATAGCGATTGTAGCTAATTTTGCAATCGATTATGATACACAGATTGTTCGTCAGGTTGTATCTGAACGTTTGCAGAATCCCTCGTGGAATCATCCATTTGGAACAGATCAGTATGGTCGTGATATATTTTTGCGTATTCTTTATGGCGCAAGATATTCATTGTCTATCGGTATTGTAGCTGTAATGGTATCGTTGGCGATTGGTGGTGTATTGGGTATTATTTCAGGCTATTTCGGCGGTTTCCTCGAGAGTATAATTATGAGATTATGTGATGTGTTTTCTTCAATTCCTGCGTTATTGCTTGCTATCTGTATTTCAACGGCATTCGGTGCTAGCACATTTGTGCTGATGATTGCGGTCGGAATAGTTAGCGTTCCGGCATTTGCACGTGTGGCACGTGCCGCCGTCATGACTGTGCGCGATAACGAATATATCGAAGCTGCCCGTGCAGCAGGTGCAACTAGAATGCGAATCATGTTCACTCATATCCTTCCTAACTCTTTGGCACCCATCATGGTACAGGTTACCATGCGTGTCGGTTCTGCCATTATCACTGCTTCATCATTGAGCTTTCTTGGTCTTGGCATTCCTGCTCCGGCGCCTGAATGGGGCAGCATGCTTGCAGAAGGCAGATCGTTCATACGTGATTATAGCTATATGACCATGTTTCCAGGTATTGCTATCGTAATCACAGTACTATCGATTAATTTGATTGGTGATGGTCTGCGTGATGCAATGGATCCAAAACTAAAGAGATAGAAAGGACTTATTATGAAAGATAAAAATTTGATTCTCAATATTGAAAATCTTGTTGTACATTATGAAACCGAAAACGGTACAGTAAAGGCGGTAAACGGTATCGATTTAAAACTGGAGAAAAAGCGTGCTATCGGTTTGGTTGGCGAAACAGGTGCAGGCAAAACGACTTCTGCACTTGCAATACTTCGTCTTGTTCCTGACCCTCCAGGCGTCATTAAGAGTGGAATAATTGAGCTCGATGGTGAAAATATTCTTGAGAAGAATATTAAAGAATTGGAAAAGATTCGAGGGAAAGATATCTCGATGATCTTCCAGGATCCGATGACGGCGCTGAATCCTGTTTTCACGGTGGGTGAGCAGATTGCAGAAAGTATTATACTTCATGAGAATGTATCCAGTTCAGAAGCAAATGAGAGCGCAAAGGAAATGTTGGAGATGGTTGGTATCCCTGGCCATCGCGCAAACGATTATCCGCATCAGTTTTCAGGTGGAATGAAACAGCGTGTAGTTATTGCAATAGCTCTTGCATGCCATACCAAGCTACTGATTGCAGATGAACCTACTAGCGCGTTAGACGTAACGATACAGGCGCAGGTGCTGGAGCTTATGAATAACCTTAAGGAAAAATATCAGACTTCTCTTATAATGATAACTCATGATTTGGGTATTGTAGCAGAAGTTTGCGATGAGGTTGCGGTCATGTATGCCGGCAGGATTGTTGAAAAGGGCACGCTCAAGGATGTATTTAATATGACGAAGCATCCTTATACTGAAGGTTTATTTAATTCTTTGCCAAATGTAAACGATCGCAAAGCAAAACTGCTGCCTATACCGGGCTCCATGCCTGATCCCACTAATCTATCCATCGGATGTTCATTTTCACCCAGATGCCCCTATGTTACTGATAAATGTCATGAGCAGAAGCCTGATCCCATATGGATTAGCGATACGCATATGGTGGAATGTTCTGCTTATGACGATCCTGCATTCCACATTGTGAGGAGGGAAAGATAGTGGCAAAAAATTTGGTTGAAGTAAAAAATTTAAAAAAGTATTTTAATACATCCCGTGGCATGCTCCATGCGGTGGATGGTGTGAGTTTTGCTATTGAAGAAGGCAAAACACTTGGCGTAGTTGGTGAATCCGGATGTGGAAAATCTACAACTGGCAGAACTATACTTCGTCTTATTGAGCCATCCTCCGGTGAAGTATATTTTAATGGGCGTAATGTGCTGAAATATAATGAGTCTGAACTTCGGAAGGCAAGAAAGGATATGCAGATTATTTTTCAAGATCCATTCTCTTCGCTGGATCCTCGAAAGACGGTAAACCAAATTATCAGTGAGCCTATTATAATTCATAATCTCATACCCAATAAGAAAGACAGAGAAAATCGCGTTCTGGAGTTGATGGAGACAGTTGGTCTTGCAGAGAGGCTCATTAACACATATCCCCACGAGTTGGACGGCGGACGCAGGCAACGTATAGGCATTGCACGTGCGCTTGCAGTAAATCCAAAATTTATAGTATGTGATGAGCCAGTTTCTGCACTGGATGTTTCCATACAGGCACAGATACTCAACTTGCTCAAAGAATTGCAGGAAAAGCTAAGCCTTACATATATGTTTATTACACATGACCTTTCCGTGGTTAATCATTTCTCGGATCATATTGCGGTCATGTATTTGGGGAAACTTGTGGAGAAGGCACCTGCGGAAGAATTATTTGCACATCCGCTGCATCCGTATACGGTGGCGTTGCTTTCTGCTATCCCTGTACCAGATCTAAGCGAAAGGAAGAAGCGTATCATTCTGAAGGGCGAGGTAACCTCTCCCATCAACATGCCGGAAGAGTGCAGATTTGCCAAACGCTGTCTATACACATGCGACGCTTGTAAGGATCATACGCCGGAGTTGCGAGAGGTATATCCCAATCACTTTGTGGCTTGCGAGTTTCCACTGGGGGTGTAAGAAGGATTATGCTGATATTAATAAATGGAGAAATTGTATACGAAAGGAAATGAAGAATAAAATGAATAATAAAGCAATCAAATTTACCTATCTGTCACAAGAGGAACTGGTTGAAGCCGGTGCATTTAATATGAAAATGGCTATTGAAGCGTTGCAGCAAGGATTACTGAAATTTAAAGGCAACCGTATCCTTTTTCCGGAAAAAATAGTCCAGATATTCAACCAGGAAACACAGGAACGAATCAATTGCCTTCCTGCTACGCTCTTGGATGAGCAAATCTGCGGTGTTAAGTGGGTATCCTGCTTCCCTCCTAACCCTATTAGGTTTGGAACACAGAATCTGTCTGCAATATTTGTACTTTCAAATATAATTAATGGCTATCCCGTCTGTGTAATGGATGGTACGCTGTGCTCTAACATGCGTGTTGCAGCGATGGGAGCAACAGCAGCTGATAAGCTGGCCAGAAAAGATGTGGAGAGTATTGGATTCATTGGTGCCGGTGAGCAAGCAAAGATGCATCTGCTGGGTATGAAATCTATTCGTCCAGGTTTGAAGATTTGCAAGGTTGCCTCTAAATATCCTGCAGAGGAGCAGGATTTTATTTCCAGCTTGCAGAAGATATTCCCCGATATGAAATTTGTTGCCTGTGATACGGTAATGGAAAAGGCTGTTCGTGATTCTGATATTATAGTTACAGCAACCAGCGCACAAGCACCGTTGCTCAAGGCAGACTGGATCAAAAAGGGTGCATTCTACAGCCATATTGGAGGTTGGGAAGACGAATACAAAGTGGTGCAAATGGCAGACAAGATCGTATGTGACGATTGGGATACTGTAAAGCATCGTACACAGACCGTAAGCCTCTGCTATAAGGATGGTATTATTAAAGATGAAGATATCTATGGCAACATAGTTGATATTTTAGATGGAACAAAGCCTGGTAGGGAAAATGATGATGAATTCATCTATTTTGATGCTGTCGGTTTAGCGTATGTTGATGTTTCCATTGCATATGCAATGTATAAGCATGCCATAGATCAAGGTTTTGGGAAAGAGTTAGCACTGCAGGAATGCATGATCTTTGATAAGGATCTGGCAGGCAAGATAATATTCTGATCTATTTATCTATTCAGACAAGCTTCACCTATATTTATGTAATTCTAATTTGCCGGAATTGTTCTGTTTTATATTTGGAATGGGACGATTCTGGCAATTATTTTATTACATTGCAAGCAGTCTATCGGTCAACAGCAGTATTCTGCTCGCAGATGAGCCTACCTCAAACTTGGATATACAAGGAATAGAGCTTACGAATAAAGAATATAAGAGAGTAATAGCTTAATTAAGATGGTTGGAGGTCAAATAGTTAAATTGTCTATGGAAAAGGGCAAGATATTGGAATATAATTATATATAGTTATGCTTAATGTGTCTCTCTACAGGAAGAAATTCTAATTCTGCAGAGACACAACGTCAATATTGAACGCACAGAAGTATCCCTATTGGGTATAGTGCGGATTCAATAACAACTAAGGAAACATTTACGCTCCATTGAAATAAAGAATGAAAATGTTTTACGCGAAATGTATTGGAGGTGCATTTTCAACACTTGAATAGATTTGAATTTGTTGTGTTGAAAAGCACGAGCTTGGGGGTAATAGCTTGGATGTAATAGTTGCACTTGTTGGTACTTTTATACTTCTCATGCTCAGTGTTTACAAGGGGATAAACATCTTTTATCCCCTTTTTGCTGGGCTGATAGTATTTATTGTAATTGCATATAAAAGAGGCTTTAAGCTGAAAGAGCTTATGCATATGGTTTTAAAAGGCTCGAGAAAGTCATTGATCATAATTAATATTCTTTTGCTTATAGGTGCTATTACCGGTATATGGAGAGCTTCCGGAACTGTTGCATATGTGGTGCACTATGGCATAAAGCTTATGAATCCGAACTTATTCATACTGTATGCTTTCATACTGTGCAGCATAGTATCCTTTCTCCTGGGAACCTCCTTTGGGACTGTCGGTACAATAGGTATAATTCTCATGGTAATGGTTAAGGGCGGGGATATAAATATCAATATTGTAGCCGGAGCAATTATCTCTGGCGCTTATTTCGGTGACAGATGCTCACCCATGTCCTCCAGCGCAAATCTGGTGGCTACCATCACGGATACCAACTTATACATAAATATTAAAAACATGTTCAAGACCTCTGTGATTCCTTATATAGCATCCATCATTATCTATGGGGTATTGTCGTTCAAGAACCCCCTGCACCTTGGAGAGAGCCAGATAAGTGCTGAAATTATGAAGAGCTTTAGCCTTAGTTGGATTGTAATATTACCGGCATTGATAATATTGGTACTTGCGGCTTTCAGAGTGGATGTGAAGCTTTCCATGCTGGTGAGCATTGCAAGTGGAATTGTAATAGCTTTTTTGATTCAGAAGGAGTCAATCGTTGATATATTAAGATATATGGTAATGGGCTACAGCATGCCGGGGCAAAGCCTTCTGGGAGATATAATAAAGGGCGGCGGTATTGTTTCAATGGTGAAGGTTACGCTTATTATACTTGTTTCCTTTGCATTGTCAGGAGTATTTGAGGGGACATCACTGCTTAAGGATGTTGAGAAACGGATATTCAGCCTGGGAGGAAAGATTGGGATATTTGCGGCTATGATTGTAACCAGCATAATGGCAGGATCTTTCGGCTGCAGCCAAACTCTTGCTATCATGCTGACATATCAGCTGGTGAGGAATATGTATGATTCTGCAGGTATAGATAAATATGAACTGGCGGTGGACCTTGAGGATACGGTAATAGTGATATCGGCGCTGGTTCCATGGAATATTGCAGGGGCGGTGCCAGCAGCTGCACTGACTGCAGATAACAGTTATATTATATACTCATACTATTTGTACTTGCTGCCGTTAGCCGGACTTATCATTAAAAGGATCAAATTTTCAGGAAGGACTAGAACTATTTAGGTTGCTTACGAACTTCAAGGGGGAAAAGGCGATGGATATTGTATTGAATGCACTGCAAAGTGTATTGAGCATAGTTGTTATGATTGTCCTGGGGTACTACCTTACCCGCAAGGGCTTGTTCGATGAAGGCGTTTCAAAGCTTTTCACCAAGCTGGTAGTTAATGTATCGCTGCCTGCCTTGATGGTTTCTAACCTGCTGACGGTTTTTGACCGTGAAAAGCTTTATAGTGCCGGGAAAGGAATAATAATACCTTTTGCTTCGATGCTCATCTGCTATGTGGCTGCAATGGCGGTAGCCAGACTAATAAATGTAAAGCCTGAGAGAAAGGGTATTTTTCAGGCAATGTTTTTCGCTTCCAATACGATATTCATGGGAATGCCTGTTAACCTGGCGCTTTTTGGCGAGAAAAGTACGCCCTATGTGCTGTTTTACTATGCAGCGAATACAACTCTATTCTGGACTATTGGGATATATGGCATCAGCAAGGATAAAAAAGGGTGCGAGGACAGGATTTTCAGCATGAATACAGTGAAGAGAATTTTCGCTCCACCACTCTTGGGATTTTTAGTGGGATTGGCGCTGGTAATATTGGGAGTCCAGCTACCAAGCTTCATAATGGATAGCTGTAAATATATTGGTAACCTGACGACTCCGTTATCACTACTTTTCATAGGGATTACCTTTAGCACTATAAACATTAAAGATATAAAGCTTGATAAGGATATGCTGACTTTGCTCTTGGGGAGGTTTGTATTGTCACCTTTGGTGGTGTATGCTCTGGCACTTGTGATACCGATTCCAAGCCTGATGACCAAGGTGTTCATCATACAATCGGCTATGCCGGTTATCGCGCAATCTGCAATTGCTGCCCGGGCTTATGATGTTGATTATCGTTATGCTACAGTCATGGTTACGATATCTACGGTTTTAAGCATATTGTTCATCCCTGTGTATATGATACTCATGAGTGGAATATAGGTTGTGAGTTCAAGACTTTATATATTTTGTCTATTATCTCCCTGCTTACCGGCTCATTTATTTTGAGTACCTGGTTTGCCACACCGATTACTTTTTCTACAGTAAATGGTTTAAGAACATAATTTTCAGCACCGCACTGCATTGCTTCCAATATTATCTTGTTGTTGCTGGTACAGCTGACTATAACAATCTTGGCGTTGGGAAACTCACCTATTATTTTCTTAAGGGCATCAACCCCGTTCATAAAAGGCATTGTTATATCCAAAGTCACTAAATCGGGCAGGTGCCTTTTATATTCCAAATATGCTTGAGCACCGTTTGAAGCTTCTGCAATAATTGTATGCCCAGCTTCAGAAAGGATTGTTTTCAGGTTTCTTCTCATAATAAGTGAATCATCAACAATTAAAATTCGAGCCATTAGACCCTCCTAATATTTCATACCCATAAAATACCAGTTATTCTACCACCTATAAATTATAGTTTTGATTGAAGAATTTTACAACTGGTTTTTTGAAAATATTCTAAAAACTATAATAAAATCTAGGAAGGGCATAAGTACAAACTGTGATTTAATAAATAATTAAAGCAGGATAAAATAAATAAGAGGACTAACGGCAATTTCTGTGGAATACTAAAGGCATCTCTGCTATAGTAATAACAATTTGAGTATATTAACAAAGAAAGGTGATTTTATTGATTCGAAGAGTGAGGTTAATAAGTGCTTATATTCTGATTATTGCGGTGCTTGCATCAACAGTTGGAGGCTGTTCCTTAAGGCAACAGGCGGCTCCCACAGTGCCAATGCCTGCCAATTTACCTGTACAGACTGAAACGGATATAAACCAGTATGATATTGATGCTGTACTTGATCCAACCAATATGACTTTGACAGCAGAACAGCAGGTAACGTATGTTAATAACGACAGCGTGGAGCTTACAGAACTATACTTCCACATATATACCAATGCATTTAAAAAGAAAGAAACAGCTCCCTTCCTATTTGATGACTTTTCTAGAGCCTACTCAAGAGGTTTCAAGCCTGGGTACTCAGAGATTGCCTCTGTTGAGCTTTCAAATGGGCAGAATAGAAAAGCGTTGGAATTCAGCCTTCAGGGTGAAGGGGAAACAATACTCAAGGTCAAGCTTTCGGAGCCTTTGCAGGCTAAAAAAATTATAACTCTGGGGCTAAAATACAAGGTCATAATTCCTCCTGCCGGAGAAAGGTTCGGCTATGGGGAAACCAATATAAATATGGGAAATTGGTATCCGGTAGCGGCTGTATATGATGCTGATGGCTGGAACCTGGATAAGTACTATTCTGTGGGGGACCCATTTTATAGTGATTCAGCAAATTATTCTGTAAGAATAAAAGCACCAAAGGGGTACATAATAGCAAGCTCCGGCTCTATAATGGAGGAGAAGAAGGAGGGAGACTATGTGAGCTGGAAGTTCGATGCCAAGAATATGAGGGATTTTGCATTTATTGCCAGTGACAAGTTTCAAATAGCTGAAGACAAGGCAGGAGACACCTTGGTGAAGTCATATTATTACAAAGGACATGAGAAGAAGGGAAAGGAAGCCTTGGACTACGGAACAAGATCTATTGAAGTCTTCAACAGCAACTTCGGCAAATATCCCTATCCGACTTACTCGGTGGTGGAAACTGAGTTTCCCAGCGGTATGGAATATCCAGGCCTCGTATATATAAACGAAAGATATTATGAGAATGATTACGATGGTGATAACCTCCAGAGTACTACAGTTCACGAGACAGCCCATCAGTGGTGGTATGGAGTTGTAGGAAATGACCAGATAGAAGAAGCCTGGCTGGATGAAGGCTTTGCAACATACTCGGAGGGTGTCTTCACTGAGAAGGAGTATGGCAGAGGCAATGGTGATATGTTCTATGCTTATTTGGATGAAGCTGCAAAGGAAGATATCGATGCAAAGGTATATGATGGCGTTATACTTAAGTCTTTAGACAGATATGCCAATTGGGATGATTACGGTCCTGCAGTCTATACCGGGGGAGCTGCGCTTTTGAATGAAATCCGCAGAGAGGCAGGAGACGAGACCTTCTTCAGAATTATGCAAACCTACTATAAGGAGTATGCCTTTAAAAATGCAACTACTGAGGATTTCCTGAGAGTTTGCGAGCAAGTAAGCGGCAAGGAGTTTGATGATCTCTTCAATAAGCGCCTTAGCAGCGCCAAATAAATATATTTATGAAAAAACAGCTAGTATATGGTAAAGTGATATTAACTATATGCTGATTGGAGGGATATTAATGTATGTTTCTAACCGCATGACACCTAACCCTGTAACTGTTTCATCCATGACATCTGCAAGGAAGGCACTGGACATCATGCAGGAGAAAAGGTTTTCCAACATACCGGTTGTTGATAACGAAGGTACTAGAATATACATTGTACTCCCTGATTTTATCGGACAGATGGCTAAGATAGCCAACATAGTAAAAAATCATGGTATATCAATAGATGCAATGAGCTTATTTGACTCGAGGGTTGTAAAGGCAAAGCAAATGGTAATGAAAGTAAATGCAAAGGATGCCAAGACCCTTATAGAAGACTTGACCCACGCAGGCATAGATGTACGAGATGCAAGCAATTATTAATTAATTCGGATAAAGCTTAAAAATTAGGAGCGGATAGCTAATCTATCTGCTCCTTTCTCTTTGAAGTAAAAATTATATTTCAAAAGTCTAAACAAACATAAGACTTTTTTATACAGTATCCGTAGTATATTATAGAAAATGGATTGGAGGGACCAAAATGATAAAGAAGAAAGTGGGCAGCATAACCCTTGCTGTGGGGCTTATCACTGTGGGCGTACTGCTGTTTGCACAGAATTTTATTGATATTCCTGTGAAGGACATATATAGATACTGGCCTGTATTGCTCATAGGACTTGGCTTGGAAATGGTGCTTTATATGGTGCTTTACGGCAGGAGCAATACTGAGGTTAAGCTTAGTGTGGATGGTTTGTGCATAGTCTTTATAATAGTTCTCGGACTTGTTTCAAATGGAGTAAAATTTATTAACATCGATAACCCGGGGCATATGTTTTTCGGATATCGCGGGAATTCGATAATTGACGGCGTCAGGTATAGGACAGAAATTAGCGAGACGTATGCAAAGGATAATATCTCGAGCAGCTTCAACTTGAAAGAGCTTAAATTAGCAAACGATTTCGGAGATATTAAGGTACTCCCGACTGATGCAAAAAGCATAAGAGTGGAAGCAAAGGTTACAGTAAGGTGCAATGATGAAGGCAAAGCAAGAGAATATGCCAGGAATGCAATTGAAATAAAAGAGGGAGAAGTCACAGAGCTTTCTCCAAAGAACCCAGCCAACTGGGATAAGGATGATTTTGCAAAAGCACAGGTTGATTTTACTGTATATGTACCAAAGCAGGTAAGCGTTAATGCAGACAGCAGCTTTGGAGACATAAAAGTAGAAGGCGTAGACGGGAAATGCGTGCTGGAAAACAAAAATGGTGGAATAAAAGCTTCAGATATAGGAGGAGATGTGGATATTGACAATTCCTTCGGAGATATCGAAGTAAGCAATGTAGAGGGTAAGGCGGATATAACCAATCAGAATGGTGAAATAACAGCAGGCAAGATTTCCGGTTCTGCAGTAATTGAAAGCCACTTTGGGGATATTGAAGCAGTTGATATAGGCGGAGATATAAAAATAACTAACAACAACGGGCGTATAACTGCTAGTGATATAAGCGGCAAAGCTGATCTGAGCAATGCTTTTGGAGATATTAACCTGGATAATGTCAAAGGCGGTGCCACAGTTGAGAGCAAGAACGGAAGAATAGAAGCGGAAGATGTAGCGGGCAATGTACAGATGAAGAATTCCTTTGGAGATATATATTTCAAATCAGCGAGTATTAACGATGGAGACATATATGCCAAGACAAAATTCGGAAACATTGATTGCGAAAAACCACTGCAGCTTAACAAGGAAGGCCAGGATACAGTTGCACAGGGCAAGCTGGGCACTGGACAGAACAGGATTGAACTTACAACAAACAATGGAAATATAGATATAGAATAAGGCTTAATTGAGCCTTTATTCTTTTTTATGGTTGTGGTAAATTATTCATAAGTTATATGATTTGCTAAAACATATAATATAAATGATGCGTCTTAAGCAACGGGGAACGGGTACCACGGTTTTCCTTCGGAAAAACACTGAAATCCACTAAACACACGGTGGGAAAAAATATTCTGAAACATAAGTAATAATCGATAAAGAGTAAGTATCAAAACTCTCTAATGTCGCTATATATTATATAAAATTAACCGTGCAATTCCGTAGGAATCCGTGGAACATCCGTGTGTTCAGTGGTACCCGTTCCTCCGTTCCCCTGTGTCACATTATTTTACTAGTATGTAATGAATTTAGTTGGAATATATAGAATAACAATTTAAGAAATTTGGAGGATGTATGTACGAAGATATAAAGGCTGTAATATTTGATGTTGATGGCACCCTTATAGATTCCATGTGGATATGGAAGCAAGTGGACATAGAGTTCCTGGGTAAGAGAGGAATCCCACTTCCTGAGAGACTGCAGTCCGAAATAGAGGGGATGAGCTATTCTGAAACTGCAATATATTTTAAAGCCAGGTTTGATCTGACCGACTCCCTGGACGAGATAAAGGAAGAATGGCGGCTCATGGCTGAGGACTATTACAAATTTCATATTAAGCTAAAAAGCGGAGCGAAGGAGTTTCTGAAACTGCTCTACGATAAAGGGTTTACAATAGGTATAGCTACCAGCAACTCACGAGAGCTTGTGGATAATATGCTGGAAAATCACGGCATAAGGCAATATTTCTCCATTATAAGGACCTCCTGTGAGGTTAACAAGGGAAAGCCTCATCCGGATGTATACCTGAAGGTGGCAGAGGACATGGGCTTGGAACCACAGCATTGTCTGGTGTTCGAGGATACTGTCTCCGGCGTAATGGCTGCCAAATCGGCCGGTATGAAGGTATTTGCCATGGCTGACGAGGTTTCTGAGGAGTCAAAGGATAAGCTAATAGAGATGACTGAAGGATATATTCACAGCTTTGATGAAGTTATGGAATACTTCAAATAGAAAAGAACAATTATTTGTTCTTTTTTTATGACTCTTGAAGTGTGGGGCTGAATTGCATCGTATTAACATATAGATGAGTGGATAAGGAAGTGGTAGGTTGAAAGACGAAGAACTGGTTTCGTATATAGTGAAAGGCAAGACTGAGCTGTTTTCTGTTATAGTCGACAGGTACCAGTCCAAGGTATTCTCCACCGTCTACAGCTATACCCATGACCATGAGGAAACACGAGATCTCACTCAGGAGATATTCATAAAACTCTACAACAACCTGCAGAGCTACAAGAACAAAGCTTCCTTCTCCACGTGGCTGTATAGGATTGCAGTGAACCGGTGCATAGACTGGACGAGGAAGAAGAGGCTGCAAACAATATCGACCATCTATGACAACAGCGATGATGAAATTGACATATATGATACTATAGCAGACAGCGGCGGAGGACCTGAAGAAGCTTTTATAAAGCAGGAGAACAAAGCGTATATAAGGAAAGTAGTTGAAGACCTGCCGGAGATTTATAAGACCGTAATCATACTATATTATTTTGAAGACTTCAGTCCTCAGGAAATATCAGATATAACCGATGTTCCCAAGCGTACCATAGAGACGAGACTTTATAGAGGTAAGAACCTTCTGAAGCTTAGGTTGGAAGAATTGATTTGTGGAGGTGAAAAACATGTGCTGCAGTGAATACGGAAATAGTCTTCATGAATATGCAAGCGGCAGATTGAGTGAACTGGAATGTCACGCAATAACAAGGCATCTAAAGACTTGTGACAAATGCAGAAGAGAAGTGGAAGAGATCAAGGAGATAAAAGTATTCCTGAAGTCCGGCTTCCAGGAAAATGTAATGCCGCCTATGGATTTGAAATCCTCAATAATGGCTTCCATAGACCTAAAGAAGTACAAGAAGGTTTATAAGAACACCCTTGGAGAGCTGGCAAACTGGGGAATGAGCCTTGTTGCAGCAGGTTTGATACTCTTGTTCATAAATGTAGCTCCCGCTGATAACATAGTGAATATGCAGAATGAATGGGATAATACAAAGGGAAACATCACAGAAAAGATAAATCATCCCTTCAGCTCGTTAAACCAAGGCTTGGATAAGTTCACAAAGAGAATAACAGAGTTGGATGGGATTACAGGGAGAATAGAAAGAGAGAAAGAGGGAGGAAATTAATATGAATTGTAAATACCATAAAGAATCAGAAGCAAAATTCATCTGCGATAAATGCAAGCAGCCAATATGTGAAGAATGCTCAGTGGATGTGAACGGAAACAAGATATGCAGCAGCTGTATCCAGAAGTCAGTGTTCGCAGATAATGCTCAATATTATAAGGGAGGCTTCTTTGAAAGCTTTGCGTTCTTCTGCTTTGCTGTAGTACCGGGAGCAGCCCAAATGTATATGAACCTTTTCAAAAGAGGCTTTCAGCTGATGTTCGGATTTATAGCGGGTATAGTACTGTTCAGCTATATAAATACAGAAAGCATGATACCGCTTATCATAATACCCACTTGGTTTTTCAGCTTCTTTGACAGCTACGCCATAAGAAGAAGGCTTAGAAAGGGAGAGGTTGTAGAAGACAATACAATATTCGATTACAATATTATTATAGCAAACAAGAAGATAGTCGGCATAATAATGCTTGTCCTAGGTGTGCTGGGAGTTGCAAATGCTTTTGAACACTCAGTGCTGCAAAACATTTTCGGAGGCAATCTGTACTGGTCTATCAAGAGAAGCATAATACCTATTGCTTTGGTTCTGACAGGTATATATGTAATACAGAAATCAAAAAAGACAGGAAGAGAAGCGGAAAGCAGCATAGAAGAATAAATCTCAGAAGGTTTAAACGAATTCTGATATAATAAAGATAGAGCTCGTAAAATTGAATATTTTGCGGGCTTTTTTGTTGAAAATAAATATGATATGAATGAGGTGTAGGTTATGAATATTATTATCGAAAAGGATGCAGTAGAATATATCAAGAAACATTCCGAGGATAACTCAGTAATACTTCATATACAGTCAACAGGCGGAAACTGCTGCGCTTCTGTACAAAGCCCGGCAATCCTGTTGGGCAAGCCTGAAAAAGCTGAAAAGTTTGATCTATATAGCGTTGATGAAATAAGTGTATACCTAAGAAAAGATATCCAAGCCAAAAACGATGGAATACGCATTTTCATTAGAAAGTTTCTCTGGATTAAGGATTTAGCAGTAGACGGCATGCGTATTAATTACTAAAAAGCCTGTATTATACATTGACTTATCATATGTATTTGATTATAATAAAAAATGAACTTCAAAATGAAAAATGTGCCCGTAGCTCAGCTGGATAGAGCGTCTGACTACGAATCAGAAGGTCGCAGGTTCGACTCCTGTCGGGCACACCATATTATCGATTGATATAAACCTTGAGAAATCAAGGTTTTTTGTTTTTGTACTTTGGAAAAATTAATTAAAGATTTTTGCTTTTAGGGTAGTCAGATTGACGAAAACGAATTTAGGTTATTAATCAAATAATCAAGATGCACTCGTTATAAAGTTGATATAAATAGATACTATCAGTCACAAAAATACATGAGACGAGTTTTACGCTTCTATTTTGAATAAAACCCACTTATAAAAATGTAAACTGTAGCATACAAAAAACGCAAGACGACTATGAAACGTACATAAAAGAATGAAATTACGATAAAAGACGTATTTTATTGTGGCTATAGAGTTGACTTTTGCAACAACAGTGGTATAATAAAATCAGATTAATGGATTAGTTATCCATTGGAGGTGAAAATTATGAAATACAGTTTTTTATGGAGTACACCTAATGCAAGAGCCCCGATTATTACAATTGCACCTTATGGCATTACTTTCAATAGCGCAACTGTTGAATTATTAGGCAAACCCAAAAGATTAATGATAGGCTACGATGAAAAAAGCAAAGTAGTGGGAATGAAACCGATAAATGACGACGCAAATAGTAAATCATTCGAATTTATAAAAAAAGAGCGCAATGGATATGTAAGAATAGGGAATAAGGACTTTATAAAGTATCTGATAAATAAAAAGGAAATTGACTTTAAGATAAGAAATACATATAAGTATATTGCCGATTGGGATTCAGATGATGAGTTGTTGATAATAGATCTAACGAATCCAATGGATGATTTTGATTCATCTAACGATACTGAATCAGACGATGATTAGAATGAACGGATGAAAATAATTTTTGAGGAGGTTTATTATGTGCAATACAAAAACAAAAAAACTACCAGGCGGTTAATAAAGCCTGGCATTGTTGCTGATGGGAATATGTAGATTCCCACGGAGCCCATAAGAATATGGGCCAGTATTATTGATATTTCGCATATATAAATAATACCATACTCTGATGCTCTGCGCAATAATGTTCTTTCTACATAGAAAGGATTTAAATATGGTTAAAAAGCCGGATGGTAACTACATACTTATATTCCGTGCATGGCGCATTGACCCAACTACTGGCAATAAAATATATGCTCGTGACTATGGAAAAAAGGCTTGGCCTATATGGATTAAAGTCGCTTAAATACTAAAATTTTCTGGATAAGTGACTGGCAGCTTATCCAGTACTATAATTTACCAACTATTAAAAAATATACCCAAATTCCATTTGTGGTATTGCACGAAACCCTAATTTTGTGCAATATGAATGATTCAAGAATTAGCAAAGGAGAATTTAAAATGGCCAGATATTTAATCACATATGACTTGATTAAACCTGTACAGAATTATGAGACTTTCTATGAGACTATAAAACAATTAGGTAGCTATTGGTGTCACCCTTTAGAATCAGTATGGCTTGTTAAAACAAGTTTGAGTTCGGTGGATATATATAATAGTATTAAACCAGTCTTACAATCAGATAACGATTTATTATTTATTGTTGAAATTACAGAAAACTATTATGGATGCATGAGTAATGAGACTTGGGAACATATTAAAAACGGAATTTTTGCATAATAAAAAGCACTCATTACGAGTGCTTTTTTTATGATTGCTGTTTTTTCATATATATGTTATCTAGTGGTGAGAACTTTTTATAGTTATTTAGCACATATGCCGAAGCTAATTGAGAATATTTCCGTACCATTTGAAGAGAAGTATGTCCTAGGATATGCTGAAAGCTGAAAATATCTCCACTATTCATAAGATAGTTTGTTGCGAATGTATGTCCCAGTGAATAGTGAGTGCTAGGCACCGCTCGCATATATTAAGGTAAATATTTACTATAGATACACCTTCTGATACTATAATGTCAGGGGGTATATTATTTGGGGGAACTATAGATAAAATAAGCGGAGTGCGATATAGGCATAACAGAATCCGCGGTAAGTAGGGACCTAATAAAATAAGTGCGAAACTGCGGTGCCTGACACCATATTTAATGAAGCTAAAGTGAAAGCAGATGGCTATGAGTTTCTGCTTGTTTGTACCAGGCTATACCTGGCAAGACATGCTCCGGATTTGGTAGAGAAAAAAGAGTTGCCGAAGCCTATAAATCAACATCGGCAACAGAAGCCGTGCCATAGAACTTCTAATATAAGCGAGGATATTATAGACAAAATTAATGCACTGCAGGAATGGCATACCTTACCGGGTAAGAAATTGTCTTGTAGAGAGATTGCAACAAAACGGTTTATGGTATTCAGATTGATTACTCGACAGTATGCAGGGTCCTAAAAGGTACTTATAAGCCTAAGTTGAAGAAGAGTTAAGAATCGAGTGAGCTGTTGCCGAAGTCCGAATATCAATATTGGCAACACTGATAGAAATAAACAAGCTACATTTCTATCAGTAGAACGATTAAAAAATCGAGACAATGTTATATGATGTGCAGGGATAGGCCCAAATGTGGAGAATAATACCATACAAAGGGGTGATTTATGTGTATAAATCTGATGATGACGACCCGCATAAGAAGTTTGGAGTCATAAAAGGCGGTGGCAAGGATACTAAGAAGAAAGAGTCTTTTGAGGACCATTTAAGCAAACATATAGAGACCCCATCAAGCCATAAAAACAGAATTACTCACTCAGGTGGTACTGACCCTGAACCAAAAGAATGGTCACATGTGGATGATCCACGCCCAGACTGAAAGTCAAATATAGACGATCCAGATCCGTATTAATATATTATTTATGAGAGCCAATAGGCTCTTTTATTTTGTGGATTACTTTTACATCATTAATTGTCCACCTTTCTACTATGTGATAATATGGGAATAGAAGGAAGGCGATTGTATATGCGTAATCAAAATAATGAAACTCTTATTATAAAGGCAATAGGAGAAAGAAAGGTAATCACATTTGACTACAAAAGCGATGCCGACCCAATAGGAACAATGAGAAGTGGCAATCCTCATGCAATGTATGAACACCTAAAAACGGGTAATGTTTTACTTGATTTATTTCAAACAGAAGGTCAATCAAGTGAGAGATATAAATTACCAGTATGGCGAGAATTTAAGGTAGATAAAATGAGTAATATTAGAATTATGGATAATAGAAATTTTGAGACACAGAAGAATTACAATCCAAATGCCGAAAAGTACTTAAGGGCAATCGCTAAAATAAGATAGTTAGTGCCAGGTACAGCACTTAAGAACATATTGTTATAATAAGTTCTTAAGTGCTGTACCTGGCACCAATTTCGGAATCATACTTTATGAAATCAAATAGGGTTAAGAAAACTTTTGTGAAATGATTTTATTAATTCACTTTTATAAAAGAATAGAAAGAAGGTTTTGCAATGAAAAGAATATGCTTTCTAGTTATAGTTCTACTTTTGAGTATGATTAGCGTTTATGCTTCTGACAGCGTAGTAACAATAACTGATATTGATACATGGAATCATCCTGTAAAGTTAGTCTTGTCTGACTATGGTGTAAATGTAACGAAAGTAGAGTTTCTTAGTAATAAGACATATCCAGTAATTTATTGCAATTTTCCAGCATATTCAGCGTTGCAAGAAAAGGAAACTTTTGAGCAAATGTTAGTAGAAGTCTTAAAGTCAAATGGATATTGGAGCTATAAGTTAGTAAGCGATAAATATGAAGTCAATGTAGAAGGAGATATTAATGATAAAAAATACATAAAAATATCCTATAAAAATATGGACAAGTATTTTAAAATGTTTCCTAACGCTGAAAACATTAAGATTAATCTTGAACAAGCTACAAAATTAATGACAAATGAATTTGGCGAGAGCCATGAAACTGAATTAATTGAAGAAGGCAATTATAAAGTATCCATAATTAATGCAATAGATGGAGTAATTGAATACGATAACAATTATTATTATAGTGTCCATACTTATGAATCACATTATGACCATACTGCAACTTTGGGATGGGCCTTAATTGACGCTATTGATGGCAGCATATATTACGATAATCTGGATGATACAGCTACCCTTGTTAATGATAGTAAGAAGTCAATTGTGTTGAATTCGCTTAATGATGGGACTGTCTATAAATTACTTAATTCATCACTTGCTTCGTACAAATATTCATATTTATGGCAATACAATAAGAAAACTAAAGAACTCCAGAAGGTAGATCTGAATGGATTAAAGATTGTAGCAAATATAAAACTTTCAGAAACATTTATTAAGGGAGATGTAATTAGCGTTGATGAGCCAGGTATCTATTCAGGTGAGAGCGTTTCTACAAATACCGTGGTAGTAGCTACAAAGGATAAGGAGCAATTTAATATTTATAAATCAATCAATGAAAGTGATAATTTCAAATGGTATTTAGATATTAATTCTTTAAAGTCAGTTTATAAAGAGTTGACTGATGTAGCATATTTTAAAGGCGAATATACTTATGAACTATCAATTAATTATGGGAAAATAATGATTGAATTTATTAATGATTCAAGTGATGGGTGGATTGATTTATCAAATAATAAATAGCATCAAAAGACTAATAAAAGCTAAGTGCCACATAAGTTTTTTATTAAGATATTCACCCTTCGCCGATGATCTTTAGTAACACTTTATTTTCGCTTGCATAGTATGTATAGTGCACTAATTTTGAAAATAAGAGGCGATATAATGGATACTGCCAGAGAGCAAGTAGGCGCAACAAATTTTCCAAACTACCTGAAAAAGTTTATTGGTAAAAAAGTCAGTATTGATTTTCTGATTGGCACAAACAAGTTGATTCATAAAACCGGAGTTTTAAAAGATGTTGGACCTGATTATGTTGCTTTCGTTAATCCAAATGGATTAACAACTATAGCTGATTTATTCTCAATTAAATTTATAGATGTATGAGATAAGTGGCAGGCACTAGAGTTATTTATGAGTAAATCTCAAATAACTTTGGTGCCTGCCACTCTAATTTCTTCAACATTTGACATAGATACAAATACCTCGCAACCTTGTATACAAAGTTGCGAGGTATTGTCCTAAAAACTGAACTTCTGTATTTAGAGTATATATCCCAGTGCGAAGATTATCAGCGCTAAAACGAATATGCCGTATGCTGAGTTTCTCCAAACATTGAACTGCTTGTCTAATGCAGCTTTTTCCGCTACAGTCGGAGGAGTGGTCTGTAATGTGAGCAATTCCAAATCAATAGATTCCTGCGGAATTGGTCTCTTTCTTACAAAAATGAAGTAATAACCCAAGCATATCACCGACAAGATAATGTTGTAAGGAAGAGCGGTCCAATCTACAGCCAGTACCATTAAGCCGGCATATGTGACGATACTGAAGTATGCACCAAATACACCAAAGGGTACTTTGAATGGTCTTTCGAGATTCGGTTCTTTTTTATATAGCATGATATAAGAAATGTAACCGATAATGTAAGCAATCATCTGAGAAAATGCACACATTGCAGCAATGATAGCTATAGAGCCGGTTGCAATTAATAGTATAGCTATAATACCAACGACTACTACTGCGAAATGAGGGCTCTTGTACTTCGGATGAATCTTTCCGAATACCTTAGGGAAACAACCGTCCTGAGCCATAATGTACATGTATCTTGCAGGGCCGGCTACACAAGGATTCATTGTGGAGAAGTCACCACCGAAGGTAATTCCGAGACACAATACAATGAACGGAATTCCAATGATACCAGCAAGCTGCATAGCCTCTGCAAACGGAGCTCCTGCGGTTGCTAACATAGCCTGGCTAGCCAGTGGAGTAAGTCCTACTAAGAACCACTGGAACAGAGCGTTCACACCAAATACGATAAATGGAGAAATGACCAATGCGCGAGGAATTGTGATCTGCGGGAACTTTACTTCTGCACCCATACCTACAACAGTTTCAAATCCTGCAAAGCACCACCATACCATAACTATGACCTTTGCAAATGCAGTGACTTCATGCGGTACGCCCTGCAACAACGGAACAAAGTTTTGGAACTGCATATCTTTGATTACCATTGCGAACCATACGAGGGATGCTCCCCAGAAGAAGTACATGAAAGCGTTCTGCCATTTTCCGGCAAATTCGATGCCTTTGTAATTAATTACAACGAAGAAGACCATCATGACACTGGCTATGATTCTGCTGTCAAATTCATAATCAACTCCAACTGCCTTTAGCAGCCATCCAAAATAGTTGGCGAAAGCCAAAGCTTCAGAACCACCGATGCCGATTTGAGCAACCGTATAATGCCAGCTGCAGAATACGGCTGTAGGGTAGTTAATTGCACGCCTAGCATAGGCATATGTACCGCCGGCTAAAGGAAGAGTTGCTCCCAATTCACCATAAATAGCAGCGGGCCACAGTACCAACAAGAATGCCAAAATAGTTGCCAGTATAACGGAACTTCCCATTACACCCACTTGTGAAGAACCAACTGTGAACAGACCTACACCAATTACAGCACCGGTTGTGATGGTGACGCACTCGGGTAATCCAAGGGCACGAGTTAATTGCTTGTCAGATACGTTCATTCTCCAACCTCCTAATTTAATAAAATAGATATGAGTGAGTTTCATAAAAATAAAATTTTCATAGAAATTTTATTTTTATGAAAAAATGTAGTTTTGTGAAAAATGTTGCAGAAAAAAGTTATATATCGAAATTTGCAATTTTCTGTCACATTATCACCTGCTATAATTATACTCTCTGGGATAATTGTCCCACTAGCACAAATCGGAAATTGATTATTTTTTTTTAAAATGATAAACTGAAAGTGAATTTGGACATGTTCCGATTTGTACTAGTTAATAATTTAATCCTAATATAGACTATAGTAAAAGCAGCAAAAAGGAGCGGAAGCAGTAATATGTCATACATTATCAGTGACAGGCAATATCTGTCCTCAAACAGAAGAAAAGCCAAATACGTTCCGTACAAGACTCGCTTGGATTCCTGTACACATGAAGAATTAGAGGTCACATTCGGACATCCTCTCTATACTTTTGTTGCGGATTTTTTAGAAATTTCACCAAACCTTACTGGTGTGCCTGGAGATGGATTTGAATTTCCAATCATTCCAGATGGGTGTGTCTCTATTATTATAATTCTCAACAAGGGTGAAATCCGGGGTTATTTATGCGGAGTAATCGAGGAGATTCAAAAAATCATACTCCATGAAAATGAGATTGCCTTTATAGCCCGTTACCTCCCCGGTGGAGTTCGTCCTTTTTTGCGGGAGCCGATCCGTACATATACTAACCGCTCCTGTTCTTTGTCGGAAGTGCTCCCTAATTACAGTCTTCTCTTTTCCGCTTTCGCAAAGTCTTCAGCATTTTCAGAACGCTTACTTGCCTTTTCCAAAACTATGCGTCCACAGTATCTCGATAAAAAAGAAGCACATTACTTACTGAACTATTGTGTAGACAAAATATACGACAGAAAAGGAAATATAAAAATCTCTGATCTTTCTAAGGAGGCTGGCTTTAGCGAACGTTATATTGGAAAACTATTTGATCAATGGGTGGGAATATCTCCAAAGCTATACGCAGAAATCATGAGGTTTCAGTTTTCTCTTGAGCAATTGGAAGAGATTGAAATTAAGCCTGATAGAATTATACTAGATACAGCATTGGATAGCGGATTCTTCGATCATGCACACATGAACCGCTGTTACCAACGTTTTTTACATTGCACGACCGGTACGCTGAGCAAATTTGGATTTGAAGGGTTAGATCTTTCCAACGTTCCCAAATTAATACCGTAAGACAATTTCTGTGATTGCATCATCTTAAGATGATTACAACATAATATTCATTTATTTCACATGGTATACCAAAAAAGCGGTACAGCACAATCATTTTAAAGGAGGAATTGGCGTGGCCAAAAAATTTTATTTAGGTCTTGACCAAGGTACTACAAGTACCACAGCCTTGCTCTTGGATTCAGAATGGAACGTTGCAGCCAGAGGGAATAAAACACACACACAATACTATCCAAAGCCCGGATGGATTGAGCATGACCCTATGGAAATATGGAGAGCAATTTTAGAATCAATACAGATGGCTATGACCGAGGCCGATGCAAAGCCCGAAGAAATTGCCTGTATTGGTCTTGATAATCAAGGAGAAACCGTACTCCTATGGGATAAGTTAACCGGCGTACCTATCTACAATGCCATTGTTTGGCAGGACCGCCGTACTGCCCGCTATGCAGATTCTTTAACTGAAAAACATGGTGAATTAGTCCGGAAAAAAACAGGGTTAATGATCGACGCCTATTTTAGTGCGACCAAAATCAAATGGATTTTAGATAATGTTCCAGGTGCGAAAGAGAAGGCCCGGGAAGGCAGGATTATTGCAGGTACTCTGGATACTTGGATGATTTGGAAAATGACTCACGGTCGGATTCATATTACTGACTATTCCACCGCTTCCCGAACGATGCTCCTCAATATACATACCGGTCAATGGGATGAAGATATTTTAAATATTCTAGAGATAGACAAGCGCATCTTGCCGGAAATCTGCGATAGTTCAATGGTATACGGATACACCGATCCTTTGGACTTCTTCGGTGCTAAAATTCCCATTTCCGGTTCTGTCGTAGACCAACAGGCCGCACTGTTTGGACAGGCCTGCTACACTCCGGGAAGCATCAAAACCACATACGGAACAGGATGCTTTATGCTTATGAACACAGGAGACAAACCAGTATATTCGAAAAACGGACTTCTGACCACCGTCGCCTGGGGCCTAAACGGCAAGATGACCTTCGCTTTAGATGGCGGCATCTACATTGCCGGTGCAGCAACCCAATGGCTCAAGGACGGCATCAAAATTATTGAAAAGGCTTCTCAGACAGAGGAAATGGCCGTAGCTGCTAAAAGCAATGGAGGCGTTTACTTTGTCCCTGCTTTCTCAGGACTTGCCGCGCCTCACTGGGACTCTTATGCTCGAGGTATGATGATTGGTATTACCGGCGGCACTTCAAGAGAAGAGATCGTACGTGCCACACTGGAAGCCATAGCATATCAAGTCAAAGATAATCTAGACGTTATGAACATGGATGCCAGTATTCCAATTAAAATCATGCGGGCAGACGGTGGAGCCGTAGTCAACAATTTCCTGATGCAATTCCAAGCTGATATTTTAGGTATTGCCGTGGATATTCCGGAAATCAATGAGTCCACAGCTTTGGGCGCAGCTTATCTGGCAGCCCTAGGCATCGGTGAATTCAAATCCATCCATGAACTTGCGGACAATTGGAAGTTGGCCAAGCGTTTTGAACCAAAGATGGGCTCCGACGAACGAGAATCTCTTCTCTACAACTGGCATCGTGCCGTAGAACGGTCAAAAAACTGGATTCAAGATTAACTTATATATATGTAATATCTGAAGGGAGATGTTTTTCATTGAGTAAACCAAAATTATTTAGTCCGGGTCCTGTTATGGTAAAGGACAATGTTCGCGAGGCGCTGCTTCATTATGACATCTGCCACCGTGGGGCAGAATTTGAGACACTTTTTGAAGACATGCAAAAAAAGATCAATACGCTGTTCAATGCCGATGACAGCTACTACTCTGTAATAATTTCAGGTTCTGGTACATCCGCAAACGAAACAGTACTTTCCTCTGTTTTTCAGAATGGTGATCAAGCACTGCTAGTCAAAAATGGCGTATTCGGAGAAAGACTGGAAGATATACTTCGTAAATATGAAGTGCCTATAGTAGAGGCTTCCTTTGAATGGTCTGAGTATCCGGATTTAGCAAAAATAGAAGAATTGATTGCGGCAAACCCAAAGGTCAAGGTAGTTGCCATGGTATTCCATGAAACCTCGACTGGTATGATTAATCCAGTCAAAGAAGTGGGCGCTCTATGTAAGAAATACAATAAGTGGTTTTATGTAGATTCCGTATCCGCTGCAGCTGGGGAGTATATTGATGTGGTGGAAAATAATATCACATTTACCTCATCAGTAGGCGGCAAATGCGTTGGTGCATTCCCTGGCTCCGCATATGTATGTGCAAAGGAAGAAGTCCTGAAATCCATTACTAAGGAACAGGGCAAGAATGTATATCTAAACTTGGCAAAACATTATGCAAGTGCAAAAGAAAGCCATCAGACGCCAAACACGCCGAACGTTACCCTCTTCTGGGCGTTAAATCAAGCTCTGACGAATATTCTGGAGGAAGGACTGGATCAGCAGATCATGCGTTATAAAAAATGTGCCTCCATCCTCCGCACCGGCATGCATGACTTGGGGCTGAAAATGCTCCTTCCTGAAAAATATATGTCCAATACCGTTACCTCCGTATTCCTACCAGAAGGCAAGGATCTGAATACGTTCCTGAAAGATATGGAAGACCACGGTTATGTGGTGTACAGCGGTAAAGGAAAATATCTGGATATGGGCATGTTCCAAGTCGCTAACATGGGCGAAATCTACGAAGAAGACTGCAAAGAATTCTTAAAGGTTCTGGAAGCCTGCATCAAATAATAAGTCTGCCGCTACTTTCTATCCAATATTTTCGAGGTATTTGTTTATTAATGATCTTGTGAGTATAAAACTATGTGCAATTCAGCATAAATTATTACAATAAAAAAACTCCTAATATAAAAATAGCACCCTGCTAAGGGTGCTATTTTTATATTCTTTCACAAATCTGGGAAATATCATGTTTATGCGCTGGATCATCGAGGGCATGGAAAGTCTGGACGGGCTGTCGGGCACTTTAAACTTCTCTATCGCTCTTGAAACCCTTAGCATTCTCCTGTATGAGTTTTATTTTTTCAATAAACCATTTTAAGAGTATAGCGGTAAATAAGTACGTTGGAATAGAGTAAATATATTTCCAGGTTATTAAATCGTAAAGGTTCATCCAAACAAGGATAGGCTCCAGAATGAATGAAAAAACAAATGTAAGGATTATGTTAGCAATGATAAACGATTTCCACTTAGGAAAGTATTGATATATGAGTACGAATATAATGGGTACCATTGAATAATTAGCCGGAATTAAACGTGGAAGAATTGGTATTACTTTAACTGGATAAACCCACATAGTAAGGGTTGAACCAATCTCATCCAACAGAATGGCTATGCTTGATGTCATAGCCAGGTAAAGAAGCATTTCTTTAAGTCTGCCTTTATCTACTAAACGATACCATATAAACCATGGGATAATAAGGGATAATAAAAGAACCCACCATCCGAAAGTAAATATATCGTTATTTATCCAGTCACTAAATCTCACTTGATGCAAAAGCTTTTGTAGATTAACTATTACCTGTTGCTCTGGCGTCATGATACACCTTCTATTTTTATCATTATATAGAAAATTACGAGTTAAATGTTTATGTTGCTGACTTATTCTCGATAGTATTCACTGTCTCAATAAACAATTTTGAAATAAGTGCCGCTATTATGAATATAAACGTTGAGTATACGTATTTCCATTTTAATAATATAAGAAAGCTCCACCGTGTTGCCAGTGGCAGCAAAATGAGAGTAAGAACAGTTGAAGTAATAACAGCTGCAATTATAAAGCTCTTCCATTTGGGGAAGTATTGATAAAGCAACATATAAATAATAGGTGCTAAAGAATAGTTCAGGGGCATTAAATGAGGGAATAATGGTGTAATCTTCACTGGGTAAGCCCATAAAGTTAACTCACTGCCTATTTCATCAATTAATAAAATGATGCCAGACATTAGAGCGCCATAAACAAGCATTTCTACTATCCTCTTTTTATCTACCAAGCTGTACCACGCAATCCAGGGAACAACAAGTAATCCTAAGAGAATCCACCATCTAGGAGTAAAGGCAACATTATTTACCCAATACTGAAAGTTTGCTTTATATAATAGTTTTTCATATTCAAGAATTAACTGAGTACTTGGATCTATTGTGCACACCCCATTTATCAGTAAATGTCACTTTTTCAATGGTTAAGTCCATCAAGAACTAGTATCTCTAATAAAGACCATTGTATTCAATGTGAGTATATATGCCAGATAACGGAGTTATCCACTATAAAATAAATAAATGATTTCAGAATCTGTCGTTTAATGGTATAATTTAGGTATGATGTATGAGCGAATAAAGATTGGCGGTGAAGCTAATGTATAAAATCAGTAGTGAAAGCATAGGGGACGTAAAAAAGTACGTATGGCATTATAGGAAGGACAACAAGGAGCATGGGCCTTTTACCTATGAGGATATTGTTGAAATGGCGAAAAAAGGCGATATTGGTCCTGAGGACTATGTATTGAAGTTCGGCAACAGGAAATTCTTCAAGGCTTCGGAAGTGCAAGGACTTTTTGATGGAGTAGTGCAGGATGAGGTAAAGCAGGAAGAGAAGACAGCGATTCCTGGAGAACAGATTGCAGTTAGCGCGGAGGAAACTAAGGAAGAGATAAAAGAAGATATCCATGCAGTATTTGAAAATAGGACGGTACATGCGCATACAAGGCAGAAGCAGGAATCCTCAGGGAATAAGGTAATTATGATTGCTGCTGGCTTAATGGGTTTATGCGTGGCAGTTTGGATATTAACACGATTGTTTTAGAGTTATTAAAGCCTTGAGAGATGTCAAGGCTTTTTCATTTATGGGAGCAAAAATATCTATGAGAGCCGTCTGATGACGGATAATGAATAAAATTGCGGAGGGGTTAATATGAATCAGGTTATTGAGTCACTTTTAAGCAGGAAGTCAGTCAGGGCATATGAGGAGAGGGCAATCCCGGAAGAGATTAAGGAGACAATTATAAAGTCAGCCATGAGGGCTCCAACGGCAGGCAATCAGATGCTGTATTCCATAGTGGAGGTCGCTGATCAGAAATCCAGGGAAGTATTGGTAAGAACTTGTGATGATCAGCCCTTTATAGCCAAGGCTCCTTTTGTGCTGCTGTTTCTTGCAGACTATCAGAGGTGGTTTGACTACTTCATGGTAGCAGGAGTGCCTGAGCTTTGCAAGGAGAAAGGCGAACCGCTGAGGAAGCCAGAGGAAGGAGACTTGCTCCTTGCTTGCTGTGATGCTCTGATTGCTGCTCATGCTGCAGTAGTTGCAGCGGAGTCCATGGGAATCGGTACCTGCTACATAGGGGACATAATGGAGAACTACGAAGAACATAGAGAATTGTTCGATTTGCCGCAATATGTATTTCCAATTGCAATGGTTTGCTTTGGGTATCCTACAGAGCAGCAGAAGGAAAGGCCGCAGCCGGAAAGATACAAGCAGGAATATGTGGTGTTTAAGGATAAATACAGAAGGCTCAGCAAGGAAGAATTCGATGACATGTTTAAGAGTACAAATGACAGACTGTTCGGGAGCAACGGCTCAATAAAAGGAGCAGAGAACTATGGGCAGCACATGTACATAAAAAAATTCGACAGTGCATTCTCAAAGGAAGCGAACCGGTCTGTACAAGAGATTTTGAAGAACTGGAAATAGTGATAAAGCCCCCCGATCCTGTTTTGTGCAGGAACGGAGGGCTTTATATTATTCAGCTGTTTTCCTGCTTAGATTAATATTTTCCATATTAAACATTCGCAATGAGCCTTTTATATCTTTCTCAACAGCCATTTTCCCGTGCTTGTCAACCTCGCTCTTGTCCTTGGGGCCGTGGCACAAGGAGGCTGCGCCTCCGATACAGCCATTTACACAGGTCATACCTTCGATAAAGTTTTCTTTCAGGCGGTTAAACTTGGCGAGCTTTAACGCTTTATCACATTCAGCTATGCCATCACATACAACAGGGCGGAAGTCCAGCTCAAGGTTCTCTGATTCTATGACATGCCTGACTGCTTCTGTCAAACCGCCTGTGCGGGCAAATATCCTGCCAAAGAAAGAGGCATTATCAAGTACAGCTTCCTCGCAGTTCTCTATGTCTACTTCCATGGCATCCAACATTGCGCATAATTCCTCGAAAGTTAATACATATTCTGTATCACCCTTAAGCTCATCTCTCATGATTTCTGCTTTCTTGGATGTGCAAGGTCCTATGAATACAATGCGGGCTTTATCATCCATGGACTTAATCAGCCTTGAGATGGCAATCATTGGGGATACCGAATCAGATATATTATTCTTCAATGTAGGATAAAACTTCTCAATATATCTTACAAAGGAAGGACAGCAGGAGCTTGTTACAAACTTCTTCTTGCCAACCGCTGCCGCAAGCTCTTTTGTCTCATGCATCGCCACCATGTCTGCTCCAAGGGCTACTTCTACCACATCATGGAACCCCATCTGCTTTATCCCTTTGATTACTTGTCCTATAGTTGCATTGTCAAACTGGCTGGAGATGGAGGGAGCTATAACGGCGTAAAGCCTTATGCTATTATTGTGCGCAGCCTCCTTCAGCTCCTCAATGACATTTACTATGAAGGACTTGTCTGCAATAGCTCCAAATGGACATTGATAAGCACAGGCACCACACTGAATGCATTTTTCATTATCAATTATTGCCTTTTTATCATCATCAAAGTTAAGAGCGTGTGTAGGGCACGCTTTCTTACAAGGGCGCATAACATCAGAAATGGCATTGTAAGGGCATACTGCTTTGCATTTGCCGCATTCTATGCACTTATTGGGGTTAATATATGCTCTTCCGCTAACATGCTGTATAGCACCCACAGGGCACGCTTCGGAACAGCGGTGTGCCAGGCATCCGCGGCAGGCTTCTGTTACTGTGAAGCGGTAAATTGGACACTCATCACAGGCAATGTCCATCACTTCAATTATATTTGGATTATCCGCGCTGCCTCCGGTTGCCAGCTTTATCCTCTGCTCCATTATGGCGCGTTCCTTATGAATGCAGCACCTTATCCTCGGCTTAGGCCCGGGAGCGATTATTTTCGGAAGTGCCCCAAGCTTTTCATCCAGTGAACCTTCCAAAGCCAGCTCTGCTACACCGCGAAGAACTTCATATTTTATCAATTGTACATCTGTCTCAAATTTTCTCATTTCATATACCCCACAAGTTAAATATAAGTTAGTTGAATCCTTTTTCCTAAGCGCTCCATAAGATCTGCCAGTTCTGCAACCACTTTGAGCTTTATTCCAAGATCTATAGGAAAGTCAGGATTTTGGTGAGCAGGATTTACCGCTTTGCCCACCCAGATATTCAAGTGGGTGCAATCCTCTATCAGGAGCTTTGCCAGTTGAGAGGCACCATCCAGCTTGTCGAAGCTGCAGCGGCCCTCACGGTTAGCGCTGCTATTGATATACGCTTTAATTTTATCAACGGTCTTTCGTAAAGTGAGCACACCTTCGGTCACCAGGTCTATTCCCTTTATAGATGCGGTAGGAGGTACCTCCAGATCAAAAAAATCCATATTTGTTACTATTTCCTGATTTAACTCACGTGCAGCAATTTTAGCAGCTGTCCCGCCGCAAACTACTCTCCTGCCTTTGGCCTGCTTAAGCTTTTTGATAATCCAGGCATCATCTTCGGGGTTCAATGGAGGGCCTGTAAACAAGTCTACTTCTTCGGACTGTCGGAGCTTTACCGTGACCACTGTGGCATCATCCCCCGGCCTGCTCTCATAAAGGTTGTGGCATGCCTCAATAAGACTCTTTGATATATTAGCTGCACATTTCTCTATACAAGCTTGGCGTTCCAAGTATTCTTCTATGTTCCCCCACTGCCAGCCCAGATTTAGAATTCCACCTACGCCGGCATGAACTACACCGTCGCTGACAACAGTAAGCGCATCACCCTCGCTCATAAGGAAGGAGCTTTCCTTTACTATACGGTCATTCACCAAAATCGCAGTATTTTGCATGTCGGTCTGATTTTTCCCTTTGTGCAGGAGGAATATTGGCGGATTGTCATATTCGGCTACATATACCTGCCCGCTCTCATGAATTTTTATTATTGTAAAGGTTGAATATGCAAGCTTTCGTACGCTGCATACAGGCAAGGTCTGAATGATGGTATCCACAGTCTCAAAAATGCTTGCGCCTTCCTTAAGCATAGTGGCTGCAATCTTACAGGTAAGGGTAGCGAGAATATTCGCCTTTACGCCGCTGCCCAAGCCATCGGAGATGACAATTATCACGCTGTCCTCGGTGCGTACTATCTCGACCTTGTCTCCGCAGAGCTCTTCACCATATTTATTCAAACTATTATAGGCTATATCAATAAAATAACTCATTCTAAATCACCGGCTTCTCCAATAACTATTTCCTTTAGCTTGGTAAGTATTACTTTGGTCTCTGCAGTTGTTTCTCCCAATAGTCCAGCAATTTCCTGAGCCACCCGCATTTGCTTCGTAATTACCTTTTGAGCGGCTTCAAGGGTATTCTGCTTTACCCGTGTAAGCTCTTCCTTATGCTTCTCATCCAGTGTTACATCCATCATGATAGCCAGTATAAGGTTCTGCTTTTCCAGGTAAACCAGATTCATCATAAAAACCAAATCATATTGTGAAAATCGCACCTTCTGCTTATAAATGCCCTGTCTTGTTTCAATAACCTTCACAAAATCCGAGTCATCCATTAAGAGGCTTACAGGCTTGTCCTTTGCACCAATGGCGCTTATATTGAAAAGTCTTTCTGCTGTGGGGTTGAACTCCTTAACCCGCAGTTCCTCGTCCACAAGCATGATAATATTCGGGGAATGCTCGAATATGACGTTTGACAAGCTTTCTGCCTTGCTTCTCATATAGGGCAGACACATGGACATTTCCGCCATGCCGTCAATTACAGCCTTTGCCTTTTCCCGGCAGCTGTTATAACCGCAAGCTCCACAGTTGAGCTCGTCAGCAGGTGTGTACTTCCCCATTCTGGAAAGTACTCTTACCAAATCTTCCTCTGATGCAGGAGAATTCCTTAAGGCTTTATCATGGAATTCCTTCGAGAAGCTTATGGAATCAAGTAATGCATCTGTCTCGTAATAACCATAGCTTGAGGCTTCCTGCTTCTTTGAATATTCTCTGACACGTTGATAGCATTTGAAGTGGTTTCTATTATCCTTAGGCATTCCCGGCCCTCCCAGGCAGCTCCCTTCGCAAATGCTTACCTCTACGCAGACATTTTCAAGCAGCCCCTTCTCCAAGGCCTGAAAAACCTCCAGGCATTTGTTTATACCGTCAACCTTCAGGAGTTCATAGCTCTTATTACGTCCAGCGGTTGGAAGGCTTCCTACAACTCCTCCTGAAATGGGATACTGACGCCCTTTGGATGAAGCCCTATGATCAAAGCCAGAAGGGGGCAGCTGCTTCAAATCAATATCCTCTTCGAACAGCCATTGACTTAGTTCCTCAAAGGTCAATACAGCATCTATTGAACCATTATATTGCATGCCAAATGCCTCAGCTTTTTTTGCCACACAAGGACCAATAAAAACTACGCAGATATCTGAACCTAGTGTATGCTTTAAAAGTCGTCCGTGGACCAGCATAGGGGATGCAATAGGTATCATAAGCGGAATAAGAGAAGGGTGGTACTTTTCTATTAAATAGTTGGCAGAAGGACAACAGGTGGTAATAAGATTAGTCTGGTCACTTTCGGTCAAATACTCATTATACAGCATCGTCACAACGTCAGCCCCTGAGGCGGTTTCTTCAACAATAGAAAAGCCAAGCTGTTTCAGAGCGGTATCCATTTGCCCGGGGTCTGACATCTCGAATGCTCCTGCAAAGCTGGGAGCAAGACTTGCTATAACAGTTTTGCCTTCGGCAATATAAGCTTTGATTTGATTAAGATCACTTCTTATGTTTCTTGCATCCTGGGGACACACGGACAGGCAATGGCCACAGGCAATGCAGCGGTCTTCCATTATATTAGCCTGCTCATCCTTTATCTGGATTGCTTTTACCGGGCAGGAGCGCAGACATCGATAGCAGTTCTTACAGTTCGCTTTAGAGAAATTAATGAGGTTCAATATTAAAACCTCCCAGCGACATGCTCATCAAAAAACTGCCCAACAGTATTGTCACATACTGAAAGTACCGGACCATCATCTATCTGCACCGAAACAGCACTGGTACAGCAGCCCAGACAGAAAGCTGCTCTTAAAGTTATAATGTCCTGAAGGCTCTTTTCATTGATAAGCTTCTGAAGACTATTTATGACGTTGTATGCGCCTTTTAGATGACAGGCGCTTCCTATGCAAACCTGAATTATCATAATAACAACTCCTATGAATAAAATGATTATAACAAAATACTTGTATATTGTATACAAGATAGATCTAATTATAGTACATTGTTAAATTTATGTCAACTTAACATGTTTCTAAACTCCAAGAAAAAGAAAAGCAGCCAAGTAATTGGCTGCCATTATGACATAAGGCTTATAGAGGTTGATTAGCAAGTACTATAATATCATTTCAAAAATAGCTACAGCACAATACAATAACAGGAGGCTCATTGTTATATTAAAAGCTTTTCTGTATTTCGATAAGAACTTTTGAAACAATGCACCGAACAAGGCCCAGCAAGTTGTTGAGACAAACCCCACAAAAGCCAGCAGGAGTGAGAATAGCATCAGTGCTGCATGTGTATTGTAATAGGGTATTATGAAGCTGGAAATAGCTGTGATTCCATATAATATAACCTTTGGATTAACAAATTGCAGCAAAAATCCAGTAAGAAATGAATTCATATGGGTATTATCGTTTTCTCCTTCAACATGTTTGTTGGTGTAGATATTATATGCCAGATAGATCATATATATTGATCCTATGATGGCCATAATGATTTTTACTCTTGGTATAAGGTTGAACAACAGCAGATTGAAATAGCTGCATGCCAGCATAATGACCATAAAACCTGCAAAAACGCCAAGATTGAAATTGATTGTCTTTTTGAAGCCATCCCGGTTGGCATTTGTCATCGACATTATGTTATTAGGGCCAGGAGTAAAGGTTGTGACAAATACATACGAAAGAAAAGGAACTAAGTTAATCATCTCATTGACCTCCGAAAATATGATATACTATACATAAAGTGCGTTATAACGAGTGTATGCTATAATTATACAACATGTGCGTTATAGAATACAATAGAGGAGGAAACATTTATTTTGGAAAACTTAAATGAGGTAGTTGCCAGAAACCTAAAAAGCATACGTGAAGAAAAGAAGTTAAGCCTGGACAAGGTAGCAGAGTTTACCGGCGTAAGCAAGAGCATGCTCGGACAGATAGAAAGAGGAGAGTCAAACCCAACTATAACTACAGTCTGGAAAATAGCTAACGGCCTCAAAATTTCCTTCACTTCTCTTATTAACACTCCACAGCAGGATACCGTTATTATAAATCGAAGTGAAATAGAGCCTCTTATTGAGGATAATGGAAAGTATCGACTTTACCCATACTTCCCCTATGAGGATGGACGGCGTTTTGAGGTATATTCTGTAGAGATTGAGAAAGGCGGATATTTAAGTGCTGATGCTCACCCCGAAGGCACTCAGGAGTTTATAACGGTATTTGATGGTGAATTGACTATTAGAGTAAACGATGAGGAGTATTCAATAAAAGAGGGAGACTCAATCAGATTTAAGGCCGATAAATCCCACACCTATCATAATTCGGGCAATAAGCTTGCAAAGGTAAGTTTGGTTATTTATTACCCCCTTTAATAACCAATGGTATATTTACAGGTACTATAATAAAATATTTATTAGAAGCTTATTAATGTAGAGAGGTATATTTTATGTATGATGTTATAATTGTCGGCGCTGGACCCGCAGGGGCCACACTGGCAAGGCTAATAGGAAAAAGATATAAAGTACTTATGCTGGACAAAAGGCAGCTTATCGAAACATCATTAAGGAGGACCTTCGAAAAATGCTGCGGCGGGCTTATTGCGCCTGATGCTCAGCATATGCTGGCGACTTTGGGTCTGGGAGTGCCTAAGGACGTACTGGTTGGACCACAGCTTTTTACTGTAAGAACAATCGATATGCAGAACTCCATAGAAAGATACTACCAGAGACATTACATAAATGTTGACAGGGAGAAATTTGACCAGTGGATGGTTTCGCTGATTCCGGATGAAGTAGATATTAGATGCGGCTGCTTGTTTAAGAGATATGAAGAGGAGGATGACAGGTTCAAGGTAAGCTATATTCAAAACGGTAAGGAATATGTGGAATATGCGAACATGCTTGTAGGAGCAGATGGAGCCTCGTCGGTAGTAAGAAAGCAGGCATTCCCCGCTGAAGCTGCTCCAAAGCTTTATACGTCTATACAGGAATGGCTTAAGTTTGATAACGCGCTGCCTTACTTTTCATCAATATTTGACAGCCAAATCACAGACTTTTACTCGTGGACAATTCCCAAAGAGGATTGCTTGCTTGTGGGTACCGCAATTCCATATGGCGAGGATGCATGGGGAAAGTTTAATCTTCTAAAGGAAAAGATGAGAAATTATAATTATAAATTAGGTAAAAGTATAAAGACCAAAGGTGCTTTCATATATAGACCTGTTAAGCTTGATCAGATATGCACAGGAAGAGGCAGGATAGCACTTATCGGAGAAGCGGCAGGCTGGATAAGCCCCAGCTCGGCAGAGGGTATGAGCTACTCAATGAGAAGTGCCCTTGCTCTGGCGCAGAGCTTAGAGAGCGGTCTGGATGACTTTATAGGCAATTATAAAAAGAACGTTGCTTCACTGAAAAGAAATATCCTTGTCAAGAATTTGAAATCACCCTTTATGTACAATCCGATAATACGAAAGGCAGTGATGAAATCAGGACTCTTAAGCATGGAGATAAAGGGATAGGCAGAATGTATAGGAAGGGCTTGCATAATTATTAACAAATTACCTCAATATATTTGTGAGGTGAGATAATATGCAAATATTGAAGTATACACATGTATTTTATTTTGCAGTTACATGGGTTTTTGTGCTTATATTTATTAAGCCAAAACGCATCAAGGAACTAATTCCGGTGGCTGTATTGGGAGTTATAGGATTAACCATAGTTGATGTTTATATTACTTCTCTTAATTTGTACCAGTATAACAACCCGGTGGTCAACGTCTTAGGTGCTCCTTTATTCCACTTGCTGTGGGGAGGAGGAGCGGCAATAGTATACATTCACTACATGAAACCCGGATTCAGCCGAAAACTTGTAAATGTGATACTTTTTTCTATAATTACATTAGCACTTGAATTTATAGCAGAAAAGGCTGGGGTAGCTTCCCGACTAGGGAGCTATAGTATCCTGCACAGTGCACTGCTGGACTTTTCCGCTTTGGTCGTGCTGCTGTGGATTGCTGAAGGTTTGTATGGCAATAGGATATATAAAAGATATTAAAGCATCTTAAGAACTCAATAGCACATCAACATAAAGCGCACTGTATTTAAGTAAATTACAGTGCGCTTTATGTTATTTAATTGGCTTGCCAGCTTAGGTGCAGGGCATCTATTCTTATATCTTGAATTTCTCAACCATATTATTGAGCTTCTTTGCCAGCACAGCTTGATTTTGAGTTGATTTAGCTATTTCCTCAATTGCAACAGCAGTATCCTTTAGACTGTCTGCAATACTATCAGTACCGGCTGAAGTCTGTTGGGCAGTAGCTGAAACATTTTGGATTGCACTGTCTATTTGCTCCATAGATTCTGACATTAATTTTGAGGCACTTGAAATCTTGTTTGCCATTCCATGTATGTATAGAGCATCTTCCTCATATTGTATGCCCATACCGACAAATGCCTTATAATCTGGATCTACTGTATTTTCTATAAAATCTAATATCTCTCTTGTATTTTGAGACAGATTGTCAAATGCTGTTTTTACTTGAATAGTTACATTTTGGATATTAACTACAGTTTGTGATGATTGCTCAGCTAGATGACGAACCTCGTTCGCAACTACGGCAAATCCTTTGCCTTGCTCTCCTGCTCTTGCGGCTTCAATAGCAGCATTTAATGAAAGCATGTTTGTCTGAGCGGAAATATCACTAATAATATCGGCCATTACCTTTATATTCTCAACTACCTTTCCATCTTCAATGGCTCTAAGTACATTAGCCTGCTTTACATCATATATCGATCTTACTGATTCCATTGATCGGCTCCCTTTTTCTTTTATTTGGGCAGCACGTATTTGTATCTCATTGGAGGAGGAATCAGCATCGGTCGCATTATTGCTAAGTTCAGCTGTAGCTGCGCTTACCTCTTCAATTGTTGCCGTAATTTCCTCAGTTGCAGCACTGAGCTCTTCGGCTCCCTTGGATATTTCACCAGTGGACTCGCTGATGCTTTCCATAGTTGAAGAAACCTCTTCTACTGTTGCTGATAATTCTTCGCTCAAAGTACTGATATCTCCTGCACCAGCTATGATGTCTGAAATAAGCTGCCTCGTATTCTCTCCGGCTTTGTTAAGCGCTTTAGCTAAAGCACCTATTTCGTCTTTTGTATTAATATTAATTGATTTTGTAAGGTCCCCATTGCCAATAGCCTCTGCAAACAACATAACCTTTCTAAGCTGTCGCGAGATGACAGTTGATATAATTAAACCAAATAGAATTGCAACTGAAAAACCTATGACTGTTGTTACAAGAATAAAGTTAATTGAGTTTTTATATATTGAATTGTTAATAATATAAGTATTGGCAGCCATCTGTGTATTTAAATCTACGAGCTTGTCTAAAACTTCATATGTCTTTGTTTTTGATTCCGTTACTTTTGTAAATGCGGCTGCTGCTTCCTCATACTGGTTATTTTTGACTAAACTGATGATTTCCTCTTGTATGCTTCTGTAATCCTGTAGATCCGTCTTAAACTGATCAAATAGTTCTTTTCCTTTTATTATACTGTTTGTCTTTTCAAATTCTTGCATCAGCTTATCATTTTCTAATTTAAGCAAATCTATATTGGTAAAGCGCTTGACAAGAATGTCAGAATCTCTCACATATACAATGTATAAAAAATCCGTGTATACTTCATCAAGATTTTCCTTAATTGTTCTTATAGAGTTTGTCCCAATAAAATTTTCATTATATAGACTTTCTGCATTTGAATTAATTCTAGACATGTTAGCTAAACCGGAATATCCAACAATCCCTATAAATAGACACACAAAAATAAAGCTGGCCACCAGTTTTTGGGACAGCTTGAGATTCAGAAAGTATTTCATATCAACAACTCCTCATTTAAATATTGACAATTGGCATGTATAGTTAATTGAGGAGAAACTAATTCAATAATATAACTATTTTGCTAAAAATGCAATGTATATGAAAATTATGTATATATATATGAGGAATAACCTAATGAAAACGCGAGCATATGCAGTAAATTGATTAACCTATAAATCTTTACAAAAAAATATTGTTATATGTTTACATATTTCGGCATATGTGCTAAACTCAAATTGTCGACAATTGGTATACAAAGTTTAAGGAGAGAAGTTTATGAAGGATAATTGTAAACAAATGGCTTATGATTATTTATACAATTCCATAATAACCAATCAACTAAAGCCGGGACAACCTGTTATCGAACAGGAAATATCCGACAACCTCGGAACCAGCCGTACCCCTGTACGAGAAGCGTTGAAACAATTAGAGTCAGAGGGTTTAGTTCGTCATATGCCTGGAAGAGGTGCATTTGTCTCTGAAGTCACCACAGAAGATGTAGAAGAGATATTTGTGTTAAGGGAAATGTTGGAAGTACTTGCGCTGCAAGTTGCATGGAAAAAAATTGGGGATGAAGAAATAAATAAAGCAGAACAGTTTCTTTCATCACTAGATTCAAATTGTTCTATAGATGACTTCTATAAGAGTGACAGGATGATTCATGATTTAATAGTACGTAATGGTAATAATCGCAGACTTGAGGGCTTTCTAAACAATATTAATGCTCAAATAGAGAGGATAAGGATACTTTCATCATTAACTCCTCAGCGCCTTGGCAAATCCAAAGCAGAGCATCTTGAAATCATTAGCGCTATGAAGGAAAGAAATTTAGAGAAGACTGAGGAGTTATTGCGAGTTCATATAAATAATGTTAAAGAGAGTGCAATAGAAGTTTGCAGAAGTATGAGATATAGTAGGTAAAATTATGCTTTTTTACCTTAAATTGTCCACAGATTGTATACAATCTGTCGGCAAGGAATATATTTATTTTTGGAGGTGATGATGTGAGGTTCTGCTCACAGGAATCAAATTTATTTGGAATACAACAGAGAAAGGAGGATATGTATGCGATTAACAAATGAAGAAGAACGGATGTTAGAAGGTAAATATGGGTATCCTGTGCAAAAAGCAATGGAAATCCTTGTGAAGTTAGGTGAAATTTATAATGCTGAAGAGATGCTTCCAATATCCAGCGTACATATGCCAGGAGCATCAGCAGTAGTTGCTGGTGAGGCGGCAACTAAATTTGTAGAAATGATGGCTGAAAAAGGAGGAAAATTCAGAGTATTTACAACTTTGAATACTGCAGCTATTGACTTTGAATTTTGGAAAGAAATCGGTTACCCAGAAGATATATATAAATTGCAAAACAGGCTTACTCGCGCATATGAAGCTATGGGAGGGATAGCCTGCCACTCATGTACGCCTTATCTAATAGGAAACAATCCCCGACTTGGAGAAAACATAGCTTGGGGTGAATCATCAGCGATTGCTTTTGTCAATTCAGTACTTGGAGCTCGGACAAACCGACACGGAGGTCCATCAGCACTTGCAGCTGCACTTACTGGACGTGTTCCTGCGTACGGGTATCATCTTCAGGAAAATAGGTATGGGCATATATTGGTTAATGTGACAACGGTATTGAATGGTATAGATGATTATGGCAGCTTGGGTTACTGGGTTGGAAAAATTGTAGAGAGCAAAGTACCTGTCTTTACTGGTATTCCTAAAGATGTAACTAATGATCAGCTTAAGATGCTTAGTGCTGCCCTAGCTTCATCAGGTTCTGTTGCATTATTTCATGTAGTAGGTATTACTCCGGAAGCACCTACTGTAGATGCTGCTTTTGGAGGACGACAACCTGAGCTGGTGCTTGAGTTTGGGAAGAATCAATTAATGGAAGGTCAGAATTCTCTAAATAAACAGCAAGGGCAAGAAATTTCACTGGTAACAATCGGATGCCCACATGCATCAATCTCCGAAATCGGGACGATTGCTAAAATGCTTGCCAATAAAAAGTTACATGCCGGAGTAGAATTGTGGGTAATTACTGCAATGCCAAACAAAATTTACGCAGAACGATGCGGCTATAAGGGAATTATCGAAGCTGCAGGAGGTCATATAATTAGTGATACTTGTCCGATTCTTTCGCCTATGGCTTATGTAGCTAAGGAAAAAGGATATACGGCCATCGCTACAAATTCTGCAAAATTAGCACATTATGCTCCGGGGCAATGGGCACTCCCAACCTATTATGGTAGCATGGAGAGATGCATAAATGCCGCTTTGAACGGCAGATTTTAAGGATGCGGAGGGAAATGAACTATGCAAATTATTAAAGGTCGTAAAGTAATTGGCGGCAAAGCAAAGGGGGAAGCTTTAGTAACCTCTGAGCCAATATGTTTTCTTGGTGGTATAGATGTAAAGACAGGGCAGGTTACGGAAGTAGGCCATCCTCTATATGGTAAAAGTATTGCGGGGAAAATATTAGTATTTCCTACAGGAAAGGGTTCTACAGGAGGTTCTTATTTAATATATGAAGCAGCATCCAACGGTGTAGGTCCAGCAGCTATGATTAATTATAATGTTGAACAGGTTACTGCCATTGGCTGCATCATAGCGGAGATTCCCCTGATAGATCAAGCAGAGCTTGACCCCATAAAGCTTATAAAAGATGGTGATTGCGTAGAAGTGGATGCAGATGCAGGAACCATCACTATATTATAAAGAGAGGTAGAATGGAATATGCCGTTTGAACAATATCGAGCACGACTAGAGAAGCTATCCTCAACAAATATTGCTGATGCATTGGATACATACGGTCTAAAGGGTGCTACCTATGGAATTCGTCCTATTTGGGAAGGTGCAAGTAAAATAGTTGGAGAAGCGGTTACGGTTAAATTGATAGCAGCTGGGCTGACAAAGGGTAAGAATCATCTAGGAGTTAAAGCCATCGATGCGGCTAAGGCCGGGGATGTAATAGTAGTCGATAACGGCGGACGATTGGACACTTCATGCTGGGGTGGAATTTTGGCCAATGGAGCAAAGATGAAGGGCGTAAATGGAGTAGTAATTGATGGGGCATGTCGTGATGTAGATGACTATGTAGATATCAAATTCCCTGTATACTCAAGGGGTTCTGTTGTAGCAACTGCACGTGGAAGGATTATGGAAGAAGCAACTAATATAATGATTCAATTTGCAGGTGTTCAAGTCCGACCTGGAGATATAGTATTTGGTGATCGCAGTGGAGTTGTAGTTATTCCTGCGGAAAAACTGGAAGAAGTTTTAGTAAAAGCTGAAGAACTTTATGAAAAAGAGGAAGCTATGATTTCTGAAATACGTGCAGGAAAGTCTATGCTTGAAGTAGATAATAAATACAGTTATGAAAAGATGCTCAGTAAGTAAAGATGATGCTTAAGGAGATGAGGGCATGGTAAATAGAGAAGAGATAGAGCAGTTCAGTAAACTTCCCACAGGCAATGTTTGTGATGCCAATAACAAAAGTGGAAATATGGATTTTAATATTAAGCCTATAGACAAAAAAAGCAAGCTGGTAGGGCCTGCTGTTACAGTAAGATGCCAGCCTGGAGATAACTTGATAATACATGAAGCTATATATAGGGCACAACCTGGCTCGGTTCTCGTTATCGACGCTCATGGCTACACAGGTGCAGGGCCAATGGGAGAAATAGTAGTTATAGCTTGTCAGGAAAGAGGTATTGCGGGCATCGTAGTTGATGGTACATGCCGTGATGCAAACGATATCGAGGAATTGTGCTTCCCATTTTTCTGCAGAGGCTTTAATCCTGGCGGTACGGTAAAAGAAAGCTGGGGAACTATTAACGAAACTATTCAATGTGGTGGTGTAGTAGTTAACCCAGGCGACATAGTCGTTGGAGATGTGGATGGAGTAGTAGTTGTTCCTAAGGAAAAAGCGGCAGAAGTTTTGAACAAGGCAGCGGCTATAGCGGAAAAGGAAATTAAGGTAAGGGAAATGCTTCGCCAAGGGAAGACGACTCTTGAAATATATGGTTTTGACAAGGTTATTGAACAAAAAGGATATAAGTAGGAGGGGTAATATGAATAGCGTACCCAAAATTGATCTATCAATTATTGAAGCCTTCAAGGAGCTTGATACTACTAGTGTTTCTGACGCTTTGGATCGCCTTGGTATAACAGGGGGGCTCCTGGGCATTAAACCTGTAGTTGCTGATACTGCAATTTGTGGACAGGCATTTACAGTGCACTACGTTCCATGCGGTAATGTGAAAGGAACTGTAGGGGATTTTCTTGATGATGTTGAGCCTGGTCAGGTAGTGGTAATAGATAACTCTGGCCGTGATTACTGTACTGTATGGGGAGACTTAATGTCAATAAGATCAACACGAATGGGTGTGGCAGGAACGGTTATTGACGGAGTATGCAGAGATATACCTGCAATAAAGAAAATAGGATATCCAATTTTTACAAAGGGAACCTACATGGTTACTGGCAAGGACAGGGTTTATGTAGATGCAGTGAATGTGCCTGTTTCTATCTCCGGAGTTCAAGTTAAAGCTGGTGATATCATTATTGGAGATGAGACAGGAGTTCTGGTAGTTCCTATGGAGAGAGCAGGGGAAGTTCTTAAAGTATCACAGGAGATTGCTCAGAAAGAAGCTTTTATAGAAGAAGCAATTAAAAATGGATCTACACTGAGAGATGCCCGCGCTAAAGCAGGTTATCACCAGTTGCAGACACGCAAGGATTAGAAAATTATAATTGGTACTATACTAACGACATGGTAATGGGGGTATTTTAATGAAAGATTTAAGTGTAAAACTAGGACCATTAACTCTAAAGAATCCAATAATAGCTGCAGGTGGACCTCTGGCTGGCACGGTTGGACATATCAAAGACTGTGTAGATGCAGGCTTCGGAGCTATAGTGACTAAAACTGCGTCTACAGTATGGTACCTGCAGAGATATCCAAGACCATTATATAAATTAATAGATTACAAAAAAGATAATAATAACGCATACTTCGTTCCGAATGACTATAACTGGATGCATAGAGAGCATAACTCGGTTTATCCTCCAAAACAGTTTGCGAAAATCATAAAAGAAGCTGCTCCTTATGCTAAGGAACATAATTGTTCTATTATAGGAAGTTATTCTGCAAGATTCATGGAAGAATGGGTTGAGATAGCGAAACTCTATGAGGAGGCTGGGTGTGCAGCATTAGAACTGAACTTCTGTTGTCCTTTCCCTCCTGAAGGATTAGCTAAGAGCCCGGATGATGTAAGAGTAGGTATTCACTACACAAAACATCCTGAAGAGGGAGTAGCGATAGTAAAGAAATTAAAAGAATTTGTGAAGATACCAATGTTCGTAAAGATGAGTCCTGACGGTTCAAACTTTGAACAGGTGGCTAAGATGCTTGAAGAGGCAGGAGCAGACGGGGTAACAATGTTTGCCAATAATAAGGTTATGAGAGTTGATATAGAGACAGGCAAACCTATTGCCTATGGCCCAGCACCAGGTACAGGCCCGGGGGTTAAGGCTCTAAGTTTAAGATGGGTAGCAGAGGTTTCTTCTAAGTGCGATTTTGCAGTTATGGGGAACCGCGGGGCTTCATCTTGGCAGGATGCTATTGAATTCTTAATGTCCGGAGCTTCAGCAGTACAGTATTGCACACCTGTTATGATTCGAGGATTGGTTTATGTAAAAGAACTTCTTGACGGAATGGAAAAGTTTATGGAAAGAAGAGACTATAACAGTATAAACGAGTTCCAGGGCGTAGCGATGAGACAAATGTACAGCAATCAAGAACTCGTTGACAAAGTTAAGGCTCTATATGCTGAGGTTGATTATAGTAAATGTACAGGTTGTAAACGCTGCAGTCAGGTATGCTGGTATGATGCAATAAAAGTGGCAAAGAAAGCAATAATTAAGAAGCAACATTGTGCAGGTTGCAGCTTGTGTAGCCAGGTATGTCCCGTGAATGCAATTTCCATGCATGAAAGGGAAAATGATATTGAACATTTCCAAGCTATGGCTTCTGCGCATCCAGAGCTGGTACCGGACTTTTTTCCGGATGGAGAAAAATAATGAGGAAGTATACTATTGCACTTATCCCAGGTGATGGTATTGGAGAAGAAGTAATTGCAGCGGCTAAAGAAGTTCTTGAGGTAGTACAGGCTAATTCGGGAGACTTCAAACTTGAATTTGAGGTGTATCCTGCAGGGCAGGAAACATATCAAAGGTTAGGCAAAGCATTGCCTCAAGAGACTCTAGATGGGATAAGGAACACCGATGCTGCTCTTATTGGTGCACTCAATGCTAATCCAGCGCCGGCACCAAGCCCGGTAGGACAAATGCGGAAAGAACTTGATTTATATGCAGATGTTCGTCCGGTGATGTCCTGGCCAGGGGTATGGAGTTTAAAGCCCGGTATTGATCTTATTTGTATACGAGAGAATACAGAAGGATTCCTTGCAGATCGCAACTTGCATATGGGTAACGGAGAGTTCATGCCTACGGAGGATGTTGTAATGTCAGTCAGAGTACTGACACGACAAGGCTCTGAAAGAATTGCCAAATATGCTTTTGAGCTTGCTCGTAAGCAAAATCGAAATAAGATTACAGTAATACACAAAGCTAATGTCCTTAGAAAGGGCTGTGGTTTCTTTCTCGAAATTGTAAGGGAAATAGCAAAAAGTTATCCGGATATAGAACTTACAGATGAATATGTAGACAATACTGCGAACCAACTTATCTTATGCCCGGAGAAATATGACATAATACTTGCGACAAATTTATTTGGAGATATTATTTCCGATGAAGCTGCAGCACTAGTATCAAATCTGGTACCATCAGCGAACATAGGTAAGGACTGTGCCGTATTTTCACCGGTGAATCATGATGGGAGAATGAGTGAAGCAGGGAAAGATATAGCGAACCCATTAGTTCACATAATCTGCGCTGCTATGATGCTCGAACATCTCGGGGAGAAGGAAGCAGGTCAGACTATCTATAAAGCTGTAAAATCAGTTCTCGCAGATGGTGTGTTAAAGCCTCGGGATTTAGGAGGGAATAGTAGTACCTCCCAAATAACATCGGCAATATGTCATAGAATAGCCGGAAATAATTAAGGAGGAACCTGTAATGGGAATGACTATCGTAGAGAAGATTTTGGCCAAAAATAGCGGACTTGCTGAGGTCCATCCTGGTGAAATTGTTGAAGCAAGAGTAGATACTGTAATGCTGCATGATATAGGGGCTCCCGGTGTTCAGAGACCTTTGAAGGAGCTTGGGATTGATAAGATTTCAGATAATGTTGAATGTGTAATTATACCGGACCATTTTGTACCAGCGCCAACAGTGCAGGCTGCAGAAAATTTGAAAATAACCAGAAACTTCGCTGTTTCAATGGGAGTAAAAGATTTCTATGATATAGGACGAGGCGGAGTCTGCCATCAAGTGATGGCAGAAAAGGGCCATGTGAGACCAGGGCAGATTATTGCAGCCCCTGACTCTCATGCTACGACATATGGAGCCTTCGGCGCTTTGGGAACAGGCTTTGGTGTAACTGATGTGGCAATAGCCTTAGGAACTGGACATCTATGGTTTATGGTTCCAGAAACTGCGAAAATCATTTTAAATGGTCAACTTGGAGAAGGCGTAAGTGCCAAGGATGTAATCCTATACATGCTAAAAGTATTTGGTGAAGCCAGGTTTATATACAAAGTTATAGAATTAAGCGGAGCTATTATTGAAAATATGAGCATGGAAGGAAGAATGTGCATAGCAAACTTGGCTTATGAGCTAGGCGTAAAAACGTGTATTATCCCTCCTGATGATATAACAATAAATTACCTAAAGGAGCGCACGAATAAGGAATTCGAATCTATACTTCCAGATGCTGATGCTCGTTATTGTGAAGTTGTCGAACTTAATTTGAGCAACCTCACTCCCATGGTGGCTGCACCTCACAGTCCATCAAACGGTAAAACTATAGCTGAAGTGGAAGGCACCAAGATACATCAGGCTTTCCTCGGTTCATGCACTAATGGAAGAATTGAGGATTTAAGAATAGCAGCAGCCCTCCTTGAAGGCAGGTCGGTACACCCTGATGTACGCATGATAGTAACTCCAGCCTCTCAGGCAGTTCATTTGCAGGCTTTGAGAGAAGGAATCATAGAGGTGCTACTTAAAGCAGGAGCCTGTGTAACCAATTCTGGCTGTGGAGTATGCCTTGGAGGACACTTGGGGGTCATTGCAGCTGATGAGGTATGCATATCATCCTCTAACCGTAATTTCCGGGGGAGGATGGGAAGTGTACATGGTTCCATATATCTTGCCTCACCTGCTACAGTAGTTGCTTCTGCAATTATGGGAGAGATTACAGACCCAAGAGGTTTGGGGGTGAAGTTGCATGATTAGAGCTAAGGTTTGGAAATATGGCAAGAACATTGATACGGAAGAAATCTATCCGGCAAGGTATTTAGTTCATTTTGATCCTAAGGAAGTAGCTAAGCATGCTATGGAGGATATCGATCCTCAATTCTCCCAGCGTGTTAAGCCTGGAGATATTATTGTAGCAGGAGATAATTTTGGATGTGGCTCCGCAAGAGAGCAGGCAGCCATGACTCTGAAGTATGCAGAAGTAGGTGCAATAATAGCAGACTCTATCTCTAGAGCATTTTATAGGAATTGTGTAAATAACGGACTGCCCGTTCTTGCTATGGAAGGGATTTCAGAAAAAGTCAACGAGGGTGACGAGCTCGAGGTTGATTTAGAACAGGGAATTATCGTCAACCATACAACTGGAACGCAGTGGAAGACAAAACCTGCTCCAAAGCTCATACTCGATATCATATCAATGGGTGGAGCTATAGCGTATTATAAAAAGAATTTGAAATGATGTCCTACATATATATTTGAACTTATTTAGGAAAAGGAGGAGCCAAATGCCTAAAAGCTTAAGAAGTTATCTGGAAACACTTCAGACATTGTGTCCTGAAGAAGTAGTTGAGGTAAAGAAAGAAGTAGTTCCTAAGTTTGAAGCTACTACATTTTTAAGGAAATTAGAGTTGGAAGGCCGTTCACCTATGGCAGTCTTTCCACATGTACAGAACCTATATGGGGAAAAATCCGAGGTGGCATTGGGATTCAATGCTTTTGCTAGTCGAAAGAAACTTGCGGTGGCACTTGATCTTAAGCCCGAGCAGTACAAGATGGAGCCTGTACTAGAATTGGCAAAACGTTATCGCAATCAAGGGATAGTTGAAGTAATAAAGCCTGAGGATGCTCCTGTAAAAGAAGTTATAAAGAAGGGTGAAGAAGTGGATTTATATAAGCTTCCTATCCCCACTCATCACTCAAAGGATGGCGGTCCATATATATTAGGCGCGTCCACTGCTATGAGAAATCCAGAAACAGGGGTATATAACCTTGCTATGCTTAGACTTCATGTTAAAAGTAAAAATAGAACTACTATACATGCCGAGCTTAACCATCATTCCGGTATGATTATAAGTTCAAATCGTGAGGCAGGAAAAGAGACTCCTATAGCTATTGTAGTAGGACATCACCCTACTTTCTATCTAGGCAGCCAATGGGAAGGCCCTTATGGAAGAGATGAATACGAAATTGCCAGTGCGGCTATGGGTGAAACATTAAGAGTAGTTCCTTCAGAAACATGGGGTGAAGACTTCATGGTTCCTGCGGATGCTGAGATGATAATTGAAGGTGTTGTTTCATCTGATGAAGTTGATGAGGAAGGACCCGTAGGAGAACATACACGCTATTATAAGACAATACGTGGGGGCAAAATAGATAAAAGGCTTGACCCGGTGGTAAAGATTACTGCTATTACTTATAGAAAAAATGCAATATATTTATCAAATAATATGGCGCATTCAGACCAAGGCTTCATAGGCTCACTACCCAAGGAAGCGGTAATCTATGAAAGAGCAAAGGGCTGCTGCCCAGGCGTAACTGCCGTATACCTAACACCAGGCGGAGTGTGCCGCTATATTTGCTATATATCGCTTAAACAGCGTGTTGCTGGTGAGGCAAAGGATGCAATAATGGCTTCCTTCATCAGTGATTGGCATATAAAGTTTGCTGTTGCTGTTGATGAAGATGTAGATATATTCAGTGATCAGGAAGTTCTCTGGGCTATTGCCACAAGAACCCAACCCCACCGCAGATTTTTCATAATTCCTGAGGCTATGGGGGCTAGCTTGGATCCGACAGTAAGTATGGAATCATCAAAACCCGTGACTTCGAAGATGGGGATTGACGCAACGAAACCGTATGGCGAGCCTTTTTCAGAAGTATGTGAAGTTCCGCTTGATCTGCTTCAACAGATTCGCCTTGAAGATTATATTTAAGCTCAAAACGGTGAAAGAAAGGAGGAGGGAAAACTACTGGCGGGTTATATCTAAATAGAAATAAATGAATTTAAGGGAGGTCAAAATTGATGAAACTTAACAAGAAAAAAATTGCGCTTGTTACACTGTTTGTCTTTTTATTAGGCTCTATTTCATTAGTAGGTTGTGCACCTAAACCAGCTGTTGAGGGAACCGCACCAGCTGTGGAGAAAACTGCAAGTTCAGACTACCCATCCCGACCAGTAACTATGCTTATCCCTCATAAAGCAGGCAGCAGTACTGACATTATGGCTCGTGCTTTACAACCGTATCTTCAGAAGTATCTTGGTGAAAAAGCATCTGTCGTTATAGAAAATGAAGGCGGTGGCGGAGGTAATGCTGCTCATGTGAAAACTTACAAAGCAGCTCCGGATGGATATACTATTGAAATGTCCGCATTCCCTTCTGTTACACTTGGCGAGCTTGTTAAGGGTGGAGAGTTTAAAGCTTTGGAATATACATACTTGCATACTGTAACCGGTGGTGATTATAACGGTATTTTCGTAAAGTATGATTCTCCATACAACGATATTAAGAGCTTAGTAGAAGCAGCAAAAACCAAAAAGATTACAATGTCAGGCTCAGGAATTGGCACAAATGGTCATATGGCTATGAAACTATTGGAAAAGTCATCAGGTACTATATTTGAATATGTATCTTATGACGGCGGAACAGAAGCAGCTGTAGCTGTGGCTGGCGGACACACTGTAAGCGGTGTAGGAAATATCGTATCTCTAAAACAAATGGTAGACGAAAAGAAAATTAAAATATTGGCTGTTATTGGTGCGAATAGACATCCAAATTATCCGGATGTTCCAACTGCTGTTGAAGCAGGATATACAGATGCAGCCATGGATGTTTGCGTTGGCGTATACGCACCTCCAAGCCTGCCTGCTGATATAGCAAAGGCGTTGGAAGATGCTTTAAGCAAGGCTGTAAACGATCCTGAATTTAAGGCACAAGCTGAAAAGTTAGGTTCAAGTATTGTACCGCTAGGCTCAGCAGAGTTTAAAAAATTAGCTGAAAACATCTATAATCAAGCAAATATGGTAAAAGACGATCTTAAGGAAACTACGAAATAAGCTTCATGAATGTTGTTAGGAGAAAGAGGTATTACTCCTCTTTCTCCTATTCTGGCAATGGAAGCTTTATATAAGGGGGTATACTATGAATATCACATCCCATGCAAATCGAAAGAAACTAGTAGACAGATTATTCACAATAGCAATTATCGTTCTCTTTACTATCGTTATTGTGATGACATTTTCATTATCCGAGACAGCGGGGAGTGTACCAAGACTAATCAGTATAATTGGAATTGTACTATCTGTCATTACGCTAGTTAAAGACTTTAAACAAAATGATGGTAAACCAAAAAATAATGATGCTGCTTCGGATGAAAATCAGGGAATGTCTTTTATAAAGTGCTTTGGCTTGTTGATAGCATATTTAGCAGCAATGGTTGTATTGGGATTCGCTATATCCACCTGCCTAATGTTATTTTTTATACCGATATTCCTGAAATACAGAAACCTTAAAATCAATATAATCTTCTCTGTTATAACAACAGCAGTTCTTTACTTTAGCTTCACATACTTATTCTACGTTCGCTTGCCGGTCGGTATTCTGTTCGAGTTATTTTTATAGGGTGGTGAGATTATGGAAAACATGATGTCTGCAATAACTAATATATTCTCTGTGACTAATGTGTTGTATTTGATTATCGGATCAGTAATTGGACTTGTCATTGGTGTGTTGCCTGGGTTGGGTCCGGTTTTTGGCACAGCTTTAGTATTACCATTTACTTTTGGTATGAGTGCTGATTCAGCGTTAATTCTCCTGAGTGCAGTTTATGCATGTACTGCATATGGAGATGGTATTACTTCAATCCTCTTAAATGTGCCCGGTGGACCGGGAGGAGTGGCTCTTACATTTGACGGATATCCTCTTACACGTAAGGGTAGAGCGGCTGAAGCCCTGGGAGCTCTGGTTGGCTCATCCTTCATTGGCGGGTTAATAGGGGTTCTTGCATTAATATTTATTGCACCTCCTATGGCAGAGTTCTCATTAAAGATTGGGCCGGCTGAATATTTTATGCTTGCTATGTTTGGTTTATCAATGGTAGCTGTAGCCGGAAAGGGTGATACGGCAAAAGGACTCATTCTCGGCTGTTTGGGTTTGCTCTTTTCCTTTGTAGGGATGGATGTAATTACAGGAGCAGAAAGGTTCACTTTCGGCAGTAATTTCTTAGAAGACGGGATATCGACTGTAAGTGCCACAATAGGACTGTTTGCCCTTTCTCAAGTGTTTATACTTGCAGAAGAAGGCGGCACAATAGCAGGTGAATTTACTCTGGCAACTAAGCCCTGGAAAGGAATTAGTGCTACATTAAAGTACTGGTATGTTACATTACGCTCATCTATACTCGGGGTTTGCATAGGCATGGTACCAGGAATAGGAATATCTACGGCTAGTATGTTGTCTTACGTAGCTGAGAAGAGGATGGCAAAAGATCCTGAGACTTATGGAGAGGGTAATATTAGAGGTATTATTGCTCCTCAGGCAGCTTCAAATGCTTGTACAAGTGGAGAACTTATTCCTGCTTTCGCACTGGGAATACCGGGAGGTGCTACAGCTGCTATATTTTTGGCTGCAATGACCTTACATGGTCTCAGACCTGGTCTTAGTTTCTTTACATCAGGTGGTGTGTTGGTTGATACAGTTTTTCTGGGAATGATTTTGGCACAATTTGTTATTTTGTTTTTTGGATTAACAGCTACACCGCTATTGGCAAAAATCACAAAAGTTCCAAATGCAATCTTAGTGCCAATAATTGTAGCTCTTTGTTTTGTAGGGGCATTCGCAGTAAATAATAATATTGAAGATGTGGTTGTTGCTATGGTTTTTGGAGTTATAGGATATGTACTGTTCAAGAATAAATGGCCTGTACAGTGCCTAGTTCTTGGCTTGGTACTGGGTGAGATCGCTGAGAGCAACTTCCACCGTGCACTGCAAATCTCAGACGGATCATACGGCATATTTGTGCAGAAACCCATTTCTCTGATTTTATTTATTGCAATTATTGCAATTTTAGTGTGGACTTATTGTGGGGGCATAATTAAAGCAAAAATGCAAAATGCAAAAGCTTAAAGTGTATAATGACAGAATTAAAGGTGATGTATATTGGGGTAATGCTTCAAGCCCCACTTACACCACCATTCTATTTTTTTATCTGAAAACAGTTGACTTCACTAATTATATGCTGTAGGTTTTGAAAATCGGTACGCTGAATTTGAAATAAAAAGGATTCTCGTTGTTTCGGTATTTGGAGCTTTCCATTCACTATTCGAGGGTTACCTTTTAAAGTACTTTCAGACGGTATTTGTATGAGTTCAACATTGCCTTTATCTTTCAAAGTGTCGAGAATCTTGTCTCCTTTTTCGTTATTGCTTAAAATCAACGATACACCAAGATCATTTTTGTATTCCTTTGGTACACCCCAATAATCTGCAAGTGTTAGGTCTCCCTGCCTGGGCATACTGCAAAAGGAACAACTGTAGCAGGCATCATTTAAATATAAATCGCTAAGGAATCCAACTAAGAAGGGGTCTTGTCGAAAAGTATCTGAATAACTGCTTCCATCAGTAAAATCAATTGATATTCGGAATTTGGACCAGCCGTTTTCTTTATTGCGAAAGTTAATAGATTTAGCGGTACGTGAGTTACTTACATATTCCAGATATCTATGAAAAACGATGATGGAAGGTGTGCCGTGACAAACAAGATCGATGGTTATGAGATTTTCACTATCGACAAATTTATGGAGGGCTGCTACCTGACAAGGTAAACCGGAAAACAAAACAGTCCTACCGTTTCTGACCATTTGAGAAATTTCCTTATAAGTTAACCCAATATTACTTTGGAGATATTTAGAGCCCTGGAATGGCAGCAATTCCTGCTTGGATTCTGCTTTTGCATGACAAAGAGTCCAGTCGGATTTCCATCTTACTCCATATACAATGCCGCTCCAGTCTAAAATAGTATTTGCTATCTCAGTAAAGATTCCACCGGAGGAGCTATTTTTTCGTAAAGCATTATTTTTCGACCAGGCAGCATAAGACAGAATATTAGCTTCAGTTCTATTTATAGGAGAAGCGGATGTATTTCCAAGTGTCGGGCATTTTATGGAACATAGACCGCAATTATTGCAACGGCTTGTAACTATTTCTGGTCTATAAAAACCATATGGCGATAATTTCATTTTTATGGCATTGTTAGGACATGCATTGTAACAGGCGAAACAACCTGTGCACTTATCATATGGTAACATGGCCACGGTGTTATTATTAAGATGCATATCAGTACCTCACTAGTATAGTTGTAATATGTATATTTTAACATGTTTTGCTGCTTGAACAATAGTATATAGGATAAGTTCTGCACAGGCTATGATATACTTGAGAAAGTATATATGAATTATTCGTAGCAGTTTTTGTTCGTAGAAAGGAGTGTCAGGTTTGAAAATCATAGTAGGAATAAGTGGTGCTTCAGGTGCCATATATGGAATAAGGCTACTGGAGGAATTGAAAAAAAGAAAGATTGAAACCCATTTAATAATGAGTAAGTGGGGTGCAGTAACTATTACTAAGGAAACCGATTTTTCAGTGGAATGGGTAAAGTCCCTTGCTGATAAAGTATATGGAGAAGACGATGTGAGCGCAGCAATATCCAGTGGCTCTTTTCAAACTAACGGAATGATTATAGCTCCTTGCAGCATGAAGACTCTGAGTGGAATTGCTAATGGGTATGCAGAGGATCTGTTGATCAGGGCAGCTGACGTTTGTATAAAGGAAAGGCGAAAACTTATTCTAGTAGCTAGGGAAACACCTCTAAATTCTATACATCTAGAAAATATGTTGAAGCTCTCGCGAATTGGAGTTGAAATTATGCCTCCGGTTCCAGCTTTCTATTCACGCCCTCAAACCCTTGATGATATTGTTAACCATACAGTAGGCCGAATCATGGATCATATCGGTATAGAAAACCAACTCTTTACAAGGTGGGAGGGGTAGTGATGTTATCCCAAATTTATGAAAGCGTTGAAGATGGAAGATATTCTCTTGAAGCCTTACTTGTGATAACAGATGATGGTATCATGTTATATGTAGGTGGGGGAGATAAACCGCATATAGGAACCGTAGTTGTAAGCCAGCCTCGTCCAAGTATGAAAGTTGACAATGGTGTCAGCTGTACCACTTCAGTAACAAACATGTTATCACATAAAGACGACTTAATAATAGTCCCCATAGCTGAGGCCGTTTGCAAAAAAGCAAATACAGTAGTTGCAGCCTCGGGAGGGGTTCATATTGACGATGCGGAAGCCTTTGATATAAAAAGATTGATGGATAATATGGAAGAAATAACAAAAAAGATATTAATAAAACTTTAATGTGATTTGAGATCATTGACAATTAAGCCTTACAGAGAATATAATTGGAAATGCAGTCAGTTCGTGACCATCCTGACTTAAAATAAAACTACGGAGGTTTTAGAAAATGAATAGAAACAGATACTGGGTGCATGCTGCATTCATAGCAGCTATATATGCAGTGCTAACCATTGCATTTGCGCCGCTTAGCTATGGGCAGATACAAGTTAGGTTTGCTGAAGCGCTTACCATACTGCCTTTCTTTACACCTGCTGCGATTCCGGGTCTTTTTGTAGGCTGTATATTAGCAAACTTCTTTGGCCCAGGCGGAATGATCGATGTGATATTTGGAAGTGCAGCAACGCTTATAGCCGCATACCTTTCCTCCAAAATGCCGGCAAAGTGGCTGGTGCCGCTGCCACCGGTAATAGCAAACGGAATTATTATTGGATATATGCTAAATTATCTCTATCAGCTGCCTTTGCTGATAACCATTGGATGGGTGGCTCTGGGTGAGTTGATATCCTGCTACTTCATAGGATATCCGCTTTTGCTTCTTCTTGAGAAGTATAGGGATAGAATATTCAGGTAACAAAAAGCTTATCAGATTAATAATCTGATAAGCTTTTTTTATATATTATTCACTGCCTGCTCTATTCGATTGAGCGCTTCTGCCAATAGGCTTCTGGGGCAGGCTATATTCATTCGCATGAAGCCTTCTCCGCCAGCTCCAAAAACAGCCCCGTCATTTAATCCTACCTGGGCTTTGTTTATAAAGAAGCTTATCAGCTCCTTCTGGTTCATTCCCAGTTCCCTGCAATCCAGCCATATAAGATAGGTGCCCTCAGGCTTTGATACTTTTATTCCCGGTATTTTACTTTCAAAGTAATCCATCAGGAAGTCAACATTGCCTTCAAGATAAGCGAGGAGCTGGTCCAGCCACTCATTTCCGTGGGTATATGCAGCCTCGAGTGCAGTAATGCCGAATAAATTGCTCATTTCTATGCCAAGACGCTTTATAGTATTATTAAACTTTTCACGCAAATCCTTATTTGGAATGATAGTTACAGAGGTTGATAGCCCGGCTATATTGAAGGTCTTGCTGGGTGCAATACAGGTTACTGTGCACTGAGCCAGCTCCTCAGATATTGAAGCGGTAGGTGTATGAGTATTGCCGGCATAAATTAGGTCCGAATGTATTTCATCGGAAATAAGTACCACATTATGCTTTATGCATAGCTCACCAACCTTAGTAAGCTCTTCCCTGCTCCAAATCCGGCCAATAGGGTTGTGGGGGCTGCATAGTATCATGGCTTTTACCCCGTCCCCAAGCATGGCTTCAAGGTCTTCAAAGTCCACGAAGTACCTGCCCTTTTCATATATTAGCTGGTTATCTACAATAATCCTGTTATTAACTTCTATTGATGAAAAGAATGGGTGGTACACAGGAGACTGTATCAGCACCTTATCCCCAGGCTCTGTAAAGGAGAGTACACTGAAGCTTAATGTAGGAACAACTCCGGGAGAAGCCGATATCCATTCGCTGCTTATATTCCATCCGTGCCTTTTTTTCATCCAGCTTGCAATGGAGGAATAGAAGGAATCAGGCTTCTCGGTATAGCCATAAATTCCATGTTGAGCTCTTTTAACAACAGCATCAATCACTGGCTGAGGAACTTCAAAATCCATATCTGCCACCCACATGGGCAGTACTGATCCATTGCCGAAGGTCCTGTCCAGATAGTCCCATTTAACTGAGCTGGTACCTATCCGATTTACACTTTTATCAAAGTTGTACTTCATTATGTTCAATCCCCTTTTAGATTGCTCTGGTTTCGTGTTTAAGCCAAGTTTTTTCTTGTTCATTGAGGGATGGTGACAGCTTTTCATAAACTTCTTTATGGTAGTTATTGAGCCAATCCTTTTCCTGCTGTGTGAGTAAATCATTATCAAGTCCGTCCAGGTCTATAGGACAGAAGGAAATGGTATCAAACTTCATATACTTGCCATATTCTGTTTCGAAGTCATCCACTACCAGCATAATATTCTCAGTACGTACACCATGTAAGCCTTCTTTATATATTCCAGGTTCGTTGGTCAATATCATACCAGGCTCGAGTACCACAGTATTTATTACAGGAGCCCGCTTGAAGCCCTGTGGACCTTCGTGGACACTAAGCAGGTAGCCCACTCCGTGGCCTGTTCCACAGCGGTAATCCAAGCCTTCTTCCCATATAGGCCTTCTTGCAAGTATATCAAGATGCGTACAGGTGCAGCCGTACATGAACTTAGCTGTTGCCAGACCTATATGAGCTTTAAGCACGAGTGTGAAGTCCTTTCGCTGCTCTGCAGTCAGCTTGCCCAATACAATTGTCCTTGTTGTATCTGTAGTGCCGTCAAGATATTGTCCGCCGGAGTCAATAAGAAGCATGCCTTCTTTTTCAAGGGCGTATTCAATTCCTGGGACAGCTTTATAATGCATCATTGCAGCATGGTCCTTGTAGCCTGCTATGGTATCAAAGCTCGGCCCCTTTGAGAGCTCCTGCTGCAGTCTGAATTCCTTCAGCTTCTCATCAACGGTGATTTCTGTAATGCCTTCTTTTCCCAGATTGTTGTCAAGCCATATGAGGAATTTCACCAGGGCAACTCCGTCTTTGATATGGCAATTTCGAAGGTTCTTGACTTCTACATTGTTTTTCAAAGTCTTCAGGTTTGTGGTTATGTTAGGCTCCTGGATTATTTCGAAAGCAGCGGGTACTGACTTGTATAGCCATACATTTGTCTTTTGGGGGTCTATTGTTATAGCAGCCTCACCCTTTAGAGAGGTAATGGCATTCTCAATTTTGTCATAGTCAAGCACTTCTACATTATCAGCCTTTAATTCTTTTTTGACTTCGCTGTTTACTTTACTTTGGTCTATAAAAAGCTGGCAGCCAGTCTGTGAAACCAGTACATAGGCTGTAACCACAGGGGTGTTGGGAACATCTCCGCCCCTGATATTCAAAAGCCATGCAATATCTTCCAAGGCTGAAAGCAGATAATAGCTAACGCTGAGTTTTTTCATTTCAGCTCGTACGACCTTAAGTTTTTCGGTTCTTGATTTTCCTGCGTATTTAATATCGTGGGTGAATATCGGAACTTGAGGGATTGCCGGTCTGTCTGCCCATAATTGACCTATAAAGTCGTAGCTTGCTTCAAAGGAAAGCCTCTTGGATTTATATGCTTTTTCCATTTCATTATAGAGGGAAACCGACATGGATTTTCCATTGAAACCGACTATTCCATGGACCGGAAGTACCTCTTTAACCCAATCAATATAGGTTGGCACAACCGGCAGTCCCATTTTGAAAAGCTTTACCTCAGAGCCTTCAAGCTGTTTTTCGGCTTGCAGAAAATATCTGCCGTCAGTCCATAGGCCCGCTTCCTTTTGTGTAACAACTACAGTCCCCGCAGAGCCTGTGAAGCCTGATATCCACTGCCTTGCCTTCCAATGCTCCGGTACATACTCGCTCTGATGAGCATCAAAGCTGGGAACTATGAAGGCGTCGATATTTTTCTCTTTCATGAGACCCCTGAGCTTGGAGATTCTTTCATTAATCGTCAATTCTATTTACCCCTTTCTTAACTAAAAGCTTTTGTGTTCCGTCCTTGTGATTATCTCTTCCTGAAGGGCTTCTGTCAGGTCACAGAAGTAGTCGCTGTAGCCTGCTACCCTTACTATAAGGTCTTTGTGCTGCTCGGGGTTTTTCTGTGCCCTTTTTAGTGTATCGGCACTTACAATATTAAACTGTATATGGTGGCCATCCAGCTTGAAGTAGCTTCTTACAAGCTGAGACAGTCTGTCGATGCCTTCCTCATTCTGCACCAGATCCGGGGTGAATTTGATATTCAAGAGAGTGCCTCCGGTTCTTATGTGATCCATTTTCCCTGCAGATTTTATTACTGCTGTTGGTCCATATATATCAGAGCCTTGAACCGGTGATATGCCTTCCGACTGAGGCTGACCGGATCTTCTTCCATCCGGTGTAGCACCTGTGACAGAGCCGAAGTACACGTGGCAGGTAGTTGGCAGCATATCTATCCGATAGGTCCCGCCTTTTACCGTCTTTCTCCCATTCACTTCGTTGTAATATGCATCGAAGAGCTCCTTCATTATATCATCAGCGTAATCATCATCGTTGCCATACTTTGGGGTATTGTTCATTATAAGCTGTCTCATCCTGTCATTGCCTTCGAAGTTGCTCTTCAAGGCCTCCAGGAACTCAGTCATTTCATATGTTTTATTTTCAAATACATGCTTTTTTATAGAAGCAAAGCTGTCAGTCAAGGTTCCTATTCCCACACCCTGAATGTAGTTGGAGTTGTATCTTGCGCCTCCCGCATTATAATCCTTTCCACTCTTTATGCAGTCGTCAGTCATAATAGAGAGGAAGGGGGAGGGCATCAAGTCGGCGTAAAGCTTTTCTATCACATTGTTTCCTCTGATTTTTATTTCGATAAAATGATGCAGCTGTTTCTTGAAAGCAGTCATTAGCTCTTCATAACTCTTGAATTCATTGGCATTTCCTGTCGCTAGACCTATTTTCTTGCCTGTCCTTGGGTCTATGCCATTATTGAGAGTTATTTCAAGGACTTTTACCAGGTTGAAATAGCCGGTGAGTATATACGCTTCTTTGCCGAAGGCACCTGCCTCGACACAGCCGCTGGTTCCGCCGTCTCGCGCATCTTCTACGCTTTTACCCTGACGTACAAGCTCTTCAACTACAGAGTCAGCGTTGAATATAGAAGGCTGCCCCCAGCCTTTGCTTATTATCCTGCAAGCCCGCTTCAAGAACCTATCTGGATTCTTTTTGCTCAGCTGTATGTTTGAACTGGGCTGCAGCAGACGCATCTCGTCTATAACATCGAGTACCATATAGGTCACGTCGTTGACTCCATCTGAGCCGTCAATCTTCAGACCTCCGCTGTTAATGTTGGCAAAGTCGGTGTAGGTACCGCTCTCCTGAAGGGTTATGCCTACCTTTGGAGGAGCAGGCTGATTGTTGAATTTTACCCAGAAGCACTGGAGCAATTCTTCTGCTGCCTCAGGTGTCAGTGTACCATCTTCCAGACCCTTTTTGTAGAAGGGCTGGAGATGCTGATCCAATCTTCCCGGGTTGTATGCATCCCAAGTGTTAAGCTCAGTAATTACACCAAGGTGTGCGAACCAGTACATCTGCAAAGCCTCTCGGAAATTCCTCGGGGCGTTGGCAGGCACATGGGAGCAGACCTCCGTAATTTGCTCAAGCTCTTTTTTCCTCTCGGGATTGTTTTCCTTCGCTGCCAGCTCAATAGCTTTTTCTGCATGGCGTTTTCCAAAGCTTATAATAGCATCAGCACATATGCTCATCGCTTTTAGTTCTTCCTGCTTATCATAAACATCCATATCATTGACAAAATCAAGAGCTGCAAGCTGGTTTTCTATATCCTTCCTAAAGCCCAGGAAGCCCTTCTTATATATCTTGCCATCTCCGACAGTATGGCCGGGAGCTCTTTGCTCCATAAATTCCGTAAATATTCCGCTGCTATAGCAATCCTGCCATTCCTGGGTCATCTGATCAAACATCAGATCTCTCATGGACTTACCCTTCCAATAGGGTATTATCTCATCCTTTTGTATTTCTTTAGCCTCTTCACTTACTCTGAAGAATATCTTTTGTCTTTTATCTATGACATCGAAGTCCTCGACAGTATGACAGCACAGCTCCGGGTATGTAGGAGTGGCCTTTGGTGAAGGCCCCCTCTCACCCACGATAAGCTCCCCTTCATTGATGCAGATGGTTTTGTTCTCCATCAATGCCTTGAAGGTAAGTGCCCTGAGTACTGGTATAGATACTTTGCCCGCATGCTTTTTATATGTGTCTGTAACTATCTGGGCTCTCTCCAAGGACATGGTCGGCACTGCATCAATGCTCTTCTGCCTTAATATCCTGACTCTATCGTTCATGTGTTACCCTCCAATCTTTACTTTTATTCCATATGCCAAGAACTTGCCTGCAATGGACTCCACATACTCACTGGATGGTACGGGAATGTCCATTAGGCTGTTCTGCTTTCCAAGTCTATTATATTTGTCCGCTGCAATATTATGATAAGGCAAAATATTGACTTGTTCTATTCCTGGGGTGCTTTGTATAACCTCCGCTGTCGCCTTGATATTGCTCTCATCGTCATTGATGCCCGGTATCAGAGGTATTCTTATAAAAATCTTGTTGCCAAGCTGAGATATTGTCTTGAGGTTCTCCAGTATCAGCTTGTTGGATACTCCGGTGTATTTCATATGCTTATCATCATCCATGAGCTTAAGGTCATAAAGGAACAGGTCAGTCAGACCGCTTATCGTTTTTATTGTTTCTGGAGCCCCGTAGCCGCTTGTATCAACTGCTGTATGATATTCCCTTTTCTTGCACTGGGTCAGCAGCTCCAGCAGGAATTCCGGCTGTGAAAGTGGCTCTCCTCCGGAGAAGGTGACACCGCCACCGGATTCGTCATAAAAAATACTATCCTTATCAATCTGATACATAACTTCTTGCACAGCAGCCCACTTTCCTGCAGCTTCCCTTGCTTTTGCGTAGCAGATCTCAGTGCAGCTGCCGCAAGAAGTGCACGTATCTCTATTAAAGTGCAGTGAGCCATCTAACAAGAACAAAGCACCGTGCTTGCAGACCTCCACACACTTGCCGCAGCCTATGCATCTTTTATTGTACAGCATAATCTCAGGGCCAAAAGCCTGGCTCTCGGGGTTGTGGCACCAGATGCAGGAGAGTGGGCAGCCCTTAAGGAAGACTGTTGTGCGGATACCTGGTCCATCATGTATTGAATATTTTTGAATGTTGAATATTCTTCCATTACACAAATTATCACCTCGCTTAGATACCGAATTAATGTAGCAAATAGCATGCCATATTCTCCTATCGCACAAATGCAGTATCTCTGTCATTCGTGTAAACGCAAAAAATAAACGTACCGAAAATGGTACGTTTACGCACTTAATTTAATACGAAGTACCGAAAATGGTACTATTCAATTTCTTTAACAAGCCTTATATTATGCTTTTTAATTTTGTTGTGCATCGTTTGCTTTGGCAGTCCGAGAGTTCTGGCGGCCATGGATATGTTGCCCTTGGAAGCCTTGAGTGCTTTGACCAGCAGGCTTTTCTCATATTTATCAACAGAAGCATTCAAATCTCCCATGGGAGTGTCCAAGGGGAGTGCCTCTGTATCCATGGCTGCAAGCTTCAGCCTTTTATCGAAGTAATACTGAATATCATCAAGGACAATGGTTTCGGTGTCAATTAGGTTCATGGTGCTTTCCACAAGGTGTTCCAGTTCCCTTACGTTTCCCGGCCAGGGGTATTCTTCGAAGACCCTCATAGCCTCCTTGTCAACACCTGCAACCTTTTTTCCCAGCTGTTCATTATTCCGTTCAATGAAATAGCGTACCAGTACGCTTATATCCTCACGCCTTTCCCTTAAAGGCGGCAGCTCCAAATAGATTACATTGAGCCTGTAATAAAGGTCTTCCCGCAGAAGCTTCTTTTCCACCAGCTCAGAGGGAGGCTCATTTGTAGACGCTATTATCCGCACATCCACGTCCTTGGTCTTGGCGGCACCTACTCTTCTTACGACTCCATCCTGGATAACCCTGAGAAGCTTAGCCTGAAGCTCTATGTTAAGAGAATTCACTTCATCCAGGTAAAGGGTGCCCCCATGAGCAAGCTCAAAAAGTCCGGGATTGTCCTTCGCCCCTGTGAAGCTGCCCGCTGCTGTGCCGAAAAGGATTGATTCAAGAAGGCTGAAGGGGAGGGCTGCACAGTTCTGGGCTATAAAGGGTTTGTTTCTTCGCTTGTGGTCTGCATTGTGGATTGCCTGGACTAATAGCTCCTTGCCTGTGCCTGTCTCACCGTACACCAATACCGGGGAATTGCTTTTGGCTATACGCCTTGCCTTTTCCTTAAGCCCCACTATGGGCTCGCTGTTCCCTATTATGTTGTCAAAGGTGTATTTTGCGCCGCTTTCATTGTATTCCTTTTTACCTGTACTGCTTTTATACAGCTGCTCCTGAAGGTGCATAATCTTTTCAGATAAATCTACCACCTGGGTAAGATCCTTGAAGACTTCAAAGCAGCCCACCATTTCTCCATTTTCAAATATGGGGATGGTGGAGGTCACAGTAGAAACCTTTTTGCCCTGATAATTTGTATAATGCTGTATATGTTCAATTATAGGCTTCTTATTATTTATGACACTGTAGAAGGTGCTTGTTTCTTTTGTAAGGTCAGGGAAAACATCAAGTATGTTTTTGCCTATAGCTGTATGGGAGTCGATACCTCCAATATTGGTGGCAGGCTCTTTGTAGAAGGTTATATCAGCTTTTGCATCTGTGACTATGATTCCTTCGTCAAGGTTTAGAAGTATAAGCTCCAGCAGTCTTTTATAGTTCATAATAATGCCCCCATACAAAATAATTCTTATTTATAATGATAAAGAACTCTTGACGGTTAATCAAGGGGGAGTTAAAAGCCTTTAAGGCACTAAATGAAATATGCCTTATAAAAATTAACAAAAGATATATACTAAGGTGAGGTGTTTTTATGCAAGTCGCAATAATTGGAGCGGGATTAGCCGGGCTTTCCTGTGCAATAGTATTAGAAAAGAACGGAATAATCCCCGTAGTTTATGAAAAAACAAATTTCATAGGTGACCGGGAAGCGCATGTAGGAGCTAGCTTAAAGATAGTGGACAGACCTGTTAAGGATATTACCAAATATCTGAAAAAGAGCTTTGATATAGACGTAAAACCTTTGAATACAATAACCAAGCTCACTCACTATGCACCCGCAGCTACTACATCTATCAGTGGAAGCTTCGGCTTGTTTTTCAGGAGAGATAAAGAGGAAACTTCATTAAAAGGTCAGCTTTTTTCCCAGCTCCAGAAAACCGAAATACAGTTCAATATGGATGTTGATTATAAGGTCATATCCAAGGAATTTGATTATGTTGTATTAGCCGATGGTAAGCCGGACATGTCAGAAAAATTAGGATGCTGGACTGACTGGGTAAGGGGGATAATTAAAGGAGCTGTTTTAGAAGGTAACTTTGACCCGCAGGAACTAATTATGTGGCTAAATAAAACATACTGTAAGGCTGGTTACGCCTATCTTACTCCATTTAGTGACAGGAGGGCTTCAATTAGTCTTTATGTTCCTGATATCAGTATTGATGAAATAGATTACTATTGGGACTTATTCTTAAAAGATCTGCATTTTAAGTATGAAATTGTAGAAACCTTCAAGGTAAGACATGGCAGCGGGCATGTGTATCCTCATAAGGTTGATAATATTCTTCTTGCCGGCAGCGTCGGGGGAGCTATTGATCCGTTCCTTGGTTTTGGTATAGTTAAATCTATTACGATGGGCGGCTTAGCTGCAAAATCTATAATAGAAGGCTCTGATTATGAGAAATTGGTAAAGAATATATATAAGCAAAGTCTAAGGCTTTACGAAATAAGAGAGTCTTTTAATATGGCTTCTAATGAAAACTATGATACTATGGTAAAGCTTATAGGAATTCCTGGTGTAAAGCCTATGCTTTATGACGTGCCTATAAATGTATTAAAGCTTGGAAATGTGGGATTGAAATTGAAAAGAAAGATAAAAGGTGAGCGTTTATAGCCCACCTTTTATCTATTAATCAAAAGCTACATATATTTTTCTGCAATCTGGGCCAGAGGACTTCGCTCAACCTTGTTCAAGGTCACATGACCGGTGATAGGGAAGGGCTTCATTTTTTCAATGGTATAAACCAGACCGTTCGATCGGGCATCAACCAGTACATTGTCTATCTGACTGTCTGTTGGGTCGCCCAGAAATACGAACTTGGCTCCGAAGCCTGCACGGGTCAGCATCATCTTGGCAAGATGAGGAGTGATCTCTTGTGCCTCATCTACTATAACAAGGGCATCTGACAATGTCCTTCCTCTCATATACGTAAAGGTCTTGGTTTCGATAATTCCGTGCTGCCGATAGTCGTCTATAAAGGAATCTACTGTAAAGGAAGGTTTGGCAGAGCTGTCTGTCTTGCCTCCCTTTTCCTTACGCCTGTATTTGTTGCCGAATAGATTGTCTACAGCATCGTAGAAGGAGCCCATCCAAGGCTTAAGCTTTTCTTCCTCTGTACCGGGAAGGAAGCCAATATCGTTGCCAGCCGGCACAACCGGTTTTACAAGGACGATCTTTCTGAAAACCTCTTCTTCGATGACCTTCTGGAGAGCAACTGCTGTAGAAAGAATAGTTTTGCCCGAGCCGGCGCCCCCTGCAAGAGTAACAAAATGTATATTGTTATCCATCAGGAGCTCAAAGGCCATTTTCTGCTCCCTGTTTATCGGAACCAGGCCCCAGGCTGAACTATTTGCATATTTTAACGGTACTATCCTTTCACCATTGAAAATGGTGAGAACTTCATGACTTGATGAATCGTTGCTTCTTATATGAATAAACTCATTGGGATATATAGTCTGATCAAGCTGTTTTGGCAGCTTCAGACCGTCCTTGAAAATCTTCTCGATATCTTTGGAGGAGAGCATCAGCTCTGTATAACCGTTGTAAATCGATTCAACAGTAACTTTATCATTTTCATAATCTTGAACTGTTATGCCCAAGCTGTCACCTTTGATAGCCATGTAGACATCTTTAGTGACAAGTATGGTCGGCTGTTCAGTATTCTCCTTCTGGAGATTTTTCGTAAGAGCAAGTATTTTGTTGTCAACCTTGGAAATATCCAAACCATCTGGCAGATCCACGGTATCCAGATGATCCAGTTCAATCTTGAGCATGCCTCCGCCGGGTAAGTTAACTCCTTCACTTAGACTGCCGTATTCACGAAGTTTATTTATTTCTTTTGCAGCACTTCTTGCGTGAAAACCTATCATACCCTCCCTCTTTTTCAGACTATCCAGCTCTTCAACTACCATGATCGGGATTATCACATTGTTATCCTGGAAATTGGAGATACAGTAAGGGTCGTGTACCAGCACATTTGTATCAAGTATAAAGTTTTTTATCATGCATTTACCTCCATATTATACATAGATGCTTCGTGGTATACGGCTCTAATGCTGGGAGTATAAATACCTTGGCGGTTCTCAAGAATGTTATATAATAAATTCTGCCAAAAAGTCTCAAATTCCTGCATGAATCGTACAGAATTTACATAAACATTACATTGGAATGTAAGCTTACATAATATCTTTTTTGCTTCTTATAGATTATAATAGTTTTTTAGGCAGAATTACTAAATTTAGGAACTCAAATAGAACATCTGCGTATATTGAACTAGACATATGTACAAGGGGTGAAAGGTTAAAGAAGGCACATATAAAAATATTGGGTTAATACTTTATATGCATGGGAATTGTTTTTGAGCATAGTTCTTTGGAAAAACACCAGATTCTACAGCAAATATAAGAGGAGGTTATAGCTATGGATATGCATTCGGTTTTTATTGCTTTTGGGATGACACTTATTGCGGGCATTTCCACGGGTTTAGGAAGTCTTATTGCTCTTCTTACAAAAAAGACAAATACAAAACTCATATCTGCGGTCTTGGGTTTCTCCGCAGGAGTAATGATATATGTATCACTGGTAGATTTGTTTCCTCAGGCCAATAAGATGCTGACAGCATCAATGGGGAAGGTCACAGGCAGTTGGATAACGGTAGCATCCTTTTTCGGAGGTATATTATTAATTGCATTAATAGATAAGCTTATACCATCTTTTGAAAACCCTCATGAGACGAGAAGGGTGGAAGAAATGAGCGAATATAGCGATATGAAGCCGAACAGTATGAAGAGCCTAATGAAAATGGGTGTCTTTACAGCTGTAGCAATTGCAGTCCACAACTTCCCTGAAGGGATAGCCACCTTTATTGCGGCACTAAAGGATCCCCAGCTTGGCATAGCAATAACAATAGCAATAGCAATACACAATATACCTGAGGGTATTGCCGTATCTGTGCCGATTTACTGCGCTACAGGAAGCAGGCGCAAAGCATTTGTTTACTCCCTGCTGTCAGGTTTTTCTGAGCCTCTTGGTGCTCTTCTGGCTTATTTATTCCTGATGCCAATATTGAACGATCAGGTATTTGGAAGTATGTTTGCTGTTGTAGCAGGCATTATGGTATTCATATCCCTGGATGAACTGCTGCCTACTGCAAGAGAATATGGCGAGCCCCATTTGGCCACATATGGTCTTGTGGCAGGTATGGCGGTAATGGCAGTAAGCTTACTGCTGTTTATTTAGCATGAAGAATTGATGGAGCGGGGGTGCAAGGCTCTCGTTATTTTTTTCAATCTGTATTGACTGACAGTCAGTCGGTATGGTAATATGAGATTATACAAATGGAGGTGATTGTTTTGGCGAGAATAACAAAGAATCCTGAAGAACGTAAGGCGGAGATTATGAATACTGCTGAAGTTCTGTTTTCTGAAAAGGGCTTCCGAAATGTAGCTGTCAGCGATATCGTTAAAAAAGTTGGGGTGGCACAAGGAACCTTTTATTATTACTTCAAATCCAAAGAAGATCTGTTGAATCAAACTCTGGAGAGGCAGCTTGACGGCATAATGCAAACCGTGAGCTCAATAGCTGAAGGATCCGAGCTGGATGCACTGCAAAAGCTTCAAAGCATGCTGAAGATAGTCTTGCTTTCAGGCCTTGGGAGACAAAATATGACGGAACACATGGATAACAATCAGGATAATGAGATGCACAGCAGACTTGAAGAAAAGTTTCACGGTAAGTTTTATCCTGTACTGCTTTATGTAATTGAACAGGGCATAAAAGAAGGATATTTTGAATTGAATTCATATAAAGAGGTGACTCAGATACTTCTCTTGGGAATACAAGGCTACATGCATGCGATTTACCCATTATTAAAGGATAGGGAGACTGTAAACGAGAAGATGAAGGCCATAGAAGAGGTAATCGTGAATGTGTTGGGTTTGAAAAAAGGGAGTATACATATAACATTGGAATAGGGGAGATATTATGAAAAATCAAAAAATTAGAAGGTTCATACTGCTATTATCATTTATTTTACTGCCTGCAACCTTGAATTATTTCTCGCCATACTTAATAATAGAGGGGCTGTTCGAAAAGGTGATAGGCGGCGCCTTTGTCATATGGCTGTTGTTCTTATTGAGCTCATTGGTGTTTGGGAGAGCAGCATGTTCGTATGTATGCCCATATGGAGGGCTGCAAATGCTAATTGATAAGTTTCACGGCAAGAGTCTGAAGCAAATAGCATGGCTCAGGTGGTTCAAATATGGATTGGGAGTTATCTGGATATCAGCGATTATCGTACCTTTAGTATTGGTAGGAGGGCAGAAGCAGTTCAATATGCTTTATATGACTGAGAATTTTGTCTCGGTGGATCATTGGGGCAAGCTGATATTTTACTATATGCTTATAACAATTCTTGCAATTATGCCTTTTATTTTAGGTAAAAGGGCAGTCTGCCACTATTTATGCCCAATGTCAATTTTAACTATCACCGGCAGCAAGCTCTCTAACTGTTTGAACACACCCTCTCTTCACCTGACAGTAAGGAAGGATAAGTGCATCAAGTGCGGAAAGTGCAACAAAGCTTGTCCAATGAGTCTGGATGTAATGGGAATGGTTCAAAAAGGCAACATGAGAAACACCGAGTGTATATTATGCGGAGAGTGCTGCAGTGCTTGTGGCTGTGGTGTTCTTAGAAGAGAATTCGGCAGCAGAACAACAGTAAAAATTGGAGAAAACGAGAAGCTCGGCGCAGAGGTATAAAAGTCCCTGATTAATGGTATTATATTGCTGTAAAAGGCTTAAAAATAAAGAAGTTCCAAAATTTACGATTGACAAAAAGTTCATTTCGATATAATATTTTAATGTGACAAATGCACCTATAGCTCAGCAGGATAGAGCGACGGTTTCCTAAACCGCAGGTCGTGGGTTCGACTCCCTCTAGGTGCACCATATTGAAAGTTTAACACCATATCAGCTATGGTGTTTTTTATTTTAGAGACCGTAAATAATTTTGTGGGTAGGAAAGGACAGCGTCCTTTCTAGACAAGATTCGCCCGTATTTAGTTAGTTCTATTTTGTCAGAATCGCTCAATTTTATGTATGAAATTGGACGGTTCTGGCAATAATTTTATTAGACAAGATTATAAAAAAGACTCCGATAGAAGGCATGGGCGTCTGGCTGCTCGGCCTTTTATCATTTATGGCTATCTAAATATACTGAGTTACCTGATCTTCGAACATAATCATCAGATGATTCAAAACCTGGTCCCAGTCCCGGTATCTTTGGGTCCATTTTTTGAGGACGTTCCTGCTTGATAAATAAAGCATTTTTTCTAAGGCTGAGTCTGATGGAAAGACAGTCTTTGTCTTCGTTACCTTCCTGAATTGCCTATGTAAGCTTTCAATTATGCTGGTTGTGTAAATCATTTTACTGATACCCTCAGGGTACTTGAAGAATGGACTTAGAACATCCCAATTAGCCTCCCAGTTCCTTGTAGCATAAGGATATTGCTTGCCCCATTTACTGTTTACTTCACTCAGCTTCATTAAAGCAACCTCCTCATTTACAGCGGTATATACTGCTTTAAAATCCCTGGCAATTCTTTAAGATGTTTGTAGGATACATACTTGAAAGAGTTTCTAAGCTGGTGAATAATGCACCTTTGTATCTCGGCTTTTGGATATGCTGCCTGTATAGCTTCCTTAAGGCCACTCAGTCCATCAACGCTGAATATCAGTACATCTTGTACGCCTCTGTTCTTAAGCTCTGTCAAAACTCCAAGCCAAAACTTTGAGGATTCATTTTCTCCTATCCATACGCCCAATATGTCTTTATTCCCTTCCAGGTCGATGCCTAATACCACATATGCAGCTCTGTTTAGAATATGTCCGTCCTCTCTAACCTTGTAATGTATGGCATCCATGAATATGAATGGGTACATGGGTTCAAGAGCTCTATTCTGCCATTCTTTTATTTCAGGGACAAGCCTTTCTGTGATTTTGCTGACCATTTCGGCAGATACTTCAATGCCCTATAGATCTTTGATTTGATCATGAATATCTCTTGTAGACATTCCGCGGGAGTAGAGGGAAATTATCTTTTCCTCCAAGCAGGATATATCCCTTTTGTATTTAGGAACTATTTTGGGCTCAAAATCGCCTTTTCGATCTCTGGGAATATTCAGTTCAAACTCTCCAAATTGGCTTTTTACAGTCTTTTGAGAGTGCCCATTACGCTCATTATCATCTCAATCAACTTCTCGTTCTTAGGATACCCAATCGATACATCAAGCTCAGCTTCCAGCATTTCCTGGATAGTGTCTTTAAACAAATCTTTTAGATAGCCATAGATGTCACCTACGTTTTGAAATTGGTTCTCCTTAATCATTTCCTTGGTAAAATTCTTTTGTATTGCGGTGCTCATAAAAAAGACTCCTTTCTGGCTTATATTTGATTCTTGCCAGAAAGGAGTTAACTTTTTCATTCACCCACAGAATTATTTACATTACCGTGAAAATTACTTTTTTACCATTTATATACATAAAACAACACTTTATATACTAAAAATTGACAATTAAATACCCTAAACATATTATTATCTACAGGGATGTAAAAAATGTTATTTAGTTATATTCAAATTTATATTTGTTGTTTATATAACTTATTTTATTTTACCTCTAATAAAATTATCTATCATTTTGATATCCGCTAAATCTTTTTCGCGCCCTAATTCAATTTTTTGTTTTTTTATACTCTCTAAGCTACCGACTGGGAAGCAATTAATATATTCAATATGATCAACATTCCAATTTTCAAATACTTCTATAATATTATTAATTTTAAGGCTTCTTGAGTTATTACTAGATATTTTAACTTTGTGCCTCTGTAATATAAGTTGCTCGAATAACTCATTGGTACAGCCTATATCAATGTCCCTGGTTTCATCTTTTACACCATGTATTACTAATCCAGCACCCGCTGTTATCCAATATTCATCTATTGGTAAATTTAATTTATCCATAATATCAAATATTGACTCTCTATTAAGCATGAAAGACCCCTCCAAAATATTAAATAAAGGAATGCTAAAGTTCCAAATACTTAGACTGTTTTTATAATTATGCCTATCCAATATTGAATACATAACTAAACAATTGAATAAATAGGTAAACTACCATCATAATAACAAATTATAGTTTGTATTTCCACTTATGTTTATCAAAACATTATTGTAATTAATGAATGTATAGAAAATGAATACCGGAGAAATAGTTGTGATTCTAAATAACTTTCAAGATTATAAAAAAAGCTGAGAATATCCTTTAATAAGTATATTCATTATAAAGATTAATACTCAATATATTTTTCAATTTATTAATATTGAAAGTTATTAAATAAGAAAACAAAAATGTAATAAACAAAACGACTTAAATGAAGGGAGAAAAGAATGGAAGACTATAATAATAACTCATCACCATTAAGTGTATGTTGGAATATCACATCGGTTTGTAATGACAACTGTGAGTTTTGTTATCGTAACTCTAATTCCAAGATATTAAGTTTAGAAGAAAATAAAACTATTTTAAGAAAATTAATAAAAAGCGGAGTAAAAAAAATATCGTTGATTGGAGGAGAACCATTATTATATGATGGGCTCTTTGATTTAATAATGTTAGCACATGAAGCAGGAGTGGTAACATCCCTTACTACGAATGGGATTCTTTTAGATAAAGAAATACTAACAATTCTAGATAAGTGTCTTGATTGGTTGACTTTGTCTCTAGATGCATCTAATGAGCAACTACAGACAAGGCTAACTCGTAATGAGAATCATTTTGAGAAAAATATTTCACTTCTTGAAATTATTAAAAGTAATAATTACTCAGTTAATATAAAAATTAATACCCTGGTAACAAAGATAAACAAACACGACGTTCCGAATATTACCAATATAATAAGAGAATATAATGTGAAAAGGTGGAAAATATTTAGGTTTTTCCCAATTAGAGGACAAGCTATCGAGAATATCAGTAAATTTAATATTACAGATGATGATTATAATAGAATGAGAAAAGAAGTAACGTTAATGAGAAGGTTCATCAAGGGATGTAATATATGCTTTGCTGATAAAGATACACTAAAGGACTCTTATTTTTTACTGTTCTCTGATGGAACCGTAATGAACTCATGCAACGAACAAGATGTTATTGTCGGTAATTTATTAAGCGACGAGATAGCTGACATTTGGAGCAAAGAGTATTTTAACAAGAGCAGACACATAGAAGTGCATGACTGGCTAATAAATGAATGATAATTTAAATTGATAGAAAGTGAGAGAGCAAATATGGAAGTATTATCCCCAGCTGGTGATATGAATCAATTAATTGCAGGAGTGAAAGCTGGCTGTGATGCTGTTTATGGCGGACTTAAGCTTTGGAATGCAAGAAATAGAGCCAAAAATTTTACAATAGAAGAATACATTGATGCAGTGTCATATTGTAAAGAAAATAATGTTAAATTTTATCTTACTATCAATACTCTAATGTATGATAATGAAATAGATGAAATCATGAATGTATTAAAAGACGAGGAATTTATCTTGCCAGACGCTGTGATTGCATCAGACTTTGGACTTATAAAGGTTTTAACAAAGGAACTACCTCATTTGCATATACATGCATCAACACAGTTTGGTGCGCATTGTTTAGATGATATTACTTTCTTAGAAAAGCTCGGTATTAAGCGAATAATATTGTCTCGAGAACTTCTTATGGATGAAATTAAATATCTTAAGTGCAATACTAGAAGTCAACTTGAAGTATTTGTATGGGGTGTGCAATGTATAGGTTTTTCAGGGATTTGTTATTGGGGATCTCTAGTTTTTGGCGGCAGTGGTAGTAGGGGTAAATGTCTTGCTCTTTGTAGAGATATATATAGTTTTAATAATAGAAAATGCAACTTTTTTTACTCTAAAGATTTAAAGGCTTTTTGTAAAGCACATGATTTGAATGAAATAGGAATTGATAGTATAAAAATTGAAGGTAGAAGAAGCCGTGATTATTCAGAAATCTATAATACAGTATCCGGTTTTAAAGAAGCATTAAATGCAAATTATCAGAGCGAAAACGTGGAAGTAAAGAACCCGTATTGCGGTTATCTAGAAAATAAGCTACCAGTAGAAGGTCTAATAGAATTATGTAATGAAAGAAACATTGTCAGAAATATTCCATTTAGAGAAGTTGGACAACTTGATTTGATAGTTGTATCTAATGAACTAGGTGAACCAGGGTATATAAATGCAAGTGAATTAAATAAGAATGTAGGTACAGTAGGATTTGTAAAGAGTCGGATAACAAATAAGATTGTTCGAGGTAAAAGGAATTTTTCTATAAATATTATGAGTAATCAAGAGGATATTATAAATTGTATTTATGTAATTGGAAACAAGGGAGAAGGGAAGATGTTTAGTTTGAAAACTGATCATGATTTAATTCAGAGTGATATCTATATTATTTATAGAGATATTTTAGATTCTCTGAATGGTAATACATTATCAGAACTGACTTTCCCCAAAACAATCGATTATAAGCTGAAATTTAATAAGAATGATTATGACCTTGTTATGAACTATATAAAAGAAAAATCAGCGATACCCAATATACATATAGAAAGAAATTCTATTAGTGAAAAAAAATATAATATTCTAAATGATGCCATATCGATAGAAGTAAATGATATAAACATGATTGCAGCATTGGATAAAGCTGGGGTTAACAGGATTATATATAATATTAATAATATTGATGAATTAAGTATTGTTCTTGAACAGTATGGAACTTATCAAAATATCATATATAAGCTACCATATTTTGACTGGAAATCAGTAGGGGTAAAGCACCTTGCAAATCTGCTGAATAATCAAAATATAATGATTACACGGTTGTCGCAAATATCCATATTAGAATATGGGAAATTCAAATCTATGGAAGCAGATTATACTGTCCACTGCTGGAATAAAAGAACCATTAATTCCTTGATGGAATATGGAATAAATAGAATTACGTTATCACCAGAGATTTCCTTCGAAGATGCTATAAAAGTTTTTAGTGATGTGAATATAAAATTAGAAATCATATTTGCTGGACATATACCACTTGCATATACACGACATTGTTTTGCTGAGAGTTTAAATTGTAATGCTGAGTGTAATAAAATAAAAGAACTAATTAATATTGATAAAGATATGAAGTTTATGATTAGATGCAGACAAAGTCACAGAGAAATATTTTATGAAAACCCCATTTTAGTGGATGTTAAAAACATAAGCACTTTACCAAATGGAACTACTTTTCGCTATATATGTAATATGCATAATCTTGAAGAATTATTAAATAACATTCAAATAATGAAAAATGATCAACATTACTATGAGAAACTATTGCAAACAACGCTTTGGAGGAATAGCTATGTTGGTAATTTAAAGGAGAGTGTAAGGTAAATGAGAAAAAAAAGTGAGTGGGGTAGTTCGCCGACCAGAATTTACAGGATTCTAAATAGATTAGAGAAGGAAAAAGATAGCTTTACTACATGCATTGTTGGTTGCTCAGACGGCAAATTTGTTTTACCTTTCGCTCGGAAGAAACATTTTATAGTAGGATATGACATTGATAGAATTGCGCTATATGGTGGAAAAAAATTATTCCCAATAAAAAGAGATATTACCAAAAAATATGAATTTGAATCTACTGAAGGAATTGTTGGAAATAAAATTACTTCGTATAAAATACCAACAGAAGAAAGAGATATGACAGGTCTATTGCAGAAGATAAAGAAAGATGGGTTAGAAAAGTATGTAGAGATAAGATTATTAGATTTCTTTAAAAGCGAAGTTGATAAAAAATATGATTTAGTCTTTACAAGTTGTTCGTTACATTATAAAAATAATAATGCATTTTCGCTTGAGCAATTGATTAATAAATTAAAAGATGCAGTAGAAGTAGACGGGTATTTATATATAGACTATATGATGACTCTCTTTGATTATCCTACTTTTGAATCAGATTTATTCTGTAAACCGGAACAGATGAAAAGCTTTTTTGTAGATGAAGATTGGAAAGTTGAATATTATAGAGAAATGAAGAAACCAGTATTTGAAGCTGCTCATGTGGATTGTGTTTATGACCACTTTCACAGGTTTGGGTACTTGCTAGCTAAGAGGCTTAAATAAGAGTTATATCCAGCTATAGCTTCCGTATGATACCTTTTGCATATTAATATAAGATACTAAACTTTATAAAGCCTAGTTACTAATAACAGCATAAGAATTATTCTGCTGATAAGGAGCAATATTATGAATAATAAAAATTTACTTATCCTTTCTTTTGCTAGACATAGGGAATTTGCTCTAAAAACTTTACTAAGAAAAGGCATTAGAATTCTTACCATCGATAATGTTTTCAATAGTAAAGTTGAGGTAGCCGATTATGTATACTATATAAATAATAGAAGAGATTCGTCAGAGATGTTTCAAGCTGCTGTGGATTTTTACAAAAAAAGGAAGTTTGATGGTGTTTTTTCTTTCCTTGATAGTAGCACCATTACACTTGGCATGTTAAGTGATTATTTTGAGCTTAGTTATTTTAGTGAATCTGTTGGAAGAATATTATCAGACAAATATGAAGTAAGGAAGTTCTTGCAAAAGATTGGTGCAAATAGACTTTTGTTTTTTAGTGTAAAGTCTGAAGCTGAGCTATATAAAGCTGCTGAAACTATAGGATTCCCTTTTGTATTGAAGCCAAGATGTAGAAGTGCTGGAGAGGGAGTAGTAGTTATAAATAATAAACAAGAAATGTTATCTTCATATAAGCAAGTACTGCAAGCTGCTAAATCTCAAGACCTAATTGCTGAGGAATACATTTGCGGAGATGAGTACTGTGCTGAGACTCTTATTTATAATGGTGAAGTTTATGTATTAGCAGTAACAAAGAAGTATGTAACACATGATAGGTATTGCATAGAGTATATTGAATTAACACCAGCTCCAATTCAAACTAATTTATGGAATAAGATTAGTGATTTCGTGAGGCATACTATTTCTGAATTTGGCATACAGAATGCTGTATTGCATATAGAACTAAAAGTCAATCAAAGCGATGAAGTCAGGCTAATTGAAATAAATCCAAGACCCGCTGGGAATAACATTATTGAATCTATATATAAAACTAAACAATTAAATCTATATGACTATGCATACGATATTGCCCTTAAAAAACCTATAGATGTTAATAAGCTAAAGCAACAAATGGACAAGCCATTTATTAGATATGCTCTAACTTACGATTTTCTAAATCCAACGTGTGAAGGAAAAATCAAAGAAATAAGTGGAATTAGGGATGCAATTTCAATGTTGGAACATGATTGTGAAAAGTTAACACTGAAATATAAAGTAGGAGACCTTCTGCCATTACCTAAGTCAAACAACGAAGTCAGGGGTTCAATATACCTTGTAGATAAAGATTACCACAGGATTATTAAAAGATCAGAGGAGATTGAAAACGTACTCCATTTTGAATTAGAATAAGCTGAAAATAATTATAAGAGTTACTATTTGCATAAATCGATAGTAATTTTAAACTATTAGGTTTGTATTGGTTTACAGCTATATTATAAATATTTTTATTAAGAGGGATTACGATGATTGAAAAATTAGAAAATTTACGAAAAGAAATTGACAAAATTAATGTTAATTTACTAGATTTACTAAATAAAAGAACCGAGTTAGTGCAAGAAATTAGCACTTTGAAAGATGGGCTCAATAGTGAATACTTTGACCCTGTAAGAGAAAAGCAAATGCTAGATAACATTATAGGGCAAAATAGAGGACCTCTGCAAAACGAATCTGTCAGAACGATTTTCTATAATATATTTAGAACATCACTTAATATTATGGGATCTGTAAAAGAAAAGAGACTACTTGTTGGTGCAGGTAGTGATATTGCATTTGAGAGAATTAATGAAATGTTCGATTTACCCATTAATAGCAAAGTCATAATAGCAGGACCATGTGCTGTGGAAGAATTTGAACAACTAGATCAAATTGCTCAATTAATTAAGAGTAAAGGCCTAAAATTTTTAAGGGGAGGTGCATATAAGCCCAGAACATCGCCCTATGATTTTCAAGGGAAAAGGGAAAATGGGGTAAGAATGTTATATGAGGTAGGAAGAAAATATGATCTGAAAACTGTGACAGAGGTTGTAGATACAAGAGATGTTGAACTTGTATCTAAACATGTTGACATTTTACAGATTGGTGCGAGAAATATGACAAATTTTGAGCTTCTTAAAGAAGTAGGAAAGATTAATAAGCCAGTAATATTGAAGCGAGGAATGAATGCAAAAATTGATGAATTTATATTTGCAGCTGAATATATTGCTCTTCAAGGTAATAGAAAAATAATACTTTGCGAACGAGGAATCAGGACTTTTGAAACCAAAACACGGAATACACTTGATATCAGTAGTATTCCTATACTAAAAAAAGAAACAAATCTTCCAGTAATAGTAGATTTAAGCCACTCTTTAGGACGAAAAGATATAATAAATGATGTCGCCAAAGCCGTTGTTGCTGTTGGAGCAGAAGGTATAATGGTTGAGGTTCATCCATATCCACATCTTGCTTTATCTGATGCAGAACAACAATTAAATCCAGAAGAATTTTTAAGCTTACTTAAGCTTATTTGATTTTATATTTCACTAATATTAGAAGCTGCGATATATTGTGCTAGTTAATAGATTCTGTACAGCAATCATATTGGGAGGGAATACAATGACAAAAGGATTCATAGAAACGGAAATAAAGATTCTTAATATAGATGTTAACTTTGTAATAAGTAGACTTCAAAAGGTAGGAGCAGTTTTTATAGAAGAAAATATACAGAAGATATATACATATGATGTAAATCCAATATCAACTACTTATAAGAGTTTACTTTTTGAGCTAAACGAAAAAAGATACAATATTAAAAATGAAGATATCTTATTAAAAAGAATCAATGCAGTATTTTCAGATATGGATCATATTATCAACGATAAAGATAGAGAAAAGTTTTATAAAATTACTAATTATTTTAGTATGCAGGAGTTTTCTAAAAGCATAAAAAAGATTGATAGTTCAATTATTAAGTTATTGAACGAAGACAGTCTAATCTCAATTATTAACTCATATTATATCAATCCTGGTAAATGGATTAGATTAAGGGAAACTGGTAATGAAGTAACAATAACAGTAAAGCAAAAAATAGGTAATAATAAAGTAAATAGTGACAATAAATATCAAATCGATAGCATAAGGGAGATTGAAGTTAAAGTTGATAGTCTTGAGAAAGGCAATTTGCTATTATCAGAGTTAGGCTTCTTCTATAGAAATTATCAAGAAAAGAAGCGAATTAGCTATTTATACAAAGATAAAATAAGTATTGATATCGACTTCTGGCCTTTTATTCCGCCATATATAGAAATTGAGGGTGAGAATAAAGATGAAATATACGAAGTAGCGAGAATGCTTGGATATGGAAATGATGAAATAAAAGTGATGAATACTGATGAAGTATATTTAATTTATGGTATTAATATTTATGATTATAAAGAACTTAAGTTGGATAGACCTCTTATGCAATTATAATTATTCGTTTACTGTTCTAATATCATTACAGAAAAATGCACTTATTTATACAAGTTACTATTCAACTAGATAGTTTGATAAAATTATATGGGATATTATAACTTATTGTAACTATAGTTATGTTGAAGCTTAGGAGTGAACTGTAAAGTATGAGACTTGAAGTGGGGGAGAGAATAATGACGGAAAAAAGATTAATTTTAGTCGGAAGTGGTTCTAGAAGGTATAGGAGTTATATTGTTGATGCGGCTGTGTCTATGGGAATCAAAATCACACTGCTTACTGATAAAGTTGTTAGATGGGAAAAAGATCTCTGTGATAATATACTATTCGTTAATATTAGAGATGCTGAAGCTATGCAACAAAGACTTTATGAATTAATGGGAGCTATTAAGTTTGACGGTATAATTACATATGACGAAGAATTGGTAATACCGACAGCGGAGTTAGCCCAGAGGCTAGGACTCCGATATATAAAACCCGAAACCGCTGTTGCAGCAAGAAATAAATATGTAATGCGTTCTAAGTTAAAGGAAAACAGAATTAGAGTACCTGAATTCGTAAAAATTAGTGATGTTGAAGATTTTAAAAAAGCAATTTCAATAATGAATTTTCCAGTAGTAATAAAACCAATTGACGGTCATAGTAGCATTGGCGTTATCAAAATAGAAACAAAGGAAGTTGCCTATAGAGTATTTGAAAATGTAACACATATAAAAATAAATGGGAGAAGTCAAAACACATTCATTCTTGAGGAATACGTTAAGGGAAAAGAAATAAGTGTAGAATCTTTGGTATATGAAAATGAAATACTTCATTTTGGGATTACACAAAAGTATACTAGCTCAGAACCATATTTCGAAGAAATAGGCCATTCTTTTCCGGCAAATATATCTCAAAGTTTAAGAGATGAGATAATAAGTATTGTAGAAAAAGGAATTAGGGCACTCGGAATTAATATTGGGGCAACACACACAGAATTGAGATTAACGAGTGAAGGACCAGTAATTATAGAAATTGGAGCTCGATTAGGAGGAGATAGAATACCTTATCTTGTTTATCTTGCAACTGGTGCAAATATGGCTCAAGAAACTATCAAAGTTGCATTGGGGATAAAACCCAGTATAGACATTCTATATAATCGCGGTGCGGCAATACGATTCATCATTCCGTATAAGTGTGGAGAAATAGTTGAATATCCTAATCTTGACAAAGCATCAAACTATCCCGGAATATGTGAAGTTAGTTTCAAGGAGCAGGTTGGTCAAATAAAATTGCCACCAGAAGGGTTTTTTACACGTTTTGGGTTTGTTATAGCTATAGCAGATCAAGCAAATGAGGCATATCAGAAAGCCTGTGAAGCAGAAAAACTCATAGTTATTAATATACAATAAGGGGGGGCAACTTTCTGAATTATTTCAGAATAAAAGTATGATTGCGATTAATGTAGATAACATAACTAGGAAGTATAAAAGTACAAATATATGGGGGCAACTAAAAAGTGAACACATAGCCGTTGATAATGTTTCTTTTGATATAAAGAAGGGAGAACTATTTGGCCTATTAGGCCCAAATGGTGCGGGTAAAACTACTATCATAAAAATGCTTACAACTCTACTTTTGCCAACATCAGGAACAGCACACATCATGAATTATGATATTCGGAAAGATATGCAAAGAATAAGGGCTATTATTAATTTTACTTTTGGAGGAGATAGAGGGTTATATTGGAGACTTTCTGCTAGGGATAATCTTAGATATTTTGCTGATTTATATAATGTTGAACGAGGTATTGCTGATAAAAGAATAAATGAGATATTAGAGCTTATTGGAATGACAAAATGGGCAGATGATAGAGTAGAAAATTACTCTAAAGGAATGAAGCAACGGTTACACATAGGAAAAGTATTGATAAATAATCCGGATATTATTTTTTTTGACGAACCAACATTAGGGTTAGACCCTGTTGGTGCTAAGGATCTAAGAAAAATAATTGTAGATCTACTAGAATTAGATAAAACAATACTTCTTACAACTCATTATATGTTCGAAGCAGACATGCTGTGTAATAGGGTGGCTATTATAAATCACGGAAAAATTATTGCAAATGATAGGCCAGGGGAATTGAAGAAGTTGCTTAAGGATGATGTAGTGTTAGAAATTGAAGTATATGGAGCTACAAAAGAGAGACTAGATGATATAAAAAAACTTGAATGTGTTGAAAGTCTAAATGTAAAGCAAGTGGAACAAAGTCAATTAATTCAAATACAACTTAAAGAAAATAATGAAATCATCAATCAAATTCTGAACATCCTTAACGATGTTCAGATAAAAGAAATTAGAAACAGAAAACCTACACTGGAAGATGTTTATATTAAACTAGTAGGTGGGATAAATGAATAAAATAATTCATATTGCAAAAATTCAACTTGTTATGAGAACAACAAGTCAACTTTGGCGTTTCATAATTTTTATTCAACCGATTTTATATTTAATGATGACATTATTTATGATGAATGGATCAATGAGAACCCAATATAGCATGGATGCAGTATTAGGTGCAGGAATGATGGGCACATGGAGTTCAATTCTTTTTTCTTCAGGCTCAGATATTGATAGGGAACGAAGATGGGGAACACTCGAAATGATTGTTGGGTGTCCTACTCCCTTATCGAGTATAATAATGGGAAAAGCATTAACAAATAGCTTAGTGGGGCTATTTTCAATGGGATTATCATATATTACTGCACTATTATTGTTTAGACAACAATTAGTAATCAAACATCCATGTTTATTCATGTTAGTGCTTATTTTGATTATAATATCTGTAGCAGCGAAAGGTATGATAATATGTACTTTATTTACTCTTTCGCGTGCAGTTAGAGGGTTATTAAACGTTATGGAAAATCCTATATTTTTGTTAAGTGGCTTAATGTTCCCGATAGTTATACTTCCATTATGGACAAGACCATTATCCTATATTTTAAGTTTAACTTGGGGGATGGATGCATTGCGCATGGTCAGTTCTGGTACTTTTAGTTATAAGCATTTCCTTTTTTCACTTGTTATACTATTGATTTTAACATTCTTATATTTGCTGCTGTCATTGTGGCTTTTTCAAATTATTGAAAAGAAGAGTAGAAAAGAAGCGACATTAGGGGTGTATTAATGAATTACGAATATTTATTTAAAAAGGAAGATTACAAAGTAACGATATTTCATAAATTAGAATTCTTCTTTAGAGGAGCTATATATTCTTATAAATCACTTTTTGCATGGTTGGTTCCAAAGGTGTACATTTTAACAAAAGTCATTGGTCCTATATTTCAAATTCTTTTCTTTACATTCTTAGGGCAATATTATGCTAAAGAATTAGGAAGAGAATTCTTTATTATTGGTAATGCAGTTCAAATTTCCGCATTGAGTTCAATTAATGGTGTTGCTATGACAATTGTGTCTGAGAGAACTGAAGGTACTTTGTTACAGCTACTTGGTACACCGGCATCAAGAGCAAGAATATTTGTCAGTAGGTCATTAATGCATATCATTGATGGATTACTTACTGTTATAATAGGTTTTATATTTAGTTATTTATTTTTGGGAATAAGTTTTAAGAATACAAATTATATTTTATTAGTAGTAACTCTTTTGATAGCTGTATTTTCAACTTCAGGTTTAGGAATGCTTATAGGAAGTATCGGATTAGCTATTAGAGAGATTAATTTATTATCAAATCTTACATATTTTATACTACTAATATTTTGTGGTATTAATTATCCAGTTACAAATCTTCCTTCGTTTATGCAAGGTATTTCAAATTTATTACCCCTGACAAAAGGGGTTGAAGCAGTTCGGATGATTTTACAGGGAGCTAATTTTACAACAGTTGCGCCCTATTTGTATCATGAAATAATTATTGGAGTATTTTACACTTTAATAGGTTTGATTTTATTTAAATGCTTAGATTATTATTCAAGGTACAGCGGTACTTTAGATTTTGATTAAAAATCGGCTTAAATGAGCTTATAACTATCAATAATCGAAAAGGCATTACTATTTATGTGAATTCTATAATATATAACTCAGAAATGTCATAAATTTATTAGTTTTCAATATACAGTATAAATCAATCAAACAAGGAATTAAAAGATATTTGGAATTATTGATGATTATATCTCTTTTGCATTCTCTACTAGATACAGTCATAACTTTATGGAGATAATTTCCGTTTTAAGATCAGACAGAAGACAAAGTATAAAATATTTAGAGAATCCTTGAATACAAAAAGGATTCTCTTTGTTTTTGTCGAATATATACAGTGAAGTATTGAAATGGTGGTGTTTTAGATGTTAACAAAGGATAAAAGTGATATGCGTAGCCAAATTGAAATACTGTCTCTTGATCAGTTGGTGCCTGAGAATCATTTGGTTCGGAAGCTAGAAGTGGCAAAAATTTCGATTTCATATATGACCTTGTAATTGATAAATACTGTACAGATAATGGTCGACCAAGCATTGACCCTGTAGTGCTTTTTAAGATTGTATTGGTTCAGTATACTTTCGGAATCAAATCGATGCGTCAGACAATCTCTGAAATACAAACAAACAATGCATATCGCTGGTTTATCGGTTATGGACTTAGTAAGCAGATTCCTCACCTCACAACCTTTGGTAAGAACTATGTAAGAAGGTTCAAGGACACGGATATATTTGAACAAGTATTCGTGAGGGTTTTGGAAGAAGCAGTGAATGCTGGATTAATAAAGGGTGATGCTGTTTTCATAGACGCAACCCATGTAAAAGCAAATGCTAATAAAAAGAAATATGATAAAGTTAAGCTAGAGAAAGAATATAAATCAGATCCTCTGATATGTAAGAGCTGCCCATACCTAAATATATGTACAGGCAGTAAAGACTGCACTAAGCTTGTAAGCCGTCATATCTGGGCACGTTATATGGAAGAAGCAGAACACCTAAGACATACTGATCTTAACAAAGAAATATATGCACGTCGCAAAGAAACTATTGAAAGGGTCTTTGCTGATATGAAAGAAAAGCATGGCATGCGTTGGACAACCCTGCGAGGATTAGAGCGGGTATCTGCACAAGCGATGCTTGTTGCTGCATGCATGAACTAAAAAAAGATGGCAAACTGGTTGTGAGGTCCGGAAAAACCGGACCCAAACCCTCTGATTTGCTTCAAAAGTTGCATAATTTCATGAAAAAACACGGTTTTCTCTATTGCGGGAAACCGTGTTTGTCTGCAAACTGAAGTACTGCAAGAGATTGCAGTACTTTTGTTTTTTGTACTAAAATATAAATTAGCAGAAGTTGCCATAGTCATGCATAGAAACTTTCCAAAGAAGAATCATGTGCTTTGGCACTGAAGAATGTCATTTTATCTCGGAATAGGAGATGGTACTGCTGCAAAAACATAAGTCTAAGTAATATTATCGGAATCAATCGAATTATGTATACAGAAACCGGTTTCCGTATTGTGAAAATAATACCAAATAAAGTGACTGTATGAAAGTTAAAAAAATTAGGTAAAAAGATAATTTATTAAGCAATTTTGTATAAAATTGGAATAATTACTTGAGATGTATTTGAAAACAATGTTGCAGTTACGAGGTTAAATGGACACCAAAAATCTTATTAACAGAAAATTCAAAAATTGCGTTGAAAAGCATAAAGGATTATGTTATATTAAAAGTGGATATAGAAAGCGGTTTCTATAATTCTATAAACATTATTAAGAAGAGGTGGGAAATTGATGAAGAAGACTATCGCTCTAACCTTAGCATGCCTGATGATAGTAGGTCTATTTACAGGCTGCGCACCGACTGCTCCGGCAGCATCAGCGACTCCGACTGCAGCTCCGGAAGCACAGGCGGCTGTGCCTCAGACACTGAAAATCTGGTCATTTACAGACGAAGTGAAAACGATGGCGATTGCTTTCCAAGGAAAACACCCTGAGATCAAAGTTGAGTACACAATGATCCCTATGACAAATGGTGAATTTCAGACAAAACTTAAATCAGCCTTGCAGTCTGGAGAGTTACCAGATGTCGTTTCTCTTGAGGCATCATTCGTAAGGGAATATGTAGAAAGTGATTTTCTCGCAGATGTTACTGACTTAATGCCAATTGCAAAAGATCTTGGCACCTATCAGTTCACACTGGATATCGGTACATATGAAGGCGTAACAAAAGCATACTCTTATCAGGCAACACCTGGCGCCATGTTCTATAGAAGAAGCTTAGCAAAAGAATACTTTGGCACTGACGATCCTGCAGCTATTCAGGAAATCGTTTCCGACATGGCAAAGTTCGAAGCTGCCGCTAAAGTAGTAAAAGAAAAATCCAAAGGCAACACCTATATGGTATGTTCAACAGGGGACTTTACAAATCTGTTCTTTGCTAACCGCAAGACACCTTGGGTAGTAGATGATAAACTTGTAATAGATCCAATGGTTGACACATTATTCGAAACTGCAAAATCCTTCCGTCAAAATGGTTATGAGGCTCAGGCAGTTCAGTGGCAGGAAGGCTGGTTTGCAGGCATGAATGATTCTTTGGCGGATGCAAAAGGTAATCCAAAGCAAGTGTTCTCATATCTGCTTCCGACTTGGGGGCTTCCATATGTGTTAATGCCTAACGCAGCTCCGAAGGAAGTAAAAGCAGAAGGTTCAGATACAACTAAAAAAGTTGGTAAAGATACATCCGGTGATTGGGCTTGCATAAGCGGACCAATGCCTTATCAATGGGGTGGCACTTGGGTAGGCGCATTAGATGGTGCCAAGAATATGGATACTGCAAAGGAATTTATAAAGTTTGCAGCATTGGATACAGAGAACCTAAAAGCTTGGGCACTCGGAACATATACAAACGAGTATCTGAAAAAAATTGACCCGACAGTTGGCGATAAGCTTGCACAGGGCCCTGGCGACTTTATATCCAGCCAGAAGGTTGTCAATGAAATCATAGGTCAGTTTGATAACGCAGCAACCAGCAAATTCCTTGCAGGGCAGAATTCCTATAAGGGCTTTGCAGAAGCAGCTCCAAATATCAGTTTGAAATTGCTTCAGGCATCAGATGATGCAATTCAGAGATCACTTAATGACCCTCTTAATAACTACGCTTCAAAGAAAGCAACAAAGGAAGAGGCTTTGACACAGTTCAAGGATTCAGTCAGAAGTGCTTTACCGGATATTACTGTAGAATAAATATCGGAAGAAGAGCATTTTAAACAGCAAAATCTGCGGCGCGGATTATCTACCGCAGATTTTGCGCTTCTCTCGATTACGTTTCATCACTTCAAATATTATATAGGAAAGGATGTATATGCCTTGATAGTGAACGCTGAAAGCATTAAAAAGCGAAGCAGTAAACTGAATAAGAACTATTATGGTTACCTTTTCACTGCGCCGTTTATTATAGGATTCCTTATTTTCAGTCTGTATCCTTTGGTTTATACCTTCTATCTGAGTTTTACAAATATGACCTTGATGAGTAGAAGCTTTAAATTAGTGGGGTTAGACAACTTTGTGAAATTGTTTTCGGATAAGTTTTTCTTGCAGTCCTTAGGCAACACTTGGGTACTTTGGCTCTCGAACTTCATCCCTCAAATAGGGATTGCTATGCTTTTAGCTGTATGGTTTACAAGTATACGCTTAAAGATAAGGTTTGTAGGTATATGGCGCACATTTTATTACTTGCCGAATCTTTTGATGCCCGCCACTATTGCGGTGCTATTCTTTAACTTTTTCTCCTTATATGGGCCTATTAATCAGATTACAGTACGTGCAGGCTTTTTAAATGACGCCATTGATTTTTTCCGCAGCGGCGGTTGGACGAGATCTATTCTTGTCTATGTGCAATGGTGGATGTGGTTCGGCTCCACACTGATAATAATAATGGCCGGGATGACTTCCATATCTCCCACACTCTATGAAGCAGCTATGGTTGATGGTGCTACTTCAGGACAAATGTTCAGACATATTACGTTACCGCTGCTAAAGCCTGTCCTTATATATACTATGGTAACCTCTCTGGTAGGCGGCATGCAGATGTTCGATATTCCATATATGCTGACGGATGGCCGTGGGTCGCCCAACGGCTCAATTATGACGATGAATGTATTAATGTATATGAAATTCTCAAGCAATAAAGGGCATATTGGGGCTGCTGCTGCGGTAGGGGTGATGATCTTCATTATAACCTGCGTGTCGGCACTGCTAATATTCAGATTGCTTCGTGAAAGAAATGATGTGGAAGAAAAAAGAGCTGCCAAGAGGTTGGAAGGAGGAGTAAAACATGAGCTATGGTCTTAGAACACGTATTTACCGTATTTTAATATATGGTGTACTGATTGTTCTGCTTGCAATGTGCGTTATCCCTATTTGGATCATGCTTGTAAACGCAACCCGTTCAACTGCTGAGATTCAACAGGGAATCAGCCTCATACCGGGAAACAACCTGCAAGTTAACTGGAACAACCTGACCGGGAGAGGTTTTGCTATTACCAAAGGTCTTTTCAACAGCAGCTTTATTTCGATATCCGTTACTGTAATTACTGTATATTTTTCCATGATGTTTGCTTATGCAATTCATATTTATGATTTTCCCTATAAGAAATATCTGTATGGCTTTGTATTGCTGCTCGTTATGGTGCCAACACAAGTAGGTGTCATCGGGTTCTTCCGCTACATGTCCTATTTAAAGCTGACTAATTCCTTTATCCCTCTGATTTTACCGGCAATTGCCGCACCGGGCGCTGTGTTCTTTGCGAAGCAGTACCTTGAATCGGCTATTATAAAGGATTTGATTGATGCAGCAAGAATTGACGGTTGCAGCGAACTGAAAATATTCCACAGTATTATGCTGCCTATATCAAAGCCCGGTGCATTTACCATGGGGATATTCGCTTTTGTGGGAGCTTGGAACAGCTTTTTCACCCCGTTTATCATGATTTCAAAAATGGATATGTACACACTGCCTATGCTGGTGCAGACCTTGCGAGGAGACACATATAGGACAGAATATGGAAGCATATATTTAGGGCTTGCAATATCCATTGTTCCAATTATTATTGTTTATGCTATTTTCTCCAAGTATATAGTACACGGCATTGCCATGGGTGCAGTAAAAGAATAGAAACATAAAATAGGCGGTGATTGTTATGATAAAAAACCCTGTGCTTACAGGTTTCCATCCTGATCCAAGCATGATATGTGTTGATGGGACCTTCTATATTGCCAATTCTACTTTTGAATACTTTCCAGGAGTGTCCATTTCGACATCCAAGGATTTAGCAAATTGGACGACTGTTGTTTACCCGTTGAATAGCGTTAAACTGCTGGATATGAAAGGTAATGCGAAGTCTGCAGGGATTTGGGCCCCTTGCCTAAGCTTCAATAAGGGTTTCTTCTATTTGGTATACACAAACGTTAAAAACTGGACTTATGGTCCCTTCAAAGACACACCAAATTATGTGGTTAAGTCGCCATCTATTGAAGGCCCATGGAGTGAGCCGGTATTCTTGAATTGTTCCGGTTTTGACCCATCTCTTTTTCATGATGAAGATGGGAGAAAATATATTGTCAATATGGAGTGGGACTACCGAAAAAAAGGTAATGACCAGTTTGGCGGAATTTTACTGACAGAGGTAGATTCGGAGACCTTAAAGCCTATTTCTGAACCAAGGAAAATATTCAAAGGGTCAGAACGAGGTTGTGTGGAAGGTCCTCACTTATATAAAGTCAACGGATACTACTATTTGATTACTGCTGAGGGTGGCACCTCCTATGACCATGCAATGAGTGTTGCTCGTTCGAAGCACATTGAAGGTCCTTACGAAATGCATCCAACTATCCATTTGGTCAGTTCAAAGGGCGCATTGGGGGCATATATAAAAAAGGCTGGTCACGGCAGCTTTTGTCAATCACCTGACGGCAGATGGTGGGCTGCTTTCCTTTGCGGACGGCCTTTGGATGAAAGCATGAGATGTCCTCTTGGGCGGGAGACCTCCATTTCAGAGTTAGTATGGATGAATAACTGGCCGTATCTAAAAAACGGTGGCATCATACCTCCTGACGATTTCGAGGGCTATGGCGAAAAGCGTGAGCAAAAGCTTTATACGTATAATTTTTCCGGATCAGAGTTTAAACGTGATTTTATGTCCTTGCGAGTACCTGCACATTATGACCTTTTACCGGACGGCAAGCTGCGTCTTTATGGAAAGGATTCATTGCAGTCGCTCCATGAACAAAATATGCTGGTCCGTCGTCAAACGGAGTTTTGCTTTGAAGCAGAAACCTGTCTTGCCCTGCCCTTCAATCACTTCCAAAGGATGGCGGGTCTTCTGTATCGCTACGATGAGGAGAATCAGTACTATCTGAGGGTTGCGTATAATGAAGAAAAAGGGGAACGGTGCCTGGGTCTTTTATGTTTTGACAAAAACAACTTCTCAATGCCCCTTGGAGAAAACGAAATACCTGTTGGGGAGGGGAAGGTGCATTTGAGGCTGACAGTGGAAAATCACTATGGCGAATTCTCCTATGCAAAGGAGGACTTGGTATGGCATATTATCCCTTACCGCATTGATGTAAGTATTTTATCTGATGAATATGCTGAGCCTATGGGCTTCACGGGTGCTTTTGCAGGAATGAGCTGCCAGGATATGGCGGATGGAAGTGGGTACGCAGATTTTGATTACTTCAGTTACAAGGTAATTAATTGAATAACCCATACACATGCGTTATAATGGAAAAAATTGAGTAACCGAGGAGTAAATAAATGGTAACTATATACGACATTGCTAAAATGGTAGGCTGTGCCCCTTCGACCGTTTCGAAAGCATTCAATAATTATGACGGAGTGAGTAAGCAAACCTATCGAAAAATAATGGAAGCAGCTGAAAGCATGGGCTATACCATGAACAATAATGCGAGGGCTTTAGCAACGAAAAAGACATGGCTTATAGGCGTTCTCTTCTCTGAAGATGCTGGTACAGGTATTGCCCATCCCCATTACAGCACAATTTTACAGAGCTTTAAGAGTAGGGCCGGTGAATATGGCTATGATGTGGTTTTCTTGAATAAAAGATTAGGCAATAAGGAAGCCTCCTACCTTGAACACTGCATATACAGAGGTGTTGATGGAGTGCTTATCGCAGTAGGTGCCAAATATGAGAACGAAATACAGGACGTATTGGAAAGCGATATAAAAAGGGTATCAGTGGAAGCGGCTTATAAGAACACACCACTGGTTATCTCCGATTATCGAATGGGTAGTATGCAAGCCCTTGAATATCTATATTTTCTTGGACATCGTAAAATTGCGCATATTTCCTGTCCGTTATGGAGTGTAGCCGGTTATGAACGTTATGATGCATATAAGACATTTCTAAAGTCAAAAGGACTTGAGGAGAATCCAAAGTATTTGGTGGAAACCAGCAGCTATTCTCTGGAAGAAGGCACTAGAGCTGCGACTGAGCTGATACAGCGCTGCTGGGGCGATTTGCCGACAGCGGTTTATGCCGGTTACGATGATATAGCCTGGACTGCCATGACAACATTTCAAGCTCATGGTTTCAGGATCCCGGATGATATTTCCATTGTCGGTTTTGATAATGTGACGGTGTCTGGTTTCACAACACCAACGCTTACAACAATCGCACAGGATAGAGTTGTTATTGGGCAGAAGGCAGCGGATGTATTGATTCAATCAATTGAGAATAAAGAAATGGATAATCCCTCCGAGATTCGTATTCCTACTAAGCTGATTGTACGAAATAGCTGTGTTCGTATTGACTGAGAAATTAGAAGGAGCTGGATTCATGGAATTTGATAATAGCTTTGTTTTTGGAGTGGCAACTTCATCTTACCAGATAGAGGGTGCATTTGATGAAGATGGCAGGACGGCTTCAATTTGGGATACCTTCTCGAAAGCAGAAGGGAAGGTATTGAACATGGAAAATGGTGATGTCGCTTGCGACCATTATCACCGGTATAAAGAGGATGTTGAAATTATTAAGGATCTGGGCGTGGACTGCTACAGGCTTTCCATTGCCTGGCCAAGAATATTTCCTGAGCAGGGCAAATACAATCCAGAAGGTATGGCTTTTTATAAGAACCTGCTGACTGAGCTGAAGCAAAACGGCATTAAGGCTGCAGTAACTTTATATCATTGGGATTTACCCCAATGGGCACAGGAAATGGGCGGCTGGGAGACAAGGGAAAGCGTGGATTGGTTTTTAAGCTTTGCAAAGCGGTGCTTTACTGAACTGGATGATTTGGTAGATATGTGGATTACCCACAATGAACCTTGGTGTGCGGCGATATTATCCAATGCCATAGGGGAGCATGCACCGGGTAAGAAGAATGTCGCTGCAGCACTAAAAGCTGGGCATCATATTCTTCTTTCTCACGGGATGGCGGTGCGGTTATACCGGGAGCTGGGCTTCAATAAACCTATAGGCATTACGCTGAACCTGATACCGGCTTATGCAGCAAGTAATAGTTTCTCTGATAAGCTGGCAGCTTCAAATTTTGATGGTACTTTTAACAGATGGTTTTTAGATCCGCTTTTTAAAGGGTCTTACCCATTTGATATTGTAAACCTATATGCTGCACGGCTGGGGGATTATGATTTCATCAAAGAGGGCGATTTCGATGCGATGGCTGAAAGGTGTGATTTCTTCGGAATCAACTACTACAGCCGCTCCTTGATACAATTTGATCCATTGTCCCTGACGCTCTCTGCAGGGGCGTACTCATCTTGCCCAAAAACCGAAATGGGCTGGGACATCACTCCAGAAAATCTTATTGACCTTGTTAGAATGGTGCGGGAAAAATATACCGACCTGCCGATTTATATTACAGAAAACGGTTCGGCATGGCCAGATGTTTTGGAGGGCGGTTATGTTCATGACGCAAATAGGGTAGATTACTTGGTCCGTCATCTAGAAACGGTTGCTAAAATGAATGATATGGATTTAAATATTGCGGGCTATTTTTGCTGGTCGTTAATGGATAACTTTGAATGGGGATTTGGTTATTCCAAGCGGTTTGGAATTGTATATATCGATTTTGAAACGCAAGCACGTATAAAAAAAGACAGTTTTTATAAATATCAGCAGATTATTCAGGAAAGAAAGATTTAGTGTCCTTTATTAATATTTCGGGATGGAGATGGCTATAATGGAGCATTACATAATATTTGATATCGGCGGTACAAGTATAAAATATGCAGTGATGAATAAAAATGCTGATATTTTCGAAAAAGGCAGCTATAAGACGCCTATGACAGATATTGATGATTTTTTTGATAAAATGGTTATATTCATCAAAAAGTTTTCAAAGCAGTACAATATCATCGGCATTGCCATCAGCGCTCCCGGTGCGGTGGATTGCGAGAGCGGCATTATCGGCGGTGATTCTGCTATTCGATTCATTCATGGTCCGAGTTTTAAGGAAGAATTGCGAAATCGAACCGGGCTTAGGGTTGAAATTGAAAATGACGCCAATTGTGCAGCCCTTGCAGAGGTTTGGATGGGTGCTGCCAAAGAGGCGATGGATTCCCTCTTTATCATCGTCGGCACCGGTATAGGGGGGGCAATTGTAAAGGATAAAAAAATCCATCATGGCTATCATACCCACGGGGGTGAATTTGGATTTGCCATTATGGAGTACAATATTGAACAGTCGGAGCTTATTACATGGAGTAAAAGCGGATCTACCATTGAACTAATAAACTCTGTATGCGCAAGAAAAGGGCTGGAAAATGGAGAAATGGACGGCAAAAGGATATTCGATCTGGCCGATGCAGGCGATCAGGATTGTGTTGAAGAATTGAATAAGTTTTATTTCCGTCTGGCAATAGGGATTTACAACCTTCAATACATCTACGACCCTGAAGTAATTGTTATTGGCGGGGGCATTAGCGAGAGGGAAGGGATAATTTTAGAAATCAACAAGCATATTGATCATATCCTTGGAAAAGTCGGGAATGCCAAGGTCAAGCCCAAGGTAGTCCGCTGCCAATTCGGAAATGCCGCAAATATGGTTGGAGCCTTATATCATTATATAAGCTGCCATTAAAGAAATGTGGAGGGATAAGCATGAGCGAGTTCATAAAATTTCCTTCGGATTTTTACTGGGGGTGTGCTTCCAGCGGTGCGCAAAGTGAAGGAAATATAAATAAAGCAAACGAAAGCACATGGGATCATTGGCATCATATCGAGCCAGAGCGGTTTTTCAACGGTATAGGACCGGATATTGCCTGCAACACCTATATGCACTTTGCAGAAGATATTAAGCTTATGAAGGTGCTTAAATTCAATTCATTCAGAACCTCCATCCAATGGTCGCGGCTAATCAAAAACTTCGATACCTGCGAGCTGGATGAAGATGGTGTCAGATTTTACAATGCCTATATCGATGAACTTATTGCCGAGGGGATTGAGCCTTTCATAACACTATTTCATTTTGATATGCCGATTGCACTTCAAAACCGGGGCGGATGGGCCAGCAAAGACGTGGTTGAGCTCTATGTAAGGTATGCCAAGACAGCTTTTCAACTGTTCGGAGATAGGGTCAAGAAATGGTTTACCTTCAATGAACCAATTGTGCCTGTAGAAGGCGGATACCTGTATCAGTTTCATTATCCCAATGAGGTTGATTTTAAGAAAGCGATTCAGGTTGCGTATAATACCAACCTTGCAAGTGCCAAAGCAATTGAAGCTTATAGGGAGGCTTCGGGGGACGGGGAAATAGGCATTGTTTTAAACCTTACTCCTTCTTACGCGGCAAGTGATAGTGCGCAAGATGTGGATGCGGCTCACCTTGCTGATGCGATGTTTAACAGAAGCTTTTTGGACCCGTCAATAAAGGGGAGTTTTCCCAAAGAGCTAATAGAACTCTTTAAGATTTATGGACTGATGCCTGAAACCACTGAGGAGGAATTGAGCATTATCCGTAATAATACAATTGATATTTTGGGGGTTAACTACTATCAGCCAAGACGTATACAAGCAAAAGCGGCACCTATTGATAAAAATGCTCCGATAATGCCTGAAACATTCTTTGACAACTATATCTGGCCGGATAGACGAATGAACATTTACAGAGGGTGGGAGATATATCCCAAAGCAATATATGATATCGCTGTGAACCTTAAAGAGAATTATGGGAATGTGAAGTGGTTCATATCGGAAAATGGCATGGGTGTGGAAGGGGAAGAACGTTTCCTGGATGAGAATGGCATTGTTATAGATGATTATCGCATTGATTTCATTAAAGAGCATTTGTTTTGGCTGCAAAAAGGGATGGCGGAAGACTCGAATTGTGTTGGCTACCATCTTTGGACCTTTGTTGACAATTGGTCTTGGGTAAATGCATTTAAGAATCGATACGGTTATGTATCCTTAGATTTGGCAAACGGTAAAAGAACAATAAAGAAATCAGGACACTGGATAGCCAGTGTTATCGAGGATGCCGGATTTGAATTTTAAATTCCAATGTAAAAAAATGGCGCTTGTGCCTTAAAAGCATAGGCGCCATTATATTGACAATGAAACGATTTAAGTGATAATATATCAAGGTAAACCGCAAACTAATATATAATAAAGAATTGATGCGGGTAAAAAAATGAATGAATTTTTCATGAAAAAAGCGCTGGAAGAAGCGCAAAAGGCTTTTGATAAGGATGAGGTTCCTGTTGGTGCTGTCATAGTCAGAAATGGCGAGATAATTGCAGCAGCACATAACTGCAGGGAATTGTCCAAAGACGCAACGGCACATGCCGAAATGCTTGCCATAAGGCAAGCCTGTGAAGCACTTGATGCCTGGCGTCTGCTTGATTGTGAAATGTATGTGACCTTGGAGCCTTGCTCAATGTGCAGCGGTGCGATACTGCAAGCCAGGATAGAAAGACTCTATATAGGCGCTATGGACCCAAAAGCCGGTGCTGCAGGCTCGATACTCAACCTGTTTGATGATTACCATTTCAACCATAAGACGGAGGTCTTAAAAGGCATCCTGGAAGACGAGTGCAGCCAGATACTAAAAGATTTTTTTAAAAGAAAACGATAACTATGGAGAGGTGTCCGAGTGGTCGAAGGTCCTTGACTCGAAATCAAGCGTGCTCGAAAGAGTACCGAGGGTTCGAATCCCTCCCTCTCCGCCATACATAAAAAAGAGAACTGCCTGGGGGCAGTTTTGTTTTTTATGTATGTAGGGGGGATGATGAGAACCCCCAAAAACGGCCAATGTATCAAAAAAATGGCTAAATAGCTATTCTAAATAACTATCGAGTATTACGAAAAGAGTGTGGCTGCCGGCCTTCCGGCTTCGAATCCCTCCCTCTCCGCCATACATAAAAGAACATAACTGCTGAATAAGCAGTTTTTTTATTTGCTTGCATAACAGGTTATATCCAATGCCAGAAACGGCGAAACTTGCATATGAAAATTATGGTATAATATGTTAAAATAAGTAATATTATTTGAAAGTAGGTGTTATTTTGAAAAGAATATTAATAGTCCTTATAGTTGCTATGTGTTTTCTATTTTCTATAGTGTCAGTATATGCTGATACTACACCTAAAACCACTACTGAATTTATATCAAAAATAGAGCAATTGTTTGATGAAGCTAAATATGAAGAGGCGTTAAACTATACAGATATGGCATTAAAGTTGGATAGTAAGTCAGCAGTGTTATATGCTATTAAAGGGAAAACTCTGGCGATACTTGGAAAAGCAGATGAGGCAATACAGAATTATGATCTCGCAATAAAGCTGGAACCTAGTAATGTAGATTATTATAGTGAAAAAGGTGCTATATTGGAAAACAATAACTTATATCAGGATGCAGTAGCTTGCTATGATAAAATTATTCAGTTAGCCCCTGGCAGTGAGGTTTATGAAAAGAAAGGAAATGCTCTATATAGACTCGGTAAATTTATAGAGGCTGAAGCATGTTATGATACCGCTATTAAGTTAAATGACATTCCGGTACGTAGCTATATACATAAAGGAGATGTTTTAGCCGCAATAGATAGACAAAATGATGCATTAAAGGTATATGATGAAGCAATTAAAGTAAATCCAAGCTGGGAAGGATTCATACTTGGTAATAAAGGTGATGTGTATTCTGATATGGGAAGTTATCAGGAGGCATTGAAGTGCTACGATAGAGCAATACTATTGGACAACGATGAATACAGCTATAATAAAAAAGGTGAAGTATTGGTAATTTTAGGAGAATACGAAGAAGCTATTTTATGTTATGACAAAGCAATTGAAATAGACTCCAATTATGATATCGCATTTAAAAATAAGGGTGAGGCATTGGAATATTTAGGGAAGTACGAAGAAGCTATTATGAGCTATGATAAAGCAATTATGTTAGATCCTTATTATGATGTTACATATTATAGTAAAGGTAATTCATTACGGCTATGGGGTAAATATGAAGAAGCAATTAAGTGTTATGATAAAGCAATTGCAATAAATCCTGATTATTATAATGCATATATTAATAAGGGTATAGCACTATATAATTTGAGCAAATATGAAGAAGCAATTAAGTGTTATGAAGAAGCAATTGCAATAAATCCTAACGATCCTACGGCATATAATGATAGAGGCTGGGTATTGACATATTTTAGTAAATATGATGAAGCTATTTTGTATTTTGATAAAGCAATTGCATTAAATCCTAATTATGATTATGCATATAATAATAAAAGTTTAGTATTTTTAAAATTAGGAAAATATGAAGATGCTATTAAATGTTATGAGAGCATAATAAAAGTTAACCCCAAATATGATCCGGCATACTATAACATAGCCTTTACATATGCCAAAATGGGTAAAGCAAAGGAAACTCTTGAGAATCTTAGGAAGGCCATTGAACTAAATTCGGAATATAAAATACGGGCAAAAGATGGTGAAGATTTTAATTTTATTAAGAACACTAAAGAGTTTAAAGCACTAGTTACTCCATAATTTATGGAGAATAAGCAAATAGAGTTTTGGATATAAGAGACAAATAGGCCTTCTGATTTTATATTTCAGGAGGCCTATTTTAATAACTTGTTGCCGCTTTATCATTAGTCAAAATGCTGAAAGGCAGTTTTTTATTTGCCACATAGCAGGGCTCAACCCCCCCTCTCCGTTAGCTATACACCTAAATTCTGTGGAGGGATTCCAAAAATTCCTATTGACACGGCAGATTGTCTCATGCTAAAATCTTTAAAATTGCATATTAGAAATACTCTTATCCAGAGTGGCGGAGGGACTGGCCCGATGAAGCCCAACAACCAGCATTCTCATTCGAATGCAACGGTGTTAATTCCTGCAGTACATAGTACTGATAGATGAGAGAGGGTTTAGCTTCTATACTTATTTTTGGTGTATTTGCAGCCTCTTTCATATTGAAAGAGGCTTTTATTATGCAAATTAATATTTAGGAGGAAAGATTATGAGTGAAAGAAAGTTCAATTTTGATACGCTGCAGGTCCATGCAGGACAGAAGGCGGACCCTACTACGGGATCCAGAGCGGTGCCCATTTACCAGACCACATCCTATGTTTTTGAAAATGTTGAGCATGCTGCCAACCTCTTTGCCCTCAAAGAGCCCGGAAATATCTATACTAGGATTATGAACCCTACTACTGATGTATTCGAACAGCGCGTGGCTGCATTGGAAGGCGGGGTAGGTGCTTTGGCTGTAGCGTCCGGTTCAGCTGCTGTTACCTATGCGATTTTGAACATTGCAGGGACGAGAGATGAAATCGTATCGGCCAGTACGTTGTATGGCGGAACCTACAACCTGTTCAAATCCACTCTGCCTAAGTACGGGATAAATACCACATTCGTCGATTCCGATGAGCCGGAAAACTTCAGGAAAGCAATCAACAGCCGTACAAAAGCGCTCTACATAGAAACAATCGGAAATCCCGGCATCAATCTGACAGACATAGAAGCAATTGCTAAGATTGCCCATGAAAACGGCCTGCCCCTTATCGTAGATAATACCTTCGGGACGCCTTACCTGATCAAACCGATCGAATTCGGTGCCGATATTATTGTGCATTCCGCAACTAAGTTTATTGGAGGCCATGGTACTTCCATCGGAGGCATCATTGTAGATTCCGGCAGCTTTGACTGGGCAGGCAGCGGCAAATTTCCAGGCCTTACCGAGCCGGACCCCAGCTACCATGATGTCAGCTATTCTGAAACCTTTGGAGCAGCCGCCTTTATTGTAAAGGCAAGAGTCCAGCTGCTTAGGGATACCGGTGCCTGCATCAGTCCCTTTAACGCATTTTTATTGCTGCAAGGGCTGGAAACTTTGTCCCTTAGGGTGGAAAGGCATGTATCCAATGCAAAACGGGTAGCAGAGTTTCTTTCAAGCCATCCCCTGGTGACCTGGGTGAACTATCCCAGCTTGGAGGACAGCAAATACTATAAGCTAGCACAAAAATACCTTCCTAAGGGAGCGGGTTCCATCTTTACCTTTGGTATAAAGGGCGGTGTGGAAGCAGGGAAGAAGTTCATTGACAGCCTGGAGATCTTTTCGCTTCTGGCCAATGTGGCAGATGCTAAGTCTCTGGTCATTCATCCAGCCAGCACCACTCATGCCCAACTCTCAGAAGCTGACCAAAAGGCGGCAGGAGTATTGCCGGACATGATTCGACTGTCAATAGGTATTGAGGATGTTGAGGACTTGATTTGGGATCTGGATCAGGCTTTAAGAAAGTCAATCGAATAGATTGGAGGAATGAGTAATGCCCATCAATATTGCAGATGATTTACCGGCAGTGGAAACGCTAAACGGTGAAAATATATTCGTAATGACCGAGACGCGGGCGTGCCATCAGGACATCCGACCGCTGAAAATAGCTATATTGAACCTGATGCCGACCAAAATTTCAACAGAAACCCAGCTTCTGAGATTGCTGGGAAATTCACCTCTCCAGGTGGATATCACACTGCTGCACCCCAAGTCGCACCTTTCAAAGAATACATCGCAGGAGCATCTTTTTAGGTTTTACAATACCTTTGAAGACATCAGGAATGAGAAATATGATGGGTTGGTTATAACCGGAGCGCCGGTGGAAAAGATGCCCTTTGAAGAAGTGGGTTATTGGGAGGAGCTATGCGAAATAATGGATTGGAGCTTGCACCACGTTTACTCGACTCTCCATATCTGTTGGGGGGCTCAGGCAGGCTTGCACCACCATTACGGCATTCCAAAATATGATTTGGATAAAAAGATGTTCGGGAATTTCCCACATAAAATAAATCGCAAAAACGTCATGCTTTTCAGAGGCTTTGATGATGTGTTCTATGCGCCGCATTCCCGACATACAGAAATCCGGCGGGAGGATATCCAAGCGGTAGCAGATTTGGAGCTGCTGGCTGAATCGGAAAAAGCCGGAGTATACATTGTCGCTGCAAAAAACGGAAGACAGATCTTCGTGACGGGACATTCGGAATATGATCCTCTGACCTTGAAAAACGAGTATGACAGAGATGTCAAAGCAGGATTGCCTATAGAGGTCCCCTACTGCTATTATCCCGGGGATGATCCTTCTAAAGAGCCTGTCGTGATCTGGAGGGGGCATGCCAATTTGCTCTTTTCAAATTGGTTGAACTATTATGTTTATCAGGAAACGCCTTATAACCTGGGAGAAATCGGCTAAAAATGAAAGCTGGGGAGAATCTCCCCAGCTTGAATACTATTTCTATTTTGCGAAAGAACTTCTTATGTTTGATATGTGGGATACTATTTTCCTTGCTACCTCAGGGCGATTCATCGTATATAGATGTATTCCGTCTGCGTCGGAGGAGAGAAGGTCTATTATCTGTTCTGTTGCATAGGCAATGCCCGCTTCCTTCAATGCTTCAGGGTTATCTCCGTATTTGTCCAGGATACGCTTGAACTTAACCGGGAGTGAGGCGCCGCATAAGCCTGTTATACGTTCAATCTGTTTTTTGTTTATTACCGGCATTATACCTGCGGAAACAGGCAATGAAACCCCCAGTATATCAAGCTTTTCCAGAAAAGAGTAAAAGAGATTGTTATCAAAGAAAAGCTGTGTTATTAAAAAGTCAGCTCCGCATTCAACCTTCTGTTTAAGGTGCTCCATACCTGCAGAAATATCGCGGCATTCGATATGACCTTCGGGGTAGCAGGCTGCACCGATACAGAAGTCAGAGCTTTTTATATGGGTTATAAGGTCCTTTGCATATCTGTAGTGGAAATTACCTGAGGTGGTGAAGCTTTCGACCTCAGGAATATCTCCCCTGAGTGCCAGAACGTTTTCTATATTGCTTTCCCTCAGTTGTTTAAGCGTGCATTCAATATCTTCCTTTTTTGAACCTATACAGGTGAGATGTGCAAGAGCCTCTATGTTATATTTGTTTTTAATAATATCAGCAATTTTCACTGTGTGAGCTCTGCTGCTGCCGCCAGCACCGTAGGTTACGCTTATAAAACCCGGCTTCAAGTCTGACAGTGCAGCTATGGTATCAAGTACAGTATCTATTGAGGCTTCTGGTTTTGGCGGGAATATTTCCAGGGATATAACCGGTTTGTTGTTAAATAGTTCCTTTATCTTCATATATATTCTCCTCTCAGGGTTTTGTTGGTAAGAAAAGTTATAAGCAAACAAAAAGGCTGCTTTCTGATAGGAAAGCAGCCTGAATACGGCTCGTAAAGTACAAAGTACTTTAGGTATATGCTATCCTTATCTCTCAGAATATTTAAATTCTGCAGGATTTGACACCGCTGCATTCGAATGAGAATGCCGGTTGTCGGGCTTCATCGGGCCAGTCCCTCCACCACTCTGGATAAGTATTGTACATTTAATTTTTGTAGCTTATTGGAGATTGTATTTTATTTTCAGGAATTTGTCAATACATCGTTGGGAATATCTATTGATATTTTGATAAATTAATACCGACTATTATATGCAAACGCAATAGAATATTACTACAGCCTGATAATTGCTTATTGCATTTTTTGCCAGGTTAAGTATACTATAGTATAAATTGGAGGGCTGCATATGTACATAGATAGAAAAGAGGCCCTGAGATATATGGGATATCGAGGGCAGAAAATAGCTGATAACCTGCAATGCCTCTTGGATGACTGCATTGATGAGGTTATGGATATATCAAAAAATAGCTTTATATACGAGATCTTTGACATAGAGAGAAGGGAAGACGGCTTATGCATGAAAGGGTCTACTCTTATCCTGCGTGGAGAAGCTATTCATGCACATCTGCAGAAAGCTGAAAAGTGTGCGGTAATGGCAGTGACTCTGGGCCTTGAGGTAGATAGGCGCATAGCCTTTTATTCAAAGACAGACCTGACAAAAAGCCTGGTATTCGATGCATGTGCCGCAGCAGCGGTGGAATCCCTGTGTGATATTGTTCAGAGCGAGATAGCATCAAAGGCTATGACTATGGAGCTTGAGATTACGTCAAGATTCAGTCCTGGTTATGGAGACTTTTCTATAGATATTCAGCGGGAGATAGCCAAGGTACTGAAGACTTATGAGAAGATAGGCCTTAGTGTGAATGAAAGCAGCATAATGATCCCAAGAAAGTCGGTAACTGCTGTAATTAGTTTACAGTATGATAAGTGCAGCGTAAAAAGTCATAAATGTAATAACTGTGAAGATAAATATTGCTTATACAGAAAGGACGGTGCCGATGATGAGCAACAAGCTTAACTATGATGGATTCCTGGTATTTGACGGAGGCATGGGAACAATGCTTCAGGCTTATGGGTTAAAAGCGGGAGAATTGCCCGAAAGCTGCAATATCATGAATTCCGATATGATACTGCAAATACATAAAGCCTACATAGCGGCAGGCGCAGATATAATTACCACGAACACCTTTGGAGCTAACAGATATAAGCTTATGGACTCAGGCCTCAGCGTAGATAAAGTTATAAGGAGCGCGGTAAGAATAGCAAGGGAAGCAGCAGGAGATAAGCTTGTTGCTCATGACATAGGCCCTATAGGCCAGCTTATGGAGCCCTATGGCACATTATCCTTTCAGGATGCTTATGATGCCTTTAAAGAGCAGGTGGTTTCAGGAACAGCAGCAGGAGCAGATCTGATATTGATAGAAACCATGTCTGATATATACGAAGTCAAAGCTGCAATTTTAGCAGCAAAGGAAAACAGCCATCTGCCGATAATATGCACTATGACTTTTCAAGCAGACGGACGGACATTGACAGGCACTGACCCCTTGACCATGGTAAATATAATATCAAAGCTTGGAGTGGAGGCACTGGGGATCAATTGTTCCCTTGGACCAAAGGATATAATTCCGCTGCTTTCCCAAATTCTTAAATACTCCACAGTACCGGTAATAGTGCAGCCTAATGCAGGATTGCCTACTCTTGTAGAGGGAAAGACGATTTATGATATCAGTCCTGAGATTTTTGGACAGTACGTGGCTGAAATGGCAGGGATGGGAGCTGCAATACTGGGTGGCTGCTGCGGAACTACCCCGGAGCATATAAAGGCGATAAGGAGATCTATAATCGGACTAAAGCCCATTAAGCGTGAGGTTGAAAAACTAACTGCAGTCAGTTCGGCAACCGCTACAGTGGTACTCGGAGAAGGAGCTAGAATAATAGGGGAGAGGATAAACCCTACAGGCAAGAAAAGGCTTAAGGAAGCACTGATAAATGCTGACATGGACTATTTGCTGAGAGAAGCTATCGCACAAAGAGATGCAGGTGCACATATGCTGGATGTAAATGTAGGCTTGCCGGAAATAGATGAAAAAGCAATGATGGTAAAGGCTGTAAAAGAGCTGCAGAGCATAGTGAATCTGCCGCTGCAGATTGACAGCGTAAGGCCTGAGGTAATAGAGGCAGCAGCCAGAATATGCAGCGGAAGACCTATAATAAACTCGGTAAACGGTGAAGAGAAAGTAATGGAAGCTATATTTCCCATAGCAAAAAAATACGGGTGCTTGTTAGTTGCTCTTACTCTTGATGAGAACGGCATACCGCAAAAAGCGGAAGATAGATTGAAGATTGCTGAGAGAATAGTAAAAAAAGCCGGGGAGTATGGAATCGGTAAAGAGGATATTATAGTGGACTGCCTTGTACTTACTGCATCAGCACAGCAGAAGGAGGTCAAGGAGACCATAAAGGCAGTAGCTCTCGTGAAGGAGAAGCTCGGGCTAAAGACCGCTCTAGGGGTAAGCAATGTGTCCTTCGGACTGCCGGACAGAGAACTGCTGAACAGGACATTTCTGGCCATGGCGCTTACGGCAGGACTTGATGCACCTATACTGAATCCAATGTCTGAGGCTATGGTAAATACGGTAAAAGCGTACAATGTACTTTGGAATATCGATAAAGAAGCGGTTGAGTACATCAGAAGCTGTTCTGCGGGTGGAGAAAAGCCTGCAGTTAAAGAGAAGGAAGGCAGCCGGGATCTGAAAAAGATAGTGATTGATGGAATGAAGGAGGAGGCTGCGCCGATGGTTAGGCAGCTTCTTTCGGAGTACGATGGAATAAAAATTGTGGATGACTATCTTATACCTGCTCTTGATATTGTAGGTCAGAAATATGAGTCGGGAGAGATTTTCCTTCCCCAGTTGATACAAGCCGCTGAAACGGTGAAAAGAGCCTTTGAAGAAATTAAGGGCAGCATGCTTAAAAATACCGGAGAGACTTCAATGGCTCATAAGGGGAAAATCGTGATTGCCACTGTAAAGGGTGACATACATGACATAGGCAAGAATATTGTAAAAATACTTCTTGAAAACTATGGATTTGAGGTTTTTGACCTTGGGAAGGATGTCCCAATCGAGAAAATAGTGGATAAGGTTAAGGAGGAAAATGCCGCGTTAGTGGGATTGAGTGCCCTTATGACCACAACAGTAAAGAACATGGAGGACACTATTAAGGCTCTTAGAAAGGATTGCCCTGACAGTAAGGTAATTGTAGGAGGAGCGGTGCTAAATGAGGATTATGCAAAAATGATAGATGCAGACTTTTATGCAAAGGATGCCAGAGATGCGGTTAAGATGGTCCGAAAATTCTATGAGTGTGAGTAGGATGATAGTAATTGCTTTTTTGAACCCCTGCAGGTTAGAATAGTATTGTCAGATTTATGACAGTATAAATCGCACTGAGAAGATTCCGGAATAGCTGCGATTTATAACAATCAAGGAAATGTTTTGCACTATTTGAATAAGTTAATAAAGATATAGTGCAAAACACATTGGGGGAGATAAATTGAAGAATCAAGAAATGAAGTCCAATGTGCTTCTTATGTTGACCGCTGCAATATGGGGTTTTGCATTTGTGGCACAAAGGGTCGGAATGCAATATGTAGGAGCTTTTACCTTCAACGGAGTGAGGTTTGCTCTGGGGTGCATATCATTGATACCGCTGCTGATTTATTTTAAGAATAAGAAGTCCGAAGAGGCGGCAGAAGAAGTCTCGGCAAATGCTCTGATTCCGGGGATTATTGCAGGGTCAATTCTCTTTCTTGCAGCATCCTTGCAGCAGATCGGATTGGCCTATACAACAGCAGGAAAAGCGGCCTTTATTACTGGTTTATACATAGTGTTGGTGCCATTATTCGGCATCTTCTTAAAGCATAGCATCAAGGTAAGCACCTGGGCAGGAGTAACCCTTGCTGTTGTTGGACTATACTTCCTCAGTGTCAGTGAGGATTTCTCTATAGCAAAAGGCGACTTTCTTGAAATTATAGGTGCTTTCTTCTGGGCTTCTCATATATTGGTTATTGATTATTTTACAAAAAAAGTGGATGCGTTGAAGCTGTCTTTTGTACAGTTCGCAACATGCTCGGTACTAAGTATGGCAGTAGCATTGATATTCGAGGATATCTCAATATCCGGACTCAGCCAGGCACTCATTCCCATACTCTATGGAGGTCTGGGCTCTGTAGGTATAGCGTACACCTTGCAGGTTGTTGCGCAAAAGCATGCAAAGCCTTCCCATGCCGCCATAATACTCAGTATGGAAGCAGTTTTCGCGGCTATCGGGGGCGCACTGCTGCTAAGTGAAAACCTTGGGGGCAGAGGATATTTAGGCTGTGCACTCATGTTTGGCGGAATGATACTGACGCAGGTACAAAGCTTTGGGAAAAGCGCTGATGCACTAGAATAAAGCCTAAGGTTACTGCAAAATAAGATCCGCTATGTATCGCTAAATAGAAGCATTAACTTTGTATATCGACTCACACAATATAAGCTTTGGACAGAATTAGAGCTTGATACTTGAAAAATTCTAACGCACATAAACCCAACCTCCTGTTGGTATGTGCTAGGTTTACATCACGTAAACCTTACGGATTTTCCTACGTATCAAGCTCTATTCTGTTACCCAAAGACTTATAAGTGTTCGCTGATATACAAAGTTAATGCTTCCCCAAATTGTTATATAGCTTTCATCTACTGAGTAGCTAATTGGTAGAACAGCCATGTCAATAGCCTAAGTGTGCTTATACAGAAATTGTCAATGGCTCTTATGAACGTAGCCTTAGAAAAGTCGTATGCGAGGCAGGACGCCGAAGCAAGCCTTCCACGTCCACGGATGGATATTGGAAGGCGTTAGACTTTTCTTAGGCGGAGAGAATTAGTGCCATCAATTTTTGTATACTCATATGTGGCTATGACATGGCTGTTCCTATTTTGGCAGTTGCCAGTAACCTAAAGCTGCTTTAAAGCAGCTTTATATTTTTCTCTTCGCACTCACTAAGCATGCTTTCCGGCCACATAGATGACTGAACCTCACCGATGTGGGCTTTTCGCAGGAAGTACATGCAGATTCTGGACTGGCCTATGCCTCCGCCTACGGTATAGGGGAGCTCTCCTTTTAGCAGTGCGCTGTGGAAAGGAAAGACCTTTCTATCTTCGCAGCCTGCGACCTCCAGCTGATGCAGGAGAGCCTTTTCATCTACACGAATGCCCATTGAAGAAAGCTCCAGTGCGCATTCCAGCACGGGGTACCAGAATATGATATCTCCATTTAAGGTCCAGTCGTCGTAGTCCGGTGCTCTGCCGTCATGTCTGATGCCGGATTCCAAGGCAGCACCTATTTGCATTAGAAATACAGCACCCTTATCCTTAGCAATAAGGTTTTCTCTTTCCTTTGGTGTCTTGTCCGGATACATATCCTCAAGCTGCTGTGTTGTGATAAAGAAAATCTCTTCTGGGAGCATAGGCTTATACTGGGGATAAAGCTTGAATATGTGCTTTTCCGTATCCAGGAACACACTGTATATGTTCTTTACAATTTCTTTGAGGGTCTCAGGAGTTCTATCCTCATGCCGGATAATCTTCTCCCAATCCCACTGATCCACATAAATCGAATGGAGACTGTCCAGTTCTTCATCCCTGCGAATGGCGTTCATATCGGTATAAAGACCTTCCCCTATTGAGAATCCATACCTTTTAAGCGCTATCCTTTTCCATTTGGCTAAGGACTGTACGATTTCCACCTCTGTGTCCTTGAGCGAGAGAGCATCAAAAGAAACAGGACGCTCTACACCGTTAAGATTGTCATTGAGCCCTGAGGACCGCAATACAAAGAGGGGAGCTGATACCCTTGTGAGATTGAGCTTTTTTGAAAGATCTGCTTCGAAGAAGTCCTTAATATGTTTTATAGCTACCTCCGTTTCCCTAATTCCAAGTGTTGGCTTGTAGTTTTTGGTTGAATGCATTTCTACCATTTTCATTACCTCCTATAATTTTTTGCAAAATAAAAACCCTTCATCCCTATGAAAGGGACGAAAGGTAATTCGCGGTACCACCCTGATTGGTTAAATGCTATGCTTTAACCCACTTTGTCAGTACGGATTCTTTAATATAATCGATACTGTCCATTCTATAACGGTATGGCTCCGTCTAAGTCTACTTTCCTATGCGGATTTCGGTTAGAGACTCAGGGCTGTTCTTCACTTAAGGCTTAGTGCCAGGCTTACACCATTCCCGGCTCGCTGCAGCATATCCTTAAAGCTACTCTTCCCGTCATTGTCGAAAATATATAATTTTAATTATTATACGAGTAATGAATTAAAATGTCAATAGTTACTTTATTCCAATTCTTCGTTCAGAAGCACCATATGTATATGATCCTCCCATTTTCCACTTATTTTTAAATATTTGTGAGCCAGTCCTTCATTATAAAAACCCAGCTTTTCCACCACTCTCAATGACCTAACGTTCTTAGGCATTATATTTGCTTCAATCCTGTGCAGCTTATATTCATTAAATGCAATTTCTATTCCTTTTTTCAATGCCTCAGTGACATAGCCCTTGTTAATTTCATTTCTGTCAAGCTTATATCCCAGAAAGCATGACAGGAAGGCTCCCCATACAATATTATTGAAGGCAATTAGGCCTATAGTCCTGTTGTCTTCTTTATCATCTTTTTTGAAAATCCACAGCCTGAGTGCTCTCTTTTCCTCAAAATCCTTAAATTCATTCCTAAGCTGCGCAGCCTGTGCTTCCAAGGTGTAAAACTCGTTGGGCCGCTTGAGCTCCCACTCCTCCAAGAAGTCCTTGTTTCGCATATAATAATCCAAAACTTGCGGAGCAGAGGTTTCATCCAATATCTTCAGAATAAGCCTATCCGTCTCATATACTTTTTCCATAATGGCGCCCCCTTTTAGCAGTATGAAGAGTGTAGCATAAAAGCATTTACTTGACAAATGTTTTTATAATCCTTCCTATGTTTTCAATAAAATCTATATACGTGTTATATATCGACACTGTATTGTTTACAAATACTGGAAAATTGTTATTTGCATCAGTATGCCATTAAACAGCCACTTATATTATTTATAAAATAGCAGATAATATATTATAAATATAAAGTGGGGTGATACATTGCTGAAGAATGATATTGAAAGAATTTTAATGCGTGATACAGACACGGATAAGGATATGGATAAGAAAGAGAATAAGGAAAGAGATAGGGAAAATAAAGAGCACGAGATGGCACCTAAGAATTTTATACATGGATAATGTCAGAAGCTCAAAGAAGAGATTAAGTCTCTTCTTTTTTTATATAATAATCATTTCACCATTCAATAAAAGCATTTTATATGATTTCTGATACTGTGCATGTACTGACGTGATATAATCATTTATTATACAACCTCTAAAGGAGCGGATGCTATGAATACCAGCGGTTCGGAAGCGGCGAATCTTGTCGAAATGAGGAAGAGTAAAAGGATTGATTATCACTCAAAAATACAGTGCACGAAAAGCATATATAACGGTGAGACTGAGGAATACAAAGAACCTCTTGAGCTCATGCTTATCAATGTATCTACAGGTGGCCTGGGCATAGTATCAGAAAGATCATTTGAAAAAGGTACGATACTGATTCTAAATCTTACTTTGCAAGAGGAGAATTACAAAAAAGTAGCTGCAAAGGTTATGTGGACAATAAAAAATGGTGATATGTTTAGGTATGGTGTGGAGATAACAAATATATCCGGCAGACTGTTCAGCCATTTGAGCCGACTTGACAACAGCATCACAACGATAGTATAATAACTCGCAATCTGATAAAAAATTGCAAAAAGCCTTATATTGTATTATAATATAAAACGGTAAATTTGATTAAATATACTTAGAATTTGGGAATAATAGCTGCAAGATTAGAAAGAGAAGAACGAGGGAGAAATAAAATGAGTTTATATGAAAATTGGAGAAGTACGGCATACGAAAACGAACAGGATGAGAAGGAACAAAAAAAGTTTTGGGAAGACTATTTTACAATGGAGGAATCCATATATGAAAAGCTTCTTTCTAATCCAACAGAAATCGTTGAGGGAACATTAAAGGACCTGGCAGATAAGTTCGAGACAGACATCATGCTTTTTACAGGCTTCCTCGATGGTATTAACGACAGCCTTGTTAATGAGATGAAGATGGAAGAACTGGAAGAGTCGAGCAATGTGAAATTAGAGATAGACTTTGAGAAGCTGTATTACAATATGCTTGCAGCAAAGGCTGAATGGCTGTACAGCCTGCCTCAGTGGGACAGCATACTTGCACCTGAGAAAAGAAAGGCGATAACAAAGGAACAGAGACTCTCCGGTACAGTAATAAAGGCAGTAGAGCCGGGAAGAAATGATCCATGCTCCTGTGGAAGCGGAAAGAAGTACAAAAAATGCTGCGGTGCAAATAAATAGATTATAATATATAAGACGACCCTCATCGGGATTAAACTGATGGGGGTTTTTTTATAATAAAATCCTACCCTTGACGGGGAAAATATATAGAACTACAATGTTAATAACAAACTGATATTATCACAATAAGAATATACAGCTTGCTAAAACAAGATTTGGAAGTTAAGCTGAGAAAGGAATACTTATGGGAAACAATACTTTGGCTAATAAGCAAGGTCTCACAGAGAGGGAGTTTTTGTCACAATATGATGCAGGGCAATATGAAAGACCATCTGTTACAGTAGACATGCTGGTTTTTACTGTAATGAATGAGATGAAGGAGAGCTACAGGAAGCTTCCAGAAAAGACATTGAAGGTTCTTATGGTGAAGAGGGGCGATCATCCTTATCTCGGTTATTGGGCGCTTCCGGGCGGCTTTGTAAATATTGATGAAAGTCTGGATAAGGCAGCATTAAGAGAATTAAAGGAAGAGACAAACATAGACAATATATATATGGAACAGCTTTATACCTGGGGTGATGTAGGAAGGGACCCGCGCACCAGAGTTATTGGCTGCTCCTATATGTCCCTGGTGGACAGCACCAGGCTTGATATAAAGGCTGGTGATGATGCTGAGGATGCCGCATGGTTTGGAGTAAGTTACAGTGTTGTAGAGCAGAAAAAGGCTGTAACTGAAAAAGGGTACCTAGTGCAGAGCTGGGTAAGGATCCTGCTTCGGAATGACTGCGAGGAGCTCAGTGCCACAGTAAAGGTGGAAAAAACCTTTGTTGGAAATGTGGTTAAGGTAAGCAGGGAGTTAATTGAATCAAATGGTATTGCTTTTGACCATGGGGAGATAATCGAATATGCCGTGGGAAGGCTGAGAAAAAAGATAGAATATACAGACATAGCATTTAGTTTAATGCCGGAATGCTTCACTTTAACAGAGCTGCAGCAGGTATATGAGGTAATACTTGGCAAGGAGCTTCTAAAGGCAAACTTCAGAAGAAAGATATCTGATATGGTTGTGGAAACGGATGAATATACGAAGGATGCCGGTCATAGACCATCCAAGCTTTTCAAGTATAATCCCAACTGGGTTGAAAAGCATTTTGATTAAACTGACTGCGAAAGAAAAGGGAGGCAGAAAACATGAGCATATTTAACGGGGAACGACTTAAGAAGGAGACTTTCAGGATAGATAGAGAGAGGATGCGCAGGGGCTGGTATTCAGATGCATACTTTTCAAACACTGTAAGAATTTTAAATGAGCTTTCCAAGGAGAACTATATTTTCGAAGGAAGAAGCGATGTAAACGATATAGATTATTCTGCAGTAAAAAACGGAGACATCAGGGCAGAGATGCAGTTCTTTACCAGGAGAAAGCCTTTCAGCATAGTAGCGGGGGTAGATGAAGCCCTGGCAATATTGCGGGAATGCACAGGGTATTTTGATGAAAGGGGCGGCTTCGTAAATACCTATGACAAACTCGAGGTTGAGGCTGTGCAGGATGGAACCTTTGCAGCGTATGATGGAGATCCTATGGATGTCCAGCCCGTATTGAAGGTAAGAGGAAGATACAGGGACTTTGCAATACTTGAGACCCCAATTCTGGGCGTACTTACGGAAACCACCAGAATTGCCACAAATGTATATAATACCTTAGTGGCTACTAAGGGCAAGAATATACTGTTCTTTCCGGCAAGGTTCGCTCACTACAAGCTTCAGGCCATGCACGGCTATGCTTATTCTCTGGCGGTACTGGCATATAATCAGAAGCATAGCAAGAACTCCACGGCAATTGTCTCCACTGACGACCAAGGGGGCTGGTGGGGAGGAAAAGGGGGAGGCACTATAGCTCATGCATCAATCGCATGCTTCCTGGGAGATACGGCGGAAACAATGATGCAGTTTGCCAGAATCATGCCGGTGGATATCCTTCGTATAGCATTAATAGATTATCACAATAACTGTGTCGCAGAAGTTCTTCAAGTAATGCGTGAGATGTTTGCAAAGTATCTTGAGCTTTATAAAGCAGGAAGTATGGATGAAGCGGCTAAATATAAGCTATATGCAGTAAGGCCTGACACCTCCGCGAATATGAGGGATGAAGCCATAGAGCCGATAGGTGACAGAAGGCTGGACTGCGGAGTAAACCCAAGGCTGATATGGAAGATAAGAGAAGCTTTGGATGGAGCATATAACAAATGGGATTTGGCTGCTGAATATGTGGAGATGGCAAAAGAATGGTGTGAAGATGTAAAAATAGTTGCCACAGGAGGCTTCAACATACAGAGAATCGTACAGTTTGAGCAGCTGGGAGTGCCTGTTGATATTTATGGCATTGGCTCATCTCTGCTGGACAACAGCAGCGAGAATGGTACAAACAATGACTATACGGCTGATATCGTCAGAGTTGAAATTGGCGGAGAATGGCGGCATATTGCAAAGGTCGGCAGGAGAGCGTGTGAAAATCCGAATCTGGAGGTAATCGGAAATTAAGGAAGGCGATAGCCTTCCTTTTGGGATTATTGGTATAAGTTGAAGAATACGTTATATGCTGGTATACTTTATTTAAGTAGGTAAAAGGAGGGGTTATGCCGTGAAAACCATCAGGCATTTAACAATATGGACAATCATAATTTTATCATGTCTTTTGATGTTTACCTTTGCCGATGACATAACAAAAGTCATACAAGCAGCCGAATCTAATGCCAGGATTATTTATAATGATAAGGAAGTAAGCCTTGGAGTAAAGCTTTTTTCAATAGAGGGCTCCAATTACCTCTCTGTAAGGGCATTGGCAGTATTGTTTGACAAGAACATAGATTGGAATCAAAAGGAGCAAAAGATCATTATATCGGATAAGCCTAATACTGCTATGAATAGTTTAAAGTTAGAGCTTGATACGAAGAATAAAAGCATATTAGAGCTCCAAGACAAGCTGAAAAAACTTGAAACTGATATAGCAAGCAGCAAGAAGCTAAATATCAGGGAGCTGCAGGACGAACTAAACAATGAATATGGTGAGTATGCAGGAGTAACATATAGAGTCATACTTTCCGGCAATGAAGATGAAATCAGGGTTAAGATAGAGGTTGATCTCAGCAAGGATAAATCTGCATGGAGCCGCCTGACAGGTACAAAAAGGGAAGAACTGGTCAAGGAGGTTTGCGGCATAATAGCTGGAGAATACAATTTTGCTAAAATCAAGGGCTACATCAAGGACATAGATGTGTCCAAAAAGCTAATGACCTTTCAATATACCTGGCAAGGGGAGCTGGAAACAAGCATTTACAGAAACTTCAGCACTATAAGCACCTTGGAAGACAGGTTTAACAACGATTATGACGGGTACTTCAACGAAATCCATTTCACCTTTGCCCTGAGCGGCAACGATAATAGGATGGAGTATACTATATATATACAAAAGAACAGGTTCGAAGAAAAGTGGGATAAGCTGTCAGACAGTACTTTAAAGAACTTTATGAAAAAACTTTGCAGTGAAATCAATAGTGAGTTCAAGGATTGCTACATTTACGGTTATGTTTATGATACTGACAGCAGCAGTGAGTTGGCCGTCTGCGAGCAGGTGCCGGAAGGTGAATTCACCTTCGACAGAGAGCAGCAATAGCTATTTGAAAATCGATGTGTAGCCATATACAAAATGCAGGTGATTGTGACTGTCACCGGTAACACCCTGATAGTAATGCATGTGACCTTCTTCTACCGTAAGCTCTGGTCCGGTGCCTATGCTGTAATAATGCTCATGTCCGTGGTTGAAGGTTATATAGCCGACCATCTTATGGGTGTGGCCGAATTGGCTGGATTCTTCGCTGGTCATGCCCGAAAGACCATGCCTGTGATTGTTGTTCGCTGTGGTTTTTCCATTGAAATTATGACAATGGACGATTTGCAGCATACTTATCACCTCCCTCAATATAGCTGCAATTAATGCAATCTATACTGCTATTACAGTTTATGCAGAAAAAGTAAAAATCTTACACGCGAAACATAATATAATTAAGCAATATATATGATAAATGATTATAGGAGGATTATTATGGAGTACAAAGAAGTATTGGAAAAAGCTAAAGCTGCCATTGGATCAAAGTGCAGAATCTGTCGTGAGTGCAATGGTATTGTATGCAGGGGGGAGTTGCCCGGCATGGGCGGTAAAGGCAGCGGCAGCAGCTTTATCAGGAACTTTGAAAAGCTGAATGCAATAAAGCTCAACATGGATACTATATATGAATTTAAGGAAGTGAATACCTCGGTGGAGCTTTTTGGCAAAAGCTTCAGTTTTCCGGTATTTGCAGCTCCGATAGGTGGCTTGCACCAGCAGTATGGAGATGCGCTTAATGATGAGGAGTACAGCTATGCAATTGCAGCTGGCTGCAAGAATGCTGGCACTGCAGGTTTTACTGGAGATGGTGTGAAAGAGGAGCATTATAATATGCCTATTAAGGCAATATCCAAGGTTGAAGGCTGGGGTATACCAACAATAAAACCATGGAAGAAGGAAGAAGTCATAGCTAAGGTGAAAAAGGCTGATGAGGCAGGCGTTTTGGCAGTGGCAATGGATATTGATGCTGCAGGTCTGTCTGTTCTGGCTGCTGCGGGCAAGCCGGTAAGCCCTAAATCTGTTGAGGAAATAAGGGAAATAGTGATGAGCACAAAGCTGCCTTTCATAATAAAGGGGATAATGACTGTGGCGGGAGCTGTTAAGGCTGTTGAGGCAGGCGCTTATGGGATAGTCGTATCCAACCACGGGGGCAGGGTATTTGACCATACACCTGCAACAGTAGAGGTACTGCCAGAAATATATAAGGCAGTAGGTGGAAAAATCAAGATATTTATTGATGGTGGAATAAGGACAGGAGTTGATGTCCTTAAGATGCTCGCTCTGGGAGCCGATGCAGTGCTGATAGGGAGACCATATGGAGTTGCGGCTTACGGCGGAGGTGCCGAAGGAGTGGAGCTTTATACAAAAAAGATAGGTGCTGAGCTTAGAGATGCTATGATAATGACTGGCTGCAGCACATTGAAAGACATAGATGAAAGAGTGATATACAAGCCATAAAAAAAATGCCTCAGGGCATTTTTTTTATGGCTATATGCTTCTTAATTCATAGAACACCAGATACTTTTCACCTAGAGGCTTGTTGTCAATATCAGTGTTGTAGGCAAAGCTCCATTCTGCTATTATTGACTTTCCCTCGCTCATTACTCCCCTATAGTATGCCTTGATGCGGTTGATATACTTTAGGAGAATATCAAGCTCCTCCACTGAAAGGAAGCTTTCATCCCCAATATACCTTGCACCACATTCTTCGAGAATTATTGTGATGTCTTTCCGCCCGTGGGTCACAAGGTTCCACAAGTCCTTAGCTACAGCTTCTATGACGGTTTGGCTGCTTCTAATATCTATTACTCCGCTTTTATCTGCTATGAAATAGGGATAATATATGACCATACCACTGTCTTCATACTTTTCCAGAAGGGCACTTCCTATCCTGGAAGCTTCCTCAGCAGTTACGCCTACAGCCCTTGGGAGGTTAAGGTCATCACCGCTTTTCACGGCGACTCTAATTGTCCACAGCATGTTTTTGTCAAGGACAACATCTCTCGAGTACCTTTCCCATGGAACCGTGGGGATACTAATATCTTTAAGCTCGTAAAAGCCCATCAGTTTATTCAAATAATCACCTCGCCTTTCTCCAACGTCGCGCAACTCGTAACGCGTAACTCGCAACCATTCTCAGAAGGAATACCCATGAGATCTCATATCTTTGTAAATGGACCGAAAAGCTTATCATAGGTTTCCAATGCTGAGCGGTCTGTCATTTCAGCAATGTAATCGCATAGCACCCTGGCACGAGTAACCGCATAGCCGTCAGATCCGGGAGTGCCGGAAGCGTCAACGAACTTTTTATATATACGGCCGGGCAGCTGCTTGGGGTTATCCCGGAAGGTGTTATATATCTCGCCTACAATTTTCTTTGCCTTCACATCCATTATTGTAGTCATTGGACTATTATAGATATACTTAGTAACGAATTTCTTAAGGCTTTTAAAGGCGTTCTCGTGTTTGACGAGCCTTATTATTTTATTTCCCTGCACGCTACTGTCTGTAAAGCCCCTCACCTGTTCGAGAGTGGTGATGTTGTTAGCATCAATTACACTCCAGGAGCTTTCTACAATGTCCAGAACAAGGGCATTTATTAACGGGCTGATGCCACTGCCTGCTTTAAGACCGAAATTTTCATAAACCAATTCGTCAAAGTCCTTTTGGGTCAGAAGACCTTCATCAATACTTTCTTTTATTAGCCTTACATTTATGCCGTCATCAAGATCATGGCACACATAGGCTATTGTGTCGGAAAGGGCTACTACCTGTCCTTCAAGGCTTGATGGCTCAGAAGGCTTCAAATCTTCGCATATGCCGACCTTATGGTCCTTGGTATGCTTAAGGATTCCTTCTCTTACCTCCCAGGTAAGGTTTAGACCGCAATTGCCAGTGCCTGACTTCTGTTCTATGATATCAACGACTCTTACGCTGTTCTCGTTGTGGAAAAAACCATGTTCGTCCTTAAGAAACTCGGAAAGCAGCTCTTCAACAGCATGGCCGAAGGGAGTGTGTCCAAGATCGTGGCCCAGGGCTATGGCTTCTGTCAGATCCTCGTTCAAACCCAGAGAACGGGCTATCCCTCTTGCAATCTGGGAAACCTCGAGGCTGTGTGTCATTCTTGTCCTGTAAAAATCACCCTCATGGTTTACGAAGACTTGCGTCTTATACATTAGGCGTCGGAATGCACTTGAATGTATTATCCTGTCCCTGTCTCTCTGAAAATCGCTTCTCGCTTCAAAATTAGCGTTCTCTTCGCTGCTGTTCCGCCTGCTTCCTTCTTTAGGGCGCTTTGTAGCATAGGATGCCAGATAAAGGTCCTGCATAGCCTGTATTTTATCCTTATACCTAGGCTTCAAGCCTATTTCTCTATAAATCTGTTCCCTTATTTCATTCAAATCCATAATAGAACCTCCGTGCTTTTAGGATTAGATATTCTATAACCTAATTATATACAAGTTGAGGCAGTCTTGGCAATTATATGTATTTTGCTGCAAGGAGAATTTAAAGAGCTGCGAAGGTAAAAATAAAACTAGCAGTCATAGGCTATAGCTGCTTATTTGCGAAGGGCTGGAAGAATAAAATATATAGATGAAACTTTGGGGGGAAGTTATTTGGAGGGAGCGAAAGGGCAGTCGGTATCAATCAGACTTAAGAGTTTTATTCAGCTGCTGAGACCCAAGCAGTGGATAAAGAACCTATTCATATTTGCAGCGCTGCTGTTTTCAAGGAACATAGACAAACTGCATTACATAATGATGGCGGCCTATGCATTCCTATGCTTCTGCATTACATCCTCCACTGTGTACATATTCAATGACATGCTGGATATTGAAAAAGACAGGGAGCATCCCAGAAAAAAGAAGCGGCCTCTGGCTGCGGGAGTGATAAGCAAGAGAGAGGCACAAATACTGATGACATTTATGCTTCCTGCTGCGATTGCATTTTCTTTTATGTTGAACTACAGCTTCGGTATAATAATAATGATTTATTTGCTTAATAATCTGTTATATACATTGTATGTAAAGCATCTTGTCATACTTGATGTAATGTCTATCGCTCTGGGTTTTATTTTAAGAGTAGCAGGGGGTGCTTTGGCTATCAGTGTGCTTATCTCCCCATGGCTGCTTTTATGCACCTTTCTGCTGGCACTGTTCCTGGGTTTTAGTAAGAGACGGACTGAGCTTTTGGTGCTTCAGGAGGGTGCCCAAAGCCACCGAAAAATTCTTGAGCATTACTCTCTGGACTTTATAGATAGTATGCTCTCAATTGTAACGGCGTCTACATTGATATCCTATTGCTTATACACATTTTTTGCAAGCGATGACAAGTATTCAATGGTTACTATATTATTCGTACTATATGGGATCTTCAGATACCAGTACTTGATATACAATAAAAAACTGGGCGAAAGTCCAGAGGAAATAGTACTGACTGACAAGCCGCTGCTAATTAATATACTGCTGTGGATACTGACCAGCATTGTGATACTGTATAAATAGCAGCTAGTATTTCGGTGAAGTAATGCGGGAACTGGGGGTTAGCATCCCGACAAGCAGAATGCCAATAATAATGCAAAGAAAAGGCTCTGCAGAGATTCTGTATCTGGGTGCAAAGTAGAATATCTGAATAATAAGGTTGACATATAAGAAATTCCCGATTATCCAGGCAGGCTCGCAGAATAAGACATAGAAGGACCTGGCGGTAAGGAGTCTTATGATGAAAAGGGGTAATAGTATAATGGCAGCCTTCCATAAGAATATAAAGGACATTTGAGGAAGCCTATAGGTGCTTTCGAGGATGTCCTTTTTTACTATGCCCATTTTTATCAGGCTGCCGTAAAGAGGAAGCTTATAGGTTCTGTCCAGGTGATATTTGGCCTCTGATATATGCGGGTCGACCTGATAAAGGAAGAGCCGCTGCTTAAGCCTCAAAAGCTTCATTTCCATGGGAATATTTCTTTTTAAGTAAGTCAGTCCTTCATGGTAGCCTGTCTCGTACAGCTTGTTGATATCAGTGTAAGGCTTGACATCCACCCACCGCCCATTTGCCAAGGGATTATGAGCTATGTAGAAGTTTATGGGACCGTTGGTATCTATAAGTATAAAGCGCCCGGTAACAGAGTAATTCCTTATAATCCAAGGTGATAATACCAATAGCATGACAATGATAGTCACGGCGCCGTCCAGTATAATGACCTCCAAGGTCCTTCTCACCTCAAGCCTTTTGGCTGATGTGTACAATAGTATGAAAATAACCACAACACCTGGCAGCAGAAGAAGGACAGGCCGGGTAAGGTTGCCTATGCCGAGAAAAAGCGAATACAGCAATAGGTTCTTGGTTGGCACATAGCCCCTGTGCCTACTGAGCTTTTGGGGCAGCTCATATTTGAAGTACATCAGGAAAAAGTAAGCAACGGCAAGGTATATAGTAATAAATACAGTTTCAACATACAGGTGGTTGGTATATACCACCATTCTCGGGTTTAAGGCCATAAGGACGCCGGCAAGTAGTCCTGCTTCCTTATGAAAATCACTGTAGTTTTTCAAGGCAGCACTGGCTATACTGTAACAAAGCAGGCAGGAAACAGCAGAGAAGCCTGCTTGAATCACTCTCATCACTAAGAGGTCTTGCGCTGTGTCCAAAAACCTGTAGACAAAGCCTGTAAAGAAGATATATAAAGGAGGCCAATAAGCATATCTCGCCCAATGCTCCCCGAATCTATGGCCGTAGTATTCTCCACCCATGACATTCAAGGCATAATGATACATGCTCCAGGCATCTATTTTGAATTCAAAGGGCGTGTATACAACAAATCGAAGTCTTAGATATAATGCCAGAGAGAATATAATAAAGGTGTACAATGCTGTCTTTCTGTTAAATCTCAAAGGTATTCTTTCCTTTCTGATTAAATTATCGCTGCTAATATTATATACATTACCCTGCTAATAAATAATGACATTATAAACTGAAATAGGTTTACATAAACAAACTGTAGGAAGATTAGGGATGGGATGGTAGGAATAAGGTCAAGCATTACTGCCTTATGATACATATAAAGCTTAAAAACGGGCTCCAGGATGGCTTTTAAGACAGTATTTTAACATTGCCAGACTATTCTATCTCCACCTTTTTTTGATTTGTCGTATTTTTTGCTTTTTTTCAATATTTTTCACAGTACCCTCTGACACCTCAGGACATAATTCTATCATCATTTACTACATTCTACATGCTTCACCTTTTTATTGACACAGATGACAAAAATGTCTATACTGTACATATATGGTATGCACGGTATAGACAGTATATACACTATATACAGAATATACAATTTCAAGGCTTTCAGTGTGCATAATCAGCCATAACAGTCAGGACAGAACCTGTCTCGCTATCAGTCTCCACAAGAGTGAGGTGTATATATATGGATATAACAGTCAGCAATTCGACACGCGAACCAATATATGAACAGATTGCGAACCAGATAAAAAAGTTGATTATAAATCAGCAGTTGAAACCTGGAGAGGGTCTGCCCTCTATAAGGAAGCTGGCAGCTGAGTTGCATATAAGTGTTATTACTACCAAGAGAGCCTACGATGAGCTTGAGAACGAAGGCTTTATTGAATCGGTAATTGGAAAGGGATGTTTCGTTTCAAGGGAGAATAAGGAGTTTATCAAGGAAAAGAAGATAAGGATGGTTGAGGACAAACTGTCAGAGGTTATAAAGGAAAGCAGAGTATTGAACATAGGACTTCAAGGACTTAAGATGATGCTTGAGGTATTGTATAGGGAAGTATAATGACAAGGGTGGAAACGTTAGTTTCCACCCTTGTTTTTTTATGCTAATAATAATCAATTAATATGAAGATAATAGCTTAAATGGAATTTGACTTATTAATACCATTAGCAAAAGGCAGTGACAAGGAGTGGTAATGGTGAAACGTCTCATTAGCATCAAACGCAAAGTGAAACCCCAAAAATATAAAACAATAAAACAGATTGCGACAACAGCTCGATTAAGACCGGATAATTCCGGGAAGGCAGCTGCCCCTGCTTTAGATGCAGAGGAGTGGTTCAGACGCGAGCTTGCGGGCAATGGAGATATAGTGTTCAGGGATTTAATGATAGGGGGCAGCGAGGATTTAGAAGCCGTACTGATTTATACGTATGGCAGTATAGATAAGAATACACTTAATGTAAATATCATCAAACCGTTGATGAACTTCAAGGACAAGGCCGGGAAGGACTCTGGCAGCAGTTCATTTGTGAAGAGATTGATGGATAGCTGTTTGACCGTAGGAACAATAAAGGCATTAAAAGACAAAAACCTTGCTAAAGATGAAATGTTCCAAGGTAGAGTTATCCTGCTATTGAATAACATTGATCAAATCATAATATTGGAAGTAGCTGGGGTGAAAGCAAGGCAGGTCACTGAACCTGAGAATGAAAGAACGCTAAGGGGCTCAAAAGAGGGCTTCATAGAAGATTTATGGAATAATGTGGCTGTTATAAGGAAGACATTGCCGGATCCGACCTTAAAAGTTGAAGTCTCCAAAGTTGGAAGAAGGACAAAGACAGACCTTGCTGTTTTATATGTGGGGGGCTTGGCAGATGCTAAACTGGTAAAAGAGGTTAAGAGCCGTATAAAGAAGATAGATATAGATGGGGTATTGGCCAATGGATATATAGAAGCATTCATAGAAGACAATCCTTACTCTCCTTTTCCACAGACTCAAGGAACAGAGAAACCTGATAAGGTTGTCGCAGCCTTACTTGAAGGAAGAATTGCAGTTGTTCTTGACAGAACACCTTATGTGTTATTGGTGCCGGCTCAGCTCATTCAGTTTTTCCAGGCACCCGAGGATTACTATGAACGCACTTATATTGGAACATATATAAGAATTTTGAGAGCCATAGCATTTCTTGTAACGACAAGTGCAGCACCGGCTTACATTGCGCTGACCTCCTTCCATCCGGAGCTGGTCCCTTTAGAACTGCTGCTTAATATTGCTGAACTCAGAAAAAAGGTACCTTTCCCTCCGGTTATAGAGGCATTAATCATGGAGTTTGTAATAGAATCGCTTCGGGAAGCTGGCTTGAGATTGCCTACGGCAGTAGCGACGACATTAGGAGTAGTGGGAGGTATAATCCTGGGGGATGCGGCAGTTAGGTCGAATCTGGTCAGTCCTGCAATGATAATAGTAATAACAATAACAATCATATGCAATTTTATTATACCTAACTACAGCATGTCTTTAGTCATTAGGCTATTGAGGCTTTTTCTTATTTTGGCGGCTGCATCCTTTGGTGCTTTTGGCATTACGCTAGGTTGGCTGATAATAATAATACACCTTTGCAGTTTAGAAAGTTTTGGTGTCCCATACTTTGCCCCAATAGCACCCACCAGATTTAAGGATCTCAAGGATTTGTACATAAGGGTGCCTATTTGGGCAATGAAGGAAAGGCCTGTTTCTATACCTGGATATAATAAGAAGAGAGTGGTAAATGCAAGGGAGCAGAAAGATGGAAAGTAAAAGTGGATTAGATATTACGAGCAAACAGCTTATTTTTATTATGATAGGAAGTATGCTTGGCTCCGGCATATTGAGCCTTCCCAGGCTTGCAGCAAAGGAAGTGGGACAGGATGCATGGCTGGCAGTTCTTCTGGGTTCGCTGTTCCCCCTTGCTTCACTTTCATTAATAAGATTTCTATACAAAAAAAATAATGCGGTCAGCTTTGTGAAAGTGTGCAGGTCGGTTAGCGGCAGGTGGCTGGGAGGCCTGTTCAGTATACTATTGGCATCATACTCGATACTCACAGCTTCAGTTCTGCTCAGAGTCTTCATAGAGGTAGTATCTATGTTTTTGCTTAGCGAGACACCGATGCTGGTCAAGCTGGTACTGATGCTTTCCGTATGTGCTTATCTGGCATCAAGTAATGCAAAGGTGCTAGGAAGGGTAAATGAATTTCTTTTTTACATACTTCTGCCTATAGTGTTTTTCTCCTTGCCCGCAATCATAAGCAATGCTGATATTCGAAACCTGATGCCCATTCTGAACTTCAAAGTATCGGATTATGCCAAGGCTGCACTGACAACAGGTTTTGCTTTCTCAGGATTTGAGCTGTATATTGTTTTCCACCCCTATGTATTACGGGAGAAGGAAGCTTTTGGAGCAAGCTTGTATGCTCTCCTGATAACCCTTGCTATTTACTTGTATTTTGTTGTTGGTGTTATTTTAGTCTTTGGGACTGAGCTTACACAAAAATTCATATGGCCTTCACTTAGACTGCTTGCAACAGCAGAGGTACCGGTAATTGAAAGAATTGAATTCCTGTTCATACAGGCTTGGATAGGTGTATCCTTCAGGCCTATCAGTATCCAGTATTTTTGTGCAAGTCATATTATAGCGGAACTTTTTAAATTGAAATCTCAAAGGTGGAGCACCCTAGCCCTATTTCCAATAATAATAGGAATAGCCTATTACCCTAAGAACGTACTTGAGGTTTTTAAACTTTCTGATAATGTGGGGCTGATTGCATTGTCAATAGGAATTGCTTTACCGCTCATACTCATTATATGCGGATTATTCACAGGGAAGAGGGGTGGAAAACAAAACGAAAATGCGTAGAAGTGCAATTCGCTTGTTCGCCATTTTACTTTGTCTGACTATGCTTACGGGCTGTTGGGATGCTAAAGAATTGGATGATTTGTCTGTTCCGCTTATTGTTGCATATGACACAATACTGGAAAGCGAGAAGGAATACCCGGATGACAAGTATCTTGTAACTGTCGGGGTCCCTGTGTTCTACGAGGATGTAAAGGGAAAATTCCATATAATTGATACCACAGGGCAAATAATCGGAGAAGCAAGGGGAAGAAGAAATACGCAGATTGGGGAACAGGTGATATTTGGGCAAATACAGCTTCTGCTTTTAGGCGAGGAGCTAGTTAAAAAAGAAAACATTTTGGAAATAATTGATGTAATTGTGAGAAACCCTAGGGTAAAGGCTTCTTTGTTCATTGTGATAGCGAAAGGAAGGGCCGTAGATCTTATTAAAAAACCAATCCCCAATTACCCAAATGTAGGAATATATTTGAAGGCCCTCATGGAGAACAGCAAGAATACAAGTTTCTCTCCATACACAACACTGTTCCGCTTAAACAGAGATTTGGTCAGCTATGAGACAGCAGCTATACTGCCGCATATCATTTATAGAAATGGGGAAATAATGCTTGCGGGCTCATGCCTGGTGAACAAAGGGAAATTATCTGGTGATATGGGCAGGGAAGAAACTGAGACAGCTGTTATGTTGAGAGGTATTAAATGCCGGGGCTCGCTGTCTTTTAAGGTGCAAAAGGATGGAAAGGTTATTGATGAAGCAACCTTTGAAGGCTCAAACAGCAGGAAAGTGACTGTGAGAAAAGAAGGGGATAAATATGCTTTCAATATACAGATAAAACTGGCAGGAGTAATAGTGGAGCATAAGAAGCAGAAACCGATGCAGGACGGTACGAATTTGTTGAAGGTCTTTCAGGATTCCTTGGAACAGCATATTAAAAAGAGGGCAGAGGCTCTTGTAAAAAAGACTCAGGAGGAATTCAAGTTTGATGCGTTGAATCTTGCTAATAGTATAAAGGCACATACACGGGAAAAAATTACGAAAGAGGATATTGACAAAATAATACAGGAATCTGAAATTAACGTTGAGGTTAAGGTGCAGATAAGAAATGCTGGCGGGAAAATGTAGTGTTTTTATTCACTTTGATTTTAATATTATTTAGTATTATAATGAATAGACATATAAAATTTTCATATTTTGCAGAACGTACGGGGGTGTTGAATTGCTTACAGACATGCTTATAAAAACCTTTGTAAGGGATAATGAAAATATAAGGGATAAAAATGTCAGACAGAAATACGGATACCTGGGCGGCTTCGTAGGTATAGTCTGCAATGTGATGCTTTCGGCAGCAAAGGTCACGATAGGCTTAATGTCAAACAGTATAGCAATTACTGCTGATGCTGTGAACAACCTGACTGATGCGGCTTCATCTGTAATAACACTTATAGGCTTCAAGATAACAAACAAGCCTGCCGATAGGGAGCATCCCTTTGGGCATGCGAGGATAGAATACATATCTGCAATGATTGTGTCTTTCCTGGTAATACTTGTGGGTTTTGAGTTCTTGAAAAGCTCCTTTGAAAGGGTAATAAACCCTGAGGTGCTTAAATTTGATATTATATCTTTTTCTGTTTTGATAATATCTATTGGGATAAAGGTTTGGCTAAGCAGGTTTTATAAAAACATAGGAAGAAAAATAGACAGCAAGACAATGGAGGCTTCTGCTACAGACAGCCTAAGTGATGTGATAACTACATCAGTAGTTGCCTTTTCACTGCTCTGCTCCAAGTGGATAACCTTCCCTATAGACGGATATATCGGGCTCTTGGTATCAGCTTTTATTATTTATTCAGGGATATCCCTTACCAGGGAGACACTCAACCCGCTGCTGGGAGAGGCTCCGGAGCCTAAATTCATAACCGAAATTACCGAAAAGACCATGCGTTATGAAAAAATAATCGGAATACATGATATGATAGTGCACAATTACGGCCCCGGCAGGTGCGTTGTTTCGCTGCATGCAGAGATTCCTGCCAAGATGGACATCATGGAAGCCCATGATATTATAGATCTGGCGGAGCAGGAGATTTCGGAAGAACTTGATATACATCTGGTAATACATATGGATCCTATCAATACCGATGATAAAGTTGTCCAAAGTACTTTGGAGCAGGTAATAGAAATTATAACTGAATTGCGTGAGGAATTGACTATACATGACTTTAGGATAGTAGGCGGCGAAGGACATAAGAACCTTATATTCGACTTGGTAGTACCTTACGAATATGATGAGAAAAAGGCAAAGAACCTCTCAGCGGAAGTAGCTCAAGAAATAAAAGCAAGGTATCCTAATTATAATGCTGTTATTTATATAGACAGGGCATATTCTGTGTTGAATAAGTAGCAGCGTTTGGGCATAATAGTAAAGAACTTGACAGGGCAAGGGTGCATAATATATAATTATGGATATTAATTTTAAACATTAAAAAAGCATTGAAGAGGACAGTAGTAAAGGACGCAATTCAAAGAGAGACATTCATTTGGTGGAAGATTGTCATTTGCCAGTTTATGAAGATCACCTCGGAGCTGAACGGCTGAAAACCAGTAAGCCTTTTCGCAGGCATGCGTTATATGCATTGAGTGGTGTATCATTTGTTTAAACTGTGATGCATAACCTGGGTGGTACCGCGGTATTTTATCGTCCCTTTGGCTTTAGCTGAAGGGACTTTTTATAATGCATAGGAAAGTATAAATTTCATTAATGTTCCACTTTCCGTTAAGTGCATTTCATAAAGGCTTCATTAATTGTTAAAATGCTTAAATAAAGGCTTTATATTTTAAGAATCTATACTCAGAAAGGATGTTTAATATGGACAAATTCAAATTTTTATCTGACAAGCGAGCAGCTGAAAATGAAAAAAGCATATCGGAATACTGGAAAGAGATTGATATCCTCAAAAAAAGCATAGAAACCAGAGAAGGCAAGGATTCATTCATATTCTACGAAGGACCTCCTACTGCCAATGGCAGACCGGGCATACACCATGTCCTGTCAAGGACATTGAAGGATACAGTATGCCGCTACAAGACAATGAAGGGCTATCAGGTCAAGAGGAAAGCCGGCTGGGATACCCATGGGCTTCCTGTTGAAATTGAGGTTGAGAAGGAGCTTAAGCTATCCGGCAAGCAGGACATTGAAAAGTACGGCATAAAGGAATTCAATGAAAAATGCCGTGATTCTGTTTTCAAGTATGTAGGGCTGTGGAGAGATATGACCGAAAAGATGGCTTATCTCATAGATATGGAGCATCCCTATGTAACCTATGAAAATGATTATATAGAGTCAGTTTGGTGGATATTGAACAAATTCAAAGAAGAAGGCTACATCTATGAAGGGCACAAGATATCCCCTTACTGCCCAAGATGCGGTACAGGACTTGCCAGCCATGAGGTGGCTCAAGGCTACAAGGAAATAAAGACAACAACTGTTATAGTAAAGTTCAAGAAAAAGGGCGTTGACGAATATTTCCTGGTATGGACAACTACACCCTGGACACTGCCTTCCAATGTAGCCCTTACAGTGAATCCAAGGGAGACATATCTTAAAGTAAAACAGAATGATGAAATATACTATCTGGAAAAGACATTATCCCATAAGGTTCTGGGAGAAGAGTTCGAGGTGTTGGAAGAGATTAAGGGCAAAGACATGGAATACATGGAATATGAGCAGCTGATGCCTTTTGTAAACCCGGAGAAGAAAGCCTTCTTCGTAACAGTAGCTGATTATGTCACAACGGAGGATGGCACAGGTATAGTCCATACAGCTCCTGCCTTTGGTGAAGATGACTACAATACAGGAAGAAGATATGATCTTCCGGTTCTGCAGCCGGTCAATGAAGCGGGCAAATTCACCGCCACACCCTGGGAAGGACAGTTTGTAATGGATGCAGATCCTGAGGTAATCAAATGGCTGGCATTAGAGGGCAAGCTTTTCAAAAAGGAAAAGGTTGATCACAATTATCCGCACTGCTGGAGGTGCAAGACTCCACTGCTTTACTACGCAAAACCAAGCTGGTATATAGAAATGACCAAGCTTAGAGACAATCTCGTAGCTAACAATAATGCAGTAAATTGGTTCCCTGATTACATTGGGGAGAAGCGCTTTGGCAACTGGCTTGAAAATGTTAACGACTGGGCTCTTTCCAGAAACAGATACTGGGGAACACCGCTTAATATTTGGAGATGCGGTTGTGGACATACTGATTCCATAGGCTCCAGAAAAGAACTTGTGGAAAGATCTATAGAGAAAATTGATGAGAGTATTGATTTGCACAGACCTTATGTGGATGATGTGCATATAAAGTGTGAAAAGTGTGGCGGCACCATGACGAGAGTAAAGGAAGTTATAGACTGCTGGTTCGACAGTGGGGCAATGCCTTTCGCACAGCATCACTATCCTTTTGAAAACAAAGAGAATTTTGAGAAACTATTCCCGGCAGACTACATTTGCGAAGCAATAGACCAGACAAGAGGTTGGTTCTATTCGCTGATTGCGATATCTACCTTTGTAATGGGTACATCTCCATACAAAAATGTACTTGTTAACGGGCATTTGGTAGACAAGGACGGCAGAAAGATGTCAAAGTCCCTTGGAAATACCGTAGACCCCTTTGAAATGTTCGACAAGTATGGAGCAGATGCTATAAGATGGTATATGCTATATGTATCCCCGGTATGGTCTACCACAAAGTTTGACGAAGATGGCTTGAAGGAAGTACTCAGCAAGTTCTTTGGAACACTTAAAAATGTTCACACTTTCTTTGCACTGTATGCAAATACCGACAGTATAGACCCCAAGGATTTCTTCGTAGAGTACTGTGATCGTCCCGAGCTTGACAGATGGATGCTTTCCAAGTACAACAACCTTGTAAGGGAAGTTACTGCTGAGCTTGATGAATATGATCTTAACAGATCCGTAAGAAAGATACAGAATTTTGTAAATGAAGATCTGTCCAACTGGTATATCAGACGTTCCAGGAGAAGGTTCTGGGAAACAGAGCTTACAGAGGACAAAAAAGCGGTTTACAACACTACCTACGAGGTAATGGTAGGAGTATCAAAGCTTATTGCTCCATTTGCTCCGTATCTTTCAGAGGAAATATACAGGAACCTCACAGGAGAGCTGTCTGTACATGTGGCTGATTTCCCTGTGCAGAATGAAAAGCTCATAGATGACAAGCTGGAAGAGAGAATGGACCTGGTAAGGAGCCTGGTAGGAATGGGAAGGGCTTCGAGGGAGCAGGTAAGAATAAAGGTACGTCAGCCGATACAGAAGGTATTTATAGATGCAAAATATGAAGAGCTGATATCCTATTTGATACCGCTTATCCAGGAGGAACTCAACGTAAAAGAAGTAATCTTCGAGAAAGATTTAAACAGATATATGAACTTTAGCCTCAAGCCAAACTATAAATTTGCAGGCTCGATACTGGGTGGGAAGATAAAGACCTTTGCGAAGGTGCTTCAGGAAATGGATGCGTCAGTGTATGCACCGAAGCTGGAGGCCGGAGAGACAGTAAAGGTTAATCTTGACGGAGAGACACTTGAGATAAACAAGGACTATGTTATAACTAGCATAGCAGCCAAGGAAGGCTTCACAGTAACAACAGAAAACAACCTCTTTATAATACTTGACACTACCCTTACAAAAGAGCTGATTGAAGAGGGCTATGCAAGGGAATTCATCTCCAAAGTGCAGCAAATGAGAAAGAACAACAATTATGAAATGATGGACAGAATAAATATATACTTTGACGGAGATGACGAAATAGCAGGTGCAGTTTCTGCATACAAGGACTATATAATGAAGGAAACCTTGGCTGAAAAGGTTGAAAGAGTCACAGACAAGAGCTTTGAGGTGCAGGACCTTAACGGACATGAGACAGGAATGAAGCTTGAAAGAGTATAAGAAATATATAAAACCCGGCGAATTTCGCCGGGTTATTTTTTTATACTGCTTCGTTATTTTCTGTCTTTCTGTTTGCCTTCAGTGCCATAAGTACACTCCTGCCAACTATCGCGGATAATACTATGAAGCCGCCCACAAAAGCCCAGGGTCCGGGATACTCGCCTAATACCAGAAACACCCATACAGGGTTCAAAATTGGCTCAATGACAGGTATCAATATTGCCTCCAGAGCGGTAACGTGTTTTATCGCCAAAGCGTATAACATATAAGATAATCCAAGCTGGAATACCCCAAGGAGCAGCAATGCTATCCAGCTGGAAGCGTCCGGCCTGGCGCCAAACATAAATGGAAGGCCTATGATTGCTGTAAGCACATTGCCCCAGAATACAGACTCCAGAGGAGACGCGTCCTTCTGCTTGCGAAGCAGCAGCACCATGCAGGCAAAGCTGAACCCGCTGAGTATTGCATAAATGTTGCCGAGCATGCCTCCGGCACCCACATCATCTATAAAAAACAGTATCATACCGCCAAATACCATAAATATAGTCACCCAATCCATAAAGGTTGTTCGCTCTTTCAGAAACCACGCGCCAAGCAACGCTACATAAATAGGGGCTGTATATTGAAGAAGTATTGCTGTAGCTGCAGTTGTAAGCTTATTAGCCATAACAAACAGTGCTACAGTACCCACGTACGCAATGGCTCCACCTATCTTGTACCTGTTAAATTTAAGGCTGGGCTTTCTTATTACAGTAAGCATAAGAAGCGCGGCTGTAAAGCTTCTCACTCCGGCTATCGCCAATGCATTCAGCTTTATTGATTTGATCAGCAGGCCTCCAAGGCTCCAAAGCAGGGCGGCTAGTACAAGAAATAATATAGACCTGAAGCGGTCATCTTTCATTTTAGTTATTATAGAATTCATATCCACAATTCCTTTCCCAATCTCCTACATAAGATTCTAACAGAAGTACAGACTCAATTCAATCTTATAGGAATATACGGTATAAGGGATGGGTAATATTATATGAGGTATTTTATAAGGGTATGCTTAGACCAATTACCTTATCTTATGGCTAAAGGAGCTGAAGGATTTGCTTGGTAATGTAATTAAAATAGTTGTGGCAGCAGCTCTCTTAATAGCAGTTGATGTGGTTTTTGAAGTCAATTTTCCTGTAGTGAGGGAAGTCAATATAGATACAGAAAAGCTTAAACAGGGGGAGGAGGTCACACTCCTGCAAGTAAGCGACTTTCATGGAGGTGCTTCTGCAGAAATTGTACAAAGGCTCATTAAGGCATTGGGTAATATCAAGCTTGATGCTGTATTGATAACCGGAGATTTGGTGGATAGATCCACGGAGGATTTTAGTAATGTGGATGCCTTAGTAAGTGAGCTGCGTTCAATATGCCCGAGCATATTTTTCGTGTCAGGCAACCATGAATGGAGTAATAACAGAAGGAAAGAACTGCTTGTCAAGCTTAAGGACATGGGAGTAGTGATTCTAAATAACAAAGGCTCAACCTTTGCTGCAAGGAGTGCAGACATCAATATATGCGGGGTAGATGATGCCTATGGGCGCAGGGACAATATTGAAAAAGCGATGAAGAGCGTGAATAGCAATAAGTATACAGTCTTGCTTTCGCACTCGCCAAAGATACGACAGCGGCTGGGACATTATTCGCCAGACCTGATACTTTGCGGACATACTCACGGAGGCCAGATAAGATTTCCTTTTATAGGCGCAATAATAGAACCGGGGGAGGGCCTTTTCCCTCATTTTGACAAAGGGATGTTTAAATTGAAAGAAAACAGCCTGCTCTATATTGACAGCGGTGTGGGCACAAGCAAGCTGCCTATAAGGTTTCTGAACAGGAGTCAGGTGAGTATTATAAGGATAAAGGGGCGATAGGATACCCCCCTTACTTTTCATACCATATAGAAGGCTCGCTTTCTACTTCAAAGCCGTCTTTCTTATACAACGTTAATGCCCTGGTGTTAGTATCGAAAACCGAAAGCTTTATATTCTTGACTCCCACAGCTTGAAGTACCTTTATCGATTTATGCAGCAGCATCCTGCCGATACCTCTGCCTTGGTACTCGGGGGCTACACCTATACTCTCAATCCAGCCGTCATCATCTTTAATTCTCAATGTATACGTCCCGGCGGGAATATCTTCTGCATAGAAAACTCCGGCTAAATTGCTCCCGCAGTATTCATCCAGCAAGCCTTGAAGCTCCTCGTCCTCAACGACTCCGCCATTTGGAGCCTGAAGGAAGGCAGCACTTTCCACCCTTTGATAATCCTTTATATTCTCTGGGGACAAGGGTTTAAAGCATTTGTCCATATCTTCCTCAAAACCAATATTGCCTCCGCAATATCGCATGATAAGATTTCTATTTACCTCTACATAACCACTTTTCTCTAGTTCTGATATGAGATAATATCTGTCATGCATTACACCAAGCCGGAACTTGGCAGCCTTGATGCCCGAGCAGTAATCATAGGCCTTGGAAAGAAGCTTTGATAGCTTATGGCTGTCTTGCTCCTTTATATTAATGCATACAAGAAATATTTCCCCTCTTGCCTCCGCCTCTTTGGAAATCACACCAATGGTTGCAACAGGTCTTTTATCATCCCATAATGAAAAGTAACTGCTGCCATGATCAAAGGCGACCCCCTCATAAAGCTTGACCATTTCATCATAACTTCCATAGCTGTTTTTGGACTTGAAGCTGTCTGTAAACTGGTAAATATTTCTCTTTTGTTCTTCTGAAAGCTCATTGAATGAATAAATTCTCATTGCTAACCCCTCCTGAACAAACATATACGCATATGGTTTAAATAATATATAAACAATATATCATTATGTTTATAGTAATTCAATACCCAATGTATGAAACTTCATTAGGATGAAGATGCTGCCTAATAGCCCAAAACTATCTAATAATAGAAGTTTTGTGTGATATAATATAGATATATTGCCAGGACAGGGGATGATTTCAAATGAGTCTGAGAATCATATACGGAAGGGCAGGATGCGGTAAAAGCACCTTCTGCCTGAATGAAATAAAGTCAAGCTTGGAACGGGGACAGGCGTTGAGACATATCATAATTGTTCCCGATCAGTTTTCCTATCAGGCAGAGAAAAGGCTGATAAAAGCCCTTGGCGCAAGCGGAATAAACGGAGTAGAGGTATTAAGCTTCGGCAGATTATCCCACAGAGTGCTTGGAGAAGTAGGTGGGATAGTAAGGAAGCATATAAATCCCGCAGGGAAAAGCATACTGGTTTATACCATAATGGAGAGGCTCAAGGAAAACTTAAGGGTGTTTTCCAGGGCTGCAGGACAGAGGGGTTTTGTAAACACACTATGCGGCACTATCAGTGAGTTTAAGAGATACAATATTACACCTGATGCTGTAAACACTCTTGAAACGGCTGATATGAGCACACAGCTGAAGGACAAACTCCATGACATAGGACTAATATATGGGGATTTTGAGAAAAGGCTCCATGATAAATATATAGACTCTGACGACGATCTTGCTCTGTTGGCTGAAAAGCTAATGCAGTGCAAGCTTCTTGAGGGCTCGGAAATATGGATAGATGAATTTTCCGGCTTCACCCCGCAGGAGTACGTTGTAATTGAGAGGCTTATGGCTAAAGCGGTCAGGGTTAATTTAGCATTATGCACAGATTGTCTTGCGGATGAACTGGCATTGGAGGAAATAGACGCCTTCCTGCCTGCAAAGACCGCCTCAGCAAAGCTTAAGAGGCTGGCTGCGGATATAGGGGTGAAGGTGGAAGCACCTGCTGCTATTAAAAGTGACGGGCTGAAATACAACAATGAGCTGGCGTTCCTTGAGGCGAATCTATATACATATCTTCATGGGATATACAAGGATGATACAAGGTATTTGAGCCTCTACGAGGCTCCTAACATATATGCGGAAGCTGAGAGTGCTGCAAGAGATATATTGAAAAAGTGCAGGGAGGAAGGCTTGAGGTACAGGGATATTGCTGTGTTGACAGGAGACCTGGCACTTTATGAAAAGGTAATAAGGGTGATATTCGGGGAGTATGGAATACCTTGCTTCATAGACAGAAAAAAGGATATTACGGGACATCCTCTGGTACTTCTGGTAATCTCGGCATTGGAGGTTTTCACAAGTAATTGGTCCTATGAAGCCGTTTTCAGATATCTGAAAACAGGTCTTACAGGAGTTGATAGAGAAGACCTGGACCTGCTTGAGAACTATGTGCTGGCCAACGGAATAAAAGGCAGCAGTTGGATGAAGGACGAGGAATGGAGCTATACACTGGGCTATAGTATGGAAAAGTCCGGGTCAGGACAATATCTGCTTGAGCTGCTGCAAAGGGTGAATGAGGTAAGAAAGAAAGTAGTGACTCCTCTCTCAAAGCTCTATAAAAAAATAAAAGGCAGAAACAATGGGAAGGAAATATGCACAGCCTTATATGAATTTTTGTATGAATTGGAAGTGCCCGAAAGACTGGAAAAGCTTGTGCAGCATTTTACCGAAGCAGGAGAGCTGGATAGGGCAGATGAGTACAGTCAGGTGTGGAATATACTTCTGGAGCTTTTGGATCAGGTGGTTGAGGCTATGGGAGACGAGGCAGTTAAGGTGGAAACCTTCCTGGAGATTCTCTCGGTGGGCTTTGGGGAATATAATATCGGCTTGATACCGGCAGCCCTTGAACAAGTGCTCGTAGGAAGCCTCGAGCGTTCCAAAAGCCATGATGTAAAAGCAATATACATATTAGGTGCCAATGATGGGATATTTCCGATACCTTTTAAACAAGAGGGCATTTTGTCGGACAGGGATAGAGAAACCTTGGGGACTCTCGGGATGGAGCTTGCTCCGGATACAAGGGGCAGGACCTTTGAACAGCAGTATCTCATATATACTGCATTGACAGCCCCATCCAATTATCTCAGGCTGAGCTTTTGCGCTGCTGACAGGGATGGAAGGGCATTACGGCCGTCTATGATTATAAGCAGGTTAAAGAGGATGTTTCCCAATATAAGCTTTGAAAGCGGAATGACTAAGAGTGAAGCTGCAGGTAGTGCTGAAGCATACGTATCAGCTCCATTGCCGACCTTTAATGAGCTGGTGGCTGCTATGAGACAGAGCCTTGAAGGCAAATATACCGATCCGCTTTGGAAAACTGTAGTGGACTGGTACTCAAAGCAAGAAAAATGGCAGGAAAAGTATGGCCGTATGGTGGAAGGCTTCAATTACACCAATCAGGTGGAGCTTATCAGGCAGGAACGGGTAAGGATGCTGTATGGCAGTACAATACACACCAGTGTATCAAGACTTGAGAAGTATTCTTCCTGCCCGTTTTCATACTATGTGGAATACGGGCTTAAAGCAAAGGAAAGAAATATAATGAAAATGAATGCCCCGGATACGGGTTCTTTCATGCACAGGGTAATTGACATGTTCTCCAAGACAGTAAGCGAGAGCAGCACCGGCTGGAGACAGCTTGAGAAGGACTGGTGCGCTGAAAAGGTAGGACTGATAGTCGATGAGTTGGTGCAGGATATAGCCGGAACTATTTTCTTAAGCTCCAGTAGATACAAATACTTTGCAGACAGATTGAAAAGAGTGCTTACAAGAGCTGTCTGGATGATAGCAGAACATATAAAAAGAAGCTCCTTTGAACCGGTCGGTTATGAGATGGGCTTTGGTGATGGGGAGAAGCTTCCTCCTATTACAATCGAGCTGCCCATGGGGGATAGCATGGTTCTGTCCGGCAGAATTGACAGGATGGATTGCTTGGAAACAGAAGAGGGCAAATATTTCAGGATAGTTGACTACAAGTCCGGCAGCAAGCAGTTCAAGCTGGCGGATGTCTATTATGGACTTCAGATACAGCTGATAACCTACCTGGATGCAGTTGGCGAGAGCCTCGGTAAGGAGTCCGGCAAGTCGGTGCTGCCTGCGGGAGTTTTATACTTCAAGCTTGACGATCCTATTGTGCTGGGAGGCAGAGGCGCATCTGAGGAGGAAATTGAAAAGTCCATTATGAAGGAGCTTAAAATGAAAGGCCTGCTGTTAGCAGATGTGAAGCTTATAAAAGAGATGGACACGAGCATAGATGGGGACTCCCTCATAATACCGGCCAGGGTAAATAAGGGAGGGGACTTGGGCAGGTCATCTGCAGCAACAGCTGAACAGTTTGAGCTAATAAAGCGGCATGTAAGGAAGCTGCTGAACAGCTTGGGAGAGGAAATGCTCAAAGGGAACATATCCATAAGCCCATACAGGAGAAAAACTATGACTGCATGCTCATACTGCGGTTATATGTCAATATGCCAGTTTGATACCAAACTTTCCGGAAACAACTATAGGAATCTGCATGAAAAGAAGGATGAAGAGGTTTGGGAGCTTATGGGCGGCAAGACTGCAGAAGGTGGTGATAGCAATGAATCAGATGAATAAGGTCAGCAAATGGACTGATGAACAGGCAAGGGCGATTTCCGAGGACCGATGCAATCTGCTTGTGGCTGCGGCTGCAGGGGCGGGGAAGACAGCAGTGCTTGTTGAAAGGATAATAAGGAAGATTACCAGCCCAGACGCGACCGTAGATATAGACAGACTGCTGGTTGTTACTTTTACCAATGCTGCAGCTGCAGAAATGAGAGAGAGAATTGGTGCTGCCTTGAGCAAGGTGCTGGATGAAGCACAGAAGGATAAAGGATTGGACACCAAGAACCTTCAAAGGCAGCTGGCTCTTTTGGGGAAAGCCAGTATTACAACTATACATTCCTTCTGTCTTGATGTGATAAGGAATAACTTTCATACAATAGATTTGGACCCCGCATTCAGGATAGCAGATGATACAGAAGCCGTGCTGCTTCAAATAGAAGCACTGGAGGAGCTTATTGAGTCAAAGTATGAGCCGGAAAACTGTACCGAAGCTTTTCTGAGCCTGGTGGAATGCTATGGCGGCAATCGAGATGATAAGAAGCTAATGGACTTGGTCTTGACAATTTATGAGTTTGTCCAAAGCCATCCATGGCCGGAGGTCTGGCTGAAGGATGCGGTAGAGGCCTTCAATGCGCCTGATGGAATGGACTTTGGAAGCACAAAATGGGCAAGGGTACTGATAGAGAATATTACATTGGAGTTGTCAGGACTTCAGAGTGTACTGGAAGGCGCTTTAGCAACAGCAGAGAGGGCACAGGGGCTGTCGCCGTATATTCCTGTTTTGCAGGAGGATAGCTTGAGGGTAAAAGCCATGATTTCGAGGGGTTGCGGTGAAGGCGGCTGCTGGGATGCACTTTATGAAGAATTCAAGAATCTCGAGTTCGCACGTATGCCCAGATGCGGCAAAGAAATAGACCTCCTTGCACAGGAGGAAGTCAAAGGAATCAGGGATGATGTCAAGGGCAAGCTTAACAAGCTCAAGAAGGAGCTTATAAGCGGAAGCTCAGGAGAACTGACCTCCGACTTAAGACAACTGCATCCTATAATGGAAAGCCTGGGTAATCTTGTATTGGAATTTGCAGCGATGTATCAGGATAAGAAAAAGCAGAAGGGTGTAATTGATTTCAATGATTTGGAGCATTTCTGCCTGAAGGTTCTGACAAGCAGGGAAGAGGACGGAAAGGCTTCTGCAACTCAGGCGGCACTTGGACTAAGAGAGCGTTTCGAAGAAATATATATTGACGAATACCAGGACAGTAATCTGACACAGGAAGTAATACTTGGCATGGTTTCCAGGGAGGAGGCAGGTGAGCCTAACATATTCATGGTAGGTGATGTGAAGCAGAGCATTTACCGGTTCAGACAGGCAAAACCCGAATTGTTCCTGAAAAAATATGACACATACTCTGGAGATGCAAATTCCAAGTATAGGAAAATTCTGCTGTACAAGAACTTCAGAAGCAGGGAAGATATTATAAACGGAGTAAACTATATATTCAGCCAGATAATGTCCAAAAGTTTGGGAGACATTGACTATACAGAAAAGGAAGCGCTTAATGCCGGAGCGGCATTTGAGCTGCCTGAAGTATCGGAGGACAGCTTCGGAGGCCCAGTTGAGCTTCATATAATAGATGGCAGGGAAGCTGCAGCCACAGAAGCTGAAGGTACGGATGAAAGCTTTGATGACTCAGAGGGGGCTGGCTTGACCTTGGACATAGATATTGAGGATAAGCCGGATTCCATGCAGTGCGAAGCAAGAGTGGCGGCTAAAAGGATAAAGGAGCTTGTTACAGAGTCCAGCCCGGGTTTTATGGTGCTTGACAAGGATACTAAGAAATACAGGCCAGCCCGTTTCAGCGATGTAGTAATACTTATGAGAACAACGAAGAACTGGGCTGATGTGTTTGCTGAAGAGTTGGGCATGCATGGAATTCCTGTGTATGCCGATACAGGAAGCGGATACTTCAGGACCATCGAGATATCAACGATATTATCACTGCTCCAGATTATTGATAATCCCCTGCAGGATATCCCGATACTCGCGGTTCTAAGATCTCCTATAGCGGGTTTTTCCACAGAGGAGCTTATTGACATAAGGCTCTGCGACCGGGAGGTGACTTTCTACGAAGCAATGATTAAAGCTGCTGCAATAGAAGGGGAGCTGGGGAGCAAGTCAGCGGGGTTTATAGAAAGACTAAACAAGTGGAGAGAAAAGTCCCTTTACCTTTCCACTGATGAGCTTATATGGTATCTGTACAATGATACGGGGTATTACAGCTTCGTGGGTGCAATGCCGGTTGGTGTTAAAAGGCAGGCCAACCTCAGGATGCTTTTTGACAGGGCAAGACAGTATGAAGAGTCAAGCTTTAAGGGGCTTTTCAACTTCATAAGCTTCATAAACAAGCTGAAAGGCAGCCAGGGAGATATGGGAAGCGCTAAAACCCTTGGAGAGAAGGATAATGTTGTAAGGATAATGAGCATACACAAGAGCAAGGGACTGGAATTTCCGATAGTATTTGTCTGCGGTGCCGGGAAGGGCTTTAACCTCACTGATGCAACAAAGGGCATATTGTTGCATCATGATTTGGGTATAGGACCTGACTTTATAGACTACAAGCGGAGGATATGGTACCCTTCGATATTCAAGCAGGCTTTGAAATACAAGATAAGACTTGAAAGCCTCTCTGAAGAGATGAGGATACTGTATGTTGCCTTTACAAGAGCTAAAGAGAAGCTTATTATAACCGGCACCGTAAATGATCCGAAAAAAAGCGCCTCCAGGTGGAAAAGCAGCAGAGCCAAGTCTCTAAAGGTGCCTGAATATGATGTTTTAAAGGGAAAGTGCTATATGGACTGGATTTGCACAGCTCTCATGAGGCACCCTTCAGGGCAGCTGGCAGAAAAGCTGGGCATGGAACAGCAGGATCTCTGTGGGGTAAGTGACAGCTCCAGATGGGATATAAAGCTATGGGACAGAGATGAGGTATTGAGGGATATAAAGCTTGAAGAGCATAATGAAGAAGAACTGATAGGGGAAGTGGCCCTGGCCTCGGCAGAGTCTGCAGCTGATTCCTATGCTGAAATCATAAAAAGGCTGGAGTGGAAATATCCTTATTCTGCTTATGAGAGGCTGCCGGTAAAAGTCACCGTTACAGAGCTGAAGCGGTACTTTGATACGGTCGCGTCTGATGAGTACAATATGCAAACAGCCCCAAGCATCAAGCAAAGACCGCGATTCCTGGAGGAAGCAACAGAGATGACTGCTGCAGAAAAGGGCTCGCTGATGCACTTTGTGCTGCAGCATATGGACTTTGGCGGAGAAATCTCTGAAGGCAGCATTAGAATTCAAGTGGAAGGTATGGTAGCAGCTGAGCTTTTGACAGACGTACAGGCGCAGAATGTAAACATCCGTAAGCTACTGAGTTTTATGCAGTCAGCCTTGGGTAAAAGGATGATTAATTCTGGCAAGCTGCATAGAGAAATGCCCTTTACTATGGAAGTGGAATGCTCCGAGGTATTTAGCAGTCTTCCTAAAGAGGGGTATGAGGAGGAAACAATCGTACTTCAGGGTATTATCGACTGCTACTTCGAGGAAGAAGGAAAGCTGGTGCTGGTTGATTACAAGACCGACTATGTACCGGATGGGGATATTGAACAGATAAAAGAAAAGTACAGGACTCAGCTTGAGTATTATGCAAGAGCTTTAAAGCAGATAACCGGCAAGGAAATAGCGGGAAGGTACATATATCTCTTCTGGAACGGTGAAATACTTGAATATTAATAGGCGGATTAAAAAAGAAAAGGCTTCACTGCTACAGTGAAGTCTTTTCTATAGATACCAGCCGCTCACTTTGAAGAAACCTCTTCAGCTTCTGAATGGATACTCCAGTGGCTTCTGAGACCTCAATTATGCTATTGTTGGGATGCAAGTACAGATAATCCTTTACTTTATTGATATCACTTTCGTTTTCGGTGTAACAGCTTCCACATACCTCCTGTGCTCCCATATCCTCAAAAATCCTGCTGCAGATGGGGCAATTCCTTACAGCCATAATCCATTCCTCCCATAAAAAAAATAAATAGTTCTCAATTACCATTTTGTGCCTCTTATATTGTATGGACACTTCATGTATAATTGAATAAAGGTAAGTTTTGTATATATTATATAATATTCGTAAGCACTTTAGGAAATTTTGGTGTTTTGTGAAAATTTTGGGGTGAAATATGTTTTATAAATCGATAAATGAAAGAGTAATGCATATCAAGCTTACAAAAGATGAAAAGAATACTTTCATAGAAGAATACAGACCCTTTATCGCAGCCGCCGTTGAAAAGGTGACGGGCAGGTATGTTTCCTATGGCCAGGATGAGGAGCTTAGTATTGCCTTAATGGCATTTGATGAAGCCATAATTCATTATGACCAGCAAAAAGGGAACTTTTTGAGCTTTGCCCAGAACATAATACGAAAAAGGCTCATTGATTATTACCGGAAGGAAAAAAAGCATCAGGTAATAACATATATGAATGAATTCTCTACTGAGGAAGCTGGTGCTGAGGAGGTCTTTGACTATGTTATAGCTGCCGAGGAAGCTCAGGATAAATATTATCAGGAAGAGATAAACCAGCTTAGAAGACAGGAGCTTGTACAGCTTAAGGAGGAGCTTTCCACATGGGGGCTGAAGCTTGATGATGTAGCAAAGAGTTCTCCTAAGCATATAGGCACGAAAAGCTCATATTTAGATATAGTCAAGTACATAATCGACAGACCCGAGCTGGTCAAAAAAATTAAGGCCAAGCTGTATCTTCCTATAGCAGAAATTGAGGAAGGCACAAAATTACCCCGGAAAACTATTGAACGGTCACGAAATTATGTAGTAGCAGCAATGATAATATTGACAGGAGACTACTACTGTATAAGGGAGTTCATAGACTGGGGGTGGAAAAAGTGAAAGCAATAGTTGCAGAGATAGATAAAAAACAAATGATAGTTTTAACTGACAAGGGAGATTTTATAAAAGTCAAAAGACAGCTTTCGTTGGGAATAGGTGATGAAATAGAACTGAAACCCCAGAAGATAAATTTGACATACAGAAGGCTGGCATCAATAGCTGCATGTTTCCTTGCATGCATATTCCTGTCTACGGGAGTATATGCGTATTATACGCCATACAGCTATGTCAGCGTGGATATAAACCCCAGCATCGCATTATCCCTCAACAGGTTTGAAAGGGTAATATCAGTAAACCCTCTTAATGAAGATGCGGTTAACTTGATAAAGAATACAAAGGGCTTGAAGAATAAGGATATAGATGATGCACTTTCCGCTATAATAAAAAGTGCTTCTGAAGAGGGCTATATAGATGAGCAGATGGAGAACCAGATAATGGTTGTAGTATCTGCAAAGAATCTCAAGCAGGAAGAAGAATTGGCAGATATGGTGACAATAGCTGCAACCAATCAGCTATCCAAGGTCAATAATAACTTTGGAGTCATGGTTGAAAAAGCAAGTGTAAAGAGCTATAAAGAAGCTTTATCCAACAAGATGTCTCCAGGGAAAGAGATACTTGCAGACAGGCTGAGAGAAGTAAGCCCGGAGATCAAGGATGAAGAAGTAAGGAATATGTCTGTAAGAGAAGTTGTTCATCTAATAAACGAAGGTAGAAAGGCTGTAATGGCAGCGGAAAAGGATAAAGATAAAAAAGACAAGGAAGAGCAATCCATAACCAATAAGGATAGCGATAAGAAGGAAGATAAAGAAGCTGCAAAATTTGATTCCAAAGCTAAAAAGGATAATAATGGAAGTGATAAGCCTAAGCCAGCAGCTGCAGTAAAAAAGGATAATGCTTCCACTTCAAACAAAGGCAATAATGATAAAAATAAAAAAGAAGATAAAGTAAAAGAAGACAAAGAAAACGAAGGCAACGGGGATAAAGACAGTGAGCAAGAGAATGTAGATAAAGACAAGCAGAATAATGGAGCAGATGGCCAAGTCAATAATGATGAGGCAAAGGACAAGGATAACAGCGGTGAAAGAGATGGCAAGGACAAAGAAAATAAAGATGGGAAAAAAGGTGATTAACAGGGCATAAGCCCTGTTTTTTTATGCGATTGCAGGTAGTGGACTTATGTAGGTATTTGCTCATATTGATATTTGCTCATATATACGGTAGGATTAAGGAAGAACATTTTATAGGTGGTGTTTAAGTGGCAAAGAAACCGGTGCCTTTGTGGATAAAACTCGCTTTACTATTTATTATAGCTGTGCTTATTTCTTCCATAATACTATTTCCGTCTGCGCTCAAAGCTGGTATAGCCTATGAGCAGGGATGGAGTGCTCAGAAGGATGGAAGGCACTCAACAGCAATAAAGGAATATGAACAGGTTTTGAAGCAGTTTCCGGAGTCCACTTCAATACTTGCGAGGCTTGCGATATCATATTTCTACAATGAACGTATCGATGAATGCAGCGAGCTTTTAGACCGAATTGCAGGAAAGAAAGTCTCGAAAAGTCTTAGCGGTCAGGTTAACGGAATTGTAGATAAGATGGATTCGATATACTACGAGAGCAAAGGGCTGGGAGAAGCACTGAAGCTGTACGGACAAGAAGAATTGGAGAGTACGGCTGAGAAGCTTGAAAAGTATTTGGACGCTAATAAAAATGATGTAATGGGCATTTTTCATATGGCGAATATTAATTTTGATATGGGCAAATATTCTGAAGCCGAGAAATTATACATCAAGACAGTTGAGCTTCAACCAGAATTTTATTCCGCATATCTGAATCTTGCCGCAGTATATAGAAAAACAGGCCAGCTTGAAAAGGCTGCGGAGTGCTGTAATAAGGTGCTTGAAAGCAATAAAGAGCATCCTCAGGCTTTGACAGCCCTCTCCAAGATAGAGCTGGAGGGCAATAATGTCGAGGCCGGTCTGGAATATGCAAAAAAAGCCTATGAATTTGACAGTGGTGATTTGAACGTTATCTCAAATCTATGCCTTGCATATCACTACAATAAAATGACAGGTGACAGGGATAAGTATTTTGAGATCCTTAAGCAAAATGACTATTATGATATAGTGGCTCTGCAGTCTGTGTTTGAGGCCGAGCCTAATAAGAGATGAGAAAAGGAGTGTAAAATGAAGTTTTCTGAAGAGACGAAAAAAGAGATATACTCATGGATAAAAACAATTGTTTTCGCAATAGTGCTTGCATTTATTTTCAGAACATATATATTCAGTACGGCATATGCAATGAGCGTGTCAATGGAGCCAACCCTGCATGAGGGGCAGATACTTATTATATCCAAAGTAAACTATTTGGTAGGTGAGCCTGAAAGAGGAGATATTGTTGTAATTGACAGCGAGCAGGATAAGCTGGAGCATCTCAACCTTATAAAGAGGGTAGTAGCCTTGCCGGGTGAAACTGTTGAGATAAAGGACAACAAGGTATACATTGACGGAAAGGCATTGGAGCCGGATTTTACCCAATCTCCTACACCTGATTTCGGATTTGTGAAAACAACAATCCCAGAGGATAAATACATGGTCATGGGGGACAACAGGGAGAATAGCCGGGACAGCAGATTTGAATCGGTTGGATTCATTGGCAGGGATTACATGGAAGGCAAGGCTGTGTTCAGATTGTGGCCATTAAATAAAATAGGAAAACTGAAATAAGCTCTATGACCCGGCATTTATGCCGGGTTTTAAATTGAGAAAATCGCTACAGAAAAGCAGCCATGTTAATAGCCACTTATGAGTATACAAAAATTGATGGCACTAATCCGCTGCGCCTAAGAAAAATCTAACGCCTTCCAAAGGCCGTCCTTGGCCTTGGAAGGCTTACTCGGCGTCCTTCCTCGTATACGATTTTTCTAAGGCTACGCTCCTAAGTGCCATTAACAATTTCTGTATAAGCATACTTTGGCTTATTAACAAGGCTGCTTTACCAATTACTTACTCAGCAGATGAAAGCTAAGTATCGATTAGGGAAGCATTAACTTTGTATATCAGCGAACACTTATAAGTCTTTGGGTAACAGAATAGAGCTTGATACGTAGGAAAATCCGTAAGATTTACGTGATGTAAATCTAGCACATACCAACAGGACGTTGGGTTTATGTGCGTTAGGATTTTACAAGTAGCAAGCTCTAATTCTGTCCAAAGCTTATATTGTGTGAGTCGATATACAAAGTTAATGCTCTTATGTTGCTATACATGGCTGTCCTTGTTTTCAACTCTAATGAGCCAAGTTAGACATTCAGACAGCAATCATGTTGTATTTGCTCATGAAAGCATTATGTCAACTATATAGCGAATTGTCTTTTGGTAAATAATCCGATAGAATATAGATATATGCAATATGATTATGAATTTACATTTTAGCCATATATTAGTTGAGGAGTACAAGACTGCGAAGGCTTTTCTTGAACCACGCGCAACTCGAAACGCGAAACGAGCAACCAGACCCAATAGGAATACCAAAGATTTGCACGAGCCACGGGGCACGGGCCAAATAAGGAGGAAAGCCATGAGAATACTTCACACATCAGACTGGCATCTGGGCAAGACCCTTGAGAACATAAACAGGATAGAAGAGCAGAGACAGTTTATAGACGAGCTATGTGGAATTGCAGAAAGCGAAGCAGTTGATTTGGTGCTTGTGGCTGGTGATATTTTTGATACATATAACCCGTCTTCTGCGGCTGAGGAATTGTTTTACGATGCAGTGGACAGATTGAATGCCAAGGGTACAAGGGCAGTTGTCGTAATTGCAGGTAATCACGACAGTCCTGACAGGCTGTGCGCAGCCAGCCCTCTGGCATATAAGAACGGAATAGTATTACTGGGATATCCGGGAAGTGATGCTGCAGTATATGGAGCCTATAGCAGGGAAGGTCACCCCCGATCTTCCGTAATACTGCAAGCAGGTCCGGGATGGCTGGAGCTAAAGCTTGGGGGATTAGAGCACAGCGCTGTTATAATAGCCCTTCCATACCCGTCTGAAAGCAGGCTTGAGCAGCTTTTGTCAATCGAGTCGCAGGAAGACAAGCTTCAAGAGGCTTATTCTGATAAAATTGCAGAATTGCTGCGCCATTTGAGCAGCAACTTCAGAGAAGATACAGTGAACCTTGTTGTCAGCCATTTGTACCTCAGAGAGGGTATGACATCAGACTCTGAAAGGCAGCTTGGGGGAGCTTTGGTTGTAGATCCTTGTTTGCTCCCGGATAATGCTCATTTCATAGCGTTGGGACACCTGCACAGACCGCAGAGGATAAAAAGCTCACCGTCACCTGCATATTACTCAGGCTCTCCTATAGCATACAGCTTTTCTGAGACTGATTACAGCAAGCTGGTATACATTGTGGATGCAGTTCCGGGCAAGGTCTCGGAGGTTAAGGAGGTATACCTCAATTCAGGGAAGCAATTGAAGCAGTGGAAGGCAAAAAACGGAATAGAGGAAGCTTTAAGGTGGTGTGAAGAGGGTAGAGACCCGAATGCCTGGATAGATCTTGAGATACACACAGACAGGGCACTCACATTGGAGGAGCAGAAAAGGCTTAGGGAGCTCAATCCCGGAATCATAAACATCAGACCGGTTGTAACGGATGAAAAGGACAGTGTAATAAGCTTTGAAAGCCGGGAAGGAAAAAGAATAGAGGAGCTTTTTAAGGATTATTACAGGTACAAGACAGGTATGGAGGCAGCTGAGGAAATGCTGGAAACCTTCATTGAAGTAGTTAATGGAGACTTTGAAGGGGAAAATGAAGAAATGCTGCTTGGGGGTGAAGATATTGAGACCCAGGTATCTTGAGATAGAGGGGCTGCAAAGCTTCAAAGAGTCACAGACTGTAGATTTTGACAAACTTGGAGAAACAGGTCTGTTTGGCATATTCGGACCCACGGGCAGTGGAAAGTCAACAATTCTGGATGCAATAACCCTGGCCTTGTATGGCAACGTGCAAAGGGCAAACAGGGGCACCCAGGGTATAATAAACATGTCTGCGACAAATATGAGGGTATCCTTTACCTTTGATCTGGTTAAGTCAAATGAGAGAAAGACTTATAAAGTAGAGCGGGTTTATAGAAGAAAGAAGGACTCGGAAAGCTCCATAGAATCAAGAGTCGCAAGATTGCTTGAGCTTGGAGCTTCCGGTGATGTTGTTATTGCAGATAAACAAGGAGAAGTAAACGAGGCAGTAATTGAGCTTATCGGATTGCAGTTCGACGACTTTACCCGTTCTGTTGTGCTGCCGCAGAATAAATTCCAGGAGTTTCTTCTGTCGCCAAAGGCCGAAAAGACTAAGATGCTTGAGCGTATATTCTACCTTGAGGAGTATGGCAGAGAGCTAATGGATAAGGTAAACAGGAAGCTCGGAAGGATAAGGAACAAGCTTTCGGGGATTGAAGGGGCGCTATCCGTATTGGGTGGTATCTCTGAGACTTCACTGAAAGAAGCAGAAGCTGCGTTTGGCGCATCAATAGAGCATAGAAAGGGCATGGATGACTCCTTAAAAGCTTCTGAAGCAGAATATAGCGAAGCCAAAGAGGTGTGGGAGCTTTCCATAGAATTGCAGGGGGCAGTACTGAAGCAACAGGAGCTGCAAAGCAAAGCAGCAGAAATTGATTCTATAAGGAGCCGCTGCAAAAGGGCTTTGGCGGCGCAGAGCCTCACTGATACCATAAGTGATCTTAGAAAAACAGAAATAGAATTGAAGAGAACGGCAGAAGGACTGGAAAAGCTGGAAACAGGCCTTGCAGAGTTGAGCGGCCAGCTGGAAAAGAGCAAAGGCGAGCTTGAGAAGGCAAGCGCATTAAGGCAGGAAAGGATTCCTGTGCTTGTAGAGCATAGGACTAAGCTTGCAAAAGCGCTGCAGACAAAAAGTGAGCTTGAGAAAATGGAGGAAACCCTTCAGAGGCTTAGAAACGAGCACATGCTGCTTAAAAAAAAGGTGGACCATTGGGATGAGATCATAGCAGCGCACAAATCGAAGCTTGAAGAGGTCCTGGGAAAAGTGGCGGAGAAGAAAGCTCATGCTGAGGCCTTAAAGTTCGATGTAAGTTATAGAGATAAAGTGCAGAAAGGAGCCGCTCTGGAGGAAGAGCTGGATCGCTCGCAAAAGGCGAAGGAACAACAGAAAAGCCGGTGCGATGAGCTTTCGAATGCTATTGAACGACAAGAGAGTGAGCTTGGAGGCTTAGAAAAGTCAGGTCTCAAATTATATAGTGAAATGGAAGCGGCGAGAGCTTTATATAATCAGCACAAGGGAATTAAGCGGTGGGACAGGAATGACATACTAAAAGCTGAGACAAGATATTATGCTATAAAGTCAATCACTGATGCTCTGAAGCTCAAGCACAGAGATGTTGAGCAGTTAGAGCTGAAGCTGTCTGAATATAATAAGCAGCTTCAAGCGCTGGAGAGGAAAATGCATGGACTTAGTATCCAGAAGGCGGATAATCAAGGGGAGCTTGACAAGAGTCGAACTTCCCTTGAGGAGAAGAAGAAGGAGCAGGAGAGGAATACTGCGCTGTTATTGGCGCAGAACCTGAAGGAGAATGAGCCGTGTCCTGTTTGCGGGTCTACGGCACATCCACATCCGGCTGCTCATTTAGAGGGTGCTGATGCAGCAACAAGCGTAGAGGCAGTCAAAGAACTGAATTCCATGATTGAAAAGCTCGATTTGGAATGCAGAGTTCTGGAAAATGAAGGCATAAAGCTTTCTGAACAGCATAATAATTTAAGAAATCAAAAAGAAGCCTTGAGGGCTGATGTAATAGCTAAGCAAGATGAGCAAAAGGAGCTGCAGAACAAGCTCCCTGAAGAATATCAGGAATTGTCCATTACTTTGATAGAGGGCACTCTTGATAAAATGTCGGGAGAGAAGCAGGAAAGGCTCAAGGCTATCGAAGATTGGGAGAACAAGCTTGTGGATTTGGAAGCAGCACAGAAAAAGGCAGCTGAAGAGTATAACCTTTACCAGGTGGAAAGCAGCGGAAAGCGCTCGCAGCTTGAAGCAAACAGGAAGCACCTTGAGGAGCTGAGGAAGGTTTATATTGAGGTTGAGAAGGATTGCTGCACTAAGAAGGAAGCCTATGATGGTATTGTAAGGAGCTTGGGAGTTAGCAGTATGAATGGTGAGCTGCGAAGAATACAGAACAATGACCGTGAGGCGGAGAGCCTTCATAGAGAGATAGAAAGCCTTGAAAATAGTGTGGCAGGGAAAAGAAAAGAAATAGAGAAAGCTGAAGAGTCGAAAGCACTTGATATGGAGAAGCTTTCTGAAAATACGGCTGAGGGCAGAGGTTTCAAATACCAGAAGGAGGAGAAGGAGAAAGAAATCCAAGCTCTAATAGGAAATAAGGATATAAAGACAGAAATGGCAAAGACCGAGGAAGAAATGGATTCCTTAACCGGGGGGGAACAAAAAGCTCAGGAATACGTCAATATTGTCAGGGAAAGATACGAAAAGACTATTAAGGATAAAAAGGTATTTGAGAAGCAGAGGGAGATATATGAAGAAAAGCTGAGGAGTGATACTGAGAGGCTGGAAAAGGGGCTTGTGGACAAAGGTTTCATTTCGGTGCAAGCGGTAGAGGATGCGTTTATACCGAAGGAAAGCTTGGAACAACAGGAAACCACAGTAAAGGAATACGAAGAGCAAGTGAGCAGCAGACAAGCACACAAAGCGTTAATAGATAAGAAGCTGTCAGGAAGGAGCATCACAGAAGATCTGTGGAGGGAAATCAGCCTCAGGTATGAGGAGCTGAAGCTCGAAAAGGAAAATAGTATAGCGATATATGAAAGTGCGAAAAACAGGTTTGAAACAATCAAGTCCAATTATGCAAATTGGCTTTCCCTTGGTAAGGAGCTGCAGGAGCACTCCAGAAAAAAAGAGCATCTCGAGCAGTTTAAGAATCTTCTTAAAGGCAATGGCTTTATAGAGTATATATCTGAGGAACGTCTAAGGTACATAGCGAAGGAAGCCTCTGAAACATTAGGCACTCTGACCAGACATAGGTATGGCCTGGAATTGGATATGGAGAATGGGTTTGTTATCAGGGATGACTCTAACGGGGGAATGCGCAGGCTTGTAACCTCGCTGTCCGGGGGTGAAACATTTTTGGCCTCTCTGGCACTTGCCCTTGCGTTATCATCTCAGATACAGCTCAAAGGACAGAGCCCGCTTGAGTTCTTTTTCCTTGACGAAGGCTTCGGAACGTTAGACAGCAGTCTTCTCGATACAGTAATAGATGCACTGGAAAGATTGAGCACCCAGAAAAGAGTAATCGGGCTTATCAGTCATGTGCCGGAAATGAAGAGCAGGATTACAAGGAGACTTGTAGTGGAAGCTCCGGTCATCAATGTTTCAGGAAGCAGGGTTTCTATAGAAAAGGCTTAAAAAATATGTCGGAAACTTGTTATTTCCCGGGAAATTTAAGAGAAAATGTTTAACCCGGTATTTATGTAAAGGAGGTAATTATGAATCAGGAAAACAAAAAATACATTGCTTTAATTTTAGTTGCAGTTATACTCGCTGCAGGCCTTATAGCATCAACATTTATAGTAACTGATGGCTTGGTAGAGATAAAGGGGAACAGATCTATAACCGTTGCGGGTTCTGCGAAACAGCAAATAAAGTCAGACCTTATCGTATGGAAAGGAAACTACTCCTGTCAGTCGAACTTGATGGCAGAGGCCTATGCCAAGCTTAAGGTAGACTCAGAAAAGGTAAGGAAGTATTTGCTGGGCAAAGGTCTCACTGAAAAGGACCTTGTATTCTCATCCATAGATACGAGCCCGGTATACGAGGTAAACTTCAATGGGCAGTATACTAATAATATCATTGCTTACAGGCTTAACCAGCGGGTAGAGATAAGCTCCAGCGATGTTGACAAGATAAGCCAAATCTCAAGGGAAGCTACAGAGCTTATTAACGATGGAGTGGAGTTTCAATCCTATCCTCCTCAGTACTTCTATACCAAAATCGCTGACTTGAAGGTCAGCATGCTTGCAGAGGCTACCAAGGATGCAAAAAATAGGGCTGAGCAGATAGCTCAGAATACCGGCAGTAAAATAGGCGCCTTAAAATCAGCAAAAATGGGTGTGTTCCAGATTACGCCTTTATATTCAACAGAAGTAGCTGATTACGGAATAAATGATACATCTTCACTGGAAAAAGAGATAACTGCTGTAGTAACGTGCACCTTCGAAATGAAATAGAGAAAAACAGGGGGTTAACAAATGGGGAAAATACTATGTTTTGTTTACAATGATATGGCGGATTTTGAGCTTACACTGGCGACTCACTTTGCAGGCCATTATGCAGGCAGAGAGATAGTTCCTATAGCATACGATAAGGCTGCGGTTGCCGCAAAACCCGGACTGCTTTATTTTCCGAAGGCAACAGTCACGGAAGCTTTACAGCTTGAGGATGTGGATGGTCTGATTATTCCTGGAGGCTGGAACAGCGAGCAAAGACCAGAGCTTACTGAGCTTATTAGAAGGCTTGACGGAGAAAACAAGCTATTGGCTGCTATATGTGCTGGACCTCAGTATTTTGCGAGGGCTGGAGTGCTGGGAAACCACAAGTATACTACTACTCTTACAACTGAAGAATTGAAGGAAAGCGGGGAAGTGGATTTCTTTCCTAGATATAACTTCCTGGATGAGAAAATAGTGAGAGACAGGAATATGATAACAGCAGTAGGTGTTGCATTCGTAGATTTTGCGGTGGAAATCGGTGACTATTTGGGAATATATGAGAAACCAGAAGAAAAGAAAGAATATTCAGATGCATATAAGGGACTCTTATAACTCTAGGGATAGTATTTCGCCTTGCACGTCTTGTCTTGCTTCCAGGCATTTCCAGTGAGGTATGTAATAATTTGTGTTTGGTTAAAATAATCCAGTAGTTACAATATTAAAATACTACTGGAGGATTGATGCCTGTATGGATAAAGTCAGCGGGATACTTAAGTTTGCAGCCAGGATGGAGAAGGATGCAAGGGATTTCTATAACTACTACGGGGATAAGGTGAAATCTAAGGAGTTAAGAGAAATATTCAACAAGATGGCTAGTATCGAAGAACTGCACCATGAGTATTTGACCAAACGGTATGAGGGGCTTATGCAAAAGGAACCGCCTAAGGAGCTGGCATGGAATATAGCCAGCGACCTTGCAATGAAAGACCCCCATATTCTTGCGGATACCTCGAACATACTCGGGGAAAACGAGAATGGAATTTCTGACCTTATGGTTATTAGGATGGCATATCTCATCGAGAAGGAATTCGAGGAATTCTACAAGAATGCGGTCAAAATTGCAGATGATGAGGTCGCCAAGAAAATTCTGACTGAGCTCTCAGTCTGGGAGGGTCAGCACAAGGATTACTTCGAGAAGCAGTATGAACAACTTCTTAGTAAGAACTGGGAAGATGCGGCATCTATACTGTTTGCAAAATAAACGCGATAAAACGATACTTTTAAGTATCGTTTTTTTATTGTTAATGGTGCACATATTCCACAACTATAAAATAATACAAGGGTCGAATACATTTTGACTTGAAGGAATAAATATAATAGAATTATAATATCAAATTTAAATTCACCTGTAAGGGGAGGTAGTAAATTGATCAAGGATTTGAATGAAATGAGAAATAGCTTTTTAGAGCTGGTGAAGAGGATTAAATACTATAATGACGCATTGTCAGTACTTTATTGGGATCTAAGAACAGGAGCCCCAAGAAAAGGCGTACCCCAAAGGGCTGAAGTCATTGGCATGCTGTCAGCAGAAGCCTTCAAGCTTTCTACCTCGACTGAGATGGAGGAATACCTGGCATACTTTGATGAGCCTGGCAATAAGGTCAGGCTGGACCATATAATGAAAGCCGTAGTAAAGGAATGCAGGAAGGAATTTGATAAATACAAGAAAATTCCAGCAGATAAATATAAGGAATATGTGATACTGACGTCTGAAGCAGAATCTGTATGGGAGGAAGCAAAGAACAGCAGCGACTTCGAGTTGTTCAGGCCTTATCTTGAGAAAATAGTTGATTTCAACATGGAGTTCATTGAGCTATGGGGTTATAAGGATAATAAGTACAACACTCTGCTGGATTTCTATGAGCCAGGAATGACAGTTGACAAACTGGATCTGATATTTGATGAACTGCGAAGCAAGATAGTGCCTTTGGTAGCAAGGATAAAGGAGTCTCCTAACCAGCCTGAGGAGGAGTTGTTGAAGCAGTATTTTGATATGGCAAAGCAGGAGGAGTTCAGCCTGTATATACTGGAAATGATGGGTTATGACTTTGAAGCGGGAAGGCTTGATGAAAGTGAGCATCCCTTCACTATTGGGATAGGTCCTGGAGATGTGAGAATAACCACTCACTACTATTCCAACGATTGCATCAGCGCCCTTATGAGTGCCTTGCATGAGGGGGGACACGCACTGTACGAGCAAAACATTTCTGATGAGTTAAATGGCACACCGCTTTACACCGGAACCTCCTCAGGAATACATGAGTCACAGTCAAGGTTCTGGGAAAACATAATCGGAAGAAGCCGCAGCTTCTGGGAAAGGTACTACGAGGAGCTTCAGAATGTATTCCCGGATCAGCTTAAGGATGTAGCTCTTGAGAAGTTCTATAGAGCCATAAACAAGGTGGAGCCCTCCCTTATCAGGGTTGAAGCTGATGAGGTCACATATAACCTCCACGTCATGATAAGGTATGAAATTGAGAAGGCTCTCATGAACAAGGAAATAAAGGTGTCAGACCTGCCAAGGGTCTGGAATGAGAAGATGCAGGAATATCTGGGGATAATGCCGCCTAATAATGCCCAAGGCGTCCTGCAGGATGTGCACTGGGCAGGAGGAAGCTTCGGATATTTCCCCTCCTATGCCTTGGGCAACATCTATTCAGCACAGCTGTATAATACAGCAAGGAAGGAAATCAAGGATTTTGATGCGCTTGTGGAAAGCGGCGAGCTTATAAAGATAAAAGAATGGCTTTCAGAAAAGATACACAAGTATGGCAAACTGCTTGAACCGTCAGAAATATTGAAGGAAGTCACCGGCGAGGAGATCAATCCCAAGTACCTGATAGATTATCTGGAGAATAAATACAAGGAAATATATAAGCTCTAAAAAATGCTGTCGTGAGTAAAAGCGGTTAATGATAAATCTCCAAAATAAGAACAGCCATGTCAATAGCCACATATGAGTATACAGAAATTGATGGCACTAATTCACTCCGCCTAAGAAAAGTCTAACGCCTTCCAATATCCAGACCTGGACGTGGAAGGCTTGCTTCGGCGTCCTGCCTCGCATACGACTTTTCTAAGGCTCCGCTTCTAAGTGCCATTAACAATTTCTGTATAGACATACTTAGGCTATTGATATGGCTGTTCTACCAATTAGTTACTAAGTAGATGAAAGCTATGTAACGATATATGGAAGCATTAGCTTTGTATATCAGCGAACACTTATAAGTCTTTGGGTAACAGAATAGAGCTTGATACGTAGGAAAATTCGTAAGATTTACGTGATGTAAATCTAGCACATACCAACAGGACGTTGGGTTTATGTGCGTTAGAATTTTACAAGTATCAAGCTCTAATTCTGTCCAAAGCTTATATTGTGTGAGTCGATATACAAAGTTAATGCTTCTATGTTGCTATGACATGGCTGTTCTTATTTTGGTGGTCTGTCGACTATTTCATAACATCGAAGTATTGATATGCTTTTCAGCCTCTTCTACAGGAAGAGGTTTACTTATATAAAAGCCTTGAAGCTCGTCACAATCCAATTGCTGCAGCAGCAATAGCTGTTCCCTGGTTTCCACCCCTTCAGCGATTACTTTAAGATTCAAGGTATGAGCCACGTCTATTATAGCTTTTACGATAGCATAGGTGTTCTTGTCCTCAAGGATATCAGCTACGAAGCTCTGATCAATTTTCAAGAAATTTATAGGGAAATGCTTCAAATAGTTAAGAGATGAATAGCCTGTCCCAAAATCATCAATGGATATACTGACACCCATATTGATGAGCTTGCCCAGAGTATTTACAGTAAACTTAAGGTTTTCCATCGCGGCCGTTTCTGTTATCTCAAGCTCGAGACATGAGGAATCAAGTCCCTTCTCACTAAGTACATTCATAATAATCTCAGGAAGGTGCTGTTCTTTGAACTGCCAAGCAGAAAGGTTGACTGCAAGGCGAAGATTGGTAAATCCAAGCTCGCGCCAAGTCTTAAGCTGGGTGCAGGCGCTATTAAGCACCCATTCGTCCACATACTTGATGAGGCCTGTTTCCTCTGCCATAGGTATAAAATCAGCAGGATAAAGAAGTCCCTTTTCCGGATGCTGCCATCTGACAAGGGCTTCCATACCCGCCAGCTCACCAGTTTTGCCATCTACCTTAGGTTGGTAATGAAGCACCAGTTCACCATTATCTATAGCATGGCGTAGGCCTTTTAACAGGTTGTACTTTTCCAGGGTATTATGATTTATGTCATTCGAGTATACCTGATAATTGTTCCTGCCACTTTCTTTTACACGATACATTGCTGAAGCTGCATTTCTGAGTATTACATGGGTTTCGATGCCATGGTCAGGATATGCCGCTATTCCTATGCTGGGTGAAATAAACAGCTCATGACTTTGTATTATGAAAGCCTCGCTGAATGCATCCAATATGTTCATAGCGCAGAGTACAGCATCATGAGTACTGCCAATTCCGCTAAGCAGTACCGCAAATTCGTCACCGCCCATTCTGGCTAAAAAGGAGGTCTCGGGTACTGTTTTTGCAAGTCTGCCGGCTGCGCTCTGAAGGAGCTTGTCACCTATATTATGTCCGAGTGTATCGTTTATGTTCTTAAACATGTCCAAATCGAGGAACAATACTGCCGCAGGGGTACTTACTTCTGAGGCACCTTCAAAAGCTTCGTTAAGCCGATCATAGAAAAGCTTACGATTCGGTAGAAGTGTCAGCGTATCATAATGGATCTTGTCTTTAACTTTCTCTTCCATGTTTATCGTACCTGAATATAAAAATTTCCTTTTACTGCCAAATCTAAAAACCAAAACGACACACCTCCCGATAGCTTTTGAGTTTTTTGTCCCTACATATATATTTCGGCATTATCATTCTGAATTTTAAGTTAATTCATAAGAATTCAATAAATAGTATTATTATACTTAACTATAGTATTGACAACAAGGCGTATTCTGTATTATATTAAGTGAAAACCAACTTTAAACATAATTATGGAGCTGATTTTATGAATACCATTAATTGTATGACAAATAGAATGCATCATCATAGGCAGAGCGCTTAAGCCTTTTTGGAAATTTTCCATGGGCATGAGTGCTGTTTGCGCTTGTGCCTATGGGATGCGATATTAAAAACCCCGTAGGTTAATTAAACCTACGGGGTTTTGTTTTTTAGAAAATTTCAATAGTTGTAGGGGCGAACACTGTTCGCCCGTACATTTTAATTTAAATGAGAACAAGGAGAGGGATTAACTATGCAAAGTTTTGGAATTCCTCAGGGTATGAGGGATATTCTTACTGATGAAAGCAGCAAAAGAACTATATTGCAGGAGAGGCTGCTGCATTATATGCAGTCCTGCGGATTTTGCCGTATAGAAACACCGCTGTTTGAGTATTATGAGCTATTTTCCGGTGATATATCACCGGTTGATGATGAAAGTATCATAAAAACAATAGACAGTGACGGGAAGGTAGTGGTTCTAAGGCCTGACATGACAATTCCAACAGTAAGGGTTGTTGCCACAAAGCTGAAGGGGCAGCAAAAGCCTTTAAAGCTGTTTTATGTGGGAAATGTATACAGGGCAGATAAGAAAAACCGAGGGACAGGGAGAGAATTTTGCCAGGTTGGGGCGGAGATATACGGATGTTCCGGTAAGTGGTTGGATTTAGAAATCATAGGGATGGCAAAGGAAAGCTTCAGAGAAGCCTCAGTAACAAACTACAAGATTGATATAGGACATGTAGGAATAATCAAAGGTATTTTCGAAGAGCTAGCCATAGCAGAAGAAAAGAAAGTCTATATTATAGACCTGATTGGCAAAAAGAATCTGGTAGAACTTGAAAAAGAGGTATCCACCCTTTCAATTAGCAGCAGGCATAAGGAAATAATCTGTAAGCTGCCGCGTTTTTTTGGGAGACCCGAGGACATTTTCAAAAGTATTGATGAAATTATAATCAATGATACTGTGAGGGAATCAGCTGACCATCTTTTTGAAGTATGTGAGAAAAGCAGAGAAATGGGTTTGGAGGCCAATCTTATAATAGACGTTGGGATGACAGGGAATATGAAGTATTATACCGGGTTGATTTTTAAGGCATATGCCCAGGGAACCGGCGATGTGGTGATTTCGGGAGGCAGATATGATGATTTGCTTGGGAAACTGGGTTTAAATACAACTGCAGCAGGGTTTGCAATATATGTTGACAGTATGATTGAAGCAGCAGCAGTGGAGAACATGAAGCAGCAGAGGGAACACAAGATATTAGCCATCTTTAGTGACAACAGCTTCATTGAAGCTTTGAGGTATTCTGAAAGCCGCAGAAAAGACGGAATAACCGTAAACCTGATAAACTGTCTGGACATATCCGATCCTGAGCAATACTGCAGGCAATACGGTTATGATGAGATATTAAATTTTAAGTAGAAGGGAGTGATGGAAATGCTGAAGGTAGCTATCGCAAAAGGCAGAGTGGCTGAAAAGGTAAGTGAGCTTCTGCTTGATACAAGTGACTACGGAAATATAATTGATTTAAACTCCAGAAAGCTAGTTTTTATCAATAAGGATAACGAAATAGAATTTTTTATGGTAAAGCCTTCTGACATTCCTGTATATGTAGGAAGTGGGGCGGCAGATATAGGCATTGTAGGGAAAGATGTACTTATGGAGACTCAAAACCAGGTATATGAAATACTGGACTTGAAAACCTGCAGCTGCAGGATGGTCTTGGCAGGCCCTTCTGAGAAGCAGCAGGTGAGACCTATAGTTAGAAAAATCGCTACCAAATATCCTAGAATAGCGGCGGAATATTTTAACAGCAAATCAGAGCCTGTAGAGATAATAAAGCTGGACGGCTCAATAGAACTTGCTCCCATTGTCGGATTATCGGATGCAATAGTTGATATTGTTGAAAGCGGAAAGACCTTGAAGGAAAACGGACTGGTAGTTTATGAGAAAATTTGTGATATAACTGCGAGAATGATAGTGAATAGGGTCAGCTACAAGATGAAAAACAAAAGTATAAGCACCTTTGTAGCAGCTATAAGTACGGCCATTGAAGGAGGTGAGACCCGTGCTGAGAATATTGTCATGGGATGACAAAAGCAGTATGGAGAGCTTTTTAGGACAAAAGAGCTATAGCTTCATACCTGAAGAAGTGACTGCTGCAGTAAAAAAAATAGTACAAGATGTCAGGGACAGAGGGGACAAGGCAGTCCTTGAGTACAGCAGAAGGTTTGATAATGTGAAGGATATAGAGGATTTCAGGGTTAGTGCCAATGCCTTGGGGGCTGCTGCAAGGGAAGTAGATAAAAGCTTCATAGTAGCTATCAGTAAGAGTATAGCTAATGTGAAAAGATTTCACAAAGAGATGGGCGACAAGGATTTCAACATAGTGACGGATAACGGCAGCGTGCTGGGCAGCAGGGTTACTGCCATAGACAAGGCTGCAATATACGTACCCGGCGGAAAAGCCTCATACCCTTCAACTGTGGTAATGTGCGCAGTGCCAGCCATAATTGCAGGAGTCAGAGAAATAATCATATTGACCCCTCCTTCTGAGGATGGTGATATCAATCCATATGTAGCAGTGACAGCAAAGCTTCTTGGGATTGACAAGGTCTTTCGGATAGGCGGGGCTCAAGCGGTGGCAGCAGCAGCTTTTGGCACCAAGACTGTGCCAAAGGTCGACAAGATTGTAGGGCCGGGGAATGCATACGTAGCAGCTGCAAAGAGAGAAGTATACGGATTTGTAGATATTGACATGATAGCGGGGCCCAGCGAAATTGCGGTAGTAGCAGACAGCAGCGCTAATGCACGCTGGGTTGCAGCTGATGTTCTATCTCAGGCAGAGCATGATGAAATGGCCAGATGTTTTCTGGTTACTGACTCTGAAGCTTTTGCAGTCAGGGTAAATGCTGAAATAGAAAGACAGCTTGCAGGTATGAAAAGACAGAGCATAATTAGCCATGCACTGGCAAATAATTCGGCAGCTATTGTGGTTGATAACATAGAGAAGTCCGCGGATATAATAAATAAAATTGCTCCGGAACATTTGGAAATAATAACGGAAAACCCCTTCAGAATATTGAAGGATATCAAAAACGCAGGAGCTATTTTCCTTGGAGGTTATTCCACAGAGCCCATAGGTGATTACATCGCAGGTCCCAATCATGTCCTGCCTACCTATGGTACCGCAGCTTTCTTTTCACCCCTTTCAACCAGGGATTTTCAGAAAAGATCAAGCTTAATATATTACAGCAAAGAGGACTTGGAGGCCTTTGGGCCTGCTGCTATGAAAATTGCTGAAGCGGAAGGCTTGGAAGCCCATGCAAACGCATTGAAAGTGAGGCTTCAAAATGATAGATAAGTTAGTGTCAAAAAGAGCGCTTGAGCTTGAATGCTATAAGGTGGAATCAAAGACACAGGGCATAGCTCTTGATAAAAACGAAATACCTTGGAGTTTGAGTAATAAAGTGGAGGAAGCTCTCATTAAAAAGATTAAAACAATGGAGTTCAACCGATACCCGGATAGTGACTGTACAGACCTCAAAACAGCGATTTCAAGGTATACAGGCATTGGTGCTGAATCAATAAGCGTAGGCAACGGCTCTGACGAACTTATACATATGGTGCTTCAGGCCTTTATAGACCCGGGTGACACTATAGCTGTCCATAATCCTACCTTCTCAATGTATAAGATATATGGAACAATCTGCGGCGCCAGAATATGGGAGTATAACATGGACAGCGATTTTGAAATCAAGCTTGATGAATTTATCGATTGCCTTGAAAAAGAAAAACCTAAGGTTGTCTTTGTATGCAACCCCAACAATCCTACCGGCAGAAGGCTTGAATTATCAGAGATAGAACAGATATTGAGGAAGGTCAATGGTATTGTACTTGTGGATGAGGCATACTTTGAGTTTTCAGGCTTGACTGCTGCAGGACTTCTTTCCAGATATGACAACCTCATAATACTGAGGACATTCTCTAAGGCTCTTGGATTAGCAGCATTAAGAGTAGGATATATGCTAGCCTGCCCATCGGTCATAAGCTATATTGACAGAGTTCGTTCACCATTCAATGTAAATACGTTTGCACAAGCTGCAGCAGTAGAGGTTTTGGAAAACCTCGATACAGTGACAGAAAGAATTGAAATATTAAAAATTGAGAGAAAAAGACTTGCTGAACTGCTTACATCTCTTGAAAACCTTCAGTGCTTTGAATCCTGGAGTAATTTCATTCTGATACGCTCCCCATATGCGGTCGAAATATATAGGAGACTTCAAGCAGCAGAGATTCATATTAAAAGTTTTCCCAACTCTATACTTAAAGACTGTCTGCGGGTTACAATCGGCAGCCGCTTAGAAAATGACAAGTTCTATGAAATTGTTAAGGAGGTGCTGTATGAAGGAGCCTAATGAAGAAAGGACTGCGGAATTATCCAGAAAGACAAATGAGACTGAGGTTTATATAAATATAAACCTGGATGGAAGCGGAAAGTATGATATAGATACAGGTGCTCCTTTTTTCGACCACATGCTGGAGCAGCTGAGCCTGCACAGCGGTTTTGACCTTGTTGTCAAGGCAAAGGGGGATATAAAGGTAGATTTGCACCATACTGTGGAGGATGTGGGAATAGTTTTGGGAAAGCTGCTGTATGAATGCACCAGGGATAAGGTCAGTATTGCAAGGTATGGCAGTATAATGCTTCCCATGGATGACTCTCTTTGTACGACAGCGGTGGATTTTTGCGGGAGGGCAAATCTTGTATACAACTGCAGTACACTGCAAGGCTGTATAGGGGATTTTGACACAGAGAATGTTAAAGAATTTTTCAAAGCACTTGTAAGTAATTCTTTCATTACCTTGCATATAAACCTGCTGTACGGAGAAAATCTCCACCACAATGCTGAATGCATTTTTAAGTCGGTGGCAAGAGCTTTAAAAGAGGCGGCGGGCAGGAGCCCTTCGATTGGTGTACCCTCTACAAAGGGGTGTGTATAGGCTATGAAGCTGGGAATTGTTGATTATGGTGTTGGTAATATATACAGCCTGAAAAAGGCATTTGAGTATATAGGTGTTGATGCAGTTGTATCAAAGGATGCAAAAGTGCTTGACAGCTGTGCGGGAATCGTTTTGCCGGGAGTCGGAGCTTTTAGCGATGCTTGCGCTAATATATCAGAAAATGGCTTGGAGGATATAATTCTAGGCCAGGTCGCTAAAGGAAAATTGATAATGGGAATTTGCCTAGGAATGCAGCTACTGTTTGATTACAGTACAGAAGGGGCTGTGACCAAAGGATTGGGGCTCCTTAAAGGCTGGGTAGACAGAATTCCCGGCAGCGTTAAGGTTCCTCATATGGGCTGGAATACCCTGCAAAATAAAAATGAATGTAAGGTGCTTTCGGGGATTAAGGATGGAGCCTATGTATACTACGTACATTCCTACTATGCAAGAGCAGAGGATAGCGCCAATATATGCGCTGTCAGCAGCTATGGAGACGATATACCCGCAGTTGTGAAAAAGGACAATATTTTAGGTATGCAGTTTCACCCCGAAAAAAGTGGTGAGACTGGGTTAACTATATTGAATAATATTAAGGAGATGTTGATATGAGAATTTATCCGGCAGTTGATATTTATGATGGGAAATGTGTGAGACTTAAAGAGGGAAGTCTTGAAAAGAAGGAAATATTTTATGAAAACCCGGTAGATGCAGCAAAAATGTGGGAGCAGAAGGGTGCTGCGGCTTTGCACATTATTGACCTGAATGGTGCTTTCAGCGGGAAAACGGGAAATAGAGCTGCAGTTGAGAAAATAATAAATTCAGTAAGAATTCCCGTACAAATCGGAGGAGGACTTAGGAGCATTGCAGACTTAACAGAGGCTTTGAATATAGGAGCAGCAAAAGTCATTATAGGTACCGGTGCGGTATTGGATGAAGAACTTCTGGAAAATGGCATTGAGAGATATCTGGATAAGATTGCAGTCAGCATTGATGCCGTAGATGGCTTTGTTGCTATAAAAGGCTGGGTGAATGTGAGCGAATTCAGTGCTTATAACTTCGCAAGCAAAATTGTCGGCAAAGGCTGCAAGAATATAATATACACTGATATTTCCAGGGATGGAACAATGAGCGGACCTAACCTTGATGGTATAGAGAAAATGTGCAATGTTGAGGGAGCAAGAATAACCGCCTCCGGAGGGGTAAGGAGTATAGACGACCTTCTGGCAATTAAGCGTACAGGCGCAGAGGGAGCAATAATAGGCAAAGCCTTGTATGCCGGAGTCATAAAGCTAGAGGATGCCCTTAAGGCTGTGGAGGGGTAATATGCTGGCTAAAAGGATTATACCTTGCCTTGATGTAAAGAACGGAAGGGTAGTCAAAGGTGTTGGGTTTAATAACCTCAGAGAAGCAGGAGATCCTGTTGAAGCAGCAAGAATGTATAATGCTGCAGGAGCGGATGAGCTTGTTTTTCTGGACATCACTGCCTCTATAGAGAGTAGAAGTACTATGCTTGATGTGGTGAAGGCAACTGCAAGGGATGTATTCATACCCCTCACGGTAGGGGGAGGTATAGGCAGCCTTGGTGACATTGAGGCACTTCTGCACGCCGGCGCAGATAAGATATCCCTAAACAGCGCTGCGGTAAAGCAGCCTGAACTGATTGAAGAAGCGGCAAAGAGATATGGAAGCCAGTGTATTGTTGTTGCGGTTGATGCAAAGCTTAGGGAAGGAGCAGCCGGGTGGGAGGTATATATTCACGGGGGCAGAACCAACATGGGCATTGATGTGCTGGAATGGTGCAAAGTTGTTTATGAACTGGGAGCCGGAGAGATACTTCTTACCAGCATAGATGCCGACGGTTCTAAGGAAGGCTATGATATCTCCTTAACCTCCAAGGTTGCAGAAACGGTCAATATACCGGTCATAGCTTCGGGGGGAGCAGGCAGCAAAGGGGACTTTTATCAGGTGCTTACAACAGGCAAGGCGGATGCCGCGCTGGCAGCTTCACTGTTTCACTATGGTCATCTGGCTATAAGAGATTTAAAGGCTTATCTGTCTTTAGCGGGAGTAAGCGTAAGAATATAATTGATTGGAGAAGTTCATATGTTTATTGATGATATAAAATTCAACGAGAAAGGCTTGGTGCCTGCGATAGTACAGGACTATAAAACAGGTGAAGTGCTGATGCAGGCATACATGAGCAAGGAAAGCCTGGAAAAAACATTAGAATCAGGGCGTTCATGGTTTTACAGCAGAAGCAGGGATGAACTATGGCAAAAAGGGGCAACCTCAGGAAACACTCAGGAGGTTAAGGAGATATTACTTGACTGTGACGGAGATTGCCTGCTTATAAAGGTGAAGCAGAAGGGCGCAGCCTGCCATACGGGAAATAAAAGCTGCTTTTACAGAAGCATATTGGTGGCTGACGAAAGTACAGGAGCTGCAAATATTGGAGCGGTCCTTGAAGAACTGTATAGGAAGGTAGGGGAGAGGCAGGAAAATCCGATACCGAACTCATATACCTGCTATCTTTTTGATAAAGGCATTGATAAGATATTGAAGAAAGTGGGAGAGGAAAGTACAGAGGTAGTGATAGCGGCAAAGAATGAAAACAAGAAAGAAATCATTTATGAAATATCCGATTTGCTTTATCATTTAACTGTATTAATGAAATATATGGATGTATGTCTTGAGGATATTGCGGGTGAACTTTATAAGAGATTCAAGTAAATAGTTTCCGACAGTTCACTAATAGCACCGCTCCGCATAATATAGTTATTACGGAGGAAGGTGTGATTATGAACTATGTTGTGATAATGTGCGGAGGTTCGGGGAGCAGGTTCTGGCCTAAAAGCAGAAAAATGTATCCCAAGCAGTTCTTGAATACTGTAGGAGAAAGGACAATGATCCAGCTTACTGTGGACAGGATCAGTAAGTTCATTCCCCTGGAGAATATATATATGGTGACAAACAAATGCCATGTAAACACTATAAAGGAACAAGTGCCGCAAATACTTGAGGAAAATCTCATAATCGAACCCATGATAAAAGAGACAGCCGCCTGCATAGGTTATTCGGCTGTGAAGCTATTGAAAAATGACCCTGAAGCGGTTATGATTGTACTTCCTTCTGACCACTATATAGAGGATGAAGTGAAATTCATGGAAACCCTGAAGCAGGGGTTGGATATAGCATGTCGGGACAGCTGCCTTGTAACTATGGGAATAAGGCCTACCAGGCCGGAAACGGCTTATGGCTATATTGAAACGGGGAAAAGCATAGAAGGTATTTTGAAAATACCGACTTATAAAATAAAAAGATTTACAGAAAAGCCAAATAGGGAAAAAGCACAGGAGTTCATTGATAAAGGAACTTATCTCTGGAACAGCGGGATGTTCATTTGGAAAGCGGCTGTGCTGCTTAAACAGTATAAAAAGTTCCTTCCGGATATGTATCAATGCCTGAAGCGAATGGGTGAGTATATAGGCACCCCTGAGGAAGCCGAGATAGTTGAAGAAGAATATCACAAGATTGATGGTATATCAATTGACTATGGAATATTGGAGAAGACATGGGATGTATATGTTATGGAGAGCAGCTTTTCCTGGGACGATATAGGCAATTGGACTGCTCTTGAAAGATATATGTATAAGGATGAGAACGGCAATTCAATTAAGGGTGAGCACACGGTATTGGATACCCACAACTGCATATTGTATGGCGAAAAGCGGCTTATCGCCGCATTGGGGGTTGAGGATCTTATAATTGTAGAAACGGAAGATGTGATCCTGGTATGCAAAAAGGACAGAGATCAGGACATCAAGCTTTTAATCAAAGAGCTTCAAAAAGATAAGGAAAATATTAAATATGTATAAACATATAAAATGGGGATGTAATGAAGCTTAAAGTTTCGTTACATCCCCATTTTATGAATATCTTTTATTTCATACTTTTCGCATATGTGTCAGGTTTATGAATTATTGACATTATGTAAAATGCGAGGTACAATTATGAAAATGGTATACCGAACAGCGTTCACATATGCGAACGGAATAGGGGGAGAGTATTATAAAAATAAACAAATCTGCCTCAAGAGCAATAGACATAATTGATTTTATTGCAAAGCAGGATAGCTCCGTGACTATAACAGAGATAAGCCATAAGCTTGGCATACCTAAGAGCAGTACGTTTGAGCTATTATATACTCTGCTGGAAAAAGGCTACTTACAAATTGAGGACGAGAACCTTAAGACATTCAAATTAGGGATAAAACTTTTTCAATCAGGAACAGCTTATCTGAAAAAAATGGATTTAAACAGAGAGGCACGTCCCTTACTGGAAGATATGATGAAGAATTCGGGTGAAACTGTATTTTTAGCGGTAGAGGTTAATGGAATGACAGTGTACCTGGACAAAGTGGAAGGTTCTTCATCAACCAGGACTACCTCCGTGCTGGGCTCCAGCAACCCAATGTATTGTACAGGCCTTGGGAAGGCCTTGCTAGCCGCTTACTCAGACAATAGGATAAAAGAGATAACAGGGGGAAGCGAGCTTCCTTTAATAACCGAATATACAATAAAGTCTTATGATGAATTAATAGTTGATTTAAAAGGCATACGCAGTAGGGGATATGCAATAGACGACAGGGAAAATGAAGAAGATGTGTTTTGCGTTGCAGCACCTATTTATGATAGGTCGGGTAAACCTATTGCTGCTATAAGTATTGCAAGTCTGGCTTCGAAGATTAACAGCGACAGATTGGAGCAATTTGGTAAGTTAGTATCGGATACGGCTTTAGATATTTCTAAAAGGCTGGGATATGCAAGGGATAAGTTATATTTTTATTAAACATGGTTTTAGGTGAATATTGCAAGAAGGTGATGGTTACATGTATATTGCCACTATTGATACAGGAACGTCAAACACCAGGGTAAAGATATGGTATCAAGGTAAAGTTATATCAAGATCATTTGTTGAGGTAGGAGTTAGAGATACTGCGATTACCGGAAGCAAGACAAAATTATACCAAGGAGTAAAAAACGCAATAAAGATAGCGCTAGAGCAGAAGAACATGGAAGCTTCAGAGGTAGACTTATTCCTGGCTTCAGGGATGATTACTTCAAATGTTGGTTTATATGAGGTACCCCATGTTTGGGCACCTGCAGGGGTTGAAAAATTAGCAAAGTGCATGGTATCAGCTCAAATAGATGAGGTAATTGATAAACCTATATGGTTTGTTCCTGGAGTTAAAAATTGCTTGAAGAATATAGACCTAAAGAGTTGTGAAGAAATGGATATAATGAGGGGCGAAGAGGTAGAGACATTTGGAATCATAGAAAGCTTGAAAATAGAAGAAGCAGCTGTTGTCATTCTTCCCGGTTCCCATTCAAAATTTGTAAGAGTAACTAAGGACAAGCAGATTGCAGGATGTGTTACAACGTTGGCAGGGGAGCTATTATCAGCTTTAACAAATAATACAATTCTTGCTAATGCCCTTAATAATTCATTTGTTGAAAAGATAAATGAAGAATTAATTATTGCTGGAGCTAACTATTCAAGAAATGTGGGATTAAACAGAGCATGTTTTACAATCCGGATACTGGACCAGTTTACAACTTATTCAATTAACGATAAGGCTAACTTCTTACTAGGTGCAGTGCTGGAGAATGATTTATTTGCAGTTAAAAACAGTCATGCTTTAGAGATAAACCCAGAAGAGTCTGTAATAATAGGCGGCAGCGAGGTTTTAAAGAGAGCATTTGGGATATTAGTAAAAAATGATAGTTATTTTAATGGCAAGGTACATATGGTAGATGACGAATTAATGAAGGATATGGCTGGACTTGGTTCAATTGTGGTAGCAAAGGCCAGAGGACTTGTAAGGAGGGGTGAATAAGTGAGAAGCTCGGATGTATTTGGATTAATAAAAGATACAGGTATAGTAGCAATACTTAGAGGTATCGGAGAAGAGGAAGCGCTTCGTACGGTTGAAGCCCTCTGCAAGGCTGGAGTAAAGGCAATCGAGGTGACATTTAATACTCCTGGGGTTGATAAAATAATTTTATCTCTGCTTAGAAGCTTTAGCGGAGAAATAATTGTTGGGGCTGGCACTGTCACGAATCCTGCAAGTGCTGTAAGAGCTATAGAATGCGGTGCGGAGTTTGTACTTGCACCAAATACAGATGCTGAGGTCATAGCAATAGTTAAAAGGTATGGGAAAATCATGGTTCCTGGTGCTTATACAGCAACTGAAGTCTTAAAATGTTATGATTTTGGCGCCGATATAGTGAAGATTTTTCCGGCGTCGTCTGTAGGTCCGAAATATATAAGAGACTTAAGAGGGCCTTATGACTACATAGATATGATGCCTGTGGGTGGAGTAGATGTCGACAATGTGGGGGAATTCATTAAGGCAGGGTCAATAGCAGTAGGGGTTGGTGGAAGTTTAATTAGAAAAGACTTGCTGGCCAAAGAAAATTACAAGGCTATAGAGGAACTTGCTAAAAAATTCATTGATGAGATCAGCAAAGCTAGATAAAATATGCTGCAGGTCAGTTGAAGCGAGTCTCTTTTAGTAGGTCGTTTTTATTCCGCTAAGTTTAAAAATGAAATTTCATATTATGAATTGCAGTTTTATAATTTTATCTTGCAGAATTTTGTAAATGGTAGTAAAATAAATATATGAAATAATATTTCACATTGTGAAATATACGATATAACCTCATATACATCATATATGTAATAAGCCTTACCATTATATATATCTCAGCAAATATGGCAAATGCTAAATGATAAATAGTAAAACCGAAAGCATATATCAATTTATGAAAATATCTTATAGCTTAAATAAGAAGCATTCCTGTGATGAAACAAATTTGGAGATTAGATGGGAGGTGAACTTGCCGGTCTTTAGCAAATAGTTTCCAGGTACCTTGGTGTATTAAAATTATTTTATCAAAGGGAGGAAGAAAAGATGAAAAAAGTATTAAGTATTCTATTGGTTCTTATTATGACTCTATCTTTATTTGGATGCGGCTCAGCAGCGACAAGTGGTAACCCGAAAGAAATTAAAATAGGTGTTGTTAGTCCTATTTCAGGACAGTCAGCTATAGCCGGTGAGTACATAAAGAATGGTATCGAGCTTATTGCTGACCAATTGGCAAAAGATGGGGGACTTGATGTTAAAGGTACAAAAATACCTGTTAAGTTCTTATATGAAGACAATGAAGCAAAACCAGATGCAACTGCTAATGTATTTAGAAAGCTTATTGACCAGGACAAGGTTATTGCAATAGTTGGTCCTGACATGAGCAAATGCATACTTGCAGGCGGACCGATTGCCCAAGCTTCAAAGATTCCTGCCATCGGTACATTTACAACAAATGAAAAAGTAACTCAGATAGGGGATTTCCTTTTCAGAGCATGCTTTATAGATCCTTTCCAGGGAAAAGTTATGGCTCAGTATGCAGCAGATACAATTGGCGCTAAGACAGCAGCAATTTTATACAACAATGCTGATGACTATAGTAAAGGACTTATGGAGAATTTCAAAAAGGCCTTTGAGGAAAAAGGCGGAAAAGTTGTTGAGGCTCAGGCATATGGCGGAGCTGATGTAAAAGACTTTAACGCACAGCTTACAAAGATAAAAGCCGCAAACCCGGAAGTACTCTTTATGCCGAACCAGTTTGGTGAAGTACCGCTTCAGATGAAGCAGGCAAGGCAAATGGGAATAACTGCTCAGTTCCTGGGCGGAGATTCATGGGACAGCCCAGACGTACCAAATATCGCTGGAGTAGATATAGTTGAAGGTTCAGCATTTGACGCAGCTTTCTCTCCTGATGATCCAAGCCCGATTTGTAAGGATTTCGTAAAAAGATATAAAGATAAATATGGTAAGAACCCGAATTCAAATGCTGTTTTAGCATATGAAGCTGCTATGGTAGTACTGGAAGGCATAAAGAATGCTGAAACATTGGATGGACAGGGTGTAAGAGATGCTATGGCCAAGATAGAAAATCTTGAAGTGCCATCAGGAACAATAACATTCGATGCAAATAGAAACCCTGTTAAAGGTGCTGTCGTAAATGTATATAAGGGTGGAGTACCTTCTTACGTAACAACAATTAATCCAAATTAAAGGATAATAATTCAAAGAATCGGTGGTAAGGAACCCTTACTGCCGATTCTATAATAAAAATCAGTTTATCTAAAGGGGAGGATATATTTGACTACCATACTTCAATTGACTATGTACGGTCTTCAACTGGGAAGTATTTACGCCCTTATAGCACTTGGATACACAATGGTATATGGAATTATAGGACTTATAAACTTTGCTCATGGTGACTTTTTGATGGTTGGCGCATTTATAGTGTTTTTTCTTGTCCAAGCATTGGGTGGGGGGCACATACCATATATCCTTGTTGCTGCTGTAATTATCATTGGAATGGTTCTCACCGGTCTTTTGGGTGTAGCAACCGAGAGGATTGCATATAAACCTCTTAGGAAAAAACCGAGACTTTCAGCACTTATAACAGCAATAGGCGTTTCGATGTTTCTTGAAAATTTTCCAAGGGCTTTACCTTTTATAGGACCTGCACCAAGACCTTTTCCAGAATTATTCCCGATGCGTGATTTTAATATTGGAGGAGTTGGGACAAACAGTGTTCAGCTTTTAATGATAGCTTTCTCCATCATATTAATGATTGGATTGCATTACATTACTACAAGAACAAAAGTTGGCAGCCAGATGAGAGCTGTGCAATTTGATAAAGATGCAGCAGCACTTATGGGCATTAATGTTAATAATGTTATCTCGATTACTTTCTTTATAGGTGCAGCACTAGCTGCAGCAGGTGGTGTTTTTTACTCAAGTATATATCCTATGATTGATGTATATATGGGAATCTGGCTTGGCACAAAAGCTTTTGTAGCCGCAGTTTTAGGCGGTATTGGCGATATACGCGGAGCTATGATAGGCGGATTCATAATGGGAGTAGCTGAGGTTTTAGCAACAGCAGTAAACTCAGATTTAGGATATGGTGCCGGCTTTGTAATATTGATACTTATATTGTTATTTAAACCAGCGGGAATTATGGGTAAATTCACCATAGAGAAAGTGTAGGTGACTGAGATGAATTACTTGAAAGATAAAAAGGCAATTTTGATCATAATTCTAAGTTATATCATTATTCTTACTTTAAACAAGCTTGATATAATTAATTCCTATCTTCTGCAGATTATAATGCTAGCTGGAATTAACATAATAATGACAGTAAGCTTAAACATCGTCAATGGATTTACCGGACAGTTCTCTATAGGTCAGGCTGGATTTATGGCAATAGGTGGATATGCATCTGCGGTGATAACAACGCTCCTTTTTAATACTTCAAGCTGGCCAGTGTATGCGCAGACACCAATCTTTATTTTATCCCTTATTTTTGGAGGGCTCGTAGCAGGTTTTGTGGGATTATTGATTGGATTACCTACATTAAGATTAAAAGGAGACTATCTGGCAATAGTAACCTTGGCATTTGGTGAAGTAGTAAGAGCAACGATAAGGCTCATAAACTATGTTGGAGGGCCAAGAGGGCTGGCAGGCATCCCAAGGTATACTAATCTCTTCTGGGTATTTGTATTTACACTTCTTGCAATATACGGAGCAAGGAACTTTGTAAACTCATCCTTCGGAAGGGCGTGTATATCCATAAGAGAGAATGAGGTTGCTGCAGAGACAATGGGTATAAATTCTACCAAGTATAAGGTATTGTCTTTTACGTTTGCGGCATTTATGGCCGGAGTGGCTGGCGGGTTATTTGGTCATCTTCTTATGTTCTTACAGCCTGATACCTTTAGCTTCCTAAAATCTAACGATTACCTTGTATTCTTGTATGCAGGCGGAGCAGGAAGTATAAGCGGATCAATATTAAGTGCGATAGTGCTTACAGTAGTACCGGAGTTCCTAAGATTCTTAGCAAATTGGCGTATAGTCATATATGCACTTTTGCTTGTAGTATTGATGATTAAAAAGCCGGAAGGTTTCTATGGCGGCAAAGAGTTCGGATTCTTGAAGTTAAAGAAGCGAAATGTTACCAGAGAGGTCAGCCAAGACCCAGCTCCAATAAAATAAGTTAAGAGGAGGTAAACACTAATGGCATTGCTTGATGTAGAAAATCTCTCCATACAATTTGGTGGGCTAAAAGCGGTAAACAATTTCAACCTTTCTCTTGAACATGGGGAACTGGTGGCGATAATCGGACCAAATGGAGCAGGTAAAACTACAGTATTTAATATGCTTACAGGATTATATAAACCTACGGAAGGCGATATTCGTCTTGATGGGAAGAGTATTGTAGGGCTAAAGCCCCATGATTTCACTGAGAGAGGAATAGCCAGGACATTTCAAAATATAAGATTATTTAGTAATGTCAGTGTACTTGATAATATAAAGATTGCATATACACTTCAAATGAAATATGGCTTTGGAGAAGCACTTTTTAGGACAAAGAAATTTAACGCTACTGAAGATGAATTTGAAAGAAAATCATTGGATATTCTCGAAATATTCAAATTGGATAAAAAGGCTGATTTATTAGCGAAGAATCTGCCATATGGGGAACAAAGACGGCTTGAAATAGCAAGAGCTCTTGCAACAAACCCAAAGATTCTGCTTCTGGATGAACCGGTTGCAGGTATGAACCCCAATGAGATGGAAGACCTTGTGAACTTGGTAAGGGACATCAAGGTAAGGTTTAATCTGACTATACTTTTGATTGAGCATCATATGAGTGTTGTTATGAATATAGCAGACAGGATAAAGGTGTTGGATTTTGGTGAAACAATAGCCGAAGGGAAGCCTGCTGAGATACAAAATAACCCTAAGGTTATTGAGGCATACCTGGGAGGGGGGCATAAAGAATGATTTTAGAAATTAAAGATTTACATGTTTCATATGGAGCAATAAAAGCGGTAAAAGGTATTTCTTTTGAAGTAGAAGAAGGAGAAATTGTTACTCTGATAGGGGCTAATGGAGCTGGAAAATCGACTACACTCAGGACAATATCAGGGCTTGAGACTGCAGCTAGTGGCTCTATAAAGTTCTTGGGAACTGAGATAACAAAAATGCCTCCCCATGATATTGTAAAACTGGGTATATCCCATTCACCAGAAGGAAGAAGAATATTTGCAAACCTAAGTGTTGTAGAAAATTTGAAACTTGGTGCAAATCTCAGGAAAGACATTGATGGCATAAAAAAGGATATAAAAAGGGTATTTGAGCTGTTCCCAAGACTTGAAGAGAGACAAAACCAGTCTGCCGGTACACTAAGCGGCGGTGAACAGCAGATGCTTGCTGTAGGAAGAGCGCTAATGACAAAGGGCAAACTAATGCTTTTGGATGAGCCTTCGATGGGTCTTGCACCTATAGTGGTTGAAGAGATTTTTAAAATCATTAAAGAGATAAACAATCAGGGGACTACAATACTCCTAATCGAGCAAAATGCTTATATGGCACTCGGAATTGCAAACAGAGCGTATGTGCTCGAAACGGGAAATATAGTACTGCAAGGGCCAGCTCACGAGCTTGCTAACAATGAAGATGTCAAGAAGGCTTATCTTGGTGCATAATAGGAGGTTATATATATGATACAGGTATCAAAAATAGCCCGGGAGATTCAGGGTTCTACAATAAGAAAAATGTTTAATATGGCAAGCGGAATGACTGATACGGTTAGCTTTGCTCTTGGAGAACCTGATTTTGTCACTTCGAAGAATATTATAGATGCTGCATGCAAGGCTCTTCAGGATGGACAGACTCACTATACGCCGAATGCCGGCATCCTACCTTTAAGGCAAGCCATAGCCAAAAAACTCAAAACAAAAAATAATGTTGAAATAGATCCTGAAACTGAAATTATGATAACTGCAGGGGGCATGGAAGCACTGATGCTCAGCATGATGGTGATACTAGATCCGGGAGATGAGTTCATAGTCACCGATCCATTCTGGACAAACCATCCTTCACAGGTTTTGATGTGTGGAGCAGTACCGAGATTTGTAAAAGTATATGAAGAAGACGGATTTGTATATAACCCTGATAATGTCAGAAAAGCAATCAATAAAAAAACTAAAGCAATACTTATCAATTCTCCGGCAAATCCAACCGGTGGCGTTGCTGGAAGAGAAGTACTGGAAGAGATTGCTAAAATTGCAATAGAAAATGATTTGATAGTAATTACCGACGAAGTATACCAACATCTTATATATGACGATGCAGAGTTCATAAGCATTGCATCATTACCCGGCATGAAGGAGCGAACAGTTATAATAGACAGCTTCTCAAAGTCTTATGCAATGACTGGTTGGAGAATAGGTTATGCTGCAGGATGCAGAGAAATATTACAGGATATGATAAAGCTCCATGAAAACGTAGTATCCTGCATAAACACATCTTCCCAGTATGGTGCAATAGAGGCTATAGAAGGCCCTCAGGATTATCTCAAATACATGATTGATAAGTATGCAATAAGAAGAAAACTAATTGTTGAGGGCATAAATAGTATAGAAAAACTATCATGTATAAGCCCGAAGGGTGCATTCTATGCATTCCCCAATATTACAAAAACTGGCCTCAAATCAGAGGAATTCGCTGTTCAGCTTCTAAAGAAAACTGGTGTTGTAGTTGTGCCGGGATCAGGATTCGGAGAAGCTGGAGAAGGCTTCATCAGGATATCTTATGCTACTTCCGAAGAGAAGATAAAAGAGGGATTGAGAAGAATAAAAGCTTTTGTTGAGGGCTTGAAATAGAAACATCATTAATTTTTGACTAGAGGGGAGATCAGTATGAAAGCAGCAGTTTTAAAGAAATGGAAAGAGCTTGAAATAATGGAGGTAGAGAAGCCTTCGATAAAGCCTGGAGAGTGCTTGATAAAAGTGATTTATGGAGGTGTATGCGGTTCTGATGTACATATCTATAATGGACATCATGCAACAGCAAAGGCTCCGATGGTTATGTGCCATGAAATAGCAGGAGAAATTGCAGAAATAAACGGAGAGGGTTCAAACCTTAAAGTTGGAGATAAAGTCACAGTGGAGCCACTTCTGAGCTGCGGCAAATGTGTAGCATGCAGAAATGGTAACTGGCATGTATGCAGTAATTTAAAATTGCTTGGTATCCATGTTGACGGTGGATTTGCAGAATATGTTAAAGTGAATATCGACAAAGTGGTTAAGCTTGATGATATACCAATGGATATTGCAGTGTTAACGGAACCATTGGCAGTTGGGCTGCATGTTGTGAGAAGATCGGAATTAAAAGTAGGCCAGACAGCTTTGATAGTAGGGGGAGGTCCAATAGGGTTGGTTGTAGCTCTGATGGCAAAGTTGGCAGGAGCATCAAAGGTTGTTGTATCCGAAGGAAATAAGAAAAGAATTATACTTGCTGAAGAATTTGGGTTTGATACAATAAATGCATTTGAAGAAAATATGCCTGAGAAAGTTAAAGAATTCACAGATGGTGATGGATTTGACGTTGTATATGAGGTCACAGGCTCAAAGGCAGGGGTTGCATCAGCACTTGCTGCATGTAAGATAAGAGGAACTATGGTTCATGTAGGCTTCTGCAGCGGAAATTATGAATATAACCATATGCCTATAATATTCAAGGAACTGAAAGTAATAGGCTGCAGGGTATATTCAATGCAAGACTTTATAGATACTGTTGAAGTGGAAAAGAGCATCATAAAGAATAATACATTCGATTTGAAGAGACTTATAAGCGATGTTATGACTTTGGAGGAAATACCCGAAGCTGTTGATATGATGACAAGTGGAGTTAACCTATCTAAGATAGTAATAAAACTATAGTTTGGGGAGGGACAATTTATGATACTCGATTTATTTAAACTTGATGGCAAAGTAGCCATAGTAACAGGTGCCAACACAGGTTTAGGCCAGGGGATATCGGTTGGACTTGCTGAAGCCGGTGCAGATATAGTTGGAGTAGGCAGAAGCGATATGAGTGAAACAAAGAAGATGGTGGAAGCTGCAGGCAAAAAGTTCTTACCTATTTCGGCTGATTTAATGACACTTGAAGCAATAGATAGAATAGTAGAGGAATCCGTGAAGGAATATGGGCATATTGATATACTTGTAAATAATGCTGGAATAATTAGAAGAACAAAGGCAATAGATTATTCTGAAAAAGACTGGGACGATGTAATGAATACAAATCTAAAGACATTGTTCTTTCTAAGCCAGGCTGTTGCAAGACAGTTTATAAAGCAGGGTAATGGCGGCAAGGTAATTAATATTGCCTCTTTGTTATCTTATCAGGGCGGTATTATTGTACCTGCATACACCTCAAGCAAAAGCGGCGTCATGGGTTTGACCAGAGCTCTTGCCAATGAGTGGATTACAGATAACATTAACGTAAATGCAATAGCCCCTGGATATATGGTTACTAACAATACAAAGGCTCTGAGAGCTGACGAGGATAGAAGTACATCAATTCTAGCAAGAATACCTGCAGGAAGGTGGGGTACTCCTTCAGACATTGAGGGTGCTGCAGTGTTCTTGGCTTCAGATGCATCTTCTTATGTAAATGGCTTCACATTAGCTGTTGACGGTGGATGGTTAGGAAGATAATTATTAATAAATGAAAAAACGGGATTTGTACTATAAAGAGTGAGTATATGGAGATAAAATCCATTTACTCATTTTTACTTAGGATTACAAATATAGAATGGTTCTTGGATAATATGGAATATAAATGACCACAAAAAGTAAAATTCAGAAAGGGAGAGATGAGATATGAAAAACCCTTACGGCATAATGCCAGCTGCGTTAACCATTTGGAACGAGGATGAAACATTTGATGAAAAAGGAATGGAACGCTATTTAAGATGGTTATTGGACAATGGTGCTCACTCGATCTCCGCTTGCGGAAGTACTGGCGAGAATATTACCATGCTTATGGAAGAACAGAAGAGAATAATTGAACTTACTGTAAAGACTGTTGCAGGAGAGGTACCGGTATATGTAGGAACCGGCAGATACACTACCAGTGCTACAATTGAGCTTAGCAAATATGCTGAGGCTGTTGGAGCTGATGGAGTAATGGTCATATTACCATACTATCTGAAGCCTTATAAGGAGGCTGCGATGAATCATTATAGAGCTTTATCCGAGGTTATAAATATACCTATAATGGTTTACAATAATCCATGGTTTGCAGGTTATGAATTAAATGCTAAAGATGTAAAACAGCTTGTTGATGAAGGTGTAGTAAGTTCAATAAAATCTGCCAATGGTGATCCGGCAAGAGTGCATGAACTAAAATTTGAATGCGGCGATAAATTAAAAGTATTTTATGGACACGACTATGCAGGTTTTGAGGGTATCGCTGCAGGAGCTGATGGCTGGTTATCAGGAATATTGAGTGCTTTACCCAAACAGTGCAGAGAAATTTATGATGCCGTTGCAGTTGAACATAACATTGAAAAAGGCAGAGCAGTAATGAATAAACTTATGCCATTCGTTAATTATCTTACATATGAGAAGGTAAATGAAAAACCCCATTGGCTTGAGATATTTAAGGCGGCTGTTAATATGCAGGGAGTGCCTGCCGGCAAGCCGAGAAGACCCCTTGGAGAACTAGACAATGAGAATATTGAGAGGTTAAAGAAAGTGCTGGAGATTGCATTAAGTTAGTCAAAAATAATAAATAAGGGGTGCTAAGATGAAAAAATTTATTAACAATCCAAAGGACTTTGTGGATGAAATGATAGAAGGCATACTTTATGCACATCCTGAAAAGCTGAAATATGTAAATAACGACTTAAGGTGTCTTGTCAGAGCAGATAAGACTAGAAAAGATAAAGTAGGTATTATGACCGGCGGGGGTTCGGGTCATCTACCTTTATTTTTAGGTTATGTCGGTAATAAATTAATAGATGGTGCAGCAGTAGGCGGCGTATTTCAATCTCCAAGCTCAGAACAAATATATGAGGTCACAAAGAAAGTAAATCAAGGCAGTGGAGTTCTTTATTTATATGGAAATTATACAGGAGATATAATTAACTTTGATATGGCCTCGGAAATGGCAGACATGGACGGAATAAAGACTATTCAGGTTCTTGGAAATGACGATGCTGCTTCTTCGATAAAAGGTGAAGAGAATAAAAGAAGGGGAGTTGCAGGGTTGGTATTTGCCTTTAAGACAGCTGGAGCTTGCGCAGATGAAGGATCATCGCTTAAAGAAGTTGCAAGAATTGCACAGAAGACAGTGGATAATACTCGAACGATGGGTGTAGCATTAACTCCATGTATAATCCCTGAAGTTGGACATTCAACATTCACAATAGGTGATGATGAAATGGAAATTGGAATGGGTATACATGGTGAGCCTGGAATTAACAGAGGAAAGCTTATGACGGCTGATGAAACCGTTAATGTAATGCTTGATCATATATTCAGCGACTTCGAGTATAAAAGCGGAGATGAAGTAGCTGTAATAATTAATGGCTTAGGGGCTACTCCTCTTGAAGAATTATATATTATATACAGAAAAGTTTATCTCACATTAAAAGATAAAGGAATAGAAGTACACAGGGTTTATGTTGGCGAATTTGCATCTTCGATGGAAATGGCAGGTATGTCCATATCTCTTCTTAAATTGGATGATGAACTCAAAAGATTTATAGATGTGCCTTGTGATTCACCTTTCTTCAAGCAACTATAACGGAGGAATAAACTATGGATTGTATTAAGAAGAACGATTTAATTGAGATATTCTATGGGATTAGGAATGAAATTGTGAAGCAGAAAGGTGAGCTGTTGAGTCTTGATTCTGCAATGGGAGATGGAGACTTAGGCCTGACAATGACAGCGGGATTTGAAAAAATATGTGAAAATTTCAGTAAGCTTGAGTCGGAAAGTGATATTGGCGTTTTCCTCAAAAAGTCAGGATTTGCCATGGCAGCAGCTGCACCTTCTACCATGGGAACACTTATAGCAACGGGCATAATAAAATCTGGTGATGCAGTGAAAGGCAAGCAGTGCATTGATAAATATGATATTCCTATAATGATAAAAAGTGCAATTGAAGGAATAGAACAAAGGGGTAAAGCCAAAAGAGGCGAGAAGACAATACTGGACTCTTTATATCCCGCTTATGAAGGCTGTGAACGTGCTGTTAGCGAGGGTAAGTCTTTATTGGATATATTCTGCATGACCTATGAAGGAGCAAAGAAAGGCGTGGAGGACACAAAAGCCATGCAAGCAGTTCATGGAAAGGCAGCAGTATACAGAGAAAAGACTATAGGAAGGCAGGATCCGGGAGCAACTGCTGGCATGCATATTTTCAAAGGCATATATGACTATTTTTTAAAGTGATATTAGCAAAAATATTATAAGTATATAACTTATAAAAATTATATATTTTAGGTGGTGTAATATGAAAATTAAATTTAGAAAAATCAAGTCAGAAAAAATTAAGCCCCCAAAAGTCAAGCCCATAAAGGTAAAGTCCGAAAAAGTAAAGTTTAAAAAGATTAAATTAACTATAGGAAAAAAAATAGTTCTAGGGTTCCTGGCAGTTGTAATTATTTTTTCGATGGCTACATTTTATACATATAGTACAATTAAAAGTTTAAATCTGGGATATGAAAAGCTTATTAATGAAACAACAGAGAGCGTAATAATGGCTGAAAGCATGAAGTCAGATGCACTTAAAAAGGTGTTAGCCCTTAATAAATTTATTATAGGCGGTGACAAAAAGAATCTGGACATGATAGCCGAGTATGACAATTCTTTCAATGAAAGTAAGTATTACCTTGAAAAGCTGCTTGTTTCAGATGAAAGTAAAAATGCTCTAAAGGAACTGTCAAATGCAAATTCTGAATATAACAGCCTAGTTGATGAAATAAAGGCACTGCTGGAAAACAAAGAAGATGATAAGGTAATTGAAGTCCTAAATGGCAAGGGGGCCCAGACATTGGAGGATATTGGCCTAAGTGCTGATACGATTGTGAGACTGGCAGAAGGCTTATTGGATAAGGGAAATGCAGAGCAAACTGCCAATGGGCAATCCATTATTAAAAATCTGTTATTTTTAACTCTTATCACAATTATAGTATCGATACTAATGGCATTATATATTTCAAAAGTAATATCAAAACCTGTAGTTAAATTGTCAAAAGGTGCAGAAAAAATTGCTGAAGGGGATTTGACTGTAGAGGAAATAAATGTTAAGAATAGGGACGAGATAGGCGACTTGGCAATATCATTTAGTAAAATGCTCGGCAATCTTAAGAGAGTTGTAGAAAAAACAATGGGAAGCTCAAATGAGGTGGCCGCTTCTGCACAGGAACTCATGGCAGGAAGTGAGGCTGCATCTTCTACTTCGGAGGAGATACTGGCTTCCATACAGAATGTTTCAATGGGTATTCAAAACCAGAAATTTAGCATAGATAGCATATCAAGTGCCATGGAAGAAACTTCGGCAGAAATAGAGCAGATCGCTGCTAATATGCAATTTGTCAATAATAATGCACAGGAACTGAGCAACTTATCCAATAAAGGGTATAAGGATCTTGCAGATGTAATCAATCAAATGGAGAAGATCAATGTAAGTTCAAAGAATTCGGTAGATGCAGTAAAATCACTTGAGGGAATGTCCCAAAAAGTACAGGCTATATTAAGCATGATAACTGACGTTTCAAGTCAAACCAACCTTTTGGCGCTTAATGCAGCTATCGAGGCGGCAAGGGCGGGAGAACAGGGGAGAGGGTTTGCTGTTGTAGCAGATGAGGTCAGAAAGCTTGCTGAGCAGTCAAATTCTGCTGCACACGAAATATCTGATACAATAAAGGCTATGAATGATCAAATCAAGATGATAGTTAACATAATTGAAGGCGAAGCATCAGAAGTATATGCGGGGACAAAGGTTGTAAGCCAAGCTAGTTCATCTTTTGATGAAATATCAAAGGGCGTTGGAAGTATAATATCTCAGGTGCAGGAGGTAAGTTCAGCTGTCCAACAGATAACCGCAGGGATAGAACAGGTAGTTTCAGCAACCGGAGAAATACTGGAATCTGCTGCAAACAGCTCTTCAAGCGTGCAGGAGGTTTCTTTGGCGATAGAAGAACAAGCTGCAAGCTTGGAGAAAATATCAAACAAGGCATCTGTTCTTGCAACACTTGCAGCTGAACTTGATACAACCGTTTCTATCTTCAAGATTAAATAGCAGAGTAATTATGCTGTATAACCTACTTACTTCTCTTTGGTAAATCTATACAAAAAGGCTGTTGACATATTAGGTCAACAGCCTTTTTGTGCTACTTTCGATAAAATTTGATTATTTCCTGAATCCCAATTCCTTTGATATCTTTTCAGTAGTTTCAATGACCATCTGTTTATATTTGTCTTCAATAGTTTCAAGGGTTATAGCAGAAGATATACCTGATAAGCTTATGGATGCAATAATCTTTTTCCTGTAGTCATATATAGGTGCAGCAACACATCTCACCCCGGGCTCATTCTCAAGATTATCGATGGCATAGCCCTCTTCTCTTACTTTTCTTACTTCATTTAAATATGTCTCGACATCAGTTATAGTTGAATCAGTGTGTGTAGGCATACCCGAGGCTGCTAACATGCTTTTTATTCTTTCGTCGCTATAAGCAGAAACCAAAACCTTGCCATTGGCAGTTGAGTGAATACTGTTTCTGGAGCCTATCCCTGCAGCTAGCTTTATATTACCTTTACTGTCTATCTTATCTATATACATAACTTGGTCATTTATTTCATCAAGTATTGCTAGATATATGGTTTCCTTGGTTGAGTCACCCAGTTCTTCCAGGAACTGATGTGCTACATTTCGTATGCCTATGTTTTCTTTAGCTATATTGCCTAATGTGATTAGTTCATAACCAAGGGTGTATATACCACCTTCGCCTTCCTTCACGTAGTTCCATGAAATTAAGTTCTGAAGTATTCTGTAAACCGTACTTATATGGAGCTTAGTCTGGTTTGAGATGGTTGTAAGGGTCAATCCCGCATCACTAGATTTACCAATCACATCAACAATAGTCAGCGCTCTGTTAATTGATTGTATATAGAACTTGTCCTCAGTAGATATCTTCACATTACTCAACTCCCAAAAGAATTAGGATATATTCTAAAACGTATTGAACAGATAATATTATAAATGATTATATAAAATTAAACAATATATACTTTTACTAATTTATTACAAATCCATCTCTAATATTGTCTATGGAGCAAGAGGGTTCGGCCTATCAATCAAATGGAGAACATTGTTTTCTATGTCTCTAAAGAATATAGTCTTAACTCCTGATGCTGAAACTTTTGCCTCTTCTATTATTTCCACACAATTATCCTTTAAAGTCTCACACATTTCTTCAAAGTTATCGGCTATTAAAGCTATGTGTCTTATGCCTTTAATCTTGTTACTGGAGATTTTTGAATCCTCACTGGCAGGGTAAATCTCTATCATGCTGCCGTCATTTATATATAATATGTAGGATTTAGGAGTCTTATTGTTTTCGTATACCACTTTAAACCCAAAAAGCTTTACATACCAGTCTTTCAAAGAGCTGGTATCTTCTGCACAAATTCCAATATGCTCAATACCTTTTATCATACTCATACCCCTACCTCTGCACCCTGCCTGATGCGTCTCCTTCCATAAGGGATTCAACCTCGCTTATAGACACATGATTGGCATCTCCTTCTATGGTATGCTTTAAACAGGATGCTGCAACTGCAAACTCCAAGGACTTTTGCATATCATACCCCGAAGTCAAACCATATATGAGTCCTGCCCCAAAGGAGTCGCCGCCGCCCACTCTATCGACAATGTGGATGGAGTATTTCTTGGATTTATAGAAATTAGTCCCGTCGTATAACATCGCAGACCAATTGTTTTCCGATGCACTTATGCTCTCCCTTAATGTTATGGCAGCACATTTTAAACCAAATCTTGAAACGAGTTCGGCAGAAACTTTTTTGTAACCTTCGTCACTTAAGGTTCCTCCTGTTATATCTGTGCCTTCTGCTTTTATTCCGAATACCTTTTCTGCATCTTCCTCATTTGCTATCACTACATCACAATGTTTTACGAGCTCTTCCATAACCTTGCCCGCTTTTTCTGTAGACCATAGTTTTTTCCTGTAATTTAAGTCAACGCTGACTGTAGCTCCGGCTTTTTTTGCTGCAAGTATGGCGTCCATTGTAATCGCGGCCATATTGTCGCTAAGGGCAGGGGTAATTCCTGTAAAGTGGAACCACTCCACATTCTCCATGATCATCTCCCAATTAAAGTCTTCTTTTTTTGCTTCGGAAATGGCAGAACAAGCTCTGTCATATATTACTTTCGAAGGCCTCTGAGATGCTCCCTTTTCACAGAAGTATATGCCAACTCTATCTCCGCCTCGGGTAATATACTGGGTATCTACTCCGTAGCGCCTAAGCTCGTTTACTGCAGCCTGCCCAATCTCATGTTTTGGAAGCTTGGTTACAAAGTAAGTATTTTTCCCGTAGTTTGCAAGAGATACAGCAACATTTGCCTCTCCCCCACCGTATACAGCTCCAAATTCTTTCGCCTGCACGAACCTATCATATCCAACAGGTGCAAGGCGCAGCATCATCTCTCCAAAGGTCACTATTTTCTTCATTAAAAATTCCCCCTATCTATTTAGCCTTGCAGATTTTACAGCTTCAACAAATGCATTTGCAGTCTGGGTGACAAGAGCATAGTCTCCGGTCTTAGCACCTTTCGTCAAATCTCCACCTGTACCTACTGCAATAGCTCCAGCCTTTATCCAATCCTTTACATTTGAGAGATTTACACCACCTGTAGGCATGAAATTACCCTGAGGTAGAGGTCCCTTAAATGCCTTAATGATATCAGGACCAAATGCGCTTCCGGGGAATATTTTTAAAATTTCTGCTCCAAGTTCCAAAGCTTCAATAGCTTCCTTTACGGTCATTATGCCTGGCATCACGGGTATCCTGTATCTGTTACAGAGTTTTATTGTCTCAGGATTTATGCTGGGACTTACTATATATTTAGCTCCAGCCAGGATGCAGGCTCTTGCAGTTTCAGGATCAAGTACTGTACCCGCACCGATTATTACATCTTCATTTTTGTAGTATTCAGTTATTTCCTTAATAATATCTATAGCACCGGGTACAGTCATCGTAACTTCAAGGGTCTTTATGCCGCCTTGTTTGACTGCATCGACTATTTTAAGTCCCTGATCCTTGGATTCTGCCCTTATAACCGCTACTATGCCTTCGTTAGCTATCCTCATGATTGTATTAATTCTTTCCATAGTATCACCTCATTATTTTTATTTATATTAATTATATTGAAAACAGTAGGAAACATATTTGCACATTATGAAAAATGATTTCATACGTTATCATATTACCCGAGATGCTTAGATTAAATCCCAGAGATTTAATGCTTAATAGCTACTATAATATAGCACATTTTTAATATTTTTGATAAATGAAATAGAATAAGCTCAGATAATATGAAATACTGCCCTTAAGTATAATTACACTTATGCATATAATTATCTCATAAAATTGGAATAATAGCAATAATAAAAGCAATTGTCACGATGTGAAAACGGCTCATACTTTTATAGCATTTTACTTAATGCACCAAATGGCTTAAACCCTAAATGTGACATAGGATATGCACAGAACTATGGGATTTAACGGGAAATATATTAATACTCAGTTGTATTTTGGGAGCAAATTTCGTTGACATATTTATTAAAAATTGATAAAATAAAAACAGATATCATAATGTGAAAGTTGGGTGGCGGCTTTAATGATAAAACATAGATATAGGTCGAGTAAATATGAAAACTATTTTCTAAATATTATTAAGGTTATAAAGGAGGTAATATGATTGATTGAAGTAAGATGGCATGCAAGAGGTGGACAAGGCGGCTTTACGGCTGCTAAATTATTGGGACTAGCAGCATCAGTTTTTGGTGATAACTATGCGCAGGCATTTCCTTCTTTTGGTCCAGAGAGAAGAGGAGCACCTGTACTCGGTTTTACCAGAGTTGATAATAAACCAATAGGTGACCACAGCCAGGTATATGAGTGTGACTATGTAGTTGTACTGGATGAAACACTCATGGAGGTCGTAAATGTTACAAGCGGTTTAAAAGAGGGTGGCATACTTCTCATCAATTCAAAGTCAAGTCCGGAAAGCTTTGGCTTTAAAGAAAACTTTAAGGTTATAACGTTGAATGCGACGGATATTGCAGAGGAAGAGCTAAAAGCTCCAATTACCAACACTACTATGATGGGTGCACTGGCGGCAGTTGCAGACTTTGTTAGTATCGAATCAGTATTAAAGGCTATTGATAAGGGAATGTCGGAGAATCTGAGAGAGAAGAATAAAAGAGCTGTACTACGAGCCTATAATACACTGCGGGGGGTGAAATAGATGGCAAAGCCTCAAATAGTCAAGTACAAAATGCCGGAATGCAAAGACGATATGCCTTTTGGACCAAGCTCAGAATCAGGTGTCATTATAGAGCCCAATGCAGGATGGCGGGTGGAGAGACCTATTCTTGACAACTCCAAATGCATAATGTGCTTAAGGTGCTGGCTTTTATGCCCGGACGGCGTCATTGACAAGGAAAAAGGGTCTCTTGAGATAGATTATAATTTCTGTAAAGGCTGTGGAATATGTGCATATGAATGTCCCAAAAATGCAATAACCATGGTTAAGGAGGGCGAATAGTATGTCGAGCATAACAAAAAGTTCAAACCTTGAATTCTTGAATGGTGATGAAGCAGTCGCCTATGGTGCCAGGTTGTGCAGACCTAAAGTAGTATCTGTATATCCAATTACTCCCCAGACTATAGTGGTTGAGAAAATTTCTGAATTTGTGGCAAATAACCTTATGGATTGTGAGTATGTACATGTAGAAAGTGAACACAGTGCAATGGCTGCTGCAATGGGAGCCTCTCTTGTTGGTGCCAGAGCATTTACAGCGACTTCGTCACAAGGACTCGCATATATGCATGAGATGCTTCATTATGTAAGCGGGAGCAGGTTCCCCATAGTAATGATGAATGCTAATAGGACTCTGGCTGCACCTTGGAATATATTCGGCGACCAGAGAGACTCCATAGCCCAGAGAGATACAGGCTGGATTCAGGTTTATGTAGAAAATGGACAAGAAGCTTTGGATATGATAATCCAGGCTTACAGGCTTGCAGAACATAAAGATATTTATATTCCGGTTATGGTAAACCTCGATGGGTTTGTAAACACACATACTTACGAACTTGTTGACATACCACCACAGGAGGAAGTAGATGAATTCCTGCCGGCCTTTGTTTCAAAAAATGCAATGGATTTTAATAACCCAAGAAGCTATTGTATGAGTGCTTCAACTGAATGGAATATGGAATTCAGATATCAGCAGCATGAATCCATGATGAATGCGAAGAAAGTCATTGAAGATATCAGCAGAGAGTTTGGAGAAAAGTTTGGAAGATATCATGGGGGCATGATTGAAGAATATAGATGCGATGATGCGGAAGTAGTAATGGTTACAACAGGAAGCGTTACGGGTACATCAAGGATAGTAGTTGATCTTATGAGAGATAAAGGATTAAAAGTTGGACTTGTTAAGTTAAGGTTCTATAGACCATTTCCCAGAGAGTATTTTAAAGAACTGAAATCAAGGGTTAAGGCTGTAGGAATAATAGACAGGAATTTATCCTTTGGGTATGAGGGTGCAGTTGGCTCTGAGGTTAAGTCTGCAATGTACGATTCATGCAAGAGCCCTAAGGTGATAGATTTTATTGCCGGGATAGCTGGAAGAGATATTAGAAAAGAAGATATAGAGCTAATGTACAATAAACTATTAAACCTTTCAAATGGTATGGACGAAGAGGAATTACAATTTATAGGATTGAGGTGGTAAGAATGTTAAGTGTAAAAGACCTCACAGACAAAGAGTATTTGTATGGACATAAAGCCTGCCCGGGATGCGGAATGGGAATAGTGGGGAGACTGGCTACAAAAATTTTGGGTGAGAAAACTGTTATAGCCCTTCCGGCAAGTTGTATGTCAACAGTTACAACTCAATACCCCCAGATGAATTATTCAATGCCGTCACTTACAATGGCCTTTCCTGGAACTGGTGCAGTGCTGTCCGGAATGGCAGCAGGTTTAAAGGCTCTTGGAATAAAGGATGTAAATGTTGTTGGTATTGCAGGTGACGGAGGTACTGCTGACATCGGCATACAGGCATTGTCCGGCGCTGTTGAGCGAGGTGACGATATCATCTATATATGCTATGACAACGAAGCATATATGAATACCGGAGTACAGCGAAGCGGGATGACTCCTTATGGTGCTACGACGACAACCACTCCATCAGGTAGTGTTTCAATTGGAGAAAAGCATCCTAAAAAGAATATGTTCGAAATAATGATTGCTCATAGGATTCCATATGCTGCAACTGCATGCTCTTCATATCCGATGGATTTTATGAATAAGGTAGAAAAAGCTAAAAACACAAGAGGTCCTGCCTATATACATGTGATAGCTCCTTGCCCTACAGGATGGGGATTTCCGTCGGAATTGACAGTTGAGATAGGAAAAATGCTAGTAGAGTGTGGATTATGGTATCTTGCTGAATATGAGAATGGAAAGGTTAAAATGAATATGGTGCCCAAAACACTGAAACCCGTAAAAGAGTACCTGATAAAACAAAAAAGGTTCAAACATTTAAAAGATGATGATATAAGAGCCATTGAAGAGTATAGGAACAAGGAATGGGAGTTAATTAGGGAAAACTGGTTGAAATAGCATAGCAAAAGTGGAAGATGATGGGGGAATCAGAAATGCGTTTACTCATATTTCAGGGTAGTTTCAGACAGGGTAAAGGGATTACAGGGATGGTAGTTGATAGATTTATTAAGGGTATGAAAAGGGCTGATCCCTCAATTGAGATATGTATGGAATACCTCGCGGGTAAAAACATAGAGAATTGCAAGGGTTGCTTTAATTGCTGGATTAAAACTCCTGGGATTTGTTGCATCAAAGACGATATGGAAAGAATAATTGAGGAGTATAGAAGCTCTGATGTAATAATAGCTGCAACTCCGGTTTACATAGACACGATGTCTTCCTACATCAAAAAGGTTTGGGAGAGGCTCTTGCCTGTCATGGAGCCATATTTTGAATATGATGATATTGGGGTCAAGCACAAAATAAGGGACGAGAAGCCAAAGTCCTTGTTTGTCATAAGCACCTGCGCGATGCCTGAGCTAGAGCAGTTTGATGCACTAATCCAAACCTTCCGCAGAATATCCCGTAACTTCAATATCAATTTAACAGGCCAGTTGCTGAGACCTGAATCCCACTCACTCACATATGTTAAAAAATATGAAGATAAGATAAACGATGTGCTGGATGGAATTGAGAGATGTGGTGAGGAATTTATAAAAAATCTCTCAATATCTCCGGAAACATTGTCAAAAGCACAACAGAGAATTATGGACGGACCTTTGGATTTTGTGAAAACAAACAATAAGATGTGGGATGGGATAATAGGTAAAATAGTGTAGGTCTGCGATATTTGGAGTTAAAAGGTGAGAGTATGGATATTAAAGTAAGGGTCAAGTATTGTGGAGGATGTAACCCGAACTATGACAGGAAGGGAATTGTAAATGTCATAGATAAGAAGCTGGACATTAATCTAGCAGCTTACGATGAAAATGAAATTCCCGATGTAACCCTTGTAATATGTGGGTGTAGTTCCGACTGTATAAAAATAGACGAGTATAAGAGTAAATATGGAACGATGCTGATAAGCAGCCCTGAACAGATTGAAGAGGTAATAAAGTATATCAAGTCTGTAAAGCTATAAGATAACTAATTCTAATCAAACGTTAAATAGGAGGTAGTATTTTGAAGACAAAAGAACAATATTTAGAAAGCTTAAGACAGCTTCATCCGGTAATATACTGCAATGGGGAGAAAATTGAAAGTGTTGTTGATCATCCGATGACAAAACCCCATGTTAATTCTGCAGCTATGACGTATGAGCTTGCATTTGATCCCGAGTATGAAGATTTAATGGTGACAACATCGCATCTTACGGGAAAGAGAATTAACAGGTTTACATCGGTTCATCAAAGTACGGAAGACTTAATAAAAAAGGTCAAGATGCTTAGGATGATAGGGCAAAAAACCGGGACATGCTTCCAGCGATGTGTTGGTTTTGATGCAATGAACTCTACATTCATTACAACTTATAAGGTTGACCAGGAATATGGGACTAATTACCATGAAAGGTTTATAAAATATCTTGAGTATGTTCAGGAAAACGATCTTATGCTTGCAGGCTCCATGACGGACCCAAAGGGTGACAGGAGTAAAAAACCAGGACAGCAGGCCGACCCGGATCTTTATGTTCACATTGTTGAAAGAAGAGAGGATGGCATAGTGGTAAGGGGCGCAAAAGCTCACCAGACAGGCATGGTCAATTCTCACGAAATGTTAATACTTCCAACCACCAATCTGGGAGCAGATGACAAGGACTATGCAGTTGCTGCAGCTATACCTGTTGATGCCCCAGGAGTAGTTCATATTTTTGGAAGGCAGACCAATGATCAGAGAAGGCTTACTGGAGATATAGACACAGGAAACTCTGAATATGCAATAGTTGGTGGAGAAACCCTTACAGTTCTCAATGATGTTTTTGTCCCCTGGGATAGAGTATTTATGTGTGGCGAATACCAGTATGCGCAGGAATATGTAGAAACCTTTGCTGCTTATCATAGACAGAACTATGGTGGATGCAAGGTTGGAGTTGCAGACGTAATAATAGGAGCAGCTGCTACTATGGCAGAATACAACGGGGTACCAAATGTTTCACATATAAAAGATAAATTAATAGAAATGATAAACCTGTCAGAGACAATGTACAATTGTTCAATTGCATGCTCATGTGAAGGATGCAAGACATCGGCAGGTTCATATTATGTAAATACTTTACTGGCAAATACGGTTAAGTTAAATTGTACAAGAACTATGTACGAAATATCAAGACTTGCTCATGACATCGCAGGCGGATTTATTGCAACACTTCCTTATGAAGCAGACTATAAGAACCCGGAGACAAGAGGTTATATTGATAAATACTTAAAGGCAAACCCGGATATCCCGACTGAGCACAGAATAAGGCTGGCAAGGCTGATTGAGAACATGACAGGCGGTACTGCATTGGCTGAATCGATGCATGGCGCAGGTTCTCCGCAGGCAATGAGGATAATGCTTTATAGGGAATCCAATATGGAGCATAAAAAGAAACTGGCAAAGAAATTGGCTAAGATAGAAGAATAGATAAGGTTCTTTTTCAAGCAGAGGAGGAGCAAATTATGAATGAAGTTGTAATTATCAGCGGAGCAAGGACTGCTACAGGCAAATTCGGAGGCACACTCAGCGGCATATCCGCCCCGGAACTTGGGGCAATTGCCCTTAAAGAGGCTATAAAGCGCTCGGGCATACAGGGAGATATGATTGATGAGGTTATAATAGGCACTCACTTTCAGGCCGGAATAAAGGCTAATTCTGCAAGGCAGGCAGCTATATATGCCGGATTGCCTGTTGAAATTCCTGCATTTACTCCGAATAAAAACTGTGGGACAGGCCTTAAGGCAATAAGCCTTGCAGCACAATCAATTCAGGTTGGCGACAATGAGATAGTTGCTGCAGGTGGATGTGAAACAATGAGTAAAATCCCTTATATACAAAATAATGCAAGATTTGGTTATAAGATGGGGAATGCGGAACTGTTGGACGGAATGCTCTATGATGGACTGGTTGACCCCTTTATGAATTACCATATGGGTATCACTGCGGAGAATGTAGCTCAAAAATGCAGCGTTACAAGGGAGATGCAGGATGAATTCGCTTTAAGAAGCCATTTGCTTGCTGCTAAAGCATGGGAAGACGGAAAATTTAATGCAGATATAGTTCCTGTGTCTGTACCCCAAAGGAAAGGGGACCCAATAGTCTTTGACAAGGATGAAACATTCAGGGAGAATGCAAAAATAGAGGACTTCAAGAAATTGAAGGCAGCTTTTAAGGCTGATGGTACTGTTACAGCGGGGAATGCTTCCGGAATAAACGATGCAGCTGCCGCAGTTATAATGATGTCCAAGGATAAAGCAAAGAAGCTTAACTTACAGCCTTTAGCAAAGTATGTAGCTTCTGCTTCAGCAGGGGTTGACCCGGCAATCATGGGATACGCGCCTGTATATGCGATACAGAAACTCTTAAATAAAGCAAACCTCAAAAAAGAAGATATAGGGTTGTTCGAAATAAATGAGGCATTTGCAGCACAGTCCGTTGCCTGCGTCAAGGATTTGGAATTGAATCCTGATATAGTAAATGTTAATGGGGGAGCCATAGCCCTGGGACATCCGGTAGGATGCACGGGAGCAAGGCTTACTATTACTCTTATAAGCGAAATGCGAAGAAGAGGAGTTAAGTATGGAATTGTCAGCTTGTGTATTGGCGGGGGACAGGGTATAGCTACTTTATATGAACTCTGCGAATAATTTCGTGTCTATATATAATGAAGGGAGTGTTAATATGGGAGCTAAAAATATATTCATAGTTGGTGCAGGGCAAATGGGTTCTGGAATTGCCCAGACAGCAGTCATATCTGGCTATAATGTGACCATGCACGATATATCTGATGCCTTTGTAAAAAAAGGAGCTGACAAGATAGATAAAAATCTTGCCAGACTAGTAGATAAGGGCAAAATAACATTGGAAGATAAGAATGCAGCGATGGCTAGGCTGAAAACTACCACAAGCCTAAATGATGCAGCGTTCTGTGACTTTGCAATTGAAGCAGCAAGTGAAAACATAGAGATTAAAAAGAACATATTTAAAAGCCTTGATGAAATATGTGAAAAAACTACAATAATCGCAAGTAATACATCGTCTATTTCAATTACCGAACTGGCAGCAGCTACTAAAAGAGCTGACAGAGTTATAGGTATGCATTATTTCAATCCTGTACCTGTCATGAAGCTTCTTGAAATAACAGTAGGGTATGACACGTCGGATGCCACCTTAAATGCTGCAAAAGAAATTGGGGAAAAGATGGGAAAGGTCACTGTTGTGTCAAAGGATAAGGCGGGCTTTATTGTAAACAGACTGCTTGACCCTATGCTAAATGAGGCAATATACCTTTTAGATGAAGGTATTGCAACTGTCGAAGACATAGACAAAGCTTTGGTGAACGGCTGCAACCATCCCATGGGACCACTTGCTCTCACAGACCTTATCGGCCTTGACGTGCTGCTTGCAGTCATGGAGGTCCTACACAGCGAGTATGGAGACCCAAAGTTCAGACCGTGTCCTCTTCTGAAAAAGATGGTTAGAGCAGGATATTTAGGTAGAAAGACCGGAAAGGGATTCTATGAATATAAATAGAAACGGGAGGGTTATAATGGAAGAGTACAATAATATTTTATACAAGGTTGAAGAGAATATTGCGTTTATTACTCTGAATAGGCCAAAAGCCCTTAATGCGTTGAACACTGAAACCCTCGACGATCTGGGCTGGGCAGTTCTTAGAGCTGGTAAGGAAAAGGAAGTTAAGGCTGTAATAATTACGGGTGAGGGCAGGGCATTTGTAGCAGGTGCCGATATAGCAGAGATGCGAGGTTTGACAATTCAAGAGGGCAGAGATATGACAATACTCGGACAGGAAGTATTTAACAGAATTGAGAACCTTGATAAACCTGTCATTGCAGCTGTAAACGGTTTTGCTTTAGGCGGAGGATGCGAGCTTGCCATGGCCTGTGATATAAGAGTTGCATCTGATAAGGCTAAATTCGGACAGCCGGAGGTAAATCTCGGAATAATACCGGGATTTGGTGGAACCCAAAGACTTCCAAGGCTGGTGGGCAAAGGTGCTGCAAAGTATTTGATATTTACTGGGGAGATGATATCAGCTGAAGAAGCGTTCAGGCTGGGACTTGTTGATAAGGTAGTACCTGGTGAAGAGCTTTTGAGCACAGCGGTTTCTATAGCAAAAGTAATTATGTCCAAAGCCCCTGTTGCTATAAAGATGGCAAAGCACGCCATAAAGAATGGAATGAATGTTGATTTGAAATCAGGAATAGCTTATGAAGCTGAGGCTTATACGACATCCTTTGGCACAGAGGACAGAATTGAAGGAATGAGCGCATTTGTAGAAAAAAGGTCAGCAGAATTCAAAAACAAATAATAGAGCATATATTGAAGGAGGTATATACATGCAGTTTTTTCAATTTACAGAGGAACAGGACATGTTACGCAAAGCAGTAAGGGAGTTTGTAGAGGCTGAAATTGCTCCTAAAGCTGCTGAATGGGACGATCAGGATTATTTCCCGATAGAGCTCTTCCCGGCAATGGGTGAGATGGGTATTGCCGGAATATTCGTTCCTGAAGAATTTGGCGGAGCCGGGATGGGACACGTAGAAAGAGCTATTTGTATAGAGGAGATCGCCAGACATTCTGGTGGATTAGCCATTGCTATGATGACTCATCATCTTGGCATAGCAGCCATTTTGGATTTTGGCAGTGAAGATCAGAAGAAGAAGTATTTACCGGAGCTTTGTGCCGGCACTAAGTTAGGTGGATTAGCCGTTACAGAGCCTGGTGGAGGTTCCGACTTTTCCGGTCAGAAAACTACCGCTGAACTGTTAGATGGACAATGGGTGCTAAACGGCCGCAAATGCTTTATTACTAATCATAATGCAGATGTAAATATAATAACCACTGTAACGGGCAAAGATGAAAAGGGACGCAATCAATTAAGTGCTTTCATTGTAGAGAAAGGCACACCCGGATTTGCTGCAGGCCGTAAGGAGCACAAGATGGGGTTGAGGGGTTCTGTTACAGGCGATGTAATTCTCAATGATGTGAAGGTTCCTGAAGAAAACCTGATAGGTAAAGCTGGTGCAGGTGCAAAGATTGGTATGACCGCTATTGGCGAAGTGGGCAGGGCAGGAATGAGCGCAATATGTGTAGGTATACTCAGAGGCTGTGTAGAAGAAGCTGTTAAGTTTGCAAATGAGAGAGTACTTTATGGAAAGCCAATTGCTAAGCTGCAGGCTATTCAGCTTGAAGTTGCCAATATTCGTACGGATTATGAAGCTGCTAAACTGTTATTATACTTCGCTGCCGGCAAAAAGGATGCAAAACAGCCAGCGACACCGGATTTTGCTCTGGCAAAGTACTATTCCTCAGAGGCGGCTGTTCGCTCTTCCAAGCGTACTATGGATCTCATGGGAGGCTATGGCGTTATCAACGAATACCCCGTAGGCCGTTTCCTGAGAGATGCTTTGGCGTCTATCCCATCTGGTGGAACTTCCCATATTCAGCAGTTGATTATTGCAGGGAATACTCTATCAGACTTTAAAGCATAAGAAGGAAGGAGAACAATGATGGCTTTAAGAATAGTTGTTTGTATCAAGCCGGTTCCCGATCCTCAATACTATGATAAGGTCAGTATTGATCCTAAAACCAAGCGTATCACTCGTGAAGGAATTCCAACTATCATAAACCCAGTAGATAAAAATGGGATTGAAGCAGCTCTGCAGCTCAAGAAGATTTATGGGGGCAAGGTAACGGTAATTACTATGGCCCCGCCTAATGCGGTAGAGAATTTGCGGGAGGCCCTTGCCATGGGTGCTGATGAAGCGGTATTGCTGTCCGACAGAGCTTTTGGAGGTGCCGATACTCTGGCAACCTCCTATACTCTGGCTAAAGGGATTGAAAAGTTGGATGGATTTGATATTGTTTTCTGCGGTGCAGAAAGCGCTGACGGAGCAACAGCTCAGGTTTCCTCCCAGTTGGGGGAATGGCTGAAAGTACCCCATTTATGGAATGTTTTCAGTTTGGAAACGCAGGATGAGAGATCCCTCAGAGTGAAAACAAAAGTAGAGAACGGCTCCATGGAATGGGAGGTTAAGCTGCCTTGCCTTTTAGGCGTAGCGAGGGAGTTGAATAAGCCCCGCTTCATTTCAGCAATGGGAATCATCAAGTCTAAAAATAAACCAGTCCTTGTATGGGGCAAATCCGATTTGGTCGTGGAGGATGAAAGGCTAGGACTCGCTGGTTCTCCTACGAAAGCCGGAGCCATATTTACTCCGGATATGAAGAGGAAGAGCGAAATGCTTACCGGCTCTGTTGAAGAAATAGTGGACACAGTTATTGAAAGACTGAGAGCCGGCGGAGTTAATGTCCCTGCTGACAGCTACAGTTGTAGTTGTGAAGGAGGAGGCCGAAAATGAAGAAGAAGATATGGGTGTTTGCTGAGCAGGTAAATTGCACCTTAGACCGAGTAACTTTAGAACTGCTGACCAAGGCAAAAGAGCTGGCTGCTGCGATATCAGGGGAAACAGAAATCGGTGCTGTACTATTGGGGCGGAATGTAAAAAACCTATGCGGGATTCTGGCCAATTATGGAGCAGAAACGATTTACCTTGCAGAGTCAGAGGAATTGGGGCTTTATAATCATATGCTCTATGCTCCGCTTATTTCAGAGCTGATAAAGCAGGAAGACCCGGAGATTGTACTCTTTGGCGCAACAGCAATTGGTTCTGAATTAGGGCCTACAGTTGCCGCCCAGTTAAAAACTGGCGTTGCCGCCCACTGTGTAGATATGCGCATTGATGAAAATGAACATTTAGTAGCTGCGGTACCTTCCTTTGGCGGCAAGATTCTCGGTGAAATCCTCTGCCCTGATACAAGACCTCAGATGGCCAGTGTTAAGCCCGGTATTTTTGTACAGGGTGAAGCAGAGCAGCGAGAGCCCAATATAATAATGATTGATGTTAGTAAAATTAAAGCTGATAATATTCCTTTAAAGGCGGTTAAGCTGGATAAAAAAGAAATTGAGGGTGTACCTCTGGATAGCGCGGAAGTAGTATTATGCGGAGGCTATGGCCTGGGTAATAAAGCAAATTGGGACAAGTTAGAAAAGTTAGCAGCCTTATTAAGCGGTGCCGCAGCTTGTACCCGTCCTGTAGTTGATGAGGGCTGGGCTCCGGGTGAACACGTCATGGTAGGCACAAGCGGCAAATCAATCCGTCCCAAGGCTTATATCGGTTTCGGAATTTCCGGGGCAACTCACCACGTTTGTGGTATGAAGGATTCTGGATTGGTAATCAACGTGAATCGGGATGAAAAAACAGCAATGTTTGAGGTCTCGGATATAGGAATCGCAGCAGATTTAAACGAAATTCTGGATCAATTATTAACTAAGCTTTCATAAAATAAGCCACTGCTAAGAGCAGTGGCTTATTTTATGAAGTCCGGTGCATCTACTATATCAAGCTTTTTATTATATACAAAATCCTTGTTGAATGCAGCATAAATATCATCATCTATGAAGTTCTTAATGGTATTATATCTGCAGTCAAGGTATTTCCATTGGTCTTCCTCTTTGAAAACCAGATAGGAGCTGTTCTCACCCAAGGCTATGTAGGTATTTTCGGTGCTGCCAGTGAGCTGACTATATAGTCCGAAGGCAAGCAAGGCTTTATCCCAATGGCTTCCTGTCTTATTTACAATGCAATAATCCGGGAAGAAGAACATATCTGGACTTCTCTCCTCGTCGGCGATATCTCCTAGGATATCTACAATTTTCTGAGTCTTTGCCGCTGTATCGGACAGCAGGTTGGAAATTCCACCGCTTAAGGCTTTCAACTGTCTGGAATTTTCAGAAGCCTCTGCATAAGCATTCGGATGCTCCACATTTATCAGGCCGGCAGCATAGCGTGCATAGTCAAATTGGCTTACTGGATACCTTAAGGCTGTATTGACGATATATCTTGTGCATTTTACAGCAAGCAGGCTGCCCATTGCGGACCTGAGCTTATCCCGGGCTTCATCAAGTGTAGAGAAACGGCAGGGGGTATCATCTATTATAAAGGTATTTCTCAGCAGGCTGTATATATCCTCTGAATCATCAGGCATATCAAGCTTTTCCGTAAGCTCTGACTTTCTGAAGGGTACCTTTGCCGGAGCTTTCCTGGGAGGGCGGCCGGGAAGATAAAATACAGTACTTGCTTTATCACTTATCGTTGTCGTCTCCTCCGCATCAAGATTTGAATCATTGTTTTCATAGCTTAGGAATCCGGCTTCATTATAAAAAGATTGAAGCTCACCCAAGTTAAGCTGCAGCTCGGGAGTATATATTACCGAACTTCCCGGACTTGCAGCATAGCCGGCATCGATATTGAAGAATATGGCATTGCCTTTAGCTGCAGTTATATTGTATACTTCTGCTGCAGAAAAGCCTGCAAGTCTCATGACCGCGGTGCCTAAAACAGAAACTTCAAGCTCGTTTCCGGAATCTTCTATTTCATGAGCTGTGCGAGTATGAACCACATTGTCTCCCAGCAAAAACCCATTGTCATCATGCGTATTATCTGAGAAAACACTTATATTGCGACTGGCATAGTCAGCATAAGCATATGCTGTACCGCTGCTGTTTCCGTATGGGAGCTTAAACACTGATGTGCAAAGGCGGCTGTCAGTATAATTGGCATTTATAAGCACCATGCTGTCATATAAAGATTGCTCAGGGTAGAACTCATATCTCGAAAAGGCTTTGGAATAATCCTCGCTATACCTGTTATCGATATATCTCTGCTCTCTTAGAAGCTGTTCCTTCTCGGACTGAAGCTCTTCCTCCATAACTTCCAGGTTCGCCTCCATATGCTTCTGAACCTCTCTCAAACGCTGGGAAGTCTTATCAATATCAAGAGTAACCAAGGTGGTCAGCTCCAGCGGTGCGGCATTTCTCAACCTATCCTCGTCGATGAAATATACTCCGGGGTTAAGATATGGGTTATCCTTCATGTACTCTGTCATAAAGCGTATGGAGCTTTCTGCCGTCTTTAAACTGCTGCCCTGGATTATTACCACATGCCGATAGCTTTCTACGTTGGACAATACCTGGACAATCCCTACGTTATTGCCTGGATAATCATCGGTTACCTTTACTGAGGTAAGCCCCTTTTCTTCAAGGTCAAGTATCGATGCATTATCATAGGGGGTACCGACCAATATGATATCTCCATAGGACTGCAGGTGTTCTGTATCGGTGCGCAGCTGTGAAGCCAGCATGTCACTCATCGTATAGGCAGTATCATATAATACGCTTTCGCTCCCCACAATTACTGTAGGATTCATGTAGGGATAGTAATTGTAATCACCAATACTCCAAGAGGTCTTTTCAAATATAAAATAGATGTCCCTAATGGACTGAATACTTATGTTTTTGTTGTCAACAGTACCCTCATAGCTTATTTTGACTGTGCATACAACTCCATCCTTGAGTCTTTTTGCATTAAGGACAGTTTGCGAATAACTCTTTAGCTTTGTAGTGTCCATAAGCTTTCTTAGGTTGTCCAGCTCCAGCTGACGTCGGGGACAGCCTTCCGAAAAGCTGCTGGCAATTCTGTCCGCATTGTTTTCCATTACCGCAGCGGATATGTCATTCAGCACCTTTTGCATTTTTTCCACCTCAGGAATATCAAAGCTCTTCTTAGCCCCCTGGTCTTTAGAACAGCCAGTAAGCAGCACTGAAAAAGCAAAAACCAATATAATTAAAAGCAAATAATTCCTTCTCATAAGTATTCCTCCAAAGAAAATTGCATCTATATTATAGCACAAACTGCGGGCGAACGGTGTTCGCCCCTACCTTCCCCGAAACCCCGAAACCCCGAAACCCCGTACCTATCTATTATTATACACTTCTTCGTAAACCTTTATAGTCTCAATTACTGTTTTCTTCCAGGAGAAGCTGTAAGCCCTTCTTAGAGCTTTGACAGATAGAGCCTCCCTGAACTCAGCGTCTGATATGGTTTTGTAAATCTTATCTGAAAGCTCATCCGTATCGTAGGGGTCTGCCAATAAAGCCCCGTCCCCCACCACTTCCGGGATTGAGGTCACATTTGTGGTAATAGTGGGAGTTCCACAGGTCATTGCTTCGAGTGGAGGAAGGCCAAAGCCCTCGTAAAGTGAGGGATATACGAATAAGGAAGCACAATTATAAAAATAGGGCAGATGCTCGTATGGGACATAACCGACGAATACCACTCTATCTTGCAGACCCATAGCAGCGACCTTCTTTTTAAGCTCATAGTGGTTATCTTTTGAGGCTCCCAGCAGCACCAGATCATAATACCCCGGCAGCTCCTTGTACAGCCTCCTATATGACTCAAGCAAACCGTCCACATTCTTTCGAGGGCTAAAACCACCCAGGTATAGTATGAAATCGTTTGAATAGTTGTATTCCATCCTAAGGAAGTCCCAGGCCTTTTCTTTATCAATAAGCCTGAACCTGCTGTCTGCTGCCAGGTATGCCACTCTGATCTTATCCTCAGGCAGGTTGAAGTACTTGATGATATCCTGCTTGGAATAGTTGGAGACGGTGATTACCTTATCACACTCTTCGAGTATATAGGGCATCTCTTCAAGAAATTTATCCACATAACTTTTACCGCAAGTTTCCGGCATTACATAGGGTATTAAATCATGCACAGTAGCAACATAGGAGCAGTATTTTGATTTTGGAAGCCCCAGTCCGTTCTGCGGCAGGTGGAAGATGTCACAACTGTTCTTTTTTAACTGAGCAGGGAGAAATATCTCATCCCAGAAACGTTTGTTCTTTTCCCCAAACAAGGTGAGATTGATGTTGCTCTTGCCCAATAAAAGGTCATAGCCGTCATTTGGCCAGAAAAAGCTATAGTTGTTTTTAACGTCAATATCCATGATGTTTTCCATTAATCTTGCAGTATAAGTACCAATTCCGGTTCCGGCATAAAGTTTGGCTCCCCTTGTATCTATGCATATATGCATATAATTCACTCCTGTTTATATCTGTTTCGCGTTTCGCGTTTCGGGTTACGCGGTTCAGCTAGTTCGTCGAAGCTTTTCCCAAACACTCGCAACTCGCAACTCGTAACCAATTCTCCCATAGGAATCCCCTATAGATACCATTATATTTAACAGTACTTGTACCTGTGACTGAATAGACCTGTAACACAATTTCCTTGGCATCATATAATGATATAAATGCTGTAAAAATGAGGGAAATTTTTATGGATATTAAGCTGATAGAAGAGTCTTACGGTTTTAAAATCAAAGATGTCAAAAGCATAAAGAATATTTGCAGAATAGAAACAGATTGTGGCGTGAAGTGTTTCAAAAGGGCACACATGAGTCCGTCTTTTTTCCTCTTTATATACACAGCTGTAAATTACCTGAAGGAAAAGGGGTATGAAGGGGTAATCCCATACAGCACCACTATTGATGGAAGCATATGCATTCCTGATGAAGATCACGTCTACTATGTGGTGGATTGGATTGAAGCCAGGGAATGCAAGTTTAAGAGGGAGGAAGAGCTGAGGAAGGCCATAAGAGCAGCGGCAGAGCTTCACAAGGCATCTATTGGCTATGTACCCCCAAAAGGTGCAAAGCCCAGGATATTCTACAGCAAATGGGTGGAGAAGTGTGATAAGAAAAGTGCGGAATTGCTGGAATTCAGTAAGGCCATAGAAGATAAGGAATATATAGATGATTTTGATGAGATTTTTTCCAAGAACCTCCTGTATTACTGGCAGCAAGCCAAGCAAAGCACAGGCATGATAAATGAGAGTCCTTACTGGGAAATATCTGAGGCCAGTGAGAAAAGGGGGGAGTTCTGTCATCACGATATGGCAAACCATAACTTCCTGATATCGGATGATGGAATGGTGTATCTGATTGATTTCGATTACTGCATTATGGACACAAGACTTCACGATCTTTGCAGCCTTATAATACGGAATATGAGATATGGGGTATGGGATATTGACAAAGCATATTTTGTGCTAAATGAATATGACAAGGTATATTCCATTGAACAAAAGGAGCTGGAAGTAATAAAAGCATTTATGACCTTCCCGCAGGATTTCTGGCAGGTAGGTTTGCAGTACTATGTGGAGAAGCAGCCCTGGACCATGGAATACTTCCTTATGAGACTGAACAGAATCGTAGATGACAGGGAAATCAGAGATAGCTTTTTAAAGGAATTCTTAAAGTTATAAAGGTCACGAGGTTTCGGGGTTTCGAGGTTACGAGGGGTAGGGGCGATTCATGAATCGCCCGTACAGACTTCTAAGAATAAGCATAAACCACGAGCCATGAGGCACGAAGCACGAGGCAATTTATGTGAGGAGATGTGTTTATGAGTGATAGGAAGCATGAAGAAAATGAAATATTCAAGGTAGAAAAGGCTTTATGCCCTGAAGAACAGGTAGTAAAGCTGGAAAGCTTTATTAAGGACATGAAGGATGAAATAAAGCAGCTGAAGAAGATAGGCAAGCGCAAGGAGAAGATAGAAAAGCTCGAGAGAGAAAAGAAGAAGATAATAAGCAAAAAGCTTACGAAACATCATAGACACCATTAAACTATCCTGCCACAAGAAGGGGTGATGTTATTTATGTCCGGCGGATATGGAAAGTTGAAAAGGCATGACTTGAAGCTTCTGATTGAAAGTCTGTATGGCTTGGAAGTAAAGAACATGCAGGAGGGTGACAGGGGCATACTTGTATATACGGACAGAGGGATAAAGAGGCTGAAGGAAACCAAGAGTGATGAAGCAAAGATACTTTTTGCGGCATCCGCTTATGAGCATATCTACAATAACGGCTTCAGGCAAATAAGCTGCATAAACAGAAACTTAAGCGGCAGCTATCAAATGAGGTATGACAAGGACAACTATATACTCCAGGACTTTAACAAGGGCAAGGTATATGAGATAGGGGGCAAAGCAGCTGCAGCAACGGTGGGAAAAGCGCTGGCGGAGCTCCATAAAGCAGGAGAACATTTTATCCCGGCTCCGGGAAGCCGCGCTCGAGTGGATTGGGGAAAATGGATGGAGAAGTTCAAGGCGAATTCCATCAGCTTGAAGAAATTTAAGGAAATTGTATGTCTGAAGGAAAAGAGCAACGGGTTTGACAAGCTCTTTATTGAGAATGTTGACGGATTTCTTGACAATATGTACTGCTCATATACACTGCTGAAGGAGAATGGATATCTTGACAAGGTCAGGCAGGCAATGGCTTGCAACCAGATTACCCACAACGAATTCAAAAAGCATGCAATACTGGAGGAAGAGGCAGGGGAAGTGTTCATAACCAACCTTGAAGAATGCAGTTATGACATATGCGAATTTGATGTAGCGACACTTTTTGAGAGCTTCTCGGGGAGGAACAAGATTGAGCTTATAAATGCAGCGGCGGAGGCATATTCCAGCATAAAGCCCTTGGATAGGTGTTCAATAAAAATAATAACAGCATTCCTCTTATGCCCAAAAAGGTTTTACAAGGTAGTTGAAAGCGCTTACGGAAAAAGAAAGAACTACAATGAGGCTGAACTGGAGCTAAAGCTTGGGAGAAGCATAAGGCGGGAGAGAAAAAAAGAAGTGCTGGTCAAGCTTCTGGATTCCTTTTGATACATCGGGAGAGAAGCATGAAGGATGTGATTAATCAGTGAGGATGGAGCTTTTTATGGTTGAAAACAGACAGTTGGAAAGAGAGTTTCTCAGTGAGTATAATCTGGATGCCAATATTTTTGAGGCAATGGGGTTTAAGGTTAAGCAAATTATCCCGGTAAGAAGCGTGTACAGGATAGTTACTGACAAAGGGTTCTTCTGTCTTAAGAAGCTGAGATTTCCCATGGAGGATATGGATTTTATATTTGAAGCGGTGGATCATCTTAAGGAAAAGGGCTTTGTCAATATCTTCAATGTAATTAAGCAGAAGAATGGAGGCAGCTTTATCGAGTTTAAAGGCGAAAAGTACTTCCTTACTGAATGGATAGACGGCAGAGAATGTGACTTCCTGAACCCAATAGATCTGGATGCTGCAATAGAGGCGCTTGCAAGCCTGCATGATGCGTCTATGGGCTATGCACCTGCTGCATGTCCCCTAGACAGGTGTTACTATGGAAAATGGCCTGAAAACTTTAGCAGAAGAATTGATGAGATGAAGCTAATGAAGGAGCGGGTATTGGAAAAACCGGATAAAAGCGATATTGACAAAATATATCTTGATTATGTGGATATGTGTATAAATGATGGAGAGGCAGCTCTTCGGCTTTTAGATAAAAGTGATTATAGGGAGCTTTCTTTAGATGCAGCACAGAAAGGAAGCTTTATACACCATGACTTTGCCCATCACAACATATTGCATACCTTTGATGGGAGAACGTATGTAGTTGATTTTGACTATTGCATAATGGACATCAGGATACATGACATAGGAAGTTTGATATTAAGGAATATGAAAAAGTCAAACTGGGATGTGGATAAAGCCATGAATATATTGGAAAGCTACGACCGCAGAAGCCCGGTGAGCAGCAAGGAGCTAAAAGTGCTCGCCCCCTTCTTTCTTTTTCCTCAGGACTTCTGGATGATATCCAGACAGTACTATATTGAAAGAAAGGATTGGGATGAGGAGGATTATGTGGATAAGATGAACACAAAATCCGAGTACACACTGATGCGTAGGAAATTTATAGAGGAATATGGGGATAGAGTGTAATAAAGAATGTAGGGTATTCCTAATGGGTCTGGTTGCGCGTTACGCGTTACGAGATTCGCGCAGTAGGGCTTGTCTTTGAAGTTTTAGAATGAGACTCCAGAGGCTTGACTAAATAGCGCGCAACTCGAAACGCGTAACGCGTAACTATTCTGTGAGGAGATGCTAGATGATATCGCAATTCCTATTATCATCGGTCTATATAAGTTAATGCTCTCATATATTCTATTAGAACCCCGCCGGGGGAAATATTATGTATGCTTTGAGGTGTTGCCGATGAATATAGATGTTATTGCTAAGGAGTTCGGGTGCAGAATAATATACAGCAAGCCCTTGAGGGCTGTGAGTCTTGCTCAGACAGACAAAGGAATGGTGATAATAAAGGAGACCTATAGGGACCCGGATAAGATACTTTACATACACGGCTTAAAGGAGTATCTCTATGAAAATGGCTTTACAGGGCTTGACAGATATATGCTCTCAAAATACCAGCTGCCCTTTGCAATATATGATAACAGGGTTTTCGTTATGGAAGAATATATTGGAGGAAGAGAATCCAGCTTCACCAACCCCTATGACAGGGAAGCAATAGTAAAGGCACTTGCACAGCTGCACAATGCGGGCAGGGGCTATACGCCTCCTACCGGAGCCGCCAGCAGAAACAGCATTGGCAAGTGGGAAAAGTCTTACAGGAATAAAATCGGGGATTTATTAGAATTCAAAGAGCTTGCCAGGGGAAAAAGGAAGAAAAGCAAGCTTGACAATATGTTCCTTGAGGATGTGGACTTTTACATAGAGATGTGCTGGAGAGGCTTTGACACCTTGAAGGACTCCAACTATGATGAGATATGCAAAAAAGCAAAGAACGACAAGGTTATATGCCATCATGATTATACATATCACAATCTGATTATCGGACCGGTGGGAGAAGTCAATGTAATAGATTTCGACTACAGCTGCCATGAGCTTCCGGTATATGATCTTGCCTCGCTCATACAAAAAATATTGAGGCGCTATAGTTATGATGTTGATATGGCATTGAAGGTGATAGAGGATTACTGCAGCATAACTGATCTCGGCAGGGATGACTTTGAGCTGATGCTTTCGCTTTTCGAATTCCCACAGAAGTTCTGGAGAATAGCAGAGAGATATTATAAAGAAAAAACTGCCTGGGATGAAAAGACTTTCTTAAGTAAATACAACGATATAGTCATAATGAAGGAATTCGTCCTGGACTTTATAGAGGGCTTCAGGCGATACATATAATGGACGGTCACGGGTTACGAGTTGCGAGTTGCGTGTATCTGGGAAAGACTTCGAAGAACTAGCTGAACCGCGAAACGCGTAACGCGAAACGCGAAACTATACCCAATAGGAATACCCAGAGTAGCATTAACTAAGGTTAATGCTGTTTTTTTGTTTTACAAGTACTCACCTTGTCAGCATGAACAACATACTATGTATTATACGGGCTGTCATTATAGGGTCTGTAAGTCTTACACATTAGGGGGTCGCAATATATGGATATAAAGGTGGGAGATATTGTCGCCAGAAAGTCCTATGACTATGACATACTCTTCAAAGTTCATGATATAGTTGTCAGAAATGACGGCAGCAGGATCATATGCCTTAAAGGGTTGAATTATAGACTTTTTGCTGACGCACCTGAGTCTGACATTATAAAAATGCCTATGAATAAAATCAACGAGGAAATGCATAAGTTCGAGAAAAGGCTGAGCAAGTTAGCAAAACCCGGCATATTCAGATCTGCAGCTATGGCGGGAAAGCTAATCCCTTCCAGAGAGGAATACAGCAGATATGAGCTGCCTGGGAGAGTTCTTCATATTGATGGCGACAACGATTATTTGAGCATGTGTATGAAGTACTATAAAGAACAGGGTATCAATGCTATAGGAAAGCTTGTGCCTGAAGCAGACCAGCCCGGGCTCATAAAATCACTGCTGCAGGCAAATAACCCGGATATAGTTATCATCACAGGGCATGACAGTATGCTAAAGCAGGAAGGTAAAGGTACAGGTACAGATTCGATAGATAAATACAGGAATTCAAAGTATTTCATCGAGGCAGTCAAGGAAGCGAGAAAATATCAGCAGTCACTGGATGAACTTGTGATTATAGCGGGAGCGTGCCAGTCATATTATGAAGGCATATTAGCCGCAGGTGCAAATTTTGCAAGTTCACCTGCCAGAATACTGATACATGCCCTGGATCCGGGCATGCTGAGCAAACAGATTGCATTCACCTCTATTGACAGAATAGCACCTATAGAGGAAGTGCTGAGGGGAACTATGACCGGGGTTAAAGGGATTGGCGGAGTACAGACAAGAGGAAAGTTAAGGGCGGGGATGCCTAAATCTCCCTATACTCCATAACAAGGGAGGAAATAAAATGTTGTCTATGGTATATGATTGTGAAAAAAATGTTGGTCTGAGTATGGAATTAAACGAGTTGATAGCCAGAATTACTGGATACAATACTGTCGGAGAGCATGAACCGGAGCTTCTAAAGGCTTTCGCTGTTATGGCAAGGACGGAGCTGGCTAGAAGAACCTTTATATACAGCGGAAAGGGCTGTGAGAACCATAAGGGCTGTGATATATGCACCGAGCCCGGGCACTGCTTGGAATACGGCCTTGCTGATGTAGAGGTGCCACAGGCTGTCTATGAAGCTGTTGCTGAAACAGACAGGGAAATAATGCTTTTTGAAGGGCGTCCGATAAAACCGTATTTTCATTACAGGTGCGGGGGAGCAACGGAAAACTCTGAAAATGTTCTGGGAAACAGAATAACCTATCTTAGGAGGGTGCTCTGTTCCTTTTGCAAGGATAGCAGCGACAGCAGAAGCGACATGTATTTTACATTGCTCGAGCTGGAGGAATTGCTAAAAACAAGAGTCAATAAGCCTGAGGGAATTTACTATAATATTCAGGGGATGTTTGAGGATATTGAGGTAGATGATCAAGGAAAAATCAACAGAATAAAGATTGGCAGCAAGACTTTCAAAGGAACCGAAGTGAGAGAGCTGCTAAAACTCAATTCAACCAGATTTGACTATATACCAGTGAAATTCCTGGTTAAGTGCATCGGAACAGGGCATGGACTTGGCTTGTGCCAGTGCGGGGCAAATGAAATGGCAAGGTCAGGGAGAAGCTATCAGGAGATACTGAAATATTATTATACAGGTGTAAACTTTGTACAAATGGAGATTCCGGACATTAGCAAACCTTTAAAGGGTGTCAGAGTTGTGTTGGATGCAGCTCACGGCGGAAATGACTGTGATGACAATAAGGGCTCTACTGGTATCAGGGAAAAGGATGTCAATCTTGAAATTGTGCTGAAGCTAAAAGATTTACTTGAAGACCAAGGAGCTGAATTATACCTGACAAGAGACCGTGATGTCGGCATGGCACTTTCTGACAGAGCCGCACTGTCTAATGGGAAAAGGCCGGATTTTTTTTTATCGGTTGGACAAAACAGTTTTCCCAATTGCACTGCTTCTGGTACGGAGATATATTACTACAGGGGCGACAGTCATGGAGAAAAGTTAGCAAGACTAATAATTGAAGAGCTGAGCGGATCTCTTGGACTTAAGAACAGAGGGGTGAAAACCGCTGAATACTACTTGCTCCGAGAGGTCAAAGCATCTGCTGTGATTATCCAGATGCTTTATATAAGCAATCCTCAGGACGAAAAGCTTTTATGCGATAAAAGCTTCAGGGAGGCTGCATCAACAGCAATATTCAGAGCGATCAAGGCATATTACAATATGCTGGAAAATAGCTGCACCTAAATATTTCGCACTTAATCCTTTGAAATAAAATCATATAAGTGCGAAATGTTACAATTAAAAACCGTAAGGCACTATATTGAACGCACGAGAGCATTAACATTGGGTAGAGTGCGAATTCAATGCCAAATAAGGAAACTTTTTGCGAGATCTGATTGAACAATACAAAAGATATCTCGCAAAACGTATTAGTGTCTTTTTGATGAAAACGCATACGCCAATCTAGTATGCGTTTATTAATGCTAAAGAACTAATTGCCTTACATATAATAGGGTGCAGTTTGTTTTTTCTCGTGTTATTCGAAGAAAGCAAGGTGAAGTTGAATAAAAGCTCAAATTTCATATATAATAGCTGTAAATTACTAAAAAAAAATTTGACTAATAAAGTATTAGTTGATATAATATTTTGTTTTAATTGACATATAATATAGGTTATGATAAAATTTAAGATGTTGGGAAGGAAGGTGATTTTTTATGGCTTCAAAAAATACCCTAACCCTCATCAAAAGTAATATAGACAACTATGTTGGGGAAAGAGTCGTGCTCAGAGCCAATAAAGGCAGAAAAAAGATAAGCATAAAGCAAGGTGTAATTGAGAAGACGTACCCCAGTATATTTTTAGTACGGATTGAAGGCGAAGTGCCTGAAGATTTCGGGCGAACCGTTTCATTCAGCTATTCAGATATACTGACAAAGTCTATCGAATTATTCGCATGTAAAGATAATGTAAAGATAGGCTGCATGTAATAGTTTCATATCATCTAAACATCAAAGCCTTTTCGCAGTATTATATGTTGAAGTGTAAGCAGCAGTTATCGTCTGTGGGGCGAAGTTATATACTATGGATACAACCTTGTGAGGCAAAAAATTGAGACCCGTATAGGGTTCTTAATTTTTTTTGCTCTTTTTTGCATAATAATTTTTTATTCCTGCTGCTAAATTATTATGCATACAATGCATAAATACAGCAAAGCCTATTTATTAAGTGTAAAGCGGTTGGAATGAAAAAATGCCGGCTTTATTCCGCTGATTTATATTTATTCACTTTATAGGTGAATTAATATGCAAGCATATGGTATAAAATGTAAACAGCTCCTTGAACGCTACATCCCAGCTACTTGTGTAATAATTATTAGTTGTATATACTAAAGTAGTTAAAAATGTATAGGAAACATCAATAGAAGAACTATAAGGTATAATAGAATATGTTTAGGGAGTTGCCACGATATTAAGAGGGCAAGACTACATTTTATAAGGGAGGATAACAAATGTTTGATGCAGACAGAAAGCCTTTTCTGAATGTTACATCTGAAATAGGCAAATTGAAAGCTGTCCTGCTGCATAAACCGGGTAAGGAGCTGGAAAGGCTTACACCCGATTATCTTAAAGAGCTTTTGTTCGATGACATCCCATGGCTCAGGAAAATGAGGGATGAGCATGATGAATTCGCAGAAGTTCTTAGGCAGAGGGGAACCAAGGTTTATTATGTTGAGGATTTGCTGGCTGAGGTTTTAGAGAACGTAGACGTAAAAAGAAACCTTATAAATGATATACTGCTTCACTGTCAAATAGAAAACCTTGAACTCCATGAAATGATATTTTCCTACTTATTTGAAAAAAGCCCTGCAGAAGTAGCGGAAATTGCCATAGCAGGTTTGAATAAGAGTGATATACCTGATATGGAGAGGGAGTATAGTCTCTCAGATTATGTAAGGAAGGATTATCCTTTATACATAAATCCAATACCTAATTTATATTTCATGAGAGACCCGCTGGCTATAATCGGAAGCGGAATATCCATCAACTCAATGCATACAGATGCAAGAAGAAGAGAGCCAATGATAATCAAATACATATATGACTTTAATCCTCTATTCAAGAAGGATTATTCTCAAATATGGTATAACTATACAATACCCCACAGCATAGAGGGCGGAGACATACTTGTGCTTAGCAAAGAAGCAGTGGCTGTTGGCTGCAGTGAAAGAACTTCTGCTAATGGGATTGAAATACTTGCAAGAAATCTTTTCGCAGGAAATGAGAACCTGAAAGAGGTTCTGGCAGTACAGATACCACCACTCAGGGCATTTATGCATCTTGATACGGTATTTACAATGGTTGATAGGGATAAGTTCACAGTTTATCCTGGAATATTGGACAGGGTTTCAGTTTATAAGCTCACCCGCGGAAGCAGGAATGGAATAAAGGTTACTGTAGAAAATGACCTTGTTGAAGCTCTTAAGAAGAGTCTCAGACTTCCTGCAGTCAGCCTTATACAAAGTGGCGGTGGAGATATAATCACAGCTGCAAGAGAACAGTGGAATGACAGCACGAATACATTAGCTATTGCTCCTGGGGTGGTAGTGACTTATGCAAGAAATGAAGCTTCCAACGAGGTACTCAGGAAGAATGGCATCGAGGTTCTTGAAATAGATGGGTCTGAACTGGTAAGAGGCAGAGGCGGTCCAAGATGTATGAGCATGCCTCTTGTAAGGGAAGACATATAGTCATCCTATGGATGACAGGCTATAGGCAATAGGCAATAGGATTCAGTTAGGCTTCGAAGTATTTACTCAACCCATTGCCCATTGCCCATTGCCAAGTGCCCATCGCCCATTGCCGAAAAAGTACCAAGTATCGTATAATAAGATAAAACTCAAAACTTATATAAAGAAATAATTAATTAAAGACTGAAAAGGAGCGAATTTAAAATGGCAGTTAATCTTAAAGGCAGAAGTTTTCTTACGTTAATGGATTTCACACCAATGGAAATCAGGTATATGCTGGACTTGTCCCATGACTTAAAGTCAAAGAAAAGAGCAGGCATATCCAATTATCTGCTGAAAGGCAAGAACATTGTATTACTTTTTGAAAAGACCTCTACTAGAACAAGATGTGCTTTCGAGGTTGGTGCTCTCGAAGAAGGTGCTCATGTAACTTATCTTGACCAGGCAAGCTCACAGATGGGCAAAAAGGAATCTCTGGAAGATACAGCCAAGGTGCTTGGAAGATACTATGACGGCATAGAGTACAGAGGTTATAAGCAGTCAGTAGTTGAAGACCTTGCAAAGTATTCAGGAGTTCCGGTATGGAATGGTCTTACAGATGTTGACCATCCAACACAGATTCTGGCAGACATGCTTACAATCGAAGAGCATGTTGCAAAGCCGCTTAACAAGGTTAAAGTCGTATTTGCCGGAGACACAAGAAACAACATGGCATATGCATGGATGTATGGCTGTGCAAAGATGGGCATGCACTTTGTAGCGTTGGGACCGAAGGAATTAAGCCCTAGTCAGGATATATTGAATAAAGTGAATGAAGTTGCAAAGGAAACTGGCGCTATAATAGAAGTAGCTCATGATATTGAAGCTGTCAAAGGCGCAGATGTAATATATACAGACGTTTGGGCATCAATGGGCGAAGAAGACCAGATTCCTGAAAGAGTAAGACTTCTTACTCCATATAAGGTTACTATGGAAATGCTTAATAAAACTGGCAATTCTGATGTTATTTTCATGCATTGCCTGCCTGCATTCCATAACTTTGAAACAAAGCTTGCCAAGGAAATGATGGAAAAAGGCTTTGATATCAGAGAAGTAACTGATGAAGTATTCAGAAGCAGACATTCTGTAGCATTTGATGAAGCTGAAAACAGAATGCATACAATAAAAGCAATAATGGTAGCAACACTATAAAATTTTGATTTTTAAAGGAGAAGGTGTATGTCAGTAATAAAGGTCGTTGTAGCATTGGGCGGAAATGCCCTTCAGGAAGCAGGCACTCCTGCGACTGCAGAAGCGCAGCTGCAGGTAGTGAATAAGACTGCCGAGTATCTTGCAGAAATGTGCGTCAGAGGGTATGAAATGGCAGTGGTACATGGCAATGGACCTCAGGTCGGAAGAATACTTCTAGCCTCAGAGACTGCTGCGAATGTAACACCTTCAATGCCATTTGACGTTTGTGGGGCAATGAGTCAAGGCTATATTGGATATCATATACAGCAAGGCTTGAGACACGCTCTCAGGCAGAGAGGCAAAGACGTACCTGTTGTTACATTAGTTACACAGGTGGTTGTTGACAAGGATGATCAGGGCTTCAAAAATCCTACAAAACCGATAGGTGCTTTCTATACAGAAGAGGAAGCCAAGAAGCTTCAGGCGGAAAAGGGATATGTGATGAAGGAAGATGCCGGAAGAGGCTGGAGAAGAGTTGTCGCATCCCCAATGCCCAAAAAGATAGTTGAGCTTTCAGGTGTTAAACAGCTCTGGGATACAACCATCGTAGTTACATGCGGTGGCGGCGGAATTCCTGTAATAGAAAAGGAAGATGGTTCCCTTGCGGGTGTAGCTGCAGTAATTGACAAGGATCTTGCTGCTGAAAGGCTTGCTGAAGATATTGGAGCAGATATACTTATGATACTTACTGAAGTTGAGAAAGTCTCAATCAACTTCAAGAAGCCGGATCAGAAGGACCTTTCAAGTTTGACTGTTGCAGAAGCTGAACAATACATGAAGGAAGGACATTTTGCGCCAGGCAGCATGCTTCCAAAGATGCAGGCAGCTGTTATGTTTGCAAAAGCAAATCCGGGTAAAAAGGCAATAATTACTTCTCTCTACAAGGCTGTAGAAGCTTTGGAAGGAAAAGCAGGAACAGTAATCAGTTTATAATAAGTGTTTTGCATAATACCCTACATATTATTCAATCAAATTATGCAAATACACTACCTTGGATGTTATTGAATTCGCACTATATCTATTAAGAATGCTTTTATGCGTTCAATATCAGGAAACCGTGGATGAAATCCACGGTTTTTTTATCTGTACTAATAATTCTATTAGAAGAAATTATAAAAAAATACCATAAAAGATATTGATAATTGTTTTGCTTTCGTATATCATAGACAAAGAGTGCTTGACGAAGTATGTAGAAATTTGTTTTAAAGGGCACAATAAATTAAAATAATTAAACTAAAGGGGGAAATTAAATGGCTAAACGTGTTGTACAAATCCACGAGAAACTTCCGCTAATTGAAAGCATTCCGTTAAGTTTCCAGCATCTATTTGCAATGTTCGGAGCATCTGTATTGGTTCCGATGTTGTTCAAGATAGATCCTGCGACTGTATTGCTTATGAATGGTATTGGTACGCTGCTCTACATATTTCTCACAAAAGGTAAAATACCTGCATTTCTGGGTTCCAGTTTTGCATTCCTATCCCCCGTTTTTGTTGTAATGGCTGGTAAAAGCTATGAAGCAGCACTCGGGGGATTTGTTGTATCCGGACTTATTTTTATTGCAGTAGCACTGATATTCAAGTATGCGGGAACCGAGTGGATACATGTTGTGTTCCCTCCTGCTGCAATGGGAGCTATTGTAGCTATTATAGGCCTTGAGCTTGCCCCGGTAGCTGCGCAGATGGCAGGGCTTGTGCTGGATAATAATGACCCAGGTCTGTATATGAATCCTAAAGCACTTATTGTATCAATAGCAACTGCAATAATCATTATTGTAGGATCAGTGGTATTCAGAGGGTTTCTGGCAATCATACCAGTACTTGTAGGGGTTGTCAGCGGCTATATAATAGCATTGTTTGTAGGTATAGTAAACTTTGATCCAGTTATGAATGCAAGTCTGTTTGCCATCCCAACAATTTATACCCCGGTATTTGATATCTCTGCAATCATTACGATTATACCCGCGGCCTTGGTTGTAATTGCAGAGCATATTGGACATCTTATAGTAACTGGCAATATAGTAGGCAAGGATCTTACAAAGGACCCAGGATTGCACCGCTCATTGATGGGAGACGGAGTATCCACCACGCTTTCCGGTCTGATTGGTTCAGTCCCTACTACAACCTACGGTGAGAACATAGGCGTATTGGCGATTACAAAGGTATACAGCGTATGGGTAATAGGCGGAGCTGCTGTAATATCCATAATAATATCTTTCTTTGGCAAGTTCTCTGCAATAATATCGACAGTGCCCAAGCCTGTTATGGGCGGAGTATCCCTCCTGCTCTTTGGAGTAATAGCTGCTTCAGGTATAAGGATGCTTGTTGAAGAAAAGGTTGACTACAATAAGCCTAAAAACCTCATATTAACAGCTGTTGTGCTTACGGTAGGATTAAGCGGAGCACATGTACAGATAGGAACAGTTACGCTGGCAGGCATGGCACTGGCTACAATAGTATCAATAATAGTCAGTTTGACCTTCAAGGTGTTTGAAGTAACTGGGATAATGAACGAATAAGAGAATATTAGTAAAAGAAATAAATATAAAATTATAGCCCCAATATTTGAGCGGATTCGCTCATTTATTGGGGCTATTTCTAGTATATAGCCTATTGCTGAGCTTCAAAGGCCTGCCCAAATCGTGTAACTTGAAACGCGAAACGCGTAACCAGACCCAACGGGAATACCCAGACCTATTGCCCATTGCCCATCGTCAGCACCATTTTATTAGCAATGAATATAAAAGTAGTCATAAATTCCTTCTCGTCTCATATAAATTAATAGAAAAACTATAGTAGGAGGAGGAGAACTAATGCCACTAGAGTTAATAAGAAACCCACTTAAAGTTTCCAGGATAATAGGCGAAAATGTATTCAGCACTGTAGTAGAAGAAGATATAAATGTACCGGACATAAATCCGGATTTATACAAGATACTTGCACCGAGCGCGACTGTACAACTGAAGGATTGCGAAGTGTTGAACGATAGGGTTATGGTAAATGGACAGGTAATTTTAAGCATATTATATGCAGCGGATGATGAAGGGAAACCACTGAGCAATATGGATGTCGTAGCAAATTTTTCGCAGGGTATAGAAATACCTGGCGCCAGGCCTAGGATGAAGGAAAGCATCAGTACAGTAATTCAACATATTGATTGTTATATGATCAACTCAAGAAAGCTCAGTATTAAGGTTATTATGGACCTTTCGTGCAGGGTTGAAGACTTGTTCGATTTGGAGCTGGCTGGAGATGTGAGAGGCTTGTCAGATATACAGGTTCTCAGGGAGCCCAGCAGCTTCAAGCAAGTAGTAGGCTATAACAAGGATCGCTATGAATTCAATGAAGAGTTGAATTTAGCCGCAGATGTACCTGCAATAGACAAGATATTAAGGTCGGATTATAAAGTAATAGTAAAAGATGAAAAAGCAACTGACGGCAAGGTTGAAGTAGCAGGATTGCTGGGAGTAAACATACTGTACAAAGCTGCTGCTGAAGAGAATCGACTGCAGTATCAGGAGTTTGAGATACCATTTACTCAATACATAGAGATTCCTGCAGCAGAAAGAAATATGGAGTGCGCAACGGACAATGCGCTTCAGGAATGCTATCTGGAGGTAGGAGAGGACTCGAACGGTGAGAAGAGAGTACTGAATGCCTATATGGTATTGGGCATGGGAGCCAGAGTGTTCAAAGACACTGAGCAGGATGTGGTAGTAGATGCGTACAGTCCGAGCAATGTTGTGGACATTGAAAAGAATATGGTCTCGGTCAACGAGTTTGTCGGTAAAAGCCGTTCAAATATTGTAGTTAAAGAGACTATGGGAATAAAGCATGGAGATCCGGAAATTGAGAAAATATGCTATGTAAATGTAATGCCGATTGTGAATGAAGTAAAGCTGCTGGATGATCGGGTGCTGCTGGAGGGAATGATGGAATGCACAGGAGTATATATGACATCATACAGCGCAGAACCTATGTGCAGCATGACAGAGCAGATACCGTTCAGGCACTTTATGGATATACCAGGTGTAAAGCTTGGCATGCCTTGTACAGTAAAATGCAGTGCTGACAGTGTAAACTTCACACAGATAAATAATGAAGTAATTGAACTAAGGGTTGTACTCGGAGTATATGCAGAGGCTGTTAAGTATACAGAGAAGAGGCTTGTTGAAAAGGTTGATGCAGTGGAAGGCGTGAGCATAGACTATGGCAGGATACCGGCTGTGACCATATATATGATGCAGAGGGGTGACACTCTGTGGAGCATAGCAAAGAGGTACAATACCACTGTGGATGCATTAGCAAAGCTGAATAATATTGAGAATCCGAGCAAAGTGACAAATGGCATGCAGATAATGATTCTAAAGAACATACGGGTAGGGCAAAATGCCAATAAATAATTATGATTAGTCTCTAAAAGCAGGATGCAAAATTCCTGCTTTTTTATTTATAAAAAAATATATTAAAATTGAGCAGTATATATTATAATAAAAATGGAGAATTATGTATACAGGGGATAAAAGGTGCGAGGTGCGAGGTGCGAGGACTGAGCTTAGTCTTCGAAGACCTTTCTAAAACCACGAACCACGAACCACGTACCCCGAACCAAAAATATCGGAGCGTGATAACTTTGAATACACAAACCGGCAGAGCAGCTGCCAAGATAAACCTTGCTATAGATGTATTAAGAAAAAGGCCGGATGGATACCATGATGTTTCTATGATAATGCAGTCTGTTGCATTATATGATACAATTACCGTCAGAGCCTTGAAGGGCGAAATAAAAGTTACTGCAAATACTGACAAGATACCCACTGATAAAAGTAATATTGTATATAAAGCAGCCGAATACTTAAAGATGAAATACAATGTGAAGGAAGGCGTACTGATAAACATTGACAAAGCAATACCAGTTGCTGCGGGACTTGCAGGTGGAAGCACCGACGCAGCGCTTACGCTGAAGCTTCTTAATAAGGGTTGGGATTTGCGTTTGTCTAAGAATGAGATTCTGGAAGCGGGAAAAAAGCTGGGTTCTGATGTGTCCTTCTGCATCCAGGGCGGCACTGCTTTAGCGGAAGGCTTGGGTGAGAAGCTTACCCCGCTGCCCGGAATTCCTGATTGTCTCGTACTACTGGCTAAGCCTGCTGTGAGCATATCTACGAAAGAGGTTTATGAAGGCTTGAGGCTTGAGAATATTAAAGAAAAGCCTGACATTAAGGATATGATTAGATGTATTGATGAAAGCGACCTGGAGGGTATTGCAGCTAATATGTGCAATGTACTGGAAACAGTAACAATAAAGAAATGCCCGCAGATAGAGGAATTAAAAGAAAGGCTTGTAGAATACGGCGCCTTGGGCAGTATGATGAGCGGCAGCGGACCAACGGTATTCGGAATTTTCAAGGATAAAGCAACTGCATATAATGCATATGATCATATAAAAGATATGGTTAACGAGGTTTTCGTAGTCAAGACTATCAATCAGACTTGGGATTCCTAACAAATGTTGTATTAGAATACTAATAGGGGGCGATAATAATGGAAAATGATTTTCTCGAATTGAAGTTGGACAACTACAAGCCTTTAAGAGAAATAGTATTTGAGTCTGTAAGGGGAGCTATTATTTCAGGGGTGCTGAAGCCTGGGGAGAGATTGATGGAAGTGCAGCTTGCAGAAAAACTGGGAGTCAGTCGAACCCCTATAAGGGAAGCTATAAGGAAGCTTGAACTGGAAGGCTTGGTTATAATGATGCCACGGAAGGGCGCATATGTAGCGGATCTTTCCCTTAAAGACATTACCGATGTACTGGAAATCAGAGCGGCCTTGGAAGGCTTGGCTGCTGGGCTTGCAGCTCTAAGGATTACTGATGAAGAGATTGAGGAGCTTGAATTGAATGCTCTGCAATTTCATCAGGCTTTAGAAGCAGATGATTTCGACATGATTGTACAAAAGGATATTGAGTTCCATGACAGAATATTCAAGGCTACAAGAAACGATAAGCTGCTGCAGATAACCAATAATCTGAGGGAACAGGTTCAAAGATTCAGGATAATGTATATTAACAAATCGAACAAGTCAAAGGATTTAGCCAAGGAGCATTACGAAATAGCTGAGGCAATTTCCAAAAGAAATATAGATATGGCTGAGAAAATTGCAAAGAAGCATATAGAAAACGCTGAAAAATATATACTGACGATGGCTGGGAATATGCCGGAGAATCATTAAGAATAGTAGGGATCGGTACCCTCGTCGTTCCGGAATGCAGCGGCGGCATTGGTCGCCTGAAAAAGGAAAGAAGGATGAGCTAAGTGGATGTTATAGTCCTTGCAGGAGAAAAAAAGGATAGCAAAAATGGGAGCGGGGAAGAGAAGATAAATAAAGCCTTTTATAAAATCAAGGATAAGCACATGATAGAATATGTGGTAGAAACCCTTAGAAAGTCCAGCTGCATTGACAAAATTGCGGTTGTTGGACCAAAGGATAAGCTGGAGGAGGTAATCGGAGGTATTGTGGACTTTGTTGTTGAAGGAGCTGATTCCATAGTATCGAACATACTGCTGACACTGGATTGTTTTCCAGGTGAAAAGGAGATACTTATCGTGACCTCTGACATCCCCATGATTACCAAAGAGGCAATTGAAGACTTTGTAGCAAGAGCCAGGCAGAAAGATGCAGATTTGTGCTATTCCATTGTAGACAAGAAAGTCAATGACCTGAAGTATCCGGATGTCAGGAGAACATATGCACGGTTGTGGGAAGGACAGTTCACCGGAGGCAATGTGTTTTATTTCAATCCCGATGTAACAGATAAGTGTAAGGATTTTGTCGGGAAAATGTTGGAGTACAGGAAGAGTCCAACGAAAATGGCCAGGGTTCTGGGCTTTGGTTTTCTGCTGAGGCTTGCCCTGGGGATTTTGACTATAAATGCAGTCCAGAAAAAATGCGAGTCTCTTCTGGGAATAAGGGGTGCAGCAATTATCTCACCCTATCCGGAGATAGGCAATGATGTAGATAGATTTAGCGACTTGGAATTTATAGAGAAATATATGTAGTGTGATATGCATAAAAGAAGACCTGTCAGCGAATGCTGACAGGTCTTCTTTTATGCATATATCTCACAGCTTTTGTAAAAAATAACTCATTAGGAAAGGGTGGAGATAGAATGATAGGTGTAATTAGGGAAAACATAAGGAGTTTTTTGGATATCACAATAATTATTACAATGATAGCAATTGGTGCATTTGCAATATTGGGAGACTATAGGTATTTCAAGAAAATGAAATATAAAAAGGACGCAGCTGCATCCCTGGGAGTTGGGATAGCATGCTTAGCGCTGCCCTTTGTTCTTCTATTGATAATCCGTACTTATTGACATAACAGACTTCAGCCAATTCATGAGGGAGGCATTTTGATGGGCTTTTTTTCAACCAAGAGAAGCGGTAAAGCTAAAGTAGAAAATGAAATGGGGAAATTACTCAATTCCAAGAGCATAGAGGAAAATACAGAAAGGCTGAAAGACCGCTTAAGGGACTGTGATGATATTGTATACAAGGAATTTAGAGTTGGAGCGGAGCAAAGCCTTAAGTTCCTGCTTGTCTATACAGATGGAATGAGCAGCAGGGATATGCTGAACGACGCAGTTTTAAATGCCTTGATGATTCACGCCAGGGAAGTGCCGCCAGATGCAACAGAACCAGGCGAAGAGCTGTATCGGCTTGTAAGGTATGGCGGGCTGCCTGCCTCAGAGCTTGCAGATAATGACAACCTTGAGGATGCTATTCTGGCCATACTTATCGGAGACGCAGTACTTTTTATAGACACAACTGAAAAAAGCATAATAATAGGTGCCAAGGGCTGGCCTATGAGAGGCGTATCGGAGCCGAACACCGAGTCATTGATAAGGGGTCCCAGGGATGGCTTCACCGAGACCTTCAGAGTAAATACTGCACTGGTAAGAAGGAGAATAAGGGATCACAAGTTGAAGCTGAAGCAAATGAGGGTGGGCAAGAGAAGCTTCACAGATGTTGGTGTAATGTACATCGAGGATATTGTAAAACCCGAGCTGGTAGAGGAAGTGACGCGAAGGATTAAGACTATAGATATCGATGCAATTATAGAGAGCGGGTATATAGAACAGCTGATTGAGGATAATTACATGTCGCCCTTTCCACAGATAAATGTCACTGAGAGGCCTGATGAAGTTGCCGCCTCCTTGTATGAGGGAAGAGTAGCAATACTTGTAGACAACTCGCCCTTTGCTCTTATTGTGCCGACAACCCTGAACAGCCTCTTTCAGTCACCCGAGGATTACTACGACAGGTGGTACGTTGCAACTATATTGAGGTCATTAAGATATGTAGCCAGTATTATTTCGCTGGTACTCCCTGCGTTATATATAGCAGTTACTTCCTTCCATCCGGGCATACTGCCGGCAAAGCTGGTTATATCCATAGCGGCAGCACGGCAAGGCATTCCCTTCCCTGCGCTTATCGAAGCCTTCCTGCTGGAAGTGACCTTCGAGCTTCTCAGAGAGGCAGGACTAAGGCTACCTGCACCAATAGGCAGTGCCATAGGCATAGTAGGTGGTATTGTGATAGGTTCAGCAGCTGTTGAAGCCGGCATAGTAAGCCCTATTATGGTTATTATTGTTGCAATAACCGCTATATCTTCATTTTCGATTCCCAGCTACAGTCTCTCTGTCGGATTTAGGATGCTGAGGTTCTCTCTTATGGTTTTTGCAGGAGTCTTGGGATTGTATGGGATTATGTTGGGAGTGCTATTGATATTGAGTCACCTTGTAAAGCTGAAGAGCTTCGGAATACCTTACATGTCGCCATATGTATCCTCTGTGGGAAGCGACTTCAAGGATACCATAATAAGAGTGCCGTCTTTCCTTATGGGGAGGAGACCGCTTACAATCGCAAGGAACACTGTAAGGCTCAAGAATAACAGACACTTGATAAACCAAATGGAACGGGAGGGTGATAATGATGATAAAAAATAATGATAATGTATCACCTTACCAGATCGCTATGATAATTATAATGTCGGTAATCTCAGTGGGTGTTTTCTCTATAGCCTCAGACGCTGCTGATGCTGCAGGCACGGATGGCTGGCTGGTGATTGCCCTTGCGGGTGCATTAAACATATTGGCTGTGGTTATTATTGTCAAGCTGAATTCCAGATTTCCAGGCAAAACCTTTGCGGAGTACAGCCAGATAGTGATAGGAACCATCCTTGGCAAAATACTGACATTTTTATTTGCTGCCTACCTATTGCTGGTTATAGCTTACGTGACAAGGGCTTTCACCGAGGTTATAAAGATATTCCTGTTGTTTAGGACTCCTACTGAGGTGATTATGCTGAGTCTTATTCTAGTCTGTACATATATTGTAAGAGGGGGAGTTGAGTGCATTGCTAGGATAAATGAATTGATATTTCCAATATTGTTCATACCCTTTTTTATCGTATTGTTTTTTGGACTTCCTCTTATGGATTTCAGCAATCTGCTCCCTGTGCTGCAAACGCCCGCGGATAAAATGCTGACTGCTATTCCGTCACTGATTTTCAGTTTTGGAGGTATAGAGCTTGCACTTTTTTATATAGGTTTCATGAAGAATCCTAGGAAAGCATACAAACCGGCAATAATAGCCGTTCTATTTATAACACTGTTTTTAGTTATGGTAACAGTCTTTTGCATAGCCACTTTTGGGAAAAATGCCACAACACAATTTTTATGGCCTCTGGTTAATTATATAAGGGCAATAAGCCTTCCGGGACTGTTTATAGAGCGTCTTGACGGTGTGATACTGTCTCTTTGGATGCTGACGGTCTTCACCACCATTGTATCGGCTTACTTTATTGTCAGCTATTCCATATCAAAAGTGGTTGGCACAAAGGAACAGAAGCAATACGTACTGCCGCTGGCAATAATAATATACTATTTGGCTCTTCAGCCTGACAGCCTGGCTGAGCTATATGAATGGGGAGCTGCGATTTTCCCATATGCCATTACTTCTTTTCTTTATGCTGTGCCTATTATACTGCTGTTGATAGCGAAGCTAAGAAAATTGGGGGTGCGATAGAATGAAAGCCAAGAAAAGCGCTAGAGTGATTGCAGTGCTGCTGTCGTGCATGCTGCTTCTGACGGGCTGCTGGGATAAAATTGAGATAGAAGATAGGCTTTTTGTGTTGGCCATCGGAATTGACAAGACAAAGGAAACGGAGAAGAAGACTCCGGAGGACAGATATACGCTTTCCTTCGTATCTCCAGTGGTGGATCAGGTGAAAGAGGGTCCGGGGCCAGCCTTCAAAACATACAAGACGGTGAACAATACTGTTATAATGTCAGTGTCGCAGCTTATGGAGAGGTTTTCGCAGAAGCAGTTTTTCGGGCATACCAAGGCTATCTTCTTCGGCGAGGACGTAATGAAGGATGAGGAGCTTCTTAAAGGGGTGATAGATGGTGTATCAAGATACCCCGAGCTGCATAACAGTATGTATGCATACATAGTGCCCAGCCGTGCAGAGGATGTGTTCAAGGTGAAGCCGATGTTTGACAAGCTGCTTATGCCATACATTACCGGAATAACTGAAAATAGTGATTACACCTCCAGGATTTTGAAGCTGAGTCTTGCGGATATGGTAATAAAGCTGGCAGACCAGAAAGGCAGCGTTGTCATACCGGAAATCATACCGGACAAGGATGAGGTAAAGATGAACGGGGCGGGAGTTATCAAGGAATATAAGTTTATAGGATACCTTGGGGACCAGGAGGTTGCGGTATATAATTGGCTTACGGATAAAGCTGAAGGAGGAAATATATCAGTAGAGTATGAGGATGTATCGGTGGCATTCCGGCACTTTACTTTTAGAAGAGATATTAAACTATCAAAGGTTGAGGGTGGAAAGATATACCTGGAGTATAAAATGGAAACCGAAGGCAGTATTGAAGAATATATGATGGGCAAAAGAATACTTGATGATGCCGTTTTAAAGGAGGTTGAGACGGAAATAGAAAAAAGGCTGGAAGGCGAAAGCGAAAAGCTTGTAAAGAAGTTTCAGCAGGAATTCCGTGTGGACCTTATTGGAGCAAGGGACTATCTGAGCAAGCATCAGCCGAAGCTTTTCAAAACAATAGAAAAAGACTACGATAAATACTTTACGGACAGCATTGTAATTAATGTAAATGCGGATGTCCACATTAGAAGAGTCGGTCTAATTAAGTAGGGGCAGGTTTTCGTGCACGCCCGATGAATAAATCCTTCAAAACATGGCAATGAATAAGATAAATGAAAGTGTTTGGAGGATTAGGGATATGAAATTCAAAATAAGCAAATATTTTAAATATAAAATAGGTATTTTTTTACTTGCAACGTTCTTCATCTTCGGAGTTCTTGTCAGTATTTACATAAATACTGATAGAGAGCTGGCGGATGTGTCTGATAAAATAATCAGGCTGCATGTGGTTGCCAACAGCGATTCACCGGAGGATCAGCAGCTTAAGCTTCAGGTGAGGGATAAGGTAATTAACACCATGAGCGGAAGATTCGAGGGGCTTAAGGATATTGCAGAAGTAAAAAGTACTATAGAGGGAAGCCTGGGGGAAATAGAAACTATTGCCAGGGGAGCCATTAATGAGAATGGCAAGCTCTATGATGTCAAAGCTGTTTTCGCAAAGACTGATTTTCCAACAAAAGTATACGGAAACCTTACGCTTCCTGCGGGGTCTTATCAAGCCTTGAATATCGTAATTGGGGAAGGGGAAGGCAAAAACTGGTGGTGTGTCATGTTTCCGCCCTTATGCTTCATAGATGTTGCCCACGGGGTAGTACCCGAAAAAACCATGAAGGAGCTTAAGGAATCATTGACAGATGAGGAGTATAGACTACTTCTTTCCTCCAGAACAGAAGAAGAAATACCAGTGAAGCTCAGGTTCAAAATTGTCGAGTTGGCAAAGAGCATGAACCTAAAAATTGCCAAAATGAGTAACAGAAACTAAAAAGTAAATTAAACTATAAGCTAATCAATGAATAAAACACCTCTTGTTACAAAAAATAATAACAGGAGGTGTTTTTATTGTTTAGAAAGAGATTCAAGAGACTGATTCCTTTTATAATTATAGTATTCATATATGCTGGCTTTGGAGGTTGGATATACAGCAACTATATGACCTCTCAGATCAGTGATGATGCCGGATCGATACTTTTGAAATGGGGCTCCAGAGGTGCTGAAGTTAAAGAAGTACAGACGAGATTGAAAAATTGGGGCTTTTACAAAGGGAGGGTAGATGGAATATATGGCTGGAGAACATCGGTTGCGGTAAAAGCCTTTCAGAAGAAGCACGGGCTTAAAGCGGACGGGGTGGTAGGAAATGCGACGGCAAAGGCTCTTGGTATCAGGACAGGTGCCAAAACAGCAGCCAAAACAACTGCCAGAAAAGGTACATCAAGAAGCAATGAAGCCTATACCCTTGCCCAATGCATTCATGGGGAGGCCAGAGGCGAATCATATACCGGGCAGGTAGCCGTAGGTGCAGTTATCTTGAACAGAGTGGATGACCCCAGGTTTCCCAAAACGATTGCCGGTGTGATATTTCAGCCTGGTGCTTTTACAGCTGTAGATGACGGGCAGATGTTTCAGCCTCCGGGTGACAGTGCTCTGAAAGCTGCAAAAGATGCGCTGAATGGCTGGGACCCTTCAGGAGGAGCGCTATACTACTATAACCCGGCAAAAACAACCAATAAATGGATTTGGTCGAGGCCTATCATAAAGGTGATAGGAAAGCATTACTTCTGTAAATAATGTCCCTTCCAGGCAAAATATTGCCTGTCAGCGGTGCAGCCTTGCTGCACGAATGGACTAAATTAAGGAAAACGTTTCGCACATTTTGAAATCATTTTAAAAGGTTTAGTGCGAAACATATAGGAGGGAAAGCTATGAAACTATTTAAAATGCAGCTGAGCAGAAAACAGTACCATAAAGTGATGGTGGTGTTTGCTGCGGCTTTGATACTTACAGGTTTCTTTGGGTATAACACTTACACCGAGAAGAAGCAATATCAGACCTTTTTGCAGAACAACTACCAGAGGTCCTTCAGAGAACTTGTGACAAACGTGGAAAACATCAAGCTGCTGCTGGAAAAGGCTGAAGTATCAGCATCTCCGCTGCAGAGCAACGCTTTAATGTCCCAGACCTGGATGCAGTCCTATTCCGCAGCGGAAAACCTGGGACAGCTGCCTATAACCCATGTTGCACTAAGCAAGACGGAAAAATACCTGAACCAGGTAAGTGATTACAGCTACAGTCTTTCCAGAACCAATGCGCAGAATAAGACCATCAGTGATAAGGAAATGGATCAGGTTTCAAAGCTTAGGGGCTATGCCGGGGATTTGCTGGAGCAGCTCCATGGCATGGAGGAGGACGTAGCTCAGGGGAAAATAAGGTTCGGTGAAATCCGAAAACAGGGAAGGCTTGCGCTGAAAAGAGCATCCAAGGATGCAGTGGAAGTCAAGTTCGGAAACATGGAGGATAAGTTCAGCAACTACCCATCGATGATTTATGATGGTCCCTTTTCTGACAATATCATAGAAGGCAAGCCAAAAGCCTTGGAGGGAGAAGACATAAACCTGGAAAAAGCAAAGGAAAAGGCAAAAAAATTCGTTGGGGCGGATAAGACAGGCAAAATTATTGAAACCAGCTCTGGGAAAGGCAAAATACATACTTTTGGCTTGGAGGTCACTCCGAAGGATAACGATAAAGGTAAAGCAATAAGTATAGATATAACCAAAAAAGGCGGATTACCACTGTGGATGCTGAATCCCAGAGAGATACCGGAGAAGAAGCTGACAGACCAGAAGGCAAGTGATATAGCACAGAAGTTCCTAAAGGAACAGGGCTTTGGAGACCTTACAGAGACATATTTTCTAAAAAATGACAACACTACTACGATAACCTATATTGGAGTTACGAAAGAGGGTGTCCTAATATACCCGGATTTGCTTAAAGTTAAGGTCGCCCTTGATAATGGCGAAATAGTAGGTTTCGATGCCTATCAGTATATAATGTCTCATAGGAAGCGTGATATTCCGAAACCCAAGCTTACTGAGGAGGAGGCAAAGAAGAAGATCAGCCAGAGACTTAAAATAGAAAGAGTTAAGCTGGCTATAATCCCGCTGCCTGGCGATAAGGAACAGCTTTGCTACGAATTTAAAGGAAAGTATAACCAGTCTGACTACTTCGTATATGTTAATGCAGATACAGGGTATGAAGAGAACATACTTAAAATAATAAAGGATGAAGATGGAACACTCACACAGTAATGCGCAGATAACCACATATTACTTCACATAAGCCCGCTAAAAATGCAGAAAATATAGATGTACAGCTGAGTCAAACGCAAGATTTAAATTTATTTCAAAAAACGCGATAAGATTTGCTGTATAAGGAGGAATAGCTATGAGTAGGAATAGAGGACTTATGTCAGATAATCTAAAAACCGAAATAGCTAGAGAACTCGGTGTTGACGATATAGTGAGGACAGAAGGATGGGGTGGAGTATCCTCAAGGGATTGTGGCAATATAGTCAGGACAGCGATTGAAATAGCCGAAAGAAGCTTAAGCGGCAGCAGATAACAGACAAAACCGGGTCAGACCAATAAGTTGGTCTGGACCCGGCTTTTTTTGTTTGATTAATAATATGTGAGAGAGTAGAATAATAATATAATGCACCAAAAAATAAATTTTATGGAAAAGCTGCGTTAGTCGTCATTCTGAGCGCAGTGAAGAATCTTATTAATTGAATAGCTTGGAGGTTAATCAATGAATAACAAATTAAATGTTGCTGTGGTATTCGGCGGGAAGTCAGGAGAGCATGAAGTGTCCCTTATGTCTGCAACCAATGTAATAAAAGCGATGGATAAAGAAAAATACAACATATACATGATTGGAATAACAAAACAGGGCAAATGGATGGCATACAATGGAGAAGTGGGTAAGATAGCAGATGGCAGCTGGGAGAAAGAAGCGGCGGGTATGGGCAGAGATGAGACAATTAATCTGCTTTTTTCCGGTTTGTTCAACGGTGGCGGCGAAAGCATAATTGATGTGGTGTTCCCGGTACTGCATGGCCCTAATGGAGAAGACGGTACTATACAGGGACTTTTTGAGATGCTTGATGTTCCCTATGTTAGCTGCGGAGTTATGGCATCGTCTCTTGGAATGGATAAAGGACTCTCAAAGCAGCTTTTCAAGGATGCCGGGCTTGCGGTAGGCGAATATACAGTGATCTTGAAGGCGGCGGTTGAGAAGGATATGAATTCAGTTACCAGCATGGTGGAAGATAAATTTGTTTATCCTGTATTCATAAAGCCGGTCAATATGGGTTCCAGTGTGGGTATCACAAAAGCACACAACAGGGAAGAATTGGCCAAAGGCTTAATAGAGGCATGCAAGTATGACAGGAAGGTAATGATAGAAGAAAACATCAATTGCAGGGAGTTTGAATGTGCTGTGCTGGGAAACAACGACCCTGTGGCCTCGGGAATTGGGGAAGTTATCCCCAGCCACGAGTTTTACGATTATGTGGCAAAGTATTTTGACGACGGCAAGTCGGTGGTGGTTATTCCGGCAGAGCTCCCCGAAAACAAAGTCAATGAGCTAAGAGAAGCTGCGGTCAAAGCTTACAAAGCGTTGGATTGCGCTGGAATGTCCAGAGTGGACTTTTTTATGGAGAAGGAGACGGGAAAGATACTTATTAATGAAATAAATACTATCCCAGGCTTCACCAAAATAAGTATGTACCCTAAGCTTTGGGATGCAGCCGGAGTCAGCTACAGCAAGCTAATCGACAAGCTAATAGAACTGGCTATCGACAGATACAACGAGTAGGAACGACGCCCTCGTCGTTTCGTGATGATACAAAGGAGAATATCAAATGGGATACAAGCTTGTTCATGTGAAAGGCAATACCTACTACTTGGATGGAGCAGCAAAGATAGGCATAATAAAAAATGTTGATAATCCATTCAAAAGTATAGTCGTAGATACGGGACTAGACGATGATGCGGGAAGACGTCTAATGAAAATAATGCAGGAAAACGGCATGGGGGTTGGAACGATAATAAATACCCACTCCCATGCCGATCACTGTGGCGGCAATGATATAGTAAAAAGCAGGACGGACTGTAAAATATATTCCCCTCCTTTTGATAAAGGAATCATTGAATATCCTGAGCTGGAACCCTTTTACCTCTATTCAGCCTATCCGCTCAAGGAGCTGGACACGAAGTTCCTAAAAGCAAAAGGGACAAAGGTTGATTATATACTGGAAAAGGGACAGGTAAATATAGACGGAGTTATGCTTGATATAGTGCCGCTGCATGGTCATACCCCTGCAATGATTGGGGTTGCTACTTCTGATGGTGTGCTGTTTGCCGGAGACTCCTACTTTTCAAAGAGCATATTGGGAAAACACGGGCTTCCATATTTTACGGGGATCGGGGAGGCTATAAACACTCTTGAAAGCTTGAAGTCCATGGATTATGATTACTATGTGCCCAGCCATGGAGAGGCCTTGACAGACCCTGTGGAAACACTGGATGAAAACATAGAGCTTCTTATGGATATAATGGAGTACATAACTGATATTTGCAGCAAGGCTTTGGACCGGGAGGAAATCGTAGCACATATGGTTGGAAGATATGAAATCAAGCAAACAATACCACAGTACTACCTTGCTGTTTCAACCGCTTCAGCCTTTTTGTCCCACATGTCCAATGAAGGAATGCTTACTACATTATTTGAAGATAATAAGCTTAAATTTGTAAGAAGATAGGTACGAGAGGACGGGTACCACTGAACACACTGAAACCCACTGAAGACACGGCTGGGATATATAATTTTTCCGTGCAATTCCGTGGAACATCCGTGTAATTCCGTGGTATACGGACCCTTGCTCCAAAGTCTAGACCCCAAAACACTCGTAACTCGTAACGCGGAACAGAAAAGCCGAAAGGATTTGATTTTATGACTAGAGCTCTTGCGTTGATCTCCGGAGGACTTGACAGTATATTGGCTGCAAAGCTGATTAAGATGCAAGGTATTGAGGTAATTGGAATTTGCTTTGCTTCCGCATTTTTCGGATCAAAAAATGGCGAAAGAATGGCTGCACAAATAGACATGCCCTTGAGAGTAGTTGATTTTACAGAAGATCATCTGGTCATGACAAAACACCCCAAGCACGGATATGGGAAAAACATGAACCCCTGTATTGACTGTCATGCAATGATGCTGAAGTATGCGGGCAATTTGCTTGCGGAGCTTAAAGGCGACTTTTTGATTACCGGGGAAGTACTCGATCAAAGGCCAATGTCTCAGAATAAAAAGTCATTGGGCATAGTGCAAAAGGAGTCCGGCTTTGAAGAGAAGATATTAAGACCGCTTTGTGCATTGAATCTAGAGCCTACACAGATGGAAATAGACGGCCTTGTTGATAGGACAAGCCTCCTGGGTATAAGCGGCAAGTCAAGGAAGCCGCAAATAGAGCTTGCCAGGAAGTTGGGAATCAAGGATTATCCTTCTCCTGCGGGAGGATGCATGCTTACGGAGCCGCAATTTGCCAACCGCCTCAGAGATTTGTACAAGCACGGCAAAGAAAGTGTGAAGCCTGTGGACATACAGCTTCTAAAGCTTGGCAGGCATTTGCGGGTTTCGCCGACCCTAAAAGTTGTATGCACAAGAGATGAAAATGAATACGAGCTTCTTAATAAAATTTTGAAGGATGAGTATATAATATTTGATACGGAAGATTGTACCGGTTCGACTGTCGTAGCTGCACCCTCGCCGGGATGCACGATTACCCATGAGGATATGGTATTTGCCGCTTCGGTTGCTGCAAGGTACAGTAAAGAAAGAGAAAAGGAAAGCGTAAGAATAAAATTCAGCAAAAAAAGTGATACTGAACATGAATACATGCAAGTAAAGCCAATCAGTGATGAAGAAATAAGGAAGTATTTGCTGTAGACTCGAGACACGAGACTCGAGATTTGAGGAGTAGGGGCGAACAGTGTTCGCCCAAATAGGCTCCGAAGACTTTTCTTAAAGCACGTGGCACGAGGCACGTAGCACGAGGCATAAAAAGGAATGATGAATTCATGAGCAATGGAATCCCAATAAAACTACATATAAAATCCTCTCAGTCTGACTGCAATGGCACTATGGACAGCATGGAGTTTTATACCGAGGGTAAATATTATGAAAAGCAGGACAGCAAATACTTTAGTTATCAGGAGTCCGAGATATCAGGACTGGAGGGTACCGCCACCGTGCTTAAGCTGGGGAAGGAAGAAGCTGTGCTTATAAGAAGTGGAGCCTTAAGCTCCAAAATGACTTTCCGTATAGGCTGTGAGACAGAAAACGCATACAGTACAGAATATGGAGTATTTGACTTATCAATACTGACGCATAAGATTGATATAAATATTTGTAATAGCATGGTCAATGGTGTATACTTGAGCTACGGGCTCAGGATAAACGCCGGGGAAGTCTACACAAATGAAATGACCATAAAGATATCGTATAATTGATGATTTAAAAACAGCAGGTGGCAGAATACCTGCTTTTAATATAAGCCTTATGCCGAATAATCGGCAGCATTATTGATGCGTGACAGCCCTAAATCAAATTGGTTTAAGAAAGGGGAAGCTAGCTTGCTGAATTCTTTATTCAAGGAAAATATTGAAGATATATTAGATAATATTGAAGAGGGTATACACATTGTCGATAGTACAGGGAAAATTGTATACTACAATAAATTCGCAGCGGAATTGGATAATATAAATCCGGAGGATGCTTTGGGAAGAAATATACTGGAGATATATCCTTCTCTAACAGAGGATACCAGTACCATACTTAAGACAATAAAGTCAGGGAAGCCAATTCTTAATTATCAGCAGGCTTTTAAAAACTACAAAGGAGTTCATATAACTACCGTTAATTCAACCATACCGATAATTTCAGGTAAGCGTATCATTGGTGCACTTGAGGTTTCAAGAGATATTACTGAGGTCAAGAAGCTTTCCGAAAAGCTTGTAGATTTGCAAGCAGAGCTTTTAAGGGATGCGAAGGTTGAAAAAGTCTATGATGGAAGCAAGGCGTTTTTCAATTTTGGAGATATAATCGGTACATCGGAAGTCATGCTGAAGCTCAAGAAGGATGCTTTGACAGTGTCTGCATCGCCATCACCGATTATGATATACGGCGAAACCGGTACAGGTAAGGAACTGCTTGTCCATGCCATACACAATGCAAGCTCCAGAAGGGATAAGCCTTTCATTGCCCAAAATTGTGCGGCACTTCCAGAGACTTTGCTTGAAAGCATACTTTTTGGCACAATCAAAGGCAGCTTCACTGGAGCGGAAACAAGACCGGGGCTTTTTGAAATAGCTAATGGAGGAACCTTGTTCCTGGATGAGATCAATTCCATGTCTCTGCAGCTGCAGGCAAAGCTTCTGAGAGTTATACAGGACGGAAATGTGAGAAGAGTCGGTGATACAAGAACCATTCACGTGGATGTGCGCATAGTGACTGCTATAAATATTGACCCCAGGCAGGCACTTCAGGATAAGACTCTGAGGGATGACCTATTCTTCCGTTTGAGCGTAATTTCGATTAAAATGCCTGCATTAAGAGAAAAGAGAGAAGATATAAATCTGCTCATAGAGCACTTTATCAAGAAGTACAACAAGCGGCTGCACAAAAATGTCAAGCATGTCAGTGATGATGTGGAGGAATTTTTTATGAGCTACCCCTGGCCTGGTAATGTAAGGGAACTGGAACATTCCATTGAAGGTGCCATGAACATCGCAGAAGGGGATACAATTGACAGCAAATGCCTGCCCTATTACTTGGGAGAGATATTCACCAAATCCCGGTCAACTCAAGAGGATCACGAGATCAAATCCTTGAAGGAAACGCTGTACAATCTTGAAAGGAACCTTATAGAGAAGGCATTGAAAAAGAGTGAAGGCAACATAACAAGGGCAGCAGAGATGCTTGATGTGCCAAGGCAGACACTTCAGTACAAAATAGGCAAATACAATATCAAAATGTATGACGCCGGATTTTAGGCAACAGCATCGCTAATTTCAAAAAAAACGGTAAATATTTTGAAAAGCACACATTCTAAATGAGTGCTTTTTTATTTATTGTAAGCGAGATATGCAAGCGGTGTGCGGCTTCTGGCGTGTATGCTCATAGAAAATCATCAGAAGCGCTGTACTTGGCATACAACTTGCAAATGTTAAAAATGTAACAAGCTCATTAGAGCGTAGGGGTGAACACTGTTCGCCCACCCAATATAAGTAATTGTATTTGATTAAGGAGGAAAAAGACACATGAAAAAGGGATGCAAATTTGGTACTCACAGGGTTATAGAACCGGTTGGCGTATTGCCGCAGCCAGCGAATAAAATTGATAACAACATGGATGAGATCTATGACAATGAAATACTTATCAATGTCCAGACCCTGAATATCGACTCTGCCAGCTTCACACAGATAGAAGAGCAGGCTCACGGAGACGAAAAGAAGATAGCTGAGATAATGCTGGGTATCGTGGAAAAGCAGGGCAAGCATAGGAACCCTGTTACAGGCTCCGGCGGGATGCTGATAGGTACAGTTGAAAAGATAGGTACTGCATTGGAAGGCACAACTGACTTAAAGGTTGGAGACAAGATAGCAACACTTGTATCGCTTTCGCTTACTCCTCTTAGAATTGATAAAATAAAGGAAATCAGAAAAGATATCGATCAGGTTGATATTGACGGAAAAGCAATACTTTTTGAAAGCGGAATATATGCAAAGCTTCCGACTGACATGCCGGAGAAGCTCGCACTTTCAGCTCTTGACGTAGCTGGTGCTCCAGCCCAAACAGCCAAGCTTGTTAAACCAGGAGACAAAGTTTTCATAATAGGCGCAGGCGGAAAGTCCGGAACACTATGCTGCTATGAAGCAAAGAGAAGAGCAGGAGTTACAGGCAAGGTTATAGGCTGCTGCGGAAGTCCCAAGAGTGCAGCAAGATTACAGAAGCTTGGAGTATGTGATGAAATATTCGTAGGCGATGCTACAAAGCCTGTAGAGATTATGAACAAGGTATCAGAGCTTACAAACGGAGAATTGGCTGATGTAACTATCAACTGCGTAAATATAAATGATACCGAGATGACAAGCATACTTGCTACAAAAAATATCGGCGTAGTATATTTCTTCAGCATGGCTACAAGCTTTACAAAAGCAGCTCTGGGCGCTGAAGGTGTAGGAAGCGATGTTACTATGATAATTGGAAACGGCTACACTAAGGGACACGCAGAGATCACTCTCCAGATACTTAGGGACAGCAAAGAATTGAGAGACCTTTTCACAGAGCTTTATGCGTAAGTAAAGTTATAAGGAGGCAGAAACATTGAGAAGCTATAAAGATATACCATTATGGAAGAATGTTACTCCAGAACAGTGGAACGACTGGAAATGGCAGGTAGCAAACAGAATAACAACAGTTGACCAGCTTAAGCAGGTAATAAACCTTACGCCTGGAGAAGAAGCGGGAGTAGATGAATGCTTGAAAACCTTAAGGGGAGCAATCACTCCATATTATGCATCCCTTATGGATCCTAACGACCCTAACTGTCCTATAAGGAAGCAGGCGGTGCCTAATTCACTGGAGCTCCACAAAGCAGATGCAGACATGCTGGACCCTCTTCATGAAGATGAAGATTCACCGGTGCCTGGTCTGACTCACAGATATCCCAACAGAGCGCTGCTGCTTATCACAGACCAGTGCTCAATGTACTGCAGACATTGTACAAGAAGAAGATTTGCAGGACAGCATGACGAACAGATGCCTATGGAAAGAATAGATAAGGCAATAGAATATATCAGAAATACACCTGTTATAAGAGACGTGCTTCTCTCAGGCGGGGACCCATTGCTTGTAAGTGATGACGTACTTGAATATATCATCAGCAAGCTTAGGGAAATCAAGCATGTTGAGATTGTGAGGCTTGGCTCAAGGACTCCTGTGGTTATGCCGCAGAGAATAACCGACGATTTGGTGAATATGCTTAAAAAATATCACCCAGTATGGCTTAATACTCATTTTAACCATCCTAAGGAAATTACTCCTGAAGCTGTTGCGGCTTGCAATAAGCTTGCTGATGCAGGTATTGTACTTGGCAACCAGTCAGTACTTCTAAGAGGAGTAAACGACTGTGTGCATATAATGAGAGACCTTGTACATGGACTTGTAAAAATGAGAGTAAGACCTTACTATATTTATCAGTGCGACCTTTCATTTGGTATAGAGCACTTCAGGACTACAGTATCAAAGGGAATTGAGATAATTGAAGGCCTTAGAGGACATACTTCCGGTTTTTGCGTGCCAACCTTCGTTGTTGATGCACCCGGAGGCGGCGGGAAAATACCTGTAATGCCCCAGTACTTAATTTCACAGAGTAAGAAGAAAGTAATTCTCAGGAACTTTGAAGGGGTTGTTACTACTTACACTGAGCCTGAGTATGTTGAAGAACCATGCACCTGCGAAGTATGCACAGGAAAGAAGGAAGACAGACTTTCCGGTGTTGCGGGACTGCTGGCTGGAAATGCATTAAACCTTGAACCAACGGAAATGCTTAGAAAAGAAAGAACAAAAGCAAGAGATAAGAAAGAAAGCAGCGGTGGATGCTGCTGCAGCGGCGGAAACTGCCACGAATAAATAATGTAGGGGCGAACAGTGTTCGCCCCTACATTCCGAAACCCAATAAAACTACAAAGACATGCTAAATGCACGTGGCACGAAGCACGTAGCACGAGGCAAAAATATAGGAGAATCCCATGAGCAGGACCCAGCTTATAGATTTGATTTATCCGCAAAACAAAATAGTTTCGATAGTGGGCACATCCAAGAATGCCGGCAAGACTGTGACCTTAAATGAGATAATCACTCAGGCCCGGTCCAAGGGAATAAGCTTGGGCTTGATTTCCACGGGCAGAGACGGAGAGAGAAAAGATGTGCTTACCGAAACAGAAAAGCCTCCTATCTTTGTTGGCCGCGGTACGATACTGACGACAGTGGAGAGCGCAATAAAAGGAGAGCATGCAGGGATAGAAATATTCAGGGTGACTGACTACAATACTCCAATAGGCAGAGTAGTACTTGGCCGTGCTGCTGAGGACGGATATGTGGAAATATCGGGTCCTCACTCATCGAAAACTATAAAGGAAATGTGCATTGAAATGCAAGGACTTGGAGCTGAGCTTATCCTTATTGATGGCTCCTTGGACAGGCGTTCCTCTGCAGCTCCTTATGTTTCTGACGGAACGGTTTTGGCGACAGGTGCTGCACTAGCGCGAAGCATAAATGGAGTAGTAGAAAAAACCATGCATTTAATAAATACCTACTCTGTGCCGATGATAGAAGAAGAGCATGTCAGGGATATTGCCTACGATGCTATAGATATGGGAAAGACAGCTGTGATTGCACTTGATGGCAGCGTTGACTATCTTGATACGGTGACCTCTCTTCAGTCAGGAGATATCATCGCGGAATACCTGAAGAGTGACACTGCCTATGTAGTATTGAGCGGCTCTGCAACTGCAGGTACCATAAAGGATATACTGCTGAACAGGAAGAGTGCTATTAAGATTATTGTAAAAGATTCTACCAGAATTTTCATACCTGCCGCAGAATTATATGTACTTCAAAGAATGGGTATGGAGCTTCAGGTAATGGAGAACATAAGCATCATTGCGGTGACAGTTAATCCGTATTCGCCTGAGGGCTATTATTTTGAGCCTTCCGAATTGCTTGAGGCTATGAAGAATGCGGTTCCTCACATACCCGTTTTTGATGTCGTACAGGGAGATTAGTTAATATGCTGATGGATGAAAAAACAAAAGCAATATTGGATTTTGAATGGGTGTTGGCTGAGCTGAACCCTATGACTCCCTTCGGCCAAAAACTGAAGAATAATATCAAGGCTTTTGAAGCTTGCGATAAGGAACGGCTTTTGGAAGAGTTGGACAGAATAGATGAGCTAAAGCAGCTCATAAATGTACAGAGAACTGTATTCGTTGATATAAGAACACACATGAGGCTTATCAAGGACATAAGGAAGTCGGTGGAAAGATGTATAGCCGGCGGGGTATTGAGTACTGTAGAGTTCTTTGAACTGAAGAACTTCATTTATCTGGTAAAATCAATTTCTGAAAGTCAGAAAACACTGCAATGGGCTATGCCAGACAAGTATGTGGTAAATGAGCTTCAATGGGTCGAGGCTGTACTTGACCCTGAAAAGACGGGCATAAAAACCTTTTATATTTATGACAACTACTCGGCTGCTTTGTCTGAAATAAGGAAAAAGAAGGCATCCTGCGAACATAAGCTGGACATTTTAAAGAAGAAAACCATAAAAGAAGCTGAAGAAAAGCTGGGTATGTCTGTAAGATCCAATGGCGAAATAACAGTGAGCAAGAGTCAGGCTGATTTGATAAAGAAGCTTAATGGTAACAGCATGCTGCAGGCTTTGGGAGAAACATATATTAATGTGACTTACAGGGTCAGACCAAGTGAAGACATGCTGATACTGATGAAAGGCATCGAGGCTATGAAGGGTGAGGAAACCATAGAGGAGACGCTCATACTTGAGAAGCTTTCGGAGCAGATAGCGGACAGGGGCAGTGAGATATTGACGGTCATGGCTGCTATTGCGGAATTTGACCTTATAGTTGCAAAGGCATATCTTGCCAACAGCTACAATGGGGTGAAGCCATTGATATGCGATGCTGCAAGGCTTGTGATGGTTAATGGCAGACATCCGCTGGTAGAGGCAGGACTCAGAAAGAAAGGCAAGTCCTTTACTCCCATAAGTGTAAGCCTGGATCGAGGGGTGGCACTTATTACAGGAGCAAATATGGGAGGCAAGACAATATCTTTGAAAATGATCGGTTTGCTGGCTGCGATGGCCCAGTACGGTTTTCTCGTGCCTGCAGAGCATATGGAAGTTGGTATGAATTCATATATATATATTTCTGCAGGGGATGAACAGTCAATAGATCTGGGGCTCAGCACCTTCGGCGCTGAGATTCGATCGGTGAAGGAAGCACTCATGAAGTCCGGTGAACAAGGGCTGGTGCTTATAGATGAATTGGCCAGGGGAACAAACCCCCATGAAGGCTACGCAATTTCAAAGGCGATAATAAGCTATCTTGCAGAGAAGCCCTGTATAACTGTTATCACAACCCATTTTGACGGACTTGTCAGAGAAGGCGTTAAGTGCCTGCAGGTAAAGGGCTTGAGGGATATTGACTTTAAAAGTATAAAAGACCCTGATGCAATATCTGAGTACATGGACTACACCCTCATAGAAGTGGAAGGTGAATCCAAGGTTCCCCAGGATGCCATAAATATTTCCCGCTTGATGGGAGTGCCTGAGGAGATACTGCATGAGGCTGAAAAGATAATGGAGGATAATTAAATTCTGGTGCGAGGTACGAGGTGCGAGGAAAACCCCACGAACCACGAACCAGTAAACATGGAGGTGTTTACATGAGTAGTTTAAATCTTGACAGAAAACAGATAGACAGTGCAAGGGAATCAGCTAGAAACATAGCAGAAGATATGCAGAAATTCATTGATGTTCACACTACAGTCACAGTTGAAAGAACAATAGCAAGACTTTTTGGAGTTGATGGAGTTAATGATGTTGGGACACCACTTCCCAATGTAGTTGTAGAGAATATAAAGAACAACGGCGGCCTTAATATGGGAGCGGCATACTTCCTGACAAACGCAGTTTTGAATACAGGGCATACAACGCAAGAAATTGCTGAAAAAGTAGCTGCAGGAGAGCTGGATTTGACCAAGCTTGCTGCAAAGCCTGAAAAGGAAATCAAAGACAAGGCATATGAGCTGGCGATTAAAATGGTTGACAGGATAAAAGGCAACAGGAACAAGAGGGAAGAATATCTGAACACTATTGGAGAAGGCAGAAAGCCTTATTTATACGTTATTGTTGCTACAGGAAACATATACGAGGACGTAGTGCAGGCGCAGGCAGCTGCAAAGCAGGGCGCAGACGTAATAGCGGTAATAAGAACAACGGGACAGAGCCTTTTGGACTACGTGCCATTTGGAGCGACAACTGAAGGCTTCGGCGGAACCTATGCAACACAGGAAAACTTCAGGATAATGAGGAAAGCTCTTGACGAAGTAGGTCAGGAGGTTGGCAGATATATAAGACTCTGCAACTACTGTTCCGGGCTTTGCATGCCGGAAATCGCTGCAATGGGTGCTATGGAAAGACTTGATGTAATGCTCAATGATGCATTGTATGGAATACTTTTCAGAGACATCAACATGCAGAGAACCTTGGTAGATCAGAATTTCTCAAGAATAATAAATGGTTTTGCGGGCGTAATAATAAATACCGGCGAAGACAATTACCTCACAACTGCTGATGCAATTGAAGAGGCACATACTGTATTGGCTTCCCAGTTCATAAATGAACAGTTTGCCCTTAAGGCAGGAATACCTGAAGAGCAGATGGGCCTAGGCCATGCCTTTGAAATGGAGCCGGGCATTGAGAATGGCTTCCTATTGGAGCTGGCGCAGGCACAGATGGCAAGGGAAATATTCCCCAGGGCTCCTTTGAAATACATGCCTCCTACAAAGTACATGACAGGCAACATATTCAAGGGGCATATACAGGACGCTCTTTTCAACATGATATCCATATGGACGAATCAGGGAATACAGCTGCTTGGAATGATGACTGAAGCTATACACACGCCTTTCATGGCTGACAGGGCCCTCTCCATTGAGAATGCAAGATATATATTCAACAATATGAGAAATATTGGAGATGAAATCGAATTTAAAGAAGGTGGAATGATTCAGACTAGAGCTTCGGAAGTACTTGGTAAAGCTGCTGCGTTCTTAAAGGGCATTGAAGAAGAAGGACTTATGGCAACTTTGGAACAGGGTAAATTCGCAGGGGTCAAGAGAACCAGGACCGGCGGAAAAGGACTGGACGGAGTTACTCAGAAGGACGCAAAGTATCTGAATCCATTTATAGAATTGATGTTGGATAAATAAGAGGCGAAATTGGTTCGAGGTGCGAGGTGCGGGGTGCGAGGAGTAGGGGCGAACAGTGTTCGCCCGAATAAGCTACGAAGGCTTTTCTACCCCCCGAACCTCGAACCACGAACCTCGAACCAAAAAACAGGAGGTGTTTTGAATGAGCACGGGTTTGTATTCCATGAATAAAAGAGAATTTGATATAAACTTTGACCCCAAAAGAGTGAAACCCTATGGGGATACAATGAACGACGGAAAGGTGCAGTTGAGCTTTACGCTGCCCATAAAAGCCGATGAGCTGGCTGCAGAAGCCGCAAAGCTTTATGCAATGAAGATGGGTATACAGGAACCCAGCGTAGTGCATATGGCTGACCTGGGAGTCGGATACTCCTTCTTTGTAGTGTACGGAAGCTGCGTTCACACAATCGATGTGACTGATATAAAGGTTACTAAGGTTGAAAGCTCAGTAATGAGCATGACTGAAGTAGACGAATACATCAGAAAGAACATAAAGAGAAAGCTGGTTGTTGTTGGTGCCAGCACAGGTACCGACGCTCATACTGTTGGAATCGATGCGATAATGAACATGAAGGGCTATGCCGGACATTATGGCATTGAAAGGTACGAAATGGTAGAGGCTTACAACCTTGGAAGTCAAGTGCTTAATGAAGAGTTCATAAAGAAGGCTGTCGAGCTTAATGCCGATGCACTTCTGGTATCCCAGACAGTAACCCAGAAAAACGTACATGTGCAGAACATGACCAACTTAATTGAACTGCTTGAAGCAGAGGGCTTACGCGACAGGTTCATAGTAACCTGCGGAGGACCGAGAATATCCCATGAGCTTGCAAAGGAATTGGGGTATGACGCAGGCTTCGGAGCGGGAAGCTATGCTGAGGATGTAGCATCCTTCATAGTGCAGGAAATGGTAAGCAGAGGAATAAAATAAGAATAATATAGTATATCGAAAGCTGTCGGTTAGAACATAACCGGCAGCTTTTTTATATTGTCATTTACAAATCACATAAGAAAAAGGTCGATTTATCCGATATATATTGACATAAAATTACAAAATTAGTATAATCTGCAACATAATAATGAAAGTTTAAAAGGAGGTAATACAATGTTAAACAAATCAATCATTATGGGCAGACTTACTGCTGATGCTGATACAAAGACCTTCGACGAAAAGAAACGGGTATCGAACTTCACTCTGGCGGTTGACAGGGACTATTTAGACAATGAAAATAACAGGCCTACTGATTTTATCCAGATTGTTGCTTGGAACCTTCCGGAAAAGTTTATTGCAAAGTATCTTAAACAGGGTGAGCTTGTTTCTGTTGAAGGAAGGCTGCAAAGCAGGAAATATGAAAAGGAAGAGGTACACTTCGTAACAGAACTCTTTGCGGATAATGTGTATCCAACAAACTTTAAGAAGAGTGAATAGGGTTCAGCAATGAAAATGTGTCAGGCACTTAAGCTATGTTCTTTAATATTCACCCGAGGAGGTCGCAAAATGAAGAGGATTATACCAATAATTGTCACAATCGTAATTATGTGTTCTCTACTAATTGGTTCTGTATGTGCAGAGCCTGATTTGACCTTGAAATTTAAGGACGTAAAGGACGCGGATTGGTTTGCAGAAGCAGTTGGCAGACTCAATGCATTAGAGATAATAGACGGACTTCCAGGTGGTATATTCGGCCCGAAAGCTGAAGTAACCAGGGCACAATTCGTTAAAATGCTTGTACAAGCAATGGGCTATCAGAAGATAGACAGTATAAGCTTTGACGATATTAAACCACTTTCAACAAGAAAGGCCCATTGGGCTTCGGTATACATAGAAACAGCTTTAAGAAACGGTGTTATAGTTAAGGCTGAAACGGGTAATAACTTCTATCCTGAAACACCTATAACGAGAAAAGATATGGCTATGATGATGTACAGGGCATTAGAGCTTCAGCCATCAAAAGGGGAGAACCCTTTTGCAGACATCACAGAAGCTAATGAAGCATTTACAAGGTTATATGAAGAATACCTTATTAGAGGAACCTTAGAAGGCGGTAAGAGGATATTCAGGCCGGAGGGACTATCCACAAGGGCAGAAGCAGCAGTGGTTATCGCAAGGATGCTAGAGTATAAGGCTAACCCTGCGGAGTTCAAGCAGAAGGAAGATTTGAATGAAAAATTGAGAAACAGTACTTATACGGAAGAGGATCTTGAACTGAAAGCAAAGCTTGAGCTTGCTAAACAAGCCGAAGATAAGGAGTATATCCCGGAGCCGATTATAAAAGTGGAATATAACCCGGATGAATACGCATATGCCACTGCAACCCTAATAAATGCAGATGACTATGGCAGCGATGTAACCTTCGAGAATGTATGCATTAATTATCCTGCTCTTAATATGTGGGCAAGAGCGAACCTGTATGGTAAATATGTGGAAGTAGATATGACTAGGCCTTTTACTCCCAAAGAGGCTGAAGCAAGTTTTCTTGCTGTCCCCAAGCGCAATGCAAAACTTGCTAATAGTGATATTGTATATTACAATTACGACTTCCCTGTAGGGAAAAAGCTGAACTACAAAACAACTATATCTCGTGGCAAAGTTTCAAAGCAGATTTACCTTGTGCTTACCATACAATAGGTGGTGTTTATTTTGAGATCCAAACAAAATATTTCAATTATAATTGCTATAGCAATTGTTACTTCAATCTTTCCTTTGAATGTGTTTGCTGCTGCTCCATATGGTGGCATTTATGGGCAAGGTACGTTTGAAAGCCCCGTAGATTACATAAAAGTATATAATGGAGAGTTAAGGCGTTCATACAGAATTTCCGAACCGGAAGCTAAATTCTCTATTTTGGATTCAGACGGCAAAATTCTCATTACAAGTACAAATACAGAACAAACCTTAAACCTATATCTCGGCGATAAAGTCACCTTCAAGAATCTAAGTACCCTTGGAAGTGGTACAGCATTTGATAAGTATGACTTCCAGATTTCCCATAAGGGAAGTGTAACTCAGTTAACTGGTATCGGTACGATTGAAAGCTCTGTTGGGTTTACCTTTGATGACGTAGGCGAGTATAATATTTATTTCAACATAATGGATAATACTCCCATGGATAAAACCGACTACTGGGGCAACTGGTCTTACAACGGCTCCCATAGAGCAACAGGACAAAATCCTGGTCCTACCTCAAGTTCATCTGATGATTTCTATGGATATTGGTATTTCGTTGAGATAAAGGTCGTTGTAAGCCCTCACTCCCTTACGGAAACACACTATGACATTGATACAGGGCAGGAACTTAACAAAACTGTATATAGGGATATTACAGATCCTACATATACAACATACTCGAAGGCTCCATCTGCACTGCCAGGATACACCTACATAGGTTCAAAAGAAGGTTATTCCTGGGATGAAGCAGATTCTTGCATAATATCCAATGCTTCAGTAACCAGCAGGACCGCAAGATATGGCTATGTGAACAATTCATACAACAATGGCAGCAACAACGCTTTTCACTGGTACTATTATCGCAAACTACCAGGTCTATTTGCTAACTTCGCCATTAAATATGGTGGCAGCGACTTTACAAACAAAGAGCTTGTTGCCGTGAACCTTCCTGTCACAGCAAACTTAGTAGACTTGTCGGTAGGTGAGAACATCACAAGCTGGACGTGGGAGTATAAAACTCCTGAGATGCCCGCCTTTCAACAATTTTCCACAATGCAGAACCCTACAATGGCATTGGCTGAAGAAAAAACTTATACCTTCAAACTCACTGTAAAGAATACAATTGAGCAGAAAAGCATGACACACTATGTTACAGTGAAGAAAGGCAATCCTCCACCGGAAAACCAGTCTCCTGAAGTGGAGATACTCGGTCCCAAGCAGGCACTGGCAGGTGAAAATGTAAGGCTTGATGGAAGCAATTCCTACGACCCTGACGGAATAATAACTCAATTTGTATGGGATTATCCTGATGCTAATTTTGTTAACTCAAATAAAGATGGGGACAGGCTTACTGTGTGGTATCGCTATACAGGAAACAATAGCAGGCATGAACATGTTGCCTTGACTGGAACGGACGATAAAGGTGCAACTGGAGAGGACAGTCACAGTATAGAGATACTTCCTCCTGTGCCTACAGCCGCATTAACAATAGACGGCATATTCAAAGAGAATAGGAAGGTAACCCTTGATGCTTCAGCAAGCCATAGCCCTTCAAGGTACCCTATAACTAATTACCTCTGGAGCATAACAAATTCTGCTAACATGAAATCGATAGCTGCATTGAACGGAAACCCTATCAACAAGGTGATATACAAGGTTGCCGGGACATATAACAACACTGTAACTACACCAAATACAACAGGGCTTACAGACAATGAATCTAAATCAATCACAATAGTGCCAGACCAAAACCCTAATGTAAACTTCGCAGTCACAACAAGGCTGTTAAGAGAACCAACAGACAGCAATCAGGCACTTATAACAATAAGCAATCTCACTGCATCACCTGATGGAGATACTATAAAGAAAACGGTTGCCTTCTATTCCTACGATACTGATAATGATGGTAATTTTGATGAAGAGGTATGGAAGTATTCGACCAATGGCACAGCCTGGAACAATGTAGGCTTACCATATTCGAAGATAAAGTCCGGCTTTGATATATATAATGTGGCAGGGGGAAATCCTATGACCTTTACCCTCAAGACAAACCAGGTAGGCAAGCTAAAGGTGGAGGTAATGGCCATGGAGGATATACCGGCAGCAGAGACTATTCCTGAGCTTATTACTCCTTCTGATTACAGGAGGTCGGATACTTTCACAACGAAGCCGGACACACAAAAGATTATAGATGTTATAAACACAGCTCCAACAGTAACCTTTGAAGTCAAGAAGAAGAAGGAAGTCGATGTCCTTATAGCAACAGACTATACAGGACAAAAATTAGCTGACCTGCAGTCTGCTTTGAATGTACAGAAGGCCAATCTTCTTGCCAAGAATATTGATGTCAAATACACCATAGTCAATACAACAAGTGCAGTTGCACATGTTAATGATGCTATGTATTATTATAGACGGTATGGAAGATACAACTTTCAGGCAGATCGGGATTCATGGAGCAGTAGCGGTAATGGAAACTCTGATGATGATGAACATTATCAAGATTTGCTTTTATGGGAAGAAAGAACTGCATTGGAAAGTGAGGCGGCGTATCTTCCGCCCCGCAACCCTACAAATCTGAATTGGTGGAAAAGCGGGACAATCCATGAGGAAGAACCTGATGATGACACTCCTGATTGGGAAAGATGGTACTACAATGTCTATATGCAAGTTAATAATGATGGTTACAAAAATTATGATGTTTTGGATTTTACATTAAGAAGGTATAATGGCTTACAAAGTGATGATGGTTCCACATATGGGTATGAATATGACGACATCGAGGAAGAGAGTGTATCAGTAGACAGAAGCTTTATTAGAGCGGAAAAAATTAGTGATGTAACAGTTAATGTAAACAGTGTAAATTTCGCAAGTGTCACTTCCGCCCCTTTAAGGGAAAACAGTGATAGGTATTTGCTTTTTATTGGTGATAACAATAGTAAAATATATAGTGGCGCATGGGGAACACATTACCCCTTCGGAGGGCTTGCAAAAGCAGAACAGGACTATATAAAGGCAAACAATGTAAAACCCTATATTGTGACCCCGGAGGCAACATTAGATACTGCTGTTGGTCAAGAAAAAGCAAAAGAAGTATATTTAGGGAATTTATCATATTTCAAGTCCCTAGACGGTGCATTAATGGCTATAATTGATTACCCTGCAATAGTAAACATAGGTGGAGAGGTAAAAGATATATATGGGGAATACATACTTCTTACAAATGGCACGTTGAAATATAGAGTAGATGGGGCTAACTTTAATACCGTTGTAACAGGAGTTTCTAAGGTAATTCAAGAAAAGGACGGAAACGGGGATATATTAAATAACGGCATTATATGGGCAGTAACTTCAGATGGCATATTGAGACAGTTTGTATATGGTACTCAAGGCTTTATATGTAATTACACGGATGTAATAGATGTCTTTAATGGGAATGGATTACCATACGGAGAAGGTTCTTACCTGATCAGCTGTACAAGTGGTACTTATTTCGTATTCAAAGGTGGTGGAACTGTAAAAACCTTCTATAATGCACCTTTGGCGGGTTATGCATATATGGATGCACGAGAGTGGGAAGATGGCGATTTTGAGGATTATGCAAGCATATTGATATACAAGAATGGGAATGTTCAGGTTGGCGTAGTATGGAAGGACAGCCGTTGGAATAGTACACTGCAAACATATGTGTACTATATGAGAGATATAAACATAAAACCATTATACGGAGGTATATATAACTCAACCACAGAGACATTCTCTTTTTATGGTTTCGGCTCGGTTAAACCCATTAAAGGAATGAATTGTATTGTAGGCAATTCAATTTATCAATTTAATAGTTTATTATATGAGCATATTAAATCTAAGGATTATTATTTTCAGGATATGACTAACCCGGCGTATATAGCTACAAATGTAGTTTCTGAAAAGGATGGGATTAGAACATACTCGGATGGGAAATTGGGGATACCATGCACATGGAATCAAAAATATTTTGGATATAAGGGTGCTGCTTACTACAGAACTGTAACAACATATATAGATGTTCCCGCTTTAAGGAATAAAACAATTAAAGAGGTTGTTACTGGTATTGGTACGACGGCCATATTGACAACAGATGGGGAGCTATATAAATGGGTTGATACGACTATTTATACTGTTCCGACTACGCCTATAATTAATTTAACTCTCGCAAGTAGTAGTGTCTCTGATGCATATAGCTTTAGATATAATAAAAGCTCTTCCAGTACGCAATCTTTTGTGACGAAAAGCTACTACATTGATAAAGGCAATTTGAAAGATATGACTACAGGCAGTGTAATATATGAGAATATCATAGATTCTGCTTTTGATAAAAGTGCTAATAGATTCTGTTTTGTAACTAAAGACGGCAAGCTTTACGGTGAAGGCTATTTTGGGAAAACAGGTTATAGGGGATGGTATCCTCTAGGAGAAACACTTCATGAGCTAATTAAGACCAGGATAGTTATAAACGACACAACAAAGCAGTATATTACACTGAGAGATATTCAAACAAACGTAAGGGATACAAAGTATTTCTCTCAAGGACAATACCAGCAGGCAGTAAACGACATAACAAGCATTTACCTGAATGATTCAAGTTATCTGACCAATTATATAGTTGTCAACGATACAGTAGATTACAAGGTAATATATAACGATTATGAGAATGATCGGAAATATACCGAAAGCTGGGCATACAACCATGAGCCAAACTACTTCGAGAACAGCATGGGACTTGCCTCGTTTCATGGGCAGACATTGACAACGCCAATAACTAAGTTTACGAAGAAAGGCCGGTATACAATAAATGTTAAGGCAAGGGACAACCCCAAGAGTGATAATAGGTTTGACAATTATAGATTGTGGAGCACCGGAAACCAGAATGTAACACTATATGTCCATGAAAAGCCGGTTGCATTGTTCCGTGTTAATGTCACTCCAAATGGCAACGGAACCTTTACTGTTGTGGCTGCAGATGTTGGCAGTTATGACCGCGACCATACTTCGAGAGCCGATAAGGGGATAGCAGCTAGTGAGTGGCGTTGGAAGGAAAAGGCTGAGCTTAGCTGGCACAGTGAGAGAATTAATAAGGCTGATTGTTTGGCTGATAGAACTTACACCATACAATTACGGGTTCGGGATCTGGAGGGTACATGGTCGGATTACATGACAGTAGAACTGGATGCAGCTAATTCTCCAATAGCCTTGTTTACAGTGGACAATAACCCATTAAGCATAAATGATCTCTTGCGAGTAAAAGATCAGTCCTTCCCACAAAGTTTATCTACACTGACAAGATGGAACTGGGTAGTCAAAAAATTCAATGAGGATGATACGCTGCCGATCACGCCTATAATTGATGGGCAGTACGGAACAAGCAATAACGGAGGCGGCTCACTTACCGGCTACGATAGTAATGTGAAGACTGATTATAATGATACAGGCCCGGGTAAATATAGAATTTATCTGCGTGTAAGAGACAGCAATGGCTTATGGTCAGACGGAGGCGCAGACAGCTCATACAATCTGAATAATTTCTACACCCGGGATATTGTGGTACAGGAGAGTTTTAAGCTATTGAGTTTTAGAGTTATGAAAGTGAAAGACCTGCATTTGGAAAGCTATTACTATAACTCAGCCACAGGACAGTATGATGACAAGCCCATAAATGTAAATGGTATGGCGGTTGATTATCGAAACTTTGGTGTTATAGTAGACGGTCTCACAAAAGGATATCTATTTGAATATGAACTCGATGCCATAAACTTCAATGACGATACCGATACGATAGTAATAAGACCACATTTCTATACCTGCGATGCCTTATTGAGAGATACAGAGGAATGTGACTTGTACTGGGAGAACAGTTCTCATGAGGTACTGAAGGCAGGAGAAGGAGGCCATGCAAGCTGGGAAGTCATAACTCTGGGCAGGAATGATAGGACGATAACGGGGGCAAACACTGCAACTTGGAGAGGCTCATACCTGATTCCCGGAACAGCGTGGGCGGTCCCCCTGGGGACATCCTCAACCAATGCCAAAGCAAGCAGGATAAACCGTGACATAATAGTGAATTTTGAGATAAAAGGCTATAAAAATGGACTAATGAGATATGATTATAATCTACAGCAGTGGCCTTTGGAGAGGACAGTAGAGAAGCGGCCCTATAAGATCGGTGATGTAATAAGATATAGTCATATAAAAAGCAATCTGGATGACAGCAATGTTATAATAAACCGTCCATAAAGGCAGAAAAAAACTTCGGAGTGCATGCTCCGAAGTTTTTACTTATTATTCTCAGAATCCGTTCCTGTACTAGGCAAAATAGGTTTTAGCAATACGTTTATGATAGTTTTATATGGCTCGCTTGTTGCATCCCGAGCATCTGCAACCACAAGGCTAACTTCATATTTGCCAACTGCTGAAAATTTATAAGCTATATTCTGATTAGAAGAATCAAATACTGTTTTGGAATCCTTCGTAATCATCCATGAATAAGATTTTACACTGTCATTGGCATCCGGATCGGAGGTTTGACTTATAAAAAACACTGTATCTCCTTCAAAAACCTGATCCTTATTAGCTGTAAACTGAGCTGCAGGTTTTGTGTTCTGCACCGCAATTCTGTTCTTATTTAAAGTGTATATATCCAAATCCTTTACATAATTCCATATGCCCCCTGTCAGCAGCAGTATTAGGACTATTGCTGCAAGTCTGCGCACCGGCGTGAGCCTACGCTTGATTTTTGCTTTCTGGAGGTTCTTTCTCATCTGCATGTCTACGGATCCATTGCCTATGAATACTGAGTACAAAAGCAAAGATTTAAAATCACTATATACTTTTGCTATTGATTCGTATTTACCTTCCAGGCAGCTTTGCACTATGGAAAATAGCGCTGGTGGGGTATTGTCCTTTATATAATTCAAATCAGTAGCCAATGTGTTTGAGAAAACAGCGCCTATGATTTCCCCTACCCTTTTAGACACATCACTTCTGGATGCAGACATTTTTTCGGCTGTAAGCTTGAGGTTGCAATTGAAGCAGATGTTCCGTTTATTGACTACTGTAATATTATCTGTATCACAAAGTGAAAAAACAATAAAAGGGCTGAGTTTTTCCATTTCAATGAGTTGGGTGAGCAAGCTTTCGGTCAGGTACATCTTTTCCGTAAGCCTGAGGTTGTTGTTGGACAGATAGGTTTCCAAGGCGGGCCCTGAACAGATATTGCATACCACATAGAAGCAGAAATTTTCATAGAAGGTTTCAATGATATTCCTGATATAGCGGCACTTCTCCTTAGAAAAGCTGTCTTTCATGCCGTATATAGTATCAGTATCCTTGAACTCGTTGATTATAAACTGCTTTCCATCATCGGCACCTGATTTTTTAGCTGTGTATACTGCTTGCAGTTCATTTGTAAATAAGGTATCGATTATTTCATACTTTTCTGCAACAACAAGATTGTCCATATAACCACCTCAACCTACAATATTCTACATAAAACAATATTTTCCTTTCAATAATTACAAATTTTTGAAAAATATTTAATGGGTCCAGGGTTCGAGGTGCGAGGTGCAGGGTTGCGAGTAACGTATTGCGGGTTTCAATGCAAGGTCCACTATAGGGGTGCCTATTGGGCGTACTCAGGTAGGGGCGAACAGTGTTCGCCTGCTCTCAGATAAAATAATTGAAAGCCGAGAATTAGTGTAGTAATATAATACTATAATAAGTATATAATACTGCTATATTGGAGGTGGAATTATGAAGATTAAACCGTCTGCAGCAATTAGAAATAACTATAATGAAATATCAACTCTCTGTAAAGAATCAGGAGAGCCGGTTTACTTAACCAAGAATGGTGAGGGCGACTTAGTTGTGATGGATATTAACGCTTTTATACGTCGTGAGAATATGCTGCGCCTTAGGGAAACTCTGGTTGCAGTCGAAGAGGATAGATTAGCTGGTAAGAAAGGTTTATCTGTTGATGCTTTGAATGAGAAAATGAAAAAGGCCATTGGGGAGGTTGCCAATGAACAGCAGAAATAAATTCTATTCGGTTGTTATTTCTGATAGAGCGGCGGATATGCTCGTTCAGCATATCCGCTTCACGGCGCAGTTGAGCCTGGAAGCCGCAGATAGACTTCGTGTAGAAATAATTGAAGCAGCTAAATCATTAGAGTATTTTCCTGAACGGAATCCATGGCTTTCAGATCCAATACTTCCTGCCAACAAGTATCGCAAAATGATAATTAATAAGCGCTTTTTACTTATTTATCAATTAAAAGATGATATGGTATTTGTTGAGTATGTTTTAGATTGCCGACAGGATTATAAATGGTTGATATGATTTTACCTTGTCGAAAATAGGGGCTTTAGCAATTAATTGCTGAAGCCCCTATTTTGAGCAAAAAAAAGCGCACCCGTTAAGGTGCAATATGAGTGGGGTTAACGATTGTGTGTGTGTCTCCATAAGCTATGAGTTATTCAGGGGTTAAATACAATCATAATTATAATGCATAAAGAATGAATATGCAATAGATTTTGTGAAAAAAATGTGAAAAATTTGTGAAAAAGTTATAGTATATTAGATGACCGTTTAATTAAACTGTAATAAAACCTTTTGTTTATGCATATTCCGGCGATTGGGAGAATTAAGCGAAAATGCTCATTTACAAATATATTAGAAGCATTACAATAATTGTGTATGCATAAATATGCAATAAAAGAGGTATTCGAATTATTTTTATACATAATTCTTTGCATCTAATATTTGTAATATTTTGTAATGTTAAGGTTAGGTTACAATTCCTGAAAATAAGCTGGAAATTATGGTATAATTTAAGTGATTTTTATACTTTAGCCGTAGATGAAAAATGTCGATAAATATATATAGTCTCGAGATACGAGATACGAGATACGAGATACGAGATACGAGTATGAAGGGTGGGCTTCGGAGCTCTTTTTAAACCTCGGGTCTCGAGTCTAGAGTCTCGAATCTAACTAACAGGAGGAATTGTTTGTGAAAAGATTTATGCTGACCTCAAGAAAGTTTTTGTCGTTTTTATTGACGTTTATAATAGTATTCTCGTTATTCCAGGATGTAATGGTGGTACAAGCTGCTCCTGCCATCAGCGATATACGATTTGAGAGAGTAATTGATCCTGCCAATGGAACTACAGAAACATTGTACATATACGGAAGTGACCTTAATGAGCCAATCGTAAGAGTAGGTACATCTGGGAGTATTCCCGTGCAAATAAATGAATCTGAATCTAACTCGTCCTGTATTGTAATTGACGATCCAGACTCACTTTCAGAGGTTAAAAACAGGTCAAACATAATAAATGTGACTGTGGATGACGGAGGAACACCGACACAACTGAGTGGAAATATAGACCTCGAGGTAATACCCACCATTGAAGGCGTTTCCAAAGGGAAGGTATATGTAAACGATCCCCTCACCATATCCGGAAGCCAGTTCGAAAACTTGAGCAATACTACTGACACTTTGCTGGTTGCAGGGACGAAATATACCATAGGGTCCGAGTGTATTGTCAGGAGCGAAAGCAGCATTGAGATACCTCAGGTAAAATCCCCTAACGAAAATTTACTTTCTGATGTGAGGATTGAGAGAGTCACACCCGGAAGTCAGATATTTATCATATATAAAGACAGCATACGTGTTGTAAACAGACTAGCTGGCATCGAAGTCGGAAGGGTTGATCCAAACGCAGGTCCAAGAACAGATAAAAACATAATAAGTATATATGGCACAAGTACTGATTTAAGTCAATTTACGGATGATATAAGAATCTTCATAGATAGGGTTGATGAGAGCGGGGGCTATGAAGGAAAAAATATGGGTTTAATATTAAATGCCTCAAGACAAACAATAGGGGTCAAATTTGAGCTTCCCATAAGGACTCAAGCAGGTACTGCGGATTTGATCCTGTGCTCCAAAAACCTGTCCAGTGAGTTGACAATACCTGCAGCCTTTCTATATCTGGATATAGGAAACTCTCTATCCATAGATAATGAGGGTATCAACCCTAAATTTAAGAAGGAAACAGAGCAGAAGATAATACAGATAAAAGGCCGAAACATTGGCTTCTTCAATGGCACGGGCTATGACAAGATAACCAATGTGTCGCCAACTGCAATTTCACCAGCGGATATTGATCTACCTCTAAACACTATCATTGGTTATAGCACGTATGGAAGCTTCAATAATCATTCTTACTACAAGCTCAGATATATCGGCAGATATGACAACTCAAAGGATGTAACAATTATAAGGCAGTTCAGGGTCACCATAGATGGAGACGCTACAGTTACTGATTCAGTATATACGAACTACAGCCTCAGTAAGGATATTATCTATGTGAAGCCTGCTGACGTAAACCTATATCTTAATGAGCCCAAGATAGTTGACGTTACTATAGAGACAATTACCACAGTCGTAGATGATTCAGACCCAAGCGGAGAGGCATTATATACAAGGTCGGAAAAATATGCTGTCAAGAACGGGTTTACTTACTTACCCAATGAAATATCACCGGAAATAGAGGCAATAACACCGGATTTTGGTCCCACAAACAACAAAGAAGGGATATATATGACTATAACGGGATCCAATTTCGAGGTAGTCGATAAAGCTATGCTGCCTCCCGAAAAGGATGCTGTGCCTGAGGTAAGGGTGGGGAATACCAAATGCTCCAATGTAAAGGTGTATGACGAAGATAACAATTTGGTAGATGGTAGAATCCTAACCCTTGGAACCAAGATAAAATGCATCCTTCCAGCCGGAACGACTGGAGACGGAGCAGTAGATGTGGTAGTGGTAAACCCCAGTGGAGGCGAGAGAATAAAGCCCACTGCCTTTAACTTTAAAATACCCAACAGATTGGAAGCCAAAATGCCTGTTATAACCCAGCTGAGAGAGCCCTATGCAGATATAAGAGGGGGTATCGTAAGCGGAGAGACAGTAATAATAACGGGTAACAACTTCGATACTTCATCAAACCAGAACCATAGGGTATTGATAACAATTGATGGTGAAGAAGCCACAATACTTGGCAGGGTATCCTCCGATGGAAGGACAGTGACAATCATTCCCCCGCCAGGCACTGTACCTGGAGAGACAATGCTTCAGCTTATAAACGAAGACGGCACCATGGTAAGCGCTGAATTTGTGTATAAGCTTATTACATCAAACCCTAAGATAACAAGCATAGTACCTATAAAAGGCGGCAAAGGCACCAAGCTTATAATAAAAGGTGAGGACTTCATACTGCCTGATAATAGTGTAGTCAACAACGACCCTAAGAAGAAAGGATCAGTAGTACTTTTGGGAGGCATGGAGCTTAACGCATACAAGTATGACGATCAAGGTGATATTATCAATGCCAATCCCGATGGTACCCCAACCAATGATATATATTATGATGACTGGTATGATCCAGACGGAGATGATGATACTGATAATTCATATGGACTAAATGGACATATGGTAGATGTTCAGGATTTAACCACCATATATGTGGATATACCGGACAGATTCTACAGTTATGCCGGATCAACGAGTAAAGCTCCTTATATGAAATGGACGCAGATACCTCTTGGTTCCCTTAAAGTGGAGGTTTTGAATCCTGATGGAGCTAAGTCCAAGGAAGATGTAAGGTTTAACTACATGAATCCATCTACCAGTCCAACCATCTACAGCGTCAGCCCAAACAACGGTTCTGTGGATGGAGGAACGGTAGTGACGATAATAGGCTCGGATTTCAGAGAGGATGATTTGGAGGTATATTTTGGCTCGGAACTGTCGGCAGATGTGCAATTTATTAATTCAGGCATGTTGAGGGCACTGGTGCCGAAGTATCCGTACACGCTTCCTACCGGTGATGATGAGCTTATGGTGCCGGTTATGGTTGTGAACTATGACGGTGGTACTGCAGTTCACTATGATGAGATTGCTGAAGAGGGCTTTAGGTATAGGGTACCTGGAAGCCATCCCATTATTACTTCAATAGCACCCGGTTCAGGTTCTGCTGCAGGAAAAGATACTGTTATCCTCCAAGGGCAGGACTTTAGAAGATCACCGGATATGACTCTTGATGGTCTGCCTAAGGTGTACTTCAACGGCAGGGAAGCGGAGGTAATATGGACTGAGCTCACAATGACAAGCGTACAGAGTCTGAAGGTAATAACACCTTCAAGCCTGGTTTCGGGCCCTGTGGACGTTGTGCTTGTAAACTATGACTCGGGTACCTTCACCTATAAGAGCTTTAACTATACAAAATCCCAGCCTAAAATAACCAGTGTAATGCCGAATTCCATGAGCAACCTGGGAAATGTAAATGTACAGATAAACGGAAGCGGCTTGCGAACGGGGGGCACAAGCGAATTGTTCGTCAGCACCACAGAAAAAGTGAATAGGCATACTGGAGCTGGTACAAGTGCTGCAGCGGCAGTTGATACAATAGTTGCCTTTGGTGATGAATCAACAGGGGACAAAGCTGTGATTGACACAGTCATCGGACCGCCTTCTGCAGTGATAGGCGATTTGAGGTTTGACACAGTTGTTTCAGCAGTATATCAGCAGGTAGAGGTAACTATATCCCTTGCATCAGCTACTGAACCTACGCCAATAGAGCGGCACTATACAGACACGGATGGGACTCCCGAGTTCGACTCATATACACAAGCAGACATACAGGTCGGTTCATCCCACCTTTTCATACTAAACCACAAAATGGACCTGGGAAGCTCAAACGCTTATGATGAAGGGATATTGGTAGAGACAACACCATCATCAGTTACTATAACAAGGAGAATTGCCCCGTATGCAAAGGTATTGGACGAAGGCAAGCAGGTGGATGCTAAATCCCCGCCTGTAAATAAGATAGGCCTCAGGAACCTGAGTGTAATCAATGATGACAGGGGTACAGCAGTCAGCCCAATTACAATACTTAATCCGGACAGCAGCCCAGTGATAACCGGCATCGACCCTAAGAACGGTGCCAGGAGTATAAGCCAAAAAGATGATGTTGAATATGATCCAAATGATATAGCGGATTACTCAAAACTGTACACAGTTGTTCCGCTTGATGGCGGCGCCTTCCTTACAATAACAGGCTCGGATTTTAGAAAAGGCGTGAAGGCATACCTTAATGATATGCCTTTGGAGATAGTTTCAAAGAGCATAGATGATGACCAGCTGGTGGTAAAAATTCCACAAGGCACCGATGAAGATGCAGATAAGGATTACAGGATAGTTGTTGTCAATCAGGACGGCGGAACTTATGATTCAACAATGCTTCCGATACCGCACTACATAAGATATAGGTCTACTGAAAGCAATCCTGTCATTTCTACTATAACTCCGGACAAATCCTCAAGCAGAGGAAACAATAGGATTAATATAACCGGAGAAAATTTCAAGGCCGGTGTTATTGTGCTGATTGACGGAGTAGCATGTGTGACCACCAGAGAAGAAAAGACACTGCCAAACGGTGACAAACTGCAGGTTTACCAGAACATCTATGCGGTTGTTCCGACAGGAGTGACCCCAGGCAAGAAGACAGTACAGGTGCAGAACACCGACTTTGGAATTGCTGAAGTGAAGGATGGACTTACAATAATAAGCTCACCCGAAATCACAGGAATATTTGATGATAAGGGTGATGAAATTAACCCGCTAGTGCTCTCTGTAGAGGGTGGAGAGAAAATAAAGCTTGAGGGAATACAGTTCATGGAGGGTATAAAGGTAATATTCGGAGGTACCCTGAAGGCCAAGTCAGAATTAACGGCTGGAGAATCAGGACTGGAAGGCCTCAATATTAACAACGCTACGATGGTTATAATCGGCGGAACCCTTGCGACAGAAGTGACCCGGCAGGCAGACGGAAGCATCCTCTGCACTACTCCAAAGCTTATTATGGGTAAAACCAGTGTGATAGTAATAAACAGCGACAGTGGTATAAGCAATGAAATAGCAGGGCAATACCAGAAGCCAGTGCCCGATACGCCAGAAGGCTTAAAGGTGGAAGTGGTTGACGGCGATACCTTGAAGTTGGAATGGGATAAGCTTGAGGATGTCAGTTATTATGAAATATATGTATCCATTAGTGAAAACGGTAAAAAAACCACAGGCATATACCAGTATCTTGGAAGCATAGTACCGGCAGAAATAAGTGAAACAAGACTCAGATACTATCTTGACGGACTTATGCCTTCAACCTGGTACAGCATAAAGCTGAGGTCTGTCAATCTGTTCGGCACCTCGAAGTACTCAAACTCCACAGGCTATTATAAGACTCTGGAGGAAAAGGTAGTCACATTCTACCAGGATGAGACTGCAAACACAGGAGGAGTGGAGCAGAAGGACAGTACAGTTATAAACGGTTTGGAGCTTACCTATACCTTAGGAGAGAAGTCTGTAGGAAGCAGCACGGGGGCTGTGGTGAACTTTGAACAGCCGAGCTACATAATAGCCGATCCGAAGATTGTGAAGATAAGCTTCGAACTTATAAAGAAACATCCTAGCAGCAAGATAAAGATAAATGACAAGGACATGGAGCTTAACCTGAAGGCATCCAACCTTGCTGTTGATGAAGTAACAAGAGTAGACAACTCTCTTAAGGATGATACTGATATGAGGGTTTCAATAGACCGCACACTAGGCGCTGAGGGTGATGAGATCAGAATCAGACTGCCAAGAGGCTATAAGATAATGGTGAACCCCTTCAGCATCAATCTGAATATGCAAGTACAAAATACAACGACAAGGATAAAGAGCTTTAACGGAGATATAAACCTGCTTCTAAACTACGCAGAATCAAAGAAAAGCTTGTATCCGGGCGGTGTGTACATAGCATACTACGACAGAACGACAGGAAAGCTTCAGATAATAACTACCCAGAACCTTAACGGCAAGGCTCAATCCCAAATAATAAAAACCGGAGAATATGTACTGATAGGGAAGTTGGTAAAATAAATTTCTGGTGCGAGGTGCGAGGTACGGGGTGCGGGGTGCGAGGAATTCTGGGCAATGCTTCGAAGGCATTACTTAAAGTGCGAGGCACGAGCAAAAAAGTTCTCCGCGAACCGCGAACCACGAACCACGAACCAATAGTTAAAGGATGTGATCCAATGCTTGCAAAAAAATCTATAGCAGCATACATAATAGTAATTGCACTAATTGCAAACCTGCTGCCGCTGACAGCTTATGGCGAGGATATAGTCTCAACCGGCATTACAACAGGGGAGGCTTTGGTAAAGAATGCAAGTTTTAATGATATTGCAGGGAATTCCAATGCCGACAATATAATGAAGATGAGTATATATTCAATAGTCAGGGAGTACGGCGCCAACATGTACAGACCGAACCAGGCAGCTGTCAAGCAGGATGTGCTTGCGGCTCTGGTAAGGGCTACAGGGAGACAGGAGGAGGCAGTAAAGCAGGGAGAAAGGCTAAAGCTTGCCGATCCTACGCTTACCCCGGTAAATACATACTTAATGGGACATATTGAAGTTGCAAAAAGCAGCGGTATAATTAATCAGAGTGAAATAGCATCATTATCGGCACTTAATACGGAAGAGGCTGCACAAATAAAAGCGGAAGTCGCTAAAGCAGTGAAAGAGAACTGGAAAATGACCATGGCTCAGAAAAATCAATTGGAGAAGCAGTTGGCAGATAAGAAAACTTTCCAAAAAGCTTATACATCACCTGCAAACCGTGAGGAAGCAGCCCTTTGGATAGCAAGAGCCTTAGGTCTTGGGCCGGTTGCAGGCGAAGATATAACGACAGTTTATAACTATAATGATTGGACATCTATAAAGACGGAGAACTTACCCTATATTGAAGCAGTTCTTAAAAAAGGCATTATGAAAGGTACATCGGCAACAGCTTTTTCTCCCAAAGGAACTATAAGCAGGGGAGAAATGGCAACCATAATGAATATGGTGGTGGATCAGTCTCTTGACAAGCTGGGTTACACAGCAGGCTACGGCAAGGTTACCAGCATATCCATGGCAAGGGATGTTGCAGCAGTATCAGATACATATACCACTAGTATAAACATTGAAACACCAACTTCGGAGAATATTGGCATAAGCATACAGAAAAGAAATACAAGGAGTTCCATAAGTCAGGAGACAGTACCGGTAATCAAAAACGGAAAGATTGGCACCGAGTCACTGATTACTGAGGGTGACATAGTAGAATACACCTTGAATAAGGATAAGAAGGCAATCCTTTTGCACGCTGCGGAGCTGAAGGAGGTTGACGGCACCTTTGTAGTGTATGACCCACAGCAGAATACAGTCCAGGTGGGGGATAAGAACAACAACATGTACTTCCTTAAGGTGATGCCTGACTCAGCGATTCTGGTGCAGAAGGAGTCGGTAGATATAGGCAGATTGGAGCCCAACAGTCCTGCAAAAGCAGTATTTGCAAACAATATTTTGAAATCCCTGAGCGTGGATACGGCGCCGGAGCTGATAAGCGGCAAAGAGACACCGGTGAGGATACTTTTTGCAGATACAATGGGAAATGTGATAAAGGTAGCTGATGAATACGACAACAAGCAGTATCTTGAATTGGCTGATACGGCAGCGATATATGTAAACGGAGAGTTGCAGGATATCAGTTCCATAGGCTTTGATCAGGATGCAGTAGTAAGGATTTTCAATGGGAAAGTACATGAAGTTAAGATATATACAGATGTTCTGGAGGAGGATCCCAACAGGCGGGTTGTCCTTACAGCAAAAGTAAGGGATATATCGGATGATGGAATTACCCTGCTCACTGACGATAACCCTGAAAACCCTGCTTTATACACAATTGACAGGAATACTCCTATAATAAAGGATAAGCAGTCGGTAAGCGCCTCGGTACTCAGGCAGGGGGACAGGGTGAAGATTGAAGTGGACACTGCCAATGACAAGCACATAGCCCGCATGGAAGTGCAGGGTGAAGGTGTGCAGATTGAAAAGGTATACAAAGGCGATATCAAGGATGTTGCTATAGAAACGGGAGAAATAGTGCTGTCCAATGTATCCTCCTACGGATATTATGACTGGATTAAGAAGGACGGCTATATTAGGTATAAGCTGAATGCTGAAATCGACATATATGACAAGGATACCAAGATTAGCTTGGACAAGCTGAAGGATTATATAGGAAAGACCATATACGCGGTATCCAAGAAGGATTATGGTACAGAAGAGCTTGTAAAAGCAGTACTTAAAGATGGCTATGAAGACGCAATAAATAAAAGCATTTCTGATGTGAAGTGGACCACCAAGCAGCTAACACTGTCAGACGGAAGAGCAATTAATTTCAATGATGGCTCTATTATAATAAAGGATGGAAGGCTTTTAGACTCCCTATATCTGGCTAAGGACTCAGGGGCTTTTGTGATACAGAACAGGTCGGTGATGGGCGTCGGCAGCGCTCCGATTATAAGCCTGGACAGCTTTAATGGCTTTAGCAATTACAATATTACAAAGGGATATCTGCATAACATGGGAGAGGACTATTATTCTATAGAAAACTCCTACACTCTAACCAATAATGAGTGGACAGAATCAGCAGAGCCGACCTTCCTATTGAGCAATGAGACCTATGTATACGACAATGTGATAGTTGAAGGTCCAATTACAGCTGATAAGTTTGCGGAGAGCAGGTTCAAGCCGTACACATATACATGGCCTAACTATAAAACAGCCGGTAAGGACATGGATTTTCATGAGGATGATGAATATCATTATTATTATGACAAATACAGAGGGAACTCCAAGTTCCATGAGCACTTCTTCATGTATGCGGTGACAGACAGAGAGGGTAATACTCACGCCATTAACATAATGAAGAAGGACAAGGAATCCTTTAAAGAGGATAAGGTATTTACGGAGAGACTTTTTGCAGGGCAGCTGAAAACAATTGATGCAGGCAACAAAGTAGTTGTCATAAAGAATGCAAGAGATTATAGTACAGTATATGGAAAGTGGAATCCGGTTATGGCCGATATCCCGATGGGTATGGAGAAGGTTGTAATACTGAAGGATGGAAAGGTCATAAGCATGTCAGAGCTTGATGCGGATGATAATGCCTATATAATGTCCCAAGATGGCTACGCACTGTTTATGCTGGTAGAAGATTAAAGGCTGGTGCGAGGTACGAGGTACGAGAGGTAGGGGCGCCCATTGGGCGTCCGCTGTAGGGGCGAACAGTGTTCGCCTGACCTCTTCGAAGCGAGACTTAAACCACGAACCGCGAACCCCGAACCGCGAACCACGAACCACGAACCAAAAGTATTTATTGAGGTGGTACTTATGAAGAAATTTACAATCGCAGCTATATTTATTTATACACTATGCATATTCGCCTATGCTGCTCCCGGCTATGAACCCGGAATAAGCGGGGACATCACTCCTAAGAAGGGAGAACTCAAATACTCTGAGACAGTATTCTTGTCTGGAGAGCCAATAATACTGGAAGGCATAATAAAAATCAGCGGGGACAACAAGGGTACAAAGACCACATTGGAGTACAAGCTTGCCAATACTCAAAAGGCTGCTGCGCTTACGAGGAAAGTGACATTTTTGAACTCCACCAGCAGTGATGTTTTGGAAAACCAGTCAACTTACAGTACCTCTATTGATCCGAAGTTTTCCGAGACAATACAAATAGGAAGCAATACCTTTGAGATGAAGGAGTACCTTTTCAGCCGATCAGGGAACACAGATGGCAGAGACGTAATAAGGTATCTGAATTCTGACTGGAATGGAAGAAAGGTTTACTTACGAAATGGCGATCAAGGAGAAATAGTAGTTGATATAAATTCGCACTTGTATGGCTATAACAACTACTGGAGCTCAACAGAGACAGCTATTATCAAGCACTCAGTAACCTATAGATACAAGGACGCTGTAAGCGCTTCTGTCTACAAGGAGGCTTTTGGAACAGTTGAATATGCTGTATCCAATTCCTCAGTTAAAGCTATTCAATATGTATCCAGCGGACCTCAGGACATAAGCTTCGCAGGGGGCTACATACTGAAGGAAGGCGAGGAAAACATAGTATCCTACGTGTTTGATGTGCCGAAGCTTAATGCAGGTATACCGACAACTGCAAGGAATAAGGGGAAGAACAGCTACAAGCTTGTAACCATGCCGGTGCAGACAAGACTGCTTTCAAATAATATCAAGGATATATCGGCAAGCTACTGGGCAGCTGAGGATATCAAAAGGGTAACCTCACTGGGAATAATAAGCATGTCAGGGGCAGACTACTACCGACCTTTGAGCTTCATGAGCAGAGGGGAGTTTGCCAAGGCAATTGTTAAGGTATCTGACATGAACGGACCAATGGTAAAGCAGACAAAACCCGTTGCCTTCGAGCAGTATTATACAGATGTGGACAAAAACCACCCATACTATGAATACATCAGTAAAATTGCAAGTTCAGGGGCTATGGAGGGCATAAGCAAGAACAGGTTTGGGCCGGATGAGTACCTGACCAAGGCTCAAGCTGCAGCAATAATTGTCAGAGCACTTGGACTGGAGAATTCATCGACTGAAAGCGGTACAGCCACTTCCTTCAAGGATGACGCCAGCGTACAGCTGTGGGCGAAGAAGCCGATAAATATAGCTCACAGGATGGGGATAATCACCGGAAACGCGGACAATGAGATTGAACCCAACAAAATGCTGACCAGGGCAGAATGTGCTGCAATGATAAACAGGTTTATAAGATACCTGCAATACGATATCAGACAAGGCTACAGAGAAGACATGATTAACTTCGGCAGGTAGGGGAGAACAGTGTTCTCCCGCACAATATAATAAATGATAGGAGTAGTGGGTTAATGAATAAGAAGAGCTTTTTCAAAAATTTCTTACCATTGGTATTAATTTTTATACTTTTAACAACCCCGGTAATGGCAGATACCAGCTTTACATTTACAGTACCTGGGCCTGAAGGCGAGGAGAAATCTGAAGCTGCTCAGAAGATAGAAATGATGATGGACATAATAAAGGACGAATATTATAAGGACGTGAAGGAGGAAGACCTCTTAGAGGGTGCCATTAAAGGGATGTTTGAAACCCTGGACTCTCACAGCACCTATTTCAATCCTGAAGATTACAGCGAATTCATGAGCGACATAAAAGGTGAAATCGTAGGTATCGGTGTACAGATTGAAAGGCGAGATGAAAGAATAACTGTAGTTGCTCCTATTGAAGGAACACCGGCATACAAAGCTGGCTTGAAAACCGGAGACAAAATTATCAGTGTCGACGGAGTAGATATATCCGGATATACACCTGATAAGGCAGCAAAACTCATACGAGGCGAGGAAGGTACAACAGTAAAGATAGGTGTAAAAAGGGATGGAGTAAAGGATACAATTAACTTTGAATTCGTCAGGGAGCTTATCGTGTTAAATCCTGTGAAGTATGAGATAAAGGAAGGAAATATAGGCTACATACGAATCAGTGAGTTTTCAGAGAGCATCTACGACAATTTCGCAAACGCAGTAGATGAGTTTAGCGAAAAAGGAGTAAAGGGTGTTGTCATAGACCTCAGAGGAAATCCCGGAGGACTTCTGGACCAGGTGATAGAAGTGTGCAAGCTGTTGATACCTAAAGGACCGATAGTCAAGATACAGGTCAAAAATGAAATAGTTGAAACATATGAATCTGAGCTTGATAAAGCACCCTTCAAGCTGGTAGTGCTCACTAACGGAGGAAGCGCATCAGCCTCTGAAATAATGGCCGGCGCTATAAAAGACAGCAAAACGGGAATACTTGTGGGAGAAAAAACCTACGGCAAAGGCACAGTACAGCAGACAATGCGAGTCCAGGGCGGTGGCGGAGTGAAGCTTACTATAGCCAACTATCTGACTCCAAGCGGTTTCTCTCTTGACGGCATAGGAATCACACCTGATATTGAAGTGAAAGCCAGTGCTGCAGGTGCAGCTGCTGAGTATGCTCCAATAAAAGGCGACAGAAGCATAAAAAGCGGAATCATAGGCCTTGATGTGCTGGGAGTGCAACAGAGGCTGAACGCCATAGGGTATGATATAAAGAAGCAGGACGGTATTTTCGGCGAAATGACAAAGACAGCACTGCTGAAGTTCCAGAAGGATAATAGTCTCAAACTGGATGCTTCCATAGACGCTGACGACCTCAAAACTCTCCAGAGCAAGTTTGAAGAAAAACTGAGCAAAGGCGATCCCCAGCTCGACAGAGCAATGGCTGAGATGAAGAAGATGTTAGAAGCTGGGCAATAAGGTGGTTACGCGTTACGAGTTTCGCGTTTCGCGATTTAGCTTAGAGTTGGAGATTGTATAGAAGTACTTAATCAATAATACAGTGTAATTCAACCATAAAAACAAGAAGGTTAAAAAGTTTTAACCTTCTTGTAGTTTTTTGTTGATTTATATTATAATAATTAAGTATAATATATAAGTTATGAGAAATTTTATAGTATCAGGAGTAAATATATGAGCAAGACCAATTTTAAGGAATTGAAAATATGGCAAATTGCAAAAGATATAGCTGTGGATATATATAGAATTACTGATAGCACAAAATGCGCAACTCGTAACGCGAAACGCGCAACCCGAATTAACATTTAATTATTTACATAAATTATTGATTATATAAAGGAGGTATACAGAATTGTCTCATACTAAATATATCTTTGTCACCGGAGGCGTTGTTTCATCTCTAGGGAAAGGCATAACTGCTGCATCGCTGGGAAGGCTTCTTAAAAGCCGCGGACTGAGGGTAAGCTTGCAGAAGATGGATCCATACCTGAACTTTGACCCGGGAACAATGTCACCATACCAGCACGGAGAAGTATTCGTAACAGATGATGGAGCAGAAACAGACCTGGACTTGGGACATTACGAGAGGTTTACCGATACCAATCTCACAAAGAACAGCAATGTGACCACAGGAAAGATATATTGGTCGGTAATAAGCAAGGAAAGAAAAGGGGATTACCTCGGCGGCACAGTACAGGTAATACCTCATATAACAAACGAAATCAAATCAAGGATATACAGGGTTGCCAATGAATCAAGCCCAGATGTGGTTATAACAGAAATAGGCGGTACAGTAGGCGACATAGAAAGCTTGCCTTTCCTTGAAGCAATAAGACAGGTCAAATATGAAGTCGGAAGCGAAAATGTGCTTTTTCTACATGTCACATTAGTACCGTACCTTTCAAAAGCTGGAGAGCTTAAGACAAAACCTACACAGCACAGCGTGAAGGAGCTCAGGGGCATAGGTATCCAGCCGGATATCATCGTATGCAGAACCGAACAGCCGATTTCAGTTGATTTGAAGGATAAAATAGGTCTGTTTTGCAACCTTGAGGGAGACTCTGTTGTTCAGAACCTGGATGCAGATAATCTTTATGAAGTACCATTGATGCTTCATAATGAAGGTTTAGACGCTCTCGTAATAAAGAAGCTGGGGCTTAAATGCGGAAAAGCTGAACTTACAGAGTGGATAGAAATGGTCAATAAGATAAAAAATCTTAAAAATAAAGTTACAATCGCACTTGTAGGAAAATATGTAGAGCTGCACGATGCCTATATGTCAGTGGCAGAAGCTTTGAGGCATGCAGGTATAGCCAATGATGCGGAGATAGATATAAGGTGGATTCATTCAGAGGAAGTTCTTGAAGAAAACGTAAACGAGTACATGAATGGAGTTGACGGAGTGCTGGTGCCAGGAGGCTTCGGACACAGAGGCATAGAGGGCAAGATACTCGTAGCCAAGCATGCCAGAGAGCACAAGGTACCATACTTCGGAATATGTCTTGGAATGCAGGTGGCAGTTATAGAGTATGCCAGAAATGTTCTGAATCTTAAGGATGCTCACAGCACCGAGCTTGATGAGAACACTCCATACGGAGTAATACACCTTATGCCGGAGCAGGAAGAGATAGACGAGAAGGGCGGCACAATGAGACTCGGACTGTATCCCTGCAAGGTGGCGGAAAATACAAAGGCCTACGAAGCATACGGCGAAGAGTTGGTATTCGAAAGACACAGACATAGATATGAGTTCAACAACCAGTTCAGAGACCAGGTGCTGACCCATGGAATGCTGCTTAGCGGACTTTCACCTGATGAAAGACTGGTAGAGATGGTAGAACTTAAGGATCACCCATGGTTCGTGGGCTGCCAATTCCATCCGGAATTCAAATCCAGACCACAAAGACCACAGCCGCTATTCAGAGAATTCATAAAAGCAGCATTGGAATATAATAAGAAGTAAAAAAATAAAAGCTTTGGAGTAATCCAAAGCTTTTTCTATTAACCTCGAACCAAATGTATCTACTCTCCAAAAGTAGCTTTGGCGCTTACCTCTTTCGCTTTAAAAGTCACAGTAACCTCATCTTTATCTGCAACACGGACTTTAGCAGAGGCAGGAGCCTCCTTGGTAAACGCAAGCTTAACCGTAAATATCCCAGTGTTGATGCCTGTTTCGGTAAGAGTATATTCCAAATTGGTCTTGCCGCTTTTTGCTCTCACAAGCACATCCACCTTGTCACGGACAGTCGTGCTCTTGTTCTGGTCAGAATCATTCAAGCTGACTGTCATATATGTGTCATAACCTTTATAGGCTGCCTTATCCAATGTGAGCTTAGGCACAGATATGCCTCCCCAGGTTGCATATGCCGTCCGATACTCGGTGCTGCCACTTTTTGTATCCTTGTCGGTGTACACTATTTCCAGGCGGTCTGTGGCACTTAGGGCTATTGATGGATTATTAGAACCCTTTCCATTAATATATAGAGTACCGGTATATATTCCGGTGTTTTTATTTGTCTCCGTCAAGGTGACCGCGGTATATCTTGCGTTGCCTTGCATCTTCGCAGTCACTTTTAACTCGTCTTTTTCGTTGATATTGTTGCCTATATCAAAATCCTTTACTGTAATTCTGACAGGAGAGCTATTTCCTTTATATTCCGGTCTGTCCAGAGTAATCTGACCATCTTGCGGAATCCAGATTGCAGAGCATTCAACTTTGCTGTTTTTATCTTTTTTTGGGGTGTAAGAGGTATATACTATATCATTATTAGCAGCTTTCAGTACTTTATCAGAGGAGTTGGAGAATTTGCCAAAATAGAAAGTGCCAGTAAACTCGCCTGAGTCAAGGCCTGTTTCCAATAACTCAAGACTAATCTGGGAGCCGGTAGAAGTATATAGCTTTACATCAACATTGTCGAGCTTCTCTCTTGATTTATTCAAATCCATATTTTGCAGAGTAACTTTAGCTGCTGTATTATATCCTACGTAATTTAGCTTATCGAATTTCATCACAGTACTCAGATATTTCCAGTTAATAGACCTTGAAACCTCCTTGCTGCTTCCGTCAAGGGCAGTTTTATCAAAATATTTTATTGTTATTTCATCAGTTGGATATACTTGCAGTATATGTCCTTCTGTTTCCTCTTCTGTAAAATAAAGCTTTCCCTTGAAGATACCAGTATTGGTGCCGGTTTCTTCAAGCCATAATGACGTATCCTTGATACTAGACTCAGATGAGACTTTAATTATTATATTATCCTTTATATTTGGCATGTTGGCATCGGCATCATTTATCGTAATCTCCAGCATATTGCCACTGCCTTCAATATTATCAGCAGAAGTCAAGATGCTGGCCTCTGCATACTGAAAACTGGCTGTGGCTGTATTTATTGCATATTCCTTGTTTGATGTATTTCTATCATCTGTATAAGTTGCAGTAATTGTATCGGAAGGATTAATCCTAAGTAGTTTCTTACTACTTTCTGTCGAGCTTGCATTGAATCCGAAGCTGCCGGAGAAGGTTCCTGTGTTTACTCCAGTTTCTGTAGCAAGTATTATGAAGCCTTGGGGGTCAGATTTCGATACAAGCCTTACTCTAGCCACTTCCTTATAATCCTTTCGGAGATTAATATCTTGATCAGTGACTGTTACTGTAGCTAATGAATGTAGTCCAAGATAACTGGTTTTATTCAGACGGAGAGTACCTGAGAATGGTTTCCATATAGCGCCGCACGTTATAGTTTTGGCAATTCCCGTTAATCCAGTCGCATCATTATATGTAACGGTGATAGTATCTTCGGAAGATATTAAAAGCAGTTTGGACGAATCGTCAGCCTTATCCATCCTGAGTCCGAAATTACCTGTGAATATTCCTGAGTCTGGCTTGGTTTCTTTAAGCTTAACCGGAAAACCCTTGGGATATGATGTTGAACTTACATTAACAGTTGCTTCTTCCTTAATATTAGGGTTTAGATTAAGGTCAATATCATCCAAGGTTATAATAGGCTGAAGTCCTAGTCCGCTATAGGAGGTTCTATCAAGTTTTACTTCCGCATCATATATCTTCCAGGAAGCTGAAAAAGTTTGTTTTTCAAATTCCACATAGAGTTTAGCACCATCTTTGATTTTGATTACTCTCTCGGTTGCACTTGATTTGCTTAGACTAAAAGAGATTTGAGATGTAAAAACGTCTGAGTTCAAATTTTCCTCTTGCAGATACGCGTAAAAGCCTGTAGGATCCTCACTGCTATATACTTTGATCACAATATGTTCAGTTTTATTTTTATATAAATTATAACTTGGAGCTGTTACGGATACATTCATATGGTCACCAAGGCCAGAGTAAATAGAACTATCCAATTTCAGTGTTGATGCTGTTGTATCACAGCAGGCAGTTATGGTAAAATAAGATGCAGTTAGCAATATAAGACTCAATACCAACATTTTTCTTTTCATTATAAAGGCATCTCCCTCTCAAAGTGATCAAGCTTTTTAGTAACAATATAAATATACTATATTTGCCAGCAAATATAAATAAATTACTTATCGCAAATTTCGCGCCTTGAATAGCAGGTCCTCGAACCCCGTACTTCGAATCTCAAGCCAGAAAATCCTACTTACTTTCTTTACAGTATTGTTACATATCATTCCCACACATTGACTCTATATATAAGTGTTGCTATAATGTGAAATAGGTAGCAGTCCCTTTACAGGGTGCTATAAAAATTATTACATATCGAGGAGGTTGGTTAAATGAAGAAGACACTCGCGTTGGTCTTAGCTCTTGCTATGGTATTCTCAACAATAACAGTAGCATTTGCTGAAGGCACAATCGGTGCAGACGCTCAGATCTGTTCAGATCTGGGAATGCTCAAAGGTTCAACCGGTACAGTAGATGCAGCTTATACTGCAACTGCTCCAACAAGAATACAGGCAGCGGTTATGGTTTTAAGACTTAGGGGTCTTGAAGCAGACGCTCTGGCTTTCCCAGGCGAAGCTAATTTCACAGATGGAAACATAGCTTGGGCAGAAGGCAGCAATTTACTTGCTTACTTGAAAGCTAACCCACAGCTCGGCTGGGGTGGTAATCCTGACGGAAGCTTCAACCCATCAGGTCTTATGACAGCTCAGGCTTACTACAAAGTAATGCTTGAAGCTCTTGGTTACAAGCAGAACACAGCTGAAGTTGTAGGCGATTTTGCTTATGCTGATGTAGTTACATTCGCAGCCAGCAAGGGTCTTACAAAGGTAGCAGCAGTTACTAATTTCACAGTTAATGACCTTGCTACAGCTACAGTTGAAACTTTAAATGCTAACATGAAGGATGGCGGCAAGACTCTTGTTGCTACACTCGTAGAAGCTGGCAAAGTTGACAAAGCTAAAGCAGTTGCAGCTGGCCTTTATACTGATGTATTAACAACTACAGCAGCTAAATTGGATTCAGTTTCAACATTAGGTAACAGCTCAGTATTGGTTGAGTTTGACGGCGATGTTGAAAAAGCATTTGCTGAAAACGTAGCTAACTACAAAGTTGTTGAAAAAGGAACAACTACAGCAGTAGAAGTTAAGGCAGCTGTTCTTGACGGAACTGAATTAGTAGTTCTTGAAACACCAGCTCTTACAGCTGGTAAGGCTTATACACTCACAGTAGCTGGTGCATCAAAGAACTTTGCAGGTATTGCAAAGGACAGCAGTGCTCCTGAAATTGATGATGTAGACAGTGCTGACACAGAAAGAGTAGTTGTTACATTCACAACTAGCATGGATCTTGCTACAGCTCTTGACAAAGCTAACTATGCAATAGAAGGCGTAACAATTGAGAGCATAGCTTGGGATGATGCTGATGGCGCAAGAGACGCTGTAGAACTTACTACAAAAGGTCTTGTTGCTAGCAAAACTTACAAGGTTGCAGTTACAAACGTAAAGAGCATTGACGCTGTTACTATGAAATCAGACAGCATGAACTTCGTTGCTAAGTCTGATAAGAAAGCTCCAAGGCTCGATACTGATAATGACAATACTTTTGTTGATACAAACACAAGAATAGTTGTTACATTTACTGATGATAATGAGCTTACAAAGGAAAGCGCTGAAAACTTAGCTAACTACAAGCTCGAAATCGGCAATACTACAAACACTCTCGAAATCACTGCTGCTAAGTTAGTAGAATTTGATGACAATGATTTGAGAGTAGAACTTACAACAGTTCCACAGAAGAACAACCAGAAGTATGAACTTCATGTTAGCAACATAGTTGACACTTCAGTTCTTGCTAACAAGATGGCTAAAGAAGAGACAATTAACCTCTACGGTGAAGATGTAGATGAAGATGCTCCTGAATTAGTTGGAATGGAATATCTTTCCAAGAATTTAGTAGATGTTGAGTTTGATGATGACAGCAGATTGGATACTACTTCAATTCTTGATATAAACAACTATGAATTCGATAATGATGTAGTAGTTGAAAAGGCTGAACTTGCAGATGCAGATGATGCTGACAATATGGTTGTTAGACTTACAGTAAGCGATCTTGGTGAAGAAAGCAGATATGAAATTACTGTAGAAAATATCGCTGACGAGTATGGCAATGTAATGGATAAGCCAGAAGACGATCAGGAAACTTATGATAAGGAAGACGTAGCAAGAGTTGCTGGACTTCTTAGAGCAGAAGCTACAAGTGACACTGAAATAGTACTTCACTTCCAGTACAAAGATCTTGTTGAAGCTACTGCTGAAGACGTAGCTAACTACGAAATCGACGGCGACATTGGAACTCCAAGTAAAGCTTCCTATGACGACGAAGACAACACAGTAACATTGACAACAGAAGAAATGGATGCTAATGCAGAATATGAAATAACAATAAACGGAGTTACGGACATAGCTGGTAATGAGATTGTTGACTTAACTGCTGATGTTGTTGTTGCATCAACTGAAAACGACACAGAAGCTCCTGAAATTGATGAAATTGAATCCGATTTCAGCACTATAGTAGTTGTAACATTCAACGAAGCTATGGAAGTTGACCCAGCAGCATATACGGCTGTTGGTGGCTTGGAAATTGAAATAGACATCAATGGTGCAACAGTTGGTGGAAACGTATTTGGAACATATGCAGTATCAGGTGACGAAGATGATACAGTTCTTGAGTTCACAGTACCTGCATTTTTAGATGATAAAGATGTAGAACTGGTTAGCACAACTGCTGTTGACCTGGCTGGAAACGCTGCTGATGTAGACGAAGATGGTATCGAATTCTCAGCATCAGACGAACCAGTTGATGCTATCGAATTGGATACATGGGATCAGACAGATGTATTCACTTTCGAACTCCAGTACAGTGCAAAGGTTAGACTCATTAACTCACTTTTAGATCAAGTTTCTGATGGTGGATATGACTTCACTATCGAAGTTGATGATGATGACAAGACATTGGTAACTCTTACATCAGACGATGAGTTGGAAGTTGATGACGAGATATACCTCATACTTGACAACATGCTTGTGGGCTTCCACGGAGAACCTGTAGCTGACACTGATAAAAATGAAGCTGGAACTGCTAATTCAGCAACATATCTTGAAGTTGAACTTGAAGATGAAGACGAGCCATTCATTGAATCAGTAAAAGCAACTGATAGAACAACAGTAGATATTACCTTCAGCGAAGACCTGGAAGATGCAGGTTCTTGGATAATCGCATACGAAGATGAAGATGGCGATATGCAGGATATGACTATCGGTACTCCAGAACTTGACGATAACGTAGTAACATTAACACTTACTAATGAAATATTCGAGTCCGACATGGTGTATACTCTCATCGTAACAGATCTTCCTAAGGATCTTACAGGAAATGAAATGGATGCTGAGACTGGGGAAGACGAAAATGATGACGGAGTATATGACTTCGCAGGAACTGATGTAGTAGGTACTGATGCTTACATTACTGGTGTTAAGGTTGTAAACGGTACTAAGTTTAAGGTATATACAAGTGCAGATGTTACAGTTGCTACACAGGACGTATATTTAACCTCATTTGCTACAGCTGAAACTGACGAAACTGACGAGTTCTTATTTGTAGCTGGTACAGTTACAGTAGCTACTTACGATGATATACCAACATCCGTACTTGCTGTTGATAATGACTACAAAGTAACAATCAACGGTATGGAATATGAATTCGAAGGCGTAGTTGAAAATGACATCGATGTAGACTATGATGACGGTGCAAATGTCGCAGTTGAAGGCGATGAACTCTTCGAATTTGACTTTGATGATATGGAAGAAAACGACTTAGTTGTAGTTCTTGGCAATACTAACGCAGCTGCAGAAGTTGACGCAAACGAAGAAGCTGTTATAGATGCTGCAACAATCAGTGGAGAAGTTGAAATACTTGTTATGAGAGGCAACGTAGTACTCTTCTACTTGCCAAACTTCGACCTGGAAGATTTGAGATAATCTCAGACCATTAAGAAGGATGAGCGAAAGCTTATCCTTCTTTTTTTCTGCACAAATTTGTATTTGTATTATATCTGCTGTCGTTTTATTGTATAATATGTATATATATTGAATAGAATGTCAATTAACTAAGTTGAGGTGTATGAAATGAATGAACTGAAAGAAAAGATCAACCCCTTGGATTATACTCTTCTCGCACTTGTATCTATTATCATTGTAGTCATTCCGTTTTATAGAGGGCTGTTTTTTAGGGAAAACTATTTGCCGGCAGTTATTGTAACTTCATTGCTATTTTTGCTCATGTCAGCCCTAATGATTTATAAGAGACTCCGCATTTTTGAGAACTTTATGGATATTGCTATTCTGGGTTTAGTTACCGCCTATTTTATATCTTTCATATTTGGCATATCTAAAATGGATAGCCTGGATGGTTTGCTGAAGTATGCAGCAGCCTTCATGTTTTATAAGATAGCTTACCATGCAGCAAAAAATAGTAAGCTTAGACAATGGCTTCTGAATGTCTTGATATTCTCAGGCTTTCTTATATCCCTAGTATCAATGCTTGGGTCAGCAGATATAGTAAAGATAAATGGAATATTCGGATGGGGTCAAAGGCTAAACGGGCTATATCAGTATCCTAATGCTACAGCTGCTGTACTTAGTGCAGTTTTTCTACTTAATATTATTATGATACTTAATATAAAGAACAAGCATGTAAAGGCATTATACATAGTATCTGCTGCGACTATATTTCTCACTTTCATGGAAACAAGGTCAAGGGGTGGCATGCTTTCCATGATGGCGGCATGGTTATTAGCTTTAATCCTGCTTAGGGGAAGAGACAGGCTCAAGCTGATCTTATACTCGGCATTATGCGGTATATTGGCATTTGCGGCATATAACAAGGTTTATGACACTTTTATAAGTAAAAGTGGGTTCCTGTCTATTTACGCTTTATTTGTATTAGCTTCTGCCGCCTTTGGATACCTGGCTGTCCTATTAGAAAAGTATCTGGAGAGAATAAACGAAAGATATATAGGCAAAACACTCATGGGCATTTTCGCAGTCGCAGTCGTGGCAGTTATAGCTGCATTTAACATTACAATGCCTTTACAGCTGTCAAATGCGCTGCCTATAAGTGAATATCAAATATTTCAGATTAAACCGGCCAGCTCCTATATAGCCACAATAAATGCCGAAAGCGGCAATGGGATAGATTCGCGGATGGCTGTGTCAATTGACAGTATTGATGGTGCAAGGGTCAAGACAAACATTTATAACAATCAGTTAGAAATAAATGAAGATAAGGATATGCAGATTGAATTTAATACCTTGGAAACTACAAGTTACATAGTACTCAACATCGGGGTAGGCACACAAGGAAATGATATTCAAGTAGATAAGTTTACAATCAAGGAGAAATCCACTGGGCAGCTTATAGAGAATGTAAAGTTGAACTATAGGTTTATACCAGATGATATAGCTAAGAAGATTAATGAAATAAGCTTGAAGACAGAAAGCTCATCTGAGAGACTAGTATTCGTAAAAGATGGTATTGAGATGTTTAAGGACTATATGTTCGTTGGTACAGGGGCAAAGGGCTGGAGGATATTATATCCTAAGTATCAATCATATAGGTATAGTTCAAATGAAGCACATAACTATTACCTTCAGACTGCCATTGAATCGGGTGTTCTTGGTATTGTCTCAGTAATCGCACTGCTGGTTATTATTACAGCAGCATCTTATAAAGTCTATAGGAAAGATGAAGCAAACAGAAATATAATAATAAGTGTTTTCATTGCTACATTCGCCCTTCTTGCGCATGCTTTAATTGACTTTGATTTATCTTACTATGCAATATTACTGCTGCTATTTGCGCTTCTAGGGCTGTTATCAAGCTTTACAAATCAGCAGGAGGTAATGACGATCAAATCTGGCCGGACAAACATAAGCACCTATATAGGTGCTGTACTAGCTGTGGTTGTGCTATTAGTATCATCATCTAACTATTCCGGATTAATTGATGGTGACAGAGGCGCTAAACTAATGGATACAGACATAGGTAAAGCAAAGGAATATATTGAAAAATCTATAAAGAAAGACTTCTATAATCCAAATAATATAGTTAATTACAATCAATTACTGGCGTATGAAGGTGAAAAAGATAAAGATAAGAGTAAGATAACAAATGCATATGAAAACTATTTAAACCTTGAAAGAATAGACCCATATAAAGTGAAGTATTACCAAACGATGCTTAGCTTCTACTTAAAGCATGGGTACCTGGATGAGGCCAATGGAATCATGGACAGAGCGATCGAACTTCAACCCTTAGACCCGCAGAACTATGAATCGAAGGTGTCTATTGGCACCAATATTATGTCAATATTTATGAAGAATAAAGACTATAAGAAGGCGCTTGAATACTGTACAAATATTATTAACACAGAAGAGCATTATATAAATGTAAACAAACGTGTACTTACACCCTTTGAGCTTACTGAAAAGACCAAGTCACTTATTAGTAATGCTAAAGAACTAAAGCCGGAATTAGAACAAAAAACTAAGTAGTATAGGTATATGTTGGTTCATTGTGCAGGATTTTTATCATTAAAAGTAGAATAAAACAAATGCTTGCTATTTATTTGATGATTATTAGCAATAGTGAGGAGAGCGGCTATGAAAGTTTTGATTACCGGCTGTACCGGTATGCTAGGCTCGGATTTAGTGAAGGCTTGCAGCAGTACGCATGAAGTAGTAGGCACGTGCTCTGAAGACTTTGATATAACAAGTCTGAAAGAAACACAGGATTATATCAAGCATATTAAACCGGATGTGATAATCCACTCTGCTGCCTTTACTGATGTTGATGGTTGTGAGAGTAATATTGATAAAGCTTTTGTGATTAATGCCCTAGGTACAAGAAACATAGCTTTAGCCGCCAATGAGGTAAATGCCTCAGTAGCCTATATTAGTACCGACTATGTTTATGACGGTACTAAGGATTCGCCCTACTTTGAATATGATACAGTTAACCCTTTAAGTATATATGGGAAAAGCAAGCTTGAGGGGGAGAATTTCATAAAATCATTAAAAGGGAGATTTTATATTATAAGAACCTCATGGCTTTTTGGCAATAATGGAAAAAACTTTGTGAAAACTATGCTGGAGCTTTCAAAGACAAAGGATACACTGAATATAGTAAATGACCAGATAGGATCACCAACATATACGCCTGACCTTGCTGAAGCTATAAATGAGTTAATAATGAGCGAACGTTATGGGATATATCATATTACAAACAGTGGATATTGCTCGTGGTTTGACTTTGCCAGAGAGATATTCAAGTTTGCAGGTATAGATCATATGAACCTGGAGGCTATAACAACTGAAACTCTTGGCAGACCGGCACCTAGACCAAGGAACTCCAGACTAGAAAAGTTTTACTGGAAGCTCAATGGGTTTGAAGAGTTGAGGTCATATAAGGAAGCTGTTGCAGAGTATATCACTAAATTATAACTACTGGAATATGTCATCCTGAGCTAAGCGAAGGATCTTAGACTTAAAGAGATACGATACCAATTAAAAACAAATGATTATTAGGGGGATTATGAAATGAAAGGTATAATACTTGCGGGGGGCGCCGGGACAAGGCTTTACCCAATAACAAAATCAGTTTCAAAACAGATACTTCCTATCTATGACAAGCCTATGATATACTACCCTTTGTCGGTACTAATGCTGGCTGGCATTAGAGATATACTTCTAATTTCTACTCCAAGGGATATTGGAACATATAAAGAGCTATTAGGTGATGGAAATCAAATAGGTATTAATCTTTCATATGAAATTCAAGAGCATCCTAGAGGACTTGCAGATGCTTTCATTGTTGGGGAAAAATTTATAGGCAGTGATAAAGTTTGTTTGATTCTAGGAGACAATATATTCTATGGGCAGAGCTTTTCAGAGATTCTTAAAAGAGCTGTTGATAGAGAAAACGGAGCTACTATATTCGGTTATTACGTAAAGAACCCCGGAGAATTTGGGGTAGTTGAGTTTGATAAAAGCAATAATGCAGTTTCTATAGAAGAAAAGCCGGAGCAGCCCAAATCCAGCTATGCAGTTCCGGGCTTATATTTCTATGATAATAGCGTAATTGATATTGCTAAGAATGTAAAACCTTCAGCACGAGGTGAAATTGAGATAACTTCTGTAAACAATGAGTACTTAAGAAGAGGGCAGCTTAAAGTGGAATTGTTCGGTAGAGGCATGGCATGGCTTGATACGGGAACTCACAGAGGACTATTGGAAGCGAGCAACTTTGTAGAAGCGGTTCAGAACAGACAGGGGTTGTATGTAGCTTGTATAGAGGAGATTGCATACAGGAAGGGATATATCTCAAAAGAACAGTTGCTAGATGTAGCTAGTTTGCTTGAAAAGACGGATTATGGGAAATATCTCATAAGCATCGCAGAAGGTGTATAAAGACGGGAAACAACTATCAAAGAAATAGATTAGTGGAGCTTAGGATTGGCATCTTACTGATTTCGAGTAACAGTACTGAATACTAAGTACTGATTAATTCTGGAGGATAAACATGAAGACATATTTGGTAACAGGTGGAGCGGGCTTTATTGGATCGAACTTTATTCATTATATGTTAAAGAAGTATTCAGATATTAGAATAATTAATCTAGATAAGTTAACTTATGCAGGCAATCTGGAAAATCTAAAGGATACGGGAAGTAATCCTGCTTATACATTTATTCACGCAGATATATGTGACAAAGACGCAGTAACGAAGATATTTCAAGAAAATGCTATTGATTATGTGATTAATTTTGCGGCAGAGTCACATGTTGACAGGAGTATAAGAGAACCAGAAGTATTTGTAACAACAAATGTGCTTGGTACAGTCACATTATTAAATGCATCAAAAAATGCATGGGAAACAGGAACTGGGTTTATGGAAGGCAAAAAGTTCCTTCAAGTGTCCACTGATGAGGTATATGGCTCATTGGGATCAACAGGATATTTTACGGAGGAAACCCCACTGGATCCCCACAGCCCGTATTCATCGAGTAAAACATCTGCAGATCTTATGGTAAAAGCATACTATGATACTTATAAAATGCCAGTTAACATCACTCGCTGTTCAAACAATTACGGACCATACCAGTTTCCTGAAAAGCTGATACCTCTGGTAATTAACAACTGTTTAAACAAGAGAGCATTACCTGTCTATGGCGATGGTATGAATATAAGGGATTGGTTATATGTAGATGACCATTGTAAGGCAATTGATATGGTTATAAATAACGGCAGATTAGGGGAGGTCTATAATATTGGCGGCCACAATGAACGAACGAATATATACATTGTGAAAGCTATCATTGACTATATAAACAAGAATGTGGATAATACAGTGACAGAAAAGCTGATAAAGTATGTTGAGGATAGAAAAGGTCACGATAGAAGGTATGGTATAGACCCAGCTAAAATAAAAAAAGAACTTGGATGGTATCCAGAAACTAGTTTTGAAGTGGGAATAGAAAAGACAATAAAATGGTATCTCGATAATAAAGCCTGGATGGAAAGCATTACGACAGGGGAGTATCAGAATTATTATATAAAGATGTATGAAAGCAAATAATGCTTACCCAATATTGATTGAAGCAATTGCCTTGAAAATTAGGCACAGCGTAATGTAAACTAATAGACTTGATGTAAAAATAATCAAAAATACCAGCATACAGGAGGTACATATATGAGAATTGGCATTATTGATACGGGACAAATGAGTGTTGGCATTACACAAGTATTTATATCTAAGGGTTATGAATTAACTGTTATCGGTAGAAATACTGATAGTATAAATAATTTTAGAAAAAAAAATAGATCGTAATTTAGATAAATTAGTTGAAAAGCAGAAGATATCGGATTTAGATAAAAATGAATATACTTCGCTAATTAATACTCATTTAGATTATGATGTAATTATGGGCTCAGATATTATAATTGAAGCAGTAATAGAAGATATTAATGTTAAAAAAGATATTTTTAAGAAGCTAGATGGTATATGCGATAGTGATACTATTTTAGCAACTAATACATCTTCATTATCTATAACTGAATTAGCAGCTGTTACAAAAAGACCGGAGAAAGTGATAGGAATGCACTTTTTTAATCCAGCGCCAATAATGAAATTAGTTGAAGTTGTAAGAGGTCTATCAACTTCAAATGAAACGTTTGATAAAGTTAAAGACACAGCGGGATTCGCAGTAAACAGAATATTAATACCAATGATAAATGAAGCTATATGCGTATTAAGCGAAGGCACAGCTTCTAAAGAAGATATTGATGAATCTATGAAATTAGGTGCAAATCATCCAATGGGCCCATTAGAATTATCTGATTTTATTGGAAATGATGTTGTACTGGCAATAATGGAAATTCTATATAGAGAAACAGGAGATAGCAAATATAGACCATGTCCATTATTGAGGAAGATGGTAAGAGCAGGTTGTGTTGGAAAAAAGGAAAATAAAGGGTTTTATTCTTATTAACTCTTCAGCTGCTTGTGAGATTTAAGCTGTTAAGTTTTAATAGATTTATTGGAGGAACATAATGCTAAATTACTTTGAGAGAATTTATGCTGCTCGTTATTTTTGGTGGAGCTTGGTTAAAGCAGAGCTTAGAAATAAATACAGACGCTCTACTCTAGGTTTGTTGTGGAGTCTACTTTATCCATTTCTGGTAACATTACTTTTGGTTTATGTACTTGGTTCAATATTTAAGACGAATATACTTGATTTAATACCGTTTATTTATTCGGGTTTTATTGTATGGGATGTTATAAGTGGCTCTTTTTTATATGGTGCAGGGGGCATCATAAATTCTGAAGCATATATTAAGCAGTTTTCGCATCCCCTCGCGATATATTCTCTAAAGCAGACCCTAGTTCTTATAATTAATGCATTGATTTCTGGAATAGGCGTTTTTGCTTGGTGTGCTGTTGTAAAACCGCAAAATATTCCTTATATGATATTAACATTGCCAATTACAATTTTGCTATTGTTTTTATTCAGTTGGTCAGTTACAACATTATCAGGTATAATAAATACAAAATTTAGGGATTTTCAGCAAATGATAGGACTTATTATCCAGGCTTTATGGTTTATATCTCCGGTGTATTTTGAAACAAAAGTTTTCATTAATGCAAATTTAGGTTATTTAGTTTACTATAACCCTATAGCCAGAATTATGAATTTGGTAAGGGCTCCTTTTATTGACGGTACTCCCGCGACAGGTACAGATTATTTGTTTGTCATAGGTACTGTTGCTGTATTTTTTGTTATAGACATATTTTTAATTAAGAGAAATGAAAAAGAATTAATATTTTATATATAAGTTTAAGATTGGAGTACTAGTGATGAGTAATTGCTTTATTGATATGAAAGATCTCAGTCTTTATTATCCTTCAGCTCCTTATAATGCAAAGTCTTTGAAGGAATTAATATTTGGCATTGTAAAACGTAAGCAAACTAGCATTATTATTAAGGATGTTCAGGCTTTGAAAAATATCAGCCTTCATATAGAAGAAGGAGATCGTCTAGGGGTTATTGGTGCTAATGGCTCAGGTAAAAGTACTTTGCTTAAGGCTATAGCAGGGATATATCCTCCTGTTAGCGGTACTTTAAAGACAATGGGCACTATAAGGTCCCTATTTGAGCTTAGCCTTGGTTTTGATTTGCACGGAACGGGTCGTGAAAACATATTGTATCGTTCGTATCTTTTGGGGGATACACCTAGGACAGTTAAATCAAAAATGCAGGATATTATCGAATTTGCAGATTTAGGCGAATTTATTGATTATCCTATCAAGACTTATTCTGCTGGTATGCAGATGCGACTTGCTTTTGCCATATCAACTACTGTAAGCGGTGATATACTCTTGCTTGATGAGGCAATAGGCGCAGGTGATGCTGCATTTATGGTGAAAGTTAAAAACAGAGTTAATGAAATGGTAGCAAATTCGAAAATATTAGTTTTGGTTTCCCATGATTTTGAAACAGTAAAACAAATATGTAATCGTGTGATATGGCTTGGACATGGCAATATTATTATGGATGGAAAGCCTAATGATGTTGTAGAGAGCTATCTTGAAAAGGCCTATGGAAAGAAGGCATTGTAATCATGCAGATTGATATTAAGCCTTGTGTAAGTGTAATTATTCCGTCGTATAACCATCAAAATTATATTAGAGCAGCTATACAAAGTGTTCTTGATCAATCATTCAGCAATTACGAACTTCTAATTGCAGATGATGCATCAAGTGATGATTCATGGAGTGTTATCAAAAGCTTTAAAGATGAAAGAATTACTTCATATAGGTTTGATATTAATATGGGTGCAGCCGAAGCAACTAATTTTCTAATTACAAAAGCGACAGGGAAATATATTGCTTTACTAAATTCAGATGATTACTGGCATAAAGATAAGTTGAAATTGCAATATGACTTTATGGAACAGAATCCAGAATATGCCGCATGCTTTACCAATGTATGCTTAGTAGATGAAAACGGACTAACTTTAAAGCGCAATAAAAATCAATGGGAAAACATGTTTAAAAATTCAAACTTAGATAGAGGTGAATGGCTAGAGCGATTTTTCTTTAATTTAAATAGCTTATGCCATCCAAGTATTATGATAAAGAGGGAGGTTTACACATTGACAGGATTATATAATCCTTGCTATGTTCAGCTTCCTGACTTTAATATGTGGATTAAACTTTTGAAATTGGCATCAATATATGTTATAGAAATAGATCTCACTTTCTTTCGCATTATATCTGGTGCAAAAAATACAAGTAGTGTGACGTTTGACAATATTCAAAGACATGATCTTGAACTTGAGCTGATACTTGAAAATTTTTTTGATGATATGCCAGATGGTGTTTTTCTAGAAGGTTTCTCTAAATATCTTAAGAAAAAGGGTGATCTTTCAAAAGCAGAACTTAATTGTGAAAAAACTTTTATCTACTTTGATATTGAAGGAAAGCGTAAAAGTATATATAGTTCAGTTGGTATTAGGAGATTATACAGATTACTATCAGATGAAAATACTGCAGAGGCTTTAATGAAATCCTATAATTTCACACACAAAGATTTTCGTGAGTTGAAAAATGAAAATGAGTTGTTACTTGAAAGATTTGTTGCAAATGCCAAATCTATTTTAAGGCGAAACAGTTTTCTTTCTAATTTGGTTTATAAGATTATTCGAAGAAAGGATGTATAGATTAATATGATACCTAAAGACGATAAGGCATTTTTCTGGGATTTTTATGATGTTTATTCACAGATTGACACTGATTTTGGAGGGGGAAGCCCTTTTTTTAAATCCTTTCTTATGGCATACCTTATAAAATATAATTCTTTAAAAACATTTTTAGAAATTGGTGTTTATAAAGGTAAATGTCTTCTGCCATTGGCTTATATTATTAAGCAAAATAAAGGTTCTTCTATTGGAGTAGATCCCTACATTGATACTTGTGCAAGGGAATACGATGTAAAAGAAGAAATGCGGATTGCTATTGATGAATTCATCGACAATCTTGATTTTGGTATATTATATAATGATGTTTTAGCGAAAAAAGAAGCTTTAGGTTTATCTTCAAGTTGCGAGATTATTAGAAAGACATCGGAAAGCGCATACCTATCTCTTAGAGCAAAAGGAATCGTAATTGATATGCTTCATATTGATGGAAATCATGATACAAAATATGTTAGTTTGGACGCAGAAAAATACATTCCATTGGTTAATGAATTTGGGTTTGTAGTATTTGATGATATAGATTGGGAAAGTGTCAATATTGTATATCAAAAATATAAAAAGGAACTGATCCCAGTATTTGAATGTGATACATTTGGTATATTGCTTAAAGCAGAAAGAACACTAACTAACCTTGATAAAGCTCGAGTAATTAATAAGAAATTTGAGTTTTTATTTAGAAAGCTCTTGGACATGCACATAGAAATTGAGGGTGGAACATATGACACTAAAACTCCTACAGTAGCACTTGGAATTTTAACTTATAACCATGAAGATTACATTGAAGAATGTCTTGACGGAGTCTTTTCCCAAAAAGGAAAATTTAAGGCAAATGTATTCATAGTAGACGATTGCTCAACAGATAGCACATATGAAAAAATATGTTATTATCTTGAGGAAAATCACAATAAAGTAAAACATTTTACTGTTAAAATAATAAGAAATGAACCCAATAAAGGTGTTGTTAAATCATTTCAATTGCTTACGCAGATGACAAAAGGGTGCGATTATGTTTCTTTATGTGAGGGTGACGATTATTGGACAGATCCTTATAGAGTTCAAAGACATATAGACTTTTTGCAGGATAACCCTGAGTGCTGCATTTCGTTCAATAAGACTACTGTATTATGGCAGGAAACAGGGATTTCTGAGGTGTCGATCGTTCACAAACCATTGGATAAACGCATATACACCACTGAAGATATTTTAGATTCATATATTATAGGCAATGAAAGCTGCGCATTTTATGATGGACGCATATTTGAACTTTTGCCAGACTCATTATTCAATCTATTTATAGGGGATTGGATGTTTAATACATTTTGCTCTACATTCGGGGATATTGGTTATATACCTGATGAAATGAGTGTTTATAGAAAACATCCTAAAGGTATATGGAGCGGCTTGAATGATATACAACAGAAAAGGGAGGTAATACAAAACATAGATGAATATAATAGATACTTGGACTTTATATATGACAGAGAATACACAAATTGGCGTAATCGGTGCATTGCAGAAGCTAATGGGGAATTTTCAGAAAACCTTGATCTAATAATAATAGATGATATTTTTCCAAGTGATTTAAGTGGGTTTCGTTATCAGGAATTTACAAGTTATCTTAAAGAGATAGAGAGTTCAAAAATAAATTGTACAGGTGAGACAATTGTGCATTTTCTCAAGCAAAACCCAAATGAGGTAATGATTGATTTTAAGCGCAAGTTTCCTGAGTTTTCAGGGCGGGTATGCATGTATGATACTTGGAGACCAATTGGCTGTAAACTAATGTATTTTGTTTTTCCAACAAATGCATATAATGCATTACCTATTATGGAGAATTATTATATACCATTTATTTTTACACTTTACCCGGGCGGCGGATTTGCTTTAAATAGTCCTGAGTCTGATAAAAGGCTTAAGCGGCTAATGGACTCACCTTGTTTTAAAAAAGTTATTGTAACTCAGCAGGTAACATACAACTATCTAATAAATAACAATTTCTGCAAACCTGATAAAATCGAGTTCATTTTTGGTGGGGTTATACCACTCGTGGATTACAATGAAGCCAAAGCCTATACTAAAGTCCGGTATGGATTTGAAAAAGATAGTCTTGACATATGCTTTTTTGCACAAAGGTACACAAAAAAGGGTGAAGATAAAGGATATGACGTATTTATTGATACAGCAAAGATACTTTATAATAAATACCCAAATATTAACTTTCATATTGCAGGCGGATTTGATGAAAATGTTATAGATATATCAGAAATAAAAGACAGAATATCGTTTTATGGAAATCTTAATTTAGATGAATTCGATTCATTTTTTGCAGATAAAGATATTGTTCTCTCACCCAATATAGATAATAATATAAGTGCAGGAGCTTTCGATGGGTTTCCAACTGGGTGTTGTGCAGAGGCGGGATTAAGAAAAACTGCCTTGTTTTGTACGGATCCACTGAATTTAAATGGTGGTAGGATAATAGTTGATAAAGAAATTGTTATTGTGCCGCATGATGCAAAAGAAATAAGTGAGATTATTAGTTGTTATTATAATAATCCACAGTTAATTAAAGAGATAGGCGAAAACGGCCAGGAAAAGTTGCTCCACATATTTAGCTATGAATACCAGATTGCACCAAGGATTAAGCTGCTAAAAGATGAAATTAGCAAACCTTTTTTGCTTTCAAATCATGAAAAAGAAAAACTTAAAAAGTTAAATAAGCTTAATAAATTTGCATTTGCAAGACCATTAAATGAAATTGCACCAAGAAAGTTATATTTCTGGTACTTGGAACATTGTCCAGAGTTTATAAAAAGTATATATAGATTTGCTAAAAAAATAGTTAAAAAATTAATAAAGAGAGTATAGCAGATCATAAACATAATATCTATTGTTCGCGTTTTAAGTAAAGTGAGTGAATAATAAAAATTTTTAAGGGGTGCTTAAGCATGAAACCATTTGAAAAACCCATACAGGTAACAAAAGCCTTTTTACCGCCTATGGAAGAATTTGTGGAAAGTATATCTCGAATTTGGGAAAGCAGTTGGCTGACAAATCAAGGACCTATACATGAGCAGCTGCGCAGCCAGCTTAAACAATATTTGAAAGCCTCAAATATAACATTGTTTGTTAATGGTCATATGGCGTTAGATGTCGCATTAAAGGGATTACAGCTTAACGGAGAGATTATCACCACTCCTTTTACATTTGCATCGACAACTCATGCAATTTCAATGAATGGATTAACTCCGGTTTTCTGTGATATTAAAGAGGATGATTACACAATAGATGAAGATAAAATTGAAGCACTTATTAGCGACAAAACCTCTGCTATTATACCGGTACACGTTTATGGAAATCCTTGCAATGTAGAGCGGCTGCAGGAAATCGCTGCAAAGCATAATTTGATGCTGATATATGATGCTGCACACGTATTCGGGGTTGAATATAATGGAAAGCCAGTAAGTAACTACGGTGATATTTCAATGTTTTCATTTCACGCTACAAAGGTATTTAATACAATCGAGGGCGGCGCACTGGTTTATAATAATCCGGAATTTGAAAGGCAGTTCGATCTTTATAAGAATTTCGGTATAACCGGTCCTGAGACAGTTGAGGCAGTAGGTTTGAATGCAAAAATGAACGAATTTGCAGCAGCAATGGGATTATGTAACCTTAAATATGTTGACAAGGAAATAGAAAAAAGGAGAATAGCAGTAAACATATATAGGAGATACCTTAAAGATATACATGGTATAAAATATTTGGATGATAAGCCCGGTGTCAAGCATAACTATGCATATTTTCCCATAATAATTGAACCTGATGAGTTCGGATTAACAAGGGATGAAGTTTGCGAAAAACTTAAACAGTATAATGTATTTACACGGAAATATTTTTATCCATTAGTTACAGATTTTGATTGTTATAAAAATGATTACAATTCAAATGATACTCCCATAGCCAAGCATGTGTCACAGAATGTACTTACATTACCAATTTACGGGAGTTTAAGCGAGGACGAGATTATCCGTATATGCGAAATAATTAGCATGATAAGAAAATAGTCTAGATTTAAGATAGCTTTTTAATATATACTTATCAATTTAAAATACATGAATGTCTATCACATATAGATATACTGAAATCTAGTAATCCAGTAAACTAAAGTTATAACTAAACAATTTTAAATTATATAATAGATTGGAGTGAATAGAATTGTCAAATATATTAGTAACAGCAATAGGTTCCTTTTCTGCGGATATTATAATAAAAAATTTAAAAAAGGAAGGTAATTATGTTATTGGCTGTGATATATACCCGAAAGAATGGATTATCGATGCTCAGAATGTGGATTTATTCTACCAGTCACCGTATGCTAATAATATAGAGGAATATGTAAATTTTATCTGCAAAATATGTGATATGAATAAAATTGACTTTATAATGCCATTAACTGACCCAGAAGTAGAAATACTCAGCAAACATAAGAAAAGGGTTGAAGCATACGGCGCAATACTCTGCACCTCTGATTATGAAACAATACAGTTATGTAGAGATAAATATAAATTACCTAAGTTTTTAGCAGAACACGATATTCCTAATTCAATTAGTACATTTTTATTAGATGAGATTGATGTGAAAGAGTTTAGCTATCCATTTTTTGCAAAACCAAGGAGCGGTCGAAGTAGTCAAGGATGTATGTTAATTAATGATAAAACTGATTTCCAATATATTGTTGAAAAATGTAAAAAGGAGCAATATATAATTCAACCATATATAGAAGGAAAAATTATAACTGTTGATGTAGTTAGAAATGAAACATCAGGAATGGTATCAAGTATGTGCAGAAGGGAGCTCATAAGGAATAATTCTGGAGCAGGATTAACTGTAGAAATTTTTCATGATATATTTTTAAGTGACTTGTGCAAGAAAATAGCTAATGTACTAAATATTCGTGGAACAGTTAATATCGAATTCATTGAAAGCAGTAATGGATATTATTTTTTAGAGGTAAATCCAAGATTTTCGGGTGGTGTAGAATTTAGTTGTATAGCAGGATATGACGTTATTACTCAACATTTAAATTGTTTTAGAGATCTTCCAATCATTGCAGCACCGTGTACTCATAAAATGATAATATCAAAAAAGTATGAGGAATGTGTTACATGGGAGGAAAGAAATGATAAATAATAACTCAATAGAGCTATTTAAAGAGTACAAAGACTATTTATTTCCAGCAACAGATTTTTTACCTCGAATTATAGATAGATCAGAGGGTTCATACGTTTATGATGTTGATGGTAACAAGATTTTAGATTTGAATGCAGGTCAATTTTGCTCAATACTTGGTCATAATAACGAAGGGTTAAAAAAAATAATTAACCTTCAAATGGATAAGATTTACCATACGAGTACTGCAGTAATTTCACCTGAAGTGCTTATTGCCGCAAAAAAAGTGTCTGATATTTGTTATGGGCTTAAAGGTAAAGTATTATTTCTCTCAACCGGTTCAGAAGCAGTAGAATGTGCGTTAAGATATGCAAAGCATATAACAAAAAAAGATGGAGTCATATGCTTTGATAGAGCTTATCATGGATTAAGTTTAGGATCTCAAAGTGTTACATATGGTGGTATTTGGAGCTTGCCAAGAATTTCAAATGTTTATTCGGTAACAACACCAGACTTGCATGAAAAAAGTGGGGATTATGAGAAAATAATTGAGACTTATGTCAATGAGGTTAGCCAGATAGTATCAAAGTTTAGTAATGAAATAGCTGCCTTTATTGCAGAGCCTATAGTATCTGTAGGTGGCATGATATTTCCACCAAAGGAGTATTTTAAGCAAGTATATGAAATTTGCAAGAAGAATAATATAATATTTATATTTGATGAAAGTCAGACTGGATTTGGCCGTACTGGAAAATGGTTTGGCTATCAGAGCTTTGATTTTACACCTGATATTATCGTTGGTTCAAAGGGAATGGGGTTAGGATACCCGGTTTCGATGGTATTATTTAACGATGAAATACTTATGAATACGAAGATTAGTATAAGCCATTTTAGTTCACATCAAAATGACCCGTTAGCCGCTGCATTAGTATCATATGTTATTGATTATATTAATGAGAATAACTTGTTGAACCGTGTAACTCAATATGGGCAAAAGTTGCTCACTAAATTGATTAATTTATCAGAAAAGTGCACATTGATTAAGAATCCTCGTGGTTTGGGATTGATGATCGGATTTGATGTGTATAAAGATGGTTGGTCAGAGTACAAAGAAAAATCTAAGGATTTAATTACTAGATTACTAGATTATGGAATTATGTTGCAATCATCAAATCAATTTAAAACGTATAGATTATTGCCTAATTACTTAATAACTGATGAAGAGATTGATTATTTCATTAACGGGTTAGAAAAAGCATTAAGAGAAATGGAGTGATGAAGTTGTCGTATAAAAACTTTTCATACTCTTTTCCAACGCAAATCATTTTTGGGAAAGACTCAATTAATCAATTGGAAAGTGCATTGAAAGCATTTGATATTGATTCCTTGCTCATCGTATATGGTGGGAATTCTATAAAGCAAAATGGAATATATGATAGAGTAATAAGTAGTTTAGGAAGCTGTAATATAAATTATTATGAGCACGGTGGATGTACTCCTAACCCCAAGAGTTCTTTTGTAGATAAAGGGGTTGAAAAAGCTTTAAAAAACAAAGTTCAGCTTATATTAGCAGTCGGAGGAGGCTCAGTAATAGATGCTGCTAAGGCGATTGCGTTGCTTTCAGTTAATGAGAATTCTAGTGGAATTTGGCCTTATATGTTGGGACTTAAAAAATTTGCAGTAGATGCTTTACCAATCGGTGTAATATTAACAGTTTCTGGTACTGGTTCTGAAGGTAATGGTGCATTTGTCATATCAAACGAAGATACTCTAGAAAAGATAGGAAGATCACATCTTTCCGCGAGACCTAAATTTGCAATTTGTGACCCTTGTTTTACTTTTTCATTAAGTAGTTGGCAAACGGCATGTAATTGTGCAGATATAATGTCGCATCTCTTAGAACAACTATTTGTGATGGAAGAAAATACTGATTTAATAGATGAACTTATAGTAGCTGCACTAAAAAATGTAATGATTAATACGGACTTAGTTCTGCAAAATCCAAATGATTATGATGCTAGAGCAAATTTAATGCTTGCTGCTACATATTCACTGTCATATATGTTATCAAGTGGCAGAACATCAGACTGGGAAGCGCATAAAATAGAGCATGTTTTATCCGGAATGTATAATGTGGCTCATGGAGCAGGGATGGCTTGCATATTTCCTTATTGGCTTGAGTATGCAGCTAAAGAAGAAAAGATTGCAAATAAAATTCTATTAATTGGGCAAAGAATATTTGATGAAAAAGATACGATTATTTCTGAAAGCGTAATTCATAAGGTAATCTATAAATTTACGGTATTTTTTAACCAAGTTGGTTTACCAACAAATTTATACGAGTTATTAGGTAACTATCCAGATATTAAATGTATAGCTAATAAAGTTACACAAAGTGGAGAGCTTGGAACTATTGTTAAAATTGATTATAACTCTTGCATAGATATTTTAGCTAAAGCAGTTGGAGATATTAAGTAATTTATTGACTAGGGGTGGATATTTAGTATATGGGGAAATTTGATTTTATAGAGACCGAGTTAAATGGGCTTATAGTTATTGAGCCTATATTATTTGAAGATAACAGAGGGTATTTTATGGAGACCTTTAATTACAATGATTTTGCTGCCCTGGGACTAAATAAGAATTTTGTTCAGGACAACCAATCATACTCTAGAAAGGGTGTTTTAAGGGGGATGCATTTCCAGAAAAATAATCCTCAAAGCAAGTTGGTAAGGGTCATAAAAGGAGAAGTATACGATGTTGCTGTGGATATAAGAAAAAACAGCAATACTTACGGAAAATGGATTGGTATATATCTTTCGGAATATAATAAAAAGCAAATTTATATTCCGGAAGGATTTGCACACGGCTTTTTAGTTACCTCGGATGAAGCTGAATTAGTTTACAAATGCTCTGACTTTTATAACCCGTTAGATGAAGGTGGATTCATATACAATGATCCAACAATAGGCGTCGAATGGCCTTTACTTGATAGAGAGCATGCAATTCTTTCACAAAAGGACAAAGGCCTACCTAGTTTTGAAATGATTTGCGATTAATTCCTGTCTTTAATATTTAAAAGTGGTTTCTCGAATAATATAACATAGTCAGAGTTTGGAGACAAAATGAAATTTATAGGGAGACAAGCATAGATGTTGAATAAAGATATTGGAAGAGATGATTTATGTAAGCTAACAATAGTTATCCCCAATTACAATGGCATGAAATTTATTAAGGGATGCTTAGACTCCTTAGAGAACCAGTCTTTAAAGAACTTCGAATTAATTATTGTGGATAATGCCTCTCAGGATGGCAGCAATGAATTCATTATAAAAAACTATCCTGACGTTAGATTTATAGCTTTAGAACAGAACTATGGTTTTAGCAGAGCAGTAAATGAAGGGATAAGAGCTTGTGACAGTGACTATGTTGTTTTACTGAATAATGACACAGAAGTAGAGCCAGAATGGTTATCAAATCTGATGAGATGCATTTCTAGTGATGCGAATATATTCTCTTGCAGCAGCAAAATGGTACAATACCAGGATAGAACCAAAATCGACGATGCAGGAGATGAGTATAATATATTAGGCTGGGCGTATAAACGCGGAGATGGACGACCTAAAGAAGAATATAATATAAACAGTGGAATATTCAGCAGCTGCGCTGGAGCGGCCATATACAGAAGAAGCGTATTTGATGAAATAGGCTATTTCGATGAGAACTTCTTTGCCTATATGGAGGATGTTGACATAAGCTATAGAGCTAAAATTCACGGATATAAGAATGTTTATTGCAGTGATGCAATTGTTTATCATATAGGCAGTGCTACAAGCGGCAGCAAGTACAATAGCTTCAAGATAAAGCTGGCTGCCAGGAATAATATATATGTTGCTTATAAAAACATGCCTTGGCTGCAGCTGTTAATTAACAGCCCTTTTCTGTTTGCCGGGTTTGTAGTTAAATATATTTTCTTCTCAAGGAAGGGCTTTAGTAAAGAGTATGATCAAGGAATTAGTGAAGCCTTTAAGAATCTGAAAAATATAGAAAAAGTAAAATATAGCAGTAGAAATTTAGTGAATTATGTTAAAATAGAGATAGAGTTGATGGTAAATACCATTAAATATTTCTATGATAAAGCCAGTCAAGCCATTGGCAGGCAAAGAGGTTGATATGCGATTATCAATAATTATTGTTAGCTACAATACTAGGGAATTACTCAAAAACGCTATAGAGTCTATATATATGACGTACCAAAATGATGATTTGGAAGTAATAGTAGTCGATAATGGGTCCTCGGATGGGAGTACGGCTATGGTTAAAGAAGAGTTTGGGGACGTCATTTTAATTGAGAGCAGCGAGAATCTTGGATTCGCTAAGGCCAATAATATTGCAATAAAACAATCTAAAGGTAAATATATTTTACTCCTGAACCCGGATACTATTCTGGTTGAAGACTGCTTAGAAAAATGTTTGGCATATATGAATAATAATCAAAGTATCGGGGCTCTGGGGTGCAAGGTGGTAATGCCTGACGGGAAGCTTGACCTTGCGTGCAGAAGGAGCTTTCCTACCCCTGAGGTGTCTTTCTACAGGATGACTGGACTATCAAAGCTGTATCCTGATAATAAGAGGTTTGCTCAATACAATCTCACATATCTGGATGAGAATGAAACCTATGAGGTAGACAGCATCGTAGGTGCTTTTATGTTGATTAGGCGGGAAGTGATTGAGCAAGTTGGCATTCTTGATGAAGAATACTTTATGTATGGAGAGGATATTGACTGGTGCTACAGAATCAAACAAGCAGGCTGGAAGGTTGTTTATAATCATGAAGCGGAAATAGTCCATTACAAGGGTGCAAGCGGCGGGAAGAGAAATCCCAGAACAATATATGAGTTCTATAGAGCGATGTACTTATTCTATAAAAAACATTATGAGTCCCAATATTCTTTTATCGTAACGGGTATAATCTATTTTGGAATAGGTATGAAACTTATATTAAGTTTGGTAATGAACCAATTAAAGGGTCATAGGAGGAATTCCATATGATAAAGAGTCGGCAGAAGTTTCTGAATACGGTTATTGTATTGATTGACTGTGCAGTTGTTGCTTTAGCATTGATTCTGGCTTGGGAAATCAGATTTAACTCTGGTATTTTTAATACTTCCGAAGGCCACCTGGATTTCATGACTTATATGGTTCCTCTGGTCGTGGTCATACCGCTATTTATTTTCATATATAATTCCGTAGGTCTCTACGCTCCTCACAGGGTAAAGAAATTATCGCAGGAAGTATTTTCGATATTTAAGGCCAATATTATCGGGATATTGATACTTACTAATATTTTGTTCATAGTAAAGCAGGTGCATTATTCAAGATATGTATTGCTGCTTTTTGGACTTTTGAGCGTAGTGTTAAGCACCGCTGAAAGGGCACTTCTTAGGGGTTCTTTAAGAAAATTGCGTGAAAGCGGCTATAATATCAAGCATATAGTGATAATTGGTGCAGGAGATCTAGGTCTCAGTTTTGCCCATAAGTTAGAGCAGAATAAACATCTTGGATATAATATAATTGGATTCCTGGATGATGATAAAAAGGAAGGGTACAAAATACTAGGAGCTAATGTAATCGGGAAAATAGATGAGCTTGATAAGATAGTGAAAGAAAATGACCTGGATGAAGTTATTATAGCTATACCCTTAAAGCAATATGAACGACTTCATGAAATAATAAAAGCCTGCGAAAAACTTGGTGTGAAGGCTCAGATAATACCAGACTATTATAAATATCTACCTGCCCGGCCTTATATTGATCAACTGGATGATTTACCGATCATTAATATCAGGTATGTGCCCTTGGATGATGCCTTCAACAAGCTTATAAAAAGGTCTATGGATATTATAATTGCATTAATAGCGATAATAATAGTATCTCCCATATTGGTAATAACTGCACTCTTAATAAAGCTGACTTCCCCAGGTCCCGTGATATTTCAGCAAACCAGGGTGGGTATGCACAGGCGTGAATTTGAGATATACAAGTTCAGGAGCATGAGGGTGCAAGTCGAAGAGGAAGAGGTATCGCAGTGGACTACGAAAAGTGATCCGAGAAAGACCAAGCTTGGGGAATTCATAAGAAGGACAAGTATTGACGAGCTTCCGCAATTGTTTAATGTCCTGAAGGGCGATATGAGTATCATTGGCCCAAGACCTGAGAGACCATTCTTTGTAGACAAGTTTAAAGAAGAGATACCGAAGTATATGATCAAGCATCATGTAAGGCCAGGTATATCAGGCTGGGCACAGGTTAACGGCTTCAGGGGGGATACCTCCATTAAAGCGCGTATAGAGCATGATATATACTATATAGAAAATTGGACTATATGGTTGGATATAAGAATCATACTACTGACATTTTTCAAAGGGTTCATTAATAGGAATGCTTATTAGAATAGATTTAGAGAACAATAAAAGGAGTGCATTGTGCACTCCTTTAAGTTGCTTAAGATTCTATTTTTCTTGTAGGTAGCTATACTGCGTCAAAGCGAGATATTGATCATTAAGAGAAATCATTGTTGTGTTAAGCTTATTCTCTAAATCCCTTAAATCGGATTCGCTATTATCAAAAGCAATTTTAGATATCAGTCCTAGTTCTAATCTTATTTTATCCTGCTCAACTGTTGTTTTTGTGTCATCTACATTTTTCTGAAGAGATTCTATTGCCTCTAGCGTCGTGTTTATACCTGTGTAGAGAGAATTCAATGTTACGTCAAGTTCTTTTTCTGCTTCATCGAACTTGTATTTGGCTTTATCATAATCTCTGTTTGCCTTTTCGAGAAGATCATTCAGATCTTTTATAATCAGTCTGGTTTTACTAGGATTTCTTTTATAGTAGTAATCATACTTTTCCTGGGTCAAGTCCTGCTTGTATTCTGCTATTTCGAGAGATTCTTTGAGTAGATAAAGACCTTCACTATTTTTAATATAATCTTCTTTAATTTTGTTAAGGTCTAGAGATTTGACATCCGGTGTATTAATTGTCATATCTATTTCAGTATTAAATACATCCAGGGTTTTTCCAATATTCCTGCTTAGTGTTGACATTGAATTTTGAAGTTCAGAAAATGCTTTGTTATATTCTGTTTGTGAAGCTGTGTATGCGTTTTCAATTTGCGAAAGTCCGTTCTTTGTAATAAGACCTTGCTCAAACTTAATTTTTGCTACATCTAAATTTTTCTTTGCAGTGTCTATAGCTCTTTTTTTATCATCAAGAGTGTAGTTTGCTTTCATGACACCATAATAAGACGTAGTTACATTGTAATCAGACAATCTCTTGAGATCATTTCTCGTAAATACTTCCTGTCTTACTGCAAAGGCTGCATTCTCAATTGCCATCTTTCTGCCAACTTCTGCAGCGGCTCTATCAGAAACTGATTTATAGGAGGTATTATCAGATTTTGAATTATCATCATATACTTCTTCATAATCATCTGATTTTTGCTGTATGTAGCTTTGCTGAAGCTTGAACTGGACATCATTATCCAGCGCTATTCTCTTTGCTTCTTCAAGAGTCAATACTGTTTTCCCACCCGGATCCCCCACAACAGTAAGGGTAGATAAAAGCATTACTGTACATAATGTTAGTGCTAATGCCTTGCACAGTTTTTTCATTCTTAGTTCCTCCGTTTCTAATATGCATCTACAATATATACGTGTCGATGCCTTGAAATGTTTCATTTAGGTTATAAGATTCTTCACTCCGCTCAGAATGACATGAATTATATATTTGGTGTTATTTTGCAGCTACTGCACAGGTGTATCTCTATTATAGCACTAAGCGAACAATAATCAAACGAGGGCAATAACTGTATTTTCAAGAGAAATGTTGGAATTGGCTTATTTGACGCAATTATTCAACCCCATTTCATGTTTGCATGTTTACTTATACTGGTATAAAATATTTAATATAGGAATTTAAAGGGGGTTAAGAAGAATCTTCAAATTATTATGGTAAAGCTGGAACAAATAAGGAAGTTTTTGCTTCTAATATGTATGTTGACTGTAATAGTATGATTATAAGGTTATGAGGAGGTAAGTTATGAAAAAGCAAAAGATGTTAGCTGTACTAATGGCAGCAATTATTATGATAGCTTCAATGCCGGGGTTATCTGTGCAGGCAGACAGTATCGGCAAGGAAGCTCAGGCCTGTAAGGAGTTGGGGATCCTCATAGGAGCGGATGAGGGAGTTACATCCCAATATTTATCCACTGCACCCACAAGGATACAGGCGTATATAATTTCACTTAGGCTCAAGGGGCTATACAATGAGGCTGGCGCGTATGAGAGCAGTGCGAACTTTAAGGATGCTGCATTGGCAGGCTGGGCAAAGAATTATCTCGCTTACGCCAAGAACAAGCCTGAGCTAGGCTGGGGTGGGTATCCCGATGGAAGCTTTGCTCCTGCAGATAAGATAAGTGGACAAGCTTTTTATAAAGTTATGCTAGAGACTCTAGGGTATAAGCAGGGATTGGATTTTACATATCCCGAGACTCTGGAATTTGCTGAGGAAATAGGTCTTGTAAGCAATGCGGATACTATAGCCAAGATAAAGTCTTTTACAGTAAATGACATCGCAAAGGGCATATACAGCGCACTCAATACCAAGCCGGCAGACTCTTCCAAGAAGCTTATAAGCGTCATGGTGGAGAAGAATATTATTGCGTCAGATAAGGCCGTTGCTGCAGGGTTTACCCTTGAAACAAAGGAAGCCAAGGTTACACGTTTTAGTGTTGTGTCAAACAGCAGGATAGAGCTGGAGTTTGATAAAGAAATACTGCTGCAGAAGGGTGATATAGAGGTATCGCAGCTGGGGGGCAGTGCTAGATTATCGGTCTTGTCCGTAGCGTCTGAGGGTAAGACTGCTGTGGTTACTACTACTGAGGCTAAACCCTTCAATGCTTATGAAATCACTATCAACACCTTAATACCTACAAATAGTATGGTGATTAAGGGATATAAGAATAAATTCGTAGCAATGCCTAAGGATATTACAAAACCTACTGCAAAGCATGAATTGCTTGGAAGAAATGAGATACTGGTTACTTTCAATGAAGAAGTGGACAAGAACACAGCGGAGAACCTTTCAAACTATGAAATAGAGGAAAATGTAGTAGTACTAAGCGCAGAATTAGGAGAGTCTAATAAATCAGTGCTGTTAAGGACAACAGATATGTCGAGGTTTTATAGACTGACTATAAAGAATGTTACTGATGTATCTGGGAACAAGATGACTGATTATAGTGCGCTGTTTGACGGAGCCAAAAGTGATACGCAGGGACCATTAATAACCTCTGTAAAATCAGAGAACAGTGCAACAATACTTATATCCTTCAATGAAAGGCTGGACGGCCAGACTGCGGAAGATATGGATAATTATGATATTAATAATGATATTTCTATTATCAGCGCAAAACTGGACGACAGCAGAAAACAGGTAACACTTACTACAACCGTTCAAAAATCGGGAGTGAATAAGCTGATAGTACAGAATATAACCGATGCATGGGGCAATGCAATGAACAGGAAGGAATACAACTTTGTCGGCGATACTTCTAAGCCCACAGCCACGGTATTAGCAATTTCAAACAATGAGGTTATGGTTACCTTTAATAAGGCTATGAGTAAGGAATCTGTAGAAGATATAGACAACTATTCCATAAACAAGGATCTGGACATAAAAGATGCAGTGATTGATGGGACAGGCAAATCGGTAACGCTTATTACTTCAAACCAAACCCTTAAGGAACTTTATACACTAACTATTACAGGGGTAACTGACTTGTGGGGTAACGAAATCGATACATATACCAAAAACTTCGGAGGTATGCCTGCTAATAATAGGGAGCTGAGCTATACAGTAAAAAGTAATGGTAACAGCTTAACAATTAACTACAACAATAGAGTGGATAAAGTGACTGCCGAGAATGTATTCAACTATTATCTGGATGCTGCGCTTGGATACGCTGCAAAGGCCACTTTGGATGAAGCGGATGGACGTACAGTTACACTGTTGACAGCCAATCAGACTAGTGGAAAGGTCTATACTATTGAAATAAAGGATGTAAAGGATATATTCGGGAGAAAAATCAGTACTGAAGAAAAGATATCCACTAAGAAATTTGCAGGTATCAATTTGAGCGACGAAGATAACTCAAACGGCGAACTTAACCTGGAAGCAGTTGTTACAGTAGATGTAAACACTATTGATTTGATGTTCAGTGATGATATATCAGCAGAAGAGCTGGCTGAAATGAAGGTTGAGGTTGATGTGCCTGAAGAATACAATCACACTCTCCCCTCAAGCTTAACCTACTATAAGTATTTTGTAGGGGAAGAAAAGAATGTAAGAGTGCAGTTTAAGACAAGCAGCTCATCAAACCCTGAACTGTTTAAGGCGGGCAACATATATGAGGTTGAAGTAAAGGACATAGACAGACTCAATAGTGAAGACGATGCAAATATAACTATGTTTGCCGGTACCAGCAATCCTAATGAGGCACCTGAAGTGCTGGAGGTTGAGGCAATTAACAGTACCGCAGTAGAGGTTATCTTCAGTGAACCGGTAAAGGGCCTAAGCAAAGCACAGTTTGAGATAAAGAACAGTATTACTATCAGCGGGCTCTCAGTAGAAGACGATGATACTATAACAGATACAGTAACCCTTTATCTTAGCAGTAGTACAGAGTTGAAGGACAATGTTGAATACAAGCTTTATGTGAAGACAGGTATAAAGGATGCAGCAGGGCTTGTTTCAATAAACAACTCAAGTTCCTCTACCAGCAGCTATATTGAATTTGATGGAAACGATGAGGAGAATGAGCCGCCATTTGTGGATGATGATGTAGAAGTGCTCGACACACATACAATACAGTTCATATTTAACGAGCCAATAAAGAGCATAACAAATAGTTCATTCTCAGTAAAAAAGGTATCGGGAAGCAGTTCTACCAGCTTCAACGTATCCAAAGCGATTCTTGGAGAAGATGGAAAGACTGTAACTGTATATCTGAATACAAAGTACGCAGGCTTTGATAGTGACGATGAGTATGAGCTTAGTATCAGCAGTTCAGTAAGCGATTTGCAGAACATGTCACTTGATACTGATGATAGAAAAGTAGAATTTGACGGAGTTGACAATGAGCCTGAGGAGCTTGAAATCATAGCAAGCTATGTAAGCAATGACAACAAGCAGATCATATTAATCACAAACCGCGAGCTTAATATCACAAGCCTGGATGTCGATGACTTTAAGTTTACTGGTGCAGGCTACTATGGAAGCTCTTCAGATGTTGTCGAATACGATGACAAAACCATTAGAATAGAGCTTCGAAATGAATTGGATAGTGAAGAGACATTGACTATCGAAATAACAGAAGACGGTAGAGACAAAATAAAGGACTTCAACAATCAGGAACTGACTACTGAAGAGGTTGAAGTGGAGACCAACTAAGATAAGATTCTTCGCTGCACTCAGAATGACAATGCCTGCCGAACTCGGCAGGCATTGTCATTCTGAACATAGTGAAGAATCTTATTCGTATCTTAAAGCTTCTATCGGATCAAGCTTTGCAGCTTTGTTCGCAGGATACAGTCCGAAGAATATACCTACTGCTGAGGAGAAGCCGAAAGCCAATAGTATTACTCCGGGTGATACACCAAGAGGTATATTTATTGCTTTGCCAACAACGAAGCCCAAGAGTATGCCCAGCGTCATTCCTATTGTCCCGCCGATAAGGCAGAGTATAAGGGACTCAGTGAGGAACTGGAGCATAATGTCCTTGTTCTTGGCGCCCAGCGCCTTTCTGATACCTATTTCTCTGGTTCTTTCCGTTACAGATACCAACATAATATTCATAACTCCTATGCCGCCTACTATAAGCGAGATACCTGCAATTGCCCCTATTACCATTGTAAATATATTAAGTACATTGTTTAACATATCCAGCTGCTTGAAGCCTTCTTCGGCAGCATATTTCCCTTCGTTTCTGTGGGATTGTTCAAGCAAACGCACTATCTTAGTGGCTATTTCTTTTGAGTTATCCATGCTGGTCAGCATAACTGAGAAAAATGTAATTTTTGAATCCGGAAGAACTCTTTCGCTTATGGTAATCGGCGTATAGCCTGTGCCGGGATAGTTGTCTCCGAACATTGCTGCCATACCGCCGCTGGCACTTTCAGTTACACCTATTACCGTCAAGTTGGTATTATTATCTCTGACAGTTACCTTGACCTTTTCTCCTATTGCTTTCTCTGGATTCTTAAAGAGTTTTGTAGCTGTAATTTCATCAATGACTATAACGTTTCTTGCAGTTTCGACATCGCGTTCATTCAGGAACCTGCCTGCCAGCATATCTACAGGCATTAACTTATCAAAGTCCTGGGTTACACCATCGATTTCAGCAAATTTCGTATCCTTTTCTGTCTTTATATTCCCCATGTCGCCTGCAGCAGGTACTACAGAGGTGACTTCAGGGATTTTCGCTTTTATAAGCTCAGCATCCTTAAGTGTGAGGTAATCTCTATCCTCGATATCATTATTTGTTGATTTGACATTAATATTAATTACATTGGTGCCCATATCGTCAAATTCACCTACTATGGCCTGTTTGCCGCCCTGGCCTATTGACACTATGGTTATAACTGATGAAATACCTATTATTATACCAAGCATAGTAAGGAAGGAACGCATTTTATTCGATCTAACGCTTTGGAGGGCTGAGATGAAGCTTTCCATTAGGTTCATGCTGTTATCCCTCCTCTGATTATTCTGTTCTCTACCTGTTTGTCGGATATGATGCTGCCATCCCTGAATACCACAGCTCTCTTGGTATGCTGTGCTATATCCTGCTCGTGAGTTACCATTACTATAGTAACACCCTCGTTGTTCAGTCCTTCAAATATACCCATTATTTCTTCGCTGGACTTCGTGTCCAGGTTTCCTGTAGGTTCGTCAGCCAGTATTATTGCCGGGTCGTTTACAAGAGATCTTGCAATGGCAACTCTTTGCTTCTGACCGCCGGAAAGCTCATTAGGCCTGTGATGCATTCTATCACCTAAGCCTACTCTCTCGAGGGCAGCTTTTGCTTTCTTTACTCTTTCAGCACTCGGCATACCTGCATAAACCATTGGAAGCTCTACGTTTCCTAATGCTGTTAGCCTTGGAAGCAGGTTAAAGGCCTGAAATACAAAGCCTATCTTTTTATTTCTTATTGCTGCAAGCTCGTTGCCATTAAGAGTGGAGACATCCACATCATCCAGTATATATTTGCCGTCTGTCAGCCTATCGAGACATCCAAGGATGTTCATTAGTGTTGACTTGCCGGAGCCGGAGGCACCCATTACAGCCACATACTCGTTTTTTTCTATTTCAAGGTTTATCTCCTTTAAAGCTTCAACCTGTATTACACCTGTATCATAAATCTTCTTAAGGTTCTCAACTCTTATTATCACTATTTTTACCCCCTGACTGCTTAACCGGGTCTCCGTCCTTAAGTGTCGTAGGTGGGTTCTTTATATACTGGTCACCTACTTTTATACCCTCTAATATTTGTACGTCGAAATCTGTCTCAAGGCCTGTCTTTACAAACCTTTGCACTGCTTTGTTCTTTTCAACTGTAAAGATATATTTTTTGCCATCCTTATCCTCGAGAACGGATTCAAAGCTGACTGCTACAGCGTCCAGGCTCTCCTTAAGTGTAATGTCTATATCAGCTTCATAGCCGACTTTAACTTTTTCATCTGGATTGTCGAGTGTCACTTCAAGTTCAACCTTCGGTTCCTTGTTAGTCCCTTCCAAAGTTATGACTGCTGCATCTCCTATGTCTGTTACCGTACCTGTATACTCTTTATCTATGCCTTTTACTTTGATAACGGCCTTTTGACCCTCAACTACGCTTACTGCATCATACTGGCTTACCTGGATCTTTACTTTATATTGTGAAAGGTCATATATCTTTACGGTACTGTTTTCCATAGTAGGGTACTGGTTGTTTTGCACATCTAGCTGCACTACCTTGCCGTTTATACTGGATTTAATAGTGCTTTTTTCGATTTTATCCTTAATATTTGCTATATCAGCCTTTGAATCTTCTACTTGGCTTCTTTTCTCTTTAATCTGATCGCTATTGCTAGTACCGAAGTCTTTTAAAGAGGTCTTGGCATTATCAAGCTGCATCGTAGATAGTTCCATTTTATTTTTGAATTCATTCATTGTTTTAAGTGATGTTTCAAAGTCTTCTTTAGAGACTGCTCCGCTTTCGTAGAGCACACTATCCTGGTCATATTTTCTCTTTGCTTGATTGTAGTTGGTTTCTGCGCTGGCAAGCTCTATCTCAGCTGTTCTTACTGCATTCTCAAGAGTTTTTTTGTTGTTTTTGCTGCCGCTGGTCAAAAGCCTCTGAAGGTCAAGATTTGAAAGCTCCAATGCCAATTCATACTTCTTCAACTGATATTCACTGTCTGTGGAGTCTACTCTAAGTACTGCGTCACCGGCTTTAACATCCGCACCCTCTTGCACATATATCTCAAGGACTTTTTGTTGAGTCGGCAGTGAAATTTCCTCTTTGCCTGCAGCTTCGATGTTGCCTGTTACTGAGATTGTCTGAGAAAGATTTTTCGTTTCTATCTTACCAATATCTACCTCTTTCACCTTGTCTTTGCCTGAAGTTATTATCCTTACAGCACCTAAAACTACTACTATAAGCACAATAGATGCTATGATAATCAATTTTTTTCTGTCCTTCATTTTTATTCTCCCTTCTATGCATTTCGCGAAAAACATTTTAAATTCTTAATTCAAATTTCGCGTAAATGTTTCCTTTTCTCTCTACACATATTCTATACGTATAAAAAGCAAAAAAGTTTTATAAAATTTCTATAAGATAAAATAAAAAAAATACGAGCGGCTCGAACATACTATATCATTATATAGCTTATGAGTATGGCACACAAGGCACATTATGTAAATCTGAATTGCAAGTTTTTGGATAGTATTATACAATAGTAGTATGGAATGCCATATTGAACGCACAAAAGTATTCCTGTTGGGTAGTGTGCGAATTCAATAACAGCTAAGGAAACTTTTTGCGAAATCTGAATGAACAATACTAAGGATATTTCGCAAAACGTATGGGAGGTGGTAAAGCTGTTCAAACTTAACTTTGAAAAAACGGCAATATTTGTGTTAATACTGATTTTGTGTATTTCTACGGCTAATATTTACAGCCAGTTCATCAGTACGTTTATAGATCGTAGAGATAAAAATGAGATTCACACAAGTATTACCCCAAATTTCAGCTTTCCCGGAATGCTCTTAAAGGTTGACCAGCTATATAAGGAGAGCATGTATAAGGAGGCTCAGAATGAATATCTTAAGCTTACGAGCAAACCCGATCTGAGCCCCCAGCAGAAGGCTACAGTCTATTTTAAGTTGGGAGTATGCAACTACAAGCTTGAGGAATATGACAAGGCCAGAGACAGTTTTTTGAAAGCTGCTGAATATAATTCCAATGATCCAGTTGCTTATAATAATGCTGCTGTATGCTCCTTCTACCTCAATGAAATGGGAAAGGCTGAGGAGCTCCAGAAGAGGGCAATTGCAACTCTTCAAGTTGTTGAATATTACTATAATCTTGCAAGAATATATGAAGCTTCGGGACGATATATCGACGCTGCAAAATACTATACCGCAGTGGTCAGGGGAGAAGAGAACATAACCATTGATGATAGTATTGATCCAGTCCGAATTAAAAACAAGCTAATGAAGCTTTTGTCAGATTTGAGCAATGCAGAAGAGTTTTCCAAAGATTTGATGATTGCACTTAGGCTTAAGGATACAAGAGAAGTGTTCGTTATAGCTGATACTGATATGGACATAAAGGATAAGAATTTTCAATGGCGTATACAAAACGAAAATGGGATAAATAAGCTTTATTGCTCTTATGATAGAGAAAAGTCAGATCCATATAATCTAATTGACTCTCTGCAATGGACCGTAAGTAGTGGCGGAAGGGCAGTCTTCACTGGTAAAAAAGATGACTTCTCACTTTCACTTGGTGCGGGAGATAACTACATTGTATATCTTGATATTGATTATGACAGTAATAGGCAAGCAAGAAGCTATGTAGATGTAACTAGAAACAATGGCATGTATTCCAACCCAACCACGAATCCCTCAAATGCGAAATGCAAATATTATGAGTTTGCAGCATATGAACAGGTTTTCGAAAAGAATTTCAAAATCAGCAGTAATGGGTATGTTGACAGGTTCAATGCAAAGTGGGGCAAGGACAACATCGAGACAAAGGTTATGGATAAGGATTTCATAGATGCTCAAAGTGCCTTGTATATTAAGAATACCACAGGTAAAAATGCAGGAATATGGGCGGACTTATCCTCGTTGCTAAATGACAAGCAGTTGAAAGGCAGGACAATAGGTATTAAGTTTTATGCCAGGAAGATTTCAAGCAATGCGGATTTGGATGTGAGTATTAGAACCAAAACCGGAAAGGTATATAATAAGAACACACCCAGAGAATATGAACTCGATTATAAGTGGAAACGGTTTGGTGTTGATGTGCTGATACCAGAAAATGCAGATGGTTTGACTATAAGTTTCAGGACAAACCCTGGAGAAGAAATTAAAATTGATGGTTTTATTATCAGTATAGTGAGATAAAAAAAGGATGAGCAATTGCTCATCCTTTTCATTTTGTTAAATTATTGAACGTCAGCTAAGTCAGTGTGGAGGAAGAAGAGAACTACTGAACCTCTTACTACAACTATATCAGATACACCGTCAATTCCTGATATCTTAGCTTCTTTATTAGCGTCTACTATTGCTCCGGTTCTTGTACCGTCAGCTTCTGTAACTACTACTATGTCGCCTGCTTTTATGTCTTCATAATCGAAGAAGAAGTCAGTTCCATCTTTGTCGATGTCAATATCATCTTCAACGATACCCTTGAATGTATACTTGAGGCCGCCTGTTACTGTTACAGTATAATTTTCACCAGCAGCCAATACAGCTGTAGGTATAGCATATTCAGTTCCGCCTATAGTTACATCTGTTGTATTGCTGTAAACTGCGAATTCTGATTCATTCTGATCTGCTGCATCGATAGCTTTAATGCTGAAGCCTGTGTTTGTTGTGCCATAAGTTACGCCTGTTACTGTAGTTACGTCTTCGTTAGTGTATACTTTGAATGTAGCACCGTTAACAACCTTTACGCCTGTTACGTAGTTGCCGATTCCTACTACATCAGTACCAACAAAGTCATATACTTCTTCATTGAGTTCTGCATCCATCTTGTTTCCTGCTATGTCTTTAGGCATTTCTTTTACAATTAAAGTATATACGTTATCGGATTCGAGTATCTTGCCACTTGCAAGTGTTATTGTTACTTTATTGTCCTTCAATCCGAATGTGTTTGAAACACTTACTGACTGTGTATCACCATCTTCATCTTCGTAAGATATTGCCCACTTACCTGCAGTTGACATGTTCTCGTTGAATTTAACTTCTATTGTTGTTCTGTTTATTGCTTTTACAGAGTCAATAAATGGAGCGTCTTCATCTTCGAGTTCTGCCTGGAGGTATGTTACTGCATTATTGTTTTCTTCGTCAGAATCTACAACTGTTTCACCATGGAAACCAGCAAGCTTATCGGTTAATACGAGGAAGTACTCTTCGTCAACTTCCATTTCGTCATCTGCTGTCAAAGTAACTAATGTCTTGTCATCATCGTCTACTTCGATTGTGAAGTCAATTCCGTTGTCGGATACTTCGTCGTTAGCTGGGTTGATAAGTTCAACTTTTCCGCTGAACTGAAGTTCGAATGTGTAAACATCTGTCTGATCCCATGTATCTAATTCGATATCATCAGCAGCTTCTGTTGTTGATGAGAATTCGATGCCGTCAGTGTCTACATCTGCTTTGTTTCCAGCCACGTCAGTTGCAGTTGTACCAACAAGTAGTACATCTTCATCATCACCAAATGCAGGTACTGTGAATTCAAGAACTGTATCATCTTCGTTAGATGATACTGCATATACTCCTGTCACATTAGCACCGGATCCGTTGCCATCTACGTCTATCTCTATTGTTGGGTTTGAGTCAACATCTATCGGTTCGCTGAATGTTACAACTACTATTGTGCTAGCAGTAGCTTCTACATCTTCAACTTCTGGAGCGTCTACGTCGTTATCAGTTGATGCTACAACTATATCTGCAGTTACATCAACAAGTACATTACCAGCTATGTCCTTAACTCCATTAATTGTCAATTCATATTCTGTGTTTCCATTCATTTCTTCTGTTGTGAGTGTCACTGTCTTTGCATCTGCATTATATTTAGCTTCGCTTGGAGTTCCGATGTTGCCGTCGATCGCGTAGTTAACTACGTCTTCAGCTGAAGCTTCATCTAGTTCTTTGCTGAATGTTACTACAATTTCTGTGTTGCTCTTAGTTACAACATTTTCTATTGTAGCAACCATGTTAACATCTTCTTTATCAAATGTTTCCTGATCATCTTCTGGCTTAGCCATTGTATTGCCATATTCGTCAGCTATGTTTTCAACGGTAAGCTCGTATCTGCTGTCGGCACCGAGCTTGCTTACTGTAAGTCTTACTATGTCATTCTTTGCATTATCTGAATCTTTAAGTTCTGCTTTTTCAACAACTATGTCATTATCGATTGAGTAGTTGTTTATGTCAAGAACTGAAGTAGCATCTATTCTGCTGTCATCGCTAAATTCAACTTCTATTATTGTGCTGGAAACATAAGTCATTCCTTCGAGTTCAGGAGCGTCTGTATCAGCTTCTGCACCGTAGAGGTTTATAGTTGTTTCTTTAGCCATCTTGTTTGCAAGTACTGAAGTATCAACTATGTTATTAACATGGAGTTCATACTTCTGGTTTTTCTTCTGTGCAGCTGTTGTAAGTTCTACTACCTTCATATCGTCATCAGCATCTTCTACTAATTTAGCTGATAATATTTCAAGTGTATCTGTAGTATTTCCTACTTCAAGCTTGTAGTTGGCTACGTTTTCTGCACTTTCCTTTGTTATTTCGTTATCATCAACGAATGTAACAATTATTCTAGTGTTAGTATCAACGAAAGTAGCGTCATTTGCTGTGTCAACTACTGGAGCCTTCTTGTCAGCCTTGGCAACGAAGCTCATGCTGTCAGACTTCATTACTACACCGTCAATGCTCTTAACGTTTGTTACTACTACTTTGTAAGTTCTGTTTGTAACAAGACCCTTTGTAACAAGTTCTACTGAGTCTCTGTCAGAATCATCTTCCCAGTTTACGCTTTCAATTGTTACGCCTTCGATTGAATAGTTAGCTTTATCAAGAGCTGTTGCAAGGTCCATACCAGTTGTAAATGTTAATACTACTCTTTCTGTATCAGTACCTTTTACAGTGTCGATTTCTGGAACTTCTGTGCTTTTTGAAACACCTGCGAAGTTAATTGATACTGTTCCAACTGTCATTTTGTAAGCTGTACCAGCTGTCTGAGCTGCTGTTTCAAGAACTACCTGCTTAGTTCCATCAAGAACTGCTGATTTAACTTCAAGTGCAGTTGTTGTACCGTTAACAACGATTTTGTAGTTTGCTGCGTTTTCAGCAAATGCTTTTGCAACTGCTGAATCAAATTCAACTAATACTTTGTTGTTTCCGAGAACTTTTACTTCTTCTACTTTAGCTGTAGTTGAAGCTTCATATAAACCAGCTGCTATAGCTGCGTCTTTGTTTATCATTCCTGCATCAACCATTGCAGTTGCAAGAGTTGTTGTTGTTTCTTTTACGTTTGTCTTTAAAGCTTCAATTGTAGCAATTGCTACGTCGTTGTTTGTGAACTTAGTTACGTCAGCAACTTTTACAAGACCCTTTGAAGCTGCAAATGTCATAACGTCTGACCAAGAGAAGTCTCCAACTACTTCAGTAGTTGTCTGCTTGTAACCGAGAGCTTCAAGCATTACCTTGTAGTACTGGTTAACTGTGATTGTTTCTAATGGATTGAACTTTCCAGCATCTGCACCAACCCAACCGAGCTGTGGATTAGCTTTGAGGTAAGCCATTATTGCTTTACCCTGAGTCCAAGTCATTGTGCCAGCGTCTGCGAAGTTTGCTGCACCTGTGAATGCCATTGCTTCGTCTTCAAGACCCTTAAGTCTTAAGAACATTATAGCTGCCTGCATTCTTGTTGTTTCTTTTGCGAGGTATTCAGGTGTTACACCAGTTGAATTATCACCCTGAAGAACTCCCATAGTCTTAAGTGCTGCTGCATCTGCGCCGATTGCTGCTGAAGTAGTAGCTGTTGTATCAGCGAATGCTGTTGTCATTGATGAGAATATCATCGCAAACGCTAACACAAGAGCAAGTATCTTCTTATTATTCATACGTGTAGTTTCCTCCTTATAGATCTTTTTAGTTTGGTAATAGTTATTTGTGCAAGTACCAGTTTGTTGTTGATCAACTATTCTACGTGAACCTATACTATGCACCCCCTTTCCAGGCTGTAAGAAAAATTGATTTAAATCATCTCTGGTTAACATAATTCTACACAGTATTCGCTTTTCCTTCTTGTGTAACAGTATTGTAATCAAGTGTAATATGCGTGTAATAAAAGTATTAGCGAAGCTGCAACAAGAATTATGTATAATGATTATGTCAACCAGTGAGTTCAAAATTATACGTCATATCTTTTCTGTCTTGCTGCACCTATTTGACGCATGAACCAACTAAGAAGTTTCATTACAGTTTTGTGACAGAGGCTGGTCCCATTTTGAACAATAGCTGTTGCTTTAAACTGATGATCCTCCGATACTTACTTATGTCATTCTGAGCTTGCGAAGAATCTTAGATCCTTCACTACATACAGAATGTATTTTTTTTGCTGCAATTTCCTTTTCAAGCAGGATTTGTGCAACTTCTACAGAATATATTCTGTATTAACGTGTAAAATAAAAGGAGGATACAGATGAGGAAATTTAAAACATTAAAAGCAGCAGTCATTTCGTTCGCACTACTATTCACAGTTACCGGTGTTGCTTATGCGGATAACAATACTTCAAACTTTACCGATATAGATAATAGTTGGGCTAAACAGCATATCATAAACGTATGCAGCAAGGGCTTGATGGGAGGCGCTACAGCAACCCAGTTCAAGCCGGGTGATAACATTAAGAACTATGACGCATTAGTAAGTATATCACGTATGATTCGCCGGGAAAATGATATAAATCTGGAACAATTGGAGGGAAAATACCAAGTAAATGTTATTGAAAAGTTCAAGGTTCCGGATTATGCAAGGGAAGATATACTTTTCTGTTTGGGACAGGGTATTATTTCTGATTTTGATGTAAGTGCTTTCGCCGGAAATCCATATGCTACAAAGAAGGATGTTGCAAAGTATCTCGGATTGGCATTCGGGGTGACGGTAAAGAAGGATGCACCTCCTGTTGTACTCGCATTTAAGGATTCCATGTATATTCCTACTATGTATAAGCCTTATGTGGAGTTTTTGATTAAGAATGGTATTGTAAATGCCAGCGGCGATGTAAACGGCAAATTCAATCCTGATAGCTTTATAGACAGAGCAGCCTTTGCAAAAATGCTGGATACTTCAAACTCTGCGTATGAAAAAAAGCTCGGACTGGGCACTGCGACTACAGACAGTAGCAACGCCGATACAACAGTACCGGATACCAATACTGACTTAGAAGATGTGTTGCCGGACACAATTGTTTCGACACCTCCTGTTATAGTTGATGATGGTGCAAAGGCAGATGTAACTGCTTATATAGATGAAGTAATTGCTGAGTATGGTAATCTGGCGGTGTTTGTTGGAACAGAGAGAAAAATATATAAAGTAGCTGATAATGCTGCATGTACAATAGATGATGCTGCAAGTGGATATTGGAAGCTCAAGAAAAGCGACATGGTTAAGCTTTACCTTGAAAACGGCAAGATTATAAAAATCGTTGGTGAAAGCAAAGTCAGAAAGACAATGGGTAAACTTGTGGGTATAGAATCCACAGATAAGACCACACTGAAAATAGAGACACTCGCAGGTGGAACAAAGAGCTACATAGTAACCGCAAAGACTATAGTTATAAAAGACGGAAAGAGTGCGTTATGGCAGGAGCTTAAAGAGGGCAACGCTTTAGTAATTACTACCTCCTACGATGAGCTGATAGAGATTAATGCAGACGGAGTAAAAAGCACCGACAAGGGTGTGATTGAGTCTGTAGTGTATAGTAGGATGGCCCCGCCCAAAGTTGTAATAACAGAACCGGATGGAAGTCAGAACACATATTATGCAAGCAAGAGCATAGAAATAGCGGGGGCGGACAACGATGTATATTCCTTAAGGCCTGGCATGCAGATAGAGGTAAGCTTGCTGGACGATGAGATAAGCAAGATTGAAGTTATAAATGAAAGCGCCTCTGTCCTGGTAGAGCTTAAAGGTGTAATAAAGAGCATAGATGTTGATTCCAAGCTTGTAGTTGTAGAAGTATATGACAGCAACATTAATAAATATGTTGATAAGAAGGTTTACACAACTGTCGAGACCAAGATTGCCGATGTAGACTTCAACTTACTCGGGTTAAGCAGCTTGAAGATTAATCAGATTGTAAGCATAAGGGGTACCGGAAGTGTAGACGGCGTGTTTGCAAAAACAATACAGTTGATGAATTAGGCAGTGTAGGGGCGAACAGTGTTCGCCCTTTATCTTTGGTAAGGGCGGGATATTAATGAACAGAAAACTTATTTCAATAGTAGTTCCCATGTATTATGAAGAAAAGGTGGCAGAAGAGTGCTACAAGCGTCTAAAAAGTGTGATGGACGGCTGTGGCTATGAATATGAGCTGGTTTTTGTAAATGACGGCAGCAGGGACGGAACTCCGGACATACTTGAGAGGATAGCAGTCAATGACAGAAATGTAAAAGTGCTTGGCTTTTCAAGGAATTTCGGACATCAAGTGGCTGTCACGGCAGGTATAGATAAAGCCAGGGGCAATGCCATCATAATAATTGATGCAGATCTGCAGGATCCTCCGGAGCTTATTCCGGAAATGCTCAAGCTTTGGGAGCAGGGCTATGAAGTGGTCTATGCCAAAAGAAAAAGGAGAAAAGGGGAAAGCCTATTCAAAAGAACAACAGCCAGGATATTTTATATAGTGCTGGATAAGCTCTCGGATACCAGAATACCTCTCGACACAGGAGACTTCAGGCTTATTGATGCAAAAGTGGCGGATGAGCTTAGAAGGATGCGGGAGAAAAACAGGTTCCTGCGAGGCATGGTCAGCTGGATTGGCTTCAAGCAGACACCTATTGAATATGAAAGAGAAGAAAGATTTGCAGGAGAAACCAAGTATCCTCTGAAGAAAATGGTAAAGCTCGCGTTGGACGGCATCATTTCCTTTTCCTCGAAACCTCTCAAACTGTCACAGTATTTAGGCTTTTTTGCAGTTGTTTGTGCTATGGTGATATTTATATATTCACTTGTATATAGGCTGGTAGGCGGGAAAAATCTCGTGACCGGCTGGGCATCAATTATGACTACCGTGGCTTTTCTCGGAGGAGTGCAGCTTATTTCCATTGGCATATTGGGAGAATACATAGGCAGGATGTACGAGGAGAGCAAAGGTAGACCGTTATATATAATAGAAAAGGAAATCAATTTTGATGATGAGGAACAGTAAAAAATTATTGACTACTGGGTTGAGCATAGCTCTTGCGACAGCGCTTATGTACTATCTGCTTTCAAAAGCAGGCTTTGGGCTGATTGTAAAAAACTTGACGCTGCTTGATTATAGATGGGTGTCTTTAGCCATTGCTCTATACACTTTTGATATGGTAATAAGGGCGTTCAGGTGGAGGGTTGTATTAAAAGGCAATGATATTAATATTAGCATCTGGGATTCCTTCCTTGCATACAATCTGGGAAACAGCCTCAATATAATCATTCCCGCCAAAATGGGAGACATCGCAAGATCATATTATCTGAAGAAAAAGTTTTCATTAGGGTATTCACGGACGCTGCCGGCTACATTTTTGGACAGGGTGTTTGATGTGCTGGGGGTATACGTGGTTTTGCTTTTTTGCGGTATATACATAATAACGAGAACCAAGCTTGCGACATGGCTTTATTATACCTTTGCGGCAGGGATTGCAGCGCTTATTGTCACAGTTGCTGCAATGGAAATACTGTTAAGAAGGAAAGATGTAATTGAACGTATTAAAAATGAAAAACTGAAAAGCCTGGTGCAGTCATTAATGGAAGCTTTCTCAAGCTCCTTCAAGGATAAAAGCAACTTCATGCTGCTCCTTGCATGCTCAGTTGCAATCTGGCTGTGCGAGGGAGTATTCTCATATTTTATATTCATTTCTATGGGGCAATATATGAATCCTTTCATTATTATATTCGCAACCATGATAGCCATTCTTACAAAGGTTGTTCCAATTACACCCGGAGGCATCGGAGTGTTTGAGGGAACAATGGCGCTTATGCTCTCCCTCTTCGGATTGGATGCCAGGACCGGGGTGGTTGTGTCTACTGTCAATCATTTCATTATGAATTTTTACACAATTTTACTTGGGATATATGCATTGCTTAAGGAAAATATAAGTATATCGGCGATACAGCAGGAAAGGGTAGATGAGAAATGAGGATTGGCATAATAGGGTGCGGGATAACAGGCTTGACAGCAGCATATGTGCTCGCGAAAAAAGGACATGAGGTTGAGCTTTTTGAAGCAGCTGAAGCTGTGGGAGGCATAGCAGGAGCTGTGCAAATGGATGGATTTTATCTGGAGAAGTACTATCACCATTTTTTTAAATCAGATAAGCATATAATATCGCTTCTGGAGGAGCTGGGCATAGGAAGCGAGCTTTCGTGGCTGGAAAGCAGGATGGGATATTTTACTGACAATATGGCATATGAATTTGGTACTCCGCTGTCACTTTTGAAATTCAAACCCTTGCCTGTTATGGATAAATTTAAGTTCGGAATGTCTGTTTTGAGACTTATGGGGATAAAAGACTGGCGGCCATTGGAGCAGGTGACTGCAAAGAAGTGGCTTGTGGAAAACGCTGGAGAAAAAGCCTTTGAAAAGGTTTGGAAGCCTCTTCTGGTCACGAAATTCGGTGAGCAATATGACAGCATCTCTATGGCATGGTTTTGGGGTAAAATCAGACTCAGGGGCTCCTCCAAGGAAAATGGAAAAGAAGTGCTGGGCTACATCAACGGAAGCAGCAGCCTTCTTTTTGAAAGACTGACAGAGAGCTTGGAGGGTAGCGGAGCAAAAATAAACCTAAACTGCAGGGTTGAGTCGATAAAAAAGGATGGAGCTGGCTTTACTCTTCTGACACAGCAATGTAGGGGCGAACAGTGTTCGCCTTCCAAGGACAGCTTTGAAAGAATCATAGCAGCTGTACCCCTGCCGATTTTTGGAAAATTGGCAGAAAGCATACTGCCGGAGAATTATATTGATAAGATTTCTGCGGCAGAGCATACATCAGTTGTCTGCATGGTGCTTATGCTTAAAAAGTCCTTCAGCCGCTACTATTGGCTGAATATAGGTGATGAAAGCATACCCTTCGGGGGCCTTATTGAGCATACCAACCTTTTGGATAAGAGCTCATACAACAATAAAAATGTATTATACATATCCAACTATTTATATAAGGACAGCAAACTTTTTTCAATGAGCAGCGAAGAGCTATTGAAGGAGTATATTCCTCATTTGAAAAAGATAAATCCAGAGTTTGATGAGAGCTGGGTTGAAGGAGTCTATACTTTCAGAGACGAATACGCACAGCCTATTATAAAATGTGGATATTCCAAAATAAAACCAGAGTTTGAGACTCCGGTGGCAGGGCTGTTCATAGCCAGTATGTGCAATATCTACCCGGAAGACAGAGGCGTTAATTACGCCGTGAGGGATGGGAAAATGGTGGCAGAGCTTGTAGGGGCGAACAGTGTTCGCCCAATAACACACGTAAACAATTCGGATTTTGTGAGGTAGCAAAATGGATAACGAACATCATCAAAGAAAACAATTGAGGATAAAGGGTTATGATTATTCACAGGCAGGTTATTATTTTGTGACGATTTGTGTACAAAATGGAGCATGCATATTATGTAGGGGCGAACATTGTTCGCCTGAAAACAACACAAAATTTGAGTTGTCAGATATTGGTGAAGTTGTAGATACAGCGATAAATAATATAGAAAAATATTATCCGAATATTAGAATTGATAATTATGTTATTATGCCAAACCATATACATATGATTATTGCAATAGATGGTGAAGAAAGTGGGCGAACGATGTTCGCCCCTACGATATCTCGGATTATTAAACAGTTTAAGGAATATGTAACAAAGCAAATTGGTTATTCTTTTTGGCAAAAATCATATTATGATCATGTTATCAGAAATGAACAATCCTATAAAGAAATATACGAATACATAGAAACAAATCCATTGAAATGGGAATTAGACAAGTATTATAAGTAGGGGCGAACATTGTTCGCCCAGACATTAATATTTAACTACAACCCTAACAATCTTCGTATTCCCGCTTTCAAATACCACTTCACCAAGGGACAAAAGCTTATCCTCATTCAAATTCACAAACTTCTCTCTTTCCAAGTCGCCTATGATAATATACTGCACATCATATTTTCTTATTATATCCAAACTTGCATCTATATCCTGGGATTCATAAACCGTTTGTACCTCCTTGCCTCGTTCTAAAGGCTCATTTCTGTCATTTCTCCACAGCCATTCATGTACGAACCATCCCTGCACAGTGGGAAGGCCGGTAGCCATGGAAATCCTGCCATAGTTGGTGTAGCTGTCTCCGTGGGCTTCAAGTATGGTTGGCTGCCCTTTGACATTGGTGTTCAGCCACTCTATAACTCCATAGTCTTCAGGATATTTTGACTCTATGAACTTCAAGCCGTCAATCCCTTTGTAGTTGGAGGGTTTCCAGGCAGTATAATAACCTTTCAAAGCCAGCGGGAAATATGACATGGGCAGCATATATACAATTAGCAGAATTACTGCGGTGAGTACTTTATAACTTCTATTCCTAAGTGCTGAAGGTATCCTCACGATTATATAGCCTGCAGCTATGCAGAACATTATAAATGCCTGGTAAGTAAGCTTGAATATGGTGTTCGCCCTGTGGTATCCATTGGAGTATATATCACTTACATATACTATTTCAGGTATCAGGAGCAGTCCCAATCCGCAACAGCATATGATCAAGCAAAGCATATCAGGAACAGCAATATTCTTCACAAGCCTTTCGAGCCAGCTTTCATTCTTATGACGTACCCGCATTCTTTCTCGAGTGGTAATTATAAGAAATACAACAAAGCATAGTACATAAAAGAGTTGGTATCCCCATAATATAGCCAGTTGATACAAGGGCGTGTGATAATGCACAAGACCCACACCGGCTGATATACCTTCAAACTTCAAGGAATAGGGCAGGGCAAATAACTGTGAAATAGCTATTACAGCAAGCACAACCGCCAAAGTTTTAATAATGGGGTTTGCGGGCTTAAGAGTATTGAAATAAATGTGAGTATGCCTATACAGCATTGTAATCGCAAGAACGGTGATATATATAGGATAATCCCAGGTGTTAGTCATATATATAGTTGAAAGGAGAAATCCCAGCAATACAACCTTGTCGAAGCCAAGCCGTCCAATTCCCTCACCTGCAGCAAAGCAGCCCAATAAAACCGCCATGAAGGTCAATACAGTCGGAATGTCCGAAACATGACCGTGGAGGTCTGATACTATGAAGGAATAGGTCGGAAACTCATGAATAGTCTTGTCATCGCTAGGCGGATTATAGCCTATGTATCTGGTGGAATCAGGATAAAAGTATGTACCGCTATCCCCCAGGATTCCATAGCCGTAAATAAGGCTGTGCAGATTACCGCCAAAAGAAAGAAGGGATGCAGCTATGAGACCTGCTATCACTAGTTTCTTGACGCTGAACCTTTTCATCATATGCAGCATAGTGGAAGCTATAGAAAAGGTAAGCAGGAAAGATGTTGAGAAAAGGGTTGCAATCATCAGATTATATGCAATTGCGGGCTCAATGCCTGAGAGCTTTATAAGATATGCGCAGATGTAGTGGCCAAAATAATAGTAATTGATACCCTTTCCGGCAAACCATATATCAATGGGAGGCATGCTGTCAGCCCTGAGAATGGCATTGACAAAGCCGAAGTCCATGTATTTCTCAAGTCCATATATGTCAGGCTGAAGCCCCCTTACATAGCTCCACAAAAGGAGCAAGCCCATAAATATCAGCTCTTCAAAAAGTATGATAAGTATATTTTCTTTAATATCTCTGAGTATATTAGAGTCCTTACACATAAAAGCTGCAAGAGGTATCAGAGCAAAAGGTATAATAAAAGAGAATATCCTTTCAGAGCCGATTATACCTAAAGAAGACAAAAGCCATGAGCAATAGGATAAAACTAAAATACCCACAACCTTTGAAAAGACATAGCCTTTATCAAAGAATGAGCGGAAGTATTTTTGGGTAAACGGCAGGAATAATATACCTATAAGTAGAATATATAACCACCATTTAAAGATAATAAGGACATCTCCAAACATATATAACAGCCTCCTGAATATAACGTAATCTTACATTAATATAATACAAGATAAAGGAAAATATTAAAAGGGACAACTGGTTACGCGTTTCGAGTTTCGCGTTACGCGTATTATCTTGAGTCAAGCTCTGAAGAATGGCAATAGGCTATAGGTCTATGTATGACTTCGAAGGCTTTTCTAAAACCACGCGCAACTCGTAACGCACAACGCGCAACCAGTACCCAAAAGGAATACGGAGGAAGAGAAACATGAAAGTCAGAAAAGCGATAATACCTGCAGCGGGTTTGGGGACGCGCTTCCTGCCGGCCACCAAGGCACAGCCTAAAGAAATGCTGCCTATAGTGGACAAACCGACAATACAGTATATCGTAGAAGAGGCAATAAACTCAGGGATAGAAGAAATTTTGATTGTGACAGGAAGAAATAAAAGGGCTATAGAGGATCATTTTGACAGATCGGTGGAGTTGGAGCTGGAGCTTAAAAATAAGGGGAACAGTGAACTTCTAAAACAGGTGCAGGATATTTCCAACCTGGTGGATATACACTACGTGAGACAAAAGGAAGCAAGGGGACTGGGTCATGCTATCTACTGTGCCAGGACTTTTGTGGGTAATGAGCCCTTTGCAGTAATGCTTGGGGATGATGTTGTGGACTCCTCTGTTCCATGTCTGAAGCAGCTGATTGACGTATTTGACGAGTATTCCGGCACTGTACTTGGTGTCCAGGAGGTAAGCCCTGAAGATGTGAATAAATATGGCATAGTTACCTTTGATAGGATTAGTGACAGGCTGTATAAGGTAAAGGATCTCGTTGAAAAGCCTGCCAAAGAGAATGCTCCATCCAATGTTGCAATACTTGGAAGATATATAATAACACCCGAGATATTTGGCATATTAGAGCACACAGAACCAGGCTCGGGCGGAGAGATACAGCTGACAGACGCATTGAAGGCCTTGAGAAAAGTACAGGAAATGTATGCATATAACTTTGAGGGCAAAAGATATGATATAGGCTCGAAGCTTGGCTTCCTTCAGGCAACAATAGAGTTCGCCCTAAAGCGTGAAGAGCTAAGCCAAGACTTCAGGGAGTATCTGAAGACTATAGATATTTAGGTTGCGGGAGGACGGTACCACGGAACACACGGGAACCCACGGGAACCCACGGAATTCCACGGATATAATATATTTAAACAGCCGTGGCTTCAGTGGATTTCAGTGCATTCAGTGGTTTCCGGTCCTGCTCAATAGCACAAGCCCTAAATCCACGCGCAACTCGTAACACGAAACGCGAAACCAGCCCAACAGGAATGCCCAAAATGATTATGGAGGTTTTTTTATGAGCTTTTATGAAAGGTATAATAGATGGACGACTGATGCTGCCTTTGACGAGGAAACCAGAAAAGAACTTATTGCAATTAAAGACGATGAAAAGGATATAGAGGATAGGTTCTACAAGGATCTGGAGTTTGGGACAGGCGGTCTTAGAGGTGTGATCGGGGCAGGTACCAACAGGATGAACAAATATACAGTTGGAAGAGCAACTCAGGGCTTGGCAAACTATATTATAAAAAAGAAGGTAGAAAATCCGAGCGTTGCTATAGCTTATGACCCCAGGCGCTTCTCCCATGAATTCGCTATAGAAGCAGCAAAGGTATTAAATGCCAATGGTATTGCTGCTTATGTATTCAGCGAGTTAAGACCGACCCCGGAGCTATCTTTTGCAGTCAGGGAGCTCAAAGCCACTGCCGGAATAGTTATAACAGCAAGCCACAACCCACCCCAATACAATGGCTATAAGGTGTATTGGAGCGATGGGGGCCAGGTGGTTTCCCCAATAGCTGAGGAACTTATTGCAGAAGCGAATGCCATACAGGACTTTTCTGAAATAAAATGCATGGATGAATGTGATGTAAAGGGAAAAGGCCTGCTTAAGTTTTTAGGAAAAGAAATGGATGACAGATACATTGAAAGAGTCAAATCCCTCGCTCTGAATACTGATGTAGTCAAAGAAGTGGGAGACAACTTCAGGATAATCTACACTCCTTTGCACGGTACAGGCAACCTTCCTGTCAGGAGGGCTTTGAAGGAAGCGGGGTTTAGCAGCGTTACGGTAGTGCCTGAGCAGGAGCTTCCGGATAAAGACTTTCCCACAGTAAAATATCCAAATCCTGAGGAGCATGAAGCTTTTACTCTGGCTATTGAGCTTGCTGAGAAGGAAGCTGCTGATATTATAATAGGAACTGACCCGGACTGTGACAGGGTGGGTGTCGTAGTTAAAAATACTCAGGGAGAATATGTGGTGCTTACAGGGAATCAGACAGGAGCGCTGCTAATAGACTATATTCTGAGCTCCCTTCATAAGCTGGGCCGGTTAAATGAAAAAAGCACAATAATAAACACCATAGTCACTGGCAAGCTAGGGGAAAAAATAGCAGAAAGCTATGACGTGGGGACAGTATCGGTGCTTACGGGTTTCAAGTACATAGCAGAGAAGATAAAGGAATTTGAGAGCAGCGGAAGAGAATTCGTATTCGGATATGAAGAAAGCTACGGATATCTCGCAGGAACCTTTGTAAGGGATAAGGATGCAGTAATGACATCAATGCTAATTTGCGAAATGGCTGCCTGCTTCAAGAAAAAAGGGATGACGCTGTATGAGGGACTTATTGAGCTCTACCGCAAATACGGCTATTACAAGGAGAGCCTCAACTCGATAACTTTCAAGGGCAAGGAAGGCATGGAGGAAATGGTTAAGCTTATAAACACTCTAAGGAATAATCCTCCAAAAGAGATTAACAGCCTGAAGGTGGTTGAAATAAGGGATTATTTGGATTACAAAGGGCCAATAAAGCTGCCGAAGGAAAATGTTCTTCAATTTGTGCTGGAGGACAAATCATGGTTTTGCATAAGGCCTTCAGGAACTGAACCAAAGCTGAAGATATATTTCTCTGTAATAGGGGAAAGCAATAATGATGCTGATGCCAGAATGGCAGGTCTTAGGGCAGCAATTGAGGTCTTGATAGAGGCTAAATAGACAAAAAAAGAAGGAAATATTAAATCGATATGGAATATATATTACTGCACATTATAAGGAAATATCGAGGGGGGCTAGGACCATGAAGGGCAAGAAGCTGCTTGTAGTAGATGATCAACAGGGTGTTAGGTTTCTAATAAGCGAGATATTCCAAGAAGAAGGCTTCGTTGTTGCAGAAGCGAGCAATTATGAAGAAGCGATAATTGTTGCCAAAGCATTTGTACCTGATATTGCACTGGTAGACATGAGATTGGGGAACAATACAGGCTATGACGGAGGGGATATCGTCAAGGAGTTGAAACGGCATATCCCTGAACTGGTACCTATTGTTGTAACTGCTCATAGTGAGCCTGACAAGCTTAATAAGGCAATAAGGAGCGGTGCAGTATACTGCCTTGAAAAACCTTTTGATGTGGAGAGAATTGTAAGTGTGGTCAAGGAACAATTCTTAAAATACTCATGTATTAATGAGGATACTAAATAGTATTGACAACATACCCCAAAATAGGAGGAACAAAAATGGATAAGGTTACTATCAGATTGAGAATGAGTGCACATGATGCGCATTACGGCGGAAACCTGGTGGACGGAGCAAGGATGCTGGGATTATTCGGAGACGTTGCAACGGAACTCCTTATAAGGAACGATGGAGACGAAGGTTTGTTCTGTGCTTATGATAATGTTGAGTTTCTTGCGCCAGTATTTGCAGGAGACTATATCGAGGCTATAGGTGAAATAACGAAGATAGGGAATACATCAAGAAAAATGCAGTTTGAAGCCAGAAAGGTAATACAGGCAAGAACCGATATCAATGATTCCGCAGCCGAGGTGCTGGAAACACCTATAGTAGTATGCAGAGCAAGCGGAACCTGTGTAGTACCTAAGGATAAGCAGCGACTGTAGTCGCTGCTCAGGTGCGAGGTGCGAGGTGCGAGGAGTAGGGGCGAACAGTGTTCGCCTTCACTAGGCTTCGAAGGTTATTCTAAAGCACGAGCCACGTAGCACGAAGCAATAAACACATGACCAGGAGGTTTAACATGGATAAATTAATTATAACTGCTTGTCTTACGGGAGCAGAAGTGACCAGGGAGCAACAACCCAACCTTCCAATCAGCCCGGATGAAATAGCAGAAGCATCATACCAGGCATGGAAGGCAGGCGCTTCAATAGTGCATATACATGCCAGGAAGGCTGATGGCACGCCAACTCAGGATATTGAAGTTTACAGAGAAATAAAGGAAAAGATTGCAAAAAAGTGCGATGTGATTTTCCAGCCTTCTACAGGCGGAGCGGTATGGCACTCCAAGGAAGAAAGAATTCAGCCGGTGCACTTGAAGCCCGAAATGGCTTCGCTCAGCACAGGTACATGTAATTTTGGCCCTGATGTGTTCATGAATACCGAAGAATATATGGAAACCTTTTCAAGAGTCATGCTGGAAAATGGTGTGAAGCCTGAAATAGAAATATTCGAAAAGGGCATGATTGATAATGCTCTGAAGCTGGTAAAGAAAGGGCTCCTTTCAATGCCGATACACTTTGATTTTGTAATGGGAGTTCCTGGTGCAATTCCGGGAGAGCCCAGAGACCTTGTATATCTTGTAAGCAGCATACCTGCCGGCTGCACCTGGACGGTGGCAGGCATAGGTAGGGCAGAGCTGACCCTGGCTGTAATGGCAATAGTAATGGGAGGCCATGTAAGAGTGGGCTTCGAGGATAACATATTCTATTCAAAGGGCGTAGTTGCAGAATCCAATGCCCAACTGGTTGAGAGAATAGCAAGGATAGCCAAAGAATGCGGCAGAGAAGTGGCAACACCTGAGGAAGCAAGGAAGATACTGGGTATCAGGCAATAGGTTACGAGGTTGCGAGGTTGCGGGGAGTAGGGGCGATTCATGAATCGCCCGTACAAGGTTACGGGGGTAACGCGAAACCAGTGAAAATCATTTAGAGTAATCTAAAGGATTTTCGCTTCGGATGTAGAAATATATTTATATGATAATGATACCTGGGGGGGTGTAATCATGCTTTTTGATACGAATATCAGTGCAGCGGTAAGGTGCAAGCATTGCGGCAAGCTTGTAATAAGGGATATTTCTCTTTTTTATCTGTCAAAGAACAGAGTGCATGAAGAGAACTGCGATTGCGGAAATAATCTATTCAGAATAAAAAGCAGCGATTCAAAGACCTTCCGTGTAGATATCAATTGCATAGCTTGTGACAAGGAGCATCTGTACGTGTTTAACTCAAGGCAGGTATTGAGTGAAAAAGTAAAGATACTAGGGTGCCCGAACAGTGGATTGGATATTGCATTTGTTGGAAACAAGAAGCTGGTCCGGGAAGTGGCCATCAAGTATCAGAAAGACTTGCAGGAGCTTATTAAAGTACTTGAAGTTTAGAAAAGGGCACGGGTATGGCGAATAACAAGGTACCCGTGTCTAATATTTTTTTAAATTGATAAATGTATTATATAATAAAAACTGGAAATAATTTTAAATAGAGGTGATAACAGGTTGAATGAGCTAATGGAAAAAAGCATGGCTGATCTTAGAGAGCTTGCGAAGTCAATGGATATCAAAAGCTATTATAAGTTCAAAAAAGATGAATTGGTAAGTGAAATATTGAAAAAAATAGAAGAGGCAAAAATAGCCCAAGGAATTATAAAGCCCGCACCGGTAGAGGAGAAGAAGCCGGAAGTCAACGTAGTGGAAAATGAAAAAGAAGAGGTTTTTACGAAAAAGGAAGCTCCAGATAAGCCTTTAAACGAGGAAGAGAAGAAATTTCTCGAAAGCAAGGACGTTGAAAAAGGCGGCAGGGCTGACGGCATACTTGAGATACTGCCTGATGGTTTTGGCTTCCTGAGGTCGGACAATTATCAGTCAGGAGACAGGGATACATATATATCTCCTTCTCAGATACGACGATTCAACTTAAGGACCGGTGACAGAGTTGCAGGAATAACCAGGGCTCCTAAAGAGGGCGAAAAATTTCCGGCACTATTGTATGTGCAGGGAGTAAACGGTGATAATCCTGAAAGTGTTATCAGAAGGCCATATTTTGAAGATCTTACTCCGATATATCCCAATAGAAAAATTGTTCTGGAAAGCAATCCAAAAGACCTATCTACAAGGCTTATAGACCTTCTGGCACCTACGGGCATGGGGCAGAGAGGCTTGATCGTATCACCTCCAAAAGCAGGCAAGACAATTCTTCTGAAAAAAATCGCCAACAGTATCACTCAAAACTATCCCAATATAGAATTAATAGTATTGTTAATTGATGAGAGACCTGAGGAAGTAACTGACATGAAGAGGTCTATCAATGGCGATGTAATATATTCCACCTTTGATGAGATGCCGGAAAATCACTGCAAGGTTGCTGAGATGGTTTTGGAAAGAGCCAAGCGTCTTGTAGAGCAGAAAAAGGATGTTGTGATTCTTCTGGATAGCATTACAAGGCTGGCAAGGGCTTATAACCTGACAATTACGCCTACCGGAAGGACACTCTCGGGAGGACTTGATCCGGGAGCATTATACAGACCAAAAAAGTTTTTCGGTGCAGCCAGAAACATAGAAGAAGGCGGAAGCCTGACTATTCTTGCCACTGCCCTGGTAGATACGGGCAGCAGGATGGATGATATGATATATGAGGAATTCAAAGGCACAGGAAACATGGAAGTACATCTGGACAGAAAGCTTTCTGAAAAGAGGATTTTCCCTGCAATAGACATGAACCGTTCTGGTACAAGAAGGGAAGAAATGCTTCTCAGTACAAGAGAATATGAAACAGTAATGGCGATAAGAAGGGCTTTCAGCGGTGGTTCCAGCTCGGAAGTCACAGAGTATCTAATAAATAAGCTTATACAGACCAAGAACAATGAGGAATTCATTGAAGCAATAAAATTTGCCAATTTCAGAGATTAAGTGTTTATCATAATTTAATTCCTATATTCAGGGAAATATAAAAATATTAAAACTGCAAAACAGCACAAAAGGTAGTATAAATGTCATCCTGAACAAAGTAAAGGATCTAAAACCCAAGATTCTTCGTAAACTCAGAATGACACAGATAGGCGCTGAGGCTATTTCAAAAAATATTTGCCAAGTAAGATATTCTATGCTAAAATATATACTTGTCGGCGGGAATTAAACCGCTTTATAACGGGTATACCTTAGATATACTTGACAATGTGTGTGATTGTATCGCACGTTTATACATTCCATAAAGAAAGAGGTGAATAGAATGAAAGAAGGAATCCATCCAAATTATGGGGAAGCAGTAGTTAAATGTGCTTGTGGAGAAACATTTGAGACAGGTTCAGTAAAAAAGGAAATCAAAGTGGAAATTTGTTCCAAGTGTCATCCTTTCTTTACAGGAAAGCAGAAACTCATAGATACAGGCGGACGTGTTGACAGATTCAAGAAGAGATTCAACTTGGATAAAGTAGAAAACAAAGAAGAAAACAAAGAAGAATAATTCATAGAGGTTAAAGATATCTTTAACCTCTATTATTTTTTTGTGTCTCCAGTAATTTCGACAAATATATTAAAAAGATATTAACAGGCTTTGGACTAAATGGTAGAATATAAGTAAACTATATTACATATGGGGGTTGACTTATGTTTATGTACGGACCGAAGGATCATGGATGGATTGAAGTAATTGTAGGGCCAATGTTCAGTGGTAAGAGCGAGGAGCTTATAAGAAGGATAAACAGAGCAAAGATAGCAAGACAGAAGGTGCAGGTCTTCAAGCATTCCATAGATGACCGTTATGAAATTGACCATGTAGTATCCCATAACGGTATTAAGATTGAGGCAATAAAAATCTCAGAGGCTGATGATATACTTAAGTATCTTGAGGATGATGCATTGGTCATCGCAATAGATGAAGTGCAGTTCTTCGATAAAAAGATAGTGGATATATGCACAAAGCTTGCTGATGAGGGAAGACGAGTCATTGCTGCAGGACTTGATCAGGATTTTAAAGGAGAGCCTTTTGGCCCGACACCGGAGTTGATGTCTGCTGCAGAATTTGTGGACAAGATCCAGGCTATATGCATAACGTGCGGCAACCCCGCTACAAGAACCCAAAGATTAATAGATGGAAGGCCTGCAAACTATAACGACCCGATAATACTGGTAGGAGCGAAGGAAAGTTATGAAGCCAGATGCAGGAAGTGCCATGAGGTTCCGGGAAAGAGATAGAGCAAATAAAAGAGCTTAAGGCTATTACAGCATTAAGCTCTTAAATATTCTGAGTGCAGCGTTGTCATTCTGAGTGCAGCGAAGAATCTTAGTTATTTGCTCTCGATAATTTATGTATCCAGCGTTTTTATTGCAGCATTGATATTATTGATTGACTTGTTTATATCGGTAATAGTATTGTTAAGTGAACTAGTAGGTTTTTGCTGCTTGTCTGGGAGCTTGTCCGCTTTTCCCGCAGATTTGATTTTGGTAGAATTCAGCACCTCATTTACTACATCTATCACCTTTTCAGAGCTGAAGGGCTTTATGATGTAATGTCTGGCGCCATTCTGAATAGCAGTCAATACCATGAATTTCTGGTCCAAAGCACTTATCATGATTATTAAAGCTTCTGAATCAAAGCTTATTATTTTCTTAACAGCACCAATGCCATCCAACACCGGCATGGTTATGTCCATCGTTACGAGATCGGGCTTATGCTTTTCGTATTCTTTTGCACCCAGTTCGCCGTTGGAGGCTTCTGCTACAATGGTGTGACCTGCTTTTACAAGTATTGAGGACAGATTTCTCCGCATTATTGATGAGTCATCTACTACAAGCACTCTTGCCAAAATTATTCCCCCCAGAAATTACTGCGATTTTCACATTGGGCAAACATAAGTGAATAATTTAACTAGTATAAAATATATTCTAACATAAAAATAAATGGGTTTAAATAACAGTTGTTGTCTATTTGCGTATAAATATGTACATTTTATCAGATGATGTCGATAAGTGAGGGCATCGTTCTCTGCACTTGTAAATTGCATCAAGTAACGATATACTACTATATGAGGATTTTATAAAAACTAGTTTGTTTTGAAAGGTAAAAAAATATGAAAATATTAAGCACTGAAAGTAGAATAAAACCTAAGGCGGTGGGCGGCGCGGCTGTCATTGAAGGGGTAATGATGAAGGGTGCCGAGGATTATGCTATAGCGGTACGAAAGCCTGACGGAGAGATAATAGTCAAAAAGGAAAAGCTAAAGGGCAATAGAAAGGTAATATCCAAGATGCCTATTCTGAGAGGGGTATACGCATTTGTGGACTCAATGGTCTTGGGCGTCAAATCTCTAATGTACTCTGCTGATTTTATCGAAGAGGAAGAAGAGGAAAAGAATAAGAAACCTTCTAAGTTTGATGAATTTTTGGGCAATAATATAATATGGATATCTGTGGTCATTTCAGTATTATTCTCAGTAGGACTTTTTATATTGCTTCCTACTGTACTTGTCGACGTATTCAAGCATCTTACCACCAATAATCTTATACTTAATGGAATTGAGGGTATAGTAAGAATAGTTATTTTCCTTGGATATTTACTTGCTGTATCTAGAATGAAGGATATAAGAAGGGTATTTGAGTATCACGGAGCAGAGCATAAAACCATATTTTGTTATGAGCATGGAGAAGAATTGACTGTAGAAAATGTGAAGAAGTTCGGAAGACTGCATCCAAGGTGCGGTACCAGCTTTCTTTTCATAGTAATGATAGTCAGCATACTTCTTTTTTCAATGTTTAGTTGGTCAGGGGTATGGATGAGGCTTGCTATAAGGATTATACTCATGCCTATTGTAGCCGGCATTTCCTATGAAATAATCAAATGGGCAGGAAAGAGCCAGAGCAAGATATCCTGCATTGTATCGGCTCCAGGGATGTGGCTGCAAAAGATAACCACAAGGGAGCCGGATGACAAGCAGATGGAAGTAGCCATTGAAGCGCTTAAAAATGTTCTTGTAGTTGACACAGAGGCAGATAACTGGTGATGGAGAGCATAAGAGAGCTATTGAAAAAAGCCGTCGGAGTGCTGAAAAGGTGTGAGCATTCCGATAATCCAATACTTGATGCAGAGGTGCTGCTTGTATATGCGCTGAACCAATCCGGCAGGAGCTTTGACCGGTTAAAGCTTATAACTCAGTCGGAATACATGGTTGATGGGAATGCTGCCGAGGGTTATTTAGGATTGATAGATGAGCGAAGCAAAGGCAAGCCTGTGCAGTACATTGTCAACAGGCAGGAGTTCATGGGACTTGAGCTGCATGTAGCTGAAGGGGTGCTGATACCCCGTGCCGATACAGAAATAGTTGTAGAAAAGGTTATTGAGCTGGCGGGGGGAATAGAAAAGCCTAATATAATTGATATGTGCACTGGAAGCGGTGCAATAGCAGTAAGCCTTGCTAAGAATATACCCGATGCAAGGCTCTGGGCTGCGGATATTTCTGACATTGCTTTAGAATGCTGCAGTGCCAATGTCAAGGAATTTGGACTTGAGAGCCGAATATGCACTATAAAGAGTGACTTATTTGAAAATATCAGGGTGGAAGGAATTATTGGAAATACTGATATCATAGTATCCAACCCTCCATATATAGAAAGTGCGGTTATAAATGAGCTGGGAATAAGTGTTCGGGGCTATGAGCCGCATTTGGCTCTTGACGGAGGCAGAGACGGACTTGTATACTATAGAAGAATTGTGCAGGAGAGTGCTGAGTTTTTAAAGCCTAATGGCATACTTGCATTTGAAATAGGACATGATCAAGGTGTTAAAGTAAAAAATATCATGGAAGAGAGCGGTTATTATGACGGCTTAAAGCTTGAAAAGGACCTGGCAGGGCTTGATAGATGCGTATGGGGAAACAGATTATAGTTATTTATGGGGAGTGATAGGATGCTGGATAAACTGGAGTTTATTGAAGAAAAATATGAAGATTTGAGCCATAAGATAAGCGATCCGGAAGTAATTGCAGACCAGAGCATGTGGCAGAAGCTTGTAAAAGAGCATGCAGGTATGGAGCCTGTTGTTACGAATTTTAAAGAGTACAAGGCAGTACTTTCGAGTATAGAAGATTCAAAGGCAATGCTTGGGGATAAGCCTGACAAAGAGTTTGAAGAAATGATCACCCTGGAGCTTTCCGAGCTGCAGGAGAAGAAGGCAAAATTGGAAGAGGAACTTAAGATACTGCTGCTTCCAAAGGATCCCAATGATGATAAGAACGTAATAGTTGAAGTAAGAGGTGCTGCAGGCGGTGATGAGGCTGCGCTTTTCGCGGGAAGTCTGTTCAGAATGTATGTGAGATACGCCGAGAGAATGGGCTGGAAGATAGAAATGCTGAGCTCCAATGCCACGGATATTGGTGGCTATAAGGAGGTCATCTTCGAAATAGATGGGAAGGGTGCTTACAGCAGACTCAAATATGAAAGCGGCGCCCACCGGGTTCAGAGAATTCCGACCACCGAAGCCAGCGGCAGAATCCATACATCAACCTCAACGGTTGCGGTGCTTCCTGAAGCCGAAGATGTAGATGTGCAAATCAACAACAATGATTTGAGGATAGACGTTTACCGTTCAGGCGGACACGGCGGACAGAGCGTAAATACAACAGACAGTGCGGTAAGAATTACACACATTCCTTCTGGCTTGGTAGTAATCTGCCAGGATGAGAAATCACAGCTCAAAAACAAGGAAAAGGCATTAAAGGTATTGAAATCAAGGCTCCTGGAGCAGGAAACAGCAAGACACAATGCTGAAATTGCAAGCGATAGAAAAAGCCAGGTAGGGACAGGCGACAGAAGTGAGAGAATCAGGACATACAATTTCCCTCAGGGCAGAGTGACTGATCATAGGATAGGATTGACTCTTTATCAGTTGGATGCCTTTATGGATGGAGACATCGATGGAATGATAGATGCTTTAATAACAAGCGCGCAAGCTGAAAAACTCAAAGGGGTAGAATAAATCAGGTTCCGGGGTTTCGAGGTTTCGAGGTTTCGAGGTCTCGAGGTTTCGGTTGTAGGGGCGAACAGTGTTCGCCTGTACCGTTAGAGCAAAAAGGTGCGGAGAAATCTGCACCTTTTTTGTACCTGCGAAGAGCTACTCAAGTAATTCTTCCCCCCCGAACCTCGAACCACGCACCTCGAACCTAATGCCGAAGGCATCGTTCTATTAATCCCCCTCTTGAATATAAATATAAAGAGTAATTATAGCAAAGTTTTTCTTGAATTGGGGGCAATAAATTGAGCAGACTTTTTGCTGTGACCTGTATAGGTTTTCTGTGCGGGATGATAGGTACCGGCCTCGGCGGTTTATTTACACTGTTTCTTAAAAATCCTACAAAAAGATTTATGGCTATTCTTCTTGGGTTTACCAGCGGAATCATGATATCGGTAGTGTGCTTTGACCTGCTCCCTGAAGCCTTTGATATGGGGGGCGTATACATAAGCCTTGCGGGGATTGTACTTGGGGTGGGAATGATACTTGTAGTAGAACATTTCATACCTGAGAGGATAAGCGATAAGTACAGTGACGGCTTTGATTTTGTGAGAAGTGGAATACTGCTTGGCATTGGAATTGCTATACACAACTTCCCAGAAGGACTTGCGGTGGGCTCCGGTTTTGCTGCCAGTGATTATTTAGGTTTGGGGCTTGCTATTGTAATAGGTTTCCATGATATGCCGGAAGGCATAGCAATGGCTGCACCTCTTAAATTAGGCGGCATCAACAGATTGAAGATACTCGTTTATACAATACTTGCAGGAATACCGATGGGGTTTGGGGCTTTTATAGGGGAATTACTGGGAGAAATATCAAACACCTTTATTTGCCTCTGCTTGAGCTTTGCAGGCGGTGCAATGCTGTATATAACCTGCGGGGAGCTTATACCAAAGACTCAAAATATTTACAAGGGAAGGATATCTACAATTGCCATGATAGTTGGAATGATATGCGGTATAATTATTTCAACAAGCTTTTAAATATATATACTGAAAGTTGTATATGATATTTTGCTGTGTTATTATGTATTTGAACATAATAGCACAGCTTTTTTGGGTTGTGGATTGGTTGCACGTTGCAAAATGCGGAAAGTAAGCTTTAATTGGGGTATATTGTTTAATGACCCCTGTTTTTTTACATTAATGGAGGTATTGGAATGAAATTTTCACTTGGATTCGGAAAACAGAATGCGGAATTTGATATTGAAGATAAAAACCTGCTTGCTGTGCTTGAACCTAATATGGTAGCTGCGGATAAGACAGGAGAAGAGGAGGTTAAGAGAGCACTCTTAAACCCTATTTCTTCTAAAAGGCTTAAGCATATTGTCAATCAGGGGGAAAAAATTGTAATAATAACTAGCGATATTACCAGGCCAATGCCGACTAAGGTAGTGCTTCCGGTACTTTTGGAGGAATTATACGAGGCAGGCGTAAAGGATGAAGATATAAAAGTTGTTTTTGCCCTCGGAAGCCACAGAAAGCATACTGAAGAAGAGAAGAAGTACCTGGTCGGTGAGAAGATATATGAAAAAATCGACTGCATCGATTTGGATATCAATGACTGCATAAGCTTGGGGACAACATCTTCCGGCACACCGTTGAGCGTGTTCAAACCAGTGGTTGAGGCTGACAGGAGAATATGCCTGGGAAATATAGAGTATCATTATTTTGCCGGATACAGCGGAGGAGCCAAAGCCATAATGCCCGGTGTTTGCACAAGGGAGGCAATCCAGGCAAATCATAGTATGATGGTAAGGGACGAAGCCAAGGCTGGGGCAATATGCGGTAACCCCGTAAGGTGTGATATAGATGAAGCGGCTAAGTTCGTAAAAATTGACTTTATACTCAATGTCGTTCTGGATGAGAAAAAGACTATTATAAAGGCTGTTGCAGGCCACTACATCGATGCGCATAGGGAAGGCTGCCGCTTCTTGGATAAGCTTTATAAGATTTCGATTCCTCAAAAGGGCGACATTGTTGTAGTATCTTCCGGAGGATATCCGAAGGACATTAATCTCTACCAAGCACAAAAGGCACTGGATAATGCCAAGTATGCCGTAAAGGACGGAGGTATAATAATACTTTTGGCGTCCTGCAAGGAAGGACTGGGAGAGCATACTTTTGAAAGATGGATGACTACCTCGGATTCTACTGAAACAATGATTACAAATATACAGAAAAAATTCGAGCTTGGCGGGCATAAAGCAGCTGCTATAGCGATGGTTCTTAAAAATACGAGAGTGTTTTTAGTATCCGACCTGGATGAGGAGTTTGTGAGGAACATATTCCTTGAGCCATTCAAGAGTGTTGATGAAGCATTGATAGAGGCATTTAAAGTATTGGGAGACGATGCAAAGGTAATTGTAATGCCCTATGGGGGGTCTACACTGCCGGAAGCGACACGATAAAGGTATATTATGAAGTAGTAAGTGATGTGTATAAAGTATTTAAGGTTTGCTGAAAGAATCTAAAGACATTGGAATTGCTGAACCTGAAGGTTTATCTGGCTCGTTTTTTTAATAGTTATAAGCATATTTGCAAAATATTCTATCATTGGAAGTGATTATTTATGTTAAAGAGTATAATAGATTTTGCTCAAAAATGTGCCGAAACCATATCCGTAATATTAAATGTGGAAGTAACGATAATAGACTACAATCTTACCAGAATTGCCGGTACAGCAGGTTATAAAAATACAATTGGACAGCAGTTACATGATCGGACATATACCAGTAGAGTAGTCCAAAGCGGGAAAGGCTGTGTAATTGAAAGTCCTGAAAGTAAAAACACTTGCATTAACTGCGGCAACAGGTTCAATTGCCCGGAAAAAGATAAGGAAAAAGGGTTGATCTCCGTACCTATAATTGACAGCGGAAAAGTTTTAGGTGCCATATCATTGATATGTTTAAACGATATCCAACTTGAAATGCTTATTTCAAAGAAGCAATCATTGATGGATTTTCTGACCAATATTGGACAGATGCTTGCATCAAAAATAAAGGAACAGGAATATATTGACCGGTTGGAACTGAACAGCAGTCAACTAAATCAGATATTCTCATCAATATCCGATGGGCTGATGCTTATTGATAATAAAGGGACAATACTTAATGCCAGCCAGTCGGTATTAAACTTGACCGGTAATCCTAAAAATAGTTTTTTGGGCATGAACATTAAAGATGTAATTGAAGACAATATGAATATCGAAGAGTTCAAGAACAGTAACAATATTGAGTTTACAGAAGTAAAATTTAAGAACGGCAGTGAGTCTTTCCAGTGCTCCTTCAGCCCAATCACAATAAATGACAAGTTTGAGGGGGCGGTAATGGTGCTTGTTGAAGACATAAAGCTAAACCCTCTTATCTATAAAAAGGTACATGCCAATCAGCGTATCACATTCAATAATATTATCGGTGAGAGCCGTCTTATAAAGGATACAATAAATGTGGCAATCAAAACCTCAAAGGTAAAATCAAACCTTTTGATAACAGGCGAAAGCGGCACAGGTAAGGAACTTTTCGCCCGTGCCATTCATAACTGCATGTTTGACGGTTCTGCACCCTTTATACCGGTAAATTGTGCTGCCATACCCGAGTCACTCCTTGAATCGGAACTGTTCGGTTATGAAAGCGGGTCATTCACCGGAGCTAGGAAGATGGGGAAACCCGGCAAGTTTGAGCTTGCAAACGGAGGCACATTTTTCATGGATGAAATAGGCGACATACCTCTGCACCTTCAGGCCAAGCTTTTGAGGGTGCTGCAAGAAAATGAAGTTGAAAGGATAGGAGGCACACATCCCATACAGATAGATGTCAGAGTAATAGCTGCAACAAATAAGAATCTGGAGCAGATGGTAAATAGTAAATTGTTCCGCGAAGATTTATATTACAGGTTGAATGTAATAAACTTAAGACTTCCTCCTCTTAGAGAGAGAAAGTCGGATATTCCACTGCTTATAGAATTTTTCATGAATCTTTACTGTTCAAAAATGGGAGTACCTAAAAAATCCTTGGATGAAGAGGCAATTGAAGCTTTATGTAATCATGAATGGAAAGGTAATGTACGGGAGCTTCAAAATATCATAGAATATATATGCTGTATATGTTTGGGAGAAAGAGTAACATATAATGATATAAAGGATAAGATAGAGCGCTCTGATAAAATGGATATGCCTTTAAATATTAATTCACTAGATTTCCTTGAAAAGAATGAAATAATCAAAGCACTTAACAAATATGGTTATACCACCAAAGGAAAGGTAATGGCTGCAAATGTGTTATCGATCAGCAGAGCCTCCCTTTATAGGAAACTTAAAGAATACAATATTAATTCTCAAAATAAGACCGATTTCTAATTTTGAGAGAAAAAATCCTGCTATATATCTCATAATGAGATATATAGCAGGATTTTTCATTTTACATCTCTGATTTTACAAGAGCTAAATACAACAGAAAATTTGGTATGACTCTTGCTATATAAATTAAATGGATAGATGGGTCATGACTTGCATTAAGGAAGTCTTTGAAAGACCTGATTAAGAGGCCAAATAAAAAGAAAGATTGATGATACATTTAAAGGCCTTAATATTAAAATTATTGAAAAGGTGATGAATATGAAAAATTTTGTAAGCTCAAAAGTACTGAACCTGCAGCCGTCAGCAACTGTTTCAATATCCGACAAAGCGAGAAAGCTCAGGCAGGCGGGTTTTGACATTATAAATCTAGCCGGGGGAGAGCCTGATTTTGATACTCCAAGGAAGGTAGTCGATGAGGCTGTAAAAAGTATTAATATCGGTTATACGCATTATGTGGACAGCAAGGGGATTATTGACTTAAGAAAAAAGATAGCCGAAAAGCTGTATAGCGAGAATAATATTGAGATTGACTATGAGAATGGGATAATAGTAACAGCAAGCGCAAAATATGCACTGTTTCTGGCTTTATTCACATTCATTAACATAGGAGATGAAGTTCTGGTATTTGATCCAAGCTGGGTATCCTACAAGCCCCTTATAGAAATGTCAGGAGGCGTTCCGGTACCGGTTCCTCTGAATTACAAGTCAAATTTTGCAATAACTGAAGAAAGTCTTTTGAAATATGTTACACCTAAAACAAAAGCACTGATTCTGAATTCGCCTAATAATCCAACAGGAAGAGTTGTCTCAAGGGATGAGATGAGTGCGATAGTAAGCTTTATACAAAGGCATGACATTCTCCTGATTTCGGACGAAATATATGAGAAAATCATATTTGACAGTAATAAGCATATAAGTCCCGGAAGCTTTAGCAAGATAAAGGACAAGGTTATAACAGTAAACGGATTCTCCAAGGCGTTTGCTATGACCGGATGGAGACTTGGGTATCTTGCAGCACATCCTGAACTTATCAAGGAAGTTTTAAAAGTTCAGCAGCATACTCTGACCTGTGCAGGTTCTTTTATACAGCAGGCAGCAGTACATGCATTTTCATGTGAGAAGGAAGTCATGGATATGACCGAGGAATACAGTAGAAGAAGGGATTTCTTTGTAAAAGTCCTCAATGAGATACATGGTGTGGAATGCAGATATCCCCAAGGTGCTTTTTATGTCTTTCCCAATATAGACTACAAGGGTATGGATTCCATTGAACTGTGCAGTTATATAATTGAAAATGCAAAGGTAGCCGCAACTCCCGGAAGCGCATTCGGAGCAGGTGGAGACAAGTGCATAAGGATGTCCTTTGCAACAGAGATGGAAAACCTTGAGAAGGCCGTCGAAAGGTTGAGCAAAATATTCTAAAAGCTATAGAACTATCGCTTCTTATGAACCTTAACAGTTGAGAGTCTTACATAACTCAGTTTTTTGAAAAACTGATAAGAATGTAGTTGAATTTGAAGTAGTAACCCCGAGTTTAGTTTTTAGCTGTTAAAATATGGCCTTGTGCTTAAAAAAGGTTATGCTACTATTAAGATCATTTGTTGTGTGTCTATGTATAGCAAATCCAAGCGGCATAACCTATTAGGGAGGTGGATATTTAAACTTCATAAATCAGGATTTTTTAAAGAAAGGAGTTGAGTTAGGAAAACTAATGTTATTCCTTTTATGGACAGATATGGAATCAACAGTAGAAACAGGATAATGATTATAAGTAAGGGAGGAACATAAATTGTCACAAACAAAAAATAACGAAACTGTAATAATAAATAATGTAAACGAAACAAAAAAGAAATTATTTGAATTTCCTCATGCGTATGTAATACTGCTATCATTAGCTTTATTTGTTGCATTACTGTCTTACATAGTACCGGCTGGTTCCTTCGACAGGGTAGTAGATGCAGTTACAAAGAAAACATTAGTTTTACCTGGTAGTTACCATCAAATTGCTCAGACTCCAGTTCAGATAGGTACGTTTGTAAAAAGCATACATGCAGGCTTTGTTGAAGCAGCATATTTGATATTTTTTATCTTCTTTGCTTATTTTTATATTTTTACTGTTCTGAAATCAGGATCTATGAATGGAGCAATAAGGAAGTTGATAGAAGTAACAAAAGACAGGGTCGAATTGGTAATTCCTATTTTTATGATATTCTTCGGCGTACTTGGTACTACATGTGGATCATTTGAAGCAACTTATGGGTTGATACCGGTATTCGTAGGGATAGCTATAGCTCTTGGATATGATGCCATTGTAGGTTTGTGTATGGTTGAAATGGCTGTACTTCTAGGATACTCAACACCAACAATAAATCCGTTTACACTTGGATTAGCGCAGACCATCGCTGAACTGCCACTATTTTCGGGACTAGGGTTCAGAATATTTGCGTTTATTATTACAATCAGTGTTGGTATCTGGTTTACCATGAGATATGCCAAAAGGATAAAAGCAAATCCCAAAGAGAGTCTTGTTTATGGTATGAATTTTGGTGATTTAGCCATATCTAAGGATGACCTGATGAATGCACCGTTTAATATTCGTAATAAAATAATAATGTCTGGTTTCATATTCACAATGGTTATGCTGGCAGTAGGTGCTTTGAAACTTAAATGGTATATAAGCGAATTTGCAACTCTTTTCTTAGTAATGGGTGTAATAAATGGCTTAATCGCAGGTTGGAGACCGAGTAAAATAGCAGATATCTTTGTTGAAGCCTGTGCTGGAATGGTTTTTGGAGCTTTTGTTGTTGGCGTGGCAAGATCAATACTATTAGTGATGAATGCAGGAAACATTACAGATACAATTATTTATAGTATTTCTCAGCCTTTGCAAAAACTACCTAGTGCGCTAACTGCTCAAGGAATGTTGATTGTGCAAACAATAATAAACTTTTTCATTTCATCAGGAAGCGGACAAGCAGCAACTATTATGCCTTTAATGACGCCCTTATCTGATTTGGTTGGAGTTAACAGACAGGTAGCGGTATTGGCATTCAACTTCGGTGATGGAGTTTCAAATCTATTTTGGCCTACCAACCAAACTCTAATATTTTGCGCTATAGCTAAAATACCGTTTGGCAAGTGGTATAAATTCTTTTTACCATTGGCAGGAATTCTTATTGTAACGCATATGATACTTCTTGGTGTGGCACAAGCTATAAATTTAGGGCCATTCTAAATAGAAACTGACTTTAAGCTCTATTTATTAACTGGATACTATTTCTGGTATTGTTTGTGAAAGGAAGAAGTTAAACATGAGAATTTTAATTATTAACCCAAACAGCGATTTAGGAACGAATATAATAATGCAAAAAAAAGCAGATGCTTTTGTGAATGGAGCTTATGAAGTTGACTGCGTAAATGTAAAAAATGCACCAAAACTGGTATCTTCTTATGAGGATTATGTAAAATCCACTCCGGAAATGATTGATATTGTTAGAAATAGTGGGGATAAGTATGATGCGTTTATTGTAGCATGTCATTCGGATCCCAATTTAGATGTACTAAGAGAAATAACGGATAAACCAGTAGTTGGAATCGCTGAAGCCTCCATGAAATTTGCATCAATGATGGGAAATAGCTTTGCTGTAATTTCTCCATCAAAAAAGTCTATTTCAAAGAAATTAGCCTTAGCAAGGAAATATCACTGCAATGATTTACTTAAAACAATAAAGGTACCAAAGAGTAGTAATGAAGAGGATTTATTGGAAGCATCGAAAAGAGCAGTGGAGGAAGCTGATGTAGACGTTATAGTTTTAGGTTGTGCAAACTATGCAAATGCGGATAAGTACATTGAGAAACAGCTAAAAGTACCAGTGCTTGATGGCATTGCGTGCGCTTTGATTTTAGCATCAGGTTTAGTGGCATATAAAAAGTATAAGGACTAAAAGAAGTATGGAAAACCTATATCGCAATTATGAAGCAAAGTTCACGATAGCAGCATTATCCCAATCATTTTCCTGTAAATCTGCTTGACGTGCGGAATTGCGATATAGGTTTTCCCAAAGCATACTTTCTTAAACAGTATTGTAACTCGATAAGACTTAACTCGGAAGTCCAAGGGATATCCTCTGAGTTGGAGGAAATATTTAACCATTTACAATTGGAATACTTTAGCAGAACAATATTAAACCATTTGTTTGCAGAATTATCATACAAAAAGAAATATTTAGAATATTTAAAATAAAAGAAGGATTTTGTCGAGGAATGTAGAATTTAATTATGCAGATGAGGGACAGATGTCCATCGTAGCGGGACACAATCTTTGTAAAAGGCTATTATTTCACGATATTTCATATAGGCTTTCAATATTTCTATTATGTAGACAAAAATTCGTTTTATTTTTGTTTCGATGAAGGAGTTTTGAAAACTAAATGGAATTAATACAACATAAAAATGGGACAGCTGTCCCAAAATTAGGAGGGTGAAATAATGGCATCTAACACTTCAATAGAAATTATTAAGAAAATATCCGGAATCATGGACATTCTTCTGAATACAGAGGAAGATCTGGGAGTAAGAGAATTATCAAGATTATGTGATATTCCCAAAAGTACGGTTGGCAGAATACTTTCTTCATTAGAAGAAGAAGGTTGGGTTTGCCAAAGCGAAGATACTAAAAAGTATCGTATAGGGTTAAAAATGCTGAATTATGCAAATAGGTGGAGACTTGACTTAGAACTGGTAAAACAAAGCAGTGGGTATATGGAAAATTTGGTAAAGGCTACTAGACAAACCGCAATACTAACCGTTTATGATAAAAAGCTTGGGGGAAGATGTATTAACAAATTAGAATCAGATAGTACAATAAAGCTTGTTTCCTCAATAGGCAAGCCAATCCCACTTCATGCTGGTGCCACAGGTAAAATGATACTTGCATATTTACCTGAAAATATAAAAAAGGATATCAGTGAAGGACCATTATCAAAGTTTACACCTAATACTATTATAGATCCAATAGCTTTAGAAAAAGAATTGGATGATATAAGAAAGAAGGGATATGCAACAAGCGTGGAAGAAATAGACCCAGGTGCTTCGGCAATTGGAGCACCGATATTTGATGAGAAAGGAGGATTGGTTGCCGGTTTAAGTATTGCAGGTCCGAAATATGATTTTGATGGTAGATTTGACGAACTAGTACCTATAGTTGTGGAAACTGCGAGAGAAATATCGGACAAGCTAAAAAATTGCAAAAGGAGAGATTAGTATGATTGAACTTATTATCAAAAATGCAAATGTTGTTACAGAAGATGGAGTTTTTTTTGGAGATGTCGCAGTTGACGATGGTAAAATAGTATCCATTGGCTTACTTTCAGGCAGTATGGATGCTAAGGAAGTTATTGATGCAGAAGGAAAGTATTTACTTCCTGGAGGGGTAGATCCGCATGTCCACGTTAGATATCCAAGTCATCCTGAGCGCGGTACATTTGAAACTGAGACACGAGCAGCTGCAGCAGGTGGTGTAACTACAATTATTGAGCATCCAATTTCAATGCCACCTCAATATTCATCGGAAATACTTTTATCCAGAGTTAAGTCTGCTGAAGAACAGTCAGTTGTAGATGTAGCTTTTTTAGGTGCAGCAGGCGGAGAAAAAATAATGTATATCAGAGAAGTTGCAACTGCCGGTATAGTAGGGTATAAAACTTTCCTTCATGCAGCTCCCGAAGGAAGAGATAAAGAGTTTGTAGGTCTTACAATGAAGGACAATTATGAGCTGTATAAAGGATTTAATGAGGTAAAAGAAACAGGACTTCCAATGTCTGCACATGCTGAAGATAACGATTTGATTTCCGGGTTAATTAAGGAATTCAGGGCAAATGGAAAAACAACAGGCATAGATCACGCAAAATCAAGACCCTCAATAACTGAAGTATTATCTGTTGAAAGATTACTAAGGTTCAGTAAAGAAACAGGGGTTATACTTTATCTTGTTCATATTTCAACGCCTGAAGCGGTAAGGGTAGCTAAAAAAGCAAGGGAAGCCGGACAAAAGATATATATTGAAACCTGTCCTCATTACCTGTATCTGAATGAAGAAAGTCTTGTAAAATATGGTTCCTATGCAAAATGCAATCCACCTTTACGTTCAAAAGAAGAAGCTGATGGAATGTGGGAATTTGTTATGGATGGATCTATAGACACTATCGGCAGTGATCATTCACCATTTACTGTGGAAGAAAAAGAAAGGAATAAGGAAGATATATTTGTAGCACCGTCAGGCTTCCCTGGAATAGAATCAAGACTACCACTTATGATGACTGCAGTTAAGGAAGGGAAAATTAGTCTTAGCAGAGCAGTAGACCTATTAAGCACAAATCCAAGTAAAATATTCGGTTTATATCCGAAGAAGGGTGCAATAAAGATAGGCGCAGATGCCGATTTTGCTCTAGTGGATTTGGAAAAAACCTTTGTTCTTAATCACAATCATTGGCTTACCAAAGCAAAGGATATTGGTATGGTATACGATGGAAAACAAGTATGCGGCAAGATTATGAAAACTCTGGTAAGAGGCAAGTTGGTTTATGATGCAGGAGAAATAAAGGTTGAATCAGGCTATGGAAAGTGGGTCAAACCGGTAAAAAATGTTTAAAAAATTAAAGAAGGAGTGATAATCCATGATACCTGGAAGCTTAATAGTCATGTGGGTGATATTTGGAATTCTATGTGTAACTCCATTTATATATTGTACGATAAAATATCATAAAAAATAAATTATGAGGAGGATTTATAATGGAATATGCAATAGTTATATCAGTTTTTTTGCTTGCATTATTGCTTATAGGTATGTACGTATCTAGAAAGATTAAGAACGAAAAAGACTGGATGGTAGCGGGACAAAGTTTAGGAGTAATACCGCTTACAGGAACATATTTCGCTACAATTATCAGTTCTGTATCCGTTGTAGGTTATCTTGGATATTACTATAATATGGGATGGGGCGGATGGTGGAACTGGGCAGGAACTGCACTGACAGGAGTAATATCTGCCTTCTGGTTTGCCAGAAAAATCAGGAGTTTTGGAAAGGTTACATTATCCGACTATATAGAAGAAAGATACGGAAGAATTCATGGCATAATAGCTGCTATTGTAATTTTCTTTGCTATGATATTTTTCACCTCTGCACAGTTAGCCGGTAGTGCAGCAATTATAACAACTACATTAGGTATAGACAGAACATTGGCAATTATTGCCTTAGCAGCTATTTTTATACTCTTCACCGTAATGGGAGGTATGGAATCAGTTGCATGGACAGATACTTTCTGCACTGTAATTATTTTTGTTGGTGTATATGCCCTTCTTCCAAAAGCAGTTGGAGCAGCTGGAGGTATAGCTGAGATACACCAAACCCTAGCTCAGACTAGGCCTGCCGCATTAGATCCATTTGCTGGAGGCGCATTGCCTTTAGGAGTAATACTTTCATGGATAGCTACATGGGGTATAGGTAATTTTGGTGCTCCTCAATTTATTACCCGTTTTAATTCTGCTAAAGATGTTGAGACAGCAGAAAAAAGCCAGGGTTATTGTGGTATATTGTTATTAGCTTTATATTTACCGATAATGTTAATAGCACTTTCTGCGATTATATTATTTCCAGGAATACCGAAGCCTGACTCAGTGACACCTTTTATTGTAAAGGAACTTATGAATCCTTGGTTCGGAGCTGTAGTAATGGCTGGATTACTTGCAGCATCAATATCTACAGCTGACTCAGTACTTCTTCTTGGTAGTACAACATTTGTAAATGATATTTATACGAAGGTACTAAAGAAGGATGCAAGCTCGGAGCAAATTCTAAAGATTTCAAGATTAGCAACAGTCGCAGTAGGCGTAATAGCAGTAGTATTTACAATTATGACGAATTCAACAATTATGTGGATACAAGCAAATGCCGTTGGATTTATGGGCTCTATGCTAGCCATGATTGTACTTATAGGATTTGCTTGGAAACGTGCTAATTCACAAGGGGCTATGGCCGGTATGATAGTAGGATTGGCTACGGCTGTAATATGGTATATTCTGGGCAAACCATTCGGATGGTTCCCAATTTTGCCGTCAATATTCACATCAACTCTAGCCTTAGTTGTTGTAAGTCTGGTGACTCCTCCACCACCAATTGAAGTTCAGGAAAAGTTTTTTAAGAAAAAAGACGTTGGTGTAAAAGTTTTAGCTAATAATCAAAATGTATGAAGATACAAATATTATATGCAATGCTTTGATTAAGGGAGTGAACAATGAAAATCAATGAAAAAAGGCTACTTGAAAATATTGAAAATGTAGGAAGTATTGGAAGAGAAGCAGACAACGGAATCACAAGATTAGCGTATAGTAAAGAGTATAAAGAGGCGTCAAATATCCTAAAAGAATTAATGGAAGCTTCCGGATTAGAAGTTCATATAGATGGGGTCGGTAATATTTTCGGACGCAGAAAGGGGTTACAGGATGATTTGCCTTCTATCATGGTAGGTTCTCATTTGGATACAGTAAAAGGTGGAGGACTATATGATGGAAACTTAGGCGTAAATGCAGCACTGGAAATAATAAATGTCTTGAATGAATCTAATTATATTACCAAGCATCCAATAGAAGTAGTAGCCTTTAATGCAGAAGAAGGAAATGAAATGGGTGGTACCTTTGGAAGCAGGGTTATGTCTGGACTGCAAGATCCCAATGCGAGTTGGTTAGATGAAAAGCTTCTGAAATATGGTATGGTGAAACAAGATGTCAAGAATTCAGTAAGGGACATGAAGACAATTAAGGCATTTTTAGAACTACATATAGAACAAGGCGGTAGTTTGTATGCAAAAGGGTTACCTATTGGAGTTGTAAATGGTATAGTTGGAATTACTAGATATAATATCGTTGTTACAGGAGAAACTAACCATGCGGGTACAACACCAATGGGTCTGAGAATAGATGCATTAACAGGTGCCGCAAAATTGATCGGGATAATTGACTCGGTATCCAGGAGTATGGGTGATCCGTTTGTATCTACAGTTGGTGTATTGGAGGTCTTCCCATGCTTTGTAAATGTAATACCAGGGCGTGTTGAGATGTCTCTAGACATGAGAGACTTAGACCAGAGTAGAATAGAGTGTGCAATAAAACAGATTGAGTTATTATCGAAGGGTATAGAAAATGTAGGGATCAATCTTAAATTTGATATAAGCAAGCCACCAGTTAAAACCGATAAGAATATTGTTGGCATAATTGAAAAAGTTTGCCAAAACAAAGGGCTTGAATATCAAGTTATGCCAAGTGGAGCAGGGCATGATGCCAAGGCTACTGCTGAATTTATTCCTACTGGTATGATTTTCGTTCCAAGTATTTATGGCAAAAGTCATTGCAAAGAGGAAGATACTGAGCCTATTGACCTAGTCAGAGGTACAGAAGTATTACTGGATACACTTATGGAGATAGACAAAAATTTGTAAAATGTAATGGTATTAGGTTTTCAATGGATTCCTAATATGGGAAAGTAATTATTATATTTCCCATATTAGGAATTTTTATATTATTTCCAAGACTTCACCCTCTATGATGAATACGTGCTTGCTCCTGGCAATTGAAAAAACAGTCGACCTTCAGTTAAAAGAGTATTAGAATACAATATTAATTCTCAAAATAAGACCAATTTCTAATTTTAAGAGGAAAAATCCTGCTATATATCTCATTATGAGATATATAGCAGGATTTTTCATTTTATATCTCTGATATTACAAGGGTTAAGCACAACCAAAAATTTGGTATGACTCTTGCTATATATATCGGACAGGAGGTGAATATGAGAAATTTTATAAGCTCAAAGGTACTGAACCTGCAGTAAGTGATGATAGCTTCAAAAAAGTAATATTGAGCAATTTAGGTATGCATATTATTATGGAATTAATACTTTCATTAATTACGGGAATAGCATTTTCAATGTCGCCTGTCAAATTAAATGCATAGCTGATATTTGGTTACCTTTGTTCTGTTGGACCATGTCTTGCAGACATGAGATATGATTTAAAACAGGTTGGATACCGAGAGGCAGAGGTCGGAAAATGGAACATGAGTTATATGGAAGAAAGCAACAAATCGCCGCAGTTTAAGGATATATAGAGATAGGAGGGTATTAATTGGCTGGGAAGTATGAAATCATTATTAATCAGAAATGGTGCAAAAACTGTGGAATATGCGCAGCTTTTTGTCCTCAAAAGGTTTTAAGTCTTAATGATAAAGAGGTTTTGGTAATAAGCGACAAAGATAGGTGCTCAGGATGTCGTCTTTGTGAATTTAGATGCCCTGACATGGCTATATCAGTCGCGAAAATGGAGGTGGTTTAAATGTCAAAGTATCAGCTTATGCAGGGAGATGAAGCCTGTGCAATGGGAGCAATTAAAGCTGGTGTCAAGTTTTGTGCGGGTTATCCTATTACACCGGCTTCTGAGATCATGGAGATATTGGCGGAAAAATTACCTGAATCTGATGGAGTTTTCATACAGATGGAAGACGAAATAGCTAGCATGGGGGCTATCATTGGTGCCTCAGTCATGGGATTCAAGTCGATAACGCCCACTAGCGGACCAGGATTTGATTTGATGCAGGAGAACTTGGCATTTGCAGCGATGGCGGAAATCCCCTGCGTAGTTGTGGATGTGCAAAGAAGCGGCCCTAGTACCGGAGGGGCTACAAATCCCGCTCAGGGCGATTTGTTTCAGGCGAAATACGGGAGATCCGGAGATTGTCCAAGTATTACTCTCTATCCGAACTCTGTCAAGGAAATATATAAGATGACAATACATGCCTTTAACTTGTCTGAAAAATATATGACTCCTGTTGTGCTGCTAATGGACGAGACTATAGGGCACCTGAAGGAAAGCATATGTTTGGACGATTATAAAACTATGGAAATCGTCAACAGAGAAGTACCGACTCTTTCTCCGGAGGAGTACCATCCCTATGCTACTGACGAGAGCGGCATTGTTAAGTTGATGCCTTTCGGTAATGATAAAGGATACCGTTATGTCATAAATGGCATGCATCACACTATAGACGGTATGCCGAATCTTAATAGGCCAAATACCTATCAGACTATTGAGAGAATAAACGGTAAGATTGACCGAAACCAACAAGATATATGGCAATGGGAAGAGAAAAATACTGATGATGCAGATATCCTGATCATAGCTTGCGGTTGTGTATCACGTTCTGCCAACGAGGCCATGAGAATTGCGAGAGATTCGGGATACAAGGTTGGTTTGTTTAGGCCTATTTCTATATGGCCGTTTCCTGCAGAGCCATTGATGAAAGCAGTTAGAAATGTTAAAACAATAATAGTGCCAGAATTGAATCGAGGCCAATTGATACATATAATTAAAGAATTTGTGCCGGATACTGTAAAGGTAGTTCCACTCAATATTTTTGATGGTTCAGTAATTATGCCTGATCAAATCATTAAGGCACTGGAGGAGGCTGTAAAATGAGTATTAAGCAATATATAAAAGAAAAGGAGTTTCCTCTCTTTATCTGCCCGGGGTGTACACATGGGACGGTTACAAATTCTTTCCTGCGTGCTGTAGAAGAGTTACAGCTTGATAAAGACAGCACAGTTATAGTATGTGCTATAGGATGCGCAGGACGTATACCTGTATATCTGGACTTTAATGTTTTGCGTGTTACCCATGGGCGTGCGCTGGCATTCGCAACCGGAATAAAGCTTTGCAGACCAGATATAAAAGTTATAGTATTTATGGGTGATGGTGATGCAGTTGCGATAGGGGGCAATCACTTTATTCATGCAGCCAGACGTAATATTGATATAACTGCTGTTATATCTAGAAATGAAATCTACGGTATGACTGGTGGACAATATGCTCCGACAACTCCGGAAGGTTATAAGGCTACGACGGCACCTTTTGGAATGATGGAACCTTCTTTTGATATATACAAATTGGCTGCTGGTGCAGGCGCAACCTTTGTGGCCCGCAGTGACGCCTATCATGTTACGCATCTTCAAAAAACAATGAAAGATGCCCTCACGCACAAAGGATTTTCTGTACTTGAGGTTTTAACGAGTTGTCCAACTCAATTTGGACGCAGGAATAATATGGCAGATCCGGTAAAAATGGTGGAGAGAATCAAAGATATTACTGTGATGAAGGATGTAGCTGATAAAATGTCTCCTGAAGAACTGAAAAATAAGGTTGTTATTGGAGAATTTGTAAACAGTAGACGACCAGAGCTAACAGAAATATATGCACAGATGTCCAAAAGGAAATAAACCAGCTGAAATATAAGTGGAATATTAATAAGGAGTGATTGGACAATGAAAAGCGAGAAAATATTTCAGGTACGTTTAGGCGGATTCGGTGGACAAGGGGTTGTACTGGCAAGCAAGATTCTGGGGGATGCCTTATCAAGAGAGGGATACAATGTTCTTCAGACTCAGTCTTACGGAATTGAGGCAAGAGGCGGCGCTACGTGTGGGGAAGTGCTATACGGCAATTGTGAGATTAATTATCTGAGGGTAGTAGCCCCGGATATTCTCCTAGCTTTAAATCAGGATGCATTGAATGAATACGTTAAAGATGTTCCCCAGGGAGGATTTGTAATTTACGATGATTCTAATATGGAGGTTCCATTTGCAAACAACAACTTACAAGTATTTGGAGCACCTCTAACAGATATTGCCATTAAAGAAATGGGAAATAAAATGTATCTAAATATTATTGCTCTGGGGTTTATTAATGGAATTACAAAAATGACGAGTCTTGAAAACTTAGAAGGTGCTATAGAAAAGCATTTTGGTACTAAAATCGGAAATAATCTGATAGCTTTGCACAGAGGCTACCAAGAAGCGGGAAAGTTACTTCAGAATGTATGAGGTGAGGTGAAAGTTATGAAGCTATATGAATACCAGGGTAAAGCCCTATTCGCAAAATATGGTATAAAAACTCCAAAAGGGATTGTGGTTAACTCAGCGGCAGATATTGCAACAAAGTTGCCAGAGGTCAGCTTACCTGTAATGGTTAAAGCACAGGTTTTGTCAGGGGGACGCGGTAAAGCCGGCGGAGTTGTATCTGCTTCCCAAAATGCAGAGGTTGCGGAGCTCGCAAAGAAAATGCTGAAGTCCAAGCTTGGCGACTCTAAGATAGATGCGCTGCTTATAGAGGAGAGAGTCGATTTTGTGGAAGAATATTATCTGTCCATTACATTGGACAGCATTAGCCGAATGCCGGTGATTATTTTTAGTGCCAGCGGCGGAATGGATATAGAAGAAATTGCGGTACAGAATCCGGAAAAAATCAGCAAAACCCTCGTTGACCCGCTTATGGGTCTACAGGGATTTAATTTTGAAAATCTGTTCAAACATAGCGGTATAACCGATAAGGCAATAAAAGATCAGCTTAAGGATATTGTAGCGGCTTTGTATAAAATATATGAAGATTATGATGCCATGCTTGTTGAGATCAATCCTTTGATGCGACTTGCGGATAATTCCATTGTTGCCGCGGATGCGAAGGTCGAGCTTGATGACAGTGCTGTATACCGTCATGGGGATTTACTGCAATGGCGCGATACCATGGAGGTTGACCCCTTGGAAAAAATGGCCCGGGACGTGCGGTTCCTGTATATAGATGTGAATTCAGATGGAAATGTGGCAGTTATAAGCAACGGTTCAGGCATGATCATGTCCTGCATGGACCGGATAGCTGGAGAGGGCGGTCGGGTATTATGCGCTCTGGATCTGGGAGGCGGTGCTAGTTCCGAGAGGGTAGCAGAAGGCATAAAAATAATGCTGCAGAATAATAAAGTTGAGATGCTCCTGATAAGTATTTTCGGTGGGATCACCCGTTGTGATGAGATTGCCGGAGGTATTGTAAAGGCAGTGGACGAAATGCATATATCCGTTCCTATTGTTGCCAGACTTGAAGGTACGAACAAGGAAAAAGGCATGGCACTTTTGGAAGCTGCCGGTAGCCGAGATATCTTGATTGCTCATGACCTGGAAGATGCAGCCCGAAAGGTTATGCTTGCACAAAAGAAATGAATAGCAAAATAAGGAGGTGGATGAAGTGAGTATATTGGTAGATAAGTCGACGCGACTTTTAGTTCAAGGAATAACCGGGCGTGAAGGTCAGTTTCACACTACCAGAATGATGGAGTATGGGACAAATGTCGTAGCAGGGGTTACACCCGGACGTGGAGGTACGTACATTGAGGGGGTTCCAGTTTTTGATTCTGTGGAGGAGGCAGTACGGGAGCAAGGAGCCAACGCTGCAGCCTTATTTGTTCCACCCCATGCTACCTTGGGTGCCATTCTGGAGTCCATGTCTTCCGGTATAAAACTTATTGTCACAATTGCCGAAGGTGTTCCAATCAAGGATATGAGAAAGGTTTACCATATAAACCGGGCTATACCGGATGTGACTGTCATAGGTCCTAATTCTTTCGGGGTGATTTCGCCGGGGCTATGTAAGGTTGGATTCATGGACCACAGGATATATTCCAAAGGCCCGGTAGGCTTGATGTCCAGAAGCGCAACAAATTCTTATGAAACAGTCAACGAGATGACCAAGGCAAAAATCGGTCAGTCTACTTGCGTAGGCGTAGGCGGCGATGTGATACCCGGGACTTCCTATATCAAGCTGCTTCCGTTATTTGAGAAGGATGAGGAGACAAAAGCAATTGTAATAATCGGTGAAATTGGCGGAACGGATGAAGAAGCAGCAGCTGAATATATTAAAGCTCACATTAGTAAGCCTGTAATAGCCTACATTGCCGGAAAAAATGCTCCAAAAGGCAAGAAAATGGGACATGCAGGCGCAATAGTGAGTGCAAACGGCATAGGAAGTGCACAATCGAAAATTGAAGCTCTGTCAGGAGCCGGAGTTAAAATTGCCGATAGTCTGGACCAGATAATTGTACTGCTGAAAAAAGTACTTTAAGAAAGTGGTATAATTACTGTGGTTTTCTGCAAGGAAATCCGGGAAGAGAAGGCTTTCGGAAAATAAAGTAATGGTGTGAGAGGTCAGGGAAATTTATTCTAATTTCCCTCCTGCTCATTTTTTTTGATGCTGCCTGCATCATAAAAGATTCGGAAAATCCAGCATAAAGAATACTCACAGATGGCAAGGGACAGTCTTGAAATTATGTATATTCACGCAAATCCGTTTTTCGGGAGGTAGGTTTATAAATGTAAATAGAACATCTCCGGTAGACAATTTAGCTATAAACAATAAATAATTGGAGGATTTTATATGGATATCAAAAAGGAATCTATGAGGCTTCACAGGGAGTGGAAAGGTAAAATAGAGGTTATAAGCAGAGCACCGGTAAATAACAAAGAGGATCTGTCACTAGCTTATACCCCGGGAGTAGCTGAAGCATGCCTGAAAATACAGAAGAACCCAGACCTATCGTATGAATTGACAAGAAGATGGAATATGGTTGCAGTCGTAACTGACGGTACAGCTGTTTTGGGACTCGGAGACATAGGACCTGAAGCGGGTATGCCTGTAATGGAAGGTAAATGCGTTTTATTCAAAACCTTTGGTGATGTTGATGCATTTCCGCTATGTGTGCGCTCCAAGGATGTCGATGACATAGTGAAAACAGTGAAGCTCCTTGCCGGAAGTTTCGGAGGAGTCAATCTGGAGGACATATCCGCGCCCAGGTGTTTTGAAATAGAGAGAAGGCTTAAAGCCGAATGCGATATCCCGATATTTCACGATGACCAGCATGGGACGGCTGTTGTAGTACTTGCCGCTATGCTTAACGCATTAAAGATAGTCGGAAAGAAAATAGAAGACATTGAAGTGGTTGTAAACGGCTCGGGTGCTGCCGGAATTGCGGTAACAAAACTCCTTATGAGCATGGGGCTTAATAGAGTTATTCTGTGCGACAAAAAAGGCGCAATTTATGAAGGCAGGGAAAACCTCAATGACGAAAAGGTTCTTATGGCAAGGATATCAAATCTGGAGAAAAAAAAGGGCAACTTAAAGGATGTATTGGCAGGAGCAGACGTATTTATCGGAGTGTCGGCCCCGGGTGTTCTAACACAGGATATGGTCAGAAGCATGGCAAAGGATCCCATAATATTTGCAATGGCCAATCCTGTTCCGGAAATTATGCCGGAGCTTGCCTTGGATGCCGGAGCAAAGGTAGTAGGCACAGGACGTTCCGATTTCCCGAACCAGATCAACAATGTTCTAGCTTTTCCCGGAATATTCAGGGGGACCTTGGATGTAAAGGCCAAGGATATTAATGACGGTATGAAGGTAGCAGCGGCAAGAGCATTGGCATCACTTGTCGGTGAACATGAGCTTAAGCCGGACTATATACTGCCGCTGCCCTTTGATGCAAGGGTAGGCAAGGCTGTGGCGGAAGCTGTAGCGAAAGCTGCAAGAGAGACCGGAGTGGCAAGAATATAAAAATTCACATTGCCGAATAGTATTCTGAAAGTTGTATATGATATTTTGCTGTGTTATTATGTATTTGGACATAATAGCACGGCTTTTTTATAGGTACGAGATATGAGGTATGGGAACGTATAACACAGATCTGTTTTCTACCCAGCCGTGTATTCAGTGTTACTCGTTACTTTATCTTACTGTTAACTAGAGACTAAATATTAACAGTGTGACTAATAATACTATTGTAACTATAATAGTCATTTTTTTGGAGGAGTCATTTTGAATACAAAAATTTTTATTCTGGAGGAAAGCAATATTGATTCTGATATAATTGAAAAGGCTGCAGAGATAATTAGGAATAACGGCACTGTGGTATTTCCTACCGAAACGGTATACGGCCTGGGAGCTAATGCCATGTCCGGGGAAGCCGTCAACGGGATATTCAGCGCCAAAGGAAGACCTAATGACAATCCCCTGATTGTACATATTTCTAATATGAATATGCTTCTATATCTTATCGGGAGTCCTCTTAGTGATGAAGCCAAGCTGCTCATTGAGAAATACTGGCCGGGACCTCTTACGCTGATTTTTAAGAAGTCCAGAAAGGTACCCTATGAGGTGACAGCGGGGTTGGATACTGTCGCAGTAAGGATGCCTGATAACAAAATTGCTTTGGAGCTTATTAGCAGAAGTGAACTGCCTATTGCAGCACCCAGCGCCAATATTTCAGGCAAGCCAAGCCCCACACTGCCTGAGCATGTTATTGATGATATGCAGGGCAAGGTCGATATGATACTTTGCGGCAGCAAAAGCCGCATAGGGGTAGAGTCAACGATTTTGGATCTTTCAGGAGAAATGCCTGTGGTGCTAAGACCGGGAGGCGTGACCTTGGAAGAGCTTGAAGGCGTACTTGGACCTGTGAGGATTAATCGGGGAAGAGTAGGAGAGACAGAAGTGCCGAAGGCTCCGGGTATGAAGTACACCCACTATGCTCCCGAGGCCGATATGATTATTGTCAAGGGGGAACTGGAAAGCTTAAAGAAGAAGATACAGGAACTTGTAAGCGAGAATGCGGGCAAAGGCTTGAAGGTTGGAGTGCTGGCCTCTGATGAGACCGAGAGCTATTACAAGGACTGCAATGTGCTTTCCCTCGGAAGCAGAACAAAAACAGAGGTTATAGCGTCTAATATATTCGAAAAGCTTAGGGAGTTTGACAAGCTGGGGGTAGACATAATATTTGCAGAAGCTTTGGATGAAAAGCATATGGGCATGGCTGTCATGAACAGGATGAAAAAAGCAGCAGGCTTCAATATTATTGAGGTGTAGGTATGAAAAGGATATTGTTCGTTTGCACTGGGAATACATGCAGAAGCAGCATGGCTGAAGCACTTATGAGAGACTCGCTGGAGAAGGAAGGGCTCGCAGGGGAGTATTTTGTGAGCTCCGCAGGGACTTCTGCTTTTCCCGGGATGCCGGCCTCACATAATGCTGCAGAGGCGCTGAAGGCTGTAGGCATAGATTTATCCCAGCATTTCTCCAGTATTATTGATAATGATATAATTGACAGTGCAGACCTTATATTGACTATGACATCGTCGCATAAGAAGCGTCTGCTCCAGCTGAGATCTGATGCAGCTTCAAAGATATATACTCTGACTGAGTATTGTGAAGCAGCAGGTAATAAAGATATATATGACCCCTTTGGAGGGGATATAGATATATATACAAATTGCAGGGATGAAATCAGCAAGTACATAGAAATGTTGATTAAAAAGTTTAAGGCGAAAGGGGAACACTAATTTGAAAATTGCAGTTGGAAGCGACCATGGAGGTTTTTTGCTTAAAGATGAACTAATGAAACATTTAAGAGAAAAAAATATCGATTTTGTTGACTTGGGTTGTTTTACTACTGAATCAGTGGATTATCCCGATATCGGACAGGCGGTAGGAGAAGCAGTTGCAAAAGGCGAGTATGACAAAGGAATAATCTGCTGTGGAACTGGCATAGGCATTTCAATTTCAGCAAATAAAGTTCCCGGAGTAAGAGCAGCCCTCTGCGGGGATTGCTTCTCTGCCAAAGCATCGATAGAACATAATGATGCCAATGTGCTTGCCCTGGGGGAGAGAGTTACCGGAGCGGGACTGGCAAATATGATAGTGGATATATGGCTAAGTGCAGAGTTCCAGGGTGGACGACATGGAAGAAGAGTAGAAAAAATTGCAAAAATAGAAGAAAAATATAATAAATAATACATATGAGGAGGAGTTAAAGTGAAGCAGTATAAAAATGTTACAGTTATGGATCATCCGCTGATTCAGCATAAGCTTACAATTCTGAGGGATAAGAACACAGGGGTGAAGGAGTTTAGGGAACTGGTTGAAGAACTGGCATTGCTCATGGGTTATGAAGTGACAAGAAACCTTACAGTTGAGGATACAGAGGTAGAGACACCTATATGCAAAACCCAATCCAAGGTTATCGCAGGTAAAAAGCTTGGTATAGTGCCTATACTGAGGGCTGGACTGGGCATGGTGGATGGAATGCTGCGCTTGATTCCCGCTGCAAAAGTGGGGCATATAGGACTATACAGGGATCCTGAAACCTTGAAACCCGTTGAATATTACTGCAAGCTTCCTTCTGATGTAGCTGAAAGAGATCTTATTGTGCTTGACCCGATGCTGGCTACCGGTGGTTCTGCAGCAGCGGCAATATCCTTCCTTAAAGAAAAAGGAGCAAAAAGCATAAAGCTGGTAAACCTGATAGCTGCTCCAGAAGGCATAGAGACTGTTGCCAAAGCCCATCCTGATGTAGAGATATATGTTGCGGCAGTTGATGAGAGGCTTAATGAACATGGATACATAGTACCTGGACTTGGTGATGCAGGAGATAGGCTTTTTGGTACAAAGTAGATTAAATATAGTAATGGCAGTAAAGGAGTGAAAGGCGTGGATAGGAGAGATAAATACAATTACTATTTGGATATTGCAGAAACTGTATTAGAGAGAGGGACATGCCTTAGAAGGAATTATGGAGCTATTATTGTAAAAAACGATGAAATAATATCTACCGGCTATAGCGGAGCGCCAAGAGGCAGAATGAATTGCAGCGATTTAGGCTATTGTATCAGGCAAAAGTTAAATATACCCAGGGGGCAGAACTATGAGAAATGCAGAAGTGTACATGCGGAGGCTAATTGCATAATATCAGCAAGCAGAAGAGATATGATAGGAGCTACATTATACCTGGTGGGAAAAGAAATGGAATCAGGTGACTATATAGAAAATTCGAATTCTTGCGCGATGTGTAAAAGGTTAATATTAAATTCTGGTATTGAAAGAGTTATTATCAGAGACTCTTCAGATAAATACAGGGCTAATGAGGTAAACAAATGGATTGAAGATGATGATTCTTTAAGTGAGTTTATGGGATACTAAAAAATTCGTTTTAATTTCGATTTATATGGGAAGAATAAACGTGTATACCCAAAAACCATTGCAAATGTTGATTTGACAATAAATTTTCCTTGCAGTAAAATATTTATTATGGAGTAAAGATTTACTAAGGAAATAAGAGCACTTGGGAGTGATAAAATGACAAGTAACATTATAGCACTTATAATCGCTGCGTCTGTCGCTTTTGCGGCTACACCGCTGATGATCAGACTGGCTAAGCTTGTAGGCGCTATAGATGTACCTAAAGATAACAGGAGAGTGCATAAGCTTCCTACCCCGAGATTGGGAGGCCTGGCAATTTTTCTTGGCTTTATAGCGGCACTTTTTTATAAAGACGGCTTCAAGCCTGAGATGTTTGGTATTTTAATCGGGGCTTCAATAATCGTAACCTTGGGATTCTTTGATGATATAAAACCGCTTTCAGCAAAGTTTAAATTACTGGTTCAGATCATTGCAGCAATTATAGTTATACACAGCGGAGTAAGGATAAATGCTGTTACCAATCCACTGTTTTTTATGTTCCCGGATTCTCCGCTTATCAGGTTTGGCGTATGGTCATATCCTTTGACTTTGATATGGATAGTAGGGATAACAAATGCTATTAATCTGGTAGACGGACTTGATGGTTTGGCAGCAGGGATTTCTGCTATTTCGGCAATTACCCTTTTGATTGCTGCTATGAGTACGGGGCAAGAGCTGGCAGCTTTCCTGGCAGCGATATTGGCAGCTTCAACCATTGGTTTTCTGCCATATAACTTCAACCCGGCAAAGATATTCATGGGGGATTCAGGAGCATTGTTTCTAGGTTTCATGCTCTCGGTTATTTCTGTTACAGGTGCACTTAAAAGTGCAGCAGCCCTATCTATTCTGATACCAATATTTGCAATTGGACTGCCGATATTCGACACCTTATTCGCAATGGTAAGAAGAACTTTAAGCGGAAAGTCAATGATGCAAGCGGACAAGGGACATTTGCATCATAAGCTTCTGGAAGCAGGTATGAGTCAAAAGCAGGCTGTTCTGACACTGTACAGCATAAGTGCAGTACTAGGCTTCAGTGCGGTTGCATTGGTTGAGGTATCGTTGAAGGTTGCATTTGTACTGGTATTCGCGGTTTTTCTCTTGGCCTCTATGGGGGCAAAGCACTTAGGTCTAATAGAGGTGGATCAGGGAAGCAATAAAGCAGATTTGTAAATTAATTGCAAAGAAACATAGGGACGGAACCACTGAAGACACTGAAATCCACTGAATTCACGGCAGATAAACAATATTAGTTACCGTGGGATTCCGTGGGAAATCCGTGTGTTCCGTGGTTTTTGTTCCTTTATTTTTAAGGAGTTGAGATTTTGATAAAAGTACTATCTATATTCGGGACAAGACCGGAGGCTATAAAAATGGCGCCTCTGGTAAAAGCGTTGAAGGCAGACAGCCGGTTTGAGTCATATGTATGTGTTACTGCACAGCATAGGGATATGCTTGATCAAGTATTGGATATATTCGATATACAGCCGGACTTCGACCTCGACATAATGAAGGACAGGCAGACTCTTACAGACATAACCGTAAATGCTCTGGCTGGACTTGAAAAGGTAATAAAGGAGCTGCAGCCTGACATCATACTTGTTCATGGGGACACGACCACCACCTTTGTAGGTTCATTAGCCGCTTTTTACAATAAGGTTCAGATAGGTCATGTGGAAGCGGGCTTAAGGACCTTCAACAAATATTCTCCTTACCCGGAGGAAATGAATAGGAAGCTTACCGGAGCAATGGCGGATATACACTTCTCTCCCACAGCTACATCAAAGGAGAATCTTTTGAGGGAGGGTGTCAAGGAAGAAAGCATATATGTAACAGGCAACACTGCCATAGACGCATTAAAAACTACAGTAAACAAAAGCTTTGAGTTTTATACAGAAGAACTAAAGAAGCTTGATTATGACAAAAAGAGGATTCTAATGGTGACTGCCCACAGGCGGGAGAACCTGGGCGAGCCTTTGGAGAACATTTGCAGAGCTCTTAAGACTATAGCAGAAACCCATGAAGATGTGGAGATAGTATATGCAGTGCATAAGAATCCTGCTGTCAGAGAGACTGTTTTTGGAATATTGGACAATATGCCGGGAGTACATCTTTTAGACCCTCTGGATGTGGATGAAATGCACAATCTTATGGCTAGGTGCTTTATGGTGCTTACAGACTCTGGAGGACTTCAGGAGGAGGCTCCTTCTTTGGGTAAGCCGGTGCTGGTACTCAGGACTGAGACTGAAAGACCGGAAGCAATAGAGTTTGGTACCCTAAAGCTCGCAGGGGTAGATGAAAAGAATATTCTTGAGCTTACTGAGACTCTGCTTACTGATGAAAAGGAATATCTCAAAATGGCCAATGCAGTAAATCCATATGGTGATGGTCATGCTTCAGCCAGGATAATTGATAGCCTGCTTTATCATTTTGGGGTTGAAGAGAACAGACCGGAGGATTTTCGACCGGAGTAGTGCCTGTGCCGGATAATCGGCAGCTTTCTGGTATTGCCCTAAGCTGTTAGGCTCTTGCTGGAACTCTTTTGAAATATACTAAAATGTCTTAGATGTCAGGATATAAGATGCCGAAATTTAGGCTATAACTGGAATGGCCCTGTAAAAAAATCATGTAAGAACTTATACACTCATTGGGAAATGGGTGTATTTCTACTAATTCTGCGTTGTACTATATTTGGCATATAATTTGCATATGTTAAATAAGTGTCAAAGTCTCCGCAATATCCATTACCCAGATATGTGACTGGATTTGCGACGGAAATAATTTGGAAGTTATGCAATATTTATAATACTTTGGAGGTGGAGTTGTGAACAAAATAAAAACTATCGATGAAGCTGTGAGTTACATAAAAGACGGTATGATTGTAGCCGTTGGAGGATTCATGGGTGCAGGGACTCCGGAAAAGCTCGTCGATGCCGTTATTGCTAAAGGCATCAAGAACCTTACACTTATTTGCAATGATACAGCCTTTACTGATAAAGGAGTAGGCAAATGGGTAGTAAACAGGGTGGTAAGCAAGGTAATAGTATCTCATGTAGGAACCAATCCTGAGACAGGCAGACAGATGAATGCAGGAGAGCTGGAGGTGGAATTGGTGCCTCAGGGGACTCTTGCAGAAAGAGTAAGGGCTGCAGGTGCAGGATTAGGTGGAATACTTACTCATACAGGCGTTGGTACGGTAGTGGAAGAAGGAAAGCAGAAAATAACTGTTGATGGAAAGGAATATCTGCTGGAGCTTCCTCTCAAGGCGGATATTGCCCTTCTCAGAGGCAGTATTGTAGATAAGAAGGGGAATGTTTATTACAGCAAGGCAACAAGGAATTTTAACCCGCTAATCGCTACAGCAGCTGATGTTGTTATAGTCGAAGCAGAGAAACTTGTAGAAGTCGGAGAATTGGAAGCTACAGATGTAATGACACCATCAATATTTGTGGATGTAATAACACAGTAAAGGAGTGAATCAAGTGATCCAAGATAAGGATAGAAAAAGAGAAGTCATAGTCAAGAGAGTTGCAAAAGAGCTGAAGGATGGGGACTTGGTCAATTTGGGCATAGGAATGCCTACACTAGTTGCTAATTACATCCCGGAGGGGATTGATATACTGCTTCAGTCTGAAAATGGTTATGTAGGGTTGGGGCCAACTCCTGAGGCGGGCAATGAGGATCCGGACGTTGTAAATGCGGGAGGACAGCCAGCGAGCGTGGTACCTGGGGGAGCATTTTTTGACAGTGCTATGTCATTTACGATAATAAGAGGTGGACATCTTGATATAACAGTGCTTGGAGCACTTCAGGTAGATCAGGAGGGGAATCTTGCCAACTGGATGATTCCGGGCAAGATGGTTCCTGGAATGGGCGGAGCTATGGACCTTGTGGCAGGCGCCAAGAAAGTTATAATAGCGATGGAACACACAGCAAAGGGTGAGCCAAAAATACTTAAAAAATGTAATCTTCCTTTGACTGCAAAAGGAGAAGTAGACCTTATAGTTACTGATATGGGAGTCATTGAGGTTACACCGGAGGGACTGCTTCTGACTGAAATAGCACCAGAGACTACGGTTGAAGAAGTAATAAATGCAACTGAAGCAGTGCTTAAAATTTCTGGAAGCCTCAAGGTAATGGATGTATAAAATAATTTAATGTTTTAAAAAAAGGCGGCAATTTATTGCCGCCTTTTTTCGTTCTCTTTAAACTGAATATAAATCCTCTCATGGGGCAATAATTTTAAAGAATGGGAGGAATCAATATGAAAAAAAGAGTTTTATTACTGCTTGTTTGCATTTTGCTTACATTTGGAAGCTTTGATGCAGTGGCAAACCCAATCAGGAAACTTACAGAAGAGGAAGCACTTATAACTTCATTCGAAAGCACTGGAGCAGAAGTTTTGGAAAGCACAATAAGCTGCTGGACAAAGCTTAACGACAAGTTTCTCACTACAAAGCAGATTGAAGCTGAAATGGCTAAAATTGTAAAACGCATAAACCCTGATAAGGCAACGGCTGTCAAGAATCTTGAGAGCAGCGATCAGTTGAATAAAATAGTATTCTACGGTTCAAAGGGGAACAAGGCTTATAATATTGCAATAGAATCAGCGAAACAGGGAGCTGGAGGAGAGACTTATATTGTCGCTGATGCATCCATGGATAAGAGCTATAGGGATTTAGCGGCCGAAAGGCAGAATATAGCAAATGCCATACAGGTGGATGAAGACTCAATAAACTTCAGCAGCTGCATAATAGGTACCTATAAAGGAAAACTGGAGGAGCGGGATGCGGAAAAGAAGTCCAGGATTGCGCTTCAGTCCATAAATGCAAGAAAGGTAGAAGGTATCGAAAACGAAGAACTGAAAAGCATTTCTGCTTTCAGCAGCAGTGTAGGCGGCTACATTATGTCTAATCAGGCCAGAGTGAATGTTCAGCTGGCTATAAGATATAGTTCCTATGATGACAAGACATACATATGGATTGGTACGCCGTTGATTCCTATGGGGTATTAGGAAAATATGGGTAAGGCAAGATGGAACAATGGGAGGCAGAATTTTGATTAAGTTAATCATTGAAGACAGATGTGCACTTAAGGGTACTGTCAAGGTGCACAGCGCCAAAAATGCCATACTCCCTGTAATAGCAGCATCCATGCTTACACCTGGGACTTGTGTGCTGGAGGAAGTGCCATATCTCGATGATGTTGATATTATGGAAGAGGTTGTAAGGTCTATAGGTGCAGAGATAGGACGGACAGACCATAGCCTTACTATTAAGTCGGAAAACATAAAGAATTTTGAGGCAACCTATGAGTTGATACGGAAAATGAGGGCATCTTTTCTGATAATGGGTCCTATGCTAGCAAGGATCGGCAAGGTAAAAATTTCGCTGCCAGGAGGCTGTGCTATAGGTACAAGGCCTATAGACCTGCACCTTAAGGGGTTCTCCTTGATGGGGGCAAATATTACCCTCGGGCATGGCTATATTGAAGCATATGCTGAAAAGCTTAGAGGTGAAACTATTTACTTGGACTTTCCAAGCGTAGGGGCAACTGAGAACCTAATGATGGCAGGCTGCCTGGCAGAAGGCATAACAGTTATTGAAAATGCGGCGGAGGAACCGGAGATAGTAGATCTTGCAAATTTCCTCAGTAAGATGGGAGCAATAATAAAAGGTGCGGGCACAGATACGGTAAGAATCGAAGGCGTAAAGGAACTAAGGGGTGCAGAACATACTTCTATTCCAGACAGGATAGAAGCAGGCACATTCATGGTCGCTGCAGCTGCAACGGGAGGGGACGTCATAGTAGAAGGAGTGGTGCCCGAACATCTGAAGCCCGTAACTGCAAAGCTTAAAGAAATGGGCGCTGAGGTATTTGAGTTTGAAAGGGCTATCAGGGTAAAAGCACCTGAACGATTAAACTCAGTAGATATAAAGACAATGCCATATCCGGGCTTTCCCACTGATATGCAGTCTCAAATGATGACAGCAATGTGTCTGTCTAAAGGAACGAGCATAGCGACAGAGACGGTTTTTGAAAACAGATTTATGCATATCAATGAGCTTAAACTGATGGGAGCACGGATTAAGGTAGATGGACGCAGCGCAATAATTGAAGGCTGTGACAGACTGAGCGGCGCAAAGGTCAAAGCTACTGATCTGAGGGCGGGAGCGGCGTTGACAATAGCGGGGCTTTGTGCAGAGGGAAGGACAGAAATATCTGACATATATCATATAGACAGAGGATACATAAGAATTGAGGAAAAATTAAAAGGACTCGGAGCTAACATAACGAGAATAGAGGAATAATCTAACCCGGTGCTGTTGCATCGGGTTTCTTATTTTTTGCTGGCATATAAATGGCCCCACTAAAATAATATATTAAAGAACTATACATTTCGCGTGAACATTTAGTCAACTTACCGTCGGAAGGGGGGACAGCTTTTGAGGAAGCTGGCTGCAGCCATTGCAGTACTAATGTTTTTATTATTCACTATTCCCTTGGTTTTGCTGAGAGACAGTGAAAAGAAGCTGGAAAACGATGTAAGGCCTGGTGCTGACATATCAATACAGGTCTATATGAGTGATATAGACAAGGTGGTAACAATGAATCTTGAGGACTACTTATTAGGTGTCGTAGCTGGAGAAATGCCTGCAAGCTTTCATGTGGAGGCACTAAAGGCACAGGCACTGGCTGCCAGGACATACACCATGCTCCGAATGAGACAGTTCGGAGGGAGCGGCTGCAGCAAACATCCGGGAGCGGAAATATGTACTGATTCCGCTCATTGCCAGGCATACAGAAATCCGGCTACCGTAAAGAGCGGCCTGGATAAGTTGAAGGAAGCTGTATATGGAACAGCAGGTGAGGTAATTGTATATGATAATAAGCTCATAGATGCTGTATTCCATTCCACCAGCGGAGGGAAAACAGAAAACTCAGAGGAAATCTGGTCAAGTAAAGTGCCTTATCTTCGAAGTGTTATTAGTCAATATGAGGAAGACTCACCAAAGTATGTGGCTCAACAGGAGGTAAGCATTGACAAGTTTATAGAATGCATCAAAAAGCTTGACCCAGGAGTAAAAGTAAGCAAAAAGAATATCAAGAATGAGATAAAGATACTGGAAAGAAGCGAAGGTGGAAGAATAACAGCGCTCAAAGTAGGGGATAAAACCTTCGATGGTATGGATGTCAGAAATGCTTTGGGTTTGAATTCTTCGAATTTCAATTACAAAGTCGGGAAAAGTTCAATCGTATTCACAGTAGTAGGAAATGGGCACGGCATAGGCCTGAGCCAGTATGGCGCAGATGGCATGGCGAAAAACGGTGCGGTATACAGGGATATAGTAATACATTATTATCAGGGAGTTGACATAATATCAATAAACGATTTGGCCGGTTATAATGCCAGCCGGTAGAATTAGGGAGTAGGGGCGAACACTGTTCGCCCGTACCATGGATACGAACCCAAAATTATGTTTTTTAACACAAAAAATGTGACTTCTGCTTGTATTATTTTAAAAACTATTGGAAATAATACAAGCGGAGGTGTAAATTATGAAATTTAACAGGGAATTCAAAAATAGGTATATTTACTTTGTTGTTTTATTGATAGCTGCTTTGCTTACTGCTGGTGGCCTGATACAGTACAGGAGCTACCTGGATGATAAGCAGGCACAGCTGGACTTTCAGAAGAGCCTCGAAGAATACGGAGATGGGTCTGATATGGATTCTGCAGCTCAAGTAATCGAAGATGAGGTTGACGGGGTGGGTGAAGAAACCCAAGATGCAACTGAAGTCACAAACAGCAGCTCGGTAAAGGTAACCAATAATGAACAAAGTAGTAAAGAAACAGCTAATCCGGATGAAAGTAAATCAACCAATGGAGAAAAAGCGATCTCCGCAATAAAAATGGAAGAACCGAAGATGGAGACAATGGTGGTTCCGGTATTTGGAACAGCATACACCGAGTTTTCAGAAGATGTACTTGTCTATTCAAAAACACTGGATCAGTGGAGTACACATACCGGAATTGATATAAAAGCTGAAGAAGGAAGTCCAGTAAGAGCATCAATGGATGGTGTGGTGGAGGAGCTTTTGAATGATCCCCAGCTTGGCCTGACTATTATAATAAACCATGGCGGGAAAGTATATACCAAGTACAGCAACCTTTCTACTCTTGATTTGGTTACTATAAATCAGAACATCAAAAAGGGTGATGTAATCAGCGGTGTAGGTAAGACAGCTTTATATGAAATCGCTGACGACCCCCACCTACACTTTGAGGTTACTAAGGAAGGCAAGAGCATAGACCCTAAAAAGTACTTGCCTAAACAATCGCTAAAGAAATAGTGCCTCATAAAGTATATCCCTATTAGAGCCGTCGAGGCACTAAACAACGGTAATGCATTTTTAACATTTGAATAACTTGAAAATCTGTTATGTTAAAAAGCATTAATTAATGAACAAATACGAGTAGTTCTAATTAGCAAAAAAATAGCATATTAATGTAAAAAGACACCAATAAGGGGGTAGTAGTAATTGAAGGATTATATCGAAGAAAGAGCATTGGAAATTGCGAAATATATAATAAGCAGCAAGACAACGGTTCGAGATGCGGCTAAGATATTTGGGGTAAGCAAAAGTACAGTACATAAAGATGTTACCGAAAGACTTCCGAGAATAAATCCAAGTGTTGCACTCCAGGTAAAGGAAATAATGGATCAGAACAAGGCTGAAAGACATATAAGAGGCGGAAGGGCAACCAAGATGAAGTACCAGTCCATAAGCCTGTAGTGATGAAAGTTCAGGCTCCGGCAATTATCGATGTGCTGATGGTGGTATGCTGCACAATATAGTTGCTGGAGCTTGTTATTTGATATTGTTTATTTTATAATTACAGTAGACAAGCTGTACATGCTCTGGTTCGAGGTCCGTGGTTCGTGGTTCGGGGAATTGGAGAGCCTTCGAAGGCTTTACTTAATCCTCGCACCTCGTACCTCGTACCCCGCACCTGATGTTTTAATACTTTTTTGACGTATATGATCGATTGATGCAGGAATTTTAGATTTTATATAGAATATGTAATCGATTAAACATGTTTTTAACGAGCTATTTGTTTCGCGAAAAACAATTTGTGTACTTATTCAAATTTCGCGTAAACATTTCATTAGATTTATTGAATTCGCACCATGCCCAATATGAATTCTCTTGTGCGTTCAATATAATTTTCGTTCTTTAGCTTCAAATACTGTAATCGAAATTTTATGGAGGTAGTAAGATGTTCGGAGGACAAGATATAGGCATCGATTTGGGGACGGCCAGTGTTTTAGTATACATAAAAGGGAAAGGCATTGTATTGAGAGAGCCTTCAGTTGTTGCAATAGACAGAAATTCAAACAAGATATTGGCTGTAGGCGAAGATGCAAGGCTGATGCTTGGAAGAACACCAGGCAATATTGTTGCAATAAGACCACTTAGAGAGGGCGTTATTTCAGATTATGATATAACTGAAAAAATGCTTAGATATTTCATAGACAAAGCCATTGGCAGGAGAAGAATATTCAAGCCAAGGATGGTTGTATGTGTCCCGAGCGGCGTTACAGAGGTTGAAAAAAGAGCGGTTATAGATGCTGCCAATAATGCGGGAGCCAGGACAACCAGACTTATCGAAGAGCCTATCGCATCAGCTATTGGAGCAGGCTTGGACATATCAAAGGCCAGCGGCAATATGGTAATTGATATTGGCGGCGGAACAACAGATATAGCGGTTATATCACTTGGCGGTATAGTTGTATCAACCTCCATCAAGGTTGCAGGGGACAAGTTTGACGAAGCAATAGTAAGATATATGAGAAAGAAGCATAATATAATGGTCGGAGAAAGAACTGCTGAAGAGTTGAAAATAAATGTAGGCACTGCATTCCCGAGAGATGAGCAGCTTAAGGTTGAAGTCAGAGGGAGAAATCTTATATCAGGACTTCCAAAGACCATAGAAGTTAATTCTGATGAGATGCTCGAAGCGTTGTCCGAACCGGTTTCTGCCATTGCAGATGCTGTGCATTCAGTGCTTGAGAGGACACCACCGGAGCTTTCTGCTGATATAAGCGACAGAGGAATAGTTATGACAGGCGGAGGCTCGCTTTTAAATGGCCTCGATAAGCTGATAAGCAAGAGGACAGGCATACCGGTATATGTAGCTCAGGACGCAATATCCTGCGTGGCTATAGGGACCGGAAAAGCTTTAGAGCATATAGACCTGTTGGAAGATGCGGACATAAACGCAAACAGGAAGATAGTAACATTGAACTATTAAAATGGACAGCCGAAAGGCTGTCTTTTTAAATAGTTCGAGGTTCGAGGTTCGAGGTGTAGGGGCGAACAGTGTTCGCCTGTATAGTCTTCGAAGTTAATTCTTTAAGCAAGAGGCACGTAGCACGCAGCAAAAAAGTCACTAATTATTTCGCAGTAGCTAAAGTTCCCCAATTATCCTACCGATAAACATTATGTAGAAAATACTTAACGTTTGTAGGTGAGAGTATGATTAGAGGTCTTTATATATCAGCATCCTCTGCGGCTGCTGAGACAAAAAGAATAGATGTGATAGCCAATAACATAGCAAATGTGAATACTACAGGATTCAAGAAGGATGTCATGGTTACTGATAACTTTCCGGAGATCCTGATATCCAAGATAAACGGGAGAATAGACAAGGATCTGCTCGGCAGAGGAGCTTCGGGAGCGGGTATTAGCAGCGGAAATAACGGTGAAACATATAGCGCGAATACTCCCTCCGGCTTTTTTAATGTAGAAACGCCCCAAGGTATAAGTAGAAGCAAGAGTATAGCCTTCAGGGTAAACGAGGAAGGCTACCTTGTGACACCGCAGGGGAATTACATATTAGGGCAGAACGGACGTATAAATACTGGAGGAGCCGCCGTAACCGTGGATGCGGCAGGGCAAGTTCTTGCAGGCGGTACAGCAATAGACAGGCTGAAGGTATCAAACCCATTGAATACATTAGGGCAGTTAAGCTATGGAATACGCAGCAGTGAAGTAAGGACAAACTTTGAGCAGGGCTCGGTGTATTCTACGGGAAACAGTTTTGATTTGGCTTTAAGCGGCAAAGGCTTCTTTTGCGTAGAGACTCCTGAGGGTGAAAGATATACAAGAAGCGGTGATTTTACAAAGGACTCAGAATCCTACCTGGTGACCAAGGAAGGTTATAAGGTGCTCGGAGAAGCCGGATACATAAAGATAGAAGGAAGTAATATGACGGTAAATGAAAAAGGTGAAGTGTATTCAGATTCACAGCTGGCAGACAAGCTTAAACTCGTTGATTTCAATGATTATGAGGTCCTTCGCAAGGAAGGGAATGGTCTTCTTGGAATTGCGGATGACATTGAAGCAGAGCCCGTGGCAATCGCAGGGATGGTACAGCAGAGTTTTCTTGAGGGCTCCAATGTGAATTCAGTGAAGGAAATGGTAAATATGCTTACAATGATGCGCACTTATGAAGCTAATCAGAAGATGATAAAGATACATGACGAGCTTATCGGAAAAGCTGTAAATGAAATTGCAAGGTTATAGGAGGTAATATATTATGATGAGAGCACTTTGGACAGCCAGTACAGGAATGCAAGCCCAACAGCTTAATGTTGATACCATATCGAACAACATGGCAAATGTTAACTCGATTTCATACAAAAAAACCAGGATGGAATTCAAGGACTTGCTATATGAGACAATGGAGAGAGGTATGGTAAAGGATGGGCAGGGCAAACCGGTAAATCTGCAGGTAGGTCACGGAGTTATGGCGGCGGCTTCAACCAAATTTTTTACCACAGGAAGCCTGGATGCAACCGAGAATCCATACGATTTGGCGATTGACGGTCAGGGCTTTTTCAAAGTGCTTGGACCTGAAGGAAAGGAATACTATACAAAGGACGGAAGCTTCAAGATATCGGTAGACGGAGAGAACTACAACCTTGTAACCTCGGAAGGCTATTACGTTCAGGGTGAAAATGGCAATATCGAACTGGGCTCTGAGGTAAAGGATGTAACTATAGATGCAAAAGGGCTGATTTCGGTAAAGAGGCAGGACGGCACCGCTGAAGATTTGGGGAGCATTTCGATTACAAGCTTTGTAAATCCCGCAGGACTTGAGAGTGTTGGGAAAAACATGTATGTAGCAACAGGGGCAAGTGGTGAAGCGCACGATACTCAGAACGACGGTACGGGAGGAACCATAATGCAGGGTTATCTGGAGTACTCCAATGTACAGATAGTAGAGGAAATGGTAAAGCTGATACAGGCTCAGAGAGCATATGAAATAAACTCCAAATCCATACAGACAGCTGATGAGATGCTGGGAATGGCGAATAACCTTAGAAGGTAGGCACGAGGTTACGGGGTTTCGGGGTTACGAGGAAGGTAGGGGCGAACATTGTTCGCCTGATAAGAGGTATTTATATGATAAATCCAATTAGTAATGGTAATAATATAGTTGATTATAATAATATAAAGGATAAAGTTCAGGAAGCGCAGCAAGGAGATTTCGAGAGTGCTTTGGAAAAGGCTATTGAGGAAAAGGATGAAAAAAAGCTAAAGAAGGCATGCAGCGACCTGGAAGCGATATTTGTTAACATGATGTTCAAGCAAATGAGGAACACGGTTCAGAAGAGTGACCTGGTAGATGGCGGCTCTGCTGAAGAAATGTATGAGGATATGCTTTTTGATAAGTATGCTGAGGAAGTCTCAAAGGGTCAGGGTACAGGACTGGGTGATGTACTTTATAAGCAGCTGTCAAAGAACATGAAGAAAGAGAGCGAGGAGAACGATGTTAAGTAACATTGATATACAAGGAATCATACCCCACAGGTATCCATTCCTGCTGGTAGATAAAATTACTGAGATAGAATATGGCAAAAAAGCCATAGGAATAAAAAACGTTACGGTAAACGAGCCCTTCTTTCAAGGTCACTTCCCGGGAAACCCGATAATGCCGGGTGTGCTTATAGTAGAGGCGATGGCTCAGGTTGGAGCTGTGGCTATACTGGGGATGGAGGAGCATAAAGGCAAGCTGGCGGTGTTTACCGGAATAGACGGTATGAGATTCAGAAAACAGGTTGTACCTGGGGATACACTGAGAATGGAAGTAGAGATGCTGTACTTCAAAAGGGGCATAGGCAAAGCAAAGGCTGAAGCTTATGTAGGCAACGATCTTGCAGCCTCAGGAGAGCTGATGTTTGCGATAATTAACAAATAAGACGGTGGTGAATCCACCGTTTTTTTATTGATTAATCTATTCACCTCTTACCTCGTAACCCTGCACCTAATGCTGAAAGGCAGCATATATTCCTTTTACAATGGTTTCTGACATTTTCATTACCAGCCCAAGCCTTACATTATTGATTCTCAGGTAATTTTCATATTCATAGTCGTCCGATTCTACTGCTTCATCTACTATTCCTACAATAGAACAATCTCCTACATGTGAGAGTCTCTTTCCTACACCTCTGCCAGGCTGGATGCTGCCTTCCTTTACTTGAATATAGCCTACGCTTTGGCTTGTTCCCAGACAAGCATCTATAGCAATGACTCTAGAGCCTCTGTAGTGTGTTTTAATATGAGATATTGTACTTCTGAGGTTGACAGCATGGACAGGACTTTCAAGAGTGCCCAGGATAGGTACTGCCAAGTTAAGCTTGCTGAGTAAAGTGCCTGTCAATGGCCCCAAGCAGTCACCAATGAACCTATCGGTACCTATGCAGAGTATGATGCATTTATCACAGCTGTACTGTTTTAAAAACTCAGATATCTTAAGATGTGCCCTGTCATCTGTATAATGCGCACATACATCCTCGAGAGTGCTGAATCCCTCAATCAAAACATAACCTCCCAACTATTAATAGTAGCATTGCGACCATTTAAGCTACTATTAATATATTGGTGGCCAAGCTCAATTATTCTACTAATAGTCATACATTGTATTAAAGTGAAGGAACTGGAAAGGCTTCCTTCATTTTTATACAATGGGAGCTCAAATCCCTAGTAAATCAAGCGATTGCTGCAACCCTTGTCAGTAAAGGCGCATTTCAGGTTTAACTATTGATTTTTTGAAACATTAGTATTATAATTATGAATAATCCGCATTATGATTAAGCATATTAAATAATGAGCGATGTAATCTCTCTATTTAGTGGTTTTCAGCCCAATTTGATTATTGATAGATGCTCCGATATTTTATATAATAGAGAAGTCGCGTCGGGGTGTAGCGCAGTTGGTAGCGTACGTGGTTTGGGACCATGGGGCCGCAGGTTCAAGTCCTGTCACCCCGACCATCATAAAAAAATTAAATACGGCCCATTGGTCAAGCGGTTAAGACACCGCCCTTTCACGGCGGCTACAGGGGTTCGAATCCCCTATGGGTCACCATTACTATTATTACATGGGGGCATAGCTCAGCTGGGAGAGCATCTGCCTTACAAGCAGAGGGTCATAGGTTCGAGCCCTATTGTCCCCACCAACTTTTTTCGTAACGTAGTGGAGAAACAAAGACCAAAATTCCTTAATGTAATACGTAGCATTTGCGGAGTAACTTGGAGGCTACGGAGAAAGAAAGACTTACATTCCTTTTTGATAATTAAAAATTAAACATAAGCTGGTGTAGCTCAATTGGTAGAGCAGCTGACTTGTAATCAGCAGGTCGCGGGTTCGAGTCCCATCACCAGCTCCATCATGGAGAGGTTCCCGAGTGGCCAAAGGGGGCAGACTGTAAATCTGTTGTCTCAGACTTCGATGGTTCGAATCCATCTCTCTCCACCATTTGTAATCTAAAAGTCCGAAAGGACTTTTTTTTATGCAAAAAAACGGTAACGGGTAACAAATAGTTTTTTGGTTATAATATATTTTGGCTGAAATATGAACAAAAAATGAAGGGATTTTTTCGATAAAAATGTACATATTGACAGAGGGTTTTCGCTATGATAGTATGAAGCTGTCAACTAAATAGCAAAAAAGCTCATCAAGAGAGGTGGAGGGAAGGGCCCTATGAAACCCGGCAACCGGCAAATGTACGGTGCCAATTCCTACAGGATTAATTATTTGATCCTGAAAGATGAGGGAGTAATAAGAAATACGCAACTCCTTCGTCAGAAGGAGTTTTTTTACTTTTTGCAGCTTAACAAGAGAAATTATTTGAAGGAGGCTTATTATGATAAGAAAATTATTTACATCCGAATCTGTTACTGAAGGACACCCGGATAAAATATGCGATCAGATTTCTGACGCAGTGTTGGATGCCATACTTGAAAACGACCCGATGGGCAGAGTGGCATGTGAGGTTTCGGTTACTACAGGTTTGGTATTGGTTATGGGAGAGATATCCACAAACTGCTATGTTGATATTCCGAAAATAGTTAGAAAAACCATTGAGGATATAGGCTATACAAGAGCAAAATACGGCTTTGACGCAGACACCTGCGGTGTAATAACTGCAATAGACGAGCAGTCTGCAGATATAGCTCTTGGCGTCGATAATGCTCTGGAAGCCAAAAAAGGCGAAATGACAGAGCGGGATATAGCTGCTACGGGAGCAGGAGACCAGGGTATGATGTTCGGGTATGCCTGCGATGAAACCCCTGAGCTTATGCCGATGCCCATTTCCTTGGCGCACAAACTGGCAATACGGCTTTCAAAGGTGCGAAAGGAAGGCATCCTCGACTATTTAAGACCAGATGGCAAGACACAGGTTACTGTAGAATACGATGATGGAAAACCAGTGAGAATAGATACTATAGTTGTTTCCTCACAGCATAGTCCAGAGGTGGACCATGATACCATTGAAAGGGATATACTTGAAAATGTAATAAGGCCTGTTGTTCCTGAAGGCATGCTGGACAAGGAGACCAAGTATTACATTAATCCTACAGGAAGGTTTGTAATAGGAGGACCTCACGGAGATTCAGGCCTTACAGGAAGAAAGATAATAGTTGATACTTATGGAGGATACGCAAGACATGGAGGAGGAGCCTTCTCCGGCAAGGATCCGACTAAGGTTGACAGATCTGCTTCCTATGCTGCAAGATATGTAGCGAAGAATGTGGTTGCAGCGGGTCTTGCATCTAAATGTGAAGTGCAGGTTGCTTACGCAATAGGTGTTGCAAAGCCAGTATCAGTATTGGTTGAGACCTTTGGAACCGGAAAGCTTTCAGATGACGAGATAGCAGCGATAGTAATGAAGATATTTGATTTGAGGCCAGCAGCTATAATAAAAAACCTGGATCTCAGAAGGCCGATATATAAACAAGTGGCGGCATATGGGCACATGGGAAGAACGGATATAGATGTTCCGTGGGAAAAAACTGACAAAGCTGAAGAAATTAAAAAATTAGCAGGGATATAATAGGAAGGTGCAGTTCACTAGGACTGCACCTTTTGTTACAGGTTTCGGGGTTACGGGCACCACGGATTTCCTGCGGAAAAACACTGAAATCCACGGAAGACACGGTGGGGAAAATATTCTAAAACATATATAGTATTCGATAATGAAGTAAGTGTCAAAATTCACTAATGCGGCTATATATTCTATAAAAGTTAACCGTGTAATTCCGTTGGAATTCCGTGAAACATCCGTGTGTTCAGTGGTACCCGTTCCCCTGACCCTAATATCGCACCCTATACTTGAATGTGCTATAATAAAAAGAACAAGTATTCGTAGATTCTTTTCGAGGTGCTAAGGATGGATGAAGTTCAAGGAACGATATATGATGTTGTGTTCAGAAATGAGCAGAACGGGTACACAGTATTGGAGCTGGAGCGGGATAAAGAGCTGCTTACATTGGTAGGATACTTTTCCTTCTTGAATATTGGTGAAACCATAAAGGCATATGGAAAGTGGGTGCAGCACCCTGATTATGGCAATCAGTTCAAGGTGGAGACCTATACTGCAGTTACTCCTGCAACTGTTAATGGAATAGAAAAGTATCTTGCCTCAGGTTTGATTCCGGGGATAGGTGCACATACAGCTAAAAAGCTGGTAGATAAGTTTGGGCTGGATACTCTTGAAATTATACAATATAATCCCGACCGACTCACAGAGGTGGAGGGAATAGGAGAAAAGAAGGCAGCGGCAATATTTGAAGCCTTTGAGGAGCAGAAGGAACTGAAGGATATAATGATGTTTCTTGAGCAATATGGCATAGGACCTGCTTATGCAGTCAGGATATATAAGAACTATGGGGTCAATACCATAAAAGAGATAAAGGAGAACCCCTACAAGCTCGCAGATGACATATTCGGTATAGGCTTCAAAATGGCAGACAAGGTAGCGCTGAGCATGGGAGTCTCACAATCCTCAGAATATCGCACTGCATCAGGCACGAGATATGTTCTGAACCAATATCATGCAAATGGACATACCTTTGTACCCCAGGAGGAGCTTGTAAGATCTGCAGCAGCATTGCTTGGCGTTGACGAAACCTTTGTTGAGGACACAATAGTCAAGCTTTTCATAGATAAAAAACTGGTTGTTGAGAATATCGGAGACATAAGAGGTGTATACGCAGTTCCTTTCTTCAAGGCAGAATCAGGTACTGCGAGAAGGCTTATGCAGCTTTTATATTTCAAGATTCCCCCTATGGACGTTGATATCGATAGTGAGATATCAGCGGTTGAAAGGTCAGAAGGAATAGAATTGGCAGACAAGCAAAAAACTGCAGTGCGGGAGGCCTTGACTCAGGGGATACTGGTGATAACGGGGGGGCCGGGCACGGGGAAAACCACAACCATCAAAACAATAATAAGTCTTTTTGAAAAGCAGGGACTTAATGTGCTGCTTGCTGCGCCTACAGGGAGAGCAGCGAAAAGGATGCAGGAGGCAACGGGAAGGGATGCTAAGACCATCCACAGGCTTCTGGAATTCGGGTACGGGGACAGCGATGAGGAAATGTTCTTCCAGAAGAATGAAGAGTCACCGTTGGAATGCGATGTAATAATAGTTGATGAGGTATCAATGATTGACATACTGCTTATGAACAACCTTTTGGGTGCTATAGCGGAAGGAACCAGGGTCATTTTGGTAGGTGATGTTGATCAGCTCCCTTCCGTGGGTCCGGGGAATGTGTTGAAGGATATTATAGAAAGCGGAGTACTGCCGGTAGTAAGATTGGATGAGATATTCAGACAGGCTGAGAGCAGTATGATTGTTGTCAATGCCCACAGGATAAATAGGGGTGAGCCTCCGATAATAAGCTCTAAAAACGGGGATTTCTTTCTTATAAGGCAAGAGAGCCAGGAAGATATTGTCTCCACAATAATTGAGCTTTGCACAGAAAGGCTTCCCAAATATACAGGGCTGGATTTTTGTGAAGGAATTCAGGTGCTTTCCCCAATGAAGAAAGGCGTGTGCGGGGTATTGAACTTGAATCAGGAGCTGCAGAAGGCTCTAAACCCTAAGGGGCATGATAAGGCTGAGAAACCTCACAGAGAAGCTGTTTTTAGGGTTGGAGACAAAGTAATGCAGATAAAGAACAACTACAAAATGAAATGGCAAAGCATCAACAACTTTGAAAAGGAAGGGGAGGGAGTTTTCAACGGAGACCTGGGCACCATTATAGAGATAGATAACGAGGAACAGTATATCGAAGTGATATTTGACAGAGAAAGAATGGTCAGATATGATTTTACCATGCTGGATGAGCTGGAGCATGCATACGCTTTGACGGTTCATAAAAGCCAAGGCTCAGAGTTCCCGGTTCTTGTAATGCCGTTAACCTTCGGGCCCCCGATGCTTATGACAAGGAACCTCCTCTATACGGGACTGACAAGAGCAAAAAGCATGGTAGTGCTTGTTGGGAAGGAACGGTTTCTTCAGCAGATGATTAAAAACAACCATATAACAACACGTCATTCAGGACTACGGGGAAGGCTTGATAAATTAAACTTCTTCTAGGGCAGGTGATGCTATGTTAAGATATGTAATTGACCTATTATATCCTTCAAAGCCAAAGTGTGATATATGTGGGAGCGTCGGGACGGTCAACCCTTGCGATATATGTATGGCATCATTGGATTATCTCCAGGGAGTCACATGTCTTCACTGCGGTAAACAGCTTAATGAGAAATACCCCAAAAGCATCTGTCCCGATTGCAGAGACGGAATTTTTCATTATGACAGAGCTTATTCCTGCTTTGCATATAGCGGGATGGGGAAGGAGCTCATACATAAGTTCAAATATGAAGGGAAAACGCAGCTTTCGAAGGTAATTGCAGGTTTAATGGAAGAGAGATTGAGGAATGAAGTGCTGTCAATAGATGCAATTGTACCAGTGCCTATACATGAGAACAAGCTCAGAACGAGAGGCTTCAATCAGTCGCTTTTTATAGCGCGGGAACTGGCTGGAAGGCTCAGAAAACCGGTATCGGACTGCCTTTTAAGAACGAAGGAGACAAAGGTGCAGTACAACCTGGACAAAGCCCAGCGGTATTTGAATATAGTTGATGCATTTTCAATAAAATTATTGTATAATAATGATAAAAATAAGAGTATTCTGTTAGTTGATGACATATATACTACTGGAAGCACTGTGAATGAATGCAGCAGAGTACTTAGGGAATTCGGAGCGAGGAACATATACGTTATAACTGCCGCTACAGGCAGTAATACATAAATCGTAGGGGTGAACAGTGTTCGCCTGTCCAGATGATAAATTAGTCACTGTTAAAGGGAGGTCTATTTATGGCGGAAATAAGGAATTGCCCCAGATGCGGGAAAATATTCACCTGTTTAGGAAGACCTATTTGCGGCAATTGTATAGCGACAGAAGAAAATGAATTCAAGGTGGTAAAGGAATATGTGTATGACAATCCCGGAGCCACTATATCAGAGGTATCAAATGAAACAGAGGTTTCTGTTGAGAAAATAATGAGGTTCCTTAGAGAGGAAAGACTAGAAATTAGATCTGAAAACAGCAATCTTCTTTTGGAATGTGAAAGGTGCGGAAGAGCAATAAATTCCGGCAGATTCTGTGAGAATTGCAAGGGGGAAATAAATAAAGACTTCAAGAGGGAATTTGGATTAGACAAGAAAGAGCCAAAGCCGCAGCCGCAGATTAGGGCAGATAAAGAGAGAATGTATACAGCTACAAGAAGAAAAGATCAATAAGCAGCATAAAGCTGCTTTTTTTTTCGTAAAAAACACTAAACTAATATATAAGTAATACCGATAAAATAATTGAAACAAGAAATACAAAACGGGGTGTTAACATGGGATTCAATATTAATAAAATTGGCGGCGTAGGCGGAGTCTACAATAATCAGAAGGTGGAGTCCAAAAAGGATATTCATGGGGCTTCACAGGTTAAAGGGAAAAAGGATGAAGTACAAATATCCAAGGAAGCTATGGATTTTCAGCTGGTTATGAAGGCTGCAAAGGCTGCCAGGGACATACCGGACATTAGAGAAGAAGTAATTGCTCCAATTAAGGACAGACTTGACAACGACACTTACGAAGTAGACAGCAAAGGTATAGCAGATAAGCTTTTAGCTCGCAAGTTTAATATTAAAGTATGAAAATAACCACAGCTTAAGGCCATAACCTGGCTGTGGCTATTTTTATCCAAATATTGAACGCACTTTAGTAATTCTATAGGGTAATGTGCGAATTCAATAAATCAAGGAAACATTTGTGCGAAATCTGAATTTCAAATATAAAAGGTTTTTCGCAAAATGCTGAGAGGGTGAGATGTCTATAATGAATATTGATAAAGAAGTGAATGCTGTTATCGGCATATTGAAGAAGGAGCATGGTTATTACGCGGACATGCTTGAACTTTCAAAATCCAAGAAAAAGATAATCGTTGAAGGCAAAGTCGCAGAATTGGATAAGATAGTCAAGCTTGAGCAGGACATGATTCTTAATATTGGACAGCTTGAGAGAAAAAGAGAGGAAGAGGTAGCCAAGCTTAGCGGGATATTGAATCTTAACAGCGCGCACCTTACTATTTCCGAGCTGGCGAAGGTACTTCAGCCTGAACTGAAAAAGGGACTGGAGGATATTCAAAACAAGCTTCAGGAGACATTCTCTGAACTGAAGTCAGTAAATGACGTAAACGGACAGCTTATTGAGCAGTCCTTGGAATATATAGATTATTCAATAAACATTGTCACCGGTGCTGGCATGGAGACAGGCTCATTATATGGAGACATCGGTAAGAACAAAAGTAAGCAGAATAAAAAGAACATTTTCGATACAAAGGTTTAGGGGTGTGGTTATATGTCATCAGCATTTAGAGGATTGGGAATAGGAATATCTGCAGTTTTTGCAAACCAGAGAGCATTGGATGTTACTGGTCATAATATAAGTAATGTGAATACTCCTGGATACACGAGGCAGATGATATCCAATTCATCGGCTTTTTATCAGAAGCTTGGACAGTCCGGCAATGGTAATTCATTGCAGTTGGGCTATGGTGTTGATGTTCAGGAAATAAGGCAGTACAGAGATGAATTCCTGGATAAGAAATTCAAGAAGGAAAGCACTGAGCTGGGCTATTGGGAGTCAAGGTTTTCAAGCATTGAAGAGCTTGAGACAGTATTCGGTGTTAATTCGGAGGATGGGCTTCAGGCAGCAATGAACAATTTCTGGAATTCATGGGAACAGCTTTCCAAACCCACAGGAGGTTTGGTTGCCAGGTCAATGGTTAAAGAGAACGCCATTGCCTTAGTGGAGACTGTAAAGAATATGGACAGTCTGATGGTTAACTTCAGAAAAAGCAAGGACAAGGAAATTATTGAGAATATAAATAAAATAAACGATATAGCCAAAGATATTGCAGGACTGAACCTTGAGATAAGCAAGATAGAATCCCATGGAGTCACAGCAAATGACCTTAGGGATCAGAGAAATTACCTCATAGACGAGCTTGCCAAGAAGACTAAGTTACAAGTCATGGAAGGAAGCACAATTAATATTTCTCTGGAAGGGAGAATGTTGGTTGAGGGCAGCAGATATGAACAGATAGGGACTGTACCCGACACTAGTAACAGTGGATTTGTACAGCTCACTTGGAAGGGCAGCAATGAAAAGCTTGAACTCTCCGGAGGAAGCATAAAATCATTGGTAGAGGCAAGGGATACAGTGGTAAAGGGCTATAGAGAAAAGCTGAATGAGTTTGTAAAGGGTATAGCAGCAGAAGTTAATGCAATACATATAACCGGGTACGGAGTAAAAGATAATGTCCAAAGGAATTTTTTCATAAATGGGCTGAATGGTACGGCAAACAACATAGATCTGGAAACGATAGCCTTCAACCCGGAACTGAATGATTTTGATAATATTGCCTCCGCTGAAGAGGCATCTAACTATGAGGACAACAGGATAGCATTGAAAATTTCAGATTTAAGGCTGGGCGATTATTTTTCGGATGATGGTTATGAGACAGCTCCGGCAAACAGAAAGTTCAATTATGACGAATTCTACAGAAATCTCATTTCCAGTTTGGGAAATATAGGGCAGGAAGCATCTACTGCAGTTGATGCGCAGAAGCTTCTGGTTGACCAGATAGAATATCGCAGACAGTCTGTGTCTGCTGTTTCAATGGACGAAGAGATGAGCAACCTCATTAAATACGAACATTCATATAATGCAGCTGCAAGAATAGTAAACGCAATGGATGAGATGCTTGAGATAATAGTTAATAAAATAGGGTTGGTCGGAAGGTAGTGATTAAGGCATGAGAACCACATTTGGAACCTTTAATATTGCGACATCAGGGCTCTTTGCCAGCCAAAGGTCTCTGGATGTCACCAGTCATAACATTTCAAATTCAAATACAGAAGGGTATTCAAGACAGTCATCCCTTCAAAGGGCTACTATGCCTACTTATGGAGACCCCACGGGAGTTGTAGGTACAGGTGTAGAAGCCTACGATATAATCAGAATGAGAAGCAGCTACCTTGACCAGAAATATTGGGGGCAAAACAAGACTTACCAGGAGTGGAGCATAAAGCAAGAAAGCCTTAGGCAGATAGAAGGTATATTCAATGAACCATCGGAAACAGGAATACGGAAAGTTATGGATGAGTTCTTTACCTCACTTGAAGAGCTTTCGAAAAAACCGGGAGACGACACCTGCAGGGTAGCAGTGCTGGAAAAGGCCAATGTACTCACTGTTTCAATAAATAGGAACGGACAGGAATTGCTAAATGCAATTAAAGATCAAAACTTCTCTATAAAGAACAAGGTCAGTGAAGTAAACTCACTGTCAGAGCAGATTGCCAACCTGAACAAGCATATTTTCGGTTTTGAACTGAATGGAACCAAGGCAAATGACCTTAGAGATCAGAGAAATGTTCTGTTAGATAAGCTTTCCTCAATCGTAAATATTACAGTATCTGAGATGCCAGGGCCAAATGGAAACAACTATATGGATGTGAAAATAGGGGGTATAACCCTCGTAAATCATATAAGCTACAATAAGCTAACCACCCAGGATAAGAGCGTCCCTGGAATATCTGATATCGGTGGCGGTAAAATTAGTGATGTGGTATGGGATGGGGTGCAGGATCAGAAGGTTAATATAGAAGGTGGAGAGCTCAAGGGTATGCTGGATGTAAGAGATGGTAACGGAACTGGTTTTAACTATAGGGGACTTCCATACTATCTGAGCAAACTGAATGAATTTGCTAGTAGTTTCGCTAGCAGCTTCAATGAACAGCACAATCAGGGAGTAGACTCTGAGGGGAATCAGGGAACTGATTTCTTCGATGAATCGGGGACTCCTTCAGTAAATAGCGTCAACTTCAAAGTGGATCCTGACATATTAACCAACTCAAACAAGATAGCAGCAGCAGCTCTTAACGATGGAGAGAGTGATAATGGCAACGTCAATTTATTGATAGCGCTGCGTAAGAGTACAACAATGTTTCCATCAGTAAAGGGGACGCCAGATGACTATATAAAGTCTTTACTGTCAGCATTGGCAGTTGACAGCAGCCAGGCCAAAAGGATGAGTACAAACTCACAGGTTCTGGTAGATCAGACGGAGAATCGACGCCTCTCAGAGTCAGGAGTGTCTCTGGATGAGGAGATGACCAATATGGTGAAGTTCCAGCAGTCATATAATGCGTCAGCCAGAATGATTACAACATTGGATGCGATAATGGATACCACAGTGAACAGACTTGGATTAGTAGGAAGGTAGTGAGGTGATATCATGAGAGTTACAAATACCATGATGGCAAATAATATGATGAGAAATCTTACCAGGAACTTGAGCAGAATGGAAAAGATGCAGGAGCAGATGGCCAGTGGTAAGAAGTTTTCACGTCCTTCTGATGACCCCATAGGGGTATCCAGGAGTTTGAGGCTTAATACTGAAGTGGCGACCATGGAACAGTACAGGAGGAACGCAGATGATACGCAGTCATGGATGGATACGACAGAAATGGCTATAGGCAATATCAATACGGTACTCCAAAGGGCGAGTGAGCTCGCTATACAGGCCGCTAGTGAGACGAATTCCATAGATGAGAGAAATACCATAGCTGGTGAAATAACCCAACTCAGAAATCAGCTTATACAAATAGGAAATACAAACTATGCAGGCAGTTATATATTCTCAGGGTTTAAGACTGATAAACCGCTTTTTACGACCGATGGCAAGTACGACTTTGGCGGGGCAAGCAGTTTAACCCTTGATGAGGTTATAGAGGTCAATATAGGCATGGGAGATAAAATAGGCATGAACTCAGTAGGTCAAAGATCATTTGGGCTATACTCCGGTGTTGGAGACCTGGATTTGATGACTGCAAATACACTGGAGCCACAGCAAAGCATGAAGGGTAAATATATAAATGCTACATTAACAGACCCGCTGAATGCCACGGGCAGTTTTACACTGATAAATGGTTCTGATAGTGCGACAATAAGTATTACGGGGCCTTTTACCAGCTTAACTGATATGGAGGATGCAATAACGGCTCAACTGGTGGGCACTGATTTGGAGGATCCACATGTAATTGTTTCTATCAAGGATAATAAGCTTATTTTCGAGTCGGATAATGATCTTACTATCCAATCAGTAGGTCTGGATGTTACATTGTTGGGTATGACCAACAATCAAAAATCCGTATCCAGGATAGATCCAGGGGACGACTCACAGCTAATAGCTATATTCAACCAATTGATAACGGATCTTACAGCTAATAATACTCCGGGTATAAGCAATGCCATATCAAGAATCGAGAATCAAGCATCTAATATTAATGCAATAAGAGCAGAGATAGGGGTAAAATCGAACAGAGTTGAGCTTACTACTAACAGGATATTGGATGATACGCTCAACTTGAAGGGACTTCTTTCGAAAAATGAAGATGCTGATATGGCAGAAGTCATAATGAACATAAAAATGGAAGAGAATGTCTATCAGGCTTCCCTTTCAACTGGAGCTAGAATAATACAACCATCGCTTATTGACTTTTTAAGGTAGGGTGGTCATATGCCTGGGAGCAGGCGGGAAATAGAGGTCAGGGGCGGTACTTTGGCAGGAGCCAAGCATCAGCATAAAAGCTACTGATAATAAGATTGATACAAAAGTATGAAAGAGGTGTCAAGATGAAGGTAAACACAAAGTTTTTCGGTGAATTGGAAGCAGACGAAAAGGATATAATATCCTTTGAGGATAATATACTGGGTTTTCCGGATTTGAAGGAATACCTTATGGTGCATGACAATAAAAATGAGCATTTCAACTATCTGCAGGCAATAGATGATATAAACGTATGTTTCATAATCACATCTCCCTTCTTTATAATACCTGACTACAGCATGGATATCAGTGCTGATTCAGTGAAGAAGCTTGAGCTTGAAGAAGATAAGGATGTAATGCTATATTCAATAGTAACGATACCGGAAGACATAAAGCAAATGACAGCAAACATGAAAGCCCCCCTGGTAGTCAATGTGAAGAATAGAAAAGCATTGCAGGAAGTTTTAGATGATGAAAGATATTCAATCAAACACAGAATAGTAAAGGAGGCTGATGCCTCTTGTTAGTACTCTCAAGGAAGAAGAACCAATCCATAATGATAGGTGACGATATAGAAATAATTATTACGGATATGTCTGAGGATAAGGTAAAGATAGGTATAATTGCTCCAAAGAGCTTGAAAATCTTCCGTAAGGAGCTCATAGAAGAGATTCAGGATGAGAATGTCAAGTCCAACCTTACAGTCAAGGTTGATATCAACGAATTGGCCAGTATAATAAAAAATGAGAAATAGATAAAGGCATGTAAAGCGACTAAATTCGCCGCTATACATGTTCTTTTTTTTTATGAATTGGTAATTATTTTAGAGAAAAAAGTAAAAATTTATTTAAAAATGCTAAAGTTTATTAGTTACAGGTCGATATATTTACTAGAAGCAATATACTGCCTTCTTCAACCATAGGGCCCATGGAAGAGTGAATGTAGTGTTTGCAAATAAATGTCGGAAAGGATTCCGATAATAAAAAATTCAAGGAGGAAAATAAAATGAGAATAAACAATAACATTATGGCCATGAACACACATCGACAGTTGGGTGCAAACAGCTTGAATTCATCAAAGTCAATGGAGAAACTTTCATCAGGTCTCAGAATCAACAGAGCTGCTGATGATGCAGCAGGTTTGTCCATATCAGAAAAAATGAGAGGCCAGATCAGAGGTCTTGGTCAGGCTCAGAGAAATGCTCAGGATGGTATATCTTTAGTACAGACTTTTGAAGGTGCATTAAATGAAGTATCTGATATGCTCGGAAGAATGAAGGAACTGGCTGTTCAGAACTTAAACGGCACTTATGAAGGAAATGATAAGGCTAATATTCTTCTTGAAGCAACAGCACTTGCATCTGCTGCAAATAACATTTTTACAAATACTAAATTCAATGGTGTAGATATGACTACTGGTGCTACTATCGCTATGGGTCAAGATGGCGGTGATGCATTAGTAATCGCTGGAATAAGTGCTCCTGTAATTGGTGCAGCAGACCTGGTGGCTACCATAGATGCCAATATTGGTGCAGTAAACACAATTAGGGCTACATATGGAGCAGACCAGAACAGACTTGAACATATGTACAACAACATGAGCGCTACTAGAGAAAACCTTACAGCATCTGAATCACGTATTCGTGATGTAGACATGGCAGATGAAATGATGAAGTTCACAAAGAACAACATACTCCAGCAGGCTGCTCAGGCAATGCTTGCTCAAGCTAACCAGGCTCCACAGGGAGTGCTGCAGCTTCTGAGATAGTTAATTCTCAAAAGACCTTGGATTTTCCAGGGTCTTCTTTATTTTTTGACACTCGCACTTCTAAAGAACCTGTCGTAATAAGTCGATATATTAGATATATAATTATTTTTTATTGCTAAGGAGACTTGCTAATGCAAAAGAATACTATATCGTTATGTATGATAGTTAAAAATGAGGAGAAATATCTAGATAGATGTCTAAAAAGTGTGCAGGGAAAAGTTGATGAAATTATTATAGCTGATACAGGCTCTACAGATAGAACTATTGAAATTGCCCAAAAGTATGGTGCTATTATAAGCCGCTTCGAGTGGATAAATGATTTTGCAGCTGCTCGCAATTATTCAATCAGCGAAGCAAAATCAGAATATATACTTGTATTGGATGCAGATGAATATCTTGATGATAGTGCCAGTCTTGAAAATGATTTAGTGCAGAAAAGGGATTATTATAAGCTGCTAATAAAAAATTATCAAAGTGAGGGACGGATTGTCTTTAATCAGAATATCAGGCTTTTCAAATCTGGAATCGGACTTAGATACAGTGGCAAGCTTCATGAGCATTTATCCGCGTATGACGGAGGTACTAACTATATAGGAGCAGAATCCAACATAGTGATTAACCATGTGGGTTACTTACCCGAGGTCATTGCAGATAAAGGCAAGAAAAAGAGAAACTATGACATCATGGTTAAAGAATTGGAGGATAACCCCACGGGATACAGCTATTACAACATGGGTCTTGTCTATGTGAGTGAGGAAAACTATGATAAAGCCTTGGATATGTTTAAGAAGTCGTATCCACTAAGTGAAGGTCAAGCATATCTGAAGAGTTTGATAGTTCGTACAGGGGAATGTCTATGTCTACTAGATAGAACAGAGGAAGCTATCACGCTTTTATTGGATGCTATAAAGGTTTTTCCTCAATATGCAGATTTGCATTATCCTTTGGGAGTTTTATTTCTAAATAGCGGGTATCTAAAGGATGCTGAGATAGAGTTCAAGAAATGCTTGGAGATAGGTGAAAAGGTTGATATTGTAACTGTTGAAGGTATGGGAAGCTATATGGCTAATTATCAGCTTGCAATAGTATATGATAAGATGGGGAAAATTGGAGATGCATTTGATGAAGCATACAAAGCAGTACTACTAAAAAAAAGCTTTACACCGGCGCTTTCTAAATATCTGAAGCTTATGCAGTGCGCAGGCATACAACCTGATCAGGTAAAAGAGCATCTAAGTAAGATTTATATTATAGATACTGTAGAAGAATTAAAAGCACTGATTTACTCATTATATGAGTTAAGATACCCACTGATGAACAAATTCGGGTTTGCGTTCCAAGATGAACATTTATACGACGTAAGAGCTGTTGCATTTATTTTGGATAAGCAGTTTGACAAATCTCTTGAAGAATGGGAGAAAATTGATGTTATACCTCAGCTCAATATCCTGGATGCAGCTGTGCTATGCTTGCTCAGTAAAGACAGACTGCTTTTGGATAAGCTTAAAGCCAGTTCAAATTTCAGCAATAAGGAATGGAAATCTATCAGTGAAATATTGCTAAATGAGACCATTGGGGAATTCAGCCTGACTATGGAAGTAGAAAAGTTGCTTCTTAAAATTGGCGAGTATTTGCTCCATATCGATGAATTTGAGCAGTTTGAATATATTTCTGCAGTTTTACTGCAGTGTTCAATAGAGACTCAAGTCAAGCTGGCATCAATGCTGTTGTCAAATGGGTATACTGATACAGCTATGGATCTTCTAACCATGAATATAGAAAAATATCCTAACTGCATGGAGAATTATATCATACTGGGAGATGCCTATTCAATTCGGAATAAGGCTGCTGATGCTCTGGAATGCTATTCTGCTGCATTAGGATTCAAAGATGAGTACTATATATATGAGAAAATATATGATGCTTGTGAAAAAATGGGAGAGTCAGGTAAAATGGAGGACTTAAAGAGTACAATGAAGAAAAAATTCCCACTCTCTATATGGCTGAAAAATGCTTAATAGATCAACTTCGTGAAGAATGTGTGGAGAGTTATAAAAAATCCCTCGTTAATGCAGATGGAAGTTGTGGACAAAAGATATATCAGTATATCATAGGTGAGGTTTTGAGGTAAAGAAAAGGTGGTGAAGTAGTGCGCTATAAAATGTATAAAACAGTAAAAAGCATAGAAATGCCATCTCAAGACCTTAGAAAAATGCAAATGATAATTTTAGAAATGTTAATTGAATTCGATAGGATATGTAGAAAGCATGACATTAAGTATTCTATTGATGGGGGAACTTTTTTAGGCGCTGTCAGGCATAAGGGATTCATTCCATGGGATCCTGATGCGGACATTGTAATTATGAGAGATGAATACAATCGTTTTTTTGAATTATGTAAAACTGAACTTGATTCAGAAAGATTTCTTTTGCAGGATTATCGCACAGACCCGTATTACCGTTGGGGATATGCACGTATATTACGTAAAAATACGGAATATATCCGTGCAGGTCATGAACATATTGGGGCTAAAAATGGTATATTCATTGATATTTTTACAATGGATAGTGTCCCGGATTCATTTATTTTCAGAAGAGTTCACTGTATTTCGTGCTTTTGTATCCGGAAGATTCTTTGGTCTAAGGCAGGAAGAAAAGTGCACCCGTCTTTTTTGAAACGCAAATGGTATGGACTTCTATCACTAATTCCCAGAGATTTTATGTTTAAAATCAGAGATATGGTTGCTGCATGCTGTAATAAAAATTCAATATCTGAGTTGGTTCGCCATATGTGTTCACCTCATCCTAAGGGGCATATATATGGTTTTCCCAGAAAACTGTTTGATGATCTTGTTGAGTATGAATTTGAAGGACATAAGTTTTTTGCCTTTAAGGATTACGATTGGTATTTAAAGTCAATTTATGGGGACTATATGACACCGCCCCCTCCGGAAGGAAGGACAAGCCATATACCTTGTTCAAGCTATAAGCTTACAGATCCAATATTTTAGGTGAGGAGTGAGTATTGTGGTAACAGCATTAATTTTTGCAGGCGGAACTGGAAAACGAATGAACAGCAAGTCAAAACCAAAGCAGTTTTTAGATTTGCATGGAAAGCCAATAATCATACATACAATTGAATATTTTGAGGATCATGATGAAATAGACAATATAGCTGTTGTATGTATCGCTGAATGGGTTAATGCTTTGAAAGAAAACTTGAAGTTATTTAATATTACAAAGGTAAAATGGATCGTTGAAGGAGGACAAACAGGTCAGGAATCTATATTTAACGGGCTAAAAGCAATTTACAATGATTGTGATAATCCGGAGGATGATATTGTTTTAATTCATGACGGAGTTAGGCCGCTTATATCTGAGCAACTTATTACAGAAAATATAGAATCGGTCAGAAAATACGGCTCTGCAATAACAGTATCTCAAGCAAAGGAAACCATAGTATCAATAGATGGCAATGAAAAAATCAGTGAAATTGCATGCAGGAATGTGGCTAGAATTGCAAAAGCCCCACAGAGCTTTTATCTTAAAGATATTATGACAGAGCATAAACGCGCTAATGAAGATAATGTGGTAGGGATGATTGATTCTGCATCGCTTATGATGTACTATGGCTATAATTTGCACACCATTGAAGGTCCTCCCGAAAACATCAAAATAACCACTCCAATGGATTACTATATTTTCAGAGCAATTTATGAAGCAAGAGAAAACTCTCAGATATTTGGGTTTTGAGGTGGAAAATGCTGACTTATGAGTGTATTGAAAGTCCAAATGATGAAATATTACAAGACGATTTGGAATTAATTGCAAATAGTAATATTCCTTTTAATGAGCTTAATAATAGAAAAGTATTAGTCACGGGTGCAACAGGTCTTATTGGTTCTCAGCTTGTGAAAGCATTATCCTGTTGCAATAGATTGCACAATACAAATATAAAAATAATAGCTTTGGCTAGAAGTGTGGAAAAAGCAAAAGCTATATTTGGAAATATGTTGGAGCATCCTGATTTAAAACTGATTTTGGGCGATGTAACAAAACCTGTTAAAATAACTGAAGATATAGATTATATTATTCATACTGCAAGCGTTACAAGCTCAAAAGATTTTGTAACCTATCCTGTTGAAACTATACAGACTGTTTTCGAAGGTACCAGAAATTTGCTTGAATTGGCAAAAGATAAGCACGTTAAAGCGTTTGTCTATTTATCCTCCTTGGAGGTTTATGGTGTCACAGATCCATCGCTTAAATATGTTACCGAAAAAAATTACGGATATATTGATATATTAGATTCACGGAGCAGTTATTCTGAAGGAAAGAGGATAGCGGAGTGCTTGTGTATCTCCTACGAAAAGGAGTATGGTGTGCCTGTTAAAATTGCAAGATTAACACAGACCTTCGGTGCAGGTGTTAAATACGATGATGGCAGAGTTTTTGCACAATTTGCCAGAAGCGTAATAGAAAAGAAAAATATCGTTCTTCATACATCAGGAGATACGGTAAGAAGCTACTGCTATACCAGGGATGCTTTAAGAGCGTTGATATTTATTCTGCTTAAAGGTGAAAAAGGTCAGGCATATAATGTTGCAAATATGGATACGGTCATATCAATCAGAGATATGGCAGAAATGTTATCAAAGGAATTCCCTGAGGCCGGAATTAAAGTAGTATACGATATTACAGAGGATATACAAAAGTTCGGATATAACCCGACTGTGAAAATCAATCTGGATACGGCTAAGCTGCAGAAATTAGGTTGGAAAGCCGAGCTAGGTATAAAAGAAATGTACAGACGCACGATTGATAGTATGAAAAAGCAATATCAGCAGAATAATTGCCTTGGTAAATGAAAAGAGGAATGACAGGCTATGAAAAAATATAAGAAAATAGCGCTATTAGAACTAGCAGAACTTATCGGACAAGCACATGAAGAATTAAGTATAAATATTGACGCTAATAATATTGAACAGGCAATGGATATCTTGGCGGCCTGTCAGGAAAGTGCTATTCATATCGGGAATTCAATTGAAGAATCCGAAGGAGAAGGGCTTGAAATTATAGGATGCATTGGAAATTATTGTGAGACTTTATTCCAAGTAAATAATAGTATGATGATGGGAGAAAATCAAGCTGGAAGCATTGAAATTCTTAAGAACTATCATAATAGCATCGAAGCAGGTATAAATGCAATCAGCTGCAAGAAAGAAATAGTTTTTCTGCCATACAAAGCTTCAATGTGGGATTCTATGGAAAGTATATGGATGACTGCAAAAGAAGATAGTGAATGTGAATGTTATGTTATGCCTATTCCATATTATGACAGGACAGAAGATCGTCGCCTGGGTGAAATGTACTATGAGGGTGACCAGCTGCCAGGCTACGTTCCAATAACGAAATATACTGATTATAATCTTAGTGTCTGTAAGCCGGATATAATATATTTTCATAATCCTTATGATCAATATAACTATGTTACTTCGGTACATCCGGCGTTTTATTCGTCGGAACTTATAAAATATACAAATATGCTGGTATATGTACCATATTTCATTGCAGGTGCCTACAAAAATGTTGATGACATCGGAACAAAACATATTATTAGTGGTGTAGTAAGTAGTAACAGAGTTATTGTACAGTCAGAATTAATGAAACAAATAATGGTATCTTTGGAGATGCCGGCAAAAAAAATAGCTGCGTTGGGTTCGCCGAAAATTGATGCAGTTATTAATGCAATGAAAAATCCACCAGAGGTCCCTGATGAATGGAAAGAAAAGCTAAGCGGTAAAAAGATAGTATTATATAATACTAGTATTGGATCCATGCTCGTATTAGAAACTTATATGGAAAGATTCGAAAGATTCGTACGGCAGATAATATATACCGAAGGAATTGGGTTAATATGGCGGCCACATCCATTGCTGGAGGCAACTATCAAATCTATGAGACCTCAGTATATGGAAAGATTCAAGAAACTAACCAATGATATTGCTAATAGTGAAAATGCTGTCATAGATAAATTGGGCAGTGCATATGCGGCAATATCTTATTCAGATGGATTGATAAGTGACACAAGTTCTTTATTGAGACAGTATATGGTTACGGGAAAGCCGGTTCTTGCCTTGAATCTAAAGAGCTCTATGAGAGAAGAGAGAATCTGCTTATTTGATCATTTTTCCTGTTATTTTTTAGGTGACGGAGTTAGGATAGGCAATTTTCTTACAATGCTTAAGAAGGGTGAAGATCCTAATAAAGCATTGAGGGAAGAAGATGTAAGACGTTCTGTTGCGAATAGCGACGGAACTTGCGGTGAAAAGATTCATAAGTATATAATGTCGCAATTAGATAAAGCAGACAAAACATGCCAGGAATAGAGGGGGATATAAATGAAAGCTGACATTATCATGGAGACAATTTCATTGACCTTACAAAATTACAATGGACGCCAATTGGTAATTTGGGGGAAATGCAATCGTTCCAAAACTTTGGAGGATAAGCTGAAAGCAGAGTATGGACTTAGTGTGGCATATTATGTAGATACAAAGGCTGATGTTATAAGGGATGAAAGGGTTCAATCCATTAATTCACTGAAGGGACAAAAGGACAGGATATATGTGATATGTGTGTTGAGGTACTTTCATGAGATTTATCAGCAGTTAGTGGAATGGGGATATGAAAAAAGTGCTGATTTTGCATATCTTTCTTATACTCCTACAGCAGTTGAAAATGTCTCAGAATATAGAGACGGGTATGGAAATAAAATTATTGGTGATATCGGCAAAGCCAAGGTTCTTTTTTATGGATACAATAGTTTATTGACAGTAGACGAAAATTTTAATGCGGCATCTAATGTTACTATAAATATGTATGATGATTCAAGTTTGACAATTGGTAAAAATGTGACTATTCAAAAGGATTCAGATTGGTACTGTATGTCGAAGTCCAATTGCGTTATTGACGAAAATACTATTTTCTCCAGAGGAGGCATTCTACGTTGCGGAAAGGAATCAAAGATACTGATAGAACGGAATAATTGGCTTGGAATGGGGTATTTGATAGTTTCGGGACTACACACGGAAATCAAGATAGGGAAAGATTGTTTATGGTCACGGGATGTTTTTATAAGAGCAAATGATGGACATTCGATTTTTGATATTCATACCGGCAAAAATATAAATTCAGATTCTGAATCGAACTATGATAGAAAAGTAATTCTTGGTGATCATGTATGGGTGGGAGCAAGAGCGACAATCATGTATGGTGCTGATATAGGTAATGGGAGTGTTGTTGGAGCAGGCAGTTTTGTTAAAAAAACTTATCCTAACAATTGCATTATAGCAGGAAACCCTGCGAGGGTAATTCGGAAGGATATCGCATGGAGCATGGAAGACAATGCTGTAGACATGAGCGTTATAGATGATGAATATATAAAATATACCGATAACAAGTAGGTGTGCGGGGTAATATGAAAGAGAAAAGAATAGAAAAAGTAATTGAAATTGGTTCCGGAACAAGAAGACAGATTCAGTTGATACAATTGGAAATATTGGTTGAAATCGATAGCATATGTAGAAAGCATCATATAAATTACAGACTTATAGGCGGAACGTTGTTAGGGGCAGTGAGGCATAAGGGATTCATTCCATGGGACCCGGATGTTGACATATCTATGAGCAGGTCTGCATATAGCAATTTCTTCGAGGTTTGTAAAAAGGAACTGGATGAATCCAGGTTTTTTTTACAGGAGTGGAGAACAGATCCCAATTACCGCTGGAATTATGCACGGGTTTTAAGGAAGGATACGGTTTTTCAACGAGCAGGGCATGAACACCTGAATCAAAAAACAGGTATCTTTGTTGACATCATATGCAGCGATACCGTTCCGGATTCACCAACTCTTAGGCCTCTGCACTGCTTCTCATGCTTTGCCATCAGAAAGATATTATGGTCAAAGGTAGGCAAAAAACTGCATGAGAATTGGTTTATGCGCAGATGGTATACGATTCTTTCATGGATCCCGCGCAATGCGGTTTTCCGCTATCGCGATTGGGTTATAAGCTGGGCTGGTGAAAACCCAACTCAGTTGATCCGCAATATGGCGCATGAAGTTTCAAAAAACAGTAGTTCAAGATGGGGATACCAGGTTGCTGATATAGATATGGCATGGAAGTTTAAGAATGGCGAATTGCCATGGGATTATTCATCGACGGACTTGGAATTTGAAGGAAGATATTTTATGGCGCTTAAAACATATGACTTAGTCTTAAAGACTGCATTTACCAATTATATGGAATTGCCGCCAAAAGAAAAAAGAGTAAGTCATATACCTTGTTCAAAGTTAAAGCTGGTAGTACCAGATTTGGATGATTTTGAAGAGTTGATGCTAAAACAATACAATGAATAGAGGGAGAAAATATGGATTACAAAGCGAAAACCTATGAATTAGTAGAAGAAAGATATTCAGATATAAAAAAGATACGTGAGAATAATATTAAAGCCTGGTCTGACTGGAATTTAAGCGGAAATAATAAAATTTGCTTTTATGGAGCAGGACAAGTAGGAAATGATACATATAAGTCTATATTACCACTGGGAGTTAAAGTGGACTTTTTCTGTGATAGTAATCCGGAAAAATGGGGCAAAGAAATAGTTGACGGTATAAAATGTATATCGCTCCAAGAATTATATGAGATGAAATACAGTGTACTATGCTTTGTTACAGCTGGAATTTCAAACTCAAATGTTATATATCGACAACTTGTAAACGCAGGTTTGACTAATATTGTAAGGCGAGAAGAGTATGTTAATTTAAAATACACGCTTATGGCTGAAAAGTTGGATAAGACAACCTTTTGGAATAATTTATCAGAGGCGTTTGACTTTTTCCCGGATGAAGAGTCACACAAGATACTATACTATAAAGTTCGTTCTTTAGTAGCAAGGACAGAAGAATGGAAAGAGTTCAGTTTTGCAGATCTTTATCAGGGCAATCAATTTTTTGGAGATAATGCAGGTAATGTTCGAAAAGATGAAGTAATTATTGACTGTGGGGCATATAGAGGCAGTTCACTAAAAAGATTAGTAGAAGGTTTAGGATATTCTGATTTTAAGAAATATATTTGCTATGAATTAGATGCAAACAATTATAACATTCTTAAAAAATACATAGATGCATTACCACAAGATATATCAAGTAAAGTTGAAGCCTATAACTATGGAGTAGGCAGTGAAAATAAAAAAATCACATATGATTCGTCCGAAACCGAGTCTATGGTTGTTGAGAACGGAGCTTATGAGGGCGAAATAATTTCAATGGATGATCATCAGGCTGGCAAAGAAGGAACGTTTATCAAAATGGACATTGAAGGCAGTGAATTGGAAGCATTGATAGGAGCACAAAAAATTATAAAGGAAAACAAGCCTGTTTGTGCATTGTCTATTTATCATAAAATAGAGGATTTGTGGGAAATTCCGAGATATTTGCGAAAGCTCGTTCCAGAGTATCGTTTCAAGCTAAAACATCATCATTACTGTTGGTATGAAACAGTATGTTATGCAACAGCTGATTATAATAAATAGAAAATTGCGGCAGGTATAATAATGAAAAAAAGAATTGCTTTAGTTGGTTTAAATAATTTTAATAATATAGGAGACCGGATAATCGCAGAAACTACGAATTATCTGATTCAACTGAAGGGCGAAAACAAAGTTGAGTCATACTTTGTAGATGTGAGTCCATACGATTCCTACTGTAGGGTGCATTTACCCTTTAGATTCAAATGTTTTAATTTAATTCGAAAACTAGAGCATTTTCTTACAAGTGTATGGCCTTCGGAAAAGTTATTATATTACATACAGTATTTTTCGTGGAAAATAAAGCTGTACAGATATTATGATCAGCAGCTTAAAACGGCAGATGCTGTGGTTTTTTCAGGTGGCGGGTTTATAAAATACCGGGCCCAGGAATTGAATTATTTAGTAGATATGATTACAAAGCTATCACAGGAAAAGGGTATCCCGGTTATGATGAATGCAATGGGGATAGAAGGCTATAGCTCAACTGACTTGCGTTGCCAAAAACTTAAAAATGCAATCAACAGACCGTGTGTAAAGGTTATTACCGCAAGAGATAATTTATCATTACTTAATGAACGGTATATAGCAAATAAATTAATTATTACAGAATTGGTTGGTGATCCTGCGTTTTATACTCCTGAATGTTATCAGATTAATAGGAAAGATAGTAATATTATAGGCTTGGGAGTAATCAGAAATGATATTTTCGTAAAATACGGAATTAATTACACTGAAGACGAGGTAATGAATTTATATCAAGAGATAATAAAGGAACTTGAGAAACGAAAGATTAAATGGAAGCTTTTTTCTAATGGTCTTACTTCTGATTACAATTTTGGAATGAGATTACTGGAAAGTTTAGGGATTAATAGTAGTAAATATGTTCCATGTCCACAAAATTCAAAGGATTTCGCAGATACAATGTCAGGATTTGAAGCTATCATAGGAGCGCGGTTACATGCTTGTATTACTGCGTATTCTTTAGATATTCCAGCAATTGGACTGGTCTGGAATGAAAAATTAAAACTGTTTGGTGAATTAATTGGTAAAAAAGAGAACTTTATCAATGTGGAGCAATTAAATGCGAAGTATATCGTCGATATTTTAGAGAAGAAACGAAATGATTGCTATGATGTGGAACAGAGAAACAATCTAAAGCAGTTAACTGTTGAATATATAGACAATTTCATTAAAATGCTTTAGAGAAATTGGACTATTAATTGGGACTGTAGCTGTAATGGCGGATCAATAGAAAAAAGTAATATATAGGAATAAATACTCTAAAGAAAAATCCCAATTTGGACGATATATAATATACGAATGGATTTGAAGTTTTCCAAGGAGGGAAGAAATATGAAGATTGACTCAGTGGTTTCTAATAATATGAACATTCAGAACAGCAATAACCAAGGTGAAAGGCAGATTCAGCAGAAAAACGGCTCAGAGTTTGATTTGATAGTCAGAAAAGCCTCAAATGAGGCAAGTACGGATGTGAATTTGGAAAATGTCAACGACAATGAGATGCTGGACAATGCTGTGGAACAGGCAAATAAGACCTTGGGGACATACAACAAGTACATTGTGAGATCTGTACACGAGAAGACACACACAATTATGTATGTGCTGAAGGATACAATAACTAATGAGGTTATAAGAGAATTTCCACCAAGAAAAATTCAGGATATGATTGCTAAGATGTGGGAGCTCGCAGGCTTATTAGTTGACGAAAGAAGGTGATTGATATGGCAACAAATATATCTGGAGCACTTAGTACAACGCTTAGATTGTCAGGCCTATCATCGGGAATAGATACGGACAGCGTGATAAAGCAGCTTATGCGTATTGAAAGTATGCGAGTGGATAAGGTAAAGCAGGATAAGCAGCTTCTTGAATGGAAGCGAGATGATTACAGGTCTATAACTAATCTTCTACGAGGCTTTAAGGATGAATACTTTGATTATCTGAAGCCGGCAACCAATTTAAGATCAGCAGCTTCACTTAGTGCATTTAAGGTCACATACGGCGGAGCAGATACATATAGTGCCTTTACAGCTACGCCCGGGGCCGGTACAGTTCCAGGCACTTACACCATAAGCAACGTGAAAGTGGCTGAAACAGCGAAAGTCAGTTCCAGTATAGCTGTAACTGGTGGTATTACTGGAAGCGTAATATCAACAACCATCAATAATATCAGCGCGCTGAATGATAATAATAAGGTTTATGTAAACTTTAATGGGACAAGCAAAGAAATTACTATAGATGATGGATTAAGCGGAATAGATGCAGTGGTTACAAACTTGAATACCAAGCTGGAAGCTGCGTTTGGAACAGGTAAGATTACTGTAGGCAAGGATCTGGTGGATGGGAACAAGTTGACCTTTGCAACCAGCAGCACCAATACACTGTCAATATCCACTTCATATAATACAGGCTTGTCTGATATGTTAGGAAAAGCTATTACTTCAAACTATGTAATAAACAATCAAAATAACAAATTTACTTTATCATATAACAATGGTACCGCAGCAACAATTACTGTTGACCCAGGCACTTATGCAGACGCAGATGCGCTTGCAAAGAAGATTCAGGAAAAGATAGACGCAACGGCAGGGTTAAGTGGTAATATTCGCGTGCTGAATCAAAATAACTATATTGTTTTAAAACCTATTGAAGCCCCTGCCGTTACAAGCGGGAATCTTCTGGGTGCAGATATATCAAACGGAGAGTTGGTTGATTCAAATAACAAGACTATAGATGTTACAATAGGAGGAACCAACCACCAGCAAATTGTACTGACCGAAAAGAACTATGCTACCAGGAATGACCTGCTGAAGGAAGTTCAGTCCAAGCTTAATACTGCCTTTGGGGCAAACAAGGTTATGGTAAGCATGGATGAAGTTACTAAAGAGCTTCGTTTTGAAGAGATTTCATCTGCGGACACTATAAAGTCAGACAGGGCGGAAAACGGTGGACTGGCAGCCTTGGGACTTAAGGGTGTAAATGCATCCAATAAGCTTGATACAAGCCTTACACTTACGGATCTTGCCTCCAGGCTGGGGAGAGTGTTAACTCCGGCAGACGGTGATGGTGATAATTATAATATTGAATTTACTATAAACGGGAAGCTTTTCCAGTTCAAATCATCCCAGACATTAAGCGAAATTATCAGCACTGTAAATGGCGATGCTGATGCAAATGTAAAGATGACGTATGACCAACTCAATGATAAGCTTGTTGTTGAGTCAAAGGGGTCGGGAGCAGCAGCTAAAGTTAATATAAGCGATGTTGCCGGTAATGGCAATCTCATGTACGCTCTGGGGTTACATGGGCTTAGTGATATTGGCGCAGATTCCAGTATTGATTATAAAGATGGCACAACTACCCAAACCATAACCCGTTCTTCGAATGATTTCACTGTAAACGGAATTGCTTTCAGTCTGAAGGCAACATCAGCTGCAGCAGTAGAAATGAAGGTTTCTGGGGACACCTCAAAATCCCTTGATCTAATAAAGAATTTTGTTGGTAAGTATAATGAAATTGTTGATAAGCTTAATGCAGAGATGTCGGAGGTGCGTGAAAGAGACTACTTGCCGCTAACTGATGAGCAAAGAGACGCTATGAGCGACTCGGAGATTGAGAAATGGGAAGAAAAAGCAAGATCAGGGATGCTAAGCAACGATAGCCTTCTTAGAGGTTTTTTAAGTGAAATGCGAAACTCGCTTTACAAAGAAATAAAGGATGCTGGAGGTTCACTGTACTCAATTGGCATAACCACAGGGACATGGGATCAGAAAGGAAAGTTGGTTATAAATGAAACTAGACTCAAAGACGCATTAACCAATAATCCGGAACTGGTGTCCAATATATTCACAAAAGAATCTACAACTGCATACTCCCCTGATATGGATGCAGCAAGCAGGACAAAAAGAAATGAAGAGAACGGTATAGCAAATAGAATTAATGACATTTTGCAGGATTATATAACAACCTCCAGAAACAGTGAAAATCAAAAGGGTCTGTTGCTTGAACGTGCTGGTATAAAAGGGGATGGATCGGACTATCAGAATATGCTGACAAAACAGATTATGAGCAAGGAAGATACAATAGCAACTTTGCTGGATAGGCTGACAGATAAAGAAAATCAATATTACAAGCGATTTACAGCAATGGAAAAGGCACTGAGCCAGATGAATAGCCAGTCGGCTTGGCTGTCGCAGCAGTTTGGCGGAGGTCAGTAATACAGCAGCCAATAATGTAATGGAGGGAATGACATGGCTTTAATGAACGGGGTATATCAGCTGCCCAGATATGCAAAGAATGTTGTGGAAAGTGGCAATAAGGGCCAAAATACAGAGTATGAGCTAAAAACAGCGGCAGCAAACAAAAACCCCTATCAGCAGTATCAGCAAAATACTGTAAATACAGCAACTCCTCAGGAGTTAACACTGATGCTATATAATGGTTTGGTTCGGTTTCTGAAGCTTGCACATCAAGGAATAGAGGAAAAGAACATTGAGAAATCAAATAATAACATTATTAGATCCCAGGACATAATAACTGAGTTCATATGTACCCTTGATATGCAGTACGAGGTTTCTGACGGTCTTTACGCACTATATGAATACATGAATAGAAGGCTTGTAGAAGCGAATATTAAGAAGGATATGGCTATTATTGAAGAAGTGATAGGCTATTCCGAGGAACTGCGGGATACTTGGGCACAAGCTATGAAGCTTACAAAGCAGCAAGCTGTAAAATAAAAAATTATGGAATAATAATTAGGGATATGCAATATGCATGTCCCTAATTAAATAGACCATGCATGCCCCTTCCAGGCACAGCCTGTCAGCATAGTTAAGCGGTGCTTAACCATATGGGCAAATTAAGGAATGTTTTAATAAATTAAAACATGGAGGGTTTTTATGGAGACTATAAACAGTGCAATAGCCGAGCTTCTCAGCCTGATTGATAGAAAGAGGCAGTTATTCGTTAATATCATGGAAATAACTCTAGAACAAGACAAGGATATAAAGGGGAATAAAGCTAATAACATAGAAGAGCTTGTCAAGCAAAAGCAATCTGTAATAGACATGTTAGACGAAATCGACAAGTCTTTTGCTGAAAAGCTTAACCTGCTGAAAAAGCACTTGAATATCAACAATTTGGAAGAGCTGGATTTTACAAAATATCCGATGATGAAAACTTTAAAGCTTAAGGTCGAAGAAATAATGTCACTTGCGCAAAAGATAATGAAGATTGAGGAATCCAACAAAGAAAAGCTTGCTTTGATAATGAATGAGTTAAAAAAGGAAATGAAGCAGATAAGTGTAGGGAAAAAGTCCATCAAAGCGTATGAAAAGCCAATTTTAAGCAATGATGGAATATATATCGATAAGAAGAAATGATATAATCTAATAAGATTAATTTCCTATTTATTGTTAAAAGTACTTGTGCAAATAAAAATTACATTATATAATATAACCTGTGGTGTATTATCTAGGTCTGTGGTTGAAAGTCGATGCTAGTCGCAGGCAAAACGATCCACGTAAGCAGGAAAAATTCCTGTGAGCATGGTGCGGCTTAGAAATAAGCCCGTCCAGTAAAATTGTGTTTTAAAATATAATTTTATTGAGAGATGCAGTAGTGAGGGGTTGATTCCTAGTAGCGAAACATCCTGACGGCGAGTGTGGGGTCAAAGACCAGGTCAGCTAGAATAATGCCATAAATATTTAAAGGTATGCGTGGGCGGTGCAAGAACGTTTTTCAAGACTGTAAGGATTCCGGAAAGTTCTTACCCAACACCAACCTGGAGAGAAAAGAGAGGGATTTTTACATGTTTGAAGACAAAACGTTAGTGTGCAAAGACTGTGGTAATGATTTCGTATTCACAGTTGGAGAGCAAGAGTTCTACGCAGAGAAGGGTTTCCAGAACGAACCAGCTAGATGCAAGGATTGCAGAACATCCAGAAAAAATGCTAGCGGCAGAAATGGACAGAGAAGAGAAGTTGCTATGTACGACACAGTTTGTGCAGATTGCGGCAAGGAAACTCAGGTTCCATTTAAGCCTACAAATGCTAGACCAGTATATTGCAAAGAGTGTTTTGACGCAAAGAGACAGTAATTGAAACCGCCTTACAGGCGGTTTTTTTATGCCCAATTTCATTTATCCACAACATTTTCATATTCAGGAATATTTTAGATAAAAGTGTAAACAAATGAAATACCACCATCTGACAATATGTTCCATATTAACCAAAAGGGAAATCTAAAAATCGACGCAATAACTGCAAAAAATAATTTACATGGTGTTCGCTCGACAAATTTCTATCCCAAAGTAATACACATTTTTTTAACAATTAGAAACCAACAGGTTCAAGTTATCAACAGACTTATGCACATTATCCACAGATAACATAAAAATCATGTGTATAACTCTGTGGATAGTGTGACTAACTTAGAAATATAAGGGGTAATAGAGTAGTTGCAATTATTTTATGCGCTTGTTCGCTTTACATAATGATTTTGCAGCTACTATGCTAATATTTACAGCATATTGTATAAAAATATTGTAAAGATATCTTTTTACGTTTGAAAACTATTTGAAAATTGAAAAAAATCAGAAGGATTATTTTCTCAAATGTAGAATAAAATATGTATATACGGTAGCATAATAGTTGCGAAAGGAGATGTGTTTATGCGTACGATAGTCAGCGGGAAAAATTTTGATATTACTAATGCTCTCAAGGATAGGGTGGAAAAAAAGCTTTTAAAATTTGAGAAATATTTCGGCCCTAATACCGAGGCTCACGCAACTTTAAGCGTTGAAAAGAACAGGCACATCATTGAGGTCACAATTCCTTTTAATGGTGTTATCTTAAGAGGAGAAGAAGCTACCGGTGATATGTATATCTCTATAGATAACGTAGTAGATAAATTGGAAAGGCAGATGAGGCGCCAGAAGACCAAGCTGGAAAAAAGAATTAAAGATGGCAACATCAAATTTGAGAACTGGGCGAATCCTATAGAGGAGTATGATGAGGAAGAAGCAAGGGTAGTAAGGACAAAGAGATTTGCCATGAAGCCAATGCCTACCGAAGAAGCAGTGCTGCAAATGGAGCTTCTTGGACACAACTTTTTCGTATTCTCAAATGCAGAGACTGAAGAGGTAAACGTGATATATAAAAGAAAGGATGGAAACTACGGTTTGATTGAACCGGAGTTCTAATGAAACAGCCGAGAAGTCCTCGGCTGTTTTTTTGTCAAGAGGGTGAAGTTTGCTGGCTTTATTAATGAAACATAGTAAAATAGCTGGCTAAGTGGCCAATGCCATATTTATTTGGTACTAATAGACATATATATAGTATTTTATACCTAATACGTATTGCTTTTATGGTAGTTTGTATAAACAGTGAAGGTATTAAGATACTTTGGTAGAAATTAATACATCGCATTTCATTTTAGGAGGAGTTCTCTTTGAGCGATATAAAAATTTCTGTACAGAATGATGTCAAAGCCCTTATATGCAAGCTTCCGGATATAATCAACTGCAGTGTTGTCTGTGATGAATCAGGCAACATTGAAGAAATACATATATTGGCTGCTGTAAGCAGAAATATAAAGCAGCTGGTCAGAGACATCCAATCAGCAATAAATGCGAAATTCAACATTGCTGTAGATTATAAGAAAATAAGCATTGCACAGATAAATGAAGCGGAGTTTAAGGAAGCAAGAGTTAGAATCGAAAGTATAGCAGTGAAGAATGTAGACAATATGATAGAAGCGACAGTGGGACTTTCCTATGATGACAAAGTATATGAAGGAAAGAGCAGCAAGGTCAAAGCAAAGTCCAACAGGGTTAAAGCAGTTGCTGAAGCAGCATTGGCAGCGCTTGAAGTATATATGGGCGTTAATGGGGTAATGTACTTGGAAGGTTTGGAAAGCCTCAAAATTTCAGGTAAGGAGGTATATGTTACCTTAGTAGGCTTTTCTCAGGATAATGTTGAAGAGTCCCTGGCGGGCAGTTGCATAATTAATCTTGATGAAAATGAGTCTGCAGTTAAAGCTGTACTTGCAGCAGTAAATAGAAAAATGAACTCAGTGGCATAAACAAATGGAAAAATGTGGCCGACATATTAATTAGCGGAGAGTTTGCCTGCCTTGTTTAGCGGTGAGGCAGAGCCTTGAAAAAAAGGGAGGGGCAAACAGTGAGAAAAATAATAGGTATTCTTATGACTATACTTACATTAGTATTAGCCGGAGGAGCACACCAGACTTGGTTCTAATAGCAGAATAAGATATGTCGGCCATTATAATGAGGTGAATATATGTCGAATAAACTTAGAGCATATGTAGCAATTATAGTATTATTAGGGGCATCTTTTTTTCTATATACAATAAATCAGGCTCATGACATTGATGTAGTGGGTCTGGTTATTTTTACATTATTATCTATAATTGCTGAATCACTGGTTATAGTTACCCAGGGACAAAGAGCATTATCTGTAGGATTTGCTATAGGCCTTGCTGCTATAGTGATATTCGGGGTGCCTGAAGCAGCATGGATAACTAGCTTGGGAGTTATGTTTAGGGTAATAAACCATGATGGAAAGATATTTCATCCCTTTAATTTTCCAATAGAGAAAACATTTTTTAATGGGGCAAATGCTGCCCTTTCTGCAGGTTTGGCGGGGTTTTGCTATGAAAGCCTGGGAGCAACTCCCGGTATAATAGACTTGAATTCATCAATTCTTGCGGTGATTGCGATTGTTGCAAGTATGATAGTCTATATACTGACTAATGCCGTAATCATGTCAATTCTTATGCACCTTATTACAGGTGAGAACTTCTTTAGCAATTTCTGTAAAAATATTGCATGGGTAGTAAAGGATTACTTTGCTATGGCTCCGCTTGCCATTATAATGGCAATAGCTTACATTAACTACAGGATAGTCGGTGTATTGCTATTCTTCGGTCCGCTTCTTTTTGCCAGATATTCTTTCAAGCTGTATGTTGATATGAGAGACATATATATAGATACTGTAAAATCTTTGTCCCAGGCTGTTGAGGCAAAAGATCCCTATACAAACGGTCACTCAATAAGAGTTGGTGAATACGCGTGCGGACTGGCTGAAAGACTTGGACTGTCGCCGAAAAGAATGGAGAACCTTAAAATAGCTGCCATACTCCATGATATAGGGAAGATAGGCGTAGAAGAAAGTATACTGAACAAGCCTGGAAGGCTTACAGAGGATGAGTTCGATAAGATTAAACAGCACCCGGAAATCGGCGTAAAAATCATTAAAGATATTGATTTTCTTAAGGATGTGTCCAGAATCATACTCAGCCATCATGAAAGATATGATGGGACAGGCTATCCTGAGGGCAGAAAAATTGAGAATATAGTGCTTGAATCACAAATACTGAGTCTAGCCGATGTTTTTGACGCATTAACTTCAGAGCGTCCATACAGAAACGCAATGACAGTGGAGGAAGCCATTGAGGTTATTGAGAATGGCAAGGGCAGCCAGTTTGATTACAAGCTTGCAGATACATTCATTAAAATGATAAAGGAAAATAGGGAGTTGAAGAGGATTGCTGGTTGAGAGTGTAGGTACCTCAATTGTAGTTGGGAAGCTTAGGGGTGGAAGCTTTTCAAATATTAAGGATGCAAACTTGGAAAAATGGTATTTTTTCATTTCCGCATTCGCAATAGAATTTGCAGCTGTTTTCATGGCTTCAAAAGGTATTGGCCTTTTCAATGAAAATATATTATACATCCATTGCTTATCATATCTGCTCCTTTTTGCAGGTATATTCTTTAATCGGAGCATTTTAGCATTTAAGATAGTATTTATAGGAGTATTCCTGAACTTTATTGTAATAATGGCAAATGGCGGACAGATGCCGGTCTCGGGAGAGGCGATGACCAATATCGGATTGATAGATAACATGCATGCTATTAGAGATGGGAAGATTATTACACATGCATTAATTAACAATCACACGGTATTCAAATATCTGGGAGATATTTTTGTGCTTGGCAAACCTTATCCAAGACCAAAGATTTTCAGCATTGGCGATATAATCATGGCATTGGGGATTTTCATATATATACAAGAAATAATGGTTAAAAAATTAAAAAAAGATAAGACTGTGCAGTATATGGGTTAATACATGTGCTGCATTTGTTTTTTTGTAAATGTGCAGACTAGAACATGAAATTGTGATAAAATATTATGTATGTATTTTTGGCACGAGGTGCGGGGTACGAGGTTCGAGGTTTCAGGCGAAGCTTCGAAGACAGGCTTAAGTCATTGCCCATAGCCCATTGCCTGGAAAGTAGGTGAGTCTGAATGTCACGAGACAGCTATAACAATATAAAAAAGTATGCAGCTTTCATTTTCATGGTATTTACGGTGCTTTCAGGTTCATCTGATAGAATTGATTCTGATAATTTTGTCAAAATTGGAAAGAAAGCGTTTATTGATATACTTGCAACAAATAAATTATTCATACAGGATGCAAAAGTCTCAATAAACGAAGCACGCATAAGGAAATCTGAAAAAGATAATGAGGGTTTTAGAGATTTCATGGATATTAATGCGGAGGACTCAGGTCTGAAGCATATTCAATTCTATATATTGCCGTTAATAGTATTAGTATACTATTTAAATAACTTAATTTTGAAAAACAGCATATGGAAGAAAGCAGTATTCTGATTAACCTTATAATTAATACCTAAAAGCTCGCAGCGCGAAACCAAACCTGGTAGGAATACCCGAGCTTTGCACGTGGCTCGTGGCACGAAGCACGTAGCAAAAAATTATGAGGTTATAAGGAGAGATAATAGTATGTTTTTAGATAAAATATTCGGCAGCCAGAATGAGAAAGAAATTAAAAAAGTATCAAAGATAGTTGAAAAGATAAATGAATTGGAACCTGGTATGAAAAAGCTTACCGATGAGGAGCTTCAGAAAAAGACCGATGAATTCAAGGAAAGGCTCGCAAAAGGGGAGACCTTGGATGATCTTATGGTTGAGGCTTATGCAGTGGTAAGGGAGGCTTCTGTAAGAGTTCTCGGAATGAGACACTTTGATGTGCAGCTTATTGGTGGAATCATACTGCATCAGGGTAGGATTGCAGAGATGAAAACAGGTGAAGGAAAGACATTGGTTGCAACGCTTCCACTGTACTTGAATGCCCTTTCCGGCAAAGGTACTCACTTGGTTACAGTAAATGACTACCTGGCGACCTATCAAAGTCAGTGGATGGGGAAGCTGTATAACTTCCTGGGTATGTCGGTTGGACTCATTGTTCACGGACTTGAACCGGAGGATAGGCAGAAGGCTTACAACGCAGATATATCCTATGGCACAAACAATGAATATGGTTTCGATTACTTGAGAGACAACATGGTAATATACAGAGACCAGATGGTTCAGAGAGATCTGAATTTTGCTATAGTGGACGAAGTGGACAGCATATTGATAGATGAAGCCAGAACACCTCTCATAATATCAGGTGCAGGTGAAAAATCCACTCAGCTTTATTTTGTTGCAGATACTTTTGTTAAAGGACTTAAGAAAGAAACTGATTTTTCAATAGATGAAAAGTCAAATACTGTAGTTCTTACTGAGGAAGGCGTAGAAAGAGCAGAAAGATTCTTCAATTTGGAAAACCTTGCCGATGCCAACAATATGGAGATACAGCATCATATAAATCAGGCGCTTAAAGCCAGAAACCTTATGCGCCGTGATATAGATTATGTGGTGAAGGAAGGGCAGATAATAATAGTTGACGAATTCACAGGAAGACTCATGTTAGGAAGAAGATACAGCGATGGTTTGCATCAGGCTATAGAGGCAAAGGAAGGGGTAAAGGTCGAAAGAGAATCACAGACCTTGGCAACAATAACCTTCCAGAACTATTTCAGGATGTACAACAAGCTGGCAGGTATGACAGGTACCGCGAAGACAGAAGAGGATGAATTCAGAACCATATATAATCTGGATGTTGTTGAAATACCCACAAACAGGCCAATGATTAGAGAAGATAATCCGGATGCTGTATATAAGAATAAAAAGGGCAAGTTCAACGCAGTTGCTGAAGAAATCGTCAGGCTTCATGCCAAGGGGCAGCCTGTACTTGTAGGAACAATATCTGTTGAGACCTCCGAAATGCTTAGCGATATGCTAAAGAAAAGAGGGGTGCCTCATGAGGTATTGAACGCCAAGTATCATGAAAAAGAAGCTCAGATAGTGGCTCAGGCAGGACAGCGTGGGACGGTTACAATCTCAACCAATATGGCCGGCAGAGGTACTGATATAGTCCTTGGTGAGGGTGTGAAGGAGCTTGGCGGACTTCATATATTAGGTACAGAGAGACATGAATCCAGACGTATAGACAACCAGCTCAGGGGCCGTGCCGGAAGGCAGGGAGATGAGGGATCCAGCAGATTCTTTATCTCTTTGGAAGATGATTTAATGAGACTGTTCGGGTCGGAAAGAATAATGAAGCTTGTTGAGACTCTGGGTATGGAAGAAGATATGACCATTGAGCATTCATTACTTTCGAAGTCAATAGAAAATGCTCAAAAGAAGGTAGAAGGAAGAAACTTTGACATAAGAAAGCATGTGCTTCAGTATGACAATGTAATGAATAAGCAGAGAACAGTCATATACAGCCAGAGACGCCAGGTGCTGCTTGGAGAGAACATCAGGGAAACTATCATGGAAATGATAGCAGAGATAATAGACAGTGCGGTTGTTACCTATACAGTAGGCAGTGAGTTTGCTGAAGAATGGGATCTCAAAGGACTCTTGGAATATCTGCATCCAATTTTCCTTCCAAAGAATGCTTTTAGCAAGGAAGAACTTTTGAAGTTTACAAGGGACGAACTCAAAGAGGCCATAAAGGATAAGGCTGTACAGATATATGAATATAAAGAATCTCAGATAGATGCTGAAGTGATGCGTGAGCTGGAACGGGTTGCACTCCTAAGATCAGTTGATACCAAGTGGATTGACCATATAGACGCAATGGATCAGCTCAGAGAGGGGATTTCACTCAGAGCTTATGGACAGCAGGATCCAGTGCAGGCATATCAGATTGAAGGTTATGATATGTTCGTAGAGCTTATACAAAATATTAAAGAGGATACTGTAAGATTCATTTACAATATAAATACGTCTAACCTGCCTAAGAGAGAACAGGTAGCTGAGCCAGTAGTGACAAACCATGAAGAAGGTGTGAGGAAGCCTATTGTAAAGGAAGATAAAATAGGCAGAAATGATCCATGCCCTTGCGGAAGCGGCAAGAAGTACAAGAAATGCTGCGGGCAAGGCAAGAACTAGCTTGGAGATACAAGGAACGGGTAACACTGGAGACACGGAAATCCACTGAATACACGGCGGGAAAAATAAAATCAATAACGTGTGATTCCGTGAAACATCCGTGTGTTCAGTGGTTTCCGTCACTTATAGGACCTAAAAGGAATACCCAGGCATTGCACGTGGCACGAGGCACGTAGCACGAGACAAAAACGGAGGTAATAACATATGCTTGAATTGGAGCAGTATAAATATAATCTATCCCAGATAGAGGAAACAATAAAGGAAATTGAGGTGTCACTTTGACCTGACAATAATTCAGGAACAGGTCTATGAGCTGGAGCAGGAAATGCATCAGGAAAGCTTCTGGAATGATGCTGAGAATGCAGGAAAAGTTCTTAAAAGGATAAAGTCATTGAAGGATAAAGCAGATAGAATTGACAGTTTGAAAAAGGAATATGAGGATTTAGAGGTTCTCATAGAGCTTGGAATAGAAGCTGAGGACGAATCTGTGATACCTGAAGTGGAGACCTCTTTTAAGAGTTTAAAGGAGGATGTTGAGAGCCTTAGGATTGAAACTTTGCTCAACGGACAATATGACAGGAACAATGCAATATTTACAGTTCATTCAGGAGCAGGAGGTTTGGAAGCTCAGGATTGGGCTGAAATGCTGCTAAGAATGTATACGAGGTGGGCTGAAAAGAAGGGCTATGCTGTATCAATTCTTGATATGCAAAGGGATTATGAAGCGGGTATAAAGAGTGCCACTCTGCTTGTTGAAGGTGACAATGCCTATGGCTTTTTGAAATCAGAAAAGGGCGTGCACAGACTTGTAAGGATTTCACCCTTTGATGCAGCCGGAAAGCGTCATACATCTTTTGCTTCAGTAGATGTAATGCCGGAGCTTGATGATGATGTAAAAGCAGAGATTAATGAAGATGATTTGAAGATTGATACTTACCGTTCCGGAGGGGCTGGCGGGCAGCATGTAAATAAAACGGATTCTGCTGTACGAATAACACATATACCTACGGGTATTGTGGTCCAGTGCCAGAATGAGCGATCCCAGCACAGCAACAAGGATATGGCAATGAAAATGCTTACTGCCAAGATCCTTACCCTAAGAGAACAGGAGCAAAAGGACAAAATTGATGACATAAAGGGTGAGTATAAGGAAATAGCTTGGGGCAGTCAGATACGTTCCTATGTATTCCATCCTTACAATATGGTTAAAGATCACAGGACGAGTGAAGAGACAGGAAATGTCAGTGCAGTAATGGATGGAGAATTGGATAATTTCATTAATGCATATTTGAATCAGAAAAATGGCGTATAAAAGAGTTGCAGACCTAAAAAAATAGGTCTGTTTTTTTATCTAATAAACCAAAAACTCACAGATATACCAAATATGACAAAAGTGTTGTTTATTTACCAGCTTTATATTAGAATAAAATCATATAAGCACATAATAAGGCGAAACAGGGGTGAATAGCATGAGAAAGAGAGATAACTATTTTAAATTCCCTAAAATGGGTAAAGGCCTGTCTTTTAAACATAAAAGGAATTATTTTGGTTTTTTAAAAAATGTCAAATTCCCTAAGCTGAACATTAAGCTTCCTGCATTTAAGATAAGGAAGTCAAATGCAAAGACTCCAAGCCCCAAGGGACCAAAGGAACATATAAAGGTCAAATTCGACATCCACAAGTTGGTCGGAGGTATCAGGGGAAGAATTATTTTGCTTGTTATGCTTATGACTCTCATACCACTTACATTTCTCACACTGTCCAGCATAAACGCTCAGAAAGATACGATAATGGGCAATATGAATGAGCTGAATACATCTGTAAATAAGGGGCTTGTTGAGAGGATAAACGCAAATATTACACAAAGTCTTAAGACCTTGGAGCTGATACCACAGTCGGTGGATGTACTTGCAATGGACAGCTACCAGCAGGAAAGGCTTATAAGAAAAATTGCCTCAAGCCAGCAGTCAGCTTTTAAGGAGATCACACTCACGGATGTAAATGGTACAGTGCTGTATTCAATGAATACGCAGTTAAATGGTACAAACATAGGACAGGAAAGATGGTACACCGAGTCCATGAGAGGCCAAAGCTTTATATCTGATTCATACCTGGATGCCAAGCTCCGTGCTCCGGCCTTCAATATAGCTGTTCCGGTATTGGACCAGAATAAGTCTGTAGCTGGGGTTTTGTGCGCCAAGGTTGTGTTGGACGAAATCCAGGCGTTTATAACCCAAACTAAGATAGGCCAAAGCGGGGTTGCATATATAATAGATAAAAACGGAATAGTGTTTGCACACCCTCAATATAAGGACATGGTGCTGAAAAGCTATAATACAGTAGAAAATATGATAGAAGGTCCTATAAACCTGGTGAAAGGTAAGGAAGGTTCCTCACAGTATGAGAACAACGAGGGTGAAGAAGTAATAGGCACTTATTATAGAGTACCACTAACCGGATGGGGACTTGTAACTGAGACGGGAGTTAAGGAAGCTCTGCAGCCTGTGAAAGCTGCAGAGAGCAAAGCTTATGCATTAATAGCAATAGCATTTATAATATCTTTGGGAGGCAGCTTGCTTCTGGCATACATAATTGTCAAGCCTCTTGTCAATATGTCAAAGGTCGTCGGAGAAATCAAGAATGGAAACCTTAAGAAAAGGTTGGCTGTCACTTCAAAGGATGAAATTGGAGAACTCCAAAGCTCTTTCAACCTTATGACGGATTCTCTATGCACTATACTGAATGAGGTAAGTGATGCGGTTTCTGAAATTACTGAAGCAGCTCAAAAACTTAGTGAAAGTGCAAATATAAGCTCGGCAGCGACAGAGGAAATTTCTGCAATAGTGGAAAGTGTTGCTGAAGGAGCTCAGTCCCAGATGGCATCAGTAGAGGTGACTTCTGGAGTTGTTGAAGAAATTACTAACAAAGTTGATGAGACAGCCCAAAAAACTCAGGCTGTTGCAGTGTCAGCTGAGGGAGCTGCTAAAATTGCCGAAGAGGGTTCTGAGAATATAAATATTATAAACGGAACAATCGGTATAATAAAAGAAAGTGTTGTCAATTCTGCTTCACTGGTTGAGCGTTTAGGCAGCAAATCAGCTCAAATAACAGGAATCGTAAAGGTAATAAGGGATATAGCAGGGAAGACAAATATGCTTGCGTTGAATGCAGCAATTGAGGCTGCCCGTGCAGGAGATGCCGGTAAAGGCTTTGCAGTAGTTGCAAATGAAATAAGAAACCTTGCAGAGCAGACAAGGGATGCTTCGAAGAGTATAGAAACTCTTCTGTTGGAAGTTCAGAGAGAAACTCAGGTAACAGTTGTAGCAATGAACGAAGGACTGATAGAGGTGGAAAAGGGTACTGAAGCCATTAGCTCTACATATAGTACTTTTGATAAGATAATAAAGGAAATACATCTTGTAGCTGAGGAAGTAAGGGTTGTATCTAACTCGGTGCTTGAGCTTAGGAATGATAATATACAGGTAATTGATGCGGTAAGAGAAGTAAGTTCTATTGCTGAAACTACTTCGAGAGGCACTCAGAATGTTCTGGCCAGCACAGAGGAGCAATCTTCTGCAATGCAGGAGATAAACAGTTCTGCTGTCAGATTGAATGAAATGGCAGTTGAGCTGAGAACTATAGTTAATAAATTTGATTGCTAAAAACGTAGGGGCGAACAGTGTTCGCCCCTTTTTATTCCATCCCTATGATTTCTACTTTTTTGCAGCCCTTGCAGGACAGCAGCAGCTCCATCAGTTCCTCGGGATTTATCTCCATAGACTGTGTATCAATGGATGCTGTTAGTGAGGCAGAGCCCATTACAGGTATGTTCTGATTAATTGTAATGATATTGCCTTTAGCAGATGAAATCCTGTTTATAATATCAGATAGCACTCCTGGGGTATGTTTGAGAACCATAAACAAAGTAACAATCCGCCCGAGATCCTGAGTAGTATAATCAAAGACACTATCCTTATATTTATAAAAAGCACTTCTGCTTAATCCTATCTTTTGACATGCCTCTTGAATTGTCGTGGCATCTCCTGCCTTCAACAAGAGCTTTGCAGCTATGACCTTCTCATATACCTTTGGGAGTATGTTGGAATCAACTATGAACATCTTTGTTTCTACCATCACATATTACCTCCTAGTGCTTTTCAACACATCTGAATTCTTCCTTCAAGTGTTGAAAATGCATTTCATCTGTTTGGTGCCTCGCCTGCTCTGGAAGAGATATACTTTACGAGGCACCATGTCTGCGTATAATAAACATTTGTACTTATATGGTATACTAACATATTTATGTACTGCGGGCAAGAGATGAACTAGGGACTCATACCTATTGAAAAGTATATATAAAAACGGTTAATATAATTAGTAGGGGCGATTCATGAATCGCCCGTACAATGTTCTATATATTATTGCATAAGCGAAGGAGAATAAACATGGATATAGTTGCAAAACTAGCGAAGGAACTGTCGGTTAAACTCTGGCAGGTTGAAAGTACAGTAAAACTAATAGACGATGGCAATACAATACCTTTTATTGCTCGATACAGAAAAGAACTTACAGGGGAGCTTTCAGACACTATATTAAGAGACCTGAATGAAAGGCTTACATATCTCAGAAATCTTGAAAATAGAAAGGCAGAGGTAATAAGGCTAATTGAAGAGCAGGGCAAGCTCACTGACGAGCTCAGGGCTTCTATTGATAAAGCTGAGCTATTGCAGGAGGTTGAGGATTTATACCGTCCATACAAACAAAAAAAGAGAACAAGGGCTACCATAGCCAAGGAAAAAGGTTTGGAGCCGTTAGCGGATATAATATGGATTCAGGAGAGTTCAAAGGAATCTCTGGAAGAAATCGCAATGAAATTTGTAAATCCCGAGCTTGGAGTAGAAACAACTCAGGATGCAATCAATGGGGCTTCGGATATTATTGCAGAGCGCATATCTGATAATGCGGAGTTCAGGAAGGAAATAAGGGAGCTGACCTTCAGAAACGGTATCATTGCTGCAAAGGGCACTAAGGAGGAAAAATCGGAATACCAGATGTATTATGATTTTAGTGAGCCAGTTTTCAAAATTGCCCCACATAGGATACTTGCAATAAACAGAGGAGAAAAAGAAGAATTTCTTTCTATCAAGGTTGAAGCTCCTGTGGACAGAATATTGACTTACTTAAGCAACGGTTCAATAATTGAAAATTCGCCTTATAGAGACGTGCTGGGAGCTGTTGTAAAGGATGCATACAGCAGGCTTATTGCTCCATCAATAGAGAGGGAGATAAGAAACGAGCTTACTGATAAGGCTGAGGAGCAAGCAATCAAGGTATTTGCCGCTAATCTAAGGAATCTTCTTCTGCAGGCACCTATAAAGGGAAAGGTGGTAATGGGCTTTGACCCGGCTTTCAGAACCGGCTGCAAGATTGCAGTATTGGATGAGACCGGAAAATTGCTGGATACAACCACAGTATATCTTACAGCGTCGGAGAACCAGCTGGCAGAAGGCAAAAGAGTGTTGGAGAATCTTATTAGGAAATATAATGTAGAAGTCATATCCTTGGGCAATGGGACTGCATCAAGAGAATCAGAAAAGATATGTGCAGAGATAATCAAGGAAATGAATATACCGCTTCATTATGTAATAGTCAATGAGGCGGGTGCGTCGGTTTATTCAGCATCAGAGCTGGCAGCACAGGAATATCCTGATATTAATGTATCCATTAGAGGAGCTATCTCAATTGCAAGAAGGCTTCAGGACCCTCTTGCCGAATTGGTAAAGATAGACCCTAAGGCTATAGGGGTTGGACAATATCAGCACGATGTCACCCAGAAGAAGCTTTCTGACTCTCTTGGGGGTGTTGTGGAAGACTGCGTGAATAGTGTCGGAGTGGATTTGAATACAGCCTCTCCATCACTACTCCAGCATATATCAGGAGTAAATTCAGGTATTGCTAAAAATATTGTGGCTTACAGGGAAGAAAATGGGATGTTTAAGAGCAGGAAGGAGCTGCTGAAGGTTAAAAAGCTTGGAGCGAAGGCTTTCGAACAAGCAGCAGGCTTCTTAAGGATACCTGAAAGCAAAAATATATTGGATAATACCTCGGTACACCCAGAATCCTATGAGGCGGCTAAGAAGCTATTGGAAAAGGCCGGCTATTCATTGTCAGAGCTAAAGCAGAAGGAAATGAGCGGTGTTGTACACCAATTAGTGAGTATGGATATAAACGCTCTGGCAGCTGAGTTAGGTGTAGGAGTTCCTACTCTGAGAGATATATTGAATGAGCTGCAGAAGCCTGGCAGAGACCCAAGGGACGAAATGCCGAAGCCTATATTAATGTCAGATGTACTGGATATTAAGGACTTAAGGCCGGAAATGATTCTCACCGGGACAGTAAGGAATGTTATTGACTTTGGAGCCTTCGTGGACATTGGAGTACATCAGGATGGTTTGGTGCACATATCTGAGCTGGCAGACAGATTTGTAAAAAGGCCTCTTGATGTTGTTCAGGTAGGGGACATTGTAAAGGTTAAGGTTCTGGATGTGGATATGGACAGGAATAGAATTAGCCTAAGTATGAAGGGCTTGAATTAATACTAGGGGGGGGTTAATGGATGATACTCATTAAAAACGGTAAGATCTATACTATGGCAGAAAAGATATATGAAAGTGGCAGCATATTAGTGGACAATGGGAAAATTGTTGCTGTAGGGGAGAATGTTGAGGCTCCGGCAGATGCTGAGGTTATTGATGCTGAGGGCAAGCTGGTAATGCCCGGCATGATAGAGGCACATTGTCATTTGGGGATGTGGGAGGATGCCATTGGTTTCGAGGGAGCGGATGGCAATGAAGCGGTAGATCCTGTCACGCCGCAGCTTAGGGCAATAGATTCCATAAACCCTATGGACAGAACCTTTGAAGAAGCAAGGGAGGGCGGCATAACCACAGTATGTACCGGCCCAGGAAGCGCAAATGTAATCGGAGGAACCTTTGTGACCATAAAAACCTATGGAAACAGAGTGGATGATATGATTCTAAAAGAGCCTGCTGCTATGAAGGTAGCCTTTGGAGAAAATCCGAAGAGAACTTATGCAGAAAAGAAGATATCCCCCACAACGAGGATGGCTACAGCAGCGATACTAAGAGAGCAGCTTTTTAAAGCAAAGGCATATAATGAGAAGCTTCAAAAGGGGTCGCAGGACCCGGATAAAAAGCCGGAGTTTGATATGAAAATGGAAGCGATGATAAAGGTCATCAACAAAGAGATACCTCTTAAAGCACATGCTCACAGAGCTGACGATATTTTTACGGCACTTAGGATTGCCAAAGAGTTTGACGTAGATATCACTATTGACCATTGCACAGAAGGTCACCTTATAGCTGATGAGCTTGCAAAGGAAGGGAAATACATAATAAATGGACCTCACCTGACAGAAAGGACAAAGTTTGAGCTTAAGAATAAAACCTTTAAGACTCCGGCGGTTCTTAGCAAGGCAGGAATCAAATTCTCCATTACAACAGATCATCCGGTTGTACCGATACAGTACTTGCCTGTGTGTGCGGGCTTGGCAGCTAGAGATGGGCTGGATGAGATGGAGGCATTAAAGGCTATAACAATTAATGCAGCGGAAATATTGGGTCTTGAGGACAGAATAGGCAGTCTTGAAAAGGGTAAGGACGCTGATATCGTAATAATGGATGGACATCCTTTCGAGCTTACCAGTAGAACATATGCAGTGCTTATAGACGGTAAGGTCATATTTAGACGTTAATCATGGGGCATTCCTATTGGGCATGGTTGCGTGTTACGCGTTTCGAGTTCCGCGTGGACTGAGCGTATGCTCCGTAGAGCAGGGCATAGATGTATACATTTACCTTTAAACAGAGTATAATATCTATAGCAATTCTTAAGGGATTGCTATAGATATTTTGTTATATAGGAAAGTTTTTCTGGAGGTAAGCTAATGCTTAGATTTATTACTGAAAGTGCTGAAGAGACGTCAATTATTGGTGAACAGCTGGGCAGACTGCTAAGCAAAGGGAATATCATATGTCTCTCAGGAGATCTCGGGGCGGGTAAGACCGCTTTTACAAAAGGAATAGCAAAGGGTCTGGGCGTTGAGGACTATGTGACCAGCCCAACCTATACAATTATCAATGAGTATCAGGGCAGATTGCCTCTTTACCACTTTGATGTATATAGACTCAATGATGTTGAAGAAATGTATGAATTAGGCTATGAGGAGTATTTCTTCGGTGATGGGATAGTGGTATTGGAATGGGCGGATATAGTAAGAGATATAATTCCGGGAGACAGGCTTTGGATAACCATATTGAATACAAAGGGAGACGATTCCCGTGAAATAATAATGGAGCCCACCGGTGAAGCTTATGACGATATAGTGAAAGGGATGGAGCATAATGAAAATCCTGGCTGTTGATACGTCCACTTCTGCAGCGACAGCAGCAATAATGGAAGATGGAAGACTTGTTTCAGAGTATATATTGAATATTAATAGAGCCCATTCACAGAAGATAATGGGCATAATAGATGACCTCTTCAAGAAATCAGGAATGGAACCTGCTGAAATCGATATATATGCATGCTCTTCAGGCCCGGGCTCTTTTACGGGGCTTCGCATTGGAGCATCAATAATGAAGGGGATGGCTCAAACCTTCAGGAAGCCTATTGTCGGAGTGCCCACGCTTGATGCATTGGCATACAACCTTTACAATTGTACAGGCTTGGTTTGTCCAATGCTTGATGCTCAAAGAGGGATGGTCTACAGCAGTCTGTACTCATGGGAAAAGGGCAGGCTGGTGAAACTGGAGGATCTTAGGGCGATTCTAATTGAGGACCTTATTAAACTGATTAAGGAGAAGGCGGTACCTACCACTTTCCTTGGAGATGGTGTGCTGCTTTTTCAAGAAAGCTTGAAAAAAGGTCTTGGAGAATATTATATGGCACCTGCTGACGGCTTGCTGCCGCGTGCTTCCTCCTGTGCAGCCTTAGCTGAGGATTTGTATGGTAAGGGCATGGCTGATACATATAACACTTTTAAACTCACATATATAAGAAAATCCCAAGCTGAAGTTGAATATGAGAAGAAACAGAAGTTAGAGCTGCAAGAGATGAGTTTTGAAGATATTGATCAGGTATATGAAATAGAGAGCTTGAGCTTTACAACCCCTTGGTCTCGTGAATCCTTTGAATCGGAGCTTTCCAAAAACACCTTGGCAAAGTATTTTGTAGCAAAGGTGGATGGTGTGGTTGCGGCTTATGGAGGAATGTGGATTGTACTTGATGAGGGTCATATAACAAATATAGCAGTTCACCCTGATTTTAGAGGCCGGAGGATTGGAGAAAAGATAGTGCAGTCATTGCTTAAGGCAGCAAAGGACAGCAAGGCTGTACATGTTACTTTAGAGGTAAGAGCTTCAAATGAAGTTGCGCGGAATCTCTATAAGAAGCTGGGTTTTGTAGACAGCGGAAGAAGAAAGGGCTACTATGCGGATACAGGAGAAGATGCGGTGATAATGTGGAAGGAACTGAAATAGATATTTTCATACATTTTCAGACAATTGTATTTTGGGAGCGTATATATTAATAGAAGTATATTGAGGTGGGGATAAGTTTGAATGCCTCTGACATTGAAATAGTGAACCAGTGCCTGGCTGGAGATTTAAATGCTTTTGAGGTACTCATTGAGAGGTATAAGAAGGCTATTTACAACACAGCATTCAGGATGATGGGAAACAGGGAAGAAGCCGAGGATGTCTCTCAGGAGGCATTTATAAGGATGTACAATTCCCTTTCTAAATACAATCCTGAATATAAGTTTATGACATGGGCATTGAAGGTTACCACAAACCTTTGTTTGGATAGCTTGCGTAAAAGAAAAGCAGAAACTATACCTATAGATGATGGGTTCGAAATCAAGGATGGGAAAGATACTCCGGAAGAAGAGTATATAAGGAAAGAGAACCAGAAGCTGGTGCAGGATGCAATAATGAAGCTGCCGGAAAAATACAGAGAATTTCTGATATTGTTCCATCATAGAAATTTATCCTACCAGGAAATAATGGATATTACAGGTGAATCACTCACTATAGTAAAGAATAGGCTATATAGAGCCCGGCAAATGCTTAAGGATGAATTGCTCAGCAGAGAAAAGGAGCGTGAGAAGTTTGCAGTGCAAGGAAATAAGTAGTTTAGTCATGAAGTATTTCGATGGGAATATCAGTGAACTGGAACGAGAAATGATAATAAAGCATAACGACAAATGCTCTGGTTGTGCAGAGGAATTCAGAGTACTCAGGGAAGCTATAGGCACTCTGGAAGAGTTTCTTGAAATAGAAGTTCCTATTGGATTTGAGTCAAGGGTAATGGAAGGAATAAAGACCCAGAGGATGTACTTCACAAACCCTAAAATCGTAGCCTTCTGGTTGATTTCAGTGCTGGGACTTATAGTTTTTGCTTGGAATATGCTGACTTTCGTGACAATACCTTTTGTAAGAGAAAGTGGAGTGCTGATAGCAGCACAAAATGTACTCATATACGGAGTAAACATAATTTCTGGCATCTTAAGAGAGGTGCTTGTTACGATATCAGTACTTCTAGGAAAGATTCTGGTTTTGAGGAATGTTCTGCTTAGAGATTATGTGACTTTTGTTACAACTATAGTAATGGCATTTATGGGAATTAACTTGATCTTAATATTTAGGCTTAACTTGCGAGAGAATTAGGAGGTTATTTGAATGAGAATGAAGAGGGGAGCAGCAGCGCTGGCGGGCATGATGCTGATTGTACTGATGCTTTGTGCCTTTGCATTAGATGTAGACAATAAAGATAAAGTAGCGATATTTAATAACATAGAGGTTCCCGGGGGAATTACTGTCAATGGAGATGCAGTTGCAATATTTGGGGATATAACTGTTAATGGCAGCCTGACCGGGGATGCGGTTGCGATATTTGGGGATGTGACGGTTAGCGGAACCATTGACGGAGATGCTGTAGCTGTATTCGGGAGAGTATCCGCAAAAAACAATGGACTGATAAATGGGGATGCTGCCGGAGTATTCGGTGGGGTGGATAAGTCTCCGAATGCGAATATAAGAGGAGAAATTGCGGATATAAATGCCCCCTTCGATATAAAAAGGCATGATGGATTGGTTCCAAGAATTTCTTACGGGGACATGATTGGCCTGTTTGTTGTATATGCATTCTCCTGTCTCGCATTGCTCATTGCACCTGACAGGGTAGGACTGATGGCAGAGGAAAGCAAGCGTAGGATAGGCAGACATTTTGGGATAGGGTTCTTGATTATGATATTGTTTATACCGGCGGCCGTTGTGCTTTCAGTACTTTTGGCTATAACCCTAGTAGGAATCATTTTCATACCATTTATATTCATAGCATTCGTTCTGATCGCTTTTGCCGGAATGGTAGCTCTTGAAGTTGCTATTGGCTATCGGGTCACGGGCTACTTGGAAGGCAGGAATTCGATGTATATACACCTATTAGTTGGGGTTGTACTGGTATATGTGCTGAAGATAATCCCTATACTGGGATGGCTGGCATACCTTGCATTGGTGACTTATGCCATTGGTGTCGCTGCTGACACCAGAATTGGAGCTCCTGCAGTCAGAAAGCAGGCATCAAATGTTTAAGAAAGGGTTTTTGATAATACTGTCTATAGCGATAGGACTATCGCTTACGGCTTGTGTAATGGAGTTCGATAATGCACAGAGCATGGTTTCGGGAGTATTGAAGGAATATAAGGAAGCTGTCGAGTTGAGTGATAAACATCAAAGTGGCCAGTCAATGGAGCTGAACCTGGATATGAAGGTAGCAAAGGCTGTAATTGACAGTACAGATGATAAGCTTGCAGATGTGAAATTCTCATATAACTCGGAATCATTAAAACCGGAGTTTACAGTAGAAGATGATGAGATAAGCATTAAAAATGAACTGGAAGGGTTTAGCCTAGGCAAACCTGTAAATCTGTGGGATGTCAAGCTTACGGATAAATTGCCCTTGGAGGTGAAGCTTAGAGCTGATGCCTCGGATTTGAAGCTGAATATGGGCAGCATGCTTATTAAAAGTGTAGATGCTACATTGAATGCGTCAATGGCGAAGATTTATTTTGATGAACCCAACAAAGAATTGCTGAAAAAGTTTAAACTGAAAGCAGATGCAAGTAGTGCAAGTATATATGAAGCATGCAACAGCGGCTTTGAAACTCTGGATATAGATGCTAATGCATCAAAGATAACTTTGGACCTGACAGGAGAAAATGAAAGGGATGGAGAAGTCAGGATAGATGCCAATGCCTCCAGCCTTAAGCTTAGACTGCCTGAAAACGTTGGGGTAAGAATTGTAATAGATAAATATGATATATCCTCAGTAAAGATCAATAATAGTGATGTATTAAGCCGTTCTGATAAGGAATATGTTACAAAAAACTATGAAAAGACAGAGAGTACTCTTAAGATATACGTAGATTTGAATGTAACCACCTTGACCATAGAGTAGGTCACAGGGTACGAGGAAGGCAGGGGCGAACATTGTTCGCCTGTGTGTGAAATAGTATTTGAACTTTTAACATAGGCAATGGGAACTTTGTTCTTATTGCCTAATAATATTAATAAAGAGGGAAATAATATTTAGACTGATATATAAGAATAATGTATGCTTCTAATTAATATACCCTTGTGATATAATGTTTTATATTACGCTTTCCACAAGTGATGAACGGGGGGGACAGAATGCTGCTTAGAGAATTTGTTATAGAGAATCACATGATCAGCCTTATACAGGAAGGTGCGCTATATATAGCCAAGGTTACAAATAAAAGCGGGAAAAAGCTTTTTTGCCATGAGTACAAGGATTATGAAATTATTAAGATATGTTTTGATGAAATAGTACAGGCTATTAACTCGGACAATGTTGATATTAAGGATGTAATTGGAATACTTGAGAAAAGTACTACATAAGAAAGACAGGCTATCCCTGTCTTTAATAGTATGTTTGGAGTGTTAACTATGGTTAAGGATATTACAATACTGGCTATTGAGACCTCTTGTGATGAGACTTCAGCGGCAGTTGTAAAAAATGGCCGCATAATACTGTCAAATGTTATATCTAGCCAGATAGACATACATAAGAAGTTTGGGGGGGTTGTGCCTGAGGTTGCTTCACGGAAACATCTTGAGAGCATCAGCTGGGTTATAGATGAAGCACTATCTGAGGCGGGCACCTCACAAAAAGATGTTGATGCTGTTGCGGTTACTTGCGGGCCGGGGCTTGTAGGAGCTCTGCTAATAGGACTTTCAACAGCTAAAGCCATTGCCTACAGCTGCAATCTGCCTTTAATTGGGGTAAATCATATTGAAGGGCATATTGCAGCCAACTACATAGAAAATAAGGAGCTGGAGCCGCCTTTCACCTGTCTTGTTGCATCGGGAGGCCACAGCCATATTGTGAATGTCATTGATTATAACAAGTATGAGATTTTGGGCAGGACAAGAGATGATGCTGCCGGCGAAGCCTTTGACAAAATAGCACGGGCGCTGGGGCTTGGTTATCCGGGAGGCCCTCTGATTGATAAGCTTGCAACTTCCGGCAATCGTGATGCGATTAGCTTTCCAAGAGCCTTTTTAGAGGAAGGCAGCTATGACTTCAGCTTCAGCGGTCTAAAATCCGCTGCGCTTAATTATCTTAACTCAAAGAAAATGAGGGATGAGGAAATAAATACAGCAGATATTGCTGCAAGTTTCCAAGAGGCTGTGGTGGATGTATTGTCTGCCAAGCTTGTAAAAGCAGCGCTTGATAAGAAGTCGGAATATGTGGTCCTGGCAGGAGGCGTGGCTTCCAACAGCAGACTGAGAGAGTTATTGAAGCATAGAGGGGAACAGGCGGGCTTAAAGGTGCTTTACCCTTCGCCCATACTGTGTACAGATAATGCAGCAATGATTGGTTGTGCGGCATATTATAGATATATAAACGGTACAAGATCTGATTTCACGCTTAACGCAATGCCGAATCTTGCGTTGGAATAAGAAGGGGGTAGGTGTATTATGAAACCGGCTCCCTTTAATTTATTGCTTGAGACTGCAAGCAAGGATAACATATTGGTACTCACAACCGATTGCAGTACTTCCTGTATTTTCTGCAGCCATTTGCAGAATCCTGAAGAGATAAACGCATTCTATATTGAAAAACTAAGCAGGGAGCAAATCGATACTCTGACTGAGTTTTTGGATGAGACAAGAAAGATAGTTATAGGAGAATCAGCTACCCGCATTTGCGAGGGTGAGCCATTCCTGCGTAATGATATAATGGAAATACTGGGTAATCTAAGACTCAAGTACAGCGATACGCCAATTCAGATAACTACCAGCGGTATACATCTGAGCGAAGCTGTTTTATCAGGGCTGAGCCAAATAGGTAATATTGAGCTTAATGTATCGTTGAACAGCAGCAGTATCCAAGGCAGAGAAAAGCTTTACCGGGGAAAGGCGCATATGGAAGCTGTCGCTTCAGTGAAGCAGCTGAGTCATTATGGCATTAATTACAGTGGCAGCATAGTTGCAATGCCACATTTGGTTGGTTGGGAAGACATAAGGGATACAGTGCTGTTCCTCAGCAAATATGGGGCTGCCACTATTAGGATCTTTATGCCAGGCTATACAAGGTTTTCAAAAGGAATACTGCCCCCTGAGGATATCAGAAGCAGTCTGGAGAGATTCACTGGTGAACTTCGAAATTCTGTGGATACGCCGCTTATTATGGAGCCTTCCGGAATAAAAGACCTTCATGCCAGGGTTGAGGGGGTGCTGAGAGGCTCGCCTGCCTGGGATTCAGGAATCTTAAAGGGTGATATAGTACTAAGAGTCAATGGCAAAGCTGCAGCATCAAGAGTTGATGCATATTATAGAACCCTCAAAGCTTGCAGCCCTAAGCTTGGAGTGTTAAGAAACGGGGAATTCAAGAATATAACTGTAAATAAACCGGTGAAGACCGCTTCAGGAATGGTATTTAATTATGATATTCATCCAGAAGCAATAGATGAGATTGAAAGAGGCATATTAAGAAACAGAGGGAGCCAATGTCTTCTCTTAACCTCAGAATTAGCTTATGACATATTAGCTGGCTGTATCACGCAAAATGACGGGATAAAAATTGAGGCTGTCAGAAATAATTACTTTGGTGGAAATATCATGTGTGCAGGGCTTCTTACTTTGAACGACATAGAAACTCATCTGGACAGCAGAGAACATAGACCTGAGGTTATAATGCTGCCCGGGATAATGTTTGACTCATCAGGAAGGGATCTTCGAGGGAGACATTTTAAAGAAATGGAAGAAGCTCTTGGAATCAAGGTGGAAGTGATATAGAATATATTTAACAACAAGATTTTGGAGGTGACGGTATGTATAGAGCTACACTCATACCCGGGGATGGCATAGGACCGGAGGTAACCAACGCGGCTATTAAGGTAATTGAAGCTGCAGGTATTGATATCCAATGGGAGACAAAGTATATGGGACAGATTGCATTAGAACGGTTTGGGACTCCTTTGCCTGAGGACACGGTAAGATCCATTGAAAATAACAAAATAGCATTGAAGGGTCCTGTAATGACACAGATAGGCAGAGGCTTCAGAAGTTCTAATGTCAGTCTCAGACAGCAGCTTAACCTGTATGCCAATATTAGGCCGATTAAATCCTTCGAAGGAGTAAAGTCAAGGTTTAAAAATGTTGACCTTGTAGTATTCAGGGAAAATACTGAAGACTTATACATGGGATTTGAGCATATGATTGGTACTGATGCTGCTGAATGCGTAAAATTGATTACTAGGCATGCATCTGAGAGGATAGCCTCCTTTGCCTTCAATTACGCAGTTAAGGAGAAGCGGAGAAAGGTTACCTGCATTCACAAAGCGAATATTATGCAGCTTACTGATGGACTTTTTCTTTCAAGCGTAAGATACATAGCCAGCAAATACCCCGATATAAAATATGATGAAATGACTGCTGAGAACTTATGTATGAAGCTTGTCATGTGTCCTGAAGAGTTTGATATACTCGTATTGCCTAACCTATACGGTGATCTGGTATCAGAGCTTGGGGCGGGACTTGTGGGAGGACTTGGCGTAGTGCCCGGCGCCAATATAGGTGCGGAATCTGCAGTATACGAAGCAACCCATGGCACAGCTCCGGATCTGGTAGGTAAAGGCATTGCCAATCCCACAGCCAGCATACTCTGTGGAGCGATGCTGATTAAACGTCTCGGAGAAAAAATGGCATCAGAAAAGATACATAATTCCGTTATCAAAGTGCTTGCTGAAGCGAAACATGTAACTCCGGACCTGGGTGGAGCAGCCTCCACGGATGAAATGGTAGCAGAAATAATTAAGAATCTATGAAATAGTAGGGGCGAACAGTGTTCGCCCTTAATTTTATTCACTAAGCTCGCTCCATTCTTCATAAAGCGAATCCAGGTTTTTCTTAAGTTTTTCCTGCTCATGATGGAGCTCCTGGCATCTGACGTGGTTGCTGTACACCTCAGAGGTCTCCAGTAAAGCGCCTATTTCCTTAATGCGCTCCTCGGACTGCGCTATTTCCATCTCAACTGTCTCAAGCCTTTTCTGCTGCCTTCGTAGGCTTGACTTTTCCTCCTTCTGCTTAAGCCAATCATTCTTAGTGGCTGTGGCTGCTTCGGAATCCTCCGCCTGCTGGAGGTCAGCGCTGTTTTCCAATAAGCCTTTTTTATAGATATAATAAGAGTAGTTGCCGTTGTATTGCAAGCAATCATCCTGCTTAAGTTCGATTATTTTAGTAGCGACCTTGTTCAGGAAATACCTGTCATGAGAAACCAGCAGCACTGTGCCTGGATAATTTGTCAATGCACTCTCCAGCACTTCTTTTGATAATATGTCCAAATGGTTGGTGGGTTCATCCATAAGGAGAAAATTGGACTTGGAGAGCATAATCTTTAAAAGTGCAATTCTGCTTCTCTCTCCGCCGCTGAGCTTGCTGATCTCTTTGAACACATCCTCACCCTGGAACAGGAAGGCGGCCAACTTGGTTCTTATCTCCGTCTGGTTTAATTGAGGGTACTCATCCCATATTTCGTCTATTACTGTCTTGCTGTAATCCAGGCTTTCCTGCTCTTGGTCATAATAACCTATAATAACATTGGTCCCGAGGCGTACAAAACCGGCATCTGCCTTTGATAAACCAGCTATTATTTTGAGCATGGTGGTTTTGCCTATTCCATTAGGTCCCAGCAGCGCGACTTTTTCCCCCCGTTTGACAGCAAAGCTTGCATCCTTGAAAAGCAGTCTGTCAAAAGTTTTCGAGAGATTTTCCACTGAGAGCACATCATTTCCACTTCTAATCCCTGGATCAAATTTGAAGCCTATATTCTTGGGAAGTGCATCAGGCCTGTCAATCCTTTCAATGCGGTCAAGAGCTTTCTCCCTGCTCTCTGCCTGCTTTATGCTTTTTTCCCTGTTATACTGTCTGAACTTTGCTATTATTGCCTCTTGCCTGGCAATTTCCTTTTGCTGCTCTGCATAATCCTTCAGCATTATTTCTCTTTGCTGCTGCTTCTTCTCAACATATTTTGAATAATTGCCGTTATACTCCTTAAGAGTCCTGTTTTCGATTTCAAAGGTTCTGTTGGTAACCATGTCAAGGAAATAACGGTCATGGGATACGATAAGTGCCGCACATTTAAGGTTCTTAAGGTATTCCTCCAACCACTCCACAGATTGAATATCAAGATAGTTGGTTGGTTCGTCCAGAAGCAGTATATTAAAATTCTGCAGAAGCACCTTTCCTAGTGCGACTCTTGTTTTTTGCCCGCCGCTGAGTATGGATATAGGCTTATCATAATCCTCAGGTGAAAAGCCAAGACCCTTAAGTACACCTTTTATCTGGCTTTTATAACCAAAGCCGTTGCTGTTCTTGTACTCCTCCTGCAAATTGGCATATGTTTTAAGCAGGGGCTCCAAAGCCTCATTATCTGAAGAAGTGCTCATACTGCTGATTTTTAGCTCGAAATCCTGTATAGTTTTCTCCATCTGGATAAGCTGGGCAAAAACCGTCAGCATTTCATCCCAGATATTATTGTTGGATTCAAAGCTGAAATCTTGCGACATATATCCTATGCTGGAATTCTTGCTGATGAATATATCACCGACCTCCTGCTCAAGGTCGCCGGTAATAATCTTGAAAAGAGTAGACTTTCCCGCCCCATTGACTCCTACAATGCCTACTTTATCATTTTCCTGCACAGTGAAGGTTATATCCTCAATAATAACATCTATACCATAGCTTTTTTTTACATCCTTACTAGAAATAATAATCATGAAAGTGACCTCCGAACTTACTTTGTCTTAACCCAATAACCATTTTACCAAAAAATCTGCTATTTTGTATATAGTGTTAAAAAATACCAATATATGTAAATTCTTGACAACGTGTAAAGTATATAATAAAATTAATTTACGAAACTATAAGTATATACATATGTGAATAGCTACGTTAAAAAAATAACTAAAGAGAAATCTCTATTATCTTAACCGTAATGTTATAATAAATATCAATAGTTGGGAGTAGATAAGATGGAAAGATTTAGTAATATTTCTATGGCGGTAGTTAGAAGGCTTCCTAAATATCACAGGTACTTGGGAGACTTATTGAACAACGACATAAGGAGGGTATCATCTCAAGAGCTTAGCCGTATCACAGGTTTTACAGCCTCTCAGATAAGGCAGGACTTGAATTGCTTTGGCGGCTTTGGGCAGCAGGGTTATGGGTATAATGTTGATGAGTTGTATAAGGAGATTGGGAAGATACTTGGTCTGGACAAGACGTATAAGACTGTTATTATAGGCGCAGGTAATGTAGGAAGGGCAATAGCCAACTACACCTTCTTTGATGAGAGTGGCTTTAAACTGCATGGCATGTTTGACAATAGCCCTAAAAAAATAGGCGATAATATTAAAAATATTACAGTTATGCCAATTGATGAGCTTGAAAGCTTCATAAAAGAGAACGAAATAGAGATTGGCATACTCTGCACCCCCAAGGAAGGCACACAGAAGATTGCAGAAAGACTGGTGGAGTGCGGAATAAAGGGTATATGGAATTTTGCGCCTGTAGACTTAAAGCTGGACAGCAATGTCATTATTGAAAATGTTCACTTAAGTGAAAGTTTGTTTACAATATCATACCTGCTCAAGGAGCAAGATGAGACTAAGAAGAAGAAAAAGTAGAGTTACAGAGATTTACTGTGATAAGCATACTTATTTTGAATTGATAGAAAAATATCAATAGTTTAAAGCCAAAACTCACAAATGTACAGTTTTACATTTGTGAGTTTTTACGTTAAACTATAAGATGTGCGTAATTTTACATATATAGTATTAATTGCATCGTTATAAGCAATAGTTTCAACACAACATATTGCTAGTATATATAAGCGAGGCATTTGTTGAGTGGGAAGCGCAAATTCACCTTTGGAGGGAGTTATAAAATGGAGAGTTTATTAGTCGGACTAAAAGCATTTCAACTTGGACATCTTATTATGCTGCTAATAGCAGGAATACTTATTTATTTGGCAATTGCAAAAGAATATGAGCCGGTACTTCTTCTGCCGATAGGCTTTGGAGCCATAATGGCAAATATTCCCCTGGTTTTTGAGACCGGAGGAATGAATCCTCTTCTTGAGCTTTATAATGCAGGTATAAAGTCGGAATTGTTCCCTTTGCTGATATTTGTGGCAGTCGGTGCCATGATAGATTTCGGACCGCTTTTAAAGAATCCTAAGATGCTGCTTTTCGGTGGGGCAGCACAGTTCGGAATATTCTTCACCATGTCAATGGCAGCATTGATGGGCTACAGTCTCAAAGAAGCAGCATCAATAGGCATCATAGGAGCAGCGGACGGTCCTACTTCAATATATGTAGCATCGCAGTTTGCTGAACACCTGCTGGCTCCGATTTCGGTTGCGGCATACTCATATATGTCGCTGGTGCCAATTATACAGCCTCCTGTCATACGAGCCCTTACTACATTGGAGGAAAGAAGGATTAGGATGCCATATGAGGAGCATTCTGTATCCAAGAAGGTTAAGGTACTATTCCCGATAGTTGTTACTGTTATAGCAGGTCTGGTGGCTCCTATAAGCATAGCTTTGGTAGGCTTCCTGATGTTTGGTAATCTCTTAAGGGAAAGCGGCGTTACTGAGCGACTTTCGAAATCCGCTCAAAATGAACTTGCAAACCTTGTTACTATACTTCTTGGTATTACAATAGGTTCAACAATGTCTGCCGACAGATTCCTTAATATAGATACTATCAAGATAATGGCTATGGGCCTTGTTGCCTTTACATTTGACACTGCCGGCGGAGTAATGTTTGCCAAGTTCCTGAACCTGTTTTCAAAAAATAAGATAAATCCGATGGTTGGAGCTGCAGGTATATCTGCTTTCCCAATGTCGGCGAGAGTTATACAGAGGGAAGCACAGAAGGCTGACCCCACGAACTTCATACTGATGCAAGCAGTAAGTGCCAATGTTGCAGGGCAGATTGGCTCAATAATTGCCGGTGGCTTGATACTTGCATTGGTGGCTAAATAGAATCCATTATTAATGAAAGAGGTAGGGAAAATGAATATGGGTGTATTTTATGAAAGCATTAGGGTCATGGGATTTGGGATGCTTGGAATATTTATAGTAATTGCTGTATTTTACGGAACAATAGTATTACTTGGTAAGGTCTTCCCTGAGAAAGGGAACTAAAAGAAAGTCGACATGTGAACATGTCGACTTTCTTTATTTTAAAACAAATTTTTGTTTCAAAATCGCCCAAATATGATAGAATAAAACGTATATAACAAGTCATTTTAAGGCATTGGGGGTATAGCCGTGAAGGTATACGCGCTTATTGGTCAAAGTGGTACAGGGAAAAGCTACAAGGCTTTCATAGTTGCAAAAGACAGGGATATTGGGTATATAATTGATGATGGACTTCTTATAGGCGGTACCAGAGTAATTGCCGGTCAATCAGCTAAGAGAGAAAGCACAAAGATTGCATCAGTAAGAAGAGCGTTATTTAATGATCCTGATCACAGGGAAAAGGTTAAGAATGCTCTGGAAGAAATAAAACCGGAAAAGATTATTGTTCTCGGCACTTCGCTCAAAATGGTTCAGGAAATATGTCAAGTCCTTGGGCTGCCGGAGTTTCATGAAATACTCCATATAGAAGATGTATCGACAGAAAAAGAAATAGAGTTGGCAAGGAAATCACGCCGTGAGGATGGAAAGCATGTAATACCGGTGCCTACCTTTGAGATTAAAAAGGATTTTTCCGGCTACTTTATAGACTCACTGAAGGTATTCAGTAAAAAGGATCGATTTGCAGATATTGTAGAAAAGACAATAATAAGACCAACCTTCAGCTACCTTGGTAAGTATGAGCTCTCAAAAGTGGCTCTTGTGCAGTTGATAAGCATTTGCGTATCCAAGGTGGAGAGGATAAATAAGATTCTGAGAGTCAGGATAGAGAATAAGCCTGATGGAGTAATTATTGACCTTGATTTATCTATAAAGCTTATAACCAGAATTGATCTTATGATAGTTGAGCTTCAGAAAAATCTGGTTGAAGAAATTGAATATATGACGGGGCTGAATGTATTAAGCATAAATGTAACTGTAAAGGGGATAACTACGTAGCATGGGGATTCCTATAGGGTATGGTTGCGAGTTACGAGTTACGAGTTGCGGGTGTTCGGGACAGTGCTTCGAAGGCTGGCTTTAACACGCGAAACGCGAAACGCGAAACCCGTAACCAAATGCAACTTTATTCGAAGGAGTATCTATATGAAAATAAATGAAGTCGAGAATGGTCTAATATTGGAAGGCATAAAAGATTTTGATGCCAAGCATATATTTGAATGCGGTCAATGCTTCCGCTGGACAAAAGAAGAGGATGGAAGCTATACCGGAATTGCATTTGATAAAGTGCTGAATGTCAAGTCGGATTATGATAAAGGAATCGTGATGCTTAGTAATACCAACCTGAGGGATTTTCAGGATATATGGTTTGATTACTTTGATCTGGGAAGGGATTATGGGCTTATTAAAGAAACGCTATCCAAGGATTCTGTACTTGATATGGCTATTAAGTATGGAAGAGGGATTAGAATACTGAAGCAGGAACCTTGGGAGCTCCTGATATCATATATAATGTCAGCAAACAATAGTATACCGATGATAGCAAGAAGCATCAGACTACTTTCTGAAATGTATGGCAGAGAAGTCCATTACAAGGGGAAAACCTATTATACCTTTCCAACCCAGTCGGAGCTTCAAGAGGTAACTATTGAAGGAATATCCATGTGCAGAGCCGGGTTCAGATGCAAGTACATATATCAGGCTGTAAGAATGCTGAATAAGGGAGAAATAAAGCTGAATGACATTGTCAGCATGGATATGGATAATGCCAGGAAAGAGCTCATTAAGATTCCTGGAGTGGGTCCAAAGGTAGCAGATTGCATCATGCTTTTTTCCATGCAGAAATATAAAGCCTATCCTGTCGATGTATGGGTAAAGAGAGTAACTGAATATTTCTTCCTTAAAAGAGATGTCAAAATGAAAGAAATACAGCAGTTTGCAGTAGAAAAGTTCGGAGATTTGGCAGGTTTTGCCCAGGAGTATCTTTTCTATTACGCAAGAGAATTCAAGATAAATCCGGATAAAAAGATCTAAAGTATCAGTAGATAAATGAGACACAGGGGAACGGGGGTACGGGAACCACGGAACACACGGATGTTACACGGATTCCTGCGGAATAACACGGTAACTATTATTACTACATAGCGACTCTACTGAATTGCGATACTTACTTCCTTATCGATTATTACTTATGTTTTAGAAATTTTTCCCTCCGTGAATTCAGTGGGTTTTAGTGTTTTTCCGAAGGAAAACCGTGGTACCCGTTCCCCCGTTGCTTAAGACGTACTATTATGAGGGGGTTATTACTATGATCTTACTAGGTTCTTTGGCAAATGCAGCAGCAATAGTTGTTGGAGGAATAGCAGGAAGCATTTTAAAGAAAGGACTTTCAGAGCGTTTCAGCAGCTTGATTATTTCAGCCTTAGGGCTGCTAACCATAGCATTAGGGATGATGTTTGCAATACAGTCCAAAAATATCATGGTTGTAGTTTTCAGCCTGGTGCTCGGAGCAGTATTAGGGGAATGGATTGACATTGAGAAAAGAATGAATGATTTGGGAGACTTTGTTCAGGACAAGCTCAAATCCAAGGAAGGGAATTTTTCACAGGGTTTTGTAACAGCAAGCCTTCTTTTATGTGTTGGCTCCATGGCAATAATGGGAGCACTGCAAAGCGGACTGATGAATGACCACAAGATATTATATACAAAAGCGATAATGGACGGAGTCATAGCGGTTGTTTTCGCATCTACTTTGGGCATTGGGGTTGCTTTATCCTTCCTACCTGTGTTCATTTACCAGGGCACTATTACTTTACTTGCTTCAGCGGTAGCTCCATACCTCAGTGAGGCGGTAATGACAGAAATGACAGCCACAGGGGGAGTTCTCCTTATAGGAGTGGGTATAAGCATACTGGAGATAAAGAAGATAAAGGTTGGCAATATGCTGCCTGCAATATTCCTTCCGATATTATTCATGCTGTTTATGAAGTAACTGAGGACCATGGACAAGCTGTATTTGTAAGTATTTGATGCTTATTTATGCAGTTTTTTCAATTTTTAAAGAAATACTGATAAAACAGCATAAATATAGCGTAATATGGATATAATACTAAATAATGACCCAGAATAAGCGAATCATGCTTATTTCGGGCAATATTGGAGTTTGATAATGTAATTCCCATTAATTATTATAAGAAGTGTAGTTAGCACTCGACTAGAGTGAGTGCTAATAAGAAAAAGTACATATTATTTTTAATAAGAACTTTTAAGGAGGGTTATGCATGAACATCAAACCACTAGGCGACAGAATCATTATCAGAGTTATTGAGAGTGAAGAAACAACAAAGAGCGGTATAGTGCTTCCGGGTACTGCAAAGGAAAAACCAATGCAGGGTGAAGTGCTTGCAGTAGGATCAGGAGAAATGGTGGATGGCAAGAAGATTCCGCTGGAATTAAAGGTTGGAGACAAGGTCATATACTCAAAATATGCCGGAACAGAAGTTAAAATGGATGGCACAGAGTATTTGATATTGAGACAGAACGATGTATTGGCAGTTATTGAATAATTAAGGAGGGAACAAGAATGGCAAAACAGATTAAATATGCAGAAGAAGCAAGACGAGCGCTTGAGAGCGGTGTAAACCAGCTTGCAAATACAGTTAAAATAACATTGGGACCTAAGGGCAGAAATGTAGTATTAGATAAGAAATTCGGCTCTCCCCTTATCACCAATGATGGTGTTACTATAGCAAAGGAAATTGAGCTTGAGGACCCATTTGAAAATATGGGGGCACAGCTTGTTAAAGAAGTTGCTACAAAGACAAACGATGTAGCAGGTGATGGTACAACTACAGCAACACTGCTTGCACAGGCAATAATAAGAGAAGGTCTAAAGAACGTTGCAGCAGGCGCAAACCCAATGATAGTAAAGAAGGGTATCAACAAAGCTGTTGATACTGCTGTTGAAGAACTTAAGAAGATGTCAAGAGCAATTGAAAGCAAAGAAGCTATTGCACAGGTTGCATCTATTTCGGCTGCTGACGATACAATAGGCGAGCTTATTGCAGAAGCAATGGAAAAGGTAGGCAAGGACGGCGTTATTACAGTTGAAGAATCCAATACTTTCGGAACAACTCTTGATGTTGTAGAAGGCATGCAGTTTGACAGAGGATGTATTTCACTGTACATGGTTACTGATACAGAAAAGATGGAAGCTGTACTTGACGATCCATATATACTCATTACTGACAAAAAGATTTCTAACATACAGGAATTGCTTCCGATTCTTGAACAGATAGTTCAACAGGGCAAGAAGCTCCTGATTATTGCTGAAGATGTTGAAGGCGAAGCATTGTCAACATTGATTGTCAACAAGTTAAGAGGCACTTTCACTTGCGTAGCTGTAAAGGCACCTGGTTTTGGCGATAGAAGAAAGGCAATGCTTGAAGATATTGCTATACTCACAAATGGTCAGGTTATATCCGAAGAACTGGGCTTGGAGCTTAAAGAAACTCAAATGAGCCAGTTGGGTAGAGCAAGACAGGTTAAGATTCAAAAGGAAAACACCATTATAGTTGACGGAGCTGGAGATGCTCAGGTAATTAAAGACAGAATCAGACAGCTTAAAGCACAGATTGAAGATACCACTTCTGATTTTGATAAGGAAAAGCTTCAGGAAAGACTTGCTAAGCTTTCCGGCGGTGTAGCGGTAATTAAGGTTGGAGCTGCTACAGAGACAGAGCTGAAGGAAAGAAAGCACAGGATAGAAGATGCGCTTGCAGCAACAAGAGCAGCAGTAGAAGAAGGAATAGTGCCTGGCGGCGGAACTGCACTTGCGAATACAATAGCGGCTGTGAGTGAACTTATTGGCAAAACAGAAGGCGATGAGAGAACCGGTGTTAAGATAGTCAAGAGGGCTTTGGAAGAGCCAGTTAGACAGATTGCAGAAAATGCAGGCTTAGAAGGTTCAGTAGTCATAGAAAAGGTTATGGCAAGCAAGCCTGGAATAGGCTTTGATGCTTTACGCGAAGAATATATAGATATGATTAAAGCTGGTATAGTTGACCCAACAAAGGTTACAAGATCTGCACTTCAGAATGCAGCTTCTGTTGCAGCTTTACTGCTTACAACAGAAAGCGTAGTAGCAGACCTTCCTGAGAAAGATAAGCCAATGATGCCAGGCGGCGGCATGGGCGGAGATATGATGTACTAAGACAGGCAAAAACCTGCTGATAAAATCAGCAGGTTTTTTTATGCATTAATACTTAACAAATTCAGATTAGATTGAACGCACTTAGGGTATTACATGGGGTATAGTGCGAATTCAATGAAAATCAAGGTAACATTTACGCGAAATTTGAATTAGTAATGTATAATGTTTTTCGCGAAATATATTGATAACCAATATTGAATATATAATCGAAAGTGTAAATGTCAAAAAAAGAAATAAATTGTCTAAATATGGGGAAATGTGTTATATTAATATTAGCCTATATGGTAAGTATATCCATTAATAACAAATATTTACCATGTCGCAACTAAATAATCTGAATGGAGGAATAGTATTTAATGAGCTCTAAAACTAATAAGTCAAAGGCTCCTATTTTGAAACTGAAAGGCAAGCTAATGGTTCTTATGGCGCTGCAGCTTATAATCTTTGGGATTGCAATATTTGCTATTGTGAACTTCCAATTCAAAAGCTTTGTAACCAATAACCTGCTGAGTTCAACATCTAACCTTGGTTATACCCTCCTGGAAAAGGAGTACCCGGGTGACTGGAGAGTGGAGGGTGACAAGCTTTTTAAGGGTGACAAGCTTATTAATGATGATACAAATATTGTGGACTTAATTAAAGAAAACACTGGTTCTTTGGCAACGATATTTTTGAGAGATACCAGAGTAGCCACAAATGTGGCTAAAGCCGACGGAAGCAGGGCTACAGGGACAAAGGCTGCAGATAAGGTAGTTGAGGCAGTTCTAAAAGGCGGGAATATATATAAAGGCATTGCAGATGTTGCAGGAAAGAAGTGTCAGACCATGTATATGCCTTTAAAGGATGCAGGTGGGAATGTAATAGGAATGTGGTTCGCGGGCATTGAAGACAGTAAAATAAACCAGGAAGTGTTTGCCCTGAACCGTTGGATAGCTTATACCGGTATAATAATGTTAATGATTAATATGATTATCTTTGGATTTATTATTAACAAAATAATCAGGAATGTAAAAGAGATTATGTCTACACTGGATAAAGTGGAAAAGGGAGAACTGACCAGCAAATGTGAGGTTCGAACAAAAGATGAAATCGGGGATATATCAAAGGGATTGAACAGCACAATCAGCAGTCTGCAAAGCCTGATTAACAATATCATGGGAATAATAACAAAGCTCAAGGATGCCTCCGGCACAATATCTGACTCAGCTGAAACCATGAATGTAACAAGTGGAGAAGTGGCACAGGCAATACAGCAAATTGCGGCTGGTTCGATGGAACAGACCCGTGAAGTGGGTGAATGTATGGATAATACCAACCGACTTGCAGAGAAGATAAAAAGCATATTCCAGAAATCAGTAAATACTCTGGAAAGCACAAATACTGTAAGAGATAAGAACAATATTGGTATCGAGTCTGTCGAAATACTGAAGGAAAAATTCCGAAACAATAAGGCAGCTACTATGAAGGTGGCAGAAGAAGTAAGAGAGCTAAATGAAAAATCCAAATCAATTGGTCAAATTGTTGGGACAATTAGCAATATAGCCGACCAGACTAATATGCTTGCTTTGAATGCGGCTATTGAGGCTGCAAGGGCAGGGGAGCATGGAAAGGGCTTCGCGGTTGTGGCGGAAGAGGTCAGAAAGCTAGCTGAGCAATCTGCAAAAGCTACTATCGAAATAAATAAAATAATAGATGAAATAATCGGTACTATTGAAGGTACAGAAATTAATATGGAATATGCAGGCAGGATGGTAGAGGAGGCTGATATTTCACTTGAATCAACAATGAAAGCCTTTGAAGAAATAAAGCTGTCAACTGAGTCTGTAATGAAAGAAATACAATCCCTGAGTGAAGATGCTAATGAAGTCGATCTGGCGAAGGATAAGGTAATTAATTCTATCAGCAGTATTTCTGACGTGGTTGAACAGTCGGCTGCCTCGGCTGAAGAGGTGAATGCTTCGGTAGAAGAGCAAGTAGCTTCTGTTGAAGAGGTATCAGCCTCTATCCAGGAGCTTGACAGCATGATTACAAAGCTAAAGGACTCAATTGAAGTATTTAAGGTATAAGAAAGCAGTGGCTACAGCCACTGCTTTTCAAATTCATTATGTGGAAGGGGTTTGCTGAAGTAATATCCTTGTATGATATCACAGCCCTTATCCCTCAAGGCTTCGTATTGTTCCTCAGTTTCGACGCCCTCCGCAGTTACCTTCAGCTTCAAGTTGTGGCCCATTGCAAGTATGGTAGATACAATTGCGGCATTCTTGGGATTATCATTAATATCAATTATAAAGCTGCGGTCTATCTTTAAAGTAGAAATTGCAAAATTCTTAAGATAATTCAGGGAAGAGTAGCCGGTTCCGAAATCGTCAAGGGCTATGCGTATTCCCATGCTCTTGAGTTTTTCCAGAATACCGGTTATGTATTCTGGATTCTTTACTGCAACACTTTCAGTTATCTCAAGCTCCAAATATTCTGATGAAAGGCCTGTTTCTTTCAGAACATCAGAAACTACATCGATGAAGCCCTCCTGAATAAGCTGCACAGCGGATAAGTTAACCGATACATAAATCGGCTTGCAGCCTGAGTCCTGCCACAGCTTGTTCTGCATACAAGCTGTATAAAGAACCCATCTGCCTATGTTCATTATTAATCCATTTGCTTCGGCAACAGGGATGAATTTAAGTGGACTAATCATTCCAAGCTCGGGATGATTCCATCTTATAAGGGCCTCGCAGCCGAGCACTTCTTTGGTCTTGGTATCTACCTGGGGCTGATAATGCAAGGAAAACTCACCATTGTCCAATGCATTATGCATGCTGCTGTCCAAATTCAGCTGCTCCAGGAGCCGTGCGTTTATAGAAGATTCATACAGTTGATAATTATCACGGCCTCGACCCTTTGCTTTCTGCATTGCAGAAAACGCATTCTTGAATAAGCTGTCGCTATGCTCACCGTCTTCAGGGTAGAAGGCCATACCAATGCAGGCAGTGATATAAAATCTATGTTCATCAATAACCCATGGCTGTTTGACGGCATCCCGGACTAAATTGGCCAGCTCTATCACGTCATTTTTATGTACAAAGCTTTTAAATAGAACTGCAAATCTGTCCTCTCCCATATGGGAAACCATATGGTTATGGTCAACAAGAGAGGTGATTTTTTCTGCCAAGCTCTTAAGAAGCTTGTCCCCTGCTGTATGACCTAAGGTATTGTTTATACTCTCAAACTTGTCTATGTCCAATATCATGATAGCAAGCTTGCTATTTTCAAGGTTAGCTTTTTCCAGTTCTATATCTAGGCTTGCATTAAATAGCATTCTGTTGGGTAGAAGAGTAATGACATCATAATAGGTCAAGCTGCTTATGGTGTCCATCATCTGGTTAAAGCTTCTTGCTGCATCCCCAATTTCATCATCAGTGTCAATTGCTGACCTGACTGTTAGATCTCCGGCGGCTGCTTTTGTAAATACCTCCCTAAGCTTTATAATAGGATTTGATATGCTTCTTGTCACAAAGTACCCGAGAATCGAAGTTATTATAAGCCCTGCAAGGCTTATTAATATAAGACGTGTTGTTGCATATCTAATGGGTGCATGCCAATATTCTACAGGGGTCTTAATTACCAGTTTCCAGTCGTCGGTGTTGGGAATAATGTGATAATAGCTCATGCTGGTCACATTTTTAAATGAATATTTATTGGAACCTTCATCATTTTTCAGTATTTCAGCTGATGCTTTAGTTGTCTCCTCGGTGATAGTGTCGGACTTTACTGTTATATTTTCCTTTAATATGTACTCGACCTGGGGGTGAGCAATAATTAAGCCGTTTTTATCTACTATGTAAGAGTATGAGTTAGAGTAATTATATTTCAGATTCTCAATAATATTTGAAAGCTTGATAAGGTTAATAGTACCGGCCATTACTCCTTCTACTTTCCCATCATCATTTCGTATAGGTGCTGAGACAACAGTTATCGGTTTTCCATTAGTCCTGGAGATAATGGGGTTTGACACAATGGCGCTGCCTTCCATGGCAGCTTTAAAGTACTCTCTATCGGCGGCATTTCCTACATTCCTTTTTAGGGTTGAATTGTAATTTCCACTTGTATCCGCAACTATGAAATGATCATATAGCTCAAGCTTTTTTGCCACTTCCGTTTTTAGATAAGGTTCTATACTATCCCAATCCATTGTTCTTACCAAGGGTGAATTTGCATAGACATCAATTTCCCTCATTCGCTCTATGAGCCAGTTGCCGATGAATTCAGAGCAGAGCTCTGCATTTTTTCTACTGTTTTCGGTAATCATGCTCTCCAAGGTATGCTCGGTAAGTCTTTCAGACATGATGGTAAAAACCAAAGATTCCAATACACATATAGTCAATATCATCAATAGTATCTTGAACATTATACTTCGGCTTTTGATTTTAAACATGCCTAAGTCCCCCTTATACGATTGGAATAGTGTGTAGCGATACTGAGAATACTTAAATAAAGACTATAAAAAACATTATATGACAAATTATATCAAAAAGATGCATGGATAGCTATATGAATTGCATGATTATGTTATAAATAGCAGATTATAGATTGTTCATTAAGAGTTATATTTATTTTGTAGACAACAATAATAGTACAGTGTAAAATTATGTTGAGGTGATTGTATGAACGATAAGAATAAGAAGGAAGCTCAGGGCGTGGGGGAATTCACACATATAAACGATAAGGGCTACGCAAGAATGGTCGATGTCTCTGAAAAGGAGGAAAGCGTAAGAGAGGCTATAGCAAGAGGCTCAGTGTATATGAAAAGAGAAACCTTGAAGGCTATAGCAGAAGGCAGGATAAAAAAGGGTGATGTGCTTTCGGTAGCTCAGGTAGGAGGCATAATGGGTGCCAAGTCGACATCGGATATAATACCTATGTGTCACAATGTGAACATATATGGTGCTGATATAGAGTTCCAGGCTGATCTGGAGAATTCAAAGCTTGATATTGAAGCAGTTGTGAAGACTGTGGGTGTTACGGGAGTCGAAATGGAGGCGTTGACAGCGGTATCTGTCGCTGCGCTGACTATATATGACATGTGTAAGGCCATTGATAAGTTTATGGTGATAAGTGATATACATCTTGTACATAAAAGAGGCGGCAAGTCTGGAGAATTCAATTTCAGCGAGAAGCTGAATGAAAGCATAAACAATACGAAATGTTAAGGTTTGGAATGAAGCGAACGGGGGACTTAAAATGGATGGATTCAGTGTGGGAATCATAACAGTAAGTGATAAGGGTTCAAGGGGAGAGCGGGTTGATACTTCAGGCCCTGCCATAGAGGATATGATAAGACAGATAGGCGGCAGGGTGGAGAAATATGTTATAGTTCCCGATGAAAAGGCGGATATAAAAAATGCGATTATAGATATGTCCGACAAGCTCAAGCTCAACCTAATACTGACAACGGGAGGAACCGGTTTTTCCCAAAGGGATGTGACTCCTGAGGCAACCCTTGAGGTTATCGAAAGGCATGTGCCTGGCATACCCGAAGCAATGAGGGCGAGAAGTCTGTTGGTTACTCCTAAGGCAATGCTCTCAAGGGCACAAGCAGGTATTAGAAAGCAGACACTTATAATAAACCTTCCGGGAAGCCCCAAGGGTGTAAGAGAGAACCTTGAAGTAATAATGCCTGCGTTGGAGCATGGAATAGAGATATTAACAGGTCAGGCGACCGAGTGTGGTGGCAAGTAGTAACACATAAACACTTATTATTTATTCAATATTTACAAAATTATTGATGATATGTAGGGGGTAATCATATGGAATTATCTACGCTTTTAGGTCTGATATTTGGGTTTGGAATGCTATTGTTTGGATTTCTTCTTGAGGGTGGGGAAATGCATGCGCTTTTTCTCCTGGCTCCCGCAATCATAGTATTTGGAGGAACAATGGGAGCAATATTAGTTTCCTATAATATGAAGGATGTTAAGAGACTTCCGCAGCTTGTCATGTCAACGATGACCGCGCATAAAAGCTCAGAGGACGAGCTTATTGATGCTTTTGTAAGACTGGGGGAATCAGCTAGAAAAGAAGGCTTATTGAGTCTTGAGGGTATAGTGGACAAGGAGTATGGCAGCAAGTTTGACCCAATGCTTAAGGAAGGGGTTAAAATGGTTGTAGATGGCACAGATGCAGATCTGGTAAAGAGCATGTTCGAAAATGAGCTTTATATACATGACCAGCTAAGAAAAAATGAAGCATCTATGTTTGAAGCAGCTGGAGGGTACTCACCGACAATGGGTATTATAGGTACTGTTATGGGGCTTGTTCATGTACTTGGCAACCTTTCTTCTCCCGAGGAATTATCCAAGTCAATTGCTGGTGCCTTCATTGCTACTTTATATGGAGTTTGCTTTGCGAATTTAGTTTATCTGCCCATGGCATCCAAGCTCAAGCAGAAGGCTAAACAGGAAACAATAGAAAGGCAGCTTATTATGGAAGGTGTCTTATCAATTCAAGCGGGAGAAAACCCAAGTATAATCCGCAGAAAACTACAGACCTTTAAAACGGAGGATAGAGACAAGAGCATTGAGGCAGCGCCAGTTGAGGGGGCAGAATTAAATGGCTAAGAGGCATATGGAAGAAGAGCATGGCGACAACCATGAACGATGGCTTCTCACTTACGCGGATCTTATAACGCTGCTAATGATATTTTTTATAGTAATGTATTCCATGAGTGCAGTAGACAAGAATAAATTCATGGCAATGGCAGAACAAATGGGTGTTGTATTTGGTAACGGTCAGGTTATTTCAGTAAAGGATGCAGGCGGGGGAGGGCTTTTGAAAGACATTCCATACAATCCAAAGGTAGAATTGGATGAGACGCAAATGAAGCTTCAAGAGTATATTGAAGCTAACGGTCTTGGGTCTATGGCCTCAATTTATAAGGATGAGAGAGGTATGGTGGTCAGTCTCAGTGAGGGATTGCTTTTTTCCTCGGGTTCCGCAGAGTTGGATGAAAAATCCAATGAGATTCTCAAGAAAATAAGCGGAGCGATTTCAGGGCTGCCCAATTATGTGCGTGTTGAAGGTTTTACAGACAATATTCCAATAAGGTCTGTTCGGTATAAATCCAACTGGGAGCTTGCATCCCAGAGAGCTATCAATGTAGCACAGATATTGATTGACGGAGGGTTTATTCCCCAGAGAATTTCGACTGTTAGTTATGGGGAATACAGGCCTACGGTTCCGAATGATAATGAAATTGATAGAAAGCTAAATAGAAGAGTGGATATAGTAGTAATGACTCAGGCAAACAGCAAGTTAGAGCCCAAGATGAATAACGAGAGTAAAGACGAAGAAGCAGATGCTAAATAGTATCTGCTTCTTTGATATTCATCATGGAAGTCTAAATCATTTCTCATGGGACCATTTCTGTGACATACTGATTTCCCTTATTATTGGTCAAAAAATAGCTAGCATATATAGCAATAATTTCAAAATGGGGTTAGAATTAATTGACAGAGAAAGCAGTTCTAGTAAATATATGTTCTATTTGAAAGAATGAAAAAGTGTGTTAAACTATTGACAATCTAAGGCGTATTATATATGATAGATATAGGATTGTAAAGAACATTGTATACACTAATTCCATGATATCCCAATGACATTGATAAACTATTGACAATCATTGCTGGATATAGTAAATTGGTTATGGTATATTTTGTGATAAAAATCATGTTATTTATAACAGATGTATTTTATGGAGGTATGAGTAAATGGAAATGATAAACATTACTATTGACGGTATCAAAACCCAGGTTCCAAAGAACTATACCGTACTTGAAGCTGCAAGGACTTTGAACATAAACATACCTACCCTTTGTTTTCTGAAAGGACTCAATGAGGTTGGCGCATGCAGGATGTGCGTGGTTGAGGTTCAGGGAGCAAGAACATTGCAGGCTTCATGTGTGCAGCCTGTGGCTGAGGGTATGGTTGTTAAGACTAACACACCAGTTGTTTTAGAAGCAAGAAGAACAATATTGGATCTTATTCTCGCAAGACATGAAAGAGAATGTCTCACATGCTCAAGGAATTTAAACTGTGAGCTTCAGAAGCTTTGTGAAGAAATTGGAATAGACAAGGTAAAATATGAAGGCCAAAAGATAAGATATAAGCTGGATGATGCATCACCGTCTGTTGTAAGAGATCAGAACAAATGTATATTATGCGGAAGATGTGTTGCTGTATGTAAAAAGGTGCAGGACACAGGTGCTATTGATTTTGCACAAAGGGGAGTAAACACAACAGTAACTACCTCCTATAACAAGGGTCTCACAGAAGTTAACTGCATAAACTGCGGTCAGTGCATTAAGATATGTCCTGTGGGAGCATTAAGAGAAAAGGACGACACAGAGAAGGTATGGAAAGCAATCGGAGACCAGACCAAGCATGTTGTGGTGCAGACTGCTCCGGCAGTAAGAGTTGCACTGGGAGAAGAGTTTGGAATGCCAATTGGCTCAAATGTAGAGGGTAAAATGATAACAGCCCTTAAGAGATTAGGCTTTGACAAAGTATTTGATACAAACTTTGCAGCCGATCTTACTATACTTGAAGAAGGCACAGAGCTTATCTCCAGGGTAAAGAGCGGCGAAAAACTCCCACTCATTACATCCTGTTCACCGGGCTGGATAAAGTACTGCGAGCATAACTACCATGAATTCCTTGACAATCTTTCAACCTGCAAGTCACCGCAGCAGATGTTCGGCGCTGTTGCAAAGTCATACTATGCAGAAAAGGCAGGCATTGATCCTAAAGACATTTTCGTTGTATCAATCATGCCATGTACAGCCAAGAAGTATGAAGCAGGCAGGGAAGAGCTCAGTGTCGACGGTTTGATGGATGTTGATGCGGTTCTTACTACAAGGGAGCTTGCAAAGATGATAAAGCAGGCAAGAATAGACTTTACGGCTATCAGAGATGGGGAGTATGACAGCATATTAGGCAACTCCACAGGCGCCGGGGTTATATTTGGAGCAACTGGCGGAGTATGTGAAGCAGCACTCAGAACTGTTGCAGATATATTGACCGGACAGGACCTGAAGGAAATTGAATACACACCTGTAAGAGGTATGGAAGGCATAAAAGAAGCATCTGTGAATATTAATGGCATGGATATCAAGGTTGCAGTTGTCCACGGCACAGGAAATGCATCAAAGCTGCTTGACAAGGTCAAGAGCGGTGAAGCAAATTACCACTTTATCGAAGTAATGGGTTGTCCTGGAGGCTGTATAAACGGCGGCGGACAGCCGATAATAATGAATAAAGAGAAGACTGAAGAAGTAAAGAAGTTGAGGGCGCAAGGCTTGTACTCCATTGATAGAGGGAGAAAGCTGAGAAAATCCCATGAGAACCCGGAAGTTAAGAAGCTTTATGAAGAATATATGGAAAAACCTAACAGCCATAAAGCTCATCACATTCTGCACACACACTACACCAAGAGAAGCAAAGTATAAGAAAATAAAAATATTGCCGGCTTTAGCAGAAATATGCTTTGGTCGGCTTTTGTTTTTTAATAAAATTGTATGAAAAGCAGGCTGACATCTGACATTGTCTATAATTATGATACTAAGACTCTATATGATAGATAATATTTAGACAATCAAGAAGCCTTATGGTAGGAGTATTTGGTATTGATAAAATACTTGTAAAGATTTAATATTAAATAATAATATTAAATAAAGGGTGGTTTATATGGTGAACTTGACTATTAACGACCAGCAAGTGCAGGTTGAGAATAACACCACCTTACTTCAAGCAGCAGAAAAACTGGGTATAAGCATTCCTACGTTTTGCTATGACGAGCGTCTTGCAGGTCATGGCGCTTGCCGAATCTGTGTCGTTGAAGTAAAGGGTGCAAGGGCTCTTCAGACTGCATGTACTGCTCCTGCTGCAGAGGGAATGGTGGTGGAGACTCACTCACCTGATGTGATTGCAGCGCGAAGAGAAATATTAAGACTTATGCTTGAGAATCATCCCCTTGATTGCCTGACCTGCGAAAAATCAGGAAAGTGCAAGCTCCAGGATTATTGCTATGAATATGACATAAAGGAGGGTGGATACAATGGGAAGAAAAAAAATTATCCTATTGATGACAGCAATCCATTCTTCTATTTGGATAGAAACAAATGTATAATGTGCGGCAAATGCATAAGGGTAGACAATGAGCTTCAGTGCAGCGGGGCTATTAATTTCAATGACAGGGGCTTTGAAACTCATATAGGAGTTCCTTATGAAAGAGATTTTGAGCAATCAACCTGTGTATCTTGTGGTAATTGTGTATCGATTTGTCCGGTTGGAGCATTGATGCCAAAACATCCGGAAAAGTTCAGGACTTGGGAACTCAGCAAGGTGCAGACTACTTGCTCATACTGCGGTGTAGGCTGCCAGATGGAACTCCTGGTTAAGGGTAATAAAGTGGTAGGTGTGGAACCTGTCAATGCCGAGCCAAACAATGGACTTCTCTGTGTGAAAGGAAAGTTCGGTTATAAGTTCATCGACCATCCGGACAGGCTTAAGACTCCGTATATACGAAAGGACGGTAAGCTTGTAGAAGCAACCTGGGATGAGGCTTATCAACTGATAGCAGATAAGATAGAGGAAACAAAAGGCAAATATGGTCCCGACGCTTTAGGCGGTTTCTCATCTGCAAGGTGTACCAACGAGGAAAACTATTTGTTTCAAAAGCTGTTTAGGGCGGTGATCGGCACCAATAACGTTGACCACTGCGCCCGCCTCTGACATGCCTCAACAGTTGCAGGTCTTGCAACTACATTAGGCAGCGGAGCTATGACAAATAGCATAAGCGAGATAATTGATGCTGAGGCAATATTTATAATGGGTTCTAATACTACTGAAAATCACCCCGTTATAGGAGCAAAAATAAAACAGGCGCAAAAACGTGGGGCAAAGCTCATTGTTGCAGAGCCCAGGGAAATTGAACTGGCAAAGAATGCTGACATATTCCTGCAGATAAAGCCAGGAACGAACGTAGCACTGTTGAATGGCATGATGAACGTGATTCTGGAAGAAGATCTTCAGGATAAGAAATATATTTCAGAGAGGACCGAAAACTTTGAAGAGCTAGAAAAGACAGTAAGGAGCTACACCCCTGAAAAAGCGGCAGAGATTTGCGGGGTAAAGGCGGAGGATATCAGGTCGGCGGCAAGGCTTTATGCAAAAGCAGATAAAGCCGGCATAATATATTGCATGGGAATAACACAGCACAGCAGCGGAGTAAATAATGTAATGTCAGTTTCGAACCTTGCAATGCTGTGCGGCAACATTGGGAAGGAAGCCTCAGGAGTAAATCCTCTGAGGGGGCAGAACAATGTTCAGGGCGCGTGCGACATGGGAGCTTTGCCGGATACACTGCCAGGATATCAACCAGTAGCTAAGCCGGGAGTACTTGAAAAGTTTGAAAAGGCTTGGGGTACAAAGCTTTCATCGAGAGCTGGTCTTACTGTGCCGGAAATGATGGAGAGGGCGGGAACGGGAGAAATAAAGCTGCTTTACATTATGGGAGAAAATCCTATGGTTTCAGATCCTGATACCAATCATGTGAAGCATACATTGGAGCACACAGAGTTTTTGATAGTTCAGGACATATTCATGACTGAGACAGCAGAGCTTGCAGATGTTGTACTGCCGGCAGCAGCCTTTGCAGAAAAGGATGGGACCTTCTCCAATACCGAAAGAAGAGTTCAGAGGGTCAGAAAGGCAGTGGAACCGGCAGGAAATGCAAAAGCAGACTGGACTATACTTTTAGAGCTGATGAAAAAGCTGGGCTATGACAAGAGCCATAAGAACCCTTCTGAGATTATGGAGGAGATTGCAGCAGTGACACCATCCTATGGCGGAATAAGCTATGAAAGGCTTGAGGCGGAAGGTTTGCAGTGGCCGTGTCCGACACTTGACCATCCAGGAACAAGATACATGCATAAGGATGCATTCTCAAGGGGCAAGGGTTTGTTTAAGGGCATAGAGCATAAGGACTCCATAGAAACGACAGATGAGGAATACCCATTCATTATGACAACAGGTCGTGTATTATATCATTATCATACAAGGACAATGACAGGCAGGGTAAAAGGCTTGGAAGCTAAAATGTCCGAAAACTATATAGAGATAAACCCAGCTGCAGCGGCAAAATTGAAAATCAAAGACGGCGAAATGATTAAGGTATCCTCACGAAGGGGCAGCATACTAGTTAAGGCAAAGGTAACAGATATCGTAGATGAAAATGTGGTATTCATACCTTTCCACTTTGCTGAAGCTTCTGCAAATATACTGACAAACGGGGTACTGGACCCTGTTAGCAAAACTCCGGAGCTAAAGGTATGCGCGGTAGCGATAAGTAAATAATAGCATTATAAATACATCTTTGACGATTTTACGTTAAAGATGTATTTATTGTTTAATTATGCAGATATTTCTGATATAATAAGCAATAGTGCTGTAATTCATAAAAGCTTATACGTAAAAATAATGGTAAAGAGGATGTACTATGAGCAAAGAATTATATAATTTACTTAACGAAATTCGTGCCAATTATCTTTGTACAGTGAGGAACCTGGCTAACTCCTTGGAAGAGAAAGACAAATATACGAGAAATCATTGTGAGAGAGTTACCGAATACTCTCTCGTTATAGCAAAAAAAATGGGACTAAATGACGAAGAACTCCTAAGCCTTGAGTTTGCGGGACTGCTGCATGACATAGGAAAGCTTGGAATTCCCAGTGAAATAATCAATAAACAAGGAATACTGACTTTTGAAGAGTATGAGTTAATAAAAAGACATCCAGAGATAGGTTATGACTTACTGAAAAGCATGGCGTTTCTTGATTCCAGCAACAAAATTCTACTGCAGCACCATGAAAGAATAGACGGCAGGGGTTATCCATATGGACTGGAAGCGCAGGAAATCCATAAACTAGCCAAGATACTGGCAGTGGCGGATGCTTATGATGCAATGACTACGGTTAGACCATACCGAAGGGATAGACTTAGCAGGGAACAAGTTATCAATGAATTTGTAAGACATAAGAATACACAGTTTGATGAAAATATAGTTGATATATTTGTGGATATATTATCAGGAGGAGATTTAGCTTCTTGAATGATTTGACAGAAGAATACCAAATCCCATGTCTGAATTTTAGGACATGGGATTTTTCTTGCCCCTTAAAAGTAATAAAAGCAGCAAGGCAAAAGTATATTTAAGTAAATGCAAATTGAGGGGTAGTATAATGAGAAGGATTATGACAAGTAAGGTGATGAAGGTTGCAGCAGGCCTGATGATATTGATTGTCTTGTTAACAGTATTTATTGAGCAGCCTGAAGGAATAATGCATGTATTCTTTAACTTGAATGAAAATGAAGAGCTTAAGGATTCAGTATATCAGATATTCCGAAATAGGAATAATGCAATTATAAATGGGGATTTGAAGCTTATTGAATCTATGTATGATACAAGTACTAAGTACGGGATTTGGGCATATCAGCATGAATCGTCAAAGGTGAAATATATCGGCAATTGGGAGCAAAAGCAGGGTGTGAAATTCACTGAAATTATACCTACAGTGAAGATAAGAAGCATTAAGCCTAAAGGAGAAAAGTTTACAATCAACCTGTTATGTTCAACTGAGTATAAGTATTCATATGTGGATGAGCCGGATGTTGTCAATAGCTTCAGGGTAGGGACCTACCATGTGCTTGATCTATTGTACATGGACGAAGTGTGGATAATAACAAGGGAGTGGTATAAGGATCCTTTTGAAGACATTCTAAATCTGGGGAGAATAAATGTAGATTCTATAAATCAGTACATATCCACCCATCAAGCGAGAGACCTCTCGAATATAGGTGATAGGAGAAAGGCTGCAGTGGAGTATGCTGATAAGTATTGTGGTGCTGCAAGTGAAGAAAAGTATGGTTTTAAATACAACAAGAAGTACAGAAATTATAATTCTCAGGGCGGTGACTGCGCTAACTTCGCATCACAGGTGCTTTATGAAGGCGGGAAGTTCAAGAAAAACCACATGTGGAATTATGACAGCGGGGGAGCTACCAGGGCATGGGTCAATGCGGACGGCTTCAAAAGCTATATGATATACAGCGGCAGGGCTTCACTTATTGCCTATGGAAGCTATGAGAAGGTGTATAAGGCTTCGTATAAGCTTTTGCCCGGAGACTTTATAGCCTATGAAAAAAAAGGGGATATCACACATATATCCATGGTAACTGGTGCCGACTCAAGGGGATACTCCTTGGTCAGCTGCCACAACACTGACAGAAACAAGGTTCCCTGGGATCTTGGCTGGAGCGGCAGCAAAATTAAGTTCTGGCTTGTGCGGGTGCACTTTTAGATAAAATAGCAATGTATCGCTACATAAGTAAGCATAAGCTTTGTATATCGACTCACACAATATAAGCTTTGGACAGAATTAGAGCTTGATACTTGTAAAACCCTAACGCACATAAGCCCAAGACTGCGACAAATAGAATGGGGGAACGGGTACCACGGTTTTTCTTCGAAAAAACACTGAAATCCACGAAATACACGGCGGGAAAAAGTATTCTGAAGCATAAGTAATAACCGATAATGAAGTAAGTATCAAAACTCTATAATGTCGCTATTATTATGTAAATTAACCGTGCAATTCCGTAGGAATCCGTGGAACATCCGTGTGTTCAGTGGTACACGTTCCTTTGTGTCACATTCTTCTACGTATACTCATATGTGGCTATGACATGGCTGTTCTTATTTGGATGTTTTCCAGTTATCCCAGAAGCTCTAGAGCTTCTTCTTTTTATTTACCTGTAACATTTACACTATCGATTCATAATCTGTATTAATTAGGTGATAACAAAACTCATTAAGGAGGAGCACTATGTGCGGATTTGTCGGATGGGTCAATACGGAAAGAGATCTAATGAATGAGAGAGAAACCATAGAGAAAATGACAGCGACCTTAAGTAAAAGAGGACCTGATGACTCAGGAATATACACGTCGCGAAATGCACTTCTGGGTCACAGACGCCTGGTGGTTGTCGATCCAGAGGGCGGGGGGCAGCCAATGACACGCTGGGTAGAGGGGAACAGCTATACCTTGGTATATAATGGGGAGCTTTACAATACCGATGAGCTGAGATCTGAACTGCGTGCCAAGGGCCATCATTTCAAGTCATACTCAGATACAGAGGTGTTGCTTGTCTCTTATGTGGAGTGGGGAGTAGACTGCCTGAAAAGGTTCAATGGGATCTACGCCTTCGGGATATGGGATAAGAACAAGAGAACCCTATTTGCAGCCAGAGACCCTCTGGGGGTAAAACCATTATTCTATACGCAAGTGAACGGTTCCTTAATCTTTGGTTCTGAAATAAAAGCTATTTTGCCACATCCTGAGGTAGAGCCGGTACTGGATGAAACAGGTATAATGGAGATATTCGGCTTGGGACCTGCAAGGTCTCCCGGATGTGGGGTATTCAGGGGTATGAAGGAAATACCTCCTGCCCACTGCTTGACATATAACTCCCGAGGAATTAAATTGGAACAATATTGGCAGCTCACAGCAGAGCCACATACTGATGATTTTGATACGACGGTGGAAAAGACGAGGATGTTGCTGGTAGATGCCATTGAAAGGCAAATGGTTTCCGATGTTCCTGTATGTACCTTCCTTTCAGGAGGTCTTGATTCAAGTGCAATTTCTGCAGTGGCTGCTGATTATTTTAGGAAGCATGGGAAAGAGGTATTGAATACCTATGCTATTGACTATGTGGACAATGAGCTTTTTTTTAAGGCGGACGATTACCAACCCAATTCAGACAGTCAGTGGGCTAATAAAATGTCGGAATTCATAGGAAGCAACCACAAAACTATATATATTGATACTGGACAGCTGGTATCTTCGCTTAAAGAGGCTGTACTTGCCAATGACCTTCCTGGTATGGCAGATATTGATTCGTCACTATATCTTTTCTGTAAAGAGGTTCGAAAGGATGCAACAGTGGCAGTTTCCGGTGAATGTGCAGATGAGATATTCGGGGGCTATCCTTGGTATACCAAGCCGGAACTCATTAACAGCAGCACTTTTCCTTGGTCTGAAGCGATTCAGGAGCGTAAGAGCATATTGTCAGGCGATTTTCAGGGGCTTGCTTTAGAAGACTACATTCAGGAAAAATATTACGAAACCATAAAAGAAGTACCAAGACTTGAAGGGGAGAGCAAAACGGAGGATAGGATGAGGGAAATGTTCTATCTGAACCTCAAATGGCAAATGATAACACTCTTAAATAGAAAAGACCGGATGAGCATGTCCAATAGCCTTGAGGTAAGGGTTCCCTTTGCTGATTATAGAATTGTAGAATATGCTTACAATATACCTTGGAGCATCAAGTATTGCGATCAGAGGGAAAAAGGTCTTTTGCGGAGGGCACTCAAAGGAATATTGCCCGAGGATATTCTAAATAGAAAAAAGAGTCCCTACCCAAAGACGCACAATCCGGAATATCTAAGTGCAGTACAGAAAAAGATGACTGAAATAATGGCTGATAAAGAGTCGCCTCTGCTTCAACTTGTAAATGCTAAATTGGTAAATGAGATTGTTAATAGTGGTGGCATAGCTTTTGGAAAGCCATGGTACGGACAGCTGATGAGAGGACCGCAGCTTTTGGCCTATTTCATACAGATAGATACCTGGATGAGAGAATACAAGGTGAAGATCAAGTAGATTTGGAAGCCGCATTATAATATAAAAAATTTGTATATTTAGATGAAAAAAGTAATAGTGACAGCATAATTTGTAATATAGTTTTATAGTTTATGGACATGTTTCAGTACCCTTTTTTTATTAACTCGTTTATAATCGATAATGAATAGTCGAATTATTTTCGACCTAGAGAGGGGTGCGATTATTGAAGCTTCTTGTAATGGTTGTTTTGTGCATAATGCCTATAGTTATACCTTTGCAGTTGGATTCCGATCTGCAGGAGCGCAGGGAAGATTTAAAAAGATATATTTACACACTAGAGGAGGAAATCACTATTAAGGAGGCTGAATTGGCCAGTTTGGATGCGGAGCTAAGTGAACTGGAGAATCAGTATAATGGCATGCTCGAAGAAAATGATAAGATTACTGAGCGGATTAATAAATTGACTGAGGCTGCACAAAAATAGAAGGGCATTCATGCCCTTCCTTGTTTTTTTATATAAACAACTGCATATCTGATTCCAAAGCATCCTTGAGATATTCCTTCGCTTCTATTACCTCCAATTCAGGAATCATTTCTTCTTGCTTAAGCCCCATTATTTCCATTGAGAGCTTGCAGCCATAGAACTTTACACCCTTCTTTATTGCACCTTTGAGGAAGTCTATAAGATGGGGGGCACTGTCGTCATCTATCATCTCAAGAAGCATTTTCTTGCCGATGCCAGCTATATTCATACGAGAGAGGGGGAGTTGCTCCGGTCCCTTAGGTGTAACTGCTCCAAACATTTTTTCATAAGTTGTTTTATCCTCTGCTGAAAACTTTTCAGGATCTCTTACAAGAAAGAGTCCCCAAAAGGTAAAGAACATAGTAACCTCTACCTGCATTTCTCTCGCCGTATTAGCAAGTATAAGTGCCGCCATAGCCTTATCATACTCACCGCTGAACATGAGTATGTTCATTCGTTTGCTCAATATATAAATACCTCCCTATTATTGACTATAGATTATCCTGTATTCTATCCAGAAAGCAGGGAAGTAATACATTAATCATGCGGTGCCATTTCTCCGTCATACCTTTCCAGATACTCTTCCTTGTGGTTTGATATCTCACTCAGCTTCTGCACAAGAACATCAATCTCGTCATAATTATTATATAGTCCAAAGCTCAGTCTGACCATTCCGGAACGAGGCAGCGATGGATTCTTAATGCGTCTTCTTATTTCATTGCGGGGTATTTTCATAAGCCTTTGAACGTAGGGCTGTGCACAGAAACAGCCGTTTCTTACCGATATACCTGATTCGGCAGACAATGCAGCAGCTACTATCTGATGATGTATACCAGAAATGTTAAAGGGTATGATGCCAACCCTATCCCTTATGTCATTATCACAATACAGTTCTAATCCGGGTATTTCTGCCAGTCTTGCAAGTGCATATTCGGCTAGACTGCTCTCATAAGCCTCCAGATTCTCCATACCTATGGAATTAAGTGTTCTGACTGCTTCGCAAAGAGCTACAACACCCATTATGTTTGGGGTCCCAGCTTCATCCTTGTGAGGCGGCGCCGCCCATTTAACAAGATCGTGGGTGACAATGTCAATTGTACCGCCGCCGCTATATTCAGGTTCTCCTTTTTCAAAAGCACATTCAGGACCTATAAGAACCCCAGCGCCAAAAGGTGCATACATTTTATGAGCAGAAAATACAATATAGTCAATATGCTGACTGGAGTAATCAGGCTTCATATCCACGCAGGAGTGACCTATTAGCTGAGCTGCGTCAACCATAACCCTTGCATCAAACTTATGGACAAGCTCAGCAATATCATGGATAGGATTCTTATAGCCTGTTACATTGGAAGCTCCCGTTACAGTAACCAGTGCAACATTTTTTTTATACTTTCGGAGCTTTTTTTCAAGGTCGTGCATTGAGAGCCTTCCGTTCTCATCTACATTAATGTAATCGACGTCATATTTGTTCCTCCAGGGCAAATCATTGGAATGGTGTTCCATATGCGTAGAAAGAATCACGCTGTGCTTGTTTTTGTGATAAAGCCTATATGAAAGCTTGTTTATTGCCTCGGAGGTATTTTTTACAAAAACTACCGTGTTGCTCGAATCGGCTTTGACAAAATCTCTTATTACCGCTCTGGACTTTTCATATATCTCCGAGGAGTATTGAGATTTATAGCCTGTTCCTCTATGTATTGAAGAATACCAAGGCGCAAAGCTCACTACTGACTGGAGTACAGATGAAAAGGGTGGGGTTGTGGCAGCATTGTCGAAATTTATTGAAGTGACCATTTGACCGTTGGAAAGGGGTATTTTAGAATCGGCGCCGACAATGAGCTCGCTATAATTTGTGTTATATTTTACAAACATCCATTTCACCCGCCATTATATTTTATATATTCATTCTATTCAGAAGGTCGAATATATGTGTTTTGACAATAAATATTTGCCAATTTAATCCCCACATTATGGCATGGGATATAGTTCCATTGAAAAAATGGTATTGATTATGTAAACTTATGACATACCGTACTGCAATTGATGCTACATAAATATTGTTAGGCTGAATCCTGATATTTTTGTTCAGGAACGGGGGATTTCTTTGGGGTGAATAGGATGTGGCAATGCAGCTGAATCCTTAGGGCGAACTCTCAGTCCGAATCCGTCAACTAACCTCGTAAGCTGCGAGAGGAGAGCAAATGAAGAAGGGTAAACTTTTTATTTTTTTGATGGTGTTAATTATTTCTTTGACATCAGTCACTTTTGCAGATACTTTGAAGTTTGGAAGCAAGGGATCTGAAGTTACAAAGCTCCAGACAGAGCTTAAGAAACTGGGTTACTTCAGCGGAAAAGCTACAGGTTACTTCGGAAGTGAGACGAAAGCAGCGGTTAAAAAGTTCCAAGCAAAAAAAGGCATAAGCACCACAGGAACTTTTGGACCGCAAACGACAAAAGCTCTTTACAGCACTGGGACAAGCAGTAGAAACTCAAAAAGCAAAGTACAGAGTGCTGCTGAAAAAGAGGTACTTAAGAAAGTTCAGACGATACTTAATAAAATGGACATTTACAAAGGAAAAATCGATGGGTTGTACGGTAAGCTGACATCAGCTGCAGTAAAAGAATTTCAAAAGAAATATGGCATGAAATCAACAGGAGTTATTGACAAAGAAACAGAGACAAGGATTCTCAGCCATTATGCCACTGCAGCTGCAAGCAGCAGAGGTGGAAGTACAGCATCAAACAGCAAGACTTCCAGAATAGAAGCGGTTGAGGCAATTGAGCCAGACAGTGCAGCAGCTTCTGAGAGTGAAGAGAAAAGCCAAGAACCTGTTGAAACAGACAGCAAAGGCAAAATTGAAGTGCTGGACTGGTGGACTCAGGCCAGTAAGGTATTTGCAAGAGGAAGCAATGCAAAGGTCATTGATGTCAGAACCGGCAAAAGCTTTAATATAAAAAGAACGTATGGCGGCAATCATGCTGATTGTGAAACCCTCACAAAAGAGGACACAAAAATTATGAAAGAGATCTGGGGCGGCGAGTTTAGTTGGAGCAGAAGACCGGTGATAGTTGAAGTTGACGGAAGACGTTTGGCAGCTTCAATGGCTGGAATGCCCCATGCCGGCCTTGACAGCAAGCCTGCTAATGTAACAGTAAGCAGCAGGAGTTTAGGCTATGGACGAGGAGCTAATCTTGATACTATAAAGAATAACAATATGAGCGGGCATTTTGACATACACTTCCTAAAGAGCAGGACTCATGGTACGAACCGAGTAGATCCGGCTCATCAAAAAGCTATAAAAGAGGCTGCAGCAGCGAAGTTATAAAAAGAGCATGATATTGCAGTGCGGTAATTCCGGATACGATTTTTTGTATCCGGTTTTTTATTCCACTATTCACAGAGAGGCAGTAAGCTACATATATTATTATATATTGTATTTTATTAAAAGGTGGTTTTTGATATGTTCGGTTCGCCATGCTGTCCATACAACCGTCAATACAGTAGGATAGCGAAGAGCCCCTTTATCAGGCTTTTACACGCTTCGCCAAATACACCAACCGTTGATGTATATGCGAATGATAATTTAGTAGCTCGAAACCTGTCGTACAAGGAATTCACAGAGTATTTTCCAGTGCCTGCGAGCAGCTATCGCATAAGTGCATTTCCAACAGGACAAAAGTCCAACCCTGTATTGTCAACAAATATTAGCGTACCTGCAGGATCCATACTTACGGTGGCGGGAGTAGGAGTTGCACCAAATTTGAGTATATTGTCTGTCGCAGACAGATTGATGCCTATACCTCCTGGTAAAACATATATTAGATTTGTACACTTATCGCCAAATGCACAAAGTGTGGATGTCACCCTGCCTAATGGTACAAAGCTCTTTAGTGACGTAGAGTTCAAGGAAGTAACCAACTACATCGCTGTAAACCCGGGACAGTATACCCTTCAGGCAAGAGCTGCAGGAATGAACCAGGTAATATTGAATGTACCGAATATCAATATAAAGCCCCGCAGGTTTTATACAATTTATGCTGTAGGGCTTGCAGGGGAAAATCCGACACTGCAAATGCTCATAGCTCTTGATGGGAATAGTTATATAAGTGCAGCCAGATAGATCAAGGCCATCCTTTAAAGTTTTGAAGGATGGCTTTTCACTGCCCTTGTTATTTTAAACCTCCAGCATTCATATAAATTAATAGAATGTTTTGGGGGGATTGTGTTGAGAAGATTTATTCACCTTATTGGGATACTCGTCTTTAGCATCACACTTTTGCTGCTAATGGATTCAAATAAGAGTCAGACTGTTCAAATAGATTATATACGCTGGGAAGAGTCATGCTTGAAAGAGTACAATGAGAGCAAAGGGCTATATATCTTCATTGATCTAACCAAGCGGACGCTGTATTTTTTCGAAAACGGAGAGCAAATTAAAAAATTCAGCGTAGCAATAGGCACAAATGAAAATCCCTCTCCAATAGGTATATTCAGAGTCATAGAAAAGGGAGATTGGGGTAAGGGCTTCGGCGGCAGATGGATGGGGTTGAATGTACCCTGGGGGGTTTATGGGATACATGGCACTACGAAACCAAGCAGCATTGGAAGAGCGGCCTCCCACGGCTGCATAAGAATGAGAAACAGGGACATAGTCGAGTTGTATAAACTGGTGAAGCATGGGACGACTGTCGAAATATATGGGGGACCTTTTGGACCTTTTGGAAAAGGCTTCAGAGAGCTGCATCCCGGCGATACAGGGGCCGATGTCATGGAGGTGCAGAGGAATCTACAGCTTAAGGGCTATTATAAAGGGCATTTAAGTGGTTATTACAGCGTGTCTACAGAGAGAGCTTTGAATAGTTTTCAGAAGGCCAGCAAGCTCCCAATCAGCAATGTTATAGATGATAAGACGTATGAAAGGCTGGGCATAGTACTTCAGGAATAAGTCGATTTTTGTCATGGAATTTCGTGTCGTTTATTGTATGACGAAGTTCATTGAAATAACTCAGTTGCTGTGGAATAATTATATTATATGTTTCGCGAAAAACATTTTTTTCATATTAACTTATGAAATGATGCTATTCATAATATCCGGGAGTGTAGCGCATGAATAAAAGGTGGTTTCTTTTTGCAATTATATTGACCGTTGCTATTGCTGGGCTTTTCCCACTTTCTGCAGTCTATGGGAGCAGTCATGCAAGGGTATTTTTTGATGATTCCGATGTATTATATCAGATAAAAAAAAGTGTTGTATGGTCAGTTGTTATATCTTTTATTTTTATATTGCTGCTTGCTAAAATAATAGTAATAGTTAATATTAATAAAAGAAAAGACGCAGAAGTTTCCATGATGGGAAATGAGGAAGTGCTTAGAACTCTCATTAATGGCACACCAGACTTGATATTTTTCAAGGATGCAAATGGGAGATATCTTGAGATGAATGATTCAATGCTTCATGCATTTGGTTTTGACATAGAAAATTATAAAGGCATGGATAGGCATGAACTGGCACGATCAAGTCCGTCTTATAATGTCGTAAGCGAAAAGTGCAGTGCTTCAGATGAAAAGGCCTGGAAAAAGGGTTCTATATACAGGTCAACAGATATAATAAATATATCTGGTGGAGTAAGAAGAACCTATGATGTAATAAAAACTCCTATTTTTTATAAGGACGGAAGACGAAAGGGGATAGTGACACTGGCAAGAGATATTACTATGCATAAGGAAGCGGAGGAAAAGCTCGAAAGAAAGGAAAAAATTCTGAGAGCAACCCTTAATGCGACAGATGATGGTATATTGGTAGTTGACAATAACAGACAGGTTCTGGAGGCAAACGAGCTTTATTTCAGGATGTGGAGTATACCGTGGGATATATACAGTCTAAACAATGAAACAGCACTTCTAAAGCATATCAAGAAGCAGCTCAAAGAGCCTGATATTTTCGAAGCCTGGGTGAACTTCACATATGAAGTTCCTGTAACGGAGCATTACACCGCAGAGCTCACAGATGGAAGAATATATGAAGTATTCTCCACCCCATTGATGGATAAGGGACATATGATTGGCAGGGTGTGCAGTTTCAGGGATATCACAGCGAGAGTAAATGCGGAGAATGAGCTGCATAAGAGCGAGGAAAGATATAGAACTCTGGTGGAGCTAAGTCCTGATGCTATATTTGTCAGTGTGGACGGCAAAACTGTATTTTCCAATATGGCAGGGGTAAAAATGCTTGGTGCCAACAGTAGAGAGAGTATTTACAAGGGGGATATTCTTGATTTTATACATTTGGACACAAAAGCTTTGACGGAGCAGCACATCAATGGTATTATAAACGGCGAAGACATACTGTCCATGTCCGAGCAGAAGATAAGACGATTAGATGGCAGGAGTATTGAAATTGAAGCAGTATCCTCAATAGTACCCTATAGGGGCGAAAATGCAGTGATGTGTGTAGCAAGGGATATTTCTGAGCGCAAGCGGACTGAAGAGATGAAGCATACGATGGACGAAAATATGAAGCTTGTCAGAGAGACCCTTGAATATGATAAAATCAAGACTGAGTTTTTTGCAAATATATCTCACGAGATTAAGACGCCTCTAAATATAATTATTGGGACACTTCAGCTTTTTGAGCTTATTCTAAATGGTCAAAATACTTTTGAAGGCATTGATAAATTGGAAAAGTACACAACTATTATGAGGCAGAACTGTTTTAGACTGTTAAGGATGCTTAATAATTTAATATATATTACTGAAATCGACTCCGGATTTGTAGAGATGCATGTGCAGAATCATGATCTGGTACAAATGGTAAAGAATATACTGTCAGATGCCTCCAGATTTATTGAGAGTAAAGGCGTACAGCTTTCTCTGGATTCAAAGGACCTTTGTCTGGAAACTGCTTGCGATGCTGATAAAATTAAAAGAGTACTTTTAAATCTCCTCTCCAATGCGGTAAAATTCACAGACAAAGGGGACACTATAAATGTCTCATTATTTCGCAAGAATGGTTATGTTTACATATCTGTTAAGGATACAGGCATCGGGATAGCAGATGAAATGAAAGAGCTTATTTTCCAGAGATTCAGGCAAGTGGACAAGTCCTTCACACGAAAATGTGAGGGGAGCGGCATAGGTCTTTCCCTGGTAAAATCGCTTGTGGAAATGCATAGCGGCTCAATTGAGGTGAAAAGTGAATATGGAAAAGGGAGCGAGTTTATTGTGAAGCTTCCCATATGGCTGGTTGATAGCGATGAAATAGCGGCAACTGCAGAAGAGAAGGCAAGTGTATGTATAGATATGGTTAATATTGAATTCTCGGATATATACTAATATTAAAACACAAAGGTGGAGACAGCATGGCAAAAACCTGGGACGAAAAGAGGTACCATACCCTAAATCACTTTCTGAGGGAAAAGTTTGGAGACAAGGTATTCAAGATATCATTGGATGCAGGTTTTACCTGTCCGAACAGGGATGGCAGTGTATCTACCGGAGGCTGTGTTTTCTGCAGTCCAAGGGGATCCGGAGACTTTGCGGGAACCGCCGGCAATCTTGTAGAGCAGTTCCATGAAGTAAAAAGCATGATGAACAAGAAATGGAAGGCGGGCAGATATATTGCATATTTTCAGGCATATACCAACACTTATGCTGCTGTTGAAACATTAAGAGAACGGTATTATTCCATTCTTAATCTGGAGGATGTGGTTGGCATTGCTGTGGCAACCAGACCAGACTGTCTTCCTATGGATGTGCTGGACCTTCTGGAAGAGATAAATTCCAAGACTTATTTGTGGGTGGAGCTAGGTTTGCAGACCATGCATGAAGGGACAGCCAAGCTCATTAACAGAGGCTATGGGCTGGATGCATATGTAGCTTCAGTAAAAGAGCTTAAGAAGCGCAATATAGAGGTTGTAACCCATGAAATACTGGGGCTGCCGGCAGAAAATAAGCAGGAAATGCTTCAGACGGTAGATTTTATAGCTAATACCGGGACTCAGGGTATAAAACTGCATCTGCTTCATCTTTTGAAGAACACCAAGCTGGTAGAGATGCACCAGCGTGGAGAGTTTCAGCTGATGTCAATGGAGGATTATGTCGAGACGGTAGTCGACTGCATTGAAAGGATACCTGAGAGCATGGTAATACATAGAATAACCGGCGACGGACCAAGAGATACTCTTATAGGTCCAGAATGGAGCCTGAAGAAATTTGAAGTAATAAATGCCATTGAGCATCTTATGATGGATAGAGATACCTGGCAGGGCAAAAAGTATACACCGAATAAAGATATACAGAATATATTTATATAAATAACGGGTGCGAGGTGCGAGGTGCGAGGTGCGGGGGGATACGAGGTATTAAACCCGAGTATAAAAGTGAGGCTCCGAAGGCATACTAGACCTACGTGCAACCGTACCCAACAGAAATGCCCTGATATTCCTCGAACCCCGAACCTCGAACCTCGAACCAAAAAATATTGACACAGGTTGTAAAACATGCTAACATAAATCGTAAATATCGCTATATGCAAGGAATGGGAATAGTAGAAGAATGAATGACTTACAGAGAGCTGGAGAAAGGTGAAATCCGGCAGTATGAATTCTTTGAACTCACCCTGGAGCAGCTTCCTGAAGTACTAGTAGGGCAAGCCGGCATTCCTCCGTTAAAGGGATAGATGGTAGTAATTCGCCATCGAAGAAGTGGATTTTTTGGCATTGTAGGCCGAGAAATCAAAAAGAGTGGTACCGCGAATAGACTTCGTCTCTTATTGAGATGGAGTTTTTTATTTTGTTATTTTTTCAATCTGAAAGGAGTGTTATTATGCCTTATTCTAAAGACATTGACAAGAAGTGGCAAAAAAAATGGGAAGAAACAGAGCTCTATAAGTTCCATCCTGAAAATGCAGATAAAAAGCTTTATTGCTTGGAAATGTTCTCTTATCCCTCAGGAGCAAAGCTTCATGTAGGACATTGGTACAACTATGGGCCAAGTGATTCCTGGGCAAGAATGAAGAGAATGCAGGGGTATGAGGTATTCCAGCCTATGGGCTTTGATGCCTTTGGACTCCCCGCGGAAAACTACGCAATAAAGACGGGTATACATCCACAGGACTCCACTTTGAAAAATATAGCCACCATGGAGCAGCAGCTCAGAGAAATGGGGGCGACCTTCGACTGGAATTACGAGGTAGTAACCTGCGCTCCTGATTATTATAAATGGACTCAATGGGTATTCCTGAAGCTTTATGAAAACGGTCTTGCATACAGAAAGCAAGCACCTGTAAACTGGTGCCCAAAGTGCAATACCGTTCTTGCCAACGAGCAGGTAATAGACGGACATTGCGAGAGATGTGAAACAGAAGTAACCAGAAGAAACTTGACCCAGTGGTTCTTCAAAATAACTGCTTATGCACAAGAACTTTTAGATATGGTAGATGGTCTTGATTGGCCGGAAAAGACAAAGAAAATTCAGAAGAACTGGATAGGAAGGTCAGAGGGCTCAGAAATAGAGTTCAAAGTAGAAGGCAAGGACCTATCCTTCAAGGTATTTACCACAAGAGCAGATACTCTTATGGGAGTTACCTATGTAGTGCTTGCTCCTGAGCTGGAGCTTGTAAACCTCCTTACCACTCCTGAACAGAAGGAAACTGTGGAGGCTTACAAGGACTATGCAAGAAAAGTAAGCGAAATAGAGAGACTCTCAACAACAAGAGAAAAGACGGGAGTTTTTACAGGCGCTTATGCAGCACACCCCATAACTGGCGAAAGGGTTCAGATATGGATAGCTGACTATGCTCTTGCAACCTATGGCACTGGCTGTGTTATGGCAGTTCCGGCCCATGATGAAAGAGACTTTGAGTTTGCTGAAAAGTTCAGCCTGCCAATAAACAGAGTAGTCAAGGGAGTGGGAGATGCAGACGATAAGCTTCCTTATACGGAATATGGAGTTCTTGTAAACAGCGGCAAATTCGATGGGATAACCTCTGGAGCCGCAAAGACGAAAATAACCGAAGAGCTTGCCAAGGTGGGCAAGGGTGATCTTAAGATAAACTTCAGACTCAGGGACTGGCTGGTATCAAGACAGAGATATTGGGGAGCTCCAATACCTGTTGTACACTGCGAGGAGTGCGGTATAGTGCCGGTGCCTGAAAAGGATCTGCCGGTAATGCTTCCATACAATGTGGAATTCACTCCGGATGGAGAATCTCCTCTGAAGAAGAGCGATGAATTCATGAACGTAGTTTGCCCCAAGTGCGGCAAACCAGCACATAGAGACCCTGATACCCTTGACACCTTTGTGTGTTCCTCGTTTTATTATCTCAGATATCCTGACAATAAGAACAATGACGAGCCCTTCGATAAGGAATGGATAAACAAAATGCTGCCGGTTGACAAATATATAGGCGGGGCTGAGCATGCAGCAATGCATCTGCTCTATGCAAGATTTGTAACAAAGGCATTGAGGGATATCGGATACCTCAAGTTTGACGAACCGTTTCTTTCCTTGGTTCATCAGGGCACAATACTAGGCCCTGACGGTGAGAAAATGAGCAAAACCAGAGGCAATGTCGTATCCCCTGATACCTATATAGACGAATTCGGTTCTGATGTATTCAGACTCTACCTGTGCTTCGGCTTCAACTATATAGACGGAGGGCCTTGGAATGATGATGGTATAAAAGCAATATCCAGGTTCCTGGGCAGAGTGGAAAGAATGGTTGAAAGAATACTTGAGCTTAGAAATCGGAAGAGCAGGAATGAAGTATCAAAGGACGAAAAGGAATTGGATTATGTAAGGCACATGGCTGTAAAGGGTGTGTCCAAGGATGCGGAAATATTCCAGTTCAACACCTCCGTTGCCAAGATGATGGAGCTTATCAACGCTTTGTACAAATATGATCAGGATGTGGAAAACAAGAACATACCATATCTTGAAGGCGTTGTTGCAGACCTGCTTAAGCTCTTGGCTCCCTTTGCACCTCACTTTGCAGAGGAAATGTGGGCAGAATTGGGATATGGATACTCGATATTCAACCATCAGTGGCCGACATGGGATGAAAAAGCCCTTGTCAAGGATACGGTAGAACTGGCGATACAGATAAACGGCAAGGTAAAGGGCAAAATAGAAGTAATATCGTCCACTGCGGAAAAGGAAATAGAGGATATGGCAATGGCAAATCCTGAAATAAAAGCAGCCCTTGCCGGCAAACAGGTTCTAAAGGTAATAGTAATAAAAAGCAGATTGGTTAACATAGTAGTTAAATAGTAATAGTAAGCTGCGGATAATTTCGCAGCTTCTTTTTCATCTATTATACATTTCGCGAAAAACATTTTACATTATTATTTCAAGTTTCGCGTAAATGTTTCCTTGGTTGTTATTGAATTCGCACTATACCCGATGTAATACTCTAAGTGCGTTCAATTAGTGTTTTATGAAATAACATATTAAGCACTATTAAGATTTCATAAAACACTTCCTTGGTTGTTATTGAATTCGCACTATACCCGATGTAATACTCTAAGTGCGTTCAATATATTAATATGCTAGTATTAATAATAGATGAATTGATTACATATAGAACAAAGCGGTATAGAGAGGAGAATACCATGACCTCAAACACTGAACATAAAAAAGACACTGACTCTGATGAAATTGATGGCAGAAGGGCGAAGCTTATTCTACTGGCGGTTGCAGTAGGTACCTTCATGTCAGCGCTGGATTCCAGCGTTGTCAACATTGCTCTTCCAAGCATAAGCAGCCATTTTAAAGCTCCTCTTTTTATTATTGAATGGGTGGTAATGTCGTATTTGCTTGTTATAAGCAGCTTGCTTTTGACTTATGGCAGGCTTGGAGATATGTATGGACATAAGAAAATATACATAGCCGGGTTTGTTATATTCACTATAGGGTCACTGCTATGCGGGGTTGCCCCGACAATAGCCATGCTTATAGCTTTCAGAGCTGTTCAGGCTTTAGGTGCCGGGATGCTTATGTCCATGGGGCCGGCAATTGTCACAGATGTCACTCCTGCTTACAGAAGAGGAAAAGCCCTTGGCATCACAGCGGTAGCAGTCTCTGTTGCCTTAACGACTGGCCCTGTGCTGGGAGGTTTCCTGACCACACATTTTGGCTGGCAGAGTATTTTCTTTATAAATATTCCTATAGGAATTATAGGTACCTTTTGGGTTTACAAAATAGTACCCAACCAATCACTATGCGAGGTTCAGAACTTTGACGTGGCAGGTGCTGCTACTGTGTTTTTAGCCTTAATGAGTATTTTGATACCCTTAAGCTATACAGAAAAGTATGGCTGGGGCAACAGTTACATTATAGCTTCACTTATTTTTGGCGTTTTGCTGCTTTTACTTTTTGTATACATAGAAAATAAAATAAAAAGCCCTATGATGGATTTGGGACTTTTCAAGAGCAGGTTATTCACAATGAGCAACGTATCTGCCCTTATTAACTATATGGCTCAGTTTTCTGTCACTCTGCTAATGCCTTTTTATCTGATGCAGCTCAAAGGACTTCCACCGTCAAAGGCAGGCTTAATGCTTATACCGATGCCTGTTACTATGATGATTGTGGCGCCTATAAGCGGAGCATTGTCAGATCGGTTCGACAGCAGGTATATAAGCTCAGCCGGCATGGGGTTGATATCCTTTGGAATATTCCTTTTAAGCAGGCTGAGCTTCGACTCAACCACAGCCTATATAATCCTGACTTTAGCCATAATAGGGCTTGGTTCCGGATTATTCCAGACCCCGAATAACAGTGCAATCATGGGAAGCGTCCCCGGGAACAGGAGGGGAATAGCCTCCAGCATGCTTGCCACTATGAGAAACATGGGAATGGTAATGGGGGTCGCTGTTTCTGGAGCTTTATTCAGCAGTCGGTTGGGATATTTGAAGAGTGTGATGTCTTCTCAAGGCATTGCAGGCAGTAAACTTGAAGTTGCTTCATTTATGGGAGCACTGAGTTTTACACTTGCTGTTTCGTCAGTGCTTGCCGCAGCAGCTATATTGACATCACTAATGAAAGGCTCTACCAAGTCTGAATAAATGTATCCATTTATTCTATTGACAGATAAAAGGATGTGTTATAAACTGAAACTATAATATACATAAGGGGGGTATAGTAATAGTTATTTAAATAATAATATTATGTTATAAGAAATATAGAATGTGGAAGCATACATTACATCTGTATGCATTTTAGCAAGGTGAGAATATAATTAAAAGTTTAAGAAGGAGGAATAAAAATGAAAAAGAAGATTAATATCGAAGGTATGAGCTGTATGCACTGTGTAAAGCATGTGGAGGAGGCTCTTAAAGAAGTGGCGGGAGTCATCAAGGTGACGGTAGACCTGAACGGGAAGAATGCAGTTGTTGAGCTGGATGGCGATGTACAAGATTCACAACTGTCAGAGGTTATTCAAGAAGTAGGTTATGATGTAAATGGGATAACTAACCTTTAATTAAGGGAGGATATTACATGGATGAGGAGAAGAAGGATTGCAGCAGCTGTGAAGATGAAAGTGGATATAAGATGTCCGCTCGCACGCAGAAAATGAGATCCTCTCTGGTGGCAAGACTGAACCGTATCGAGGGACAGGTAAGAGGCATTAAAGGTATGGTGGAGAAGGATATTTACTGCGATGACATATTGAACCAGATAGCAGCTGTACAATCGGCTATGAAGTCAGTGAGCAGGCTGATACTTGAGAGCCACATGAAGGGATGCCTGGTCAATAGGATTCAGGCAGGAGAAACCGAAGTAGTCGATGAGCTTCTGGAAACCATTGAAAAAATGATGAGATGAAAAGACCGGCGGTATAATTTAAACCGCCGGTCTTTTAGACTTCAATAATAGTTGTCAAATATTCATACTCCTTGCTTACAGCAGAGGGATCCTTTGTAAAGCGTATGTTTCTGGAAAAATGCCGGGCAGCAACCATCGCATGGCACAGGGCGATTCCGACATCTATAAAATTGAAGGGATCCAGGAAACGTCTTATTAGGAAATTGCCCGACTTTACAGAGTACACATGGACTGTGCCCTCTTTAAAAGCAAATTGCCAGGGCTGGGTATTTACTGCTGAAGGTGCAAGCCTTATTGCACTAATTATCCGACTCCAGGTTATATCCATAGCGCCAGAGGTTATTTCCGACACGTCCTTTCTTTTTGCCTCAGAGGAACTCCGCCTGAATGGGGATTTGCCCTTTTCAGGATATCCGAAGGCTATCATAAGCTGCGGTACCTGACCTTCAGGCACATCTATCGTATCTCTCATCTGGTTGTTCTTTATATTTCCACCAAGCCAGCAGGTTGCAAGTCCCATAGTAGTAAGCCTAAGCACCACTCCCTGCAAGGTATATCCGATATTCAGGAGGTAACCCTCTTTTTCCTCTGAAGTAATAATAAGGTAGTAAGGAGCCTTTACCTTACCATATCCACCTATAATACCTGGTAAGAGCTGGTGTATTTTCTGACCGTTTTCTATCAGGTGGATTCCCAAATTTATGTTATTATAAAGCCTTTCGGCAGTATCAACAACACCCCTTACAGCTTGAAGCTGCTCATCTGTCAGACTCTGGTCGGAGTATTTCCTTGTGGACTTTCTATATATAATTGCGTCATATAATTCCATAAGATACCCTCCTATACATTTCGCGAAAAACAATTTATATTCTTCATTCCAATGGAGCGTAAATGTTTCCTTAATCAGTCCATTCAGTGAAGCTATGCTTCACTGCTGATATATATAGGATACTAATTAGGTTGAAATGAGTCAATGCTTGTTCATATCCCCACCAATACAATTCATCGATAAATAAAATCTGTGTCATAGGCATTGTATTCTGATATTAAAGGGTTTCACATTTTCTTGTACTTTAATAGATTGTAGTAAGGGACCTTTAGCCCGCATTTAGTTCTGTTGGGAGGAGGAAATGTGAGACCATATAAGACAAATCCTGTGATTGTAGAAAGGGTTTGGGGGGGAAGCAGATTATGTGGATACAATAAGAGTATTCAAGGAAGCACAATCGGAGAAAGCTGGGAGACGGGGTCTCTTGAAGGGGACACTCCTGTCCTTATCAAGCTCATAGATGCCAGGGAGACTCTGTCGGTGCAAGTGCATCCTGATGACGAATTCGCATTTAAGATTGAAAATGAGAAGAACGGCAAGAGTGAAGCTTGGGTAGTGTTGGAGTGTTCAGAGGATGCCTTTATAATATATGGGTTCAACAGGCCTGTTGAGAAGGCAGAAATCATGAGCCTTCTGGGAAAAGGGTCAATAGCTGAGGTACTGAATTATGTAAAGGTTAGAAAGGGAGATTGCATATATATACCGGCAGGTACGGTGCACAGCCTGGGCAAAGGGATACTTGCATATGAGGTTCAGCAGCCCTCTGACTTGACCTACAGAATCTATGATTGGGACAGAAAAGATCTGCAGGGGAAAAGCAGGGAACTGCATGTAGATAAAGCTGCAGAGGCTATCAATTACTCTGCCAAACTGCCCCAAATCACCAATATATATAATTCATTAAAGGATAACTTTATTAATATAATCAATTGCAAGCATTTTGAGAGCAGCTATAGATGCTTGAAGCATAAAGAATTTCAAAGCTATGAACCAGGCAGGTTCAGGGCGTTCACTACCATATCCGGCTCTGTTGTGCTAAGATTTGAGGATTCTCTAATACTGGCTCATAAGGGCGATACTATCATAATACCGGAGGAGTATGACAGAACTGTAAGTATTGAGGGTTTGGAAGCTGCGGAATATATTGTTACCGCATGCAATATTTGATATATGATATAATATTATTAAATATAGCATGGATAGTTTTTGAGATTGACACCAGATGATGCACATGGTAGGATTATTTTACCCGAAGTTGCTGCTGGAGTCAGGTTCCAGACAAACAGAGGCTCTTCAAGTAATTGAAAGGGGTGGCAATATGATTGCAAGTATTAAACTGGATAATAGTGAAGTAAAGCAGGTAAAGCAAATAGTCAGTTTCTTTAAGAAAAACACAAAAATCAGGTATAACAAAAAGTTGACAGGAAAGGTCAGGCTATATATAAGTGATAAGAACTCAATGAAAAGTGTGAATGATATATTGTCACTTTATGAAAACAGCCTCAACTAGAAATCTAGCCAATTCCAGTCTGGAGAAAAGCTTTGCAAAGGCATCTCCGGACTGGAATTTATTGTTTTTGCAGATTGCCATGTTGAATGTTGCATTATTGTGGAATATTTAATTGATTATTTGAACTATTTGTAATATTATTAAATTAGTTTAAGTGATGCTAATAGTGACTTTCGTTGTAATTTAATAGAACTGCAGCTAGCTCATACTCAAGACAAATCAAGAATGAGGGAGTGGTTTGGATGACAGGTTTATTATCAGGTTATATTCTAATTAACGTTGTTCTTGGAGCTGCGCTTTTCATGATGCGCAGCAATGAATTAGCGGCTGCTGTGCTAATTGCACTTATGATTGCTTCGGGAGCTGGTTTTCTAGTATGGCTGAACAGTGCTGCGGGAAAGATCAAAAATAATATTGAAGTAATAAACAAAGGACAGTTGAACCAAAACATCAAGAAAACACGCATCAAGATGTTGGACCGTCTGTCATCCAGGATAAATGACTTTTTGTTTAAAATCAGAGGGCTAATCGCTTCTTTCGGAGATGTATCCAAGAGAGTAATGAAGGATGCCCATGAGGTTGAGAAGCAGGCAGAGACAATCAAATATGCAGCTGGGGAAATAGCCTCGACGATACAAAGTATTGCAGAGTCTGTAAGCAATCAGGCAGCATACACTCAAAACATGATGGATATGATACAGAGCTTTGCACGAGATGCCAAGGATATCAGCGAAAACGCAGAGACAAGCCTTAACGTTGCAAAAGAAACAAAAGGAACCATAGAGGACAGCTTTGGCAAATTTACAGATATAAGGTCCAAAATAGAAGAGTCTAAAGAATACAATAAAAAGGTGCTCACAGCTTTGGGCAGCCTGGATGATAAGATAAGAGCCATAGATTCAATAACAGAAGCAGTAGAAGGAATCGCAGCCCAGACTCAACTTCTGGCTTTGAATGCCGCTATAGAAGCGGCCAGAGCGGGTGAGGCCGGCAGGGGGTTTGCGGTGGTTGCCGGTGAGGTAGGAAAACTTGCTGATGACTCTTCTCAGTCTGCAAAGGAAATCAAGCAGCTGGTCGATGGCATAACAGGACAGATAAGTGAACTGTCTCTCCATATAAAGGAGGAAGCGGATGCTATTGATAAGAATCTGCTATATGCAACAGAGGTATTGAAGAAATCCGACGTAATAAATGATACACTGACCGGAAACATGCATGCTGCAGAGAAAATAACAGTGCTTACCAAAGAGCAGATAAAGAACATTGACAGCATTGAAAGAGAAATAGAAAAGATAAACGACATAACACAGCAAAGTGCGGCGGTATCGGAGGAAATAGGCGCATCAACACAGGAGCAGCTGGCAACTATTGAATCGGTGCACGGGCATATTGTAAAGCTCCTGGAGAGGCTTGAAGAATCTGATGCAATTGTGGGAAATTTCATGAAGGGCTTTGAGGTTACTGGGGCAATCAAAGGGAAAATCAGTAAAGCTCAAGCATTGCTCAACGAAATGGTACAAAAGGAAAACCTGCTTGTTATGAACGAGAAAACAGCAGAGAAGTATCTTAAAGAGCAGCAGAAGAAATCTGAATATATAGAACTTATGGCAATTATTGACGGCAATGGCTATCTTACAGCAGCAACTGTTGAAGTTCCTGATAATTTCAGGGATTGCAGCGCAAAGCCTTATTTTACAAGGGCTGCCCTGGGGGAAACCGTTGTATCGGAGGAATATATCTCAGTTGTTTCTAACAACTACAATATATCAGTGTCCATGCCCATTCAAAAGGACGGAGTATTTAAAGGGGTTGTAATGGCAGATATAAATATTAATGAAAATTAATGCAATGAAAATAGGTTTTGAATAGTTAAAAGCAAGGGATTACAAATTAGAGAGAGGTTACGTTGTCAGACGATAACCTCTTTCTAATTTGTGTTGACTACAGCTGAAATTACGATTAGAATCCATTTATGGAGGTGTTGCCATGGCTGCCGAAAAGCATCCGCAGTATAAAGAAGAAAAGCTTAGGCTGGAAACAACTCTTGGCTATGTGGAAAAGAGCATAGCGGGAATGTCAGAGAAAAAGGGAAAGCTTGAAAACGATATAGATAGGAATAAAAGGCATGGTACTGGTGATAACAGTCAGCAGTACATTGATCTTATGATTAACTCGATGCTGCAGGAGAGAGCTGCATTAAGGCTCAGAAATCTGATGAGTGCAAGGAGCCGGCCTTATTTTGCCAGAATTGACTTCCATGAGGATGAAAAAGTAAAAGCGGAGAACTTATATATAGGGAAAATGGCACTTATACGGGATGAGGATCAAGAGCTTATCATTGTTGACTGGAGGGCGCCAATAGCCAATTTATACTACGAAGGGCGTTTGGGGGATGCGAGCTACCAGAGCCCTGGCGGGAATATAAACGGAAGGCTGCTGCTAAAAAGGCAGTTTTCCATTGAAGAGGGCAAGCTAAGGGAGATATTTGACATAGACATTACCACAAATGATGAATTTCTTCAGGCATCCTTGGGTGCCAATGCCGACAGCAGGCTGAAGGAAATCGTATCAACCATACAGGAGGAGCAGAACCGTGTTATAAGAGCTGATATGTGGAAGCCCCTGATTGTCCAGGGAGCAGCCGGAAGCGGGAAAACCACCATAGCCCTCCATAGGATAGCTTACCTGATATATACATACGAAAAGACTTTCATGCCGGACAACTTTATGATTATTGCACCTACTAAATTCTTCCTGAATTACATATCTGACGTTTTGCCGGAGCTGGGGGTGGAGAAGACAAAGCAGACCACCTTCGAGGAATTTGCAGCAAACATAATTGGACAGAAGTTCAAAGTAAGAGATGCCAACGAAAAGCTATTAAGCTTTATTATAAACAACCCAAGTCCGGAACAGAAGGAGCGGAACAGACTCCTGCGGCAGGAGTCGGAGTTTAAAAGCTCCATGACCTTCAGAGATGTGCTGGATGATTATATAACTGCAGCAGAACAGGATTTCATACCTAAAGAGGACTTTAGGCTGCTGACGAAGGTCATATACAGCTATGAAGAAATAAATAAACTCTTCAGTATAGATTACAGGAAACAGCCCTTTGTGAAAAGGATAGAGGAAATAAAGAAACACCTTGCAAACAGACTGAAAGCTAAAAAGCAGGCAATTCTCCAGGAAGCCCAATCAGCATGTGATAAGAGGATAGTCCGTGCAAAGCTGGTTCTTGAGGAGGGAGAAGAGCGGCAGAAGGTAATTACTGAGCTTATCGACAAGAAAAATGAGTTCATTGGGAGAGTTGAGCAGTACTGTAAAGGTGCTGTAAAAGAATATGTGAATAAAATCTCCAGACTCAACCCGTATGAATATTACAAAGATTTTGTGTCTAATGAGGAATTGTTTCACAGCCTGGTGGATGCGGTAATAGGCAGGGAAGCAGCAGGTTTTATCAGGGAGAGCACTATTCTGAATTTGAAATCAGAAAGTATTGATATTGAAGATATGGCACCTATAATATATCTGAAGTATAAAATCCATGGAGTAGACGAAAAGCTTCCCGTTAAACATATAGTAATAGACGAAGCGCAGGATTTCAGCGTATTCCAGCTTTATGTACTGAAAAGCATAATTAGGGACAGTTCCTTTACGATACTTGGTGATTTAGCCCAGGGGATACATTCCTATAGGGGAATAAAGGACTGGGGGGATGTGGATGAGCATGTTTTCGAGGGCAGGTGCGGCAAGCTTGTGCTGGAGCAGAGTTATAGGACAACTGTAGAGATTATGGAGGCTGCCAACAAGGTTATTGCTAATTTAAAAAATGAGAATTTGATTCCTGCCAGACCGGTTATAAGACATGGAGGCGAAGTAGAGGTAATAGAGAAGCAAAGTCGACATGATATTGCTTCTGATATATGGGAGAAAATCAAGGAGCTAAAAAAGCAGAAGTTCAAGTCTATAGCAATCATATGCAAGACTGCGGATACCTGCGGCGAACTGCGCAAGGGCTTCAGGGCAGGAAAGGATGCTCCGCGGATAATCACAGAAAAGGACAGGGAGTACAAGAGTGGGGTAGTCATTGTTCCCGCACACTTGTCAAAGGGCTTGGAGTTTGATGTGGTGTTCATTGCGGATGCAGAGACTGAAAGCTATGGGGACAGCGAACTGGATATCAAGCTGCTGTATGTGGCGATGACAAGGCCTCTGCATAGACTTTATATATATCACTGCGGCACTCCCAGTAAGCTGATTGAGAAGTTATAAGACAATTATTCTAAAGGAGGGGTATAGATTATGGAACAGACCTACGGGAAATATCTGATAAGTACTGAGAAATCACTTCTGTCAGTAGATACTGTTTATGATTTTCTGGTCAACAAAGCATATTGGGCAAAATACAGAACGAAGGAACAGATAGAAAAGTCTATAAAAAACTCTCTGTGCTTTGGAGTGTACGATGCAGGAAGACAGGTGGGTTTTGCAAGAGCTGTTACAGACTATTCTGTGATGTACTGGCTGTGTGATGTTTTTGTGGATGAGGAATACAGAGGGCAGGGTATCGGTAAGTTCCTGGTGGAATTTATTGTGAATCACCCGGATTTAATGCACTTAAACGGAACCTTGTGTACCAAGGATGCTCAGGGATTATACCAAAGGTATGGATTTGTAGTGCCGTCGCCTGAAACGAATACATATATGGCAAAGAGAAGAGTGCCACTGTCCCCGGCTTGATTGGCCGGGTTTTTCATATTTGCCTGCATTAAAAAAGCTGTATATGCCAGAATATATGAGAAAACAAAATCATTAATGCAGGAAGGTAGAAGAATGTACAAATATGTTGATGGATTAAAGGCTATGGCTGAAGCAGGGGACGAGGATGCAGGGTCTAAATATGAGAAAATCATGGAATGCCTTAAGTCAATGGATGATGATAGGGTAGCCAACTGCATAATACTTATGAAGCAGTATATCCCTGAGCTTTGGAACCAGAGCGCACTGCTTCTTAAGAAATATATAGTGGATGAGTCCAGAGGTCTTGAATTTCTGAGCAAGGATGAAAAAGAGCTTATAGTATTTTTAAGGGAGTACCTCAAGGATCAAGAGGATAACAGCCACTAAGAAAGGCAATGGGCTATAGGCAATAGATTGAGACGGTAAAATGAAGGACTTCCGGAACATTTCTAGAAATATACAGTAAAATGACTTATTTATGGAAATGCGATGGGGGTACTTATGATAACAATTGACAGTTCCAAGTGTGTAAGATGCGGTGACTGTAGAAGTATATGCCATGCATCTGCGATTTCTAATGGCAGTGAAAGTATAGAGATAGATTACAAGCTGTGCAGCACATGCTGCCAGTGTATAGCTTGCTGCCCGACGGGCGCGTTGTCCTGGAATGGTATTAAATCGAGAAAGATAATAAGGGAGCTGCTCCCTGAAGATGAAAGCCTAACTGAGCTTCTCAAAGCACGGCATTCCATAAGAAGCTTCAAGGATAAGCCCGTCGAGACGGAGAAGCTGGAGAAGATCTGCGCTGCTGCAAAGCTGGCTCCTACGAACAACTATGATATTGAGCTTATTGTAGTACGGGATGTGGAGAAAATGGCAAAGCTGGAAGAGATAAACCTTTCCTATATTAAAAGAATGGATGGGCTTATATACAAGAACCCTCTGGTATTCAATATTCTTAAGCTATTTAAAACAGCAGCGAATGACACTGATAGAGAAAAGATAAAAAGGGTATTGGAGAGAGGAAATATATTTCAAAAGGCGCCTGTACTGATAATACTGACTGCAGACCCCAAAATCCATTATACCGAGCAGAGCTGCCAGTATGCCATGTACAATATGATGCTGACGGCACAAACAATGGGTTTGGGTTCTTGCATATCCGGGGCGGGGAAAATGATATTAGCCAGGAGTAAAAAAGCAGAAGAATTATTAGAGATGCCAAAAGGTAAGAAAATTCAGGGCATACTGTTTATGGGATACCCTGCGGTAAGCTTTACGAAAACGGTGGAAGGCAATCTGCCAAAGGTAAAATGGATATAAATGAGTGCAATTTATAACTTTTAGGCAAGAAATACAATCCCTGCCTCATATATTTAACTAAAGCATTTAACGAAGAAGTAATAACGTATATATTTGCGGTAGATAATTAGGGGGGATTGTGTTGAGAAAGCAGCTGCTGCTTCTTTTCGTTTTGCTTGTTCTTTTTATACTTGTTGTTACTATGCCTGATATAAGGATTGGATATTAAAGAAAAAATCTGGAGCAGATATTCTGCTCCAGATTTTTAATTAGCTAGATTAAAATCAGGATTAGTGATTATAAAGTCTTTCTTTAGACCTGAAGTAACATAAACCTTTTTGTCTGAGGTCACAAATATGGCTTCTGTATTTTCGAGACTTTCGATAAGCTTAATGCCTTCCTCAAGCCCTATTAGCAGTGTGGTAGTGGACAGCCCATCTCCGTCTATGGATTTGTCAGTTATAATTGATACACTGTACAAATTATTGTCAGTAGGATAGCCGGTTGTTGTGTCCAAAATATGATGGTATTTCTTACCGTTCTCTTCAAAGAATCTTTCGTAGGTGCCTGAGGTCACTACAGTCCAGTTCGTTATAGGGACTATACCAAGGAAATCACCTCTTGGGTTGAAGGGGTCCTGAATTCCGATTTTCCATGGGTTGCCATTTGGATTCCCACCCACGGTCATAACGTTTCCACCGAGGTTTATAATGGCATGCTCTACCCCATTCTCCTTGAGGACTCTGGCAACTTCATCAGCAGTATAGCCCTTTGCAATAGCACCCAAATCCACTTTCATATTCGGGGTTTCAAGTTTGGCGGTAAGGTTTTCCTTGTTAAGGATCAGTTTGTTATAATCTATCAGCTTCACAGCTTCTGCCAGCTCATCTTTATCAGGTACCGCTGCAGACTCGGTACCAATATTCCAAAGCTTAACTATTGGGCCTACAGTTATATCAAACTTTCCATCGGATCGCTCAGAATACTGCTTCCCTTTTTCCACCACTAAGAAGGTGTCGGGGCTAAGCTTCACTTCGTTTACGCCTGAAGCATTATTGAGAGCAATGATTTCACTGGTTTCAGCGTTATTAATAGTCATTTTACTCTCTATTTCAGCTATTCTGGCAAAGGCCTTATCCAGTATTGTTGTGTCGCTCTTATCATATATGGTTATGTCAATAACTGTTCCCAGCATATAATCAGTTCTGGATATAGGCTCTCCTTTTGCTGCGGGAGCAGGAGCGGGAGTGGAAGCTGGTGTCTGACATCCAGCCAATGCGAATGTAGTTATTAAGGCTATGGTAGTAACGAGAAGCATTTTTCTTTTTAGAATCAAAATAGGGCACCTCCATTAAATAGATGATAATCTACAGTAATATTACAAAATGCGATATTAAATTTACATATCTAATTCTATATGATACATTAATATCAATGCAACAAAAATTTAATAATGATAATTAAATTCATTTCAAAAGGAAGTCTGTCATATGCTTATATGGGTGCAATTGGATTTAATTACAGTATATATTCTGTTATGAAAAATAATTAAATCCATACTATTACTATAGGCTTTTTTTGTTGTATAATATACAATTGTAGTGTATTTGAGTGATAAGGAAACGTTTTGCGAAACCTAAGCCGGTAATGAAATTTTTTTCGCAAAACTAATGGACGGGGGATATAATGAAGCTAAAAAAAGGCGATTTGATCATCGTAATAATACTAGCTGTCGCGGCAATTTCATGGTTTTGGATTAACAATATGAGTGAGTCGAAAGATGAGAGACAGATTGTGGTAGAAACAAACGGGAATTTTTATAAATCGATTCCTATAGAAGCAGGAATGAAGAAGCAGAAGGTCCATATAGACTTTGAAGATGGAAAATACATTGATATCCTAATTGATGAAAATGGTGCCTATGTTAAAGATGTAATATGTCCGGACAAGGTGTGCCAGAAGACAGGAGTGGTGAACAAAGTTGGACAGAGCATAGTATGCCTGCCTAACAAAGTTGCTGTCTACGTTGAGGGAAAGACAGAATCTGAAGTTGATGATATTTCATTTTGATATGTATAAATCGCCGTGACAGATTATAAGATTATATGCGATTTATGACAAGCAAGGAAAACATTTGCATATTTTGAATTAAGCATAATGTATTGGTGTGAAATGTTTAGTGAGGAGAATAGTATGAGTAGGACAAAAAAAATGGTGTTGCTGGGCATTCTGGTTTCACAAGCATTAATACTTCATATAATTGAGAGAATGATTCCTGTACCGATTCCTGTCCCAGGGATAAAGCTTGGTCTGGCGAACGCAATTTCGCTTGTGACAATCATATTGTTCGGACCTAAGGAAGCTCTTATGGTTGTGGGTATGAGAACCCTTCTGGGGTCTGTATTTGGCGGCGGAGTATCTGGTTTCATATACAGCTTCATAGGAGGTTCGATAAGCACGCTGGCAATGGCAGTGATGTATAAAAATTTCAGGAACCTTTTCAGTCTGCCTGTGATAAGTGTAGTGGGCGCTGTGTTTCACAACATTGGACAAATATTGGTAGCCAGCCTTATAGTACAGAATATGAAGCTATTTTACTACTTACCCCTTTTATTGGTTTCAGCAGTGATTACAGGATTATTTATAGGATTCGCAGTACAATATACCATGAGACCAATGAGACACATACTTGGAATAGGAAGTGATGGAAATGTGGAATGATAATGAATTTTTAAGAAAAGAGCTGGAATCTGTAGAAGATACAATAAAGAAGTCTTTGAGAACAAGAAATAAAACGGTCAAAGAAGCGTTGGTGGAGTTTGTAAACAGCGGAGGCAAAAGACTTAGGCCTGCTTTTACAATACTTGGCGGAACCTTTGGTGAATATCATAGCAATACTATTGTGAAAGTAGCTGCAGCTCTGGAAATAATCCACATGGCCACTCTCATACATGATGACATAATAGATGATGCAAAGCTCAGGAGAGGAAAGGAAACAGTACACTCGGTACTGGGCAAAGATGTAGCTGTATACAGCGGAGATTTTCTGCTTACCCGTGGCTTCATGCTGGTAGCTGATTATTCGGATATGGATATGCTAAGACAGGTGGCAAAAGCTTCGGCATATATCTGTGATAGTGAAATATCCCAAAATGAGCAGAGATTTGATACTGATGTAAGTGTTAAACAGTATCTCAAAAGGATTGGCGGAAAAACCGCCGCTTTATTTGCAATAAGCCTGTATATGGGCGCTTATAAGGCGGGATGTCCCAAGAAGCTTGTGAATAAGCTGGGGGTGTTGGGCAATAATATTGGTATGGCCTTCCAGATTATTGATGACATTCTGGATTTAACCGGCAATGCGGCAAAGGTGGGCAAACCATTGCTAAATGATGCCGCACAGGGAGTATATACTTTGCCGATAATATATGCACTTCGTTCAGAATATAAAAAGCAGGTTTTGGAAGCCTTAAGCAGAATACGCAAGGATAATGGATTATCACTGTATGCAGTCATGGATGCCTCAAAGGCTATTGAAAGGTCAAAGAACCTTGCTGAGAAATATATAAGTAAAGCCTTGAAAAGTGCCAAGGAGTTGCCTGATTCGATGGGAAAAGAAATAATAATAGAAATAATTAACGACCAACTTGAAAGAAAATTCTAATCGCTTTCGTCTATATATACTGTTGTCATTGGGTGTATTGCTATGCAACGCACCCATATTGTTTTTCAGCGGGTGTTTAAATAGGACAATTATACCAGTTGTGAAAACTGCTGAAGATATATTGAATGATGGCAGGAATTGTATCATAATTATAATGGATATATATATTGAACGCACAAAAGTAATTATATTGGGTATGGTGCAAATTCAATAACATTAAGGAAACTTTTTGTGAAATCTGAATAATTAATAAAAGGATATTTCACAAAACGAACTATTGGGAGGTTTAATAATGAACACTATTCAAGCAATAATACTGGGACTTATTCAGGGACTTACGGAGTTTCTGCCTATAAGCAGCTCAGGACATCTGGTGCTGTTTCAAAAGATATTCGGAATAACTGAGCCTACACTGATATTTGATACCATGGTGCATGTAGGAACACTTGCGGCTGTAGTTACGGTGCTATGGAAAGAAATATTCTCCCTTCTTAAAAAACCCTTTCAAAAGCTTACATGGCTGTTGGTTGCTGGTACTATACCGACAGGAATCATAGCAATAATGTTTAGGGATTCCTTCGAAGCAATGTACAAGAGCGGCAGCACCTTAGGCTTTGAGTTCCTGGCGACCGGTGTAATTATTCTTTTTGCTGAAAGGCTGAGCACAGGAAGAAAGAATATAAAGGAGACATCATATCTTGATGCCGCTTTTATCGGGGTTATGCAAGGGGCTGCAATCATGCCTGCTATTTCAAGGTCGGGACTTACTATCTCGGGTGCGCTGCTTAGGGGTCTGGACAGGGAGTTTGCTGCTAAGTTTTCCTTTCTGCTCTCAATCCCTGCTATATTAGGAGCTGCGGTATTTCAGGTAAAGGACATTTTCGAGGCGGGAGGCGGCAGCATCATCACAACGCCAATGGTTGCAGGGACTATAGCAGCGGCGGCGGCAGGCTATTTCTCTATAAGATTTATGATTGTTCTGCTGAAAAAGGGCAGTATGAGGTATTTTTCTTATTATGTGTTTGCGGTTGGAACACTGGTAATAATTGATCAATATATCACACATCTGTTCTTTTAGGGATTGGTTCGGGTTTCGAGGAATCAGAAAGGCTTCGAAGCCCTGCAGAAACCTATTGCCCATTGCCTATAGCCTATTGCCGGAATTTTTAAAAATGATACATATTTGTAATATTAAAACAACGGGAAATTAATATATAATTGAAGTATGAAAAAAATTGCAATATGAGAGGTGCATAGACGTGGAGGAACTTAGGGAGCTGCTTCCGTATCTCAAAATGTGGAATACATATGTAGATATTGGAATAATCGCCGTTATTATTTATAAAATAATGAACTTAATAAAAGAAACAAGGGCAGAGCAGCTGATTAAGGGTATCGCCATGCTTATAATTGCAACCAAGCTCAGTGAGGTCCTTGGCTTCCATGCTGTATACTGGCTGCTGAAAAACGCAATGACAGTGGGAGTTATTGCAATACTGATAATCTTCCAACCAGAGCTAAGACGTGCACTTGAGCACCTTGGGAGGGGCAAGTTCTTCGTGAAGGGGGAGCTGCTTGACCAAGAAATTGATAAGATGCTGGATGAAATTAATATTGCAGTCACACACCTTTCAAAGAATAAAATCGGGGCCATCATAGTATTAGAGCAGGAAACTGGTTTAAATGAGTATATAGAGACGGGCACCAAGCTTGATTCCATAGTTACAAATGAACTATTGGTGAACCTGTTCGTTCCCAACACTCCTCTCCATGATGGTGCTGTGATAATTAGAAGGAATAGAATTACTGCTGCAGGGTGCTTCCTGCCCCTTACCCAGAGCCAGAACCTGAGCAAGGAGCTCGGTACCAGGCACAGGGCTGCAATAGGTATAACCGAGATATCCGACTCCTTGGTAATAATCGTATCTGAGGAGACTGGTGTCATATCCTTCGCCAAAATGGGAAGACTGTCAAGGTATCTGGATACCAAGTCCATGAAGGAAATAATCAAGAACAGCTATAAGATCAAGGAAAGCAAGCAGCCCGTATGGATGAAGTGGGGTGCCAAAAATGAATGATAGATTTTTAAACAAGGATATTACTATACGGATATTTTCAGTTATGCTGGCGTTGCTGCTCTGGTTCTATGTTATAACAGAGCAGAATCCTGAAATTACAAAGGATATAACAATTCCGGTCAGGCTTATTAACACTGTATTCCTTGAGAAGAGCAACATGATGCTGGCTAACGACCCTAACAGCTTTAAACTTACTCTTAGATTAAAAGGCAAGAATAATGAGTTGGATAAGCTTAACGAGACCACTGTTGACGCTGTTGCTGATTTAGAAGGTCATAGGCTTAAGGGTGATAACTTTGTAAAAATAAATATCAATGGCATACCTGAGGATGTGAATATCCTGATGAAATCAGCGGATAGCCTTAAGGTAGTGCTCGAACCCAAAGTAAGCGTTCAGAAAAGCGTACACGTTAATATAATGGGGAATCCATCCCACGGCTTGGCGGCTATGACCCCTATGATAGCACCAAATGATGTTGTCATAACCGGGGCAGAATCCCAAATCAACAAAATAAATACCGTAAGGGTTGATGTGGATATTGCCAGTGTTAATGCGGAAGTAAAGAAGATACTGCCTGTGAGGGCTCTGGATGAAAACGGGAAGGATATACAAAATATCACTATAGAACCCGGCAATATAGAAGTAAGCATTCCTATAGAGAATACGAAGCGTGTCGGCTTGCAAATGGATTTGTCAGGACAGCCGGCTGCTGGATATGTAATAAGCAATATGTCAGTATCTCCTGCGGAGATACTTGTTACCGGAAAGCAGCAGATCCTTGAAGGTATAAATTCTATAAAAACTGAGAAAATTGATATTACTGATGGAACAGCAGATGTATCGAGGGAAGTAAAGCTGGTAATGCCTGATGGTGTTGAACTTGTGAATGCCAGTGAAAAGATGAGCATATTCATCAATATAGAGAAGGTAATAACAAGTGATATGACTATCGGCAGCATCGAATATGTGAATCTTGCAGAGGGCTTGGAGGTTGGAAGCATACAAAACGGTATGGTGGTTAGCTTGAGAGGTGCAGAGGGCTTATTGATTGATGCCACGAATACCATCAAATTCTATGTTGACCTGAAGCATGCCAATGAGGGCACCAATGTCCTGAATATATTGTGGGAAGTGCCCCAAGGGGTTGAGGTTATGGGAGTATCACCGCAGCAGACTGAGGTGGTGTTGAAAAAGAGCGGTACATAGTTCGAAACATTTTGGAGATGATTAAGTGCGTTTTGAGATAAATAACTTGAAGCAGCCTGTTAAAGAGATAACCAATAATAGTGATATCGAGACGGTTAGATTTCTTGCCGCCGGGAAGCTCAAGGTAAGTGAAAAGGAAATATCCGGTATCAGAATATTAAAAAGATCTGTAGATGCAAGAGATAAGAGGGATGTACTGCTGATATACTCCGCAGAGATTGAGACAGTGGGGAATATGAGTATTTCCAAGTATCGTCAGATAAAGGATGCTGTAATAATAGATGAAGAAGCCAGCCAGGCTGATATTGAAGCTGAGGTTCAGTATGGCAGCGGGAAAATAAATAACAGGCCTATAATTATAGGCAGTGGACCGGCAGGATTGTTTGCCGGTTTAATTTTAGCAAAACATGGGTACAGACCGCTGATTCTCGAAAGAGGTTGTGATGTTGATAAAAGGGCTGAGGCAATTGATTCCTTTTTTAAACTCGGCGCTTTTGATAAGAACTCCAACATACAGTTTGGAGAAGGAGGAGCGGGTACCTTTTCGGATGGAAAGCTCACGACAAGAATAAAGGATAGAAGAATCGGCATGGTGCTTGATGCTTTTGTAGGAGGAGGGGCTCCAGAAGAGATACTATATCTCGGCAGGCCCCACATAGGGACTGACATTTTAAAGACTGTCATAAAAAATATAAGGAACAGAATAATTGAGCTTGGAGGAGAAGTAAGGTTTTCCTCCAAGGTTACTGATATTTTAGTTGACAATGGTGCAGCAAAGGCTGTAGTTGTAAACGGCAGCGAAACTATTGAATCCAATGTAATAATAGCAGCACTGGGACATAGTGCAAGGGACACCTACGAAATGCTTTTCGGGAAAGGTGTAAGCATTGTACCGAAGCCCTTCTCCATAGGGGTAAGGATTGAACACGTGCAGAGCATGATAGATGAAGCGCAGTATGGCAGTTTTGCGGGGCACCCAAGACTTGGTGCTGCCGATTATCTGCTTACGACAAGGAGCAGAGTAACAGGGCGAGCAGCATACAGCTTCTGCATGTGCCCGGGAGGTCAGGTAGTGGCAGCTGCTTCAGAGCAGGGCATGCTTGTCACCAATGGCATGAGTGAGTATAAAAGGGATAAGGATAATGCCAATAGTGCACTGGTTGTTTCTGTAACTCCCGATGACTTTGGGAGCAGTCATCCCTTATCGGGGGTAGAGTATCAAAGAACATGGGAAAGCAAGGCTTATGAGCTGGGCGGCAGGAATTTTCATGCACCGGTACAGCTTGTGGGTGATTTTCTTCAAGGTAAGGCATCTCAGAGGCTGGGTGGAGTCAGACCAAGCTATGAGCCTGGGATAAAGCTCTGCGACTTGCATTTGTGTCTGCCTGATTATGTAACGCAGACAATGAAGGAAGCTCTCAGGGACTTTGACAGGAAGATAAAAGGTTTTGCTAGCAGGGACGTAATTCTTACAGGCGTTGAGACAAGGACTTCTGCACCCATAAGGATAGTCAGAAAGGAAAACATGGAAAGCGAGACAGTAAAAAATTTCTATCCGATAGGCGAGGGGGCAGGCTACGCAGGGGGAATCATGAGCGCAGCAGTGGATGGCATGAAGGCAGCCGAAAGGATAATTGAAACTTTTAAGCCGGTATAAAACTGGTGCGAGGTGCGAGGTGCGAGGTACGAGGATTTGAGCGATGCTCCGAAGAGCAACCCAAGCCCACGAACCACGAACCGCGAACCTCGAACCTGACGTAAGGAAGGTTGTTTTATGGAAAGGGATATAGAACTAATATTGGACTCTACTCATGATGCTATGATTGGCGTCAATACTGAGGGTATAATAACGCTTTTCAACAAAGCCGCCGAAAGGCTCACTGAGATACCTTCAGAAGATGCTATAGGAAAGTATGTGGCTGATGTAATAATTGATACAAGGCTGCCATTCATACTGGAGACGGGTAAATCGGAGCTGAATCAACAGCAAAACCTGGGCAGCATCAAAATTATAACCAACAGGATGCCTGTAAAAGATAAGCAGGGGAAAATAATAGGAGCTATTGCGGTATTCAGGGATATCACCGAAGTTATAGAGCTGGCGGAGGAAATAACAAACCTTAAGGAAATGCAGAGTATGCTGGCGGCAATATTCAATGCCACTCAGGATGCAATATCGGTTGTGGATCAGAAGGGGTTGGGCGTAATGATAAACCCTGCCTATACAAGAATTACCGGATTGTCGGAAAAGGATGTGATAGGCAAGCCGGCTACTGTTGATATTGCCGAAGGAGAAAGCCTTCACATGCAGGTAATTAAAACCAAAAATCCTATTAAAGGCGCCCTTCTGAAGGTGGGACCTACGCATAAGGAAGTGCTGGTTAATGCTGCACCCATAATAGTGGATGGGGAGCTAAGGGGCAGTGTGGGTGTAATACATGATTTATCGGAAATAACCAAGCTTTCCAACGAATTGAAGAATGCTAAGGATATCATTAGAAGCCTGGAAGCCAAGTATACCTTCGAGGACATCATAGGGAAGGATGCGCTGCTTTTGGCTGCTGTAGATAAAGCCAGGAAGGCTGCGGAAATCCCTATAACTGTGCTTTTAAGAGGTGAAAGTGGTACAGGTAAGGAAATATTCGCTCATTCAATACATAACGCGAGTGAGAGAAAATATAGAAAATTCGTAAGGGTTAACTGTTCCGCGATCCCAGAGACACTTCTTGAATCGGAGCTGTTCGGGTACGAAGAAGGGGCTTTTACCGGGGCTAAAAAAGGCGGAAGAAAAGGTCTTTTCGAGGAAGCTAACGGAGGAACTATCTTCCTGGACGAGATAGGGGAGATTCCTCAGGGAACACAGTCAAAACTGCTCAGGGTGCTGCAGGAAAAAGAGTTCGTAAGGGTTGGCGGGACTAAATCAATAAACATAGATGTCAGGGTAATTGCCGCAACTAACGTAGATCTTGAAGCAGCCATTGACAGCGGCAGGTTCAGGGCGGACTTGTATTACAGGCTGAATGTGCTTCCGATAAATATTCCCCCATTAAGGATGCGAAAAGGCGATATTTATGACCTGTCCATATTTTTTATAAAGAAATTTAACCAGCTTTACGGGCGCAATGTTCAGGACATATCACACCAAGCTGTTGAGGAGCTTAAAGCCTACAACTGGCCGGGGAACGTAAGAGAGCTGGATAATTTCATAGGACGTGCAATCATAAACATGAAGATAAACGACTCAGTGATACTGGAGACGCACCTGTCTCAGTTTGAAAGGCTTGTGAAGGTCGGAGGCATGCCTGTTGACAATAGTGAGAGTTACGAGGACATATCCATGACTCTGGATGATATCGTGGAGAAGTCGGAGAAACGCTATATAGTTCAGGTTATGAAGGAGTGTGCCAATAATAAGACCAAGGCAGCGAAGCTCTTGGATATATCCTTGAGGAGTCTTTACTATAAGCTGGAGAAATACGGATTGGAATAAAAAAATTCTGCACATAAAATGTGCAGAATTTTTCTTTTTTCGGAAGAATTTCCAGAAAAATTACGTCTAATGTTGGGTATAAAAACTATGGAAATATTTGGACTAAAATGATAAAATAGTAAAGTGAGGTGTATTAACGAAATAAAGTTCTAATGACATCATTATGAATCAGGGGTGATTTAGATTGTTTAACTTGGGGAAAAGAGCTTTGATTTTAGGGTTGGTATGCATTGTCACCGTGTCGTTTACAAGCTGTAGTATACTTGGAGGGAATGCCTACAGAAAACAAAGCGTAACGGCTGTTTCAGCAAGTAAAATCGGCGGCTCTGGCGAAGCAAGCCAGGGAAGGGTAGTAAGCTGGTCGCCTGAGGGCAATATTAAGCTGCAGTTGGGAGCGGATAATAACCTTTATATATTTGATGAAAAGGGTGAAAGGATAATATATAGGAATTATGAAAAGGACAATGAGCTGTTTAAACACCCATATTCCTTATGGTCCTTTGATTTTTTCAGAATCCAGTGGAGTGATGACGGGCAGTACGCATATATTATTGACAGCATTTATGATGTAGCAAATGATAGGCTGATTCCGCTGAAGGACTGTCTTATATTTTCATGGGCAGGAAATAAGGGAGTATACCTCTCAGGAGGGAAGGTTGTAGAGGGTAAGTTTTGGGACAATGGTTTTTATGGTTTTTATGCATCAAAATGCATGAAAGTCTTTGAAAGTGGAAAAGTAGAAACGATGAAAGAGTGCAGTGACGACAGGTATTATGTAGTGGCAGAAAGCAGCTGGGATGAAACTGAGAAAACGCTTTTCAAATGTCTGGGTCCTGCAGTGGAAGTAAAAACTGCAAAGTTCAAATTTGGTGAGGAAGAGATGTACGATAAGCTGATTAAAGCTTATCAGGAGCTTCGAGAGGATGAAAAGGCCTGGGAGCTTCTGAACAGCGAATATCTGGAGGCGGATTCAAGACATAGGGCTTTGGATGACTTCGAGATATTAAGGTCCCGATATCCTGTGAGGCTTCTAGATGAGAATTTTTACGGAAACCATCTGAACTGGGATTTTGATATGAATTATTATCTTGTAGATATTAAAACTGAAAAGTTAGGATAAGAAGAAAACCATGCAAAACATTGCACATGTACAGTTATTTTGCAATATTTTGCATGCATATTTATTCAAATAAATCTTATGTTAATAGATTCCTTTGATAAATCATACAAGTATATAAATATTTCAAAAATGTTTGTAAGTGTTATAAAGAATTTTTAGCCTGTTATCCTTGTTTACACGGGATATACAGGTTTCTGTTTTTTTTGACAAAGTTTGTGGCACATTATTTGCATAAGTATATAACTATTATGGCATTTCTTAAGGTCATGGTTACTAGTTACGAGTTACGAGTATTTTGTTAATCCTTCGAAGCCATTTCCCATACCGCGAAACGCGAAACGCGCAACAAAAAGAATTTGAATAAGGAGCAGTGAGACAGTGGCAAGAGAGTATATATTAGCAATCAATCCTGGATCTACTTCGACAAAAGTAGCAATTTTCAGAGGTGAGAAGAATCTATTCCAAAAAAACCTAAGCCATTCTGCAGAGGAAGTAGCCAGATTTGCAAAGGTCACTGACCAGTTTGAGTATAGGGAAAAGATGATACTGGACTGGATTAAGGAAGTAGGCATATCTACCGAAAGCCTGTCCGCAGTGGTTGGCAGAGGCGGACTATTAAAACCAATGCCGGGTGGGAGCTATAAGGTAACTGATGCAATGATAGAAGACCTGCGAATAGGTATTCAAGGTGAACATGCCTCGAACCTTGGAGGGATAATAGCCAAAGGAATAGCTGATCCGGAAGGCATTCCTGCTCTTATAGTCGATCCTGTCGCTTCTGATGAATTCGACGATATTGCTCGAATATCAGGCCTGCCGGAAGTTCCGAGAAGATCTTTGGTGCATGCCTTAAACATTAAGGCTGTCGGCAGAAAAGCTGCAAAAGATATGGGAAAAGGGCTTGCTGACTTTAATTTCATAATTGCCCATCTCGGAGGGGGCATATCAATTGCACCTCTTAGAAAGGGACAAATAATCGATGTAAGTGGTGCTGACGATGGAGGTCCATTCTCACCTGAAAGAACAGGAGGGCTTCCGGTAGGAGACCTGATCAAAATGTGCTATTCAGGAAAGTTCACACAAGCAGAGATGAGGAAGAAAATTCTAGGTAAATCGGGATTTGTCGGTTACTTAGGAACAAATGATGCAAGAGATGTAATAAAAATGATTGAAGCTGGAGACAAGAATGCAGAGTTGATATATGATGCAATGACATATCAGATTGCCAAGGAGATTGGTTCAATGGCAGCTGTGCTAAAGGGAGATGTTGATGCAATCCTTCTTACCGGAGGGCTTGCATACTCGGAATTTTTATGTGAGAGAATAGCTAAGAGAGTTGGATTCATAGCGCCAGTGAAGGTATATGCCGGAGAAGATGAGATGCAGGCATTGGCCGAAGGTGCTTTAAGGGTGCTTGCGGGTGAAGAGCAAGCGAAGATATATGAAGATGAGGTGAAGTAAATGGTTAGAACCTTTAATGAGATTCTAAGGGCTGCCAAGGATAAGGGACCCAAAATAATTGCTGTTGCAGTAGCTCAGGATATCGAGGTCTTATCCGCAGTCAATGGTGCCAAAGATTTGGGTATTGCAAATGCAATATTAGTTGGTGATAAGGATGAAATATCAAAAGCGGCAAAAGAATGCGGCGTGGATATAAACAAATTTGACATAATTGACATCAAGGAAAAGGATGAAGCGTGCAGAAAAGCGGTTGAGCTTGTCTCGACAGGAAAAGCACACATTGTAATGAAGGGGCTCGTTGATACCTCAGTGATATTGAAAGCAGTTTTGGATGAGAAGATAGGCCTAAGGACAGGAAACGTGCTTTCACATGTTGCGGTATTTGATGTATCTGGTTATGACAGACTTTTCTATGTCACAGATGCAGCTATGAATATAGCTCCGAACGTACTTCAAAAGAAGCAGATAATTGAGAATGCTGTACAAGTGGCCAATGCACTGGGGAATGATAATCCTAAGGTTGCATTGCTGGCAGCAGTGGAAAAGGTAAACCCCAAGATGCAGGCAACTCTAGATGCAGCAGAGCTAGTGAAAATGAATGAATCAGGAGAACTTACAGGCTGTACACTGGGAGGGCCTTTCGCTTTGGACAATGCAGTCTCAGTAGAGGCCTCCAAGCATAAGGGGATAATCCATCCGGTTGCAGGCTATGCAGATATTTTGCTGGTTCCGGATATTGAGGCAGGCAATATTCTGTATAAATCAATGGTTTTCCTTGCAAGAGCCAAGAATGCAGGGGTAATAGTAGGAGCTAAGGCTCCAGTGGTATTGACCTCTCGTGCCGATTCTGACGAGGCTAAGTTGAATTCAATTGCTATAGCAGCACTTATGGCAAGATGAACTCACAACATAAATTTTAAGGAGGATAGTTATGCAGGAGACATATAGATTGCTTATTATTAATCCAGGCTCTACTTCTACCAAGATTGCTATTTTTGATAACGAGAAGCCTGTGTTGGAGCAGACCCTTAGACATTCAAACGAGGAACTTGCTCCTTATGCCACGGTAATAGACCAGTTTGAGTTCAGAAAGAATGTCATACTGGAAACCTTAAATACCAATGGCATAAATATTACAAAACTAAGTGCCGTGGTAGGCAGAGGCGGGCTTTTGAGGCCTATGGAAGGCGGAACATATAGAGTAAATAATAAAATGCTTGAGGATCTTAAGGGCACAGTCATGGGGCAGCATGCTTCAAACCTTGGAGGAATAATAGCCAACGAGATAGCTTCACAGTTGGGAATACCGGCCTTTATAGTTGATCCGGTCGTAGTTGATGAAATGGATGAAATTGCAAGATTCTCTGGTATGCCGGAAATAAAAAGAATATGTATATGGCATGCATTGAACCAGAAAGCAGTTGCAAGAAGAGCAGCAGCTGACTTGGGAAAGAAGTATGAAGAAATAAACCTCATAATTGCACATTTGGGTGGAGGTATTTCGGTAGGAGCCCATAAAAATGGCAGAACAATTGATGTAAACAACGCTCTTAACGGTGAAGGTCCCTTCTCTCCTGAAAGAACTGGGAGCTTGCCTGTCAGTAATCTCGTGAAGCTCTGTTATTCGGGCAAGTATACAATAGAAGAAATGAACAAGAAGATAGCCGGCAAGGGCGGTTTAGTTGCATATCTTGGAACTAACGACGGCAGGGAAGTTGAAAAAATGATACAAGCCGGCGACAAGAATGCAGAGCTCATATACAAGGCAATGGCATACCAGGTTGCCAAGGAGATAGGAGCCTGTGCAACAGTGCTTCAGGGTAAGGTGAATGCAATATGTCTGACAGGCGGTCTTGCATATGACAAGCTTCTTGTTGGTTGGATAAAAGAAATGGTAGAGTTCATAGGGGATGTAAGGGTATATCCCGGAGAAGACGAAATGATAGCTCTTGCTGAGGGCGGATTGAGGGTTCTTCGTAAAGAAGAAGCAGCAAAGGAATATAAATAAAGGATCTGATCATATGTTCAATGAAAAAAGAATCAGGATAATCACAGGTCATTACGGAAGCGGAAAGACAGAGTTCGCAGTCAACTATACCTTTGGTCTTGCAGCTACAGGCAAAAAAACTTCAATAGTAGACCTGGACATAGTAAACCCATACTTCCGCTCCAGAGAAATAGAACCACAGTTTAATGAAAAGGGAGTACGAGTAATATCCTCCTCACTAAAAGGCTTGTCTGGAGACGTGCCTGCCCTTTCACCGGAAATATACTCTGTTCTGCAGGACACCTCCTATGAGGTCGTATTGGATGTAGGCGGAGATAAGGCGGGAGCAAGGGCATTGGGAAGATATCATGAGTATTTTGACAAGGAGCCTTATGATATGCTCTTTGTGCTTAATGCCAACAGGCATCAGACCAATACTGTTGATGGAGCAGTAAGCTACCTAAGATCTATCGAGGAAAGTTCAAAGCAGAAGGTTACTGCATTGGTTAATAATACTCACCTCTGTGGCAATACCACAGTAGAGGAGATAATAAAAGGTCAAAGGCTTTGTGAAGATGTTTCCAAAGCTTTGGGACTTCCAATAAAATATGTGGTTGTTGAAAAAAAGTTTGTTGATATGCTGCCAAAAGGACTCCAGGGTGAGTTGTTCCCCATAGATATTTACATGAAGAAGCCTTGGGAGGACTAAATATAAATCTAGAAGGAGGTTAAGTAATGGGTAAGGTAACTTTTGATGAGAACAGATGCAAAGGTTGTGAACTTTGCACCACAGTATGTCCTGCTAAGATAGTTGTGATGGACAAGGATAGGATTAATGTCAAGGGCTATCATGTGGCTACCGTAAAGGAAATGGATAAATGTACAGGCTGTGCATCGTGCGCAAGAATATGTCCAGACGTTGTAATAAGAGTAGAGAGATAAAAAGGGAGGTATAAGCTTAAATGGCTAAGGAATTATGGAAGGGCAACGAAGCTATAGCTGAAGCTGCTATTAAGGCGGGCTGTAGATTTTTCTTCGGTTATCCTATTACACCACAGAATGAGATACCTGAATACATGGCAATGAAAATGCCTCAGATTGATGGCGGATGCTTCCTTCAGGCAGAGTCTGAAGTAGCAGCAATCAACATGGTTTATGGAGCAGCAGGCAGCGGTGCGAGAGTAATGACATCCTCATCAAGCCCAGGAATAAGCTTGAAGCAGGAAGGAATAACATATATTGCGGGCGCTGAGCTGCCTTGCGTAATAGTTAATATAGTAAGAGGAGGCCCAGGTCTAGGTGGGATACAACCTGCTCAGTCAGACTATTTCCAGGCTTGCAAGGGCGGTGGACATGGCGATTACAGATTGGTCGTACTGGCACCGGCATCTGTGCAGGAAGCAGTTGACTTGGTTCAGGAAGCTTTTGACATAGCGGATCAGTACAGGAATCCGGTAATGATTCTTGGAGATGGTATGATAGGGCAGATGATGGAACCGGTAGAATTTACTGAAGTAAAAAAGAGAAAACTACCTGGAAAGCCATGGGCCACAGTGGGTACAAAGGGAGAAAGAAGTGGCAACGTTATAAATTCACTGTTCATAGATCCAGCTGAATGTGAAAAGCACAACTTCAAGTTGTTTGAAAAATATAGCGAAATAGAAAAAAATGAAACAAAGGTAGAGACCTACAACATGGAAGGCGCAGAAATCGTTTTCGTTGCATATGGAACAACATCAAGAATAGTTAAGAATGCAATAAATGCACTTGCTAAAGATGGAATAAAGGCTGGAATAATAAGGCCTATAACACTCTGGCCATATCCTCAGAAAGCCATTGCGGAAGCAGCGGAGCAAGCCAGCGTAAAAGCCTTCCTGACTGTAGAGATGAGTATGGGACAGATGGTTGAAGATGTAAGGTTGGCTGTAAACGGAAAGAAACCTGTACATTTCTATGGAAGAACAGGCGGTATGATTCCGACTCCTAAGGCTATTGTTGAGGAAGCCAAGAAGATTCTAGGAGGTGCAAAATAATGGCAGTTGTATTTGAAAAAACTAAGGCACTGACTGACAAGCCTTTTCATTATTGTCCAGGCTGCACTCATGGTATAATACACAGACTTGTAGCAGAAGTGCTTGAAGAACTTAATCTTGTTGAAAAAACTATTGGTGTAGCTCCAGTAGGATGTGCTGTTTTCGCATATGATTATTTCAACTGTGATATGCAGGAAGCAGCTCACGGAAGAGCACCGGCTGCTGCAACAGGCATAAAGAGGGTAAACCCGAAAGCTGCAGTATTTACTTATCAGGGCGACGGGGACTTGGCATCAATAGGTGCCGCTGAGATAGTCCACGCAGCTATGAGAGGTGAAAAGATAACAACAATATTTGTAAACAATGCAATATACGGCATGACAGGCGGACAGATGGCTCCTACAACTCTTATAGGACAGAAAGCTACAACTGCACCTTACGGAAGAGTTGAAGACCATGCAGGACTTCCTTTGAGGGTAAGCGAAATGCTTGCAACTATTCCTAAGGCTGTATTTGTAGAAAGAGTTTCAGTACATGATGTAAAGCATATAATACAGGCGAAGAAGGCCATAAAGAAGGCTTTTCAGGCACAGATGGAAGGCAAGGGCTTCACACTTGTTGAAGTACTATCCACTTGCCCGACAAACTGGGGTAAGACTCCTGTGGAGTCATTGAAATGGCTTGAAGAAAATATGATACCATATTTTCCACTTGGAAACTTCAGAAATACTGAGGAGGTGAAATAATGACACATGAAATTATAATGGCAGGCTTTGGAGGACAAGGGGTTATGGCTATGGGCAAAATACTTGCCGAAGCAGCCCTAAAAGAAGGAAGGAATGTGTCATGGCTGCCCTCTTACGGTCCAGAAATGCGTGGCGGTACTGCAAACTGCAACGTAATTATATCTGAAGAACCGGTTGGAGCACCAATAGTCACTGAAGCAACAGCGGCTATAGTTATGAACAGACCTTCATTGGATAAGTTTGAAGGAGATGTAATTCCAGGCGGAGCGCTTCTAATTAACAGCTCTTTGATAGACCAGAAGGCTTCAAGAAATGATATCAAAGTTTACTATGTACCTGCAAATGATATAGCAAACGAAATGGGAGCAGGTAAAATAGCAAACATGGTTATGCTTGGAGCATATCTCGCTATCTCCAACGCTGCAAAAGAAGATACCATAATGGAGATAATTACTGAAATATTCAGTGGTAAGAAAGCCAGCGTAATTCCACTAAATAAGGAAGCACTTTTAAGAGGAGCTGCTTGCGTAAAATAATTTAATACTAGACCACCCCGAAAAAAAAGGCCTCCATCTTCCATCCTCCTTTCGGGGTGGTTTTTTTTACCTTTTTTTGTCCTAGATCCCAATGTACAAGCATATATTATAGCAAAGGTTTGTACAAAAGGGGGTAGGGCAGAAATGAGAGGGTTTCCTTTAACAGAGGCTTTTCTCAAGGTAATAGAGGATACAGCAAAGCAGAATGAGGCAAAAAGGATCAGCAAGATTTGGCTGGCAGCTGGGAAAGGGATGTTGTTCAAGGGGAACACTTCGGCTTATTTCGAGTATATTCTCAAAGGCACCGCAGCCAAGGATGCAGAGATATACATAAAGTATGGCCACATAGCTGGAAGGTGCCGATGCTGCGGGCTAGTTTTTGTTTACAAAGACGAAATGCCCTGTCCTGAATGCGGGGGAGCCTGTGACAGCATATCTTTAGAAAAAAGGTTTATCATAGATCGAATGGAAATAGAAAGATAAAAAAACAAGCCTGGCATCTGCCAGGCTTGTACTATTCATAAACTGCCGAAGTTTTCTTAACCACATAAATTCCGTATAGGAGAATAGCTGCTGCTGCCAGCCATGGGAAAATTATGCCGAAGAGATGCGGTATATGCGAGTATACGATGCTGTCTTCAAAAATCATCTTGAATGCCGTATGAGCAAGCACTGCTCCACCGATATAAATCGCTATCCTATACTTTTTCATTAGGTTTGATACATATTGGCTGCCGAAGAAAAGCACCGGTATGTTTAAAGCAATACCGAATACTATAAGCCATATATTGCCGTTTGCGGCTCCGGCTATGGCCAGTACGTTGTCCAAGCTCATGCTTACATCCGCTATTATAATTATTCCGACGGCTTCCCAGAATTTGCTGGCTTGTTTGACATTTGAACATTCTTCCTCGTCGTTGCAGGGTTTGATAAAATCCCAGGTAATCTTTACAAGCAGCAAGCCGCCGATAAGCTTAATCGGGATTGCACTGACTGTAAGTAATAAAGTCATAAAGCAGGCAAAAATGATTCTAAGACCTATTGCCCCGGAGATTCCGTAAATAGTTGCTTTTTTTGAGTATTCAGCCGGCAGGTTCTTGGTTGCCAGCGCGATTATCCCAATATTATCAGCGCACAGTGTCAAATCAAGTATTGTGATTTGTAATGCTCCAACTATTAGTGCAAGAATATTATCCAATATACTACCTCCATTCAAACTGTAACTTGTCCAAATATAATTGTAATTTAAAGATATATAATAGCGATGACCTATGGTAATACTAAAAATGCAATACAAGCTATATTTTACCATAATGGTTCTCCGGAGGATATCTGACTAAAGCTCGATAATAAGCGGAAAACCTCGAAATATAATTGTTCTTGCAGATTGTGGATATATAAACTGAATAAAGCGCCCGAATGCTTCACCGCAATTGCTTTTGCGCCCTTATACAGAATAAAGCATTGTATACATGTGAAAAGTTTAACGACTCTATACAGTTATAATGCTCCTGATTATAGGAGTAATTGGAAGCATAACCTGCACATATGCTCTTGGATATATGAAGAACTTCCCGGAATATGCTAAAGATTAATTCACCTATTGACTAATTACACATAATTGAATAAAATATACTATAACGAGTAGGGGCATATATTCCACAATAATTTGTAATGCCCCGTAAGCGAGTTTCATCAAAGGCTTCCTTGATTATAATAATGGTTCAATAGAAGCCATTGATATAAATATCAATATTGAATTTCTATGATCCGGAAAAGTAACGGAGCGTCATTATTCAAAGAGAGCCGGGGTTTGGTGAGAGCCTGGCAGTAATGACACCATGAAAAGAGCCGGGGAGATTCCGGTCAAAAGAGCTTTGCTTCCAGTAAACCGGACGTATGCCTGCGATAAAGGTTTGAGAGGGCTGTTGTTCATGGTGCATTGCACCGGGCAATTTGCCAATTAGAGTGGTAACACGGTAACTCCGTCTCTTTGTTGAGACGGGGTTTTTGTTTTTTTGGTTCGAGATACCAACAGTAGGGAACGACGCCCTCGTCGTTCCTCATTGTAGGGGCAAACAGTGTTCGCCCACTTCGAAGACATTCTCAAAGCACGAGCCACGTGGCACGTAGCACGAGGCAAAAAATAGGATACACTGTGACTATATCAAGCTACTTAAGTATGTAATATACAATTTTATATATAATAACAATAATCGGAGGGATATGTATGGATTTTAAAGTAGAAATAGCGAAAAAGATAAGTGAATTAGCTGGCATGGAGTTGGATAAAGTCATAGGTCTTATTGAAATTCCGCCGCAGGGAAACTTGGGAGATTATGCTTTTCCTTGCTTCCAGCTTGCCAAGGTTATGAGAAAGTCCCCGAATATGATTGCTGCTGAGCTTTCAGGAAAGGTACAGCCTGACAGCATAGTTGATAGGGCTGAAGCTGCCGGAGGCTATTTAAATTTTTTCGTTAACAAGACAGAATATATAAAGCAGTTGGTGGAAGAGGTACTTGAGAAGGGTGAAAAGTTTGGAAGCTCAAATGTTGGTGAAGGAAAGAATGTAATAGTGGAATTCTCTTCAGTCAATGTAGCAAAGCCCTTCCATGTAGGTCATCTGCTTAATACAATGTTGGGCAGTGCCCTTGAAAAGGTTTATAAGCACTCAGGTTACAACACCATAAGAATCAACCATCTCGGAGATTGGGGAACCCAGTTTGGCAAGCAGATATCTGCATATAAGAGGTGGGTGGATGAAGACGCCCTTGATAAGGAGCCAATAACTGAACTTTTCAGAATATATGTCAAGTTCCATGAAGAAGCTGAAAAGGATCCGGCTCTTGAAGATGAAGCCAGAGCATACTTTAAAAAGCTGGAGGACGGAGATCCTGAAGTAACTGAGCTGTGGCTGAAGTTTAAGGAATTAAGCCTTAGAGAATTCAAAGAATTATACAAAATGTTGAATGTCGAGTTTGATTCTTTTGCAGGAGAAAGCTTTTACAGTGACAAGATGGATGAGGTTGTCCAGATGCTTCGTGACAAAAAACTGCTAAAGGATAGCAACGGAGCAAAAATCGTTGATTTGGAGCAGTTCAATCTGCCTCCAATACTCATACTGAAGTCTGATGGAGCTACCATCTATGCTACAAGAGACTTGGCGGCTGCAATATATAGGAAGAGAACATATGACTTCTATAAGAACATATATGTGGTAGGAGGCACACAGTCACTGCATTTCAACCAGATCTTCAGTACTTTGGGACTGATGGGTTTTGAGTGGAACAAGGATTGTGTGCACATAGGCCATGGTCTTGTAAAGTTTGCAGATAAGAAGCTCTCGACACGAAAAGGTGATGTAGTCCTGGCAAAGGATGTAATTACTGAGGCTGTCCACAAGACTTTGGAAGTAATAGATCACAAAAACTCGAACTTGGAGAATAAGGAAGAAGTTGCAAGGATGGTCGGTATGGGAGCACTTCTTTATACCTTCCTGAAGAACAACAGGGAGAAGGATGTTGTGTTTACTTGGGAGGATGCGTTGAACTTTGACGGAGATTCCGGCCCATACGTCCAGTATACTTATGTGCGCGGCAGGAGTATATTGAGAAAGGCAGGAAATGTACCCTATACTGCTGATTTAAGTTATCTTTCCACCGAGGATGAGTTTGAACTGGTGAAGCTTTTAGGAGCTTTCAAGGATTCCGTTAAGGAAGCAACAGAGAGGTATGAGCCCTTTGTAGTTCTTCGAAATGTTACGGAGATTGCTAAAGCTTATAACAAGTTCTACAATTCACATCCGATATTAAATGCGGATGATAATGTAAAAAATGCAAGACTGCAGCTTACAAAAGCAGTAGGAATAGTAATAAAAACAGGCTTGGGCCTTGCAGGAATAGAAACTCCTGAAAACATGTAATCTGACATAAAAAAGCAAAGTATACCGCTCAGCTGGTATACTTTGCTTTTTTTATCCAGTATATATTCACGCCCTTACGTGGCACCATAAAATAAGAAAATATGGTGCCACTAAGGAGGATTGACTGATATCAAAAGCTCTTTTATAGTTGTTTTGATTGTAATAATTGTTTCTGTTATGAGTTTTGGCTGTGATAGTATTGTGAATGAAAAGAGCAGTAGCAATGAAGAAACCAGAATTGCAGCAGAGGGAGTATCGGCTGCAGAGGAAGTTGTAAATGAGGAAGAGAGCAAAAGGAAAGAGATAAGCTTTAAGGAGATTAAATGCCCTGAACTGGGGTTCCAGTTGAAGGTGCCCGAAACAATGGCAGTTGACAAGGATTATATGCCTGCCTTCATCAGAATAAGCAGTCCGGATATGGATATCAAGATTTCCAGGGAGCTTTCTCCCTATGAAGGTATAGATAGCTATTTTAATACATATTTATATAAATATATGCTTGACCCTGAGTATCGGAAAGCTAACAGCATAAGGCTCATAACCAATGAATATTGTACCATAAACGGCATCAAGAACAGAATATTGGTGTTCTCAAGAAGACCTGCAGCAGGAAGCAATGATTCGCAGAACGAGTATATGCATGCTCTTTACATCACAGGAGACAGGGAGTTCTACAGCTGCTTCATCAGATCCAGCTCGCTGAATGAGCAAAAAGAAGCTATACAGCAGGTGCTCAAATCCTTCAAAAAGATAGAACGCAGTGGGGAATTGAAATTCGATATTGCACTGAAGCCTGAGCTCCCTGATTGGAATGCTGAGACCAAGGCTTTCTATTATGCACTGCAGAATTCAGATTCTATAAAATGGGGAATATTTTATCCAAACTCCATAACAAAGGATTTTTCGAAAATTGAGGATATGGAAAAGAAGCTGGGATACAAATTTCCAATTACACTTCACTATATCTATCTTGGGCACCAATTCCCGATGGAGGGTATGAGGAATGCCTACCAGCGAGGTAAGACAGTGGAGCTTACAATGCAGGTTATGTGGAACATAAAGGCAGGGAACACCGATAATAAAATGAAGAATGTCAATTTTGATTTGATTGATGGTTTATATGACGGCTACCTTAGGAATTTTGCACAAGAGGCAAAAGCCTTCGGGCATCCATTCATATTCAGACTGAACAACGAAATGAACAGTACGTGGGTGAGATACAGCGGTATAGCGCTGCTATGCGACCCTGATGTCTATATAAAGGTTTGGAGGCATATATATGACATATTTGAGGAGGAAGGGGTTAGAAACGCCATATGGGTGTTTAATCCCAATGATGTGGATTATCCTCCTTTGAAATGGAATTCCCATGTCTCATACTATCCTGGGAACAAATATGTACAGATGATAGGTCTTACAGGCTACAATACCGGAACTTACTACAAGGGCCTTACCGGAGAAAGATGGAGAAGCTTTAACGAAATATATGACCCTTTGAATGAAAAGTACACCAGGTTTTATGGGCATTTTCCATGGATGATTACCGAGTTTGCCTGCAGCTCGGTAGGGGGAGACAAGGGAAAGTGGATCAATGATATGTTCAGCAGCATCAATAAGTATAAAAATATAAAAGCCGCAGTGTGGTGGAGTTATGCAGATTTTGACTATAGGAAGAATAAAAAAGGAACTCCGGCCAGACGTTATTGGCTGGATGAAAAGCCTGAATACCTGAAAGCCTTTAAAGAGGGTGTAAAAAGGTAGGGGCGGGGTTTCATGGTTGCGGGCAACACTGAACACACGAAATCCCACGGAATACACGGTGGAAATATGAAGTTTGAACAAAGGGTATGATTGTGATATTATAAATATACTAACGGAAAATAGCAAACTAAACATTGAAAGGGGTCTTACGATGGGTCGCTTGTTTGGAACTGACGGAGTAAGAGGGATTGCCAATAAGGAGCTGGACTCTACCCTGGCGTTCAACCTCGGAAGAATAGGCGCATATGTTTTGACAGAAGAAACCCACCACAAACCCAGGATTGCAGTAGGAAAAGATACCAGAGTATCTGGTGACATGCTTGAAGCTGCGCTTATCGCTGGTATTTGCTCAATGGGAGCAGAAGCTGTGGTTTTAGGGGTTCAGCCTACACCGGCAGTTGCTTATCTTACAAGGCATATGGGCTTGGATGCAGGGGTTGTGATTTCTGCTTCACACAACCCGTTTGAATATAACGGTATTAAGTTTTTTGACGGCAATGGATATAAGCTGTCGGATCAGCTGGAGGACAGGATAGAGAGCTTGCTTTTGAATCCTGATAACGGCATAGCAAATCCCACAGGGGCAGAAATTGGCAAGAAGATTGAGATAGACAATGCAGTGCATGGATATATTGATTTCCTCAAGAAGACAATAGATGTCAATCTGAGAGGACTCAAAATAGCAGTTGACTGCGCAAACGGAGCATCATACATAGCAGCTCCTTCGATACTTGCTGACCTTGGAGCTGAAATTGTGATTATAAACAACAAGCCGGATGGAAAGAACATAAATGTAAAATGTGGCTCGACACATCCTGACGAATTACAAAAGCTGGTGCTGGAATCCGGAGCTCATGTAGGCTTGGCTTTTGATGGGGATGCCGACAGGCTTATTGCGGTAGATAACAGGGGTCATATAGTTAACGGAGACCATATGCTTGCAATATTTGCGAAGCATTTTAAAGAAAAAGGCATATTGAAAAATGATACCATAGTTGGCACAGTTATGAGCAACATGGGCCTTGACATAGCAATGAAGCGTGAAAAGTGCGGCCTTGCCAAGACTAAGGTAGGGGACAGATATGTACTCGAAGAAATGATTACAAAAGGTTACAACATTGGCGGCGAGCAGTCAGGGCATATAATATTCCTTGACCATAACACAACCGGAGATGGACTTTTGACAGCACTTCAGCTGCTGGCTGTGACAAAAGAAACCGGCAAGAAGCTTTCAGACCTTGCAGCTATTGTAACAGAACTGCCTCAAGTACTGGTCAATGCAAAAGTAAAGAACGAGAACAAGGATAAGTACATGGAGGATACCGCCATTGCTGCCATGATAGCAGAGCTAGAGAACAAGCTTAAGGATAGGGGAAGAGTGCTTATAAGGCCATCAGGCACTGAACCGCTTGTAAGGGTTATGCTTGAAGGTGAGAACGAGGCAGAAATAAAGGAAGATGCTAAGGCTCTTGCTAAACTGATAGAAGGAAAAATGAATTAGACATAAAAAGTACCTGAATAAAGGTACTTTTTCTTTTTTCCAAAATAGAATGATATAAGAGAGGTCTTGCTCTATTTGACAGGATTTATCGAATGGTAGCATTTGAATTAACTTGCAAAATGTTTACAAAAATTATAAAATTATATAATAATAAGATTAGGGGGGTGAAAGGTAGAACAATAATATTTGAAAGGTGGTGAAAAGACTACAGATGTGGCATATGAAAACTTAATGAAGCGCCAGACTTGCATTGCAAGTTGACGAGGTCAGGGTTCATCGAAAATTCGGCGGGTGCCCTGCGTTGCGGCTTAACAGCGTTATAGATTTTACAAATCCTCAAGTGATTGATGGGACAAAGAAAATCTAATTGAGCCAAGGGTAAAGCTGAGAAAACTAACGGTTAGGACCTGTTAGTGTATTTTTTTGCCCAGAAATAGGTTAACATAAAAATAGATGCGAGGTTCGAGGAGTCAACCAGACCCAGTATAAATGCCAAATCTATGCACGAGCCACGTGGCACGTAGCGCGAAGCAATTAATCTGAGAGGAGAATTTATATATGTGTGGGATCGTAGGTTATATAGGAGATAAAAAAGCAATTCCTGTTTTGATAGAGGGTTTGCAGAAGCTTGAGTATAGAGGATATGACTCTGCCGGAGTGGCAGTTTATAATGATGGAAATATTGAGGTAAGAAAATATAAAGGCAGGCTCGCAGTACTTGAAGAGCATCTGAAGAAAGAGACCTTGGAAGGATGTCTGGGTATAGGACACACAAGGTGGGCTACCCATGGTGAGCCATCGGATGTGAATTCCCACCCGCATACCAACTGTTCCAATGATATTGCTGTAGTTCACAACGGTATAATAGAGAACTATATGAGCATAAAGAACATGCTTATAGAGAAGGGGTACACCTTTATATCCGAGACTGACACAGAGGTGCTTGCGCACTATCTGGACTTTTTCTATGAAGGTGATCTTATAGAAGCGGTAAAGAAGGTACTCGAAAAAATCAGAGGCTCCTATGCCTTTGCAGTAATGAGCAGAAAAGAGCCCGATAAAATAGTATGCGTAAGAAAAGAAAATCCTCTTATAGTAGGCATAGGCAACGGGGAAAACTTCATAGCCTCAGATATACCTGCTATACTGAATCATACAAGGAAGATATATCTGCTCAATGAAAATGAGCTTGCAGTAGTAGAAAAGGATAAGATAAGCTTCTATGACGAGAGCGGCAATGCAGTGAGCAAGGAAGTATTTGAAGTGAATTGGGATGTAGCATCAGCTGAAAAAGGCGGTTTCGAGCATTTCATGATAAAAGAGATACATGAACAGCCCAAGGCTATAAAGGACACTATGACCTCCAGAGTTCTGCATGACACTGCAAGCATAAAGCTGGACGATATAAAGCTTACAAAGGAACAGCTTCAGCAGTTCAATAAGATATATATGGTAGCCTGCGGGACAGCCTTCCATGCGTGCATGGTTGGCAAATATGTCATCGAAAAGCTTGCAAGGATTCCTGTAGAAGTAGAAATTGCATCGGAATTCAGATACAGAGACCCTATCGTAGATGATAAGACTCTGACTATAGTAGTGAGCCAATCGGGTGAAACCCTTGACACAATGGCTGCATTGAAGGAAGCTAAGAGAAAGGGTTCAAGGATACTGAGCATAGTCAACGTTGTAGGCAGCTCCATAGCCCGTGAATCCCATGATGTGTTCTACACCTGGGCAGGCCCTGAAATTGCAGTTGCATCCACAAAAGCATACACAACCCAGCTTATAGCTTTATATATAATAGCACTTTACATGGCTAAGCTCAAAGGGACTTTGAAGGATGAAGAGATTTCAGCAATCACACAAGAGATGGGAAAACTTCCTGAGCTTGTAGAGCAAGTTCTTAAGCATAAAGCAATCCTCCAGAAGTTTGCAACCCAAAATTCCAATGCCAAAGACGTATTCTACCTAGGCAGGGGAATAGACTACGCTGTAGCTCTTGAAGGCTCACTGAAGCTCAAGGAGATATCCTATATACACTCAGAAGCCTATGCTGCCGGAGAACTTAAGCATGGAACAATAGCCCTCATAGAAAAGGGCACAATAGTCCTTGCAGTTCTAACACAGGATGAGCTATACGAGAAGATGGTAAGCAACGTAAAAGAGGTCAAAGCCCGAGGCGCCTTCGTATTCGCAATAGCAAAGGAAGGCAACACCGAGGTTGAAAAGGTAGCGGATTATACCCTCTATATACCGAACGTGTCAGATATCCTGGCACCTGTGGTGGCAGTGACACCGTTGCAGCTTTTGGCATATTACATGGCAGTGGAGAAGGGCTGCGACGTTGATAAGCCGAGGAACTTGGCGAAGAGCGTTACTGTGGAGTAGACTGAGTAAATAAAATATAATATTAATGTTTCCGTACAATAAAGTCAGTAAACATACAATAAAGTTGGTATAGATACAATAAAGTTAGTAAAAAGAATCAAGTTAAGTTCACAACTTTAGTAGATTCAAAAGGTTGTGAACTGTATGATGTACTGAAAGTTTATATTTAGGTGGATGCCTGAGTATAAGCTTTTTGTTTTGTCTAAAAAACAATCATCCATAACAATTTCAATAAATGGAAGGAATTTACTTGAATGTATAGAATTATAATTAGTACATACAGTGACCAATCACGACATTATTCGTGATTGAAGATATAGACAAATAAAAGTTTTAGCTGTGGTAGACGAATTATAATAGTGTAACTAAAGTCTTTTAGAACAGCCACTAATGTCTATAATGGGAAGGTGCAGATGAATTTACCGATTATAGGGAATACCAAATTATTTGTGAGGTTATTTATGGAGAAGAATGAAAAGATATTAAACTTATTCATTGAAGCAGGCAAGCAACTGCGTTATGACTTTGAAGAAATAAAAAAAGATAATCCGCATTATGGAGAAAGTGGAGCAGAAGCAGAAGTCATTTTGCGAGACTTTCTCAATGATCACCTCCCTAAGAGATTTGCTGCTGATACAGGTTGTGTTATCGATGATGAAAGTAATATCAGCATGCAAACTGACATTATTATTTATGATGCATTAAATAGTCCTATTTATCGGAAAGGTAAAAGAGTATTAATTCTTCCCAATGATAATGTAGCTTCAGTTATTGAGGTAAAATCCAAATTGAATAAGGAAGAGTTAAAAGATGCTGCTAAGAAGATTGCTTCTGCAAAAGCTTTAAAGAAAACACCTGTTAATGATGGCGATCAGCCAGTAACAATGAGTCCATTAGTAATAGAAAAAACCTTTGGTGTTGTTTTTGCATATGAATCATACACATCGCTTAATACTTTGTCTGAAAACTTAATAGAAATAAATGCAGAATATCCTTCAAGTCAATGGATTGATATGATTGTTGTTTTAGATAAGGGGATAATTGGATATACAATTCAAACGCCTTTTAGCAAAAATATGGGAGGATGGTTTGCAGGAAATTGTGATGATAACTTTTTAATTGCACCGTTTTATGTACACTTAGGAAAATCGGAACTTGGTGAACTTACATTAAACAAGTTTTTTAGTGACCTGATCATAAGACTTTCTTTTTATAGAAAACGTTCGTTGATAAATATCGAGAGTTTTTTAGGGAAACAGCCATCTGCTTTTATGACTCTGAAAGGGTATCAATACAACTTAGAAAGAGAATTAGTTGAAGTAGACGATTATCATAAAATGGGCAATTTTAAAGGTGCTACAGTTAAATATAATTTATTCTTTAAGCGTGACAAAAAGTTGATAGGTCAAGTTGGGTGGATACCTTGGCAAGATGGGGCTGTTATCTGCTATACGGGTGCAATACCTCCACAAATTGTTTTTCAGGTTTATTTTGATGCAGCAGGAGAAAAGGGTATGTTTATGCCAGAGCTAGAAGAACATAACTTTTGGATGTCATCTGTTATTGCTCTAAAAGTTGATGAGTTTATATCAATAACTAGTAAATTATCCGGTGATTTTTATGCTGAGAGGGACTGTAAATAAAAATAAATTAACCATATAACCATTCTAAATATCAGATATAATATCAACGCTGATGGTTTAATCTAAAAATAACTAATTACACTTTATCCGTAGAATTGGGACAAGTTAGTTTGTTAGGGGTGGTTGAGTATCAATTCCAATTAGGCTAATAACTAGAAGTTGAGTAAATAGGGGTTATCAATATAGGATTCTTTTTGTGATAACAGCAATATCGGAAGCGAAGAATAAAGCTTGACCTGGATTCTGAAATAATGTAAATACGAGTTAGTCTTTTAATTATTGGAGGTAATGAGATGCTTGAAAATCTAATGAAAGAATTCTTGAGGATATTACCGAGATTTTATGAAAACTCTGGACTGGACTTATTCAGTAGCACAAAGGAATATATCCTTAAAGTTTTTAGTCGAGATATTCAAAATCATAGAAGTCTTGATGAAATCGAGCACGATTTTTATAACTTAATTATATGTAAAGTACAATACTTTAGATATGATGAATTGATTTTCATCGTTGAATTTATGAGGGAACAGTATTGCCAAAAGCTTCATCCCAAAGAGCATTTATTTAGGATGAATGAATTTAATGAAATTGCGCTTCATTTACAAAAAATATGTTTGCAGTTGGGTAATCAAGGATTTCAGAACAATGCTGTTTTATATGAAAATACCAATTTGGATGAATTATTTGAACTTATAAAACTTTATAACATATTTATTCTGAATATGGAGTATTACAAGGCACTGGGAAGGGAAATATCGGACATCAATCTTTTTGAACCAATAAAAGATGAAAAGGTAGATCAGTTTTTTGACGAATGCGCTGAACTTTATACAAGCAGGAAAATTGAGCAGGAAGAAATTATAGACCCAAGATTGAGACAGTATTTAGTTAGAAAAAGACTTATGCCTGAGTTAATTATGAAAAGAGCTAATCACTCAATTGAAACAATTTTGGGTTTTAGGGTATCTGACTTGGACATTATTGTTAATAATCTGCATTTGTTGGATAGAGATTCCAAGATAAAAGACCATTATTATGTTAGCAAGGATAGATTCAAAAAATTATTCAAGAAGTATCTGGATGTACAAACTATATGCAATATTATTGAATATTTTTCAATAATTAGGCTTTTTAAAGCGGAAATTGAAGTTTCCACCAGGCACTTAGAATTAAGATGTTTTTATGAGGAGGGTAAATGCATAAAGTTTGGTAAGTATACATTTATAGAAGTTGTGACTATATTTAAAAATATATGCTTCTCCGGTCATTTCATGGGTGAGATGATTATTGATAAAAAAAATAAAAGTCTTTTTAGTGAGTTGCAGCAAGATATGTCACTATTTTTTTCATATAAACTTGCGGATTTTATTGAGTCACAAGGTTTCATTCTTCCAAGAGACCCAGATGAACCGGACATAGTTTATGTAGATATAAAAAAAATAATTAATAAAAAAGGCAAGACAATAGCCTTTAATGATATTGATATTTTGGCATACAAGCCTGCGAAAAAACTGATTTACAATTTTGAATTGAAGTATTATAAAGCTGCCATGAGCCACAGAGAACTAGTATTTGATAAAATTGAGAATAAAGTGTATCAACAGATAGCCTTAAGAGAAAAACTAATCGCTGAAAATTTATGTGATATACTAGATATCCTATTTGGTATAATTGATTGGAAGGATGTAAAAGTAAAATCTGTGATTATAACTGCAAGGCCAAGCTTTGGAGGCGTTACCTCTGAGAATAAAAATATTAGTTGTTATTCTTGGAATCGGTTGGCTAAAGAAGTTAAAGCAGGTATTTTTTAACTTTAAATTTATCATTAATTTGCACTTTCCCTTTGTATTATCCATATAATTGGGAAAGTTTGTCTGAAATACGAAATTTGGGATACATTTAAGAAAGTAGTGATACATATGAAATGTGCATATTGTGGAGAAGAAAGAGTGCCTACAAGAGAACATATAATACCTGATGGGTTTCTTAGAGGAATGAATAAAAGTGAACAAATTCGTTGGACTGAGGCTGCGCCATGCAAAGTCATAAACAGTGATTTTATCATTAAAGATGTATGTAGTGTATGTAATAATGGCGTTCTATCGCAGCTAGATACATATGCAATCAATGAAATCATAAAATATAATGGTAAAATACAAAAAGATATAATGCAGGTAATTTTCGAATATGATTATAACAAATTAGCCAGATGGTTATTAAAAATATGCTACAATTCAGCAAGAGCTAATAAATTAGAATATGATTCAAACTCATATAAAAATTGCATACCATATATTAAAGATAATAAAGAAATAAACAATAAAATTAGTGTTTATGGATTATTTATAGATTTAGCCATTAATGGCAAGACACATGATTACTATCATTTTGATGGTAATTCAGAATATACAATAGATTTTTTCAGAATAGCTCCATTTAAATTGAAAGATAAAAGTACTCACAAATGTTCTATGAGAACAATTATAATAAACTCATTTGCATTTTTGATTATAGTGTATGATGAAGATATTGATAAGGGTGAGATTAATGAAATAGAAAAGGCAATACTGAATGTCAGTTCTAATTTTGTAAAATTGGAAGCTTACAAGAAAGTAGAATTAAAGAAAGATAATAATTTCTGGCAAAATAGTTTATATACTAATGCTTTGCTTAACGAAAACTTTTTAACTAAAAGAGAAGTGAAAAACAATGATTATAAATTCTATATTATAGAAATAAGTAAAGAAGAAATATTAAGTAGAAATTACATTCAGATACAAGAATATATAGTATCAAAACGGGATAATAAGCAAAATGTTAAAGACAATTATCAAAAATTTATAATTTCAGTTTCAGGTTATGATGATGACATGAGAGAATTATTCTGCATTGCTGAATTTCAAACCTATATAAAAGAGATAATTACTGAATTTCCTGAAATAATATGGTATTTGAATTTAGAAATAGGTTTCTTTGAAGCTATGTTCTTAGCATATATAAATGACAATGCTACATTAGAGGTCGATAATAGGATTATTATGAATAAAGGGAAAATGATGGATTTTATTACCAAATGTTATGCCAGCATAAATAATCTTATAAATGAATTCGCTATAGATAATAGTTGTAATGATAAAATCACTAATTTATTGAACGAAGCGATATTTAAAATACTTAAGTTATATCAATAGACTATTATTAAATTTATAAAGTACATAAGCTAAATCTAATATGCGGCATAAATTATTAGAAAGATAAGTATTGATTCCATTAATGATCTTCGATTATATATAAAATTGGACAAGCATAGCTATAAGGGTAGTTCAAGCAAACATAATATTATCAACCTTTGATAAAATATACAATACTTCAATTATTGCTGCTTCAATGAAAAATAAACATGGAGGATACTGACTAATGGCGAAACAAGGTTTGCATGTTGATACAATATATCCAATTTTATAAGATGCTCATGCCAGAACTGGATGGTCACTATGTATTGGGGCAGGAACATCTTCACCAGTTATTCCAGACTGGTTTCAGTTAGTAGATTCTTTAATAATAAAGTATTGCAAGATAGAAGACAGGATAAATATAGATGTGTATAAAAAAATGGGCTTTTCTGCTGATGCTATGATTCAAGCAGTTAAGAACAATCTGAGAAGTAGTGATAATGATTTTATTAATATGCTTTCTGAGGAAATATATGAAAAGATAAAAAATCAACTAACACTGAGGCAATGGAAGTCATTTTGTATTGTCCATAATTTACAACATTTATCTGATATTAAAAAAAATGTTTGGGATGACTTTAAATACATAAGAGAAAATGTACTTAACAAAACATCATCGTATCAATTAGCAAAAGTCATCGTTTCTGCTATTGAAAACGATATCGCTCCTAAAACAATACTGACGTTTAATGGTGAAGCAATATTATTGGCAATGATAAACTCATTCAGTGTAGACCAAGGACATGGTAATAAAATAATATTTGATAGGGTTCTTAATAGCATTATCAATACAAGACAATCACGTATACCTTATATCCATTGCCACGGTGTTGTACCAATCGATGGAACCAAACCTAAAAGAGGTTATATTGCTAACGATAAACTTGCATGGGACAAGGGGACAGGTACATTGTCCCAATCATTCTTAAAGAATATGGTGCCAGGGAAACCTCCGAAAAACTCGCAATGTTTGAAAATATCACGTTTATTGGGAATGGTAAATCATTACCTGATATAAATAAGTCCTATAGAACGAATTTTTGAGCCTTGTATTTTCGAATCGTTAGTTTTATTTTTTTGATATGGAGTTTTTCGGAGCTCTTCCAGGCACGACAGTTAGGCAGTTATTGAATTAAAAGGTCTCGATAGCTGACCAACTGTCGTGCCTGGCACCTGGGTTTTCAAAAGGAAGATTATTCAACATTTATATAGGATAGTTATGATTGGTTAGTAAAATAATAAGTTAACAGTGCGAGGAAGACTATTAAGTTTTATTAGCTGAAACAATAACAGGAGGTATGTAAATGAAAAAAACCATGGCCTTATTATTGATAGCTCTAACTATCATTGCAATTCAAATAGGATGTGTTGGTAAATCTGAACAGCCTAAAGAGCTTGAAAGCAAAGTGATTTATAGCGAATTGCAGACTTCAAACTTATCAGAACAAGTTAAGAAGTTAGAAAAAGATAAAATAGATACTAAATATTCAAAGTGGATTGGCAATTGGAGTATGGGAGAACAAAACGGAATTGGTGCAAGCGCTAAGTTAAATATTAGCAATGCAAACAAGAAACAGTTTAGTTTCTCGATAGATGCTTATTTTATAAGTACGATACTTACGGAAAGTGGAGAATTAATTCCCAATCCCCATGAAGGCAATATCGCGGGTATCGCTTATTTCACTTCTTCTAAAGAGGCATATTTTACGACAAAAGAGTATCCTGATTATAAAATGATTTTTAAACTTACAAATGAGAATGTTATTAATATTGAAGAGATTAATATCAAAACTGGGCAAGATTATGGTCAATCACCATTTGCAGGAATGAACGTGAGATACTCAGGTATATATACTAAAAAGATATTGGACCAAAAGTGATAATTAGAAAGCAGAAGGGACGGTTCCCTCTGCTTTAGACCTGGCACCCCAATATAGAAATCTTCATTAGGAGGTTTAATTATGAAAAATGAAAAAAGGGAGTTGTCACAAGAACAACGTGAAGAACTACTCGGAGCATTGAAAGCCCGTTTTGAGAAAAACGTGAACCGACATAAAGGTTTTGAATGGGCTAGAGTACAAGCAAAGCTAGAAGCTAATACTGAAAAACTGTGGTCACTCAATGAGATGGAAAGAACTGGCGGTGAACCGGATGTTATTGGTTATGATAAAGAGACGGGTGAATACATTTTTTATGATTGTTCAGCGGAAAGTCCTAAAGGCCGCAGAAGTCTTTGTTACGACCGTGAAGGGCTGGAGTCAAGGAAAGAACATAAACCAGAGAATAACGCTATTGATATGGCAGCTTCCATGGGCATAGAGCTTTTAACGGAAGAACAATATCGGGAATTGCAGAAACTTGGGAATTTCGATACAAAAACGTCGAGCTGGGTGAAAACGCCTACTGAGATTAGAAAACTCGGCGGCGCCCTCTTTTGTGATCGTCGCTACGACCATGTCTTTGTGTATCATAACGGTGCAGAATCTTACTATGGAGTTAGGGCGTTCCGCGGATCGCTAAAGGTCTAGCTTTTGAAGGGTAGGTGCCAAGCACGAAACAAAAGAACTTAATTGATGAGTAAACAATAAGAATATGCTGCCAGAAGTTTCATAAACGAAGGAGAAAACTATCATGAAGAGGTGTAATTGGTGTGGTAAGGATGAACTATATGTAAGATATCATGATGAAGAATGGGGACTGCCGGTATTTGATGATAAAAAGCAATTTGAATTTCTTGTGTTGGAATCTGCACAGGCAGGGTTGAGCTGGATTACGATATTAAGGAAAAGAGAGAACTACCGAAAAGCTTATGATAATTTTAATCCTTTATCTGCAGCGAGCTTTGATGAAGAGAAAGTTCAAGAGTTGCTGAGCAATGAAGGTATTATAAGAAATAATAGTAAAATCAGAGCTTCGATAAATAATGCTCAAAGATTTTTAGAGATTCAAAAGGAATTTGGGAGCTTTTGTGATTATATATGGAGGTTCGTAGGTTATAAACCGATAATAAATTGTTGGACTAGTGAATCAGAGATTCCCGCGAAAACGGATCTTTCAGAAGAAATAAGCAGGGATATGAAGAGGAGAGGTTTTAAATTTTTAGGACCTGTAATAATGTACTCCCATTTACAGGCTACGGGGTTGGTCAATGACCATGTTTTAGACTGCTTCAGGCATGAACAGGTCGTTAAGAATGATTAAATGCCAGACACGATAATCTAAAAGGGTATGTAAAAGCATCTCATTAATTAATGAGATGCTTTTATGTTTACAAAGATACATTAAAGCTATAACCAATAAATTATGATATATGTGATTCTACTGAGTCATCATGATTTAACCCTAAAGGCTTTATTAAATACTAAAATGAGTAAAATACAAAAAATGTAAATGCATGCATAATATGATACAACCTATAATACTTATAATGTATTAGAAAATATATATAATTTATATCAAGTATAGGACTATACTTTAAGCCGTATCATTCTAAGCACTTATATTTCTACTAATGTATACCAAGTCACTTCATGCTGCCACGCAATTAGTATATCTTTCATTCTAGTATTTTTTTAAGAATACTATGTTGGAGTTTTTACTGCTCATCTGTTTTTCATTTATGCACATCTTTGTTTTATTGAAATCAGCTACTTAAGTGGTGAAAGGCAAAATTGTTTAAAAACCTAGTATGGTTCTCCTACCTTGTAAATGTATACGTATTCATATATACCGCAATTCACATTGCATCATACAAGTAAGGAGTTCTATATAAAGAAAAGCCCTGGATTCAAATGGGCGAAGTATTTAATAACCTAATTAAATAATAAGTGAGGAGGTGAAACTCATGTTAACATTTACTTCTAAGGTTGGAGCTACTTGTACTGCAAGTAATACAGTTGTATTGGCTCCTGGTTCTTGCTGCTGCTGCGGTGGATCTACTTGCACATCAACTTCCTGGTAATAGCAAGGTAAAGCAAAGGGGAGATGTTATGGGGCTTGCGCACATAGCATCTGCCCCAAAATAACAAAATGCTGTATCAAACAAACCTTGACAGGGTGAAGATACTGAGGAAGTGAAATAGATGAATCTTGATGTATTTGTAACAACTGCATGTAATATGCAATGTCTGTTCTGTGGAGCATGGAAGCAGGATAATCCAAATCAATTTATAGAACTGGATAAAGTTTTTAGTATCCTTGATGCTGGAAAAGATTACGGTTTCAAATACACCACTCTATCCGGCGGAGAACCCCTGATGCATCCTAATATTCTTGAAATAATAGATTACGCAAATAATAAAGGGTTCTGGATAAATATCACGACAAACGGCCTTCTAATAGATGACAAATTCTTAAGCAGTATAAAGGGAAAAAAGGTAAATATCAGAGTAAGCTTTCATTCCTTGAAAAAAGAGCTTCATAATAAGATTACCAATGGAGACACATACGATCAATTGGTTGCTACCATTAACAGGCTTAAGGAATTGAGAGTGTATTACTCCATAGGCAGCACTATCTTTGAAGAAAATGTGGATGAAATCGAACAGCTGGCTGAATTTGCATTAAAATCAAATGCGGCTTTTATTAGGTATTCGCCAGTTGTTAGTATTTTAAAAGGGAATGGTATCAAACTCGATCAAAAGTTTCATGAGGAAATGCTGGTTAGAATCATAAAAGCAGCATTGAAGTACAAAAATTATTTGAGTTATCCCAAGAAAAACCTAAACCTGATTGGAGATCCGATTGATATCATGACAACACGGCGATGTCCTGCCGGTTCGGACATTTTTATGATTGTTGATGCAAATCAGGATATCATCCCGTGCCAATTCTTTCCGTCCGAAGTTGAATATCCTCATTGTAAATACACATGCTGTGACGATTTCAAGAAGCTGAAGAATGAAATGAACGGCATGTTTTCAGAGGATTTCCTTGATAATCTGCAAGGCGAATGCAAGGATTGCTCCTTCAAGTCAGTCTGCTATGGCAGCTGCATCGGCAACAAGCTTACCAGAGGCCTTAAGCTGACAGATGAACAGCCGCTGTGTTTAAGAAAGATAATGAAGAATGCATTAAGTGGGTTTAGTAGTAAAGAAATGGAAGATTTAATGCAGTATTGGTATTACCACTATAATCAGCGTGTAAGCATTTTTGACAGAAATAAAAGCTGCATAAGAAAATTACCAATCTGGGAGTTGAATTTTAAATATGGCATACAACAAAACTTTCAAGATACTGCTTATTAATCCGGTCACCAAACGCTATTTCTGGGGCAACTCATATTTCCCCAGTCTGGGGCTTCCACTTATGGCGGCTTATACACCAGAGAATATAGAAGTCAGTATCATCGATGAAGCCCAGTCGGCCTTGGATTTGGATAAGCTGCCTGATGCAGATCTGATAGGTATATCCACCCTCACTGCGTCTGCCGGCAGGGCATACGAAATTGCAGATGCCTACCGGCGTATAGGTAAAAAAGTAGTAATGGGAGGAATACATGCAAGTTCACTTCCGGAAGAGGCTTTAACCCACGCAGATTCAGTTGTTGTGGGTGAAGGCGATAATCTATGGAGTAAAGTGATAGAGGATTTTGAAAAAGAAGATTTGAAGAAAGTCTATTCTGCATTAGGTAACCCACCTACGATGAAGGAAACGCCTATGCCAAGCTGGCATCTGGTGGAGAAAGGTGCCAGAGATAGAAACATGCAGATTGTATTACCGGTGCAAGCCGGTAGGGGATGCCCAAACAAATGCAACTTCTGCAATGTACCGGAAATGTTCGGCAGGGCTTACAGAACTAGGAATATCTCAGATGTCATCGATGAGATTGCAACAGTAAAAGAAAAATTGTTCTTATTGATTGATGATAATCTGCTGGCAAGTGTTAAGTTTGCAAAAGCACTGTTGGCCCAAATGGTGCCGCTGAAAAAAGAATGGATGGGATTGGCAAGCCTGGCTCATCTCAATGATGATGAAATACTCAAAGCACTAAGTGATGCAGGCTGCCGCTACTTGTTCATAGGATTCGAGACTACAAACCCTCAAAATATACAGAAGATCAACAAAAGTGTTAATAAGATAAGCCAGTATTCAGAAATTATCAATAAAATACACAGTTATGGAATGAAGGTAATCGGTTCTTTCATTGTGGGGTTAGACCATGATGATGACAGTGTGTTTGAGGACATTTACACTTTTATTGATCGGAATGATATCTATGTACCAATTGTAAATATATTGACGCCTTACCCGGGTACTGAGCTGTTTCTCAGTTTGAAAGAACAAAATCGAATAATATCCTATGACTGGAGTAGATACAGCTGTGACGAGGTTGTCTATCTGCCAAGGAATATGTCTGCGGAAACTCTGCAATTGCGCCACCATGAGCTGGTCAAAGCGCTATCCGGAAGAGCGAAGAATAAGTTCTCAGGCAGACAGAAAAAAGATTATTCAGTATACGACTTTTAAATTTGAAGGTGGGAATTAATTTTATGAAATTACTTTTGATTAGCCCTGGTATTGACAATGAAGAGTCCAGATTTGTTGCCGAGGCAAACAAACTGAGGATGATAACGCCAATGCTGGCATTACCCTACCTGGCGGCGCTGACACCACCCGATATTGAAGTAAAGATCATTGATGAGCAGCATGGACTTATCAGCCATTTTGAAGATGCAGATCTGGTTGGGATAACCGGCATGACAATGCAAGCAAATCGCATGTATAAAATTGCTGATATCTATCGGTCCAGAAATATCCCCGTTGTTCTGGGCGGCATACATGTGACATTCTTACCTGAAGAGGCAAGCAAACATGCGGACAGTATCGTCATAGGAGAAGGTGACGAAATCTGGCCGGTATTGATGGAGGATTTCAAAAGAGGTGAATTAAAGCCTGTATATAGATGCATCAATCCCCCTTCCCTCGAAAACCTGCCATTTCCAAGACTTGATCTGATAGATGGCCCCAGTTACAGAATGCCGCATGGGTCTCTAAATTCCGTAATGGCTACCAGGGGATGCCCCAATAACTGCAGCTTTTGCTGCGTCACAAAAATGTTTGGCAGAGGGTTCAGGACCAGGCCGGTGCAGCATGTAATTGATGAAATTATGCGTATGAATAATGATCCCATATTGTTTGCAGATGACAATCTAATCGGAAATAGAAATTACGCCATGGAGCTGTTTAAAGCGGTGAGGCCCTTGAATAAGGTGTGGGGCGGGCAGGTCAGCATGAAAATTGCTCATGATGAGGAACTTTTAAAGCTTGCCGTAGAAAGCGGCTGCAAATCTTTGTTCATTGGCTTTGAAAGCATCGATGAGGAAAATATCATCCTTATTAATAAAAAGAATGTAAATACTGTTGAAGGTTACAGCGAAGCGATAAAAAAGCTTCATGACAGGGGTGTACATGTTTATGGCTCGTTTATCATCGGCTTGGATAACGATGATGAAAGCATATTCGAGAAAATGTATAACTTTATAGAAAAGAATGAAATCGAGTTTCCGCTGGTGGGTGTTCTTACCCCTTTACCGGGAACCGAGCTCTTCAAGCAATTTGAGAGTGAAGGCAGAATCATCGATTATAATTGGAACAAGTATAATTTTTGCCAGGTGGTTTACAAGCCTAAGAAAATGTCTGCCGACAAACTGAAAAACGGGTATGATATGCTGGCACGTGCCATTAGAAGGAGTGGGATGAGGAAGCAATTGGGTAGCCAACAAGCTTCAAGGTTGGAAATAAATGCTTTCTAGTTTCGGTTATATGGTCCAGATCCAACAATCAGAATCACTATATTCTATGAAATACATAATGGGAGGAGATGACATCAATGGCGTCTGAAAAGATGGGAGAAAAAGACAAAGAAAAAAACAAGAAAGTGAAAATGTCTATCCAGGAGTTTCAACAAAGAGAGATGGGACCTATCTGGGAAATATTCGATTTTGCCGCCAATATTCCGGTATCTATCTATACTGAATCAACAGCTGTCAAGTTACCAGAAATGTGCTACAGAGGTGCCCTAATTTCTGAGAACAGGTTTTTCAGTGAAGAATACCTGCTCAATTCCAAGCGCTGTTCCATAGATATGGCTCTGCCCTTGGGGGTGTTTTCTTACGCATCCCTGGCAACAAGAGGAAGTCTTTCTTTCAGGCATTTCCTGGAAGAAGAGGAACATGATCAGGAGGATAACACCATTGAGCTTCCTGACTATATGAAGGTAAAGACCTCTCTGGATGTTCTGGTACGCTCAAGAAGAAGCATCAGAGAGATGACAGGAAGAAGGATCAAGCTGGAAGAGCTTTCAACCATTCTTTTTTATGCAAATGGTACGACCGGTGATTTTAACCATGCCCCCGAGGGTGCCGAGTTTGCTGTGACCGAGTCATTAGGCTCCAGATATGTGAGCAAGGTTCGTACAGCGCCTTCAGGGGGAGGACTTTACCCGATATATCTTTATGTGGTCATTCAAAATGTGGAGAAGCTGGAGGACGGTATCTACAAATACATGCCGCTGACCCACTCGCTCAAAAAGGTCAAATTATTTGACGAGAGGGACAAAGGGGAACTCTATACCATTGCCAACTGGGGTAGAAATATAGAGCTGCCTAAGCTGAATATGATTATTTTCTACGTTTACAATTTATATGAGAACTCAAGAAAGTATGTGGATATGGGTCTTACCTTCGGTCTGATTGAAGCGGGGGAAATATCGCAGAACATCCATCTTGCATGCACAGGCCTTAACCTGGCTTCCTGTGACATAGGCGGATACGACAAGGTTCCCTGCGAGAAGCTGATTGGTGTGGATGGTCTGACTAAGCATATCATACATTTAACAGTAATAGGTGAATAGGAGGTAAAAGTAATGTACAACAGCAGTTTTAAATATACACTTGCTGACAATGTAAGGGTTTATTCCAATGGTGACAATGAATACCGTATCAGAAAAGGAATATGGAACTACGAGGAAGCCGGTTTGACATTGGATGCATTCAATAAGAACATGAGAGATGCACTTGTCAAGATATTCAATGATATGGATGAAGGCATCGCTGTAGATATATTTGACGTGATGGAGGAAATGCAGCTTACCCAGGACGAGAAAAATCTTGTAGAAAGATTGATGCTGCAGCTACAGGAACAAAACTATGTGGTATATGAAAACGATGATTTTATCAAGCAGCTGCTTTACAGCCTTATCGGAGGATCTGTCATTAATCAATTTGCCGGGGAAGTGAACATGCTGAAGCCTGTACTTTTCTTTGCTGATACCGAATACATAAGGGACTATGCGCAGACGGTTGCGAAGCAGATGAGCCTTCCCCTCACTGTCATGGGAGAAAAGGAATACAAGGACCTTTGTGAGGCAGACCTTACAACAAGGTTCGATGCGTATGACACTAAACAGAAAATGGAAGAATTTCAGAAATTCATAGAGCCATTCTATTGTATTGTCGGAAGCTTTGAACGACCGCATATTAATTTTCTGAGAAACCTGAACCGACTGCTGGTAGATATGTCTAAGCCGTTGACACTGAGCATGATGGATGGTCCCTTCCTGAGCCTCCTTACTATAAAGCCGACAGAGACCGGGTGCATTGAATGCTTCGAAAACAGAGTACTTGCACGTATGCAAGAAATGTCCGCCTACCGGAAATTTGTAGCTCATACAAGAAAATACGCGCCGATGAAGGAAAAGACCTATGCAAGTCCAATCATTCAAGCTTTTACTTCACTTGCCCTTTTTGAGGGGTTCCTGCTCTCGGCTATAGGAAGATCTAAGCTTGCAGGTCGAGTATTGAATATGTACATTCCGATTATGGAAATACAAATTCAAGATCTGATGCGTGTTCCCTTCTGTCCGGCATGTGGATTCATTGCACAGGCGGAAATGGAAGAGATGTATACTTCCTCGAAGAAAATTGTAGGCAACATTATTAACAAGATCATGATTAACAATGAGATATAAATGTAGGGAGTGATAAAGAATGCTAAAGAATTACCCTTCGCATACCAACTTAAAAAATAGATTCAGTGAAATTTGCGGACAACATGCCGGTATATTGGAGTCTCAGATACTCTTCTCCGCCAAGACAAATTACTCACCCAGTCCCGCATTATGCACAAACTCGATGCCTGCTTACCACAAGCTGCTGATTGGCGAAAATGTTGATATGAGCTACCATCTGTCCGGTTATGGGTATTACAGGGAAGAAGCAATGATCAGATTGCTTGGAGAAGGCATTGAGAGATATGCTCTATTGATTGCACCTACCTTGTATAAGAATAAATTTGTTTTTGCCAGTTACAAGGATATTCAAAAACAGGGGACGGTTATTCCTTGGGAATATATAAAGATTTTTTCTGATGAGGATTATGAAAAACTGGAAAAGAGGACGCTGATTAGAAATATTACACAGGATGATACAATTGGCTGGCTTAAATGCTCCTCTATTTTCGATCCTGAAAAAGAGATTTTCGTACCTGCTCAGCTGCTCTTTACCGGCTACCAGACGAATACCAGCGTCGGTGAACAGTATTTTGCTCCAGGGTTTTCAAAGGGTTCTGCTTCACATACTGATTTTAAGAAAGCCTTAAAGAGTGCCATATTGGAATATGTCGAGGCGGATGCATTGATGATCAACTGGTATACAGGCAGAAAGTGCAAGAAGATTATTCTTGACGACCCGACACTTCTGAATATGTTATCCGACCTTTTAGGCAAACAAAACTATGAACTGATACCATTCGAATACAGTCTTGAAGAGCTGCCGGGACATACTTTCGGACTTGCGCTTGTCAATAAGAGGGAAGAGCATCCATACATAGTAATGGGTTGCCAGACAACGCTGGAGCCTTTGTCAGGAATGTACAGGGCTGTAATGGAAGCGCTTGCTATTTTGTACCTTGCCAATTATGGTGCACTGGTTATGCCCAAGGACTATTTGGAGACGACAGGCCAGCAGAATTTTGCCAATCTGGATGCAAATGTTGCCTACTGGGCTCATGCAACGGATATGAACGAAAAGAAGGCAAAGCTTCTTGGGATGCTTCAGGGAGAAACGGCCTTGAGCGGGCTTAAAGACTATTCAGGTGATATTGACTTGGAACTGGAGTACATTCTCAAAAAGATGAGGAATGTATCTGAGTATGGCGTTTTTCTGGATATTACACCGCCGGAAGTTAAGAGTAAGGGCTGGAAGTGTATAAGGACATTTTTCCCTGAATTAGTGCAGATGTCCCTCCCGGGTTTCCCATATAGTAATCATCCAAGAATTAAAAAATATGGGGGAATCAAAAATGACACACCACATCCCCTTCCTTAAAGAAATTATCCTTTTGTGTACATTGGGTTTTTCGGGAGGGCTAAGCGTCATATTCCCCAGAGCGAAAAATAATACATATTTTTATACTATATTGGGTAATGTTGTAATCAATGTCCTGTTGATAGCTTTGGTCTTCCCGATAACGAGGGAGCAGTATTTTTACTTTAATGTTCCCCCAGCATATATGTACCTCATAGCACTTTTAGGGGGGCCTTTGTGCATTATACTTGAGTATGCGGTGGGAGCGGTACAGTTTGTAATAAAGAATAAAAAATTGCCGGACTATAGAGTGCACGCATTCTACGATATCAAGATAGGACCTGCTCTTATTGCCTTGATTATTCTATTGGTGGTCTGCGAAGAGTTAATTCTGAGGCAGTTCATGTTTACGATTTTTTATAACATGATAGGGCTTGGATTGCTATTGACAGTCTTGGTATGCGCATTAATATATTCGCTCAATCATCTGTATTTTGGCGTAAATACCCTGGTTCAGAAGTTTGTGAGCGGGTTGGTTTATACGTTACTATTTTACTTTTCCGGGTCATCCGTTGTGGTACCGATTATAGCACATTCGGTACAAAATCTGACCTTACTTTTCCTGTCAAGTCGTGGAGGTAGAAAATGATTGAGAATTTGCAAGGCTTCGCCATTTTCTTGGTATTGGCAACAATATATTCCGTATTATGGGGAAAAGTCCTCCTGTTCAATGCTCAAAAAAGGTATATTAAGAAATTTGCCCGGTTCCTGATGCAGTTTACAAGAATAGAATATACTTATTTGCATTCAGCTGTTTTAGGAGCTTTATATCTTGGGGGCGGACTTTTAGGGTGTGTCATCTTTTCCATAGCTTATCGGGTGAATATACTTAAATACTTTACTATAGAACCTGAGTACATAATTTATATAGTGATAGGCATTATTGCGGAAATGTCGGTATCAAGCCTTATAATATCACTGGTAATGGCGTTCAAGATGGATGTTGACTGGGTAAAGCAGATACAGACGATTCCCTGGATCAATTCAATATCTTTGATGCCTGAGCATATTGGACCCATTATACCGACTTCCGGTGCATTCTTTGAGGAAATGTTCTTCCGTGGGGTACTTTTTATTATCATGCTGGAAGTGTTTCCGCAGATTGGTGTGATCATACCCATTGCAGTTGTAACAGTATTGTTTGCTGTACAGCAGATACTTAATACAGAGACATTTCATCAAGGGGTTGCAATGGCAATTGCTTCACTATCTGTATCCGGTGTAGGCTGCCTGCTGATTATTTATACCGGCAGCTTTTTGCCGGCGTTGATAGCGCATGAATCATTTGTTATTTTCTATTTCAGCCAGATGGGCTTCAGCTATAAAAGAGCATAATACGCCTATGCAGCCAGGGGTCGTCGGATAAATTCAAATTTTATAATTTGGGGTGATTTTAATGATAAGCACTGATAATAAGCAAAAAAGTGAAAATGAATCTGAAAGCAAAATGAATGCATTCAGAATTATTGCCGATATGTTTCTTTCCCCTGTTGATGCAATGAAGCGTGTTGTGTTGAAAAAAAGACTGTTCATTCCATTTCTGATCATATTTGTAGGTACATTGCTGTTTGTATCATTAAATTTTCAGGCATTTAGCCATTTGATAAAGCAAAACATTGAAATGGGTATAGCACAAAACAACGCACCTGTTTCACAAGACCAAATAAATGCCATGGCTAATATCTTTTCATATGTGGGAGTTGTTTTGTTCCCTCTGATAGCCGTTGTTTCCTGGCTTCTTATTTCTTTGATATTCTTTGCTTTTGTTAGGCTTTTCAAGGGGCAGGCTTCCTACTCCCAGGTTTTGTCTATAGCAGGCATGGCCTATGTGGTAAAGCTGGTTTTCTATTTGCTGAGCTGTATCTCCGGATTATTTACAGGGGAACTGTATGTAAACTTTTCATTGGCTTTGCTGGCTCTGGATAAAAAAGGGCAGTTTATCTACGGCTTATTAAGGGGAATCGAGCTTTTTGACATCTGGTATTTTTCATTGATAGGAACAGGAATTTATGTGTTAACAAAGCTTGACAAGAAAAAAATCATACTAGTAACGTCTCTTATTTTTATCGGATATGTCCTTTTAGGAGCATCCAATATGAAAAATTTCTAATAGCCGATATAACCATTAACTTTTACGAGGAAGGTTTTATATGAAAGTAAAAAAAATAGTATGGCTTGTTTTGGGAGTGATTATTATATTGGGACTACTGTTTTATAATATTTACAGTAGTGGCGGTAAAGTCAATACATCCGTGGGGGGGCATCAGCAAGTAAATGTAAAACAGCTTAGGAAGGGTGAAATTGAGCTTCGCTTGAAAGCAGAAGGTCTGGTAGAAACAGAGGAAAAAAAGAAAATATATTTGGACAGCAACATTAAAGTCAAAAATGTATTGGTGGAGAAGTATGAGAAGGTCACAGCCGGCGAGCCATTGTTCGAAACAGATATGGATGAATATAATTCCAACCTTGATCAAATAAACCTCAAAATCGCATCTCAGCAGCTATTATTGAAAAAAGCAGCTTTAACAAGCAGCGTAGTGGCACAAAACGACTATGAAAATGCAAAAGCCACTTACGAGTTGGCAAAGAAAAGTTATGACCGCAGCAAAGTATTATATGAAACAGGCTCAATATCCAAGTATGAACTGGAGATAGAAGAAAAAACCTATAATGATGCGGAAACTGCTTATAAGAATGCTGAAACAGAATTAGAAAATTCTGAAACAACAGATAAGAATAATGAAATAGAGAGAGAGATACAGAAAAAAGATCTTGAAGACCTGATGCTTAGTCGTTCTATCATTGAAAAAAGTATCAGCAAACTGAAGGTCGCGGTTAAAAGCCCTATAGATGGTGTTGTTACGGAGGTCAATATAGAATCAGGATATGTTACTAATTCTGACCAGCCGGCCTTTGTTGTCATGGATACCGATAGCCTTAAGATACGTGCTGACATTAAAGAATCAGATATAAGATATATTCGTATAGGTCAAGAAGTGATTGTTACAAGTGATTTGATACATAAGGATGATGGCGTTAGGGGCAGTGTGGAAAAAGTAATTCCTATTGCCATTAAAAAAGATACCTCTAATGGTGAAGAAACATTTATGCAAGTAATTATTGGTATTGTCAAAAAGAATGAACTTCTTATGCACGGCTTAAATGTTGACTGTGAGATCATTGCCAGTAAAAAAAGTGATGCTATAGTTGTTTCCTTTGACATGATTCTAGAAGATAAGAATGGTGATAAATATGCATTTGTTGTAGATAAAAACAGCAATACGCTGAAAAAACGTACAATTAAGTTGGGAATTGTCTCAAATCTTAAAGCAGAAGTGTTAGCTGGATTGGAAGAGAATGATTTTGTAGTGCTTGAGCCACAACCAAACTATAAGGATGGCGATAAGGTTGTTATCACAATTATGGATGAAACTGAGTGAGGTGCTGAAAAATGAGCCTGTATGAGAGTTTCCGTCAAGCACTGGATAGTCTGAATTCCAATAAATTGAGATCCATATTAACAATGCTAGGAATAGTAATGGGAGTTTTTTCAGTCATCACTATAGTGGCAATCGGTAATGCGGCACAAGAATTTATAAATGCTGAGTTCGAGAGTCTAGGGGCTAATACATTAACCATTTCGGAAAGGAACAGAAGTTTTAATTCCAATGATTGGTTGTATTTAGATGACATGGACATTGTAATAGAAGCTGTTCCTCAAATAAAAAACATTCAGGCAGCCATACAAAGGATGGCAACCTTGAAGGTTGAAAATAGCAGCAGAGATGCAATTGTTTATGGTGTAACCTCCCAATTCAAAAGTTTTATGAAATATGGACTTGTATCAGGTAGAAGCATCAATGCGATTGATATATCAACAAAGTCTGATGTTCTTATGGTTGATGAGAATTTTGCAAAAAAATACTTTCATCGAGTGGATATCGAAGGTGAAACTATAGAACTGAAAAGTGATTCCAACAAAACGCTGAATCTGACTGTATTAGGCGTTTTAAAAGCCGATTCCAATCCATTGGAAGACATTTTTGGAGATTACTATCCAACCACTATATATGTCCCCATAAAGACCATCCAGAGATTTTTCAATGTAGACAAGGTTGACAGGATCATGATTTCAATCGCAGAAAAAGATAAATTGCAGGAGGTTGGAAAAAGGGCTATTCGCGCTTTGGAGTTTAAACATGGAAACAAAGATAAATACTATGCTTCAAATTCTGCAGAGATGCAGCAATCCCTTACAAGTATCATGTGGATCCTATCCTCTGTTCTTTTGGTAATAGCAATTATTACCCTGCTGGTTGGGGGGATAGGAATCATTAATATTTTACTGGTTTCTGTCACCGAAAGAACACGGGAGATTGGAATTAGAAAAGCTATTGGGGCTAAAAAAAGAGATATTGTCTTCCAGTTCTTAATGGAATCAGTTATCATGACCGGTTTCAGCGGATTAATTGGAATAGTTCTGGGGATTAGTACAGGTTACTTGATTGCTTATCTATTTAAAATAACTCCGGTAATTAACATATTGGTTATATTATTTTCATTTATTGGCGTGATATTATTAGGATTAATCTTTGGTGTCTATCCCGCAAAGAAAGCAGCGGACTTAGATCCGGTTGAATCAATAAGATATGAATAGTCATATTGAAAATTTAACAATAGTTAGATAGGAGCTGTGGCATATGTTTAGCAATAATAAGTTTATGAGTAAAAAGGCCGCATGGGAAGAACTTGCAAATGAAATGGGTGCAAGATATGTAGAGGGTAGACTTGGCTATTATGATAAAGTTTTGATTAATTATAAACATTGGGTTTTTATTTTGGACCTTTTTTCAAGAACCAATGGAAAAACAAGAACAATAGAAACTAGACTAAGAGTGTCTTTCATTAATAAGAAAGACTTTGACCTGCATATAAGAAACAGAAATATCTTTAATAAAATAATTTTTCTATTTAAGAGAAATAATGTTGAAATAGGGCAAATGGAAATTGATAATAAGTATTTTGTTGAAACTAATGATCAATCAAAGGCAAAAGAACTTTTATGCAATCCGGATATTCGCCAAATATTAGATAAAGTAAAAGGTTTCAATTTAGAAATAGTTAACGGGAAGGGCTTATTAGGGACAAAGTTTCCAGAAAAGATTAATGAAATGCGCTTAAAAACTTATGGAATAATCAAAGACAGAAATCATCTTAAACTGCTTATAGAGCTTTATAAACTGATGCTAGACCGGTTTATTGAATTGGGGATAACATCGGATGATGCTATTGACTTGATCTTGTAATCATGGTGCCAGGTACAGAACATAAGAACATATTGTTTCAATTGCAATAGTTAAGTTCTTAAGTGCTGTAGCTGGCACCATTTTTCTTGAAGAAACTAGTGAATAATAGTTAGGTGTCTGACACCTAAAATTTTGATTTATGGATAAAGTTCTTCTCAAACATTCCGGTTGTAATATATACTCCTAAAAACACTAATAGTCCACCTAATACTTGCACTATAGTAATCTTCTGTCCAAGTGCCAAACTAATAACAGCAGTAAAAACCGGATTAAGATTTAAAAATACTCCGGCCTTGCTGACGCCAATTTCTCTGACTCCTATGTTCCAAAATATGAAAGAACAAATTGTTGGGAAAATAGTTATATAAGCAATGCCTGTAACAGCTATTGTGCTAAGCTTCGCATAATCAATTCCCTGAGCAATTGCAAATGGAGCCATTAAAATTACAGCAATTAAACCAGACACAGCTGTAGACGTTATTGGGGGAATAGTTGTGAGTTTTTTGCTTATCATTGAATAAAGCGTCCACATTATTATTGCACCTATCATTAGCAAGTCACCTTTATTATATTGCGTAGCAAATATCTGTAGCAGATTGCCTTTAGTCATAATTACAAACACTCCCAGGAATGACACCAAAATACCCAATACTTGAATTCGTGGAATTTTTTCTCTTAGATAAATGGCAGAAGCTACAGCTATCAACCCCGGGTTAAATGAATTAACTAAAGAAGCATTAGTTGGGGACGTAAAATTAAGTGCATAATAAAGCACTGAATTATAACCTACTATGCCCAATATAGCTAATCCTGTTAATGAAGGCCACTCTTTAAACACTGTGTTCCATTTTGGCTTCTCAATAAAATGAGCTATCCCTATTAGAATAATTGATGCAAATAACCAACGGGTAAAGGTTATACTAATTGGCGGCATCTCTGCTACAACGAATTTGCCAAATACAAAGTTTCCTGCCCAAAATAAATTACATAAAACTAACAGCAACCAGACTCTAGATTTACTCATTATTAACTGACTCCTTTTATTTTCACAATTTCACTATATGCGCAAAATTCTAATATAAGATAAAAAATAGCTTTAGATGCACTGAAAATAGAAAATTCCTGAACACGTTACTTCATATTCTATTATCTCAAATATCATTTTACAATTTCAACTGACATAATGTTCCTCCTATTTTCTTTACCAAAAGGATGAATATGGTGCCTGAGAAAGCTCTGAAAAACTAAAACATATTAATAAATATACCAAACAAAAAATAATTATGCAATTTGAGGGGTTTAGCTAAGCTTAAACCCTCTTTGTATATCCATAAATTGCTTTGCTTTTCGTATGGGAAACTGCGGTGCAGGCACCATATTCTTAATCATTTTTGCAGTTGACTTTGCCCTTAGGGTAAGGTGTATAGTAGAACTGAACAAAGGTATCGATACTTAAAGCATTAAGCCAGTATAAAATTATGAGAATGGAGGTGGCCTCTTGCTGTCGATTGGAGAATTCTCAAAGATATGTGAAGTATCTACAAAAACGCTTCGATATTATGATGAAATTGGATTAATTAATCCTAATGAGATTAATCCTGAAAATGGTTATAGGTATTATTCCATCAGGCAACTAAAAAAGATGCTCTTTATCAACCGTTTGAAATCTTATGATTTTTCTCTGGAAGAAATCAAAACCATTCTGGAATTGGAAGAGGATCAATCAGAAGAGAAGCTTTCTTCTGCCCTTAATCGCAAGAGAAGGGAAATACAGGAAAAGCTAAATGCTTTTGAATATACCCTAAAACAAATGAGCAATGATATTTTAAATTTAGAGAAGGGCATACCGATTATGTCGTACCTTGACAGCATAGAAGTACAGCTTGTTGAGACCCAGCCAATGAATATCCTTTATATGCGTCGGATGATGAGCAGTGAAGACTATGCTGATGGATATGGAAAGTATTTTGGCAGGCTATATGAAAGGATTGCTGCCGAAAAACACACCTTGCTTGGTATGCCGATGACTATTTATCACAGCCCTGAATACGATCCTGCCGGCAATGATACAGAGTTTGCCATCCCGATAGAAGAGGCTGTAAAAGGAACGAGAGATTTGCCTGGAGGCCTTTGTGCAAAGTCTGTTTTAAAGGGTTCATATCCAGAATTGACAATGATATATGCCAGGCTGAGGGAATGGGTAGAAAATGAGGGATATGAATTGGTGAGACCACCATATGAAGTGTATGTGACCGATCCCAATCAAGCCAACCTTCCTGAGGATCTTGTTACCGAGGTGTATTTTCCTATAAAGAAAAAATAGCAGCAGGAACTATTATTCTCCTTAACGCTCGCTAAACAAAACAAAAACGTCTTTTAGGAGGTAGCTATAATGCAAAGAAACTACTGGCCAACTACAGAATGGCAAGCCGTTGACCCGGCAACCTTGAGAATGGACTCTGGAAAGCTTTCAGAGCTTGAACCTATGATAAAATCCGAGTACAGCAATATAAACGGTATTGTTGTTGTGAGAAATGGATATATTGCTTATGAAAGATATTATAATGGCTATGGCCCGGATGATACGTACCATGTGGCATCTGTAACGAAAAGCATAATATCTGCCCTCATTGGTATTGCCATAGATGCAAGATATATTAAAAATGTAGACCAGAAGGTGCTGGATTTTTTTCCCGAATATGTTCCCGATGCTGCTGATAGGCAGAAACGAGAAATCACCATACGCCACCTTCTCACTATGACTGCTCCCTATCCATTTGAGGACTGGCATGAACCGCTGGACAAGATGTGTATGCAACCTGACTGGGTAAAGTATACACTGGATATGCTGGGCCAAAAAGGCAGTATTGGAGCTTTTAAGTATTCCACTGCAGGGGCGCACCTGCTTTCAGCCATCATCACTCGCAGCACAGGAAAAAGTGCCCGTGAGTTTGCCAATGAACGCTTATTTAAACCCATCGGCATGAAAGAAATCCCGGATCATGAAATGAAATCATTTGGGTTTGAGGATTTATTCGGGAAAAATGTGAAAGGATGGGTTAAAGACCCAAACAGCAACTCCACAGGGGGATGGGGACTTACGCTAATTCCCCGTGATATGGCACGTTTTGGTTTTCTATATCTGAACCGTGGTATTTGGGACAATAATCAGATTATTTCCAAGACATGGATTGACGAATCAACAGTGATGAACCCTAATAAATACGGTTATCTATGGTGGTTATACGAAGAGGATGGAGTTTTTGCATACTTAGCACTAGGCGATGGCGGCAATGCCATTTGTTGCTTTCCAGAAAAAGACCTAGTCGTAGCAATTGCATCAGAATTCGTCATTAATCCTCGTGATAGGTGGACACTGATTAAGGAACATATTATCCCGGCTGTAATAGACTAAACATATTAAAAATGTGTACCGGGTACAGCAGTTAAGTGGTTAATTTTGATTCACTTCACAATAACCTCTTATCCTCTGTACCCGGTACAATTGATACCGCTTATACTTTATAGCAGCTTACAAGATTCATTTTTGGAGAAATGCTGCCTGCAATACTTCCATCCTTTAATGTAAGATATCTTTTTTCCATATCTGCTGAAGTACTGTGCTGAATGATTTTAAAACCTCTATTGTTCAAAAACTCTGTAATACCCCCTTCTCTAATTCCAAACTTTATCTGTTCAGCTGGTATTTCCGTTTTTACGAGGTCTTTACTTTCTTCCAGGTATGTCTGAAAGTCAAAGCACAATATACTTTCAGCCGGTGAATTATCCCGGATAGATGCCATTACATTATTTACTGCATCCTCTGATAAATAGAATGTCACACCTTCCCAGATAAATAGGGTTTTTAAATTCTTATTATAACCAGCTTCCACAAGCGTTTTTTCAAGGCTTTCGCTCTCAAAGTCTATAGGTACATACCTTACACTATCTGGTATAAGGAAATTGTTTTCTTTTATTATTTTGATCTTTCTTTCCTGGGTTGGCTTGGCATCAAGCTCATATATAATTGTAGAATTATTATTCTCTGCAAATAATAATGCCCTGCTGTCATACCCTGCGCCCAGAATTACAATTTGTGATATGTTCTTAAGAAGCATATTTCTAAAAATGTCGTCAATAAATGCTGTCCTTGCAATAATGTATTCATATAATCCCGGCGGCATGGCACTTTTCCTTATCCATTCCCTGGTATGTGGATTTTTAATTGCAGCTTTTCTATCCTCAGTCAGGAACAATTCTGCATATTTATCACCACACCTGATTTCTTCCCTTTCATCATAATATGCAAGTGCCCTTGTTGAAGCAGTTATTAAGGCAGTTTCTGATGGGCCAGCATTAGCCTGTTCTTTTTCACTCATACAATTATCTCTCCTTAATAAGATTTACAAATAATACAATATGATTTTTTATCTTTTCAACCAGCAAGTGAGTATCTTTATTGTTGAGCTTTAAAATAAAATATTCATGATAGTAAAAATTAATCAACGCATTATACATCGATGCAAGAAGTTCAGTGTCCACATCGCTGATTTTCCCTTGTTCTTTAAGTATTGTAAAAATCTTTGTCATAGTAGACATATTCTCATCCAGATACCACTGCTGGTAAAACTCCTGAACTGCTTCATTACGATACATCTCCATAACGAGGATTTTAATAATCTTGTTTATTCTTGGTGATGATGTTGTATCAAGTATCATATCAAAGCCTTTGAGAAGTATGTCCACAAGAGAGTACTGACTAATAATCTCGTCAAGTTTTCCATCCGGGATACTTGTTTTGTTCATTTCCTTTTGATAATAATCAAGGATTGCTTTGAGTATCTCATCCTTGCCAGAATAATGGCTGTAAAGTGAACTGACTTTCAAATTGCTTCTTTCAGCCAATTCCCTTACAGTGGTTTCAAAAAAGCCTTTTTCAGAGAAAAGTCCAATAGCTGCATCCATTATCCGCTCTTTAGACGGCATATCTGAATATGAAGTCATAAAATACATCCCTTCTTACGAACGAGCGCTCGTTTTTAATATTTTATCATATAGAATATATACTGTCAATATATTACAGTTAATGAGTTAGGTGTTAGGAACCATAAAGTGTGAGAAGATGGTGAGCGACGTTAAAGAGATAGAGGCAAAAGAGATTAAGTGCCAGGAAACCTCCGAAAAACTCGCAATGTTTGAAAATATCACGTTTATTGGGAATGGTAAATCATTACCCTATTTATTTTTTCAGAACTGATAAACATAATGATGATGTATGACAAAACGAAAAATGGGAGAAGTCCTATGGTCGTGCGAGCTGCAATAAATCCTAAAATGGGCGGCAAAAAAGTGCTGCCTGTGTAAGCGAGAGCCATTTGATATCCCATAATTGCTTGAGAATTTTCTTTCCCAAAACGTGCAGGCGTTTCATGCAGCATACATGGGAAAATAGGTGCGCATCCTAACCCAATCATAATGAACCCTATAAGTGAAAAGCTGTTAGGCAAAGGAAACAAAAGGAGCAAGACTCCAGCCAATGCTACGGTTTGTCCAGTACGAATCAGAACCCTATTACTGATTTTTAAGGTAATAAATCCCGTTATCAGCCTACCTACTGTAATTCCACCGTAATATAAAGACACCCATTGTGCTGCTGATGATGCAGACAATTCTTTAACGTTTATAAGAAAACTGCTGCCCCACAAACCCATAGTGCTTTCTACACCACAATAAAACAAGAAAGAAACAAGTGAAAGCTTAACACCCTTAATATTCAAAGAATTTGTTTTCCCTACTGTTTTATGGGAGGAAACAGCTTGTAATTTCTGATCTGCCTTTAGGTCCACAGGGCTTTTGTGAACTTCAGCTGCCATGCGGTTCCATAATGGGAGGGTAAAAAAGAGTAGGGCGGCCAAGGCAAGCTGAATCATAGAAACAGTAAAATATCCGCCTCTCCAAGAATTTTGCTCTGCAATAAACCGGGACATAATAATAGGTCCCATGGTGGCTCCAATCCCCCAAAAACAATGCAGCCAACTCATATGATGTGCTTTGTAATGGATAGCAACATAGTTATTCAATGCTGCATCAACAGATCCAGCTCCCAAGCCAAGAGGTATTGCAAATAGAAGAAGCCAAATTAGAGCTGGGGAAAAAGCAAAACCCAATAGAGCTAGTGATGTCATTAGGCAGCTGACTAATGCTATTTTGCCGGTACTCAAATGCTTATGGACAGCTCCGATTGCAAAGCTTGAGACAATCGTACCGCCTGCTATAAACATGGAAACCAAACCCGCAGCTTCAAATGGGGACCCATACTCTGATTGTATAAGCGGCCAAGCTACTCCTAATAAGGAATCAGGCAGCCCTAAGCTGATAAATGCCATATATATTATCATTAAAAAATATGTTGTCATAATTATGCTATGCCTCCAAGTGTTTTTTACTTGTTATTTTAATGTCAGTCTCTAACTGCTTCAAAGTCTGCACAATAAGTCCCGTTTGATAGTCTGCTACAAAACTATCAGAAAGTTGAATAACCGGAATGATGTTTTGTGGAAGCTCAGTATTACAATTTTGTGATATGGTTGCTATATGGTTTTCACTTAAAAAATTACCATTCAAGATGATTTTGTCAGGATTGAGAATAGCACAAACTGTCATAATAAGCTTAGTTATTGCTTTGCACAATATATCAAAGGAAGAGTATAATTCGTCATCCCATACTAGATCCAATGGAATATTGCTAACCTCCCCTGCAAAACCTCTCATACCTTTAAACAGTTCACCATTAATTAGAATGCCAGCTCCAGGCGGATGTTGGTCAGGGAAATATAAGTAGACCAGTATGCTATTATGGGGGAGTTTCTTTTGATCTGCAAATCCAATTACAGCAGCATTCACATCGTTCTCAATGATTACGGGTACTTGGTAGAGTCTGCTAAAATGCTCTGTGAAAGTAGTGCCTATCAGCATTTTATAGTCAGATACAATTATTTTTCCACTTTCCTCTACACCGGGGTGTCCAAATCCAATCGCTTGGATTGAGGGATAAGTGTTATACAACGGTTCGATTATTCTTTCAAAGGTTTTCAAATCAATGACTTCTACTTGAGAATCTGCCGTATTTATACACTGGCCGGATAAGTTAACAATAGTACTTCGGATAATAATATTTTCATCTGACTCATATGGAAATATTATTAGGGCATGAGCAAAATCATCATTATAGCGATACTGTTGTGCCGGCCTTCCACCACTGGAAGGGGACAGCTCTGACTCAAATACTTCATGTTGGTCTACTAAGCGTTGTAAAACTGTTCCGACAGTAACAAGACTTAAGCCTGTTTCCTTTGAAATTTGCTGCTTGGTAGCAACTCCTTTTGATTTTAAGGCTTTTCGTACAAGGTTTATATTTATTTCTTTAATAATAAGGGCATTTCCACTAATGTCCTTCATTTAAACACATCCTTTATTAAGATACTTATTAAAAGTATTTTAGTAAGTAATGAAATTAATATAACATTTATTAAATGTCTTGTCAAACTAACAAAATACTGAAACAAATGCCCATTTTGCTGTAAGGAATATGGTGCCAGACACGGCGTCTAGACGATGAGTATAATTTAGAATAAAAAAGGATGCGATCTGGAATCACATCCTTTTTTATTTGTGGTATAGTATAAATATCTTGGAATCTTTGGTTTGAGGAGTATATAGTATGAAAAAAATCAAGAATGTATCAATCATCGGTTTGGGAGCAATAGGCGGCAGCTATGCTGCAAAGCTTTGCGACACCGATTCTATAGATTTTACTGTTATTGCGGACAGCAGGCGAATTGAGAAATATTACTTAAACAAGCTGACTGTGAATAGGAAGCCCTATGACTTTAATTTTGTACAGCCGGATAATGATGGGGACTATGCGGATTTGATCCTTATAGCGGTCAAATATCACAACCTCAACCAAGCAATTGATTCGGTAAGAAAGCGTGTAGGGCCGGAGACCATTATTATATCTCTTTTAAATGGGATTGACAGTGAAGAAATAATAGGTGAAGCTTTTGGTATAGATAAGCTGCTGTATGCCTCATGTGTGGGCATTGATGCAGTCAGAACGGACAATGATATACGCTATACCACTTTTGGGAAACTTTATTTCGGAGAGCGGTTGAATCAGCTTCATACCGAAAGGGTGGAACGTGTTAAGGCTTTGTTTGATGAAGCGCAGATACCTTATTTTATCCCTGAAGATATGCTCAAGGCTATATGGTGGAAGTATATGGTGAATATCGGTGTTAATCAAGCTTCGGCAGTTCTTGGAGCAACCTATGGGGTATTCCATACTATTCATGAAGCCCATGAGCTTCTGGATGCAGCCATGAAGGAAGTAATTGCAGTTTCAGCAAAAGCAGGAGTCAGCCTTGGAGAAGAGGATATTGCAGAGGTACATAAGCTCTTAGGCACTCTTTCAGCTGATGGAAAGACCTCCATGCTGCAGGATATTGAGGCTGGAAGGAAAACAGAGGTTGAGATGCTATCTGGTGCATTGCGGGAAATGGGAAAAAAGCATGGAGTCCCGACGCCAGTAAATGACACTCTATTTAGAATGATAAGGACACTGGAACAAATGAAGTGATTAATATAACCCAAAATGAAATATGAGGGGGGCATGCAATGAAGAAAATTGCAAGAATAGTTCTGTTTCTATTTCTAGGAGCATTTATAGGGGCATATTCTTTCAACAATGTGCTTCTGCCCAGCAATTTAATAGCTGGAGGTCTCGGTGGCATTGCTACTGTAATCAACAGGTGGAACTCAATAAATATACAGATAATATTGGCAGTATTGTGTCTTCCCATATTGATATGGGCATATATTACATATGGTTTTAAACAAATAATATACGCATTTACTTGCTTTACGTTGTTTACAATACTGCTTGGAATTGTTAAAGTATTTCCGGCGCTCAATGTTGATGTGGTTCTGGCTGCACTTCTTTCAGGCGTGTTATTTGGAATATCCGGGGGGATAGTACTGCGCTTGGGAGTGGCAAATGGCCCTGAAGCCCTGTTAGGAATTTATGTGAAGAATAAATATGGTATTACCTTGGGGGTATTTTTCACAGTACTAAACACCGTCATTGTTTCATCCTCATTGCTTCTTCCAAATGCTACACTGAACAGCATATTATACTCGCTGGTATCAATTTATGTTAGTGGCAAAGTTACTGATTTCATTGTAGCAGGTTTTAGGCGGGATTATGAAGTAACCATTATATCGGATAAGTACGCGGATATAACTGCATTTATACATAAGGACTTGAAGCGGGGAGCTACTTATATAAAAGGGCTCGGTTCATATAATAATCAGGAAAAGATGCTTATCAAGACTCTTGTCAGCAACTCTGAACTGATTGCTCTCAAAGAATATGTGAAAAAAGTAGACCCAATATGTTTCATGTACATAAATGAAAGTATAGGAGTAGTGGGAGAAGGCTTTGAAACAATGATGCCAGTCTAGAATATGGTGACTGGCATCATATATAAAATAGCTTATCCGGGAAGTGTAATAGCAGTTACTGTATTGCTGCTGCCCGAAAGGTTGCCTACTTGATCAAAGGCCTTTACCCAGTATACATCAAGACCTAGTCCAAATGGACTTTTTACAATACGTGAGGTTCTGACTGCTGTGGTAATTACAATGCCATTGCAATAGATTTGATAACCTGCAACTTTTGCGTTATCAGTGGCTGCCGTCCATGCAAGAGAAACGGATGAGCCATTGACAGCGGTTACTTTAAGCTCGGCTGGAGCTGCAGGTGCCTGTAAATCTTTTGATGTAGTCACTTTTAACGGGCTGCTGTTACCTGATAGATTCCCGGAAATATCGGAGGCTCTTACCATATAGGTGTAGCTTTTTCCAGGGATCAGGCTTTTGTTGAGGTAGCCTGTTTTACTTGTTGTGCCAATCTTAACTCCATCACGAAAGATATCATAGCCTTTAACTTTAACATTATCCGAAGAGGGTGACCATGTCAGATTCACTTCTGTTACAGTAACGGAGGAAGCTTCAAGTCCGCTCGGTTGAGATGGTGCTGCTTTGTCCGATACAGTATTGGCAGAAACGCGATTGCTTTGTGAAGAGTAATTGCCTGCTTTATCATGTGCTTTTATATAAAAGGTATAAGCAGTACCCGGCGTAAGCCTTTTGCACTCATAGTATGCAGCGGATGTAGATGCGACTTTTTTCTCGTTGCGGTATACTTCATAACCCTTGATACCTACATTATCTGTTGAGGATTCCCAAGTGAGTGATATGGAAGTAAAGGTTGAAGAGGGTGCTGCAAGGTCTCCTGGAGCTGAAGGGCTCTGTGAATCACTTATCGTTGTTGTGCTTAAGGCAATACTGCTCGGTGATACATTCCCGACAGCATCATACGCCTTTATGGCATATGTATATTTCCGTCCTGGGATTAGATCCTTATTTGTATAAGTTGTTTTTGCAGTGGTAGTTATTTTCTTGCCGTCCCTGAACACTTGATAGCCCTTTACTTTTGTGTTGTCATATGAGCCTGTCCAACTTAATGAAATAGCTGTAAAGGTTCTATTGGTAACAGTTAATTCTTTCGGAGCCGTGGGAGATTGGGTATCGGGTGCTGTGGAAGCCGTAATTGTCTGGCAAAGCATTGAGAATATAATAAGCAATACAGCACCACATCGTATAAGGACTTTTGTTCTCTTCATAAAACCCTCCTAAATTACCATTATTTACAAATTGTATCATAAACTACTAATAATTGTAAATAGGCTGGTTAAGTTATGTCGGTTTTATGCATATTATTCCTCAATAAATTGCGTCAATTCAAAGTTGAATTTATCTCGCTGGCCATATATCTGATGGCTATCGCACCCCCTGTTGAATGTCCGCAAAGTATGAAATCCTGTAACTGCAGTGCTTCAACTTAATAGGCATTTATCGTCTATCAATACTTGCAGCTGTCTCTGTACTGCGATGGAGTCAGTCCAGTATACCGTTTAAAGACCTGTGAGAAATATTTTTCGTCCTTGAAACCAATCTTGTCGACTATTTCATAATTCTTCAAGAAAGTACCGGCTAGATATTCCTTTGCTTTTTCAATCCTGTGCTGATTGAGGAAGTCCAGGAAATTGACGCCGGTCTCCTGCTTGAATAATTGGCTTAGATAACCAGGAGTAATATAGATTTTCTTAGCTATAAAATCCAAAGTTATATCCTTCGAATAATTGGAATAGATAAAACCTATAGCTGTTTTGACAAGCTTGTTTGTATTTTCTGTTAAGTTAGGCATACTATACTGAAACTGCTGCTTGTATTTATGGAATAATGCCTCCTGCTGCTTTGCTTCATCCAGCTCAGCTTTCACCTTCAGGACAGCTTCAAGTATGTCGTTGGGTCTGCATGGCTTCAACAGATAGTTGGCAGCTTTCAGATTGATTGCCTTCTGTGCATAGTAGAAATCGTCGTAACCGCTTAGGATAATACATTTGACAGGAAGGTTGCTTTGAGAGACCCTTGCCAGAAGCTCCAGTCCATCCAGTAAAGGCATACGGATGTCCATAATCACAATATCTGGTGACAGCTGATGTATCTTCTCAAGAGCCTCTATTCCGTTGCAGGCCTCCCCACACAGCGTGATGCCGTTATTCTCCCAATCTATAATGGTTTTGAGGCCTTCAAGGATTTCCGTTTCATCATCCACTATCAAAAGCTTATACATATTGACCCTCCCATTTATTAGCCTATTGCCCTGTACACTTTAGGGATAATAATCTCAACTCTTGTTCCTTCTCCCGTCGAGCCGGTGATATTGATTTCATAATCACCATCATAGTATAGCGCCAATCTTTGATCAACATTGCTGATAGCGTATCCTTGTTTTGAGGGAAAGCCCTTTTCATCATTTCGGGTTTTGTCCAAAAGCTTACCGATAGTATCTTGACTTATTCCTGCGCCATTATCTTCAATTATGAATGCCATCTTATCATTTGCAAATATTCCGCTTATCTTTATATGACAGGTTCTATCATAGGCTTCCATTCCATGTATAATAGAATTTTCAACAAAGGGTTGAAATATCAGCTTTGGAATTGAATAATCCTGTATCAGCGGATCAAAGTCGATTTCATAGGTCAGTCTTTCCCTGAACCTGCTGCTTTGGAGCAGCAAATAGTGTTCAATGAATTCTTTCTCTTCCCTGACAAGTATAAACTCACTGCCTTTGTTCAAGGTTGTACGGAATAGCCGGGACAAGGCATATACCATTTCACTAATGTCCTTCTGCTTTGATTTCTCTGCTTTCCAGAATATCGTATCGAGGGTATTATACAAAAAATGCGGATTTATCTGGGCTTGAAGTGCTTTCAATTCAGCTTCCCGCTCCTTTATCTGAAGCTTGTATACCTTGCCAATCAGATTATTGATATTATCAATCATATCGTTATATTGGGCCCCAAGCATACCAATCTCATCGTTGTATTTGAAATCCACCTTCTCTTTGAAATTACCGTTTTTAACCTTTTCCATAGACCTCAGCAACTGATTAATAGGCGAAGTCAATATTGAGGATGTATAAGCAGAAAACATGAAAGCGATGGCAATGCATACCAGAATGACAACAACGGTCAGACCTAATATGGAGTTCAGGTCCTTTAGCAGCAGAACAATGGGTGTTATAGAAACCACCTTCCAGCCGCTTTGTTTCATTGTATTATGCACCATGAGCAGCTTCTTGCCGTTGGTCCTGAAAATTGCACTGCCGCTTTCATTTTTCATATGTGACAATATATTCGGTGTCTCATAATCTGCAGCACTCATGTCCAGTGGTTGGCTGGACGTAATGACCCTGTTATCCTTGTCCAGTATCATCGTATTGCCGGAGATCTTGCTGTTGCTGCCATAAATGCTTTTGAGCACATCATGATTCACACAAATAGCCAAGAGTCCTGAGGGATCGAAGTTGTTGTTGTCCAGCAAAGCTCTGACCATCGCTATTTTAGGAGCCTTATTATCCACAATAAACACCTGGTTTTCAGCATTAAGGTCAACCCATACAGGAGCCCCCTTCAGGGCATGAACTTTTTCATACAGCTTGCTTTGTTTGACTGACTCATAGCTTTTTATACCGGTACTTCTATCACTGCTTATATAATACTCATCTCCATTTTTATTGTAAATAACAATGAAGCTTATGTAATCCTTGGAGGCGAGAAGATTATTGAATGACCCCAGATTGTTGTTGACCAGCTTGCTTTGCGTATTGTTTTTTGCCCGGAGAAAGGATTGTACAGTGGGATTTATACATATGAAGGTAGACAGATCGTAAATGTCCTTCTGCAAAAAGTCCATACTGTTGGTTATCTGCTCAATATCCCTCACATTTGTCGAGGTCACATTGTCCTGTATCATTTTTGATGAGGTGACATAGGAATATGTTCCAAGTATAATTGAAATAAGGATTATTATACTGTTGAATATCACTAAGGCTTTGTATTTGAAGCCAAGGTTCATATAGCCTGTATGCAGCTTAGCCAAGTACTTTCCTAATATTTTCATGCCATACACCCTCTTTTATAAAACATGTACTATCTAAATAATACCAATTAATAATAAACCTGGCTACAGTTAAAAGGGTGACGAAACTAATCATTCGAAAAATTTAAACTATTTTCAAAGAATACATACTATCAAGTGTTTTTTTATGAAGATATAATGAAAATGTATTAAAGGTATGCCAAGGGAACTTGCTTAATGGATCCTTAAGCTAAGTGCCGTTGAAACCAGATTTTAAAAGGGGGAAGTGCAATGAAAAAGACAATAATTAAGCTGACCAGCATTATGCTTACACTGATATTTTTATTAAGCATAGCCGGATGTACAGCCGAAAAGCCGGTTGCTACACAGACAGAACCTCCAAAGGAAACTAAAGTTGAAATCAAGTTCTTTTCCAACCTCCCGGACCGTGCATCAGGACAAGGAAAGCTTGAACAAATGCTGATAGATAATTATATTAAGGAAAATCCTAACGTGACAATTCAGTTGGAAGCCCTTCAGGATGAGCCCTACAAGCAGAAATTCAAAGCGTATGCTTCAGGGAACTCGATTCCGGACATCTACATGGTATGGGGGCAGCCGTCCTTCTTCAACCCTGTAATGGAAGCGGGCTACGCTGCTGAGCTGAACGCAGCGGACTTCAAGGACTACCAGTTCTTCAATGGAGCATTGGACGGCTTCAGTCTTGATGGCAAACTATACGGACTTCCAAGAAACACAGACTATATGGTTTTATATTATAACAAAGCATTGTTTGAAAGTAATGGCGTAAAAGTACCTGAGACCTTCGAAGAGGTTATAGCTGCAGCTAAGACCTTCAGAGCCAAGGGCATTGCCCCTATAGCAATGAATGGTAAGGATAAATGGGCAATTTCTCTGCTCTATCAGGACCTGGTAATCAAAGAAGGCGGAGATCAGAAGCTTATATATGATGCAATAAACGGTAAAGTGAAGTTTACAGAGAATCCAATTTTGAAAAAAGCAGCAGAAGACGTAAAAGCCTTAATGGATGTTAAAGGCTTCCAGGACTCCTTTGTGGCTGCTGACTACGGCGCAGCAAACAATTTGTTCGCACAGGAAAAAGCAGCTATGTACTACATGGGTGCATGGGAAGTAGGTATGGACAGCAATCCTAATTTCAGCGATTCCTTCAAGAAAAACGTTGATGTAGTCAAATTCCCGGGGCCGAGTACCGGTTCTGGAAAGTCTACCGACATACTTGCCTGGAACGGCGGCGGCTATGCTGTATCAGCCAACTCACCGGTAAAAGATGAAGCAATTAAACTCCTCAAATATATAATGAAACCGGATAACTGGGCTAAAAACGGCTGGCAGCTTGGATTAGTGGTGCCAGGACAAAAATATGACAGCTATCTGACAGGCAAAGAAACAAATCTGCAGAAAAAACTTACTGAAGTATTAAGCGTTACAACTTCAATAAGCGGTACCAGCTGGAATGACAGCTTGACCCCGGACTTTAAAACATCTTCTGAGAATCTGTCTCAAGAGCTTGCTGCAGGGATGTTGACTCCTGAGAAATTCCTCGAAGAAATGGACAAAGCAGCAGCGGACGCTTCAGCAAAGTAAATATAGAACACTTTGATGCAGAAGCACAAAGCTTCTGCATCAAATTTGTCCTAAGGGGGATTTTTAATGAATAAGATGCTGCGGGATAAAAAAATCATTTCAATACTCATACTTCCTGGCTTATCTGTTTTTGTATTTGCAGTTTTTCTTCCTATAGTTCTAAGTATTTATTACGGAATGACAAGCTGGTCAGGCATTGGAAAACCAGAGTTTATCGGGTTGGCAAACTTCAAGGAGCTTGTCTTCCATGATAAGGTGTTTTGGATTTCCTTGCGTAATGCTTTACTATTGGCAACAGGATATGTACTGATACAGCATCCCTTGTGTCTTACTGCAGCAATAATGCTTGACCGGATAGGCGGAAGGCTTGAGAAGGTATTCAGGGCAATATTTTTCATCCCCTGTGTCATCTCTATTGTAGTAACCTCCAGAATGTGGGTAGGTATTTATGACCCGCAATATGGTCTGCTGAACAAGGTTCTGGATCTATTTCATCTCGGTTTCTTAAAGCAGGAATGGCTCGGCAATCCAAAGCTGGTGCTTTGGTCCTTACTGATCATAATAATGTGGCAGGGCTTTGGCTGGGGCATGCTTATTTATTACGCAGGCATAAAAGGAATACCTGAGGAGCTGTATGAAGCTGCAAGAATTGATGGTGCGAGTGGTTTGAAGCTCTATACCCAGATAACAATTCCTCTGCTCCAGCCGGTTATAAGGATAAATGTCACCTTGGCAGTAATTGCTGCTCTTAAGCAAATGGAAACCATCTATCTGACTACAAACGGGGGTCCTGGGAATACCAGCCAGTTCCTCGCAAATTATCTGTATATAAAGGCGTTCAACTCATACGAGTATGGCTACGGAAACGCAATATCTGTGCTATTCGTAATAGCCTGCCTGATTGCCACATATTTGTTGAATAAACTGCTTAAGCGCGAAGCGATAGAATACTGAGAAAGGGGGAAGGCATTATGGATAATATGAAAGTTAGCAATACGAAGCCAAAAATCCGTAAGCGTTGCATGTATATACTTATGGCTGTTTTTTCCATCGGGCAGCTTTTCCCTTTGGTATGGCTTATTGATTTTTCGCTGTGCAAAAGCGGGGACTTGTTTGGTGCGAACATATTGAAGTGGCCTGATCCTCCACAATGGCAGAACTATGTTACTGCGTGGGTGGACGGACAGATATTCAAATTTCTGATAAACAGTCTGATAGTGAATATTGCCGCAGGCTTTTTCACCGTACTCTTCTCACTTATGATGGGCTACGCCTTAACTCGTATGGAGTGGAAGCTCAGGAAACGAACTTTTGCATTTATACTTTTGGGTCTGATGATACCCATACACGCAACTCTTCTGCCGAATTATAAGACCTTCGAATTCGTCGGTATCAGTGACTCTTATCTTGCATTAATAATTCCTTATATTGCGTTTTCTCTGCCCCTTGGAGTGTTTCTGATGACAGGCTTTATGGAGACAATACCCCGATCAATTGAGGAAGCTGCAGTTATTGACGGCTGTGGCATTATACGTATAGTATTTTCAATCATACTGCCAATGGTAAAACCGGCTGTAATGACTATATCCATTATGACTATACTTAATACCTGGAACGAGTTTATTATGGCAGCAACTTACCTGTCCAGCGATACTTACAGGACATTGCCCTTTGCAGTATATTATTTTGCAGGACAATATGCTTCCAACTACTCGGTACAGTTTGCGGTAATGAACCTTGTGGCGCTTCCCTCACTGCTTGTATATATCGTATTGAATGAGCACATTACAAAGGGTGCTACCGCGGGAGCAATAAAGAGTTGATATTGTAATGAGAATAAGGAGTGAAACCCATGAATAATAAATTGGAATTAATACAGACAGCAAAGAATACTGCTGACAGAATGAGTGAAAAAGAAGGATTGTATTTATCATCTTTTGAGAACCTGAACCAAACTATTATTGCGATAGATGAAAGCCAGGAATATCAGGTTATAGAAGGCTTTGGCGGGGCTTTTACAGAGGCAGCTGCAGATACCTTTTATAAAATGAGCAGCCAGAAAAGAGAAGAGATACTTGAGGCATATTTTGACCCCCAAAAAGGTATTAACTATTCACTTTGCCGCACCCACATCAACAGCTGTGATTTTTCTCTTGGGAATTACTCATATGCTGAAATAGAAGGTGATGCAGACCTTAAGTTTTTCAATATTGGAAGAGATTATAATCTCCTTATTCCTATGATAAAGGAAGCAATGGGTGTGAATGGCTCTAAAATTAAATTTCTTGCATCCCCATGGAGTCCTCCCTATTGGATGAAGACGAATGGAGAAATGAATCACGGAGGCAAGTTGAAAGAAAAGTACAGGGAAAGCTGGGCAAGATATTTTGTAAAATATATAAAGGCATACAGAAGGGAAGGAATAGACATATGGGGCGTCTCGGTGCAAAACGAGCCGGATGCTGTCCAGACATGGGATTCCTGCATATACAGCCATGAAGAAGAAAGAGATTTTGTCAGGGATTATCTCGGACCGATATTTGCAGAAGAAGCTCTGGGAAACATAAATATAATAGTATGGGACCATAATACAGATCAGGTATTTGAAAGGGCTAAGGTTATTCTTGAGGATGAGGAATGTGCAAAGTATGTTTGGGGAGTAGGCTTTCACTGGTACTCGGGAGACCAATTTGAAAACCTGGCTAAGACTCATGCAGCTTTTCCTGACAAAAAGCTCCTATTTACCGAAGGCTGCCAAGAGGGCGGGGTACATCTGGATTCGTGGAGTGTAGGTGAAAGATACGGGCATAACATGATAAACGATTTCAACAATTGGACAGTGGGATGGATTGATTGGAACATGGTGTTGAACGAAACCGGAGGGCCTAACCATGTAGGTAATTATTGCGACGCTCCTATAATAGCAAATACTAATACTGATGAAATACATTACGAAAATTCCTATTATTACATCGGCCATTTTAGTAAGTATATAGAACCGGGAGCGACTAGAATAGGCTGCAGCTGCAGCGGTTGTGACAAGCTTGAAACGACTGCCTTTAAGAATTCTGATGGTACTTTAGTTATCGTAGTTATGAATTCAAATGATTATGAAGTAGATTATTGTATCAAAATTGGAGATAGAGGAACCAGTATTAAAGCTTTGGCTCACTCGATTGTAACATTGATAAAATAGATTCCAAGAACTTATGTAAAAGCTGTTTACTGATTGTCAGTAAACGGCTTTTACTTTTCTTTCATAGGACAACAAAAGCTTAAATAAGTATAGATATAATTATCCGTATAAAGGAGAATTCTATAATGAAGAATATTAAGCTTTCACTCCAGATTGGTGCAGTGTTTATAGGCACAGTGGTCGGTGCCGGTTTTGCCTCAGGTCAGGAAATCATGCAGTTCTTCACTTGCTTCGGACGAATCGGAATGTTGACCCTCCTACTGTCAGGTGGACTTTTCTACATCATAGCCGCTGCGGTCATGAAGGCTGCGGCTTGTTACAATACTTACAACTATAAGGAGCTTATATATCGTATAGCAGGGAAGAAGGTGGGATTTGTTTTTGATATCCTTGTGACTGCTTTTCTTCTTATAGGTACCTCCATTATGTTTGCAGGCAGTGGCGCCCTATTCCAGGAAAGCATGGGCCTCTCCCGAGCTTGGGGGATAGCCCTTATGGCATTGCTTACACTGGTCGTGATACTTCAAGCCCTTTCCGGAATACTAAGAATCAATTCTATCATCGTACCTATGCTTTTTTCTGTCATTGTTGCAGTGCTTGCAGTGACTATAATGAACAGTGATATGGGGAGCATCAGCTCAAAGCTTTTAGAGAACTATCAAGGCGGCATTATCAAGCCTTTATTCTTTTTCCTCTTCTATTGCTGCTATAATACTTTTCTTTCCCTTGGCGTGTTAGCCGCAATACCAGAGAGAATAAAAGACCCTTATGTCTTAAGGATGGGAGTTCTTTTGGGGGCTTTTGGGCTTATGCTTCTATCGTTGATGCTGAACATAAGTCTTACTCTTAAAAGCCCACAAGTATTTGAATACTCGATTCCAATGAGCTACATAACCTCGGGTTTTGGAAAAATAATCAGGAATATCGTGACCTTCTGCATATGGTGCGAAATATTTTCAACTGCTGTATCAAATGCCTTCAGTATAGCCAAAAGGCTGAGTGGAAGCAGACATATGTCATATGTGCTAACCTGTTTCATCACTATTTTCTGCTGCTTACCCTTGTCTTTCTTGGAGTTCAAAAGCCTTATCAGCTTCTTCTACCCTGTATTCGGGGCATTTTCGATGTTTATAATCTTGAGGCTGCTATATACTTCATATGGATTAGGCAATTTGAATCAAAAAAGTTTGCGATAATTGGGAAAACATTTCTAATTTAGTATGCAAAATTATTGGGGAGTATATAAAATGAGGGAGTGAATGATTTATGAAAAAAGTCAAAGCTTTCATTTTGATACTTTACTTAATAATTGCATCTGCATATCTAATAACCAGCCCGCAGCGGGGCGCAGCTTTTATTAAAACAACTGTATCTTCCTATGACATTACTATGAAACAGGATCTTCTAAGCTTGATGATGGCTTATCCTGAGAATATCTCAAATGTGGAGCAATCGGATGGGCAAGTATATATTGTAATAAAATCCGGAAAGAAGATTCTATACGATGATAAAAAAGTCAAGAGCGTCGAAACTAAAATTGCTTATCCCGATTTGCAGGATATGATGGAGCAAGCCTATCCTGTTGTACCGATAAAAAAGCTTATGGATAAAAACCATGATCCGGGGCGGGCCAGGGTATACAGTCTATTGAATGAGGTTTATGGAGCATCACAGAAGCAAATTGAAAATAACCTGGCAAATGTTAAGGTAGGATATGGAACGTTTCAGTTTAATGAAAAAAATCAAGCTGCAGAAGCACTAAAAAATGTTATGAGAGAGCTTTCTGTGGCAGCTGAAAATAGGAGTGATATTAGATCATGTATATATCCTTGCAATGGTACCTATAATTATCGTGTTATTGCGGGTACGAATCGCTTGAGTCCTCATTCTTATGGTATAGCAGTGGACCTTGCACGGGATAAGAGGGATTATTGGCAGTGGGCATCCAGAGAAGAAGGGCAAAAAAGATTATCCTCCTATCCTGTTGAAATTGCTGCGTTATTTGAAAAGCACAACTTCATTTGGGGAGGCAAATGGGGGCACTTTGACATACTGCATTTTGAATATCGCCCGGAGATTATAATCAAAGCCCGCTGCTTTGGAAGCAATCAGGACTTTCAGCAGGTGTGGTATCAGGGAGTGCCTTTGGAAGATGAATATATAAGGAACTGCATTAAAAAAATAGATGAAAAGATAAAGTAAAATGTTGTTTATTTATGTGGGAAAAACAGCTATAATAGAGTCGGCTGCTACCGATTTGCCAAATGAACCAGGAGGAAACAAATGAATATAGCTTTTTTTCTTACACCAAAAGTAGAAGTTATCTGGATATCAGCGGACTCGACAATGAGGCAAGTGATAGAAAAGATGGAGTTTCACAGGTATTCTGCATTGCCCTTAATTGATAACGATGGGAAATATGCAGGCACAATAACGGAAGGGGATATACTCTGGTGTTTGAAGCATGCACCGGATTTGAACTTTAAAGACACCAATAAGATATTAGTCAGAGACATTCCGAAATACCAGCATAACAAACCGGTTTCTATTGATGCACATATAGAAGACCTGATACTTCTTTCGGTTAATCAGAACTTTATCCCTGTAGTTGATGATAATGATATATTTATCGGTATCATCAGGAGAAGTGATATCATTAATTATTTCTATACATTGGTTTTTACAAAACAGAAGTGATGGTTCTCCACAAATAAGCAAAATAAAGACATCATATAAATATGATGTCCCAGACTGAAAGCTCCAACATATCTGTTGGAGCTTTATGCTTGATAATCTATTTTTTATCTGTTATAGAACCCTTGCCTATATTATCCCCGAAGCATGTTGTGAAAGCTTTCAGAAAGGAGATTGCGAATTCCCGGCTGCTAGTATCTATGATTGAATTTTTCACTACTTGCTCTAGTAATACAATCAAGTTTTCCAATTCATAGCCCTCAAATTTTACTGCATCTTTATCTACTTTTATCATAGTATCCTCCAAATAATTTAAATCACTTAATTAGTATACACTAAAAATGTCGATTTTTGCAGATAGAAAATAAAGTTCTGAGAGTTTTCTTTTAGAGCTTCGAGCTGACGGGTATGTGGTATCTAAGAAAAACTGGATGGAAATGGAGAAATCGTGAAACATTTAATATACTCCGAGCACCTAGAGCTTAAGCTTTTCTTTCAACATTCTTTCTATCAAAGTCAAATAATCACCTGAATATGAAATGGTGTTGTGTACCATAAGTACGGCAAAGCCATGTATCAAACCCCATAAAGCCAGCGTTTCTACTGCCCAATCCTTCTCGTCAAGGTTAATCGATGCATAATAATCTGCAGCGCATTTTCTCGCCATTTCGAAGGGATGCCCTTCTCTAATCACAAATACATCATCTTTGATAAGAATAGGGTTATGATGATCGGTCAAAAATATGAACTTGAAATAATCCGGATTTTCCACCATGAATTTTACATATTGCTTTCCCATTTCTATCGTCCTGGCTTTAGGATCATCCGAAAAACTTTGCATGACACCTTCAAGCACAGATGTAAAACTCTTTGATACATCTGAAGCAATAGCGCTTATCAGCTCCTCCTTGCTCTTGAAGTGCTTATAGGGAGCTGCATGGCTTACACCGCACATAACCGCCACTTTCCTTAATGAAAAATCCTCATAGCCGTCTTTGTTGAGTAGCTGCAATCCCTTTTTCAGTAATTCCTTTTTCAAATCACCGTGGTGGTATTTTTCCTTAGCCAATAACAACACCTCTTTAACTCATCGAATAATTAATAATAAAAGCATATCACAATATGTTGACAGTGTAAACATTAAGATGTATAATCTAGATAAAGTTGACAGTGTAAACATTAATTAGAATGCTTACCTGATATAGGGGGAAAATATATGAGTACGATCATATTCTACTTCTCAGGCAGAGGCAATGCTCTGAGCGCAGCACGGATTATCGCAGGGAAATTGGGGGATACAGAGCTTGTGCCGATTTATAGGGCTCTGAACGAAAGCATAGATCTTTCTGCGGATCGGATCGGGTTCGCATTCCCGGTAATAGACCTGGGAATGCCTGCAGTTGTATCAAAGCTGATTCGGAAGCTGGATATCAGAGACAAAAATAAATATTTCTTTGCTGTGGTAACGACAGGCGGGATGCCCGCAGGTACAATGCTGCAGGTGGGAAACCGGTTGAAGTCAAGAGGCTTAAAGCTTTCGGCAGGCTTTTACCTTGTGGCAAACGGAACACAGGAATCACTCGACGCATGGGACGCAAAGACCGACGAGATCGTATCAATCATCAAAGCTAAAGGCGAACATAATCCTGACAAGGTAAAGTTCATCGACAGCGTAATCCTTACAGGTCTTGCAAACAAGCTTGCAAGGCTGATAATACCGTATGAGGACAAAAAATTCAATGTAGATGGCAATTGTGATGGCTGCGGTATTTGCCAAAAGGTATGTCCGGTAAAGAATATTGATATTAAGAACGGAGAGCCGGTTTGGCTGCACAAATGCCAGCAGTGCGGAGCATGCTTCAATTTGTGTCCTAAAAAGGCCTTGCATGGAAAAAACCTCGCTGCACGGACCTATCATTTGAATCCTTACGTTGAATTAAAGGATTTTATTATCGATTGATAATACCAACCCTGGGTTTAAGTCTTGGGAAAAAATTGAGAATATTTACAAACATGGTAGAAATTCATATAATTAGAGTACAGTGTACTTATAAGTGCACTGTACTTTTATTGTATGACTAGAAGCAGTTATGTCGAATAATCTAGAAGTCATTTTGTATAAGAAGAGGAAGTGAGTATAAATGCACATAAATAACTATGATAATGTTGCAGACATATATGATATATATAATCAGGCTGATTATGACATCGGTTTCTTTGTGGACAGATGCAAGGGCTTTAAAGGTAAGGCAGTTGAGCTGATGGCCGGTACGGGAAGGCTCTCGCTGCCACTTTTAAGGTCAGGCATGGACCTGGACTGTGTTGACATTTCCAAGGGGTTATTGGAACAGCTGCAAGGAAAATTGGATAAAGCAGGGCTGGCGGCGGATATCATTCAAGCTGATATCCGATATATGAATTTAAAGAGTAAGTATGAGTTGGTCGTCGTCGGCTTCAATTCTTTATGGCATCAAAGGAAAACCAGGACGCAATAGTTGATATTACCCAGTTATACGAGTTCTATGATCGGGAAGGTAACCAGACAGGCAAAAAGCTGTTGAAACTGAAGTTCAAGCTCATTTCCCAGGAAGCAATTGAAAAAATGGTTTTAGGAGCAGGCTTTACTATAAAAGAGTTCTATGGAGACTATCAGAAGAATCCATATGATGAGAGTAAAAGTCCTTTTATGATTTATGTTCTGGAAAAGTAAGTTTCAATCTCATATTGACATTAAGAATCTTTTGCGGCTCTAACTTAAACTAATTGATCTAGAGGTGAAAAGAAATGAAAATATCTGAAAGTGTCTATTTGTTGGATTCAACCGCAGGGAGCTATGTATATGTTGTCGTGGGCAGTGAAACTGCTCTGATTGATACGGGACTCCCATGGAAGGGCAAAAGTATAATGAAAGAATTAGGGTCTATGGGGATACAGCTTGGGAATATAAAACATATATTATTGACACATCATGACATAGACCATATAGGGAATGTATTCATGCTTCAGCAGCTGACAGGGGCTCAGGTTTGGGCTTCCAAAGAGGACATCCCGTATATTACCGGTGAGCTTGACCGTTATGGTTTTAAGAAGTATTTAAAGTACTTTTTCAAGGTAAAAAAGCCAAAGGATATAAATCCCTATAAACCAGAACAGAAAATTAACGGTATTGATGTCATACCGACTCCAGGGCACACCCCGGGGCATGTATGCCTGCTTTATGATGACATCCTGTTTGCAGGGGATTTGCTGGAAAACAAGAAAGGTAAGCTGATACCATATCCCCCACCATGGAATTGGGATGATTCAATGATGCTTGAGTCAATTACTAAAATATCTCAAACTCCTTATAAATTGGTATGCCCCGCCCATGGGAAACCCATACAAAGATATTAGCAAGCAAGCCAGGGGAGAGGAAGTGCCTGACAACGGAGTTATATACTTTTAGGTGCTAATGTTTCGGTTATCATTTTGAGCCCGAAAAGAATAAAATCATCTTTAGCGAATCCATAAGTTTCAAAGTATCTATTGCTGGCCTTGGACATAGTATTCATATATGCCATGACTGTGAGCACACCAAAGTGAGCAGCTTTTTTGGCATCCAAATCAGGGGACATGCTTCCATCTTTTTTGCCTTTTTCAATAATTTCTGTATACATCTGAAATGATTCACTCTGAAACTTCAGCATTTCTATATAGTTAGGGCTGACTTCTTTCCCAGGTTTACCTTGTGGTACATGGTTAATCAACTGGAAAACCTCAGGATGTTCCTTAAAAAATTGGAAATATTGCAGATTTGCATAGTGGATTTTCTCAAGGGCGGTTTTCTTGCTAATAAAAGCTTCTTTAAAGTTTGAATTTAATTGTCTCGCAAATTTGAGAGCTACTGCATAAAATAAATCATCTTTATTTATAAAGTATTGATATATTGTACGTTTTGTGAACTGAGCTTCTTTTGCAATATCATCCATCGAAGTACCTTCATAACCATTCTGTATAAATAGTTTCTCTGCAACTTCGATCATTTCTGATTTTCTTACTTGCCGTTCCCTTTCGCGTCTAGGTAAAATATTTTCCAAATTTTTCATCCCTTTCTATTGATTTTTTAGTATATACGTAGTATACTCGGGGTATATTAGTATACTGTAAGTATACTACACGTCATATTGTACTGTCTAGTATATTATATACAATATTGATGATTAACTAAACATTTTTATTATTTGCCATTATGAAGAAAGGAGGTAAAATAATATGAAAATTTTAGCATTGATGGGCAGCCAAAGGAAAAACGGAACAGGATATAATTATGTGTCAAAAATAGAAAAAGCAATAAAAGAGATGACTGAGGTTGATTTTGAATACGTTTTTCTTTCTGATTATGATATAAAGATGTGTAAAGGCTGCATGGTTTGTTATGAGAAAGGCGAGGAAGCATGTCCTCTGAAAGATGATTATCTGAGAGTGATTAAAAAATTGCACGAAGCTGATGCTGTTATATTTTACTCTCCTACCTATACAATTTCAATTTCAGGAATTATGAAGAATTTCTTTGACAGGAGCTCATATATATGCCATAGGCCGTTGTTCAAGGGGAAATATGCGCTTATAATGACCACAGTTGGTGCGTTTGGAGAAAAACAAGCATTAGATACACTTAGAATGATTGTTAGTGTTATCGGCTATAGAATTACCGGAATAATCGGTATCCAAAATGGGCGGTATGCCAGAGATTCAAAATATGTACTAGGAATTGAAAAAAGGTTAAAGGCTGAAGCAATTAAACTAATTGAATATGCTAGTCAAAAAGCTCCTATAAAACCTAAATTTTTTGAGCTGCTGGCATACAATTATCAAAAAATAATTTTTACTGCCGATACAAAAGATTGCAAGTATGATAAGGACTATTGGAAAAATGCAGGATGGACTGATCCTAAATCAACATATTTCTACGACGTACAAATTCCGATATTAAAAAATCTATTAGCTGGAGTTATAGTAAAAATACTAATACGTTGCAGAATTTTTGCAACATAAAATATTAGACTGCAGAGGAGAGTTTATTAATTTAGTAAATGTGAAGGTGAATAAGGAATGAAAGTGCTTGCGATTATAGGTAGCCCAAGAAAAGGAAATAGTTATAAAATTACTCAACGGATAGAGGAAAAACTAAAAGGGCTAGGAGATATAGAGTTTAATTATATTTTCCTAAATGAAATACATTTAGAAACTTGTCGTGGTTGCTTTGCATGTATTTCAAAAGGTGAGAATTTTTGTCCGTTAAAAGATGACAGGGTGAAAATTGAAGAACAAATGCAGAATTCCAACGGTGTAATATTTGTTTCGCCTAATTATTGCAATGGAGCAACTTCAATAATGAAGAACTTTATTGAACGTTTATGCTATATTGGCCATCGCCCACGTTTTTTTAATCAATTTGCATTAGCGATTGCTACTAGTGCAGGTCCCATTGGTTTGAAAGAGACGCTTTTTGATCTTTCATACTTTGGCGGGGGCGGTTTTCATTATGTGAAAAAATTAGGCATCATGGTACCACCATTTCCGGTTAGTTCTATTCGAGAACAAAAAATTGAGAAGCAAATTACTGATACCGCCACGAAATTTTATAGTGCTATGAAGAACAAAAAACGCCCGACTCCAAGATATATTGATATAATACATTTTCATTCTTTTAAAGCTATGTACACTGGTTTTCCATCCTTGGGGAAAGAATATTTTCCTGCTGATTATAATTACTGGACTGAACGAGGTTGGCTTAAAAAGAATAAGTACTATTTTACTGATGCTAATGTAAGTATATTTAAAAAGGCGTTTGGAAAGTTATTTGGGATAGTTATCAAGCATCCCAATCCAATAATGTCGAAATAGCATAATGAAGAAGCTCCGGGCTTCTATGAAACAAGTCCTCCTTTAAAACTCTTTCTGTGAGCTTGTGGAAGTCCTTGCCCCATGGGCCTATGTTTATGCAAGGCATTGACAGACTCTCAATCTCCTCAATGGGAATGGAGTATAGCAATCCAAACAGCGGCATACTTCCGACCAGGGCTTCAGCTATAACCTTTGAGTTACTGATTGACGTGTAGCTTAAATCAGAGATACCTGTAAAAAAGTATTCTCTAGTGTATGCTTGATTAAAATGCTTTAAAGAATAATCCATAATGCTATTGGATAAATATTTGGCTTTATCACTAATATCCTTAATATAGATATTTGATACATTAGGGTAGTAGGGAGGTGCCAAGCCTATAACAACTCTTGGAGATATGTCATTGATAAAATCGTAAATAGCTTCAACGAGATAAAAATTACTTTCAATCATTGAAACAGCACCGGCTTGTACCTTCTCTTTTACCTCTTCCAAAGCCTTATCATACTGAAGCTTGAAGACTTCACCGTGTGCTTCGTAAGCTTCATCATAAAGCTCCTTGAAGGTTACTACCTTCGCATTCCACGGCAAAGGCTCAAAGGGTTTGCGCATTCTTCCCATTAAAATTCTATACTTCTCATTCATATTGTCGATTAATTCTGTGAAGGCATCGGTACAAATTCCCCGTATGGATTCCAACATGGAAGCGGGCTCTCGATTCAGGGTAAGAACGCTCAAGCATCCACCTGCACTTGGTGGTAATGATACATCATAGTTATATTTTCTTTCTTTGAAGTATAACCAGGTAGGCGGGGGGGAGGCCTCATTTCCAATAAAGTCGGAGAGCTCCAGATTAAGCTCTGTCTTGTTCACAATTTCAGCCAGTAAGCTTACCGGGTTAAAACCTTCAAAAACTTTTCCGACATGAGACAAAAAACCTCTGACATAAAAGAAGGGCATCATTTTTCCAACTGAGCCTTCTGAAAGCACTCCAACATCTTTATTTACTCTTTGATGGGGCTCCGAATTTATCATCATCAGATAATTGAGCTGGTATTTTTCTTTTAATTCTTTCAACAATAAAACTGCGCTTAACATACCGGCAGAAAGATTTTCTTCATCAGGCACAGAAATTAGTAGAATATTGCCATGAAGCTTCTCAAGCTCTGAATATCTTTTCAGCAATGCAAGCTGTATAGCTCCACCGCCCTTCATATCCGCTGTTCCCCTGCCGAAGATGTAATCTCCGCTTTCAAGATCTTCCCTTGCCTCCGTCAGCAAATCTTCCTTTATCTTCAGGAGCTCTATTTCAAGCTCACTGGGTGAGTAGGCATAAGGCTTAAGTGTTTTAAAATCTTCAATATCAACTACATCGTTATGATGAATCAAAACGACAGTATCATTTCCTTTTCCTTTGACCAATCCCCAGGATACTGACCGGTTAAAAATATCATTTTTGATTTTATATGTACCAAAGTGTCCAGGGTTGTTCTTGAAGTAATTTATGCTGTTGAAGAAGTTCATTAAAAACGGTTCTATGTCATTTTCGAGGGCAGAGAAGGTATCACTTCTGACCTTGATGTAAGGGTAGAAAATGTCTGCTATGTCTTTACTTATCCCGTCCAGTACTATATCTTCCATTTCATAAACCTCCATTCTTTATTAATAATTAGAGTCATCTTTAAAATTGCTCATATATCATATAACAATATAGTATATATGATATATCGTATTATATATAGATATTAATTGAATGTCCAGTTCTCATAAGAAAGACCGCAATGACTATAACCTAAGACCTAAGACCTAATTGCATGGTACGAAAGCCCTACTTATGCTTGCGTTTATATCATTTTAGGAACTGTTATTGTATAATGTAAAGCGTGGAAATAGAACCACAAAAACCAATCGAAAATAGCAAATCTATCGAAAGATTGAGACGCAAAGCCGCGGGCCTAAAGCTTCAAGCTATGGCAGCCGGGTTGCCGAAAATGAATTTTAAAATTGCTTTAAAGGATTATTTCGGCATTTGCCAAGATAGTCCTTATCTATGTTATATATATAACAAACTAAATAATAAGAAATAGGTGATTTACATGAGACTTGTTCCAACTAAATGTGTTCCTGAAGATGCAGTTTTATCCGAGGCACTTTATAATGAAGATGGTCGGATACTTGTTAATGCAGGGGCCCAACTGACATCCAATCTGGTGGAAAGAATAAACCAGAATCATATTTATTCTGTATACATCAAAGACCAGCACAGTACAGGCGAGATTGATCGTTTGGTTGATCCTTTGCTCAGACAGAAGGGTCACAACCTTGTAAAAAAAATCTTTGATGCAGCCAGTAATGTGAAACCAGATGGTACTCCGGCGCCTATACCGATATTAGCTATGATGCCTGAGCTTTCAGCCCTTATGGATGATATAATATATGAGATGACTGGATTTAAGGAAAAACAGCTGGAGTATATTGATATAAAAAATGTAAACAGCTATTTGTACAGTTCAGCGATAAATGTTGCACTGCTATCGGTGCTGATTGGCTGGGAAATGGGTTTGAATAACGATATGATATACCAGCTCTTCATGGGGGGCATATTTCATGATATCGGCATGGCCATGCTGCCCAAGGAAGTACTTTACAAAAAAGAGCCACTTACGATGGAAGACAAACGTCAGTTACTATACCATCCGTCAAAGGGCTATGACTATCTAAAGGATAAAGTATTTTTAAGCTCTTATGTAAGGGCTGTGACATTAGGACACCATGAGCATGCGGACGGCTCCGGCTATCCCAACAGAAAGAGCGGTGGAGAGATTCACCTTTTGACGCAGATAGTCGGGATTGCTGACATGTATGATGCAATGACCTCTGACAGGCCATATCGTCAAGCAATGCCTGCCAATGAAGCTCTTGAATATATCATGTCTGTTGCTGATAAGCATTACAGTGTGGAAATAACAAAAGCATTTATCAGAAAGGTGAACCCATACCCTGTAGGGAGCCTTGTGAAGCTAAAAGACGGACAGACAGCGGTAGTACGAAAGGTACCTGCGGAAATGCCCTTTAGGCCGCTTATAAGCATCATAAAGAAGAAAAGTGACGGTTTTGAATACGAGGATGTAAATCTTATGGAAAATCAAACCATTGCAATCGCGGGAATTCAATACTGATAGTGCTGCTGTTCTGGTGGTTTGGACACATTCATATACAAACTTTCTGAAATTGACTTACTTTAATATCCTGATATGTTATTATTGACATATCAGGATATTTTTTAACCAGCTTATCCTGAGCTAGCCATAGATGTGTCGGATGGAGAAATCAACAGGGCGTTTGATGAGCCTTCCGGATTGAATTTATGGAAACTGTAGGTGTTTGAATTAAGAAGGGATGGATGCACAATGATAAAAGGTGAAAGGCTTTATCTTAGACCTTTTAAACAACAAGACATAGAGGATTGGGTGGAGCATGTAAATAATTTTGAATACAAGGGGGATTACCTCCCCCTGAATATCACCAGTCAGGTCGAAATGAATAAGAAGTTCAGTGAAAACGGCTTGCTGGCGGAAGATTACGGCCGTCTGCTGATATGTGAAAATGAAACTGACCGCATGCTTGGATATATTGTGTATTTCAAAACTGCTCATTATTTGGTAGGACTAGAGGTAGGATACGTCATCTTCAACCCTGAGGACCGTGGAAAGGGCTATTGTACGGAAGCTCTTGCCCTGATGACGAAATGGCTGTTCCTAAGCAAGCAGATAATGCGCCTGCAGGTTACCATAGATGTAGATAACATCGGGAGCCGCAGGGCAGCAGAAAAGTGCGGATACATATATGAAGGCACTGCTAGAATGGCAGTATTCAGCCGCGGGAAGTACAAGGATATTCTCATGCTGTCCATAAATAGACCGGAATTTGAAAAGAGGCAGACATAGAAATAAAGTATACACAGATGACAGTATAGAATATATTAAATATATTTATTTTTTATTTGAGTAATGGGGTGGATAACTTGCAGTTATTCGTTAGAGACAAGAACTTCTATAAAACTGCTTTATTTATTGCACTGCCGATAGCGGCACAGCAGGTAATAAACATAGGCGTAAATCTCATGGATACTATAATGCTTGGTTCCTTTGGCGAGATACAGCTTTCAGCTTCATCACTTGCCAACCAATATTATTTTATATTCAATATTCTATGTCTGGGCATTGGCGGTGGTGCGGCGGTTATGACCGCTCAATACTGGGGTGCAAAGGATAGAGACTCAATAAGCAAGACATTAGCTTTGATGTATAGGATATGCGCAGCAATTGCAATTATGTTTTCTATACTGACCTTACTGTTCCCATATCAAATTATGGCTTTTTATACCAATGATGCAGCGGTTATTGAAAATGGTGCCAGATATCTGCAGATAATTGCCTTTGTCTACCTGTTCCATGGTCTGAGTCTTACAACAACTATCGTTTTGAGGACAGTGGGGGTTGTAAGATTAGCGTTTTATACAACTTGCTGCACCTTCTTTATAAATGTGTTTTTTAACTGGATTTTCATATTCGGAAAGCTTGGTGCACCAAGACTTGAAATTGCTGGGGCAGCAATAGGTACACTTCTGGCAAGACTGTTTGAATTTGGTGTTACTTTTGGATATCTCCTTTTCTTTGACAAGAAGATTCAATATAAGCTTAAATTCTTATTTCAGAAATTGAATGCTTCGATTGTCAAAGAATACTTGCATGTTGGGGCTCCGGTAATAGTCAGTGATGCTTTTCTTACCTTCGGCAATAGTGCACTGGCCATGATCATGGGCAGAATGGGAGCGCAGATGGTAGCTGCCAATGCAATAACTACGGTAACAGTGCAGATAAGCACTGTATTTATCATGGGAATAGCAAATGCCAGCGGAGTTATAACCGGCAACACTATCGGCAAGGGTGAATACGAAAAAGCTCATGCCCAGGGTGTTACTTTCCTGGTACTCAGTGCAATAATCGGAGTTCTTGCTGGGTTAATAATTACACTAATTAATCCGTTTGTTATTAACTTCTACAATATTGCACCTGAGACAAAAGAAATTGCTAAGCAGCTTATGTTTGCTGTTGCATTTATTGTAGTTTTCCAGTCTATACAATCTGTCATGACAAAGGGTGTCCTGAGAGGCGGCGGTGATACGAAATTCCTTATGCTGGCAGATGTACTTTTCCTATGGATAGCCTCCATACCTCTTGGCTATTTCGCGGGGTTGGTATGGAATTGGCCGCCGTATGCAGTATATTTCTGCCTGCGTATGGATTTTATTATTAAATCCTTCTGGTGCATTCATAGATTGAATGGGCAAAAGTGGGTAAAAAATGTATATAAACTAGGTGAAGCCGAGAATGTGTGAAGCTGTGAAGGAAGTGTATTATGGTTACAAAACAGACTATTTTCCGCGGGGGCAAGAATGCTGTAAAGGTGATAATAAATCTTACAAAATACATTATACCGGCAATCTTTGTGCTTAAGATACTTGAACACTCAGGCTGGCTGATTAGAATTGCAGATTTTTTCTCTCCTTATATGGCTTATATGGGTTTGCCGGGAGAGGGAGCCCTGGTTATAATGATGGGACAGGTTTCACTTTACAGTGCAATTGCTGCTATGGTGACATTAGGTCTGACAGCAAGACAGATCACTATTATGAGTACTTTTGTTTCCATATGCCATGCACTTGCAATAGAGACAGTGGTCATAGGCAAGAGTGGCGGGAACGGACTATTAAATGCTGGATTAAGGTTTATTGCTGCTGTCTTGGCATGCCTGGCATTGAATCTGATAATCCCGGGGGTGTAAATTATGGATTGGACTAAAGTACTGTTAGAAACCTTAAGTGTAAGTTATTCAACAATTCTAAAGATGACATTTATTATAATTCCTTTGCTTATAGCTATTGAATGTCTGAAGGATATGGGCTGGTTGGAGAAGATATCTGCCAGGTTCCGGGGAGTAACTAAGCTTTTGAGATTACCGGGTGAAGCTGCCCTTGGACTCATAGTAGCGCTTTTTGTCGGCTTGCTTTTTGGCTCGGGAGTCATAATGCAAATAAACGAAGAAGTAAAAATGACTAGAACTCAAATGAACATTTTATTCGCATTCGTAGGTATTTGCCATGCAGTAATAGAGGAGACGATTCTCTTTACTGCTATCGGAGCAAATGGAGCTATTATATTGCTAAGTCGTATACTCTCATCATTGTTATTCGGCTTCATGTTTATATGGATAACAACATGGACAACCGGAATTAAGCGAGATCGAGGGTTTTCAGCAAAAGAAGGGGACTAGGAAATTGTAGCGTCCCCCTGCTGCCAGTTCACGGGGCAGGCCTTTTTTGTCTGCATTGCTGCCAGAAGTCTTATGAATTCATTTACATTTCTGCCTGTAGCAGCATCGTTTATTGATATATGCTTCAATATCCCTTGAGGACAAATGATGAAGGTGCCGCGCAATGCTATGCCCTCCTTTTCCATTAAGACACCATAATCCCTCGATACTTCCTTGTTGTAGTCGGACAGGAGCGGGTAGTCGACACCTCCCAAAGATTTGGACCATGCTTCGTGGGATGGCACACTGTCGGTGCATACCCCAAGGACTATAGCGTTAAATTTCTCGAAATCCTTCAACCTACGGTTGAATTCAGGTACCTCAGTACTTCAAACAGGGGTAAAATCCAAAGGGTAGAAGAACAGTACTACATATTTTCCCTTGCAGCTTTCGAGGGAAATCTCACCCTTAGTGCTCATAAGGGTGAATTGGGGAGCGGGATTGTCAATCCTCAGCATAAAATACCTCCTTGTTATATGTAAGGTCATTCTTTTATTAAATAAGAACGTCTTCATATATTTGTGGTATTATTATTGCCTATTATTAGCATTATAATAATACACTTTGAATTAGAAATAATGATAATTAAAAAGAGAAAATAAAATGGAGGATTTAAAATGAACAAGGACTTTTATTCAGCAGTACAAGACAGGCGTACTATTTATGGAATAAGTAAAGAGGCAGCAGTTCCGGATGAAAGAATAGTTGAGATAGTCAATTATGCGGTAAAGTATTCTCCTACTGCATTTAACTCTCAAAGCGGAATGGCAGTACTGTTATTAGGCAAACATCACAACAAGCTGTGGGATATTACTGAAGAAGCTCTGCGTAAAATAGTACCTGAAGGGAAGTTTGCTCCTACAGAAGAAAAGTTAAATTCATTCAGAAACGGCTATGGTTCAGTTTTATTCTTTGAGGATCAGAGCATAGTTGAAGGGCTGCAGGCACAATTCCCAACATATAAGGATAATTTCCCGCTGTGGTCTCAACAGTCTTCGGGTATGCTTCAATATGTTGTTTGGATATCCTTGGAGTTGGAGGGCTTTGGTGTATCGCTGCAGCATTATAATCCTCTGATAGACAATGAGGTTAAGAAAGAATGGAGCATACCGGCAAGTTGGAGGCTGATGGGGCAAATGGTATTCGGCAAACCAACAGCCCCTGCAGGTGAAAAGGAATTCAAACCCTTGGAGGAAAGGGTGAAGATATTCAAATAATTGGTGAACTAATAAAAGCGCTAAGAATAACTTAGCGCTTTTTGCTACCCATGAATCAACCCAGGCAGACACTTGGCACACACATAAAGCTTGTCACCTTTAAACCTTGTTTTAAATATAGGCCGGTCATTTTCGCTGGTATTGCAAAATTTGCAGATAAATTTGGTTTCATTAACTTTGTCCTCGCTCATAGTATTTATCCTCCTTGTTTGTCATGCAGCAACCAGTATTTGATATTGATATTATGTTCATTAAGCATCTCAAATATTAAGGGTGCATAGGATTATATGGCGATAAAGAGTATTTTTTGAAAGTCTGTAGTATAATTCTCTATATAAGCTTTGTTGCTTGGCATATTTTGCAAAACAACAAATAAAACAACACGAAAGAAGGATTTTTCTATGGGTAAAGAGGTTCCAAACAGAGCTGAAGCTTATGAACTCTTAAGGGAGTTTAATAAGAATGAAAGTCTTATAAAGCATGCATTGACAGTTGAAGCTGTTATGCGCCACTTTGCGAAGCTGCTTAGTGAAGATGAAGAAAAATGGGGAGTTATTGGACTGCTTCATGATGTCGATTATGAAATGTATCCTGAACAGCACTGCATAAAAGCAAGAGAGATACTTGGGTCGAGAGAGTGGCCTGAAGCGTATATTCATGCTGTGGAAAGCCACGGTTGGAAGCTTTGCTGCAGCGTTGAACCGATAGAGAAAATGGAAAAGGTACTCTATACTATTGATGAATTAACTGGACTTATTGCGGCTAATGCCTTAATGAGACCGAGTAAAAGCATATTGGATATGGAAGTGAAATCAGTAAAAAAGAAATGGAAGCAAAAGGGCTTTGCCGCAGGCGTAAACAGGGAGGTTATCGAAGAAGGAGCAGGGATGCTTGGAATGGAATTGGATGAGGTGATCAAAGAAACAATTGAAGGAATGAAGGAAGCAGCAGAGGAAATCGGTTTAAAAGGAAATATATAAATGAATAGAAAAGAGCATGATGTTGAATTCAGCATCATGCTCTTTTCTATTGCGATGTAATATTACTTGGACGCATATTTGCATAGCTTTGTGAGAAAACTTACTGTGAAAATAGCACATTGGAAGGAGTAATATCAATGGGAGAAACAATACTGGAAAAGACTGAAGGCCGCTTAAGCTACCATGATTCGGTAGAAGAAATGATACCAAGAATCAGGAAAGATGGAATGTCCAACGTATGGGATCGATATGCGCAGCAGGAGAAAATACGCTGCAAATTCTGCCTTCAAGGTTTAAGTTGTCAGCTGTGTACAAACGGCCCCTGCAGAATCAATCTAAAAGGTGAACCGGACAAAGGCGCCTGTGGAATAGCAGAGGATGCAATGGCAATGAGAAATATGCTGCTTAGGAATATAATGGGAGCAGGTACGTACAGCCATCATGCATACGAAGCCTACCGCACCCTGAGAGAGACTGCGCAGGGGAAAACTCCATTTAGGATCACCGACGTGAATAAGCTTAAATGGATGTGCGACAAGGTAGGTATTGACAGTAAACAGGATATAAACAAGATGGCGGAGGAACTGGCGAACTTCCTGGAATCACAAATGTATGTAGGTTCAGAAGAGACAAATATCATGGTGGAGGTATTCGCCCCCAAGAAGAGGAAGGAAGTATGGAAGAAGCTGGGTTTATACCCGGCTGGAAGTGTACATGAGGAACAGAACTGCGTAGCAAGCTGTCTCACTAATGTTGACGGCAGCCACGTATCGTTGGCATTGAAGGCTCTTCGCTTAGGAGTGGCCACAATATATAATACTCAAATCGGCCTTGAAATGACCCAGGATATACTGTTTGGAACTCCAAAACCCCATGAAGTAAATGTGGATTTGGGTATCTTTGACCCTGACTATGTAAATATAGTATTCAACGGCCACCAGCCTTGGGCCGGTGTTGCAACACTGCAAAAGGCCAAAACCCCTGAGGTGCAGGAGCGGGCAAGGAAAATTGGAGCGAAAGGCCTTCACATCGTAGGTTCAATAGAAACTGGCCAAGAAATGCTTCAAAGGTTTCCGATTGACGATGTGTTTGTAGGCTTGATGGGTAACTGGCTGACTATTGAACCAATGCTTGCCACTGGCGCCGTTGATGTATTAGCTATGGAAGAGAATTGCTCACCACCGGCAATTGATATGTATGCGGAAAAATATCAGGCTACTCTTGTGGCAGTGAGCACTATAATTGATATGCCGGGACTGAAGCATAAGATTCCCTATGATCCTGAAAAGGTAGATGAAATGGCTGACAGACTTATTGAGCTTGCATTAGAAAACTTTACAAAACGGCACAATAACATTACTCCCCAAGTACCTAAGCATATTACAAAGGCGATAGCAGGTTTTTCAACTGAAGCAGTTCTGGAGGCTTTGGGCAATAAGCTGGATCCGTTGGTAGATGTAATAGCTGCAGGTAAGATTAAAGGTGTAGTAGCTCTTGCCAACTGTTCAACCCTGAGAAACGGACCACAGGACTGGATGACCGTAAACCTGGTAAAAGAGCTGATTAAGAAGGATATACTTGTTGTATCCGGAGGCTGTGGGAACCATGCCCTGGAAGTAGCGGGACTCTGCAACCTGGATGCACTAAATATGGCAGGGGCCGGGCTTAAGGAAGTTTGCGGAATGCTCAAGATTCCACCTGTATTGAGTTTTGGAACCTGCACCGATACTGGAAGGATGTCTATGCTGGTTACAGCTCTGGCTGACCATCTTGATGTGGACATTCCCCAGCTTCCAATAGCAGTTACTGCACCTGAGTGGATGGAGCAGAAGGCTACTATTGACGGCTTCTTTGCAGTAGCTTATGGAGCATATACACATCTGTCACCCACGCCTTTCATTACTGGAGCACAGCAGTTGGTAGAACTGCTGACAGATAAGGTTGAAGAGCTGACGGGTGGGAAAATAGCATTGGGCGATGATCCGGTGGAGGTTGCAAATAATATTGAAGCTCATATTATTTCCAAGCGAAAAGGCTTGGGACTGAATTAAACAAAAGCGGCTGACTAAACATTCTAGTCAGCCGCTTTTGTTTTACCAAGGAATTTTTTTCTTAGATCAGGATTGAAGAAGATAAACAGTGCAGCAGCCCATAGCCACCAATTATTATTCTCAAAAACATTTCCAACAAGCCCATTCAACATCCCACCCAATTCTTGAGCAGACGGGACTGCCAGTGGTGGAGCTGCTGTGGGCGGCACAGGCGCTGGAACGGGCGGGGGCATTGGGGCAGGTGGTGGTAGATTTCTTGATTTTGATCGAAATATTGCCGAAACATCTTCCGGTGCTTTTTCCGGCGCTCAGCCGGGATTAGGCATAAAACCTCTCGCCATAATCACACCTCCTTACACAGAAGAGGTTGTTCATCATCCTATTCTCATTGTATGTAGCACTTCGTTTTTGGTTACTGGTGAAATGCATTATATTAAAGGCACATCAATATTTTTTCATCATATATTATATAGTGTAATCAGGAAAGGAGATGATTTTTCTATGCCAAGCCCTTTCTTACGGGTTGACACACTATTTATCCCGGTAAAAGATCTGGGAAAGTCAGTAGAGTGGTATACACAGACTCTGGAATTCGGTCTGAACTGGAGAAATGATGAAGGCGGGTATGCATGTATTGATGGAGGACTATTACCTATAACACTGGCACAGATATCACAGGATAAGGAGTTTATACCTTTTATCAAAGCACCTTGCAACTTTTTCGTACAGAATGTGGAGGAAGCTCACAAGCGTTTGAAGGATAAAGGAGTCGAAGTAAGCGAGATTGATAAGCTATATGAGGTAAAGTGGTTTTGGTTCGTGGATCCTGATGGAAATAGACTTGAAGTATGCAGTTATGAGGTGTGATAAACCAAAAGGCATGTGAGGTGCATACTCACATGCCTTACTAATTAGTGATCTCCGCCAAATCCAAAGGTTCTTCCAACTCCGCCGAAAGCGATAATCGCAAGTATAATAATGAAGATGAAATTTTTCTCGACTCCTCTAGTTGTGCAAGATGCAAGCAGTACGAACAGCAGCAGTAAGAGAAGGAATCCATTGCTTGAGCAAGCATTCATTATTGGAGCAATTGGCCCGCCGCAGCCTGCCCCCATAATACCTCCATATGCCATATTTACACACCCTTTCATTTATATAGGGTTTTCCCCTTTTTCAATACCATAGTATGTATGTCTCACGAATTCGTTACAAATATTAAAGCACTTTATGTTTGCGTTGAATCACAAGCAGATTAATGGTAGTCTTAGTTTAGGGGGCGATTTGTTTTGGAAAAGATAAAAGTTGCGCTGATTGGATTCGGGTTATCGGGAAGGGTGTTCCATGCGCCTATAATTGCGGGTATGCCGGAATTTAACCTGTCGAAGATATATACCACTAATCCGGAGAGTATCAAGACTATAAAAGGGCTGTACCCCAAAACCACCATAGTGTCGGATGTGGGAGAAATTATGAAGGATGAAGACATACAACTGGTCGTAGTTGCTTCACCTAATACCAGCCACTTCGCTACAGCGAAGGAAGCAATAATATCCGAGAAGCATGTTATAGTGGAAAAGCCTTTTACTGTGAACTCTAAGGAAGCAGACAACCTTATAGCTTTATCGAAGAAATACGGCAGAACTCTTTCTGTCTATCATAACAGAAGATGGGACAGCGATTTCAAGACAGTAAAAAAGGTTGTTGAAAGCAAGCTTTTGGGCAACCTGGTGGAGTGCGAAATACATTTTGACCGCTTTAGAAACTGCATAAAGGAAAATGCCTGGAGGGAGGAATGCGTTCCTGGATCCGGAGTATTGTATGATCTGGGCTCGCATCTTGTAGATCAGGCCATGGTATTGTTTGGACTGCCGGAGAGTATTACCGCCGACATAAGGACACAAAGGGCTGAAGGGAAAGTGGATGACAGCTTTGAAATAGTAATGGATTATAAGGGACTCAAAGTTACACTGAAGGCCGGAACGCTTGTGAAAGGCGAGCTCCCAAGGTATATACTGCTAGGCGACATGGGTTCCTACATAAAGTATGGCATAGATGTACAGGAAGCTGATTTGGCTGCGGGAATCACACCGGCTGCCAAGCATTTTTGGGGGAAAGAGCCGGAGGAGCTCTACGGCACAATAAATACAGCGATTAATGGCTTGAGCATCACTGGAAAAGTCGAAAGCGAAATCGGGGATTACAGGGAGTATTACATTGACATATACAGGTCGATAATGCAGAAGGAGACTGCCGCTGTAAGCCCAGTTGATGCAAGAAATGTAATAAGACTTCTGGAGTTAGCCAATGAAAGCAGTAAAAGCAAGCGCACAATAGACATCAAAGCTCTGGATGGTTCAATACAATAATGCATAGGAAACGCTGCTAATTTGAATTATCTTACCGTATTGAAAAAAACAATACGGTTTTTTGTTGACTTTTTTAAGTAGAAGGCATATTATAACAATATAACATATGAATATGTATACATATGTTCATATATGAATGTAACGGAGGTACGATATGTTTGAGAATAAAACTGGCATAGAAAGCTGCAGCTGTTCTATCATACACGAGGAAGTCGTGGCAAGGGTCAGAGAAAGTATGCCGGTAGAGGAGACTCTCTATGATTTGGCTGAATTGTTTAAGGTTTTTGGTGATACCACGAGGATAAAGATATTATGCGCATTGTTTGAATCTGAGATGTGTGTATGTGATATAGCAGCTTTGCTTTGCATGAATCAATCTGCAATATCCCACCAGCTGAGAGTGCTTAAACAGGCACGCCTGGTGAAATACAGAAAGGATGGAAAGGTCGTATATTATTCCTTGGATGATGAGCATGTAAAACAGATATTTGACCACGGTTTGGTGCATGTCAACGAAAGGTAGTTCCATTCACAGCATATATTGGGGGTAATGATATGGGAAAAAATGTATTGGATGAGTTTAATATAGAAGATAATTACGTTAAAAAGGAATTCATACTTGATGGGCTTGGCTGAGCCAACTGTGCTGCCAAGATGGAGCTTGGCATTAAATCCCTGGATGGGATTAGGAATGCATCTATCGATTTTGTAACAAAAAAGTTGAGGTTTGAAATATCTTCAAAGGCTGATCATGAAAATATGATAAAAGAAATAGCGGCAATTATAGAAAAAATAGAGGCAGATGTGAAGCTTAAAGATGTAACTAATAAAAAGATCGGGGAAGTAGATTCAGACAAAGAGGACAGAGTTAACGGCAATAAGATGGAGCTTGTCAGGATAGGTATTGGTACTGCACTATTTGCTGCAGCAGTTTTGCTCAAGCTTTCTCCAAATGTGGAACTAGGTATGTATTTGGCAGCTTACTTCCTTGTTGGAGGAGAAGTACTTCTCAAATCAATAAGGAATATTGCGAGAGGGCAGGTTTTTGACGAGAACTTCCTTATGAGCCTGGCAACTATTGGTGCCTTTGCGATTGGAGAATATTCAGAAGGGGTTGCGGTAATGCTTTTCTATCAGGTAGGAGAGCTATTCCAGAATATAGCAGTAAATCGATCTAGAAGTTCAATAAAAGCTTTGATGGACATACGCCCGGATTATGCGAATCTTATCTCAGAGGGACAGCTGGTGCAGGTATCCCCTGAAGCAGTGACAGTAGGATCCAAAGTAATTGTAAAGCCAGGTGAAAGAGTTCCCCTGGACGGCAGAATTATAGAGGGGAGTTCAATGGTAGATACCTCTGCTCTTACTGGAGAGTCCATACCCAGGGAGATTGGTGCAGGGGATGAAATATTGTCAGGCTTCATAAACAAAAATGGTGTTCTTACAGTGGAGGTAAGCAAGGAATATGGTGAATCCACCGTAGCAAAGATTCTAGACATGGTTCAGAACGCAAGCAGCAAGAAATCACACACAGAGAACTTCATCACCAAGTTTGCAAGGTATTATACTCCAATAGTTGTATTTTCTGCACTGGCACTTGCATTTATTCCCCCAATGGTGATACCGGGAGAAGTATTCTCTGACTGGCTGTACAGAGCGCTGATATTCCTCGTGGTTTCATGTCCATGCGCTTTGGTAATATCCATACCACTTGGATTCTTTGGGGGAATTGGGAGTGCTTCGAGAAATGGCGTACTCATAAAGGGCAGTAATTATCTTGAAGCTTTAAACCAGGTAGATACTATTGTTTTTGATAAGACAGGTACTCTTACAAAAGGAGTCTTTAAAGTAACAGAAGTAAAAGCCCTGGCAGGAATAAGCGAAGCTGAACTGTTGAAATATGCGGCATATGTTGAAAGCTATTCCAATCATCCTATCGCCGCTTCCATTATGAAGGCTTACGGCAAGGATGTTGACAGAAATGAAATTGCAGACTATACAGAGCTTTCTGGATATGGAGTTAAGGCTTATGCTTACGGAAAGAATATAATTGCAGGAAATGCAAGAATGATGGAGAAGGAAGGGTTGGAATGGGAAAGCCCTGACACCATAGGAACGGTTGTACATGTTGTATTGGATGGAGCTTATACAGGATACATGGTTATTTCTGATGAGATAAAGGAGGATGCAAAGGAAGCAATCCGCCTGCTTAAAGATATAGGCATCAGAAAAACGGTGATGCTTACAGGAGATGTTAGGACAGTAGGGGAAAAGGTGGCTGAGAAGCTGGGACTGGATGAGGTATATTCCGAGCTATTACCGGATCAAAAGGTTGAAAAGCTGGAGGCAATAGTAAAGGATAGAAATTACAAAGGCAAGGTGGCTTTTGTGGGAGATGGGATAAATGATGCACCTGTTCTAGCAAGGGCTGACATAGGAATAGCAATGGGAGGGCTGGGTTCTGATGCAGCTATTGAAGCTGCGGATATAGTTATAATGACAGATGAGCCCTCAAAAATAGTCAGCGCAATTAGGATTGCAAAAAAGACCAGAAGGATTGTATGGCAGAATATAATATTCGCTATGGGTATAAAGGTTGTCGTGCTGCTTCTTGGTGCAGGGGGTCTAGCTACCATGTGGGAAGCGGTTTTCGCCGATGTAGGTGTTGCTCTGATTGCAGTGCTTAACTCAATAAGAGTACTGAACTTGAAGAATATATAATAACATTTAAAACTCACGTAGGCTAATGCTTACGGGAGTTTTATCTTTTAACCTGTGAAATTGGGAGAACTTGTTTATATGAGCATAAATATAATAATACAAAGGAGGCGGTTTACTATGAATACAGACATTACAACGAGACCCGCGCAGCGGGAGAGAGCCGGTACAGCAGAAGCAAAGCTGGCCGGCAGACTGCTGCTGACAGCTTCGATTATTGTAAATGTTATTGGTGGAGATACCTTTCTTATATTAGCATCAGTATTGGGTATTACCGCCAACTTTCTTACGGTAAAGGCTGCCAAGCTGGAGGCAGTTGAGCAGCAAATAGCCCCTGGGGTGACAACCTTTGCAAACGGGCTTAAGCTTATTGGCAGTCATACCGGTGTATTTGTTTCTATTATTCTTTTCTGGGCTTTATTGATAGAAATATCATTAAAACAGGTAGAGCCAGTAGCTGCAGAGCCTACATTAGCAGGATCTACAGGTGCATTCCTGGTATAATACGGTATTTTATTACCATTGAATTGGTAATAAAAATTGCATAAAATAAAGACAAGCTGTACTGTTGGCTGAATCCCTCGGGGGAACGGGGGACAATACATGGGTACTCAAAAACGACAGCTAAAAGCAAATAGTAAACATATAAAAGACCTAACCGTGAAGGCCAGGTCTTTTACAGCTCGGGCACAACTTCTAGTATGTGCCATTGAAGCCAAAGGTTCTTCCAAAACCGCCAAAGGCGATTATTGCAAGTATGATGATGAAGAAGAATTTGTTGTCAATACCCCAGGACGGACCTGCTGCCAACAGTATGAACAGAAGGAGCAGAAGCAGGAAGCCGTTGCTGCTGCATTTGCTGATATCAGCAAGAGGAGACACTGCTGTTCCTGGCAGGCAGCCAGCTGCTGCAACACCGGGATTGATTCCTCCATAACCGTTTGCCATATTTAACCCTCCTTTCAAATATGCTTTCGATACTGTTCTAAATGTTCCTAATAATATGGTTGAATTGCCTTTGACAGCTGCGATTTAAACAACTAGACAAGTAAGAAGAACGCTGACAGTGCCAAAAAATCTAGAGTGCTTCGATAATATGGATAACCAAATCCGTATCCATATCCATAACCTGGATAGCCATATCCATAAGCTGGATATCCATATCCATAACCATAGCCATAACCGAAAGGCATGGTCTCACCTCCTCTCTGAACAATAAGGGATAAACCTTACATGTCCTACTCCATACTATGTAATATTTCTCATTTGGTTACTTCTTGTGTCTGAATGTTTAATCCAAAGGCTTTCTCCACTCCGCCAATACCAATAACAGCCATTATGATAATAAAGAAATAGCTGCTGTCTAAACCCAAGGAAGGACTTGCGGCAAGTAAAACAAATAAAATAATAAGAATCAATAATTCATTGTTTTTGTAAGGCTTCTCTGGGGGGGCTTCAACGGGAGCGACTTTAGGAGTACAATAAAGTCCTCTGTTGAACTTGTGCGCCATACTTTCACCTCCTATAGATTGTATGCTCTCCTCAGTTATATACTATGTACATACTCCTGTTTGGTTACCTTAATAAGCAACTGCATTATAGAAAACTTGTAAAGCCTGTCAACTTACAAGCAGGTATTACGTATTATGATACTAGAAGGAGGGGTGTGTATGGGAAACGGGCAAAATCCTGCACAGGCTGCTTTCATGGGTTTATCAAAGGAGCAGATGGCTAAGATTGTATATGAGGAGTTTTCAAAATCAGGGTTTCAATTTAGCAACCTCAATGCCATGATACCCTCAATCATTGGTAGAGTATTGATGGAGAACGGCGGAATGGCAGGCAATTATCTCACCCAAATGCTTGTAAGGGGTATGATGGGTAATTTCTTCAAAAGATAGGTTAGAGAATCATGATTATCTCATGATTCTTTGTTTATATATTAGAAGGCTATTGTAAAATATTTAAGACTTGTCTATAATTGTTGTAGAAGTTTAATATCTACATGAGGGAGTAATTGGCACATTTGTGCGGCAATGTCAACATACTGATGGGATCATCTGGCTTGCCTTAATTAATGAGACTCATGTATAGCGTTATCGTTATACATAGTCTCTTTTTTGTTTGCACATACTTTAAATGCACTTCCTTGATGTTGTGCCCTGCTGCCAGAAACGGATTCAATTACAGGGCACATAGGAAGAACGGAGGAAAAGAAATGGATATATTATCAATAGTATTAATTGCGATTGGGCTTTCAATGGATGCCTTTGCAGTGTCGGTAACAAATGGAATCATTATTAAAAATCTTAAAATGAGTCATGCATTGAAAATTGCGCTGTATTTTGGGGTGTTCCAGGCTTTGATGCCCCTGGCAGGCTGGCTTGCGGGATCTCAGTTCAAGGATTATATAACCAGTATTGATCATTGGATAGCCTTTGGTTTATTGGCCTTTATAGGAGGCAAGATGATAAGAGAGGCTTTCAACGAGGTGGAGGAAGAAGGAGTGGAAGGTATGTGCGAGGTGGCCATATCCACTCAGGGAACAGCATGTGAAAACCCGTTGAGAATGGGCAGACTGTTTGTACTTGCTGTGGCAACGAGTATAGATGCTCTTGCGGTTGGCATCAGCTTTGCCTTCTTGAGGGTTTCTATAGTTTGGTCGTCAATGATAATTGGACTTATTACCTTTGTAATATGCTTTGCCGGTGTATTTATAGGGAATAAGTTTGGAGGCTTGTTGAAAAAGAAAGCAGAGATAGCAGGGGGTTTGATACTGATATGCATTGGATTAAAGATTCTTATAGAACATATGGGTATAATTGGATAGAATTGTAAAGGAATAATATAATTGCTTATTGAGAATATAATACATAGTCTGACTAAACAATTTTGAATGGGAGTGCTTAAAATGTCCGAAGTAAAATTCTGTGAAAACAACCTTTCTCAAGGTACCGATGAAATAGCGGAAAGAATTGAAAATGAGCTTGATGATGTAGCAGTGCTCATTGAACCGTGCCTTGGACACTGCGAGGAGTGTGCGGTAGGACCGTTTGCCTTGGTTAATGATAAGTTCATCCAGGCAGATACCGCAGATGAGCTTTACGAAAAAATAGTTGAAAGATTGGAATAGTTAAAAAAACAGGTCTGCTGCGAGCGGACCTGTTTTTTTCCCTTCATAATTTCTTCATAGAGTTTTAGTAAAATAAAATTGAGAAATAGTTTTTTGAAATACAGGACATGGAGGGATATAGCATATGAAAATGATAAAAATAGATTTAAAAATCGAAGGTATGACCTGCAGTAACTGCGAAATCAGAATAGAAAACGCCCTGAAAAAGCTGGAAGGCATAGCAGAGGTAAAGGCTGAATATTCAAGGTCAAGGGCAAATGTTACTTACGACGCTGATGTTGTGGGTCTTCAGGAAATAATTGATGCAGTTGCGAGGGCTGGATACAAGGCTTTAGAGCAAAGCAAAAGCATAAATGCACAAGCAGAAAAAAAACCGGAGGCCACTAATTCCAAAGAGGATATCAACCAGCTGGTGGGTATCGGAATAATATTATTAGCTTTGTATGTTATAATAAAGCACACCATTGGTTTCAACTTCATACCTGAAGTAAACCAATCTATGGGCTATGGAATTCTATTTGTGGTCGGACTGCTTACATCACTCCACTGCATTGCAATGTGCGGAGGTATCAACCTGTCACAATGCGTTTCATACAAGCATTCTGCTGCTGGTACAGGGAATCTGAAACCAAGCTTTTTATACAACTCCGGCAGAGTTATATCATATACAGTAATCGGCGGTATTGTCGGCGGTATCGGTTCAGTTGTAAGCTTCTCAGGCGGTGCAAAGGGTATCGTGGCAATAATTGCAGGTCTTTTCATGGTCATAATGGGAATCAATATGCTCAATATTTTCCCGTGGCTTAAAAGATTCAACCCAAGAATGCCAAAAATATTCGGAAATAAGATATATAACAACAATGGCAAGAATGGTCCCTTCTATATAGGGCTTCTAAATGGACTTATGCCCTGTGGACCATTGCAAGCTATGCAGCTGTATGCTCTTGGCACCGGAAGCATTGCTGCGGGTGCGCTTTCCATGTTTCTGTTCAGTTTGGGTACGGTACCTTTGATGTTTGGTTTTGGAGCAATAAGCTCATTGCTTGGCAAAAGGTTTACAGGAAAGATGATGAAGGTCAGTGCTATGCTTGTTATGGTGCTTGGGTTTATAATGATGAGCAGGGGCTTGATGCTTTCCGGCGTAAATGCAGCTTCGGGCATTGGGAATAGCCCAGTAAAAGGAAATGTGGCAATAGTGGAAAATGGGGTTCAGGTCGTATCTATTGACCTAAAATCGAACAGTTACGAACCGATAGTTGTACAGAAGGGTATTCCTGTAAAATTCATAATAAATGCTGAAGATAAAGATATAAATGGGTGCAATAATACGATAATAATACCGAAATACAATAAAGAGAAAGCACTGGAGCCTGGTGAGAATATAATAGAGTTTACACCGGAGGAAACAGGTGCAATTCCTTACTCCTGCTGGATGGGAATGATTAGGAGCAAAATTACGGTGGTTGATGAATTAACTCAGGTTACGAGTGATAGTATTCAAGCTGCAGAGCCAGGGGTTTTCACAGGCGGAAGCTGCTGTGGTCAATAGCCAAGGAGAATGAAAAATCGTTTGGTAAGCCAAACAGCAAAAATGATAAAGAGCGGGGGGCGATACCGTGAATGAAAACAATATAAAGGTGCTGGTAGTTGATGATGAAGAGAAGATAACAGAAGTCGTCAAGTCGTATCTTGAGAAAAGCGGTTTCAAGGTTTATTGCGCATACAATGGAAACGAAGCATTAGAGCTTTTCGAAAGGGTTAATCCCAAGCTTATAGTGTTGGATCTGATGCTTCCTGACATGTCCGGAGAGGATATTTGCAGAAGCATAAGGAAGAAGTCAAGAGTGCCGATAATCATGCTTACTGCAAAGGTGGAAGAGGAAAGTATATTGAACGGCCTGGGCATAGGAGCTGATGACTATGTAACCAAACCCTTCAGCCCCAGACAATTGGTGGCAAGGGTTATTGCTTTATTGAGACGTTCAGAGGATGAAACCATGCCTCTGTCCAACTCTCTATCCTTTAATGATGGAGAACTTACAATCGACAGCATCAAGCACGAGGTGAAAAAGGACGGGCAGGTAGTAAGTCTTACTCCCAATGAATTCAAGATTTTGATGACACTCGTGAAATATCCACAGAAGGCTTTTACCCGTGATGAGCTTGTATTCCTCGTACTGGGAGAAGACTATGAAGGCTACGACAGGACTATAGATACTCATATAAAAAACCTCCGACAGAAGATTGAGCAGGATGTAAAGTCACCGGGATATATATTGACCGTCTATGGTGTGGGCTATAAGTTTGGTGGTGAATAGAGCATGAAGTATAGTCTAAGAAACAGGCTGTCCCTTTCCTATATAGTAATAGCAATGATATGCGTTATGCTCATAAGCATTATTGCGAACATATCACTTGAAAGCCAGTTCAGAGAATATGTAAAGAACAACCAGGAAAAAAGGAATGAGAACATAGTAAGTCTGATAAACCAGCAATACCATGAAGGGGAAGGATGGAACCAGGAGGTCATTCAGGATATCGGAATAAATGCTTTGGAAGACGGAATGATTATAAGCGTAATAGACACTGAAGGCAGCATGATATGGGATGCAACCGAGTACAATAATGGAATGTGCGAGCAGATGATAATTCACATGAGTAGCAATATGTCCAGCAGATATCCCAATTGGAAAGGAAAGCTTACTACTAATACTTATCCCGTAAGAGGTGACACTAAAGAGGCAGGTAGTGTGGAAATAGCATACTACGGACCTTTTTATTTCACAGATGCTGATTTGGCATTTATCAACGCTTTGAATATAGTGTTCATAGCAGTCGGCGGTTTATCGCTGGTATTATCACTTGCGTTTGGATATATAATGGCAAGGAGTATAAGCACACCGATTTCCAGGGTAATAAATACCGCGGAAATGATTTCGAGAGGCTGCTACGATGACAGAAGCAGCGAAATCTCAAATATTAAGGAGATAGCTCAGCTTACAGGATCTGTCAACAATCTTGCTGAGACACTTGAGAAGCAGGAAAAGCTTAGAAAAAGGCTTACAGCTGATGTAGCACATGAACTAAGAACACCATTGGCCACGCTGCAAAGCCATATAGAGGCAATGATTGATGGCATATGGGAAGCTGAACCCAAAAGGCTTAAGAGCGTGCATGAGGAGATAATGCGCCTCGGCAGGATGGTCGGAGACCTGGAAAAGCTCACAAGGTTTGAAAGTGAGAGAATGACTCTTGAAAAGACAGAGTTTGATATTTCTGAATTGATAAGAAGCATTATGGTGAACTTTGAAAAGGAGTACTCAGATAAAAACATAAAGGTATCTTTAGAAATTAAGAGTATTAATGTTTCTGCAGATAGGGATAAAATAAGCCAGGTGATTATTAATCTGATGGCTAATGCTTTAAAATTCACAGGTGTAGGTGGGCATATCCGCTTAACGATTTGGGATGATGCAGATAATGCAATGGTATCAATAAGTGATACAGGCATAGGTATAGCTGCAGAGGACCTGCGGCATATATTTGAAAGGTTCTATAGGGCTGATGCCTCCAGAAGCAGGCATACAGGAGGTTCGGGCATTGGCTTGACTATTGCAAAAGCTATAATAACAGCCCATAAGGGAACAATAGCTGCTGAGAGTGAAATCGGGAAAGGTACAAGGTTTGTAGTGACTATTCCCAAGGTATAATATGCGAAATATAATTCATGAAAAGAGCTCAGGTTCTTTACCTGAGCTTATCTTTTAATTTATTTATCATTCTTTCTTTTGACACTTTAGAGTATGCCATCATCAAATATGCAATCGGACAGAAGAGGAGCATCAGGTAAGGTATGAAACCACCTATACTGTAATATTCAACTCCGGCTTCAATAAAAACAAAAATCGAAACAATTGGTATCAGACATCCGGCAAGCAGTTTAAAGTAAGCGGATACTTGCCCGTTATTAATATGATGTGCATTGTTCATAGCTCTTCCACCTTTCAAGAGATTGATAAGGTATGTATGGGAACTAAAAAAAATTTATCCTCATTTTATATAATACTCTAAAATTATTTATTTGTGAAGAAGGAAATTTTGCAGGCCAAGTATTTTTTGTACTTGCTTTTTCATTTTGTGCTTTTATATAATATTTACATTACCGAAGAGAGTAATATTTCATTTTGGGAATAATGAAAATATATTATAGAAAGTTGAGAATTGATCAAAACGAGGGGGAAACCATGGAATTTGTATATTTTGATAATAGTGCAACAACAAAGCCCCATAGGCAGGTAATTGATGAGGTAGCAGAGTGCATGGAAAAGTTCTTCGCCAATCCATCCTCCGCCCACAAGCTGGGTATTGAGGCAGAGAAGAAGGCAATTGCTGCAAGAACTGAAATAGCCAAACTTATAGGTGCATTGTCTAAGGAGATAGTTTTTACCTCAGGGGGCAGTGAGGCCAACAATACCGCCATTCTTGGCATGGTCTTAAAGGGTGAGCATATCATTACCTCGAAAATTGAACATCCAAGTATTTTGCGGCTTTTGGAGAGCATGGAGGAATTGGGGCATGAAGTTACTTATCTTGAGGTTGACAGCGGGGGATTGGTGAAATTAGACCGGCTTGAAGCGGCAATAAAGGATAATACAAGGTTGGTAACGATAATGCATGTGAATAATGAAGTGGGGTCAATCCAGCCAATTTCGGAGATAGTTAGGATTGTCAGAGCAAACAGCAAAAAAGCCCGTATTCACATTGATGCGGTGCAGTCAGCAGGCAAGCTCCAATTGGATGTGAAGAGTCTGGATATTGATATGCTTTCCCTAAGTGCTCATAAAATCCATGGACCCAAAGGCGCAGGGACGTTGTACATAAAAAGCGGGCTGAGGCTGAAACCGCTCATTTTTGGAGGTGGACAGGAGGGCGGCATCAGATCGGGTACAGAAAACCTTCCGGGAATATCGGGCTTTGGTATAGCTGCATCTGAAGCTATTGTGGACAGACAGAAAAAAGCGGAACAAGTTTATAATACTAAAAAACATTTTATCAGAAGACTTTCAGAGGTTAATGATATTGTGATAAACAGTCCGTTGGATAACTGCCATATTGACAATATATTGAATGTTTCCTTCGGGGGAGTCCGTGGAGAAGTGCTACTGCATGCGTTGGAAGACTATAAGATTTATGTTTCTACGGGTTCCGCCTGTGCTTCCAAGCAATCGGGGCACAGGAACCATGTGCTTCCTGCTTTGGGACTAAGAGAATGTGACATAGAGGGCGCAGTCAGGTTCAGCTTTTCTTATTTCAACACATTGGAAGAGGTTGACTATACTATTGAAGCTCTGAAGAAGATACTGCCCTTTTTAAGGAGGTTGAAAAGATGAAGTGTTTGCTTGTAAAATCCTCAAGTGAGATTACCCTCAAAGGCTTGAACAGAAGAGAATTTGAGAACAGTTTGCTTAGGGAGATAAGAAGAAGGATTGGAACGGAACATAGAATTGATAGAGAGTCAGGAAGGTTTTTTATACACGCATATTCAGATGAAATGATTAAAGAGCTGCAGAAGGTGTTTGGAATACTCAGGGTGGCAGTAGCCGACATTGTCGAGAAGGATATAGAGGCTATAAGCAGGGCTGCTGTAGAGCAAATCAGCACCATAGGCGGAGCGGGAACCTTCAAGGTTGAAAGCAAAAGAGCAGATAAGAGATTTCCCTTGAATTCAATGGAAATTTCCAGGGTGGTAGGAGGAAATGTACTAAAAGCAATAGCAGATATAAAAGTGGATGTACATAACCCCGATGTAGTATTAAATGTAGAAGTGAGAGACAAGGCATACATATATTCCAAAGAGTATAAAGGTGTTGGCGGCATGCCATACAAGAGTGCAGGAAAGGGGATGCTGCTGCTTTCCGGCGGTATTGACAGTCCGGTGGCTGGATTTATGATGGCTAAGAGAGGCTTGGAGCTGTCGTGCGTGTATTATCACAGTCATCCTTACACCAGTGAGAGAGCAAAGGATAAGGTCGTGGAGCTTGCCAGGAAGCTGTCAGAGTATACAGGCCCTATAAGGCTTTATGTTGTTCCGTTTACACATATTCAGATGGATATAATTGAGAAGTGCAGGGAAGATGAGTTGACCATAATAATGCGAAGATTCATGATGAAGCTGGCGGAGCTGGCAGCGGCGAAAGAGGGAGCAAGAGCATTGGTTACGGGAGAGAGCTTGGGACAGGTGGCAAGCCAGACTTTGGAAAGCATAGTTGTGACTAATAGTGAGCTTGAGATCCCTGTTTTCAGACCACTTATCGGTATGGATAAAGTAGATATAATGGATATTTCAAGGAAAATCGGTACCTATGATACATCAATACTTCCTTATGAGGACTGCTGCACAATTTTTGTTCCCAAGCACCCCAAGACCAAGCCCAGGCTGGCAGAGATAAAAAGGTCTGAAGAAAAGCTTGATATGGTCGGATTAATGGAGGAAGCACTAGAAAATGCAGAGATTCTCACTGTTGCGCAAGAAAGCTAAATAAAGACTTTGATTTGCAGTTTGTAGAATAAAAAGTTCTTTAAAACTAATAATAAAACTGTATTAAAAAATAAGGAGGTTTTATTATGCAGGGCAGAGTTGAAAAGAAAAACGACCATCTATCAGGTGTGAAATGTGTTGTAAACACTTGCTATTATTACTCACAAGGTAATTATTGCAATGCTGCAAAAATTGAAATACAGCCTAATGATGCAACAAATACTCAGGAAACAGATTGTGCGACCTTTGCGCCAAATCAAGCATAGTATAAGATGAATAATTCGCCCTTTATAGATTTCTATAAAGGGCGAATTATTCAATTGGATATAAACGGTTTGCGCTTTGGGTGAAGTTGAGATATTATTTTATAATTAGGAAAAAAGGAAGGTAGTAAGCTTGAGCGGGAAGATAGTTATAGCAGATGACGCAGCATTTATGAGGATGATGTTGAAGAACATATTGGTCCAGGGGGGTTACGAAGTGGTAGGGGAGGCTGAGAATGGACAGAAGGCAATTGCAAAGTATTTTGAGCTTAAGCCTGATCTCATCACTCTTGATATAACGATGCCGGAAATGGATGGAATCACTGCTGCAAAAGAAATTTTAAGCAGGGATAGTAAGGCCAATGTTGTAATGTGTTCTGCGATGGGGCAGCAGGCCATAGTTGTAGAGGCGATAATGGCGGGGGCAAAGGATTTTATAGTGAAGCCTTTCCAGACAGAAAGAGTTATAGAAGCGGTTAAAAGAATTATTGGATAAGGTTATGAGTGAAGCTGAATTATTGTTCATTATTCTGGTATATAGGAAGGAATTTGGCAAAACATGTCGAAATAAATATTGATAAAATATTCAGTGAATTCATAATCTAATGCCATAGTATTCAATAAAAAGGGACAAGCCTTTTAGTCGCATACTCTTTTAAAGGAATTGGAAGGCTGTCTGTATCTTAAATAATAGGGGGGAACTATAATGGATACAATGCAGTTGGTAATATTCAGGCTTAACGGACAGGAGTATGGGATAGATATATTTAGGGTGAATGAAATAGTACCCTACAGCAAGCCTACCAAGATACCCAATTCTCCGGACTATATCGAGGGAGTGCTGAATCTTAGGGGACATGTGATTCCGGTAATAAGTCTGAAAAAGAAATTCAATCTTGATAATGTAGGAACGGATGACAGGACAAGGATAATAGTAGCCAATGCAGGAAGCAATGTGGCCGGGTTTGTAGTTGATGAGGCTTCAGAGGTGCTTACGGTTGAAAAAGAGAGTATAGAGCCAGTTTCGGAAATAGTATCAAACATCAGCAGAAAATATATTAGCGGAGTAGGCAAGCTGGACAATGGAAGAATGTATATACTGCTCAATTTCGATGAGCTGTATACAGAAGAATAATAAATAGAGGCATATGTTACATAAGAAAACAGGCAGTTAGGTGAAAAGCTTAGCTGCCCTTTTGTTAATAATATGCTAGAATACTAATATAATATAGGTAAACACTTACTGTGAAAGGTAGGTAGAGTATGGGTAAATATATAATGAGGGCGCTTATATTCTGTGTGGTGTTTATTTCAGCTTGCGGTCTTATTGGATTGCAGAAGGAATTTGTAAGTCCTGAAAAGGCAGAAATAGCTGAAAAGGTAGAGCAGCCACCAGAGCCTGTTCCGGAAATAGTATTCTCGAATATGGAAGTGTTTCCCGGAGGTTGTTTTGGTATATATCTCAAAGGCATGACAGACAGGGATGAGATACAGGTATCTACGATGCTGTCACAGGAGCAGCCGAGGTTTTTCAACCACTTGGAGGGCAAACTGGCAATAGTGGGCTTAAGCTGCAGAACCAAGCAAGGAGATTATAAGTATAAGGTCCAGGTGCGAAGAGATGGCGAAATAGCAGCTGAAAATGAAGGGATTCTTAAAGTGCTGCCAAAGGAGTTTGAAAAGCAGTATCTTAAGGTTTCTACTGCTCAAAAAAGCCAGAGAAGCGATAAAAACTTTGATGAGGATAAGGTGCACACTGGCAGGGCAAAAGCTGTCACTTCGGAAAAACCCCTGTGGGAGGGTACATTTGTAAAGCCAGTGGAAGGAAGGACTTCCACTGAGTTCGGAATGATAAGATATATTAACAATGATGAGTCCGAAAGACACTCAGGTCTTGATATATCGGCGGCTAAAGGCACTCCAATAAAAGCAGCCAATAATGGAATTGTGAGATTATCCATGATGTTGAAGGTTACAGGCAATACAATCATTATTGATCATGGCTGCAATATTTACAGCTCATATGCTCACCTTGACAAACTGTTGGTTGAGGAAGGTAGCGAGGTCAAGAAGGGTGATATTATTGGAGAGGTTGGAACAACAGGCTTCTCTACAGGGCCTCACTTGCATTGGACAACAACTATCGGAACTCTTTATATCAATCCCGAAACGCTGATGGAAAAGGATCCGCTGGAATTTTTAAACACAGGAAGCCAAATTAATTAATGTGCATCCAGGTCAATATACTTATAAAGCAGGGTGTCTGCAAACATAGCCAGCTTCAAATATATTAGACAATATATATAGAGAGGCAAAAAAAGCGTAAACGCTTGCACTATGGGGGTCTTGAGGGCTGAATAGCCGAAAATGCTTATTTCGAAAAGGTAATTGACTGCAAAAAGCATAGAAATAACTATTAGCGCGGATGGGGCGGGTGCAAAGTATATACTTCCGAAACGATTCTTTAATATGCCTAAGGAGAGTCCGATAATGCCATTTGTGCAAACAAAGAATAATGCCTCACTTATATTTATGATTGATGTAATGTATGCGGCTGTCAGATATACTGCAATTCCCAAAGCCCAATTGAGCCCTGCGGCAATATATACGGGAAAACCGCCTAGTATTGCAGCAAATGCAAATGCAGTCCCCAATATACGGGGTACAGCCTGAAGTGCCGCCGCCAGGACGGCAAGCATGATGCAAAAGACCAACTTTCTTTTATTCAGCATAGGAACATCCCCCCTGAAACATCAAAGAAGCAGACAAAGTCTTACTAGTATTGATATGATGGGAGGATGTAAAATAAAACCCGGAGATAATTAATATCTCCGGGTTTTTGAGTTTTTGAAGAAATTATTTTCTATTCATAACTGCAATAACCACAGGAACTGTAATAATTACTGCGATCATTGCTTCCGGCAGACCATTTGTAAGTGCTATACCGAATATCACCTTTGCTGACGTAGCTGCACTTATTCCTTTTACTTCGGCATAACGGGCCGCATATAATAAGTAAATCATGCCCAATACTCCAAAGGTATTTGTAAGTGAGCCAATAGCTGCTCCCAAGCCTATTCCCAGCATTTTTGCCTTACCTGCCACGAGTCTGTAGCAATAATAGGAAGTGAGGCCGATAAGTACTCTCGGAAGTACCGAAACCAATGGATTGATAAAGGCAAAGGATAACAGGTTCGGGTTTGCCAGGTTCTGAAAAATACTGAATACCCCGAAAATCAGACCTATCAGCATGCCTACAATTGGTCCTTCCAGAATCGCTCCTATAATAACAGGAATGTGCATTATTGTTGCGCGGGCGATTGGCAGAGGTATAAAACCATAGCCTGTAATACCGAGCACAATAGAGATGGAGGACAGCATGCCTATAACGGCAATCTGCCTGGTGTTAAGGTGATAAGAAAATGCGGGCTTCTTTCCCAATTCCATGAAATTACCTCCGTTCTTATTCCATAAGGATATAAGTCGAAAAATCCTTACAAGAAAAATTAAAGTTCAGTTTCTTTCGAATACCGACAAAAATATTGTAGCATAGCATTTGAAATTTTTCCATACATGGGCTTGCTATGAAGCTAATTTTATTTTAATAAAAGTATATGCAAGCTTAATCCCGTAATAAACAATAATGCTGCCGCAAAGTACATTTATTGTCTTTAGAATTTTTGGACCTATCATACCTTTGAAGATTGATACAATAGTTGCCAGGCCTGTGAACCAGCAAAAGGATGCAGCTGCCACACCAAGAATGAAAAGATTTGAATAAGCGGCAGGCAATGTGGCTTTGAAGCTGCCAAGAAGCAAAGTTCCGTCAATAATTGCCTGAGGATTAAGCCAAGTGACTGTGAAGCATATTAAAGCGACTCTTAAGAGTGGTTCCCCCACATTGATTTCTCTTGAAACATCGGGGGCGGAGCGTATTAGTCCTACGCCTATATATACAACCATGATGCTGCCTATTGCAAGTACTGCATTTCTCAATATCGGAACATTCTCCAATACAATACCGATGCCGAAAAAACATGCCAGAGCCAGGGTGATATCAAAAAACACTGTAATGAATGCTACCTGATAAGCTCTCAACCTGCTTGATCTTATTGCCGTGTTTATTACATAAAGATTCTGCATGCCTATTGGAGCTACATAGGCCAAGCCCAGTAGAAGCCCCTCAATGAAATATTTGTGCATAGTTTTCAACCCTTTCTCAATTCGGTAAAACAGAACTGAATAATATCCAATTTTTAATCCAAATAATATGATATACGAGGAAGACTCAAAAGTCTAATGTTTTGTGATGACATTAAAGCGAGGTTTTGCATATCATGTAGTAATTTGATTTTTATTTTGGAGGTATTAGCATGACTCAGAAGGGCAACGTCAAAAAGGTTTTTCCAGGAGGCAATACTAGCAAAGGGTTTCACTCATTCTATGACCAAATCATACTTGAGGACGTAACTAGTGATAAAAAAGGCGAATGGGGCACTTATAGATGGAATAGCGCCTCGTAGTTGACTTTCAAGTACAATTATATTGAGTAACTACCTACTTTACTTTTTCATATATACAACTATCTCCAAAGCATAAGCCCTGCATTTCTGCAGGGCTTGCTATTTTTACTTGTTCCTTGTTATTATTTCTTTCTCATAAAGAGATATTATATTCTTTGATTTTATTATATAAGGTTTGTCTTCTTATATCTAAAATCTCAGCGGCTTTGGATTTACTCCCATCTACTTTATTTAACGTATCGATTATGATCAGTTTTTCATATTCTTTTAACGTCATTTCTGTTCTTCCTCTGCCTTCTATAAAGTTTTTATTATTACTGATTTCTATTGGTAAATGCTTTTTTAGTAGTATTTCTTCATTTTTTTTTGCAATAACTACAGATCTTTCTATTACATTTTTTAATTCTCTTACATTCCCTTTCCAGGTATGATTTAACAATATAAGCATAGCTTCTATATCTAGAAGTTTAAGATTTTTTTCGTAGTCTCTAGAAAATTCATACAAGAAAGTTTTTGCCAAAGCGCCAATGTCTTCTTTTCTTTCTCTTAATGGGGGTATGTCTATTTTTACGACATTTAATCTATAATAAAGGTCTTCTCTGAAATTTCCTTTTTCCAGTTCTTTTGATAAATCTTTATTCGTAGCTGCAATGATTCTTACATCAACATTGATACTATTTGAAGACCCCACTCTTTCTAATTGTCTTTCTTGCAAAACTCTTAAGAATTTAACTTGCATGTCTAAAGATAATTCAGCCATCTCATCTAAAAATACCGTTCCACCTTCTGCTTGTTCAAATTTCCCTATTTTCCTATAGCTTGCACCAGTAAAAGATCCCTTTTCATGTCCGAAAAGTTCACTTTCAATGAGATTTTCAGGTATAGCTGCACAATTTATGACGATAAATCGCTTATCTTTTCGCATGCTTTTATTGTGAATCATTTTTGCAAAAACTTCTTTTCCTACGCCACTTTCTCCCATCAATAATACTGTGGCATTGCTCTGCGCTATTCTATCAATCATTGAAATGATTGCTTTCATTTTTTCACTTTCATATACTATGCCATCATATTGACAGCTCTCTTGAAACTTATTTCTTAAGCAATTATTCTCTTCAATTAATTCTTTTCTTTCTATTGCTTTCTCAATGGCAAAAAGTAACTCTTCCATCAAAAATGATTTGTCAAAATAATCGAAGGCTCCCGATTTCATTACTTTCACTACATTTTTTATATCTGAATTAGTAGCTATGAATATTATACCTATTGATGAATCAATATTTAAAGTCTCTTCTATTAACCCTATACCAGATATTTGACCCGTGTCAAAATCTGAAATAAGTACATGAACTGTATCGGTTTTTAAATAATGAATGGCTTGTTGTCCATTTTCTACTGTTTTAACTTTATATCCAGAAGATTGTAATGAGGTTTTTAAATTTCGCATTCTACAAATTTCATTATCTATGATTAATATTGTTCGATTCAATGTTTTCACCAATAAGATCTCCTCTTCATTGATAACTAAATAAATCACTAATATTATTTTCTTTTCAATATTTCTCCGGGTAACTCTCCTGTATGCTCCTCATTTTTTACAACGGGTATACCATTAACGATAACATCTATAATTCCTACTGGATATTGATGTGGTTTATCAAAAGTAGCTTCATCAATTATTTTTCCTTTGTCGAAAATTGCAATATCCGCTTTGTACCCAGCTGCCAAGAATCCCCTATCGCGTATGTTCATTTTCATAGCTGGTAATAATGTCATCTTATGAATAGCATCTTCTAAAGACATAATCTTTTTCTGTCTTACATACCTACCCAGTATTCTTGGATATGTCCCATAATACCTTGGATGTACTTTAATTTCTTTATAGTCACCATAAGGTGATACTGCTAACCCATCTGTGCAAAATATTGCCATTGACTGTTTCATTACTTCAATCAAATCCGTTTCAATCATTGCAGAAAAAATAATCTTAATTACACCACTTTCTTCGATGAGTAATTTAATCACAACTTCATGTGGTTTCAAATTCAAATATTCAGAGATTTGTTCAATATTCATTCCTTCAAACCGTTTATTTTCCGGCTTTTTCATTGATATGATTCTGATTCTATCCCAAGATGAGCCTAATATAGGGTTTCCCCAAGTACTTTTTGTATCTAGCATATCTTTTACTACTTTATCTTTGGTATCTTCTTTTTTTAAGGATTCTGCTATTTTTTCAGGGCTTAGCTCTCTAATCCACGTGGGAAGTACATCGCTCAAAACACTTTCATATGAAATGTATGGATAAACGTCATAATCAACATCTAATCCTGCCTGTTTTGCTTTATTTATTATGCTAATAACTTCTTTAATCTTCCCCCAGTTTTGCGGGTGGGCCGCCTTTAAATGGGATATTTGTAATTTAACACCGGATCTCTGGCCGATCTCAATAACCTCGTTAATTGATTTTACTAGATAATTCCCTTCATCCCTCATGTGTATCGCACATAGGCCATTATATTTTTTAATAATTGTAGCCATTTCTATCAATTCTTCCATTGTGGCAAGTGAATCAGGACTATTGTCTAGTCCTAAAGACAATCCATGAATTCCATTTGCTAACTCCTCCTCAAGAATAAATTTCATTTTTTCCATTTCATGAAATGAAGGCTTTCTTTTTTCAAAACCCATAACTGCAACTCTAATGGTTCCATATCCTACTAAAGATGCGATGTTAACAGATGTCCTTTTTTTCCCTAATATGTCAATGAACTCGGATTGGCTTTTCCAATTCCAGTAATTTGCTTCATTTTTATTCTGCACATAAGAGTTTGTATACTGTTTCAGATCCATTAGGTACCTCATATTAATAGGACCTAATGTATGACCTCCTTGACCTACAACCTCTGTTGTTATTCCTTGTCTAATTTTACTTTCTGCTTTGGGGTTTGTAAAAAAGGAAAAATCGGAATGGGAGTCTATATCAATAAAGCCAGGACATACTATATACCCATTTGCATCAATCACTTCTGTACTTAAATCTTCTATACCTGGAGATATTTTTTTTATATAGCCATTTTTAATTCCTATGTCGGCAATATAAGAACTTGCTCCAGAGCCATCCATAATTTCGCCGTTTTTAATAACTAAATCATACATAATTTTTCTCCTATCCTTTGAATTTGCATTTAAAATATTTCAACAGAATGAAGTACTTTCTACTATTTTGCTATATTCTACCACATGCATCTTATCCATGCAATTATCCAAAATAGTTATGCTTTTTGAAAGAAAAAAAGTGTATAATATTTGGACAATTATACGAATAACATAGGATTTTTGTGTCAATTAATTTTACATTTACTTTTGATGTTCTGTTTTTAAAAAGATTATTAATTTTCTTATGGGCTGAAATAAAAGAAAATTCAAATAACTTCTATTTGAATACAATCAATGCTTTCCCGCAGATATTTATCCGCATATTTCTTGACTATATACTAACTGGTCTTTATTGGCTTGGTTTTTGCAAAGTACATTGGATAGGGAGTTATTTCAACAATAAAATCCATTCAAGGAGGCGGAATCACTGGCAGACTATAAGTATGCCAATTATGTTGTACCCTAGGTTCAGGATGAAATGAAGCTTTTCACTTTGAAAATTCTATAATTTAACGGATACTACAGATACCAACTAACATATTTCATTATAAATTTGTACTCCAAATGTTTCGATTTAAACAAATTCTTTGACATTCTTTGCAATTAATTTTAAAGTTTGTTGTATGACTATATCTTGTTAAAACTAACAGTGCATTATATTACTTCAATAAAAAGTCTATTGGAAAATTTATTTTAAAGGAGGTATTGGTTTATAAGAACAAAAAATACCGACATATGGAATATACGAAACCAATTTTAGAAGGGGGAATCTTAACTTAACAAAGAAGTAAAATGGAATCTTGACTTCATAATGTGATTATCAAAAAAACAGAAAATAATTTAGTTAGAAATGAGGAGAGAAGATGAAAAGAACTAAAAGGTTTATAAGTATATTAGCTTTGGCGATTGCGTTACTTCTTATATTTGCAGGGTGCGGTCAAAAGGAAATTTCTAAGGAAGTCTCCAGCGTAGGAGAAGATAAATACTCAAGGGATCTTGTTGTTGCAGTATCAGATGAAATAGAGGGAACAGATACACAAACTATATCTAAAAGTAACTTAGCACATGTTTTATTATATGGGTTGCTGCTTGATGTCACTATAGATGGTAAATCATATGTGTCGGACGTAGTTGAATCCTACAACGTTTCAGACGATGGATTGACTTGGACATTCAAACTTCCTGAAGGAGCAAAGTTTTCAAACGGCGATCCGTTAAATGCAGAGGCCATAAAAGCTTCTTATGAAAGGAATGTAGAAACTGGAGCATATGCTTCTGACTATGTAAATATTAAAGAATATAATGTAGTAGATGATAGGACTATTGTTTTTAAGCTTAGCCAGCCTGACCCCGTTTTGTTTACTGTAATATCATCAATTCAATCAGGTATTGTAGATGCTAAAGTAGCAAAAGAAATTGGTAATGATGCGTTTAAAACAAAGGCAGTTACTTACGGACCAGCGTATGTTGAAGAGTGGGTACAAGGATCCCATATAACACTAAAGCCAAACCCGACATATTTAAACTTTAGCCCAGAAACCAAAAACAGAGGGCCTTTGCAGTTTGATAAAATTACAGTAAGGTTTATTCCTGACACGTTTACTCTTGTTAGTGAATTAGAGCAAGGCAAGGTAGATATTATTGACTTCGTACCTTTAGAAAACATTGAATCCTTAAAAGCAAACCCCGATATTAAGCTTTATGAAGCTATGCAGCCAGGTGGATCTTTGATATATATGAATACTAAAGATCCAATACTGAGTGATATTAAAGTAAGACAAGCTATAACACTTGGTATTGATAGAGATGAAATAGCATTAGCCCTGGATAACTTTGTTACTCCCAGCTACACATACATGTCACCCTCAGTAACCAGTTATAGTCCAGAAAAAGAAAAAGAAATGATAACTAAATGGGGCACTAATAAAGAAAAAGCGAAAGCACTTTTAGAAGAAACAGGATGGGTTGATAAAAATGCAGATGGTATTAGAGAAAAAGATGGAAAGAAAATGACAATAGAATTATTGACTGCAATGGATGTTTTTGCTATAAAATCAGCTGCCCCTGTTATCCAAAAGCAGTTAAAAGAAATAGGGATTGATTTACAAATAAGAGAACTTGAACATTCATATGTAAAGGATAATACAAAAGAAGGTAAGTTCCAATTATCAACAAGATCAGTTCAGTGGGCAGACCCAATGCATGTATTTAGCTTTACTACTGATTCGAAATATTACGCCAACGCAGACTTAGATAAGTTGATTAATGACGCAATGTATATTCCGAATTTGGATGAAAGAAAGAAAAAGTTCGAAGAAGTAACAGATATGATGTATGATCAGATGCCTGCGATTAGCTTATTCTATGAAAAGTGGTATAAGGCTAGCAGAGCTAATATTGAAGGTTTTTATGTAGATGCTCAAGGAAATGCCAGATTCATGGACGTAAAAAAGCTTATCACTAAATAAGGGTTGATTAATGGGGTTATAATCCTTGTAAATTTCGGGGTTACAGGTAATTTATGATGTAATAGTGAATATAAGACAGTGAGTAGTTATAATGGAATGTATTATTAAATTAAAAATATAATAATACATTCCAATGTACGTTAATCAGCAGTATATTAAATAATGAGATGGGGGAGGTAGGTTTATGCTTGAATATGTGATAAAGAGATTACTACTAGGTGTTCTTATATTGCTGTCATTAAGCATGTTATTGTTTGCAATAATGCATAGCATGCCAGGAGACCCAATTCAGCTAATAGCAGGTGATAGAACGGATCCGCAAAAGATTATAGAATTAAGAACAAAATTCGGGTTGGATAAGCCATTATACATACAATATTTTAAGTGGCTCATAAATGCTTTAAAGGGAGATTTCGGTCTATCAATTCTAGCCAGCCAGCCAGTTAGCGAATTAATAATGAGTAGATTTAAATATACTATGATGTTGTCAGGAGTTTCTGTTCTTTTGCAATACTTGCTGGCTATACCAATAGCATTATTTGCAGCATTTAAAAAGGATTCATTTTTTGATAAGGTTACAGTCTATTCAACAATAATACTTTGGTCAACACCACAGTTTTGGCTTGGGATACTATTAATACTACTGTTCGCTATTAAAATCCCAATATTCCCGATATCCGGTTATAGTGGATTTCTTTCATTAGTTTTACCAGTTGCAACAATTACATTAACAAATATGGCATCTGGAATTAGAGTAACAAGATCAGAAATAGTTGATATTTTAAATGAGAAGTATGTTATTACAGCCTATGCTAAAGGGTTAAATGAAAAGACTATTTTAATAAAGCACGTATTAAGAAATGCGCTTATACCTACAACAGTAATGTTTTTTTTATCAATTCCATGGATCATTGGTGGATCGGTAATTGTAGAAAGAATATTTGCTTGGCCTGGAATGGGTTATTTACTTTGGACATCAATAACAAAACAAGACTACCCAGTAGTTCAGGGAATCGTTATGATTATTGCTTTACTGACAGTAATATCAAATACTATAGGAGATGTAATTGTAGCTTATCTTGATCCCAGAGTGAGAAAAGACATGGAAGGAGTATAACAATGAAAAAAAGTAGGATGAAAAAAGTCTTTAGCAACAAATATTTTGTTGTCGGATTACTAATTTCTTTAAGTATAATCATTTGTGCGATATTTGCTGATGTTATAGCCCTTCATCCCTATGATGAAATAAACCTAATTAATAAGCTGCAAAAACCCAGTATGACTTATTATTTTGGTACTGATATGTACGGACGTTGCGTTTTTAGCAGAGTAATTTATGGTACAAGGATAGTGTTGCAAGTAGGATTTATCGTTACCGCAATACAATTATTGATTGGTGTAACATTAGGATTATTATCGGGATATTATGGCGGCAGCGTAAGAAGGATAATATCATTTATAACCGATATAACATGGTCAATGCCTTCTATTGTAATGTCATTAGCTATTGTAACTATATTAGGTCCTAGCTTAACAAATGTAGTAATTGCCATCGCACTTGTTGGTTGGGCACAATATACAAAAATAATAAGTGCAAAAGCACAAACACTTAAAAATTTGCCATTTATTGACGCAGCAAGAGTGCTAGGAGAATCAGATTTTAATATAATTACAAAATATATTTTACCAAACACAATAAACCAAATAATAATACTCGTGACATTAACATTACCAACTGCAGTGCTATCAACATCATCATTAGGCTTTTTAGGGTTAGGGGCCCAACCTCCAGCTCCAGATTGGGGAGTAATTTTAGCCGAGGGAATAAAATTCTTAAGGCCGGCACCTTGGATATCAATAGCACCAGGACTTTCTCTTTTATTTGTCGTGTTGGGATTTAACATACTAGGTGAAGGGCTTAAAGAGATACTAGACCCTAAATATGGAAGCTAAGGAGGAATAAAATGAATACACTACTAGATGTAAAAAAACTATCAATAGATTTTAAAACAAGCAATGGAATTGTTAAAGCAGTGGAAGATGTGAATTTCAAAATAAACGAGAAAGAAATATTTGCTTTAGTTGGAGAATCAGGGTGTGGAAAAAGTACCATTGCTTTCTCGCTGATGAGATTATTAGCTAAAAATGGAATGATTGCAGATGGTAATATTTATTTTAAAGGCAAAGATGTACTAAAATTGACTGAAAAAGAGATGTTTTCCTTCAGAGGAAAAGAAATTGGCATGATATTTCAAAATCCATTAGATTCCTTGAACCCAGTTATGACAGTAGGAGGACAAGTATTAGAATCTTTATTATTAGACAATATTACCAGGGAAAAGGCATGGCAAAAAGTAATAGAAGTATTTGAAGATGTCAGAATACCTGATTCAAAAGAAAGGATAAAAAGCTATCCGTTTGAACTAAGTGGCGGCATGAGACAAAGAGCTATGATTAGTATGATGATATCAAGAAAGCCACTATTATTAATTGCAGATGAACCAACAACAGCTCTTGATGTTACAATACAGGCTCAAATACTTAAAGTAATAAAGAGGTTAAAAGATGAGTTTAATACGTCAGTACTATTAATAACTCATGATTTTGGTGTAGTGGCCGAAACAGCAGATAGAATAGGAGTTATGTATGCTGGTAATCTCGTGGAAATGGGTGAAGTGTTTGAGGTATTTGAAAATCCATTACATCCATATACGAAATTACTGATGCAGGCTTTGCCAACAATAAGCAAAAAAGAAGGCAGATTGGTAACCATCCCAGGAATGGTGCCAAATCTTATAAATCCACCTGACGGTTGTAGGTTTTCAAATAGATGTCCACAAAAAAAAGATATTTGTACAAAAATTAAACCTGATTTTAAAGAATATCCTCAAGAACATTATTGTTCATGTCACTTGGAGGTACAGTAAATGATACAAAATATAATTGAAATAAAAAATATGAAAAAGTACTTTAGTATAAAAAAAGGGCTGGTTAGGAAAAGCATTCAACATATAAAGGCTGTTGATGATGTAAGTTTTAATATTAGAGAAAAAGAAACGGTAGGACTAGTTGGTGAATCCGGAAGCGGTAAGAGTACATTAGCAAGAGTAATACTTAAACTTTCAGATGCTGTAGAGAATAGTGTATTATTCGAAGGTAAGGATATTACAAAATTAAAAGGCAATGATTTAAAATATTTTAAAAAAAATACAAATATGGTATTTCAAGATCCTGCATCAAGTCTTAATCCAAGAAAAACAATTAGACAAATATTAAAAAGATCATTGGAAGTTCATAAATATCCAAAGGATAATATGGATGAATTTATAAATGAAATGCTTTACAAAGTAGAACTAGGATTAGATTTTGGGGATAGATACCCTAATCAATTAAGCGGGGGGCAACAACAAAGAGTTGCCATTGCAAGAGCAATCATATTAAAACCTAAATTTATTATACTGGATGAACCTACATCTGCCCTTGATATCTCAGTTCAAGCACAAATATTAAATTTGCTATTAGATTTACAAGAAAAGGAAAATTTGACGTATCTTTTCATTACGCATAATTTAAATGTAGTAAGATATATTAGCGATCGCATAGGAGTAATGTATTTAGGAAAATTAGTTGAAATCGGACCTACCGAAGAAGTGTACAATAGGCCTAAACACCCTTATACTCAAGGATTGATGGATTCATCACCAACAATTTCACGCAGTTTCAGAAACAGGAAAAAATTTGAATTGAATGGCGAAATTGAGAGTATGATAAATCCACCAAATGGTTGCAGGCTAAGCAGAAGGTGTCCATTTGCAAAAGAAATATGCAAATCAGAAAATCCGAAAATGATAGAAGTAGCAAAGGACCATTTGGTTGCATGTCATTTTGTAAATGAAATTGACTTAAGTATATATAGAACATGATTCTCATCATGATGATAGGTTATATAAAGTAAATGTATGATTAAAGGAGACTCAATTATGCATGATTTAAAGATAACCAATGCAAAAATCCCGGATTTTAGCAGTAATTCATTTTATTTATCAGATATTGTAATTAATAAAGGGAAGATTGAGAAGATTGGAACTACAAATGAATATTGTAAGATGGAAATTGATGCAGAAGGTAATATTGCATCCCCTGGTTTTATAGATATACATATGCATGAAGAAGAACTAGATATGAGACTAGATGACCCTTATTGCACTTCATATTACGCACTTTTAATGGGAGTTACAACAAACGTTGGAGGTAACTGTGGAAGCAACAGACAAAGTTTAGCTTGCTTTAGTGACTATATTAATAAAAATGGTGCACCTACTAATTACATGATTTTTCTTGGACACAATTCTCTCAGAAGTATGGTAGGAATAAATGATAGATACAGATGTGCAAATAAATCTGAAATTAATAAAATGAAAGAAATAATTAGAGAAAACAAAAAGTACAATTATATTGGTTTGTCCTTTGGCATAGAATATTCACCAGGAACAAGCTTTGATGAAATGATAGGGATCATTTCTGCCCTTGAAGAAGATAAATACTTATTGGCAGCACATTATAGAGAAGATGGAGAAAATAGCATTGAAGCTATTAAGGAATTGATAGAGTTATCAAAAACTTCTAAACTGCCAATGCAGATATCGCATATCGGCAGCTGCTGCGCATTCGGGTATATGGCAGAAGCTCTTGAGGTTATTGAAAACGCGATAGAGCATAGCATTGATGTTATGGCTGATTGCTATCCATATTCTGCCTTTGCAACTGCTATTGGATCTGCAGTGTTTGATGAAGGCTGCTTTGAAAGATGGAATAAAACTTACAGTGATATACTGTTGTTGGAAAACCCATATAGAAATGCGAGATGTAGCGAAGAACTATTTTATAAAGTGAGAAAACAATACCCTGAGATGTGGGCAGCTGCTTTTGTTATGAATGAAAAAGAGATAGTAGACCCCATAAAATCCCCATATGTACTCATTGGCAGCGATTCTTCATTTAGAAAGGATATGGGACATCCCAGAGGTGCTGGATGCTATCCCAGAGTACTTTCGTATTATGTAAAAGAGCATAAAGAATTGACACTGATAGACGCTTTGCGCAAAATGACCATTGGTCCCGCAAAAAGATTAAAGTTAAAAAATAAGGGGGATATATTTGAAGGAGCCGATGCAGATATAGTGATTTTTGATAAGGATACTATAAAAGATAAAGCTAGTTTTGAAAATCCAACTCTACCCCCCGTAGGCATTGAATATGTTATCCTTAATGGTGAAATTGCAGTAAATAATAATAAGATTATAAGTAAAAGGCTTGGTAAATATATAAAAAATTGTTAAGTTATACTTAAAATATAGTGAAATCAATGGAGTTATTGAAGGACTCCTAAAAATGTTCTTATGCGAAAATATTATAAAATCAAAGATTACCCTACCTACTTTATTTTTTTGCACTAGAACCAGAAAAATTATTATAGAAAAGGTGGAATATTATGAATTATATTAAAATACATGATAATGCAATTGTTGTTGATGCTCATAGTGATATCCCTTCGGATCTTTTGTATTCCAGAAAAAATGGAGAACATAGTAGTGATTTGACCAAAAAACATCTTCCTGTCCTGCAGGCTGGTGGGGTTAATGTTATTTTTGTGGAAATTTATGCTAGATTGCATCCAGAAGGTTCATTGAAACAGGCTTTGTTAGAAGTTGGTGATTTATATGAAGAAATAAGAGAAAATGAAAATTTAAAATTAATATGTACAAAAAACGATTTTAAAAAGATATCATCAGATAAGTCACTGAATATGGTACTTTCTATGGAAGGATTTGAACCTCTTGGATGTGATCTAACATTATTAAATGTGTTTTATAAACTTGGACTCAGGAGTGCATCTCTTACATGGAATAATCGTAATTATTTTGCATCTGGAGTTAACGAAGTAGGGGGACTTAGTAAATTAGGAATAAAAGCAGTGGAAAAGATGGAAGAGCTCGGAATATTAGTAGATGTTTCACATATTAATGATGAAGGTTTTTGGGATATTATAAGTATTGCTACTAAACCGATTATAGCATCACATTCTAATTCGAGGGATTTATATAAATGTGATAGAAATCTCACAGATGAGCAAATAAAAGCTATTGCGAAAACAGGCGGAGTTATTGGGTTGAACTGCTATTTTACCGAAGATGACAAAAAAATGTCGCTTGAAAGTTATATGAAGCACTTAGAGTATATGATAAAAATTGCAGGAGAGGATCATGTTGGACTTGGTCTAGATTTTAATGGCTATCTTGGAGATATTAATGTTCCCGGTATTGAAGACGCAAGTAAAATTCCTTCAATTACAGATGAACTTTGTAAAAGGGGATATAAAGAAGAGACTATCTATAAAATACTTGGCGGAAATTTTCTGAGAGTTTTAAATACAGTACTAAATTAAATTATGCTTAAATAATGAATTATAATACTATACAGCATTAGCTTTCCGGTAAAATATCGGAAAGCTTTTATTTCTCCATTTATCTACAAAATAGTTGGCTAACAATATAAAATTGAAACATGAGATACGATTATATTTGCTTTAATAATGTTGTGGTGATTTTGTAAAGTGATAGTAGAAAAATAAAGTTTCACAAACCTGAAGGATTAATGCCTACTGGTTTTTATATATTAATGAGTATGGCATTAAAGCGGGGTTTTGCATATCATGTAGTAATTTGATTTTTATTTTGGAGGTATTAGCATGACTCAGAAGGGCAACGTCAAAAAGGTTTTTCCAGGAGGCAATACTAGCAAAGGGTTCCACTCATTCTATGACCAAATCATACCTGAGGACGCAGAAAGGATATTTGTTCTTAAAGGTGGGCCTGGGGTAGGAAAGTCAAGCTTCATGAGGACTATAGGAGAGGAGTTTGTAAACCAGGGGTATGATATTGAACTCCATTACTGCTCCTCAGACAACAGATCATTGGACGGACTGGTGATAAAAAAGGCAAATGTGGCTCTTATAGATGGAACAGCGCCTCATGTAGTTGACCCCAAAAATCCCGGTGCAGTTGATGAGATACTGAATCTTGGAGAGTATTGGAGCGAATCAGGGCTTGTAAAGGATAAATATGACATCATCAATTACAATAAGCAGGTAAGAATGAGGTTTTTCAGTGCATACAGGTATTTGATGTCTGCAAAGGAAATGCAGGATGATATTGAAGTTATCATCGGTGAGGGAGTTGTCGGGGAAAAGCTGAATAAGCTTAAGATATCACTTAGAAATGAGCTGGTTGATGGCGTCGATACAGTCGATAAGAATGCCGGCACGAGACACCTTTTTGACAGCGCAATAACTCCTGATGGTTTGGTGGATTACATCGATACCATCATCTTAGGCAACTATATATGCTACTATCTGAAGGCCGGGGTTGGCACAATTTCCACAGAGATATTATCTTATCTCGCAAAGGAATATAATATGAAGGGCTATGCTGCTGAACTGTATCATCAGCCATTAAATCCCGATAGACTGCAGACTTTGGTGATTGAAGGCTTGAAGATAGCAGTAACTGTAAATCCTAAGATGGAGTCCAGGGCATATAAGATAATAGACCTTGATACTGTCATTGATGCAAGTAAGTATGGGGATAAGGCAGAGCTCCTTGTAAAGGATAGGGAAGTATACGGCAAGATGATGGAGGAAGGGGTCAAGAGGATAAAGCTGGCGAAGCTGCTCCATGACGATATGGAGAAAAGCTATGTGGGCAGTATGGATTTTGCTGCAGTTACTGAGCTTAGAAGCAAGACAATTGAGAGGATAAAGGTTCTGTTGAAAAACAAATAGAGCATTTGAATATAGGACCTCCGATGTAATAATTCGGAGGTCTTATGCATCTGGCGCCTAAACCTTCTTTATTGTATAATATATGAAGCAATAATATTTGCAATCATATATAGAAAGCTAAGGTGCTAATTATGAGTTTTATGCTTGGAAGCATTCCTACTGAAAGGGAAGACAAAATATCATTTCAATTTCTTTTTCAGCAAAGCAATCTGCTTGTGAAAAAGCTGGAGAAGGTATATACAATACCTACAGCTGATGATTTATCATATTTGGAATATAAGAATGTGAACAAACTATATATTGGGAGCTTAGATGACCATTCCTGTTATACAGCGAGGTATCCGGAGGGTATGGTACTGCCTGATGGACTGGAATTCTTGGGACTTAGGCAGCTCCATGAACAAATCGATAATAGCATGCTGCAGGCGGCATTTCGTGCTGTTCAGATAGTAGCGTGGGACGAGACACATAGATTCTGCGGCGCATGCGGTGAAGCTACAATAAAGAAGGCTGATGAGCATGCAAAGGTATGCCCGAAATGTGGACATATTTCCTATCCTCGTTTATCCCCTGCGGTTATCGTAGCTGTTACAAAAGGTGATAGGCTGCTTCTTGCAAGAAATAAGAACTTTGTCTCGGGACTTTACAGCGTACTGGCAGGCTTTGTTGAAGCCGGAGAAACTTTGGAGGAGTGTGTAAAGCGAGAAATAAGAGAAGAGGCAGGCATAGAGGTAAAAAATATAAAATATTTTGGCAGCCAGTCTTGGCCCTTTCCTAATTCATATATGCTTGGATTTACAGCGGAGCATGAAAGCGGCGAGATACAGATAGGTGAAGATGAAATTGTAGATGCAAGATGGTTCAGTGCGGATGAAATTCCGAATATTCCTGGAAAGCTTAGCATCTCAAGAAAATTGATAGATTGGTTTTTAGAAAAGTATCAGAAATAAGTATGAAGTCCCATGACATTTATATAAACGAGCTGGCTATAAAGTATTATTGCCAGCTCATTTTTTCGTTGTAAATTCCCAAAAACAAACAATTAAACTAAGGTTTTAACAATAGTTTTTTATAAATAGTTGCTTATATTATGTCGATAGGAAGAATGGATGGAAAAAATGGAGGAATTTGGTGCACTATGTCGAAATAATTCATTATTGATGTAAGAATTGATATTAGTTGATTAATAGTATGTTTGAAATGGAGGGATACATTTATTTTTAAATTAATTATAAATCACTATAACAAGGAGGGGATTATGTACATGAGAAGGAGTTTTACAAGAATCATTAGCTTAGTAATATGTTTTATTCTTATTTTACCAATGTCAGCTTTCGCTCAGCCAACCATCGATGACTACAGTAATCATTGGGCAGGGAAGCAAATTAAGGGTTTTTTGGAGAAGGGGTTTGTCAGCGTTAATAAGGATGGAAGCTTTAAGCCTAATAATCCAATTACAAGAGCAGAGTTTGCGGCAGTTGCAAACAAGGTTTTTGGATTGACCTTAGTGGATAAGGTCAACTTCAAGGATGTGAAGCCGAAGGATTCTTTTTATAAGGATATGTCAATTGCAAGAAAGGCGGGCTATTTTTCGCCTCTCCCTGGAGGTTATATTCAGCCGAACACTAATATGAGCCGTCAGGAATTTGCGGTTGTACTTGCTAGATTATTAAAAATCGATATAAAAAAAGCAATACCTAATAAAGTGATTTTTAAAGATAATGATAAAATAGCGGTTTGGAGCCGAAATTCAATAGATGCAATAGTGCAGCGCGGATATATGAGCGGCAATACAGACGGAACCTTTAATCCAGCAGGACTAATCACAAGAGCGCAAGCAGTAGCGGTGCTTGAAATCTGCCTGGAGGATAACATTATTACAGCGTATGGGAATGTGAAGGTAGCTTATAAAAAGGCAGGTACATATGTTGCAAAAATCATAAATGGCAATGTGGCCATTGAAGTCCCGAATGTTACTCTTGAGAATACAATAATTAATGGTAACCTAATAATCGGCGAGGCAGTGGGAAATGGAAATGTAAAGCTGAAAAATGTCACCGTCACAGGGAATACCGTTATCAGAGGCGGAGGCCTGAACACAGTAGTTATAGAAAACTCAAGGTTTGCAAGAATCGTAGTTTTTAAAGCAGATAACCAGGTAAGAGTGCTTTCCACAGGAACTACAGTTGTTGACAAAGTGGACATGCTATCTGGAGGAAAACTTGAGGAGCAGGGTACGGCAGGTAATGGCTTTGGGTTAGTTACAGTAGCTGAAAGAGTTAATCCCAATGTGTCTGTATCCTTAAAGGGCAATTTTGAATCAGTTCAAGTTCAAGCAGATAAGGTAAAGCTTGATATTAGTACTGGCAGTGTAGGGAAGATCGATGTGGCAAGCTCTGCAGCTAATTCAAGCATCAATATAGCAACAGCAGTCAAGGTAGGAAACCTTGCTGCAGCGGCTCCTATAACGATATCCGGAGCAGGGAAAATAGATACTGCAACAGTAAGTGCAGGAAGCACAACCTTTTCTGTAACCGGAAATTCCCAAATCGGCAGGCTGAATGTGACAGGGGAAAATGCTCAAGTCAGTCTGGGAGCCGGTGTTAAAGTGGCACAACTAGTGGTGGAAGCAAAGGCTGTTATAACTGGGGCAGGTACAGTAGGGACGGCTGAAATAAAAGCGGTGAATGTAGTCCTAGGGGTACCCAGCACAACTGTTACAACCTCTGCGGGTATAACTGCAACAGATACCGGTACGACAATAACTACAGCACTCACAGCTCCAGTGCCAATACCAGCACCGACTCCGGCACCAACGCCAGTACCGACACCAGCACCGACTACTGCACCTAAAAGTGGTGGCGGAAGTTCAGGCGGCGGCGGTGGCGGTGGCGGTGGTGGCGGCGGAGGATCGAGTACACCAAGAGTCACAATAAGTACAATCACTAATACGACACTGACAACAGGCGGAACAACAACCATGACAGCAACAACAACACCTGCAGATGCAGCTTTAGCAGCTACTTCTAATAATACGGCAGTTGCAGCGGTGAGTGTTACTACTGGGCATACGATCAATATAACAGCAGGTAGTACGCCTGGTACAGCAACTATAGCTGTAACGGCCACAAAATCTGGATATAACAATGGGACAACAAGCTTTACAGTGACAGTAAAAGTTCCCATAAGTGCTATTAACGCAATAAGTGGAACACCAAAAGTTGGTGTTGAATTAACAGCAGGAACACTTATACCAGCAGATGCAACGGTAACTTATCAGTGGAAAAAATGTGACACAATAGATGGTACGTATACAAACATTGTTGGAGCAACAGCAAACAAATACACACCAGTAGCAAGCGATGCAGGCAAGTACATTAAAGTGATAGCAACTGGTATAGGCAACTACACTGGAACAGTAACAAGTGTGGCGACTGCGGCGGTAGCAGCAGCAACAATATCAACAGCAGCAATCACTGGAGTAACAGCACCGGCAACAGGTGCAACCCCTGTAACAACGATAACAGAAACAACGCAATACACAGGAACAGTAGCATGGAACGGAAGTCCAGCAGCATTTGCTGGAAATACAGTATATACAGCAACAATTACAATTACACCAAAAGCAGGTTATACATTAACAGGTGTGGCTGAGAACTTCTTTACAGTGGCTGGAGCAGCAGCAACGAATACCGCTGGTTCAGGAGCTGTAACAGCAATATTCCCAGCTACAGCAGCAGCTCTAAAAGAGATCACAGGCTTTACATCTTTAACAGATGTAACTTTATCTGCTGATGAGAACCTGGTAGACTTAGCAGCATTAAAAGGAGCTTCAAAACTTCCTACCACAGTAACAGTAACAGACGGAACAACTCCTACTGTTGCAACTATTACTGATTGGACAGGAACATTTGACGGAATAGCAACAGGAGCAAAAACATTAACAGCAGTATGGACGGTGCCAGCAGGTTATGCTGATGTAACAGCCCCAATTAGTGTAGAACTAACAGTTAATGTAAATGTAGCGCAAACAGAAGACTCAACAGCACAAGACAATGCAGATATTGCAACAGCAAAAACTAATATTGAAGCTGCAACTTACACTGCAACACAGGTGGAGGCAGCAGATGCAGTTACGGCTTTGACAAAAGCACAAACATTAGTAAATGCTTTATCATTAACTGGGACAACAGCAACAGTAGTGGCAGGAACATTTACAGGAGCTACAGCTGGAGATGCTGGAACACCTGCTGGAACTAATGGATCTTACAGCTTTACAGTAACAATTGATAAAGGATTAGGAACCCAAGCAACATCAGTAGAAAAAACAATGACGATTACAGCAACAGCATTTTAGTTTATTGATAAAACGCACCTCCAGTGGTAAGATATGTGTAACGCATTTTTTATTACAAAGGGTGCGTTTTTTATGGTAAGAAATTAGAACGGAAAGGTGGGTGATTCTCTGATGAACTGTGAAAGAAGCAAATCCTGCTGCACGGGAGAGTGTGCAGGACATTGTCAAAATAACGATATTAGCGTGAATGAGATCAGTTTAAACACGATCGTTGAATTGGAAATACACTATAGCGAATCAAAAGAGAAAGACTATATATTTGAAAGCTTATACTCTATAACAAATATTCAAAGAAAAGAATTAAAGCTAACCGGTTTGGAAGGGAACAGATATGATAGTCTTGAATTAATGAAATTGCAGGTCGTTGATAATTCTTCTTGTGATTTATACGAAAATGTTGATGTTTTATATATTAGAGATGATGTTTAATAGAAATCATATTAAAACCCCTGATGAGAAAAATCGGGGGTTTTGTCATTTTTTGAGTTAATTTGTAATGACTAGAAAGCCTTTTAATATTATAATTAAAATATATCCGTTATTAAGGTGTAATTTGCAAAATGCATAGGGGGTGAGGCAGATAATGAAGCAGGTAGTCGACAATCTCAGGGAGCAGGAATTTGTTAATGCGGGTAACGTTGAGACTTTAAGAAAATATATAAGAGTCAAAAACCCCACCAGCTCGGGAGAAGAGATTTCTGCCGTATTTGCCGATGCGCTGCATAAGATCATTGATACACGGATATATCAGTTCGAAGAAAAGCATAGAAAAAAGATAAAAGATGATGTATTGAGAAAGGCCATAAATAAAAAGGAGTTCTCAATAAATGCAGCGGAGGTATTTAGCTCCTGCCTGTCTCTTAAGCTTCATGAGGACAGCTACATAGACAGCTTTACCCTCTGGATAAATCAGAATCAGACTATTCCTGTCTCTGCCCAAAAGGTGGACAAGCTGGTTTCGAGTGTAGAAAAGTTTGAAGAGGAATACATAGAAAATAACCTGGATGACATAGTTTATGAATTCGAAGCAACCTGGGCGGAGGACGAGACGCTGGCCAGCCTTGGGTTAGGAATAGATGAAGTTTTGGAAGGCGCCCTTGAGTTTGAATACCAAGAAACTGTGCCGGAAAATGAAGTCTTAGAATTTAAGGAACAGGAAGCTTCGAACACCAAAAGGTTTGATTTTGGAGTGCTTCTTGAGTTCACCCGCAACCTAGCTCTCTTGGTTTTGAACAATCTGAAATATGTAAGGCCTTCTGTGAAGCTGGCACTTTCTGCAGCGGTGCCCTTGGTAATCATTACCGCTTTTGTTCTCACAAGCCTGTTTGGTGACAACAGGATACATGCGCTGCAGCATCAGGATCAGGGCAAATATGCAGATATAACCGAAGACCAGGTGGACAGGTATATGTCTTTGGAATCAAGGGTGCTGAAAAAACTCGAGGGATTAAAGGTTCAAAAGGACTTGGTGCTGCTTGACGGTCTTCATCAGGGGTTCAAATATGTGAGGGTTGACGAGAGCAAGCTTAAGAAGTGGCTTGATAAAAAGAACTCGATGCTTACAGAGGAGCCATATTTTACAGCTATACTTGCCACCTCAAAAAAATACGATATAAATCCGCTGCTTATGTTTGCTATTGTAGGACAAGAGCAATCCTTTGTCCCCAAAACAGGAGCAGCTGCAAAAAAAATTGCAAATAATCCCTTCAATGTGTATGGCAGCTGGGAGAGCTATAATACGAATATCTATGATTCTTCCAGCCTTGCAGCCGATACAATAATAAAGTCCAGCAGCAATAGGCCGGTATATATGAACACCATCAGATGGATTAATAGAAAATATGCAGAAGACCCGAATTGGTGGAATGGTGTGTCAAAGCTTTTTGCTCAGATGGAAAAGGATATAGCCAATTAAAAATAAACTAGCATTTTAGAAGGATTTCTGGTTGTTTTTGTAGAAGTACAATATGTTCAGGTCGAATTTGCCCGGTATTTGTATTGCTATTTTTCCAAAAGGTAAGGGGTGTGATAGGTTGATACAGCTAAAAAATGTATTTATGGAATTCCAGGATGGGCATAAGGTATTGAACAATATCAATTTAACTATAAACAATGGCGAATTTGTTTTTCTTGTAGGCTCCAGCGGAGCAGGCAAGTCAACTATTATAAAACTGCTGCTCAAGGAGATCGAGCCTTCATCGGGCAGTATAATTGTAAATGACAAGGATATTACAAAGTACAGAAGAAAAGAGATTCCTTTTCACAGGAGAAATATTGGAGTGGTTTTTCAGGACTTTAAACTGCTGCTGGAAAAGAATGTGTATGAGAATGTGGCTTTTGCTATGGAAGTCATTGAAGCTCCTCCAAAAGAGATAAGACGTCAGGTGCCTATTGTCCTTAGCATGGTTGGCCTGAGCAGGAAGGCCGGGCTTTATCCTCACCAGCTTTCGGGGGGGGAACAGCAGAGAGTATCCTTGGCTAGAGCAATGGTTAATAGTCCATCAATTCTTATTGCAGATGAGCCTACTGGAAACCTGGATCCGGAAATGTCCTGGGATATTATGAAAACACTAAGTGAGATAAACCAACGAGGGACTACCATACTGATGGCTACCCACGCCAGTGATATAGTGAATGGGATGAAGAAACGAGTAGTCGCAGTAGAAAATGGTGCGATTATCAGGGATGAAAAGCGAGGTGGGTACGGCGGTGAAGCTTAGAACAGGTAAGTTTTTTATCAGAGAAGGGCTTTCAAGCCTTAAGAGAAACAGAACGATGAGTGCTGCGGCAATAACCTCAGTAGTAGCAGCGCTCTTAGTTATAGGAATATTCTTGGTTATAGTGCTCAATATAGATTTTGCAGCTACTAAGCTGGAATCACAGATTGAGATGATGGTATATCTGAACGACGGACTGAGTGAGAACATTATAGATACTATGAATACTGAGATTAAATCAATAAACGGAGTAAAATCTGCAGAGTTCATATCCAAAGCTGTAGCACTTAAGAATTTGGAGAAAAAATGGGGCGATAACTCCTATCTGCTGGAGGGCCTGGATGGTGACAATCCGCTTCCGGATGCTTTCCTCATTACCCTGTCAGATCCAAATAAGGCATCCAGCGTAGCAATGTCGGTATCAGCAATTTCAAATATTGAAAAAGTAGTATATGGCAAGGAGGAGCTTGCAAAGCTCTTGAGTACAACCTATGTGTTGAGAATGAGCAGTGTTGTGATAATACTCATACTCCTGTTCATTTCAATATTCATAATAGCGAACACCATAAAGCTCACCCTATATGCCAGAAGGCGTGAGATAGGGATAATGAAATACGTAGGTGCCACAGACTGGTTTGTAAGGATGCCATTTATCATTGAAGGGATAATGGTGGGCATAATTGGAGCCATAGCAGCCACTGCTATACTTGGAGGCGCCTACTTTTACTGTTCCAACCTTGTAAAAAACCAGATGATAGGCTTTATGTCCATATCCCTTATGCCTTTTAATCAGATTATAACAAGCATGATGGTGCTTTTGATAACTGTCGGTATAATAATCGGCGCAGCAGGAAGCCTTATTTCGGTAAGAAAGTTTATTAAAGTTTAGGCCCCTTCCAGGCGCAGCCTGTCAGCATTGAAGCTGCGCTTCAATGAATGGGCAAATTAAGGAATGTCTTAATAAATTAAAACTAGGAGGGGTAGAGTTGAAAAAAAGAATAGTTGCATTCTTACTAGCACTTATGCTTTCAATACCCTTTGCTAATGTTTATGCAAAGAGCCCTACTGAAGTTGACAAGCTTAAGCAGGAGCAGGATAAGCTGAATAGTCAGATACAGCAGACCCAAAAAACCATTAACGAGGTAAAGAAGGAGAAGAAAAATGTATCAAAGGCTATAGAAGACCTGGATCATAAGCTTAATCAAGCTGAGGATGAGCTTTCCAATGTCGAAAGCACGCTTTCCCAACTAGAGAATCAGATTGCAGTTACAACAAGGGAGCTTGAAAGAGCCTCTAGTGATGCCGGTAGTCAGAAGGAACTCTTGAAAAAGAGAGTAAGAGTCATGTATGAAAACGGAAACGTTGGATATATGTCGGTAATATTGAACTCCACGAGCTTCTCGGATTTTATATCCAGACTAGATTTTCTCAAAAAGATTATCAACTTTGATATGAATCTGTTAAGTAAAATGAAAAGTCACCGTGATTCGGTTGCAGATAAAAGAAATCAGCTGGGATCAGAGCTGAAGGAAAAAGAAAGGCTTAAGAATCAGATAGGCGAGAAAAAGGAGCAGGTTGCGACAGCTAAGGAGGATAGAGAGAAGACACTTAAGGACCTTACCAAAGACTTGAAAGAGCTGGAGCGACAAGAGGACAAGCTCTTGGCACAATCCGCCGAGATTGGGAAGAAGATAGTCTCACTGCAGTCCTCCAACAAATATATAGGAGGAAAGATAGGCTGGCCCGCACCGGGCTATTCCAGGATCACATCTCCTTATGGCTACAGGACTCACCCAATACTTAAGAAGAAAAAGCTGCACACGGGAATAGACATTGCAGTTCCAAGCGGCTCAACCATAGTTGCCGCAAACGCAGGAAAGGTCATATACTCAGGATATTATGGAGGCTATGGCAATACTGTAATCATAGACCATGGCGGTAAAATATCTACGCTGTATGCTCATAACAGCAAGCTTCTTGTAAAGGTTGGAGATGAGGTTGAAAAGGGCAAAGCGATAACAAAATCCGGCAGCACAGGCCTTTCAACAGGACCACACCTTCACTTTGAGGTAAGAGAAAACGGGCAGCATGTAGATCCAATGAAGTATTTGACAGGCAAGTAGGGGCGATTCACGAATCGCCCGTCCTATACAGGGTAGAGATTAAAAATACACCAATTTGGTGTATTTTTTTTATCCTTTGAATAATTGACATGACATAAGACAATATTATACAATGTAAATGCAAATTGTTTGCAAAAAGGGGAAGGATGAATGAAAAAGGTAAAAACAGCATTAATCGTTTTACTACTGCTTAGTATGGTGCTGTCGGGCTGTGCAGGAGCTAGTGAAAAGCCTATAGACCGAAGTAATCAGAACGAGACAGATAAAGGCCGGATGAAAATATATGCCAGCTTTTACCCCATGTATTTTCTCGCGAGTGAGATAGCCGGGGATAAGGCAGAGGTAATATCCATGGTGCCTGCGGGAGCGGAACCCCATGATTGGGAGCCTAGCCCCAGGATGGTAATAGAGCTCAGTAAGGCTGACATGCTTATATATAACGGTGTGGGAATGGAGCCTTGGATTGATAAAATACTGCCCAATATCAACAGCGGTAAAACGAAAATAGTTGATGCCAGCGTAGGTATTGAACTCCTTAAATCTGAGAAACACGAGGAAGAGGAAGTACAAAATGGGGAAGACCACGAACATGGTATCTACGACCCTCATATATGGGTGAGTCCAAAAAGAGCGATGCAGCAGGCTCAGACCATTTGTCAGGCAATTGTGGAGATTGACCCTGAAAACTCTGAATATTATAGGAAGAATATGGCTGAACTGGATTCGAAGCTCGCTAAGCTGGATAAAGATATCAGTGATGCCTCCAAGTCTTTTAAGAGTAATGTGATTGTTGTTTCCCATGAAGCCTTCGGATACTTTGCAAAGGACTATAGGCTGGAGCAGATTGCTATCACGGGAATCAATCCTCAGGCAGAGATCAGTTCTTCAAAGATGATAGAGCTCACCAGGGTTTGCAAGGAAAAGAATGTCGAATACATATTCTTTGAAAAGCTTACAAGCCCCAAGCTCTCTGAAACCTTAGCAGGGGAAGTGGGCGCAGGAACGCTGGTGCTCAATGATGCTGCAGGCTTGAACGAAGAAGATATTAAGTCTGGGAAGGACTATATTACAGTTATGTACGAGAATTTAGAAAACTTGAAAAAGGCGTTGGGTGATTAAATGGGAGCAGATATTATAAAAATTGAGAACATAAGCTTCGGGTATGGCAGAATTAATGTGCTGGATGGAGTAAGTACTACCATCAAAGACGGAGATTTTTTGGGAATAGTAGGCCCCAATGGTTCGGGTAAAAGTACGCTGCTTAAGATTTTTCTGGGATTGCTAAAACCTCAGAAAGGGACTATAAAGGTTTTTGATACTGATATCAATAAATTCAACCAATGGGGCAAGATTGGATATATACCACAGAAAGCCACTTCCTTCAACCAAGGCTTTCCGGCAACTGTAGAGGAAGTGGTCTCGGCTAATCTTTATCCTATGGTAGGTTTGGCAGGGCGTACGGGTAAAATCCACCGGGAGAAGGTGGATGAAGCACTTCGGACTGTGGATATGCTGGAGTTTAAGAAAAGGATTATAGGAAGGCTTTCCGGAGGCCAGCAGCAGAGGGTATTCATAGCTAAATCCCTGGTCAGCAATCCACGGGTAATATTTATGGATGAACCTACAGTCGGAATAGACCAGAAATCAGAGGAAAGCTTTTATGAGCTGATGGATTCTCTGAATAAAAACAGAGGAATTACGTTGGTAATTGTTACTCATGATATAGGCGCTATTGATAAGAGAGTCAACAGGGTATTGTGCTTATCCGAGGGAAAACTTCTTGAGCATGACTGTGCAATAAATCAAGGTGCAGATATATTCAAAGAAGCCTATGAAAATCACAACAGGGCTCAAATAACTCACAGACATTAGGCGGGGGTAAGATATATGTTAGAATTGCTTAGTTTTGAATTCATGCAGAGGGCTTTTGCAGCGGGGCTCTTGGTAGCAGTGATATGTCCGCTTATTGGAACCTTTGTTGTTATGAGAAGGTTGTCCATGATAGGCGATACACTTTCCCACGCATCTCTTGCCGGTATTGCCGCAGGTATGCTTGGAGGATTTTATCCTTTGTGGGGGGCACTGATTTTTTCTTTGGCTGCTGCTATAGGTGTTGAGCAATTGAGAAAACGCTTTTCGCAATATGCGGAGCTTTCAATATCCATAGTGCTTTCGGCGAGCATAGGTCTGGCTGTTGTGTTAATCAGTCTTGCCAAATCCTTTAATGCAGATTTGCTAAGCTATCTGTTCGGCAGCATAATTGCGGTCACTATGCTTGATATATACACAATACTAGGTTTAAGTATCATCATACTGGTTTCGGTATGGCTGCTTTATAAGGAATTTTTCTATATGGCCTTTGATGAGGAGGGGGCGGAGCTTGCAGGAATACCTGTATCAACGCTGAATATATATTTTACAGCACTCACAGCCATGACAATTGTGGTTTCCATGAGGGTTGTCGGAATACTTATGGTATCCTCACTTATGGTTGTCCCCGTAGCCTGCAGCTTATTGATATCCAAAAGCTTTAAAAATACGATTTTCTTATCGGTGGTTTTTGCATTAATATCTGTGGTCGTAGGACTTTTTACATCCTACTATTTTGACCTTGCACCTGGAGGCTCTATCGTATTAACCTCTGTATTTATACTGCTTATTGTTTTGACTGTTAAAAAAATATTCAGAATGCAGTGATCATGAAACAAGGAAGTGTAGAAATGAAAGATTTGAGCAGGATTGAAGAGATGCTTAGAGGTAAGGGTTATAAGCTAACTGAGCAGAGAAGGCTTATTATTGAGGTTTTTAATGAAAGTCAGAGACATTATACTGCACAGGAGATATTTGATCTTGTGAGGGAAAAATTGAAGGGGATTAATTTTTCCACCATTTACAGGAACCTTGAATTATTAAGCTCATTGGAGATAATAAGCAAGCTGCACCTGGAAAGCGGTATAAGCCATTATGAGCTTTGTGGACTGGCGCACCACCACCATATAATTTGCAAGGAATGCGGAGCGATGAAGGAAATTGATATTTGCCCTTATGCAAGCCTTGGGGAGGAGCAGCTAACGTCTATAGGCTTCAGAGCTACCGACCATAAATTCGAGATTTATGGCTACTGCAGCAAATGTAGTCTGACAAAGGAGTAAATTCAAATAGTGGTTTTGGATACTATATATAAGGTAATAGTAATATAATATACAGATTTAGATAAATTTTATGAGGTGAAATTGATGATAAGTAAAAGGACAGCATTTTTGTGGGCAATAATATTAGTAATTGTTACAGCTTTCAGCACCTTTATCGCTGCGAATACGGTCGCTATAAGTATGGGGAACAAAGTAGTAATAGCAAAGGAAGATTTTCAAACGGTTAAAAGCATGGATAAGCTTTTGGGGCTTAAGGAATATATCAAGGGCAACTATGTTGAAGGAGCAGATGATGATAAGCTTATAGAGGGCGCAATCAAAGGAATGTTCGAATCCCTGAGCGACCCATATTCTGTGTATATGACCAAAGATGAATTCAAGAATTTCAATGAGTCTACCAAAGGCTCCTATGGTGGCATCGGAGTTATTGTCACCAGAAGTGAGGATGGTTATGTGACGGTTGTTGCTCCGATAGAGGATACTCCCGGAGAAAGAGCCGGACTTAAAACCAATGATAAGATTATAAAGGTTGATGATAAGGATATAATCGGGATTGAGTTGGAGGCAGCAGTTACTCTGATGAAGGGTAAAAAAGGCTCTCCGGTCACTTTGACTGTAATGAGGGATGACATAAAAGAACCTCAGGTGTTTAAGATAACAAGAGAAGAAATCATACTGAAAACAGTAAAAAGCAATATGATGGATAATAATGTCGGTTACATAAGGATAAGCATGTTCGATGAGGATACCGGCGGCGAGTTCAAGAAGGCTTTAACTGCTCTTGAGGAAAAGAAGATGAAGAGCTTGGTAATAGATTTGAGGCAGAATCCGGGAGGCTTCATAAATCAATGCGTTGAGGTAGCTGATGAACTGCTGGATGAGGGTTTAATAGTTTATACAGAGGATAAGAGTAAGAAAAGGGAAGATTACAAGTCCAAGAGCGGTAAGATTGATGTGCCCTTTGTTATTCTAATAGATGAGGGGAGCGCCAGTGCATCTGAAATAGTGTCCGGAGCAGTAAAGGATAGGAAAGCAGGGCTTTTGATAGGTACAAAGAGCTTTGGCAAAGGTTTGGTCCAATCAATTGAACAGCTGAAGGACGGCTCAGGTATGAAGCTCACTACTCAGAAGTATTATACTCCCAACGGCATAAGCATCAATAAGATAGGAATACAGCCTGATATAGAGGTTAAAGCATTAGAGACAAGATCTGGTCAGAAGCCTGAGGAGGTAAAGGACGTACAGCTTGAAAGAGCTATAGAGGAGCTGCTCAAACAGACAAGGTGATTCGAGGTGCTTTATGGTTACAATTCTTAAGATTGCCGGATTGGTATTCGAACAATTCGGCAATCTCTTGTTAGATGAGTTTTTCTGGATAATAATACTGGTTTTGATAGCAATATACAGGAAAAATGCTGGGATTGAGACAAGAATGCTGGGTACCAGCTATCCTATATTTTATAAAGTGTCGAGTTCTGTGCTGGTTGGGTTGGCTGGAGGACTTTTAGGCAGTCTTATTGTGATTCTTCTAGGTATCAGTATAGTGGATTATACAAGTGCAGGAGAAGGTTCACTAACGGATGCTATCACATATATCTGGATAATTGCTATCCTGCTTGCTGTGATAAACCCAAGATATTTGTGCTTTTCCTATGCCGGAGGCTTGGTAGCACTCTCAAACCTGATATTCGGCTTTCCGTCAGTAAATGTTCCAGGGCTGCTGGCACTTATCGGCGTACTCCATCTGGTTGAGAGCTTCTTAATCTGGCTGGACGGTTATACCTATTCTGTGCCTTTGTTCCTGAAAAGGCAGAAAGGGGATACGGTCGGGGGTTATGTCATGAATAAGGTATGGCCGATTCCTCTGGTAGTGTTTGCAGTTATGTTTGGCGGTGAAGGAGGCAGAATAAGCCTTGCCGAAATTATTGACATGCCATCTTGGTGGCCTTTTCTGAAGCATTCTGCAGCAGGAGGAATAAGGGACTTGGTATATATACCCCTTGTGGTGCCTGTTGTGCTGGGATATGGAGATATGGCAATAACAAAAATGCCTGACAGAAAGTGCAGAAGCTCTGCTGTTAGGCTGGCAGGCTACAGTCTGATACTTATTATACTTTCTATAATTGCTTCAAAGGTTAGAATATTTGCTTATGCAGCTGCTGTATTTGCTCCTCTCGCTCATGAAATGCTCATTATATATGGAGCAAAGGAGGAAGAGGAGGGAGAACCTTATTTTGCAAGCAAGGAGAACGGTATAAAAGTACTTTATGTGCAGAAGGACTCTATTGCAGACAAAATGAACATAAGGCCGGGTGATACGATACTTAGAATCAACGGCATATCTGTATACAGCGAAAAGCATCTTACAGAGTTATTGAGCAGCTACCCCACTTTTATATGGCTTGATATTAAGAAGCCAGCAGGAAGTGTGATTACAGCAGAACATATGAATTATAGAACTGGAATCGGAAGCTTAGGGGCTCTTATAGTTCCTGGTAATACTGATTTCTATTATGAGATGAGCACAGGCAGTTCAGTAGCAAAGCGGCTGCTGCGGAGACTGAAAAGAAAACATAAAAGGGATATTGATGTATAATTACTGTTACGCGTTTCGAGTTACGCGTATTAGGACAGGGCTTTGCAGGAAAAAATGGTTACGGATAACACGGGATACACGGATGTTTCACGGAATGACACGGTATGGTTTATATTTTTTGCCGTGTGTTCAGTGGATTTCAGTGTCTTCGGTGTTACACGTGGTTTTTGGGATCTCTTCTGTTTTCAATTGAATAGTCCAGAAGCTCGCAGAAGGCATTTCGGTTTCTAATATTAGCTGTTTCAAAGCATTTGAAGACATCTATATACTCATTCTCTTTTTCACTTTCGCTTTTCTCAAGTGGATTCTTATCACCTTCAATGGGTTTTCCTTCCATAACTATACCTCGCTTTATATTTGTATATTTGGATAGCACATTTCCTGAATAGTGCATGTTAATATTTATCAATTGCTACAAAAATATAAATATACATTCATTATTTCTCCTAATGGAATTAGTATTCCCATTATTCTATACTTATATTAGCAATAACAACGGCAGGTTTTAAATTCTGTATTATTTGATATTATTAATTTTTGTTAGAGGGGAGCGGAATTCTAATGGCAAATCTATCCTTAAGACATGTAAAAAAGGTTTATCCTGGAAATGTGACAGCAGTTAAAGATTTCAGCGTGGAAATCGAGCATAAGGAGTTTATTGTTCTTGTTGGACCATCAGGCTGTGGAAAGACAACAACCTTGAGAATGATAGCGGGACTTGAGGAGATTTCTGAAGGTGAGCTGTATATTGGTGACAAGCTGGTAAATGATGTTGCACCTAAAGACAGGGACATAGCAATGGTTTTCCAGAACTATGCACTTTATCCGCATATGACTGTTTATGAGAACATGGCCTTTGGTCTGAAGCTTAAGAAGGTTCCCAAGGCTGAGATAGACGAGAGAGTTAAAAAGGCTGCAACACTCCTTGAAATAGAGTCTCTGCTTGACAGAAGACCTAAAGCATTGTCAGGCGGGCAGAGGCAAAGGGTTGCCCTTGGAAGAGCAATGGTTAGAGAACCTAAAGTATTTCTCATGGATGAACCTCTTTCAAACCTTGATGCAAAGCTGAGGGTTCAGATGAGAACAGAGATATCAAAGCTTCATAAGAGACTGAATACCACCTTCATATATGTAACCCATGACCAGACTGAAGCCATGACAATGGGAACAAGAATAGTAATAATGAAGGATGGTGACATCCAACAGATAGACAGCCCGCAGAATGCATATGACAAGCCGACCAATCTTTTCGTTGCAGGCTTCATAGGCAGCCCGCAGATGAATATTTTCCGCGGTACTGTTGTCGAAGAAGGCGGTAAAGTTGCAATAAAGCTTACTGATGGCACTGTACTGGGCTTGACTGCTGAAGTGGCAGCAAAGCTTAAGGATAATGGCTATGTAACCAAGGAAGTGTATGCTGGAATCAGACCTGAGCATTTGCATGAAGCAGAGATAGATCCTCTAACAAATGATTACTCTACTATTACTGGTAAGATTGAAGTTGCTGAGCTTATGGGTTCAGAGACATATCTGTATTTCACAAAGTGCGATAAGCAGGTTATTGCCAGAGTTGATGCAAAGACAAAAAAGAGATCCGGGGATACTGTAGAACTGCAGCTGCATTGGGATAAAATACACTTGTTTGATGTGGAGACTGAGAAAGCAATATAAAAAAACATTAAAATATGATAAAATGTAAGCGAATGGCAAAACCATTCGCTTATACTTTAATTGAGGTAAGAATATGGCTGACATGAGGATACTGCTTGAACAGGCGGCAGAAATAACAAATAAGAGAATAGCTGTTATAATGCAGAATGAGAGTATAGTTTATCCAGAGGGTTCTGCCCTGGGCATAACCTATGAAGAGGCATGCAAAGAAGCAGGAAAAAACTATAAAGGCTGCAATATATATAGGTTAGATGTTGGTGGAAACAAACATTTTGTATGTATCAGCTCGGACAAGTACTATGAATCAGAAACCACCAATTTGGTAATGCTGCTTTTGGGTGCAGCAACAGAAAGCGATGGTTCTACTGCGACATTCCTAAAGAAAGCGGTAGAAGGCAAATATGATGAAGCTGAGCTTGCAAAGCTGGAAGAGAATTTGAAGTCCTATTTGCCGGGATATATGCTGCTCGTTGATGATTTTGGGGATTATAAGAATGAGGTTCTTGAAATCCTGATAAACACAATGGATATTAGAGCAAGACTCGAATATGGCAATAGGATAATCGCTGTTGCTAATGAGGAAAATATTATTGAAGCGTGCAGCAGCTTCGTAAAGAACGTATTGAGCGAACTATTGATTGAATGTAAGGTAGTTTTAGGTGGAAGCGCAGTTTGTGCAAAAGAGCTGCAAGGGATGTACGGTAACTGCATAGAGGCATTATGCCTGAAGCAAATATACGGCTTGGGGGACAGCGTCCTGGATTACGAGGGCATGTATGGCTACAGGATAGCACACAATCTGGATCCAAAGCTTAAGGAATTCATAAGCAGGAGAGTATTCACACCTGAATTCAAGGAGATGCTGAACGGGGAGCTGGGAATTACTATAGAAGAGTTTTTTAAGAATAACCTGAATCTTACAGATACAGCTGCAAAGCTATATATTCACAGGAACACTCTGCTTTACAGACTTGACAAGATAAATAAAAGCACAGGCTTTGATATTAAGAAGTTTGAGGACAGCTGGCTTTTCAAGCTGGCATGGATGATACATAAGGAGAAAAGAAAAGAATAATAAGATTCTTCGTAAACTCAGAATGACATAGGTAAAGCATAAACCATGCCGTGTGATTCCGTGGAACATCCGTGTATTCAGTGTTATCCCGAACTCTGTTGTTAAGAGGCTTCACTAGAAGCCTTTTTTATATTCGCTGTTGACAGCAAAAGATATAAATTATAAAATAGTTACGAACAGGTGTTCTAATTATTTTACATAAATTAGTGAAAATATATAAATATTGCATTTATGTATACTAGAAACTAGTGTGGTATAATTCTAATGTATCCTTAAAAGAAGGTGTTAAAATGGATAGGTTTAAGCTTGTATCAGATTACGTGCCTACGGGGGACCAGCCAGAGGCAATTGAAAAGCTGACAAAAGGAATATTGGCAGGAGACAGGTATCAGACGCTGCTCGGGGTAACAGGCTCGGGAAAAACCTTTACTGTTGCCAATGTCATCGAGAAGGTTCAGAAACCCACTCTTGTGCTGGCACACAATAAAACTCTGGCAGCTCAATTATGCGAAGAGTTTAAAGAATTCTTCCCCGATAATTGTGTAGAATACTTTGTCAGCTACTACGATTATTACCAGCCGGAAGCTTATGTTGCTCGTTCTGATACTTATATAGAAAAAGAAGCGGATATAAATGATGAGATTGATAAGCTGAGACACTCAGCGACAGCTGCGTTGTTTGAAAGAAAAGATGTTATAATTGTTGCCAGCGTTTCCTGCATATACGGCCTTGGAGATCCTGAGGATTACAGGTCTCTTGTGCTTTCCTTGAGAAAGGGTATGGTCAAGGATAGGGACGAGGTACTTAGAAAGCTCATTGATATCCAATATGACAGAAACGATATAAATTTTGTGAGGGGTACCTTTAGGGTAAGAGGAGATATAGTAGATATTTTCCCAGCTGCATCCTCAGATAAAGCAATCAGGGTTGAGTATTTCGGAGACGAAATCGAAAGAATCCTTGAGATAGATTCATTAACGGGCAATATCATAGGCGAGAGGCAGCATGCTTACATATACCCAGCTTCCCACTTCGCCACCACCCAAGCCAAGCTGGAGGCTGCAATCAATACAATAGAGATAGAACTGGAGCAGCGGGTAAAGGAATTGAAGGAGCAGGACAAACTGGTGGAAGCCCAGAGACTTTTGCAAAGAACCAATTATGATATTGAGATGATGAAGGAAGTAGGCTACTGCTCCGGAATAGAGAACTATTCAAGACATATCAGCGGCAGACCACCGGGAAGTGCGCCCTTCACGCTATTGGACTTTTTCCCTGAGGATTACCTTCTGGTAGTTGATGAATCACATGTTTCAATACCTCAGGTCAGAGGCATGTACTTTGGAGACAGAGCGAGGAAAGAGTCCCTTGTTGATTATGGCTTCAGACTGCCTTCTGCTTTTGATAACAGGCCATTGAATTTTGAAGAGTTTGAGCAGCGGCTTAATCAAGTGCTCTATATAAGTGCCACACCGGCTAAGTATGAGCTTGAGCGAAGCGCTCGTGTGGCGGAACAGATTATAAGGCCTACCGGACTGGTGGACCCTGAGATAGAAGTGAAGCCTGTAAAGGGACAGATAGATCATCTCATAGGGGAAGTACATGAAAGGGTTCAGAAGAACCAAAGAATTCTTGTTACTACTCTTACGAAAAAGATGGCAGAGGATTTAACCGCATATATGAAGGAATTGGATATCAGAGTACGATACCTGCATTCGGATATTCTTACCATGGAGAGAATGAAGATACTCAGAAGTCTTAGGTTGGGTGAGTTTGATGTACTTGTTGGCATAAACCTCCTAAGGGAGGGATTGGACCTTCCGGAAGTATCGCTGGTTGCTATATTGGATGCAGATAAAGAAGGATTTTTAAGGTCGGAGACCTCTCTAATCCAGACAATCGGCAGAGCAGCGAGGAATGTGGATGGAAAGGTAATGATGTATGCTGATAAAATTACCGAATCCATGAAGAAGGCTATAAGTGAAACCAACAGAAGAAGAAGAATACAGATAGATTATAATGAAGAGCATGGAATCGAGCCTCAGACCATAAGAAAGGCGATACATGATGTCATCGAAGCCACTACTGTTGCAGAAGAGTCTGCAAAGTACGGTGTGAAGGATGATATAGAACATTTGAGGAAAGAGGATATAGTAAGACTTATATCTGCTTTAGAAGAAGAGATGAAGGACTGTGCAAGAGCTATGCAGTATGAACGGGCTGCTGAGCTTAGAGACAAAATAGTTGAGCTGAGACAGAAGGTTAAGAAATAAGGGGTGTATGATGGCTAAGGATAAAATCATTATTAAGGGTGCCAGAGAGCATAACCTTAAAAACATAGATATAGAAATACCAAGGGACAAGTTTGTCGTAGTGACAGGCTTAAGCGGCTCCGGTAAGTCTTCACTTGCTTTTGACACAATATATGCGGAGGGACAGAGGCGCTATGTGGAGTCTCTTTCCGCCTATGCAAGGCAGTTCCTGGGGCAGATGGAGAAGCCCGATGTGGATTATATAGAGGGTCTGTCTCCGGCCATATCCATAGATCAGAAGACTACCAACAGGAATCCTCGTTCCACGGTGGGTACTGTAACAGAAATATATGACTATCTTAGACTTCTTTTTGCAAGGATAGGGACACCTCACTGCCATGTGTGCGGCAAAGAAATAACTCAGCAGACAGTGGATCAGATGGTTGATTATATTAAAACTCTTGAGCCGGGAACGAAGGTACAGCTCATGGCCCCTGTTATCAGAGGGAAGAAGGGGGAGCACCAGAAGCTTCTGGAGGATATAAAAAAGAGCGGATATGTAAGGGCGAGAATTGACGGTGAGACTATGGATCTTAATGAGGAAGTCAAGCTGGAAAAGAATAAAAAGCATACTATTGAAGTAATTGTTGACAGAGTAGTAGTAAAGGAAGGCGCCAGTAAAAGGCTGACCGATTCTTTGGAGACAGTCCTGAAGCTTTCCGGAGGTACAGCACTTATTGATATAGTAGGTAAAGAGGAAAGACTGTTCAGCCAGAACTTCGCATGTGTAGAATGTGGAATAAGCATAGAGGATCCCGCCCCAAGGATGTTCTCCTTCAACAGTCCCTTCGGGAAATGCCCTGTATGTGACGGTTTGGGGGAGCTCCGCAGGATAGACCCCGATCTTGTAATACCTGACAGGACAAAATCAATAGCTGAGGGAGCCATAGAGCCTTGGAGGAATTTTGACGAAGATACCTGGTATTACAATATATTAGATGCAGCGTCCAGACACTATGGTTTTAGCATGGACTCTCCTGTCTGTGAATTGGATGAAAAGATTGTAGACATGTTGTTAAACGGCAACGGCGGAGAAAAGATAAAAGTAAGGTATGAGAGGGAGTACGGCAAGGGAGAAGTGATGGTGTCCATTGAGGGGGTCGTGAACAACCTTGATAGACGCTACAAGGAGACCAAGTCTGATTACATGAGGAATGAAATAGAAAAATACATGTCTTCCATACCTTGTCCCGATTGTAAGGGGACCAGGCTCAGGAAAGAAAGTCTTGCGATTAAGATAGGCGGTCTTTCAATTGCTGAGGTATGTGATATGTCTATTTATAAAATAAAGGACTTTTTTGATCAGGTTCAGCTCTCGGAAAAACACAAGTTAATATCCAAGTTGGTTTTAAAAGAAGTAAGGGATCGTCTGGAGTTCCTTCTAAATGTGGGCTTGGAGTATCTTACACTTTCCCGTACGGCAGGAACCTTGTCAGGGGGAGAGGCTCAGAGAATAAGGCTTGCAACACAAATAGGCTCAAGTCTTGTCGGAGTATTGTATATACTTGACGAACCCAGTATAGGGCTTCATCAGAGGGATAACGACAAGCTTCTGAAAACGCTCCGCAATCTTACGAACCTGGGAAATACTCTGCTGGTAGTAGAGCATGACGAGGATACAATGCATGCAGCAGATTATATTATAGATATGGGGCCGGGGGCTGGAGTCCACGGAGGCGAGGTTGTAGCAGCAGGATCTCTCGACACTATATTAGCCTGTGAAGAATCCATCACAGGACAGTATCTGAGTGGTAAAAAAGTAATCCCTGTACCTGAGAAGCGGAGAAAACCCAATGGCAAATGGCTTGAAATAAAAGGGGCTAATGAGAATAACCTTAAGAACCTGGATGTCAAAATACCCTTGGGAGTTTTTACCTGTGTAACGGGGGTATCCGGTTCTGGAAAAAGCACTCTGGTCAATGAGATACTGTATAAAGAGCTTGCACATAGGCTATACAGATCGAGGCAGAAGGCGGGAGAGCATAAAAGCATAAAAGGATTGGAGCATATTGACAAGGTTATCGACATAGACCAATCACCTATAGGAAGAACACCCAGGTCTAACCCTGCTACCTATACGGGGGTCTTTGATATTATAAGAGAAGTGTTCTCCTCAACTCCTGAGGCAAAAATGAGAGGCTACAAGAACGGCAGGTTCAGCTTCAATGTAAGAGGTGGAAGGTGTGAGGCCTGTAAGGGTGACGGAATCATTAAGATTGAGATGCAGTTCTTACCAGATGTGTATGTTCCATGCGAGGTATGCAAGGGCAAGAGATATAACAGGGAGACACTGGAGGTAAGGTATAAGGGAAAGAATATTTCTGATGTACTGGACATGACAGTGGAGGATGCCCTTGGATTCTTTGAGAATATACCAAGAGTGCAGAAAAAGATTCAGACCTTGTATGATGTAGGCTTAGGATATGTTAAGCTGGGGCAGCCTTCGACAGAGTTGTCCGGTGGAGAAGCTCAGAGGATAAAGCTGGCCTATGAGCTTTCAAAAAGAAGCACGGGTAAGACGGTGTATATTTTGGATGAGCCTACCACAGGCCTTCATATTGCGGATATACACAAGCTGCTTGGAATACTTGACAGACTTGTGGATGCAGGCAACAGCATCATTGTAATAGAACATAACCTGGATGTGATAAAAAGGTCAGATTATATTATAGACCTTGGCCCGGAAGGCGGAGACAGAGGTGGTACAATTATAGGACAAGGTACCCCTGAGGATATATGCAAAATTGATGCTTCATACACCGGACACTTCCTGACGAAGATACTTGACAGGGATAAAGGCAGGTTCGAGTAAAAGCTAAAAAAAGACCCTTATGGGTCTTTTCCTTTTAATATCTTCTTTCGGGTATCTTCTTTGAAACCAATAGTCCTTTTATCTGCTTAACTTCATCTTCACTGCATTCCAATGCAATGACTCCCATATCGTAAGTCTGGTATAAAAGCACCTTGCTGCTTAGGGCCAAGTAGTTCTCTATTCTTTCGAAGGGGTACCAGCCTACTGCATTGGAATAGCTGAAGGGGATGGAAAGCTCCAGCCTGAAGTCTATACCGTTTATTGCAAAGCCTTTATCAGTTACATAGGCTTTGAGAGTTCTGCTGTTAATCAGGAAAAGTACTTCAATAATGAGTGCGAAAACAGCCAAGTAAGCTATAGACCAAAGGTTTTCTGCGGTAACCTCGCGTTTCCTTACCATTGGCATGAAGATTGCGATAATGGGAAGAGCCAATATTATAAGTCTGTCACGCATTTCAAAGGACTTTGCAGGAAGGGCCTTTATAATATTCAAGGCTTTCATGCGGTTTTTTGTATACAAATACTTCATAAATGCCTGGGAATACATTGCTGTAATATAGGCTGCGATATAAAGCAGGGCTGCAAGCAGAGCGGCATTTGGAGAATCCAATATCACCTCCGGGGCGATTATTGTATTAATAAGGATAAAAAATAACAGGAAAGTAAAAAGGGATACTATAAAAATAATTGTTTTCATTGTATTGCTCATATATTTTCCTCACTTCTATATATTTTGCGGAATATTTTGGCTTTGATATGAATTTTATCCATATACAGTATAAATTATATCAAATCTTTATTAAAAAGCAATTTAATGTATAATATAAATAAGTGCTAAAGTACTTACTGGTTACGAGTTGCGTGTTACGAGAACCCGAGTGGGACTTCGAAGAATTTACTCAATTCGCGTAACCCGAAACACGAAACGCGAAACCAGATGTTTGGAGGAATAATCCCATGTTATCTTTGGACGATAAGCTTAAGAATCTCCCGGAGAACCCCGGGGTATATATAATGCTCGATGAATATAATGAAATAATATATGTCGGCAAGGCAATAAACCTGAAGAACAGAGTAAGACAGTACTTCCAATCCTCAAAGAACCAGCATCCCAAGGTTGCCGCCATGGTTGAGAGAATAACGGATCTGGAATACATTATAACCGACTCAGAGCTAGAGGCGCTTATACTGGAGTGTAATCTCATAAAAAAACATCGTCCTAAATACAATATCATGCTTAAAGATGATAAGCACTACCCGTATATAAAAATGACAATAAACGAGGAATACCCCAGATTGCTTATTGTGAGGGAGATTAAGAAGGACGGGGCAAAATATTTTGGGCCTTATACCGATGTCACTGCTGTAAACAGAACCATTGAACTTATGAAAAGCTTATTTCCTATAAGATACTGCAACAAAAACATCAGCAAGATAATGGGCAAGGAGAGACCTTGTCTCAATTACCACATAAAGAAATGCGTTGCTCCATGCCAGGGGAATGTCAGCAAAGAACAATACAGGGAACTGATTGACTCAATGATAATGATGCTGGAAGGTAAGCAGGAGGAGGTTTTGAAGCGGCTGGAAAAGAAAATGCACGAAGCGGCTGAGGACCTGGATTTTGAAAAGGCGGCTGAAATCAGGGATAATATGAACTCTCTGATAAAGATAGCTGAAAAGCAGAAAATCATATCCTCTGCACCGGTTGACCAAGATATTATAGCCTTTGCAGTGGATCAATCAGAGTCCTGCATACAGGTTTTCTTTGTTAGAGGTGGAAAGCTTATCGGAAGAGAGCATTTCATTATTGAGGATACCAAGCTGAGCGATTCCAAGGAGATATTGAGCAGCTTCATAAAACAGTTCTATGAATCGGATACCCTTATACCGAAGGAAATAATTCTCCAGGAAGAGATTGATGAATTAAGCATCATAGAACGTTGGCTGAGCGATAAAAGAGGAGGCCGCGTCAAGCTGATCGTACCGCAGAGGGGAGAAAAGCAGAAGCTTATTGAAATGGTAAGCAAGAATGCGGAGGACACCTTAAGACTCATTGTAGAAAAGCAGAAAAGCGATGAAGAGAGGACAATGGGGGCTTGCAAAGAACTGAAGGATATACTGGGACTCGCAGATATTCCGGTGCGGATTGAAGCTTTTGATATTTCGCACCTTCAGGGAGTCCTGAATGTCGGGTCCATGATAGTTTTTGAAAAGGGCAAACCCAACAACAGGAACTACAGACGATTCAGGATAAAATCCGTGGAAGGTGCAAATGATTATGAGAGCATGCGAGAAATAATGGAGAGAAGATTTATCCACGGCATCAAGGAGAGGGATGAGCTGACTGCAGAAGGCAAGGACTTGGAGCTAGGCAAATTTTCAGTATTCCCGGACCTTATTATGCTGGATGGAGGTTTAGGGCAGATAAATGCTGTATTGCCGGTGATTAAGGAGTATGCGTCCAGCATACCTGTGTGTGGAATGGTTAAGGATGACAAGCACAGAACCAGGGGGCTGATTTATGGTGGCGAAGAAATCGCAATACCCATTAATTCCAAGGCTTTCAGGCTTATAACCAATATTCAGGATGAAGCTCACAGATTTGCAATTAACTATCATAAGAGCTTAAGGAGCAAAACAATTGTAGAATCGGCATTGGATGGCATACCTGGAATAGGGCCTGCCAGAAGAACAGCGCTTCTGAAGCATTTTGGCAGTCTGAAAAATATTAAGAGGGCTGCTTTGGAAGAAATAAGTGAAGTTGAGGGCATGAACAAAAAAACAGCAGAAGTTGTATTTAATTTTTTTAAATCATAAGACTTTTTTAAAAATGTTCCGTATTATATATAGAACGCAACAAAATGAAGATAATATGTCCCTTCCAGGCAAAGTATTGCCTGTCAGCATTGAAGCTGCGCATAAATGAATGGACATATTAAGGAATGTTTTAACAAATTAAAACTAGGAGGTAAAAAGATGTATAAAAAATTATATAAATCCAGAACAGTCAAAACAATAGCAGGTGTATGCGGAGGTTTAGAGGAATATTTCAATATTGATGTTACTATAATAAGACTTGTTTGGGTTGCGCTTACAATTGCTACAGGTATATTTCCCGGGGTATTCGCTTATGTGGCTGCAGCACTTATAATCCCTGATGAGCCTGTCGGATATAGCAAGGACTATAGCTCAAGCCAGAACCCGGAATACAAGATTGATAAAGACGAGCAATAAGAAGAGGGTGTTTTGTTGAAGTTCTTAGTGGATACTCATTGTCATACCATATCAAGTGGTCATGCATACAGCACAATCTCAGAAGTTGCTGAAACGGCGGGAGAAAAAGGTTTGAAGCTTATAGCAATGACCGATCACGGACCTGCCATGCCGGGAGGTCCTTCAATATTACATATAGGCAACTTGAGGATTATACCTGATTATATCAAAGGTGTAAGAGTACTTAAGGGTGTAGAGGCCAATATTATGGATTTTGACGGCGGTCTTGATTTGCCTGAAAAATACTTGAAAAACCTGGAGATAGTCATTGCCTCCTTCCATGATGTGTGTATAGCTCCGGGAAGTGTGGAGGAGAATACAAGGGCACTTATCGGGGCAATGAAAAACCCCAATGTGAATATCATAGCGCATCCGGGTAACCCCTATTATCCCATTGACATAGACAGGCTTATACAGTGTGCTTACGATACTGGAACATTAATAGAAATAAACAACAGTTCCTTTATAGGAAGCCGCTTGGGAAGTGCTGAAAACTGCAGAAGCATAGCAGCCAAAGCTAAGGAAAAGGGTATTAAATTGGTAGCAGGCAGCGATTGTCACATTTGCTACGATGTAGGGAAATTCAATAAGGTTGAAGAGATATTCGAAGATATTGGGATGCCGGAAGAGCTTGTCATAAACACTGACCCTCAGAAGCTTATTGACTATCTGAATAAAAATGGCAGAAAGGTAAGTTTATAGTTTACGGGGTTGCGGGGTTACGAGGTTCCGGGGAGTAGGGAGCGCATTGCATGCGTTCCGCAGTAAGGGCGACCATTGCCGTAATATTCATACACAAACCGAATATACATAGAGTAAAAGCCAGTTTGGAGGGATACAAATGACCTTTAAAAGAGCCTTTACTCTTTTTTTATGCGCTATTTTAGCAGTTTATATATTTGCAGGGCCATCTTTGCTGGAACGGATGAAAAGCGATTATAAGAAAAGTCTGGAGCCAATACATAAAAATACAGAATGGACAGGTGTAATAACCTTATGGGACTACCCCAGGCTTGATATAAGAAATGGAACCCGTTTCAGCTGGATTAAGAGCAAGATCAGGCAGTTTGAGAAGCAGAACCCGGGAGTGTATATTGAATTCCGGGAGTTGGACTGGAAGGACGGTCCTACCTTTCTGAAGGCTGCTGCAAAGACCGGAGCAAATCCTGATATTGCCCCAATAGGCAGTGATTATTTTTTCATGTCCAAGGGGTACTTGGAGGAACTGGACAGTTTCATAAGCCTTGCGGAAAAGGCTGACATCATAGACAGCATACTTGATACCGCAACCTATAATGGTAAAATCTATGGAATACCCTGGATGATGACAGGCTATACGATGCTTCTGAATACAGATAAATTTAATGAGAGAAATATCAGTCTTCCGGAAAACGGGGAATGGACCTATGAGCAGTTCGTAGAAGCTTTAAAACAGCTTACCTATGACAGCAGCGGCAGGGGCAAACCTAATGTATTCGGCTTCAACTCCTTTGTGGAGCCCGGCTATTATAACACCTTCGGGTTGATAATGAGCGACGGTGCGCAAATAATAGATGAAGCAACAGGAAAGTATATCTTCAACACCCCGGAGGCCTTGTCAGGACTCACTAAGCTGTGTGACCTCAAATTCAAATATAAAGTTACCCATCCTGGCTTTGGAACCATGAACGAAAACCAAGCCTGGTCCACGTTTTTGAATGGAGAAGCGGCGGTTTATATAGGAGGTTCCTGGACTGTACCGCTGCTCAGAAATTCTCAGGACAGCAGCGGAATAAGCTTTGCGGTAGCTAAGTATCCTGCCGGGAAGTCAGATGTACCTTTGTCGATAAGCTCGACGACATGCTCATATGCTGTTTTTAAGCAGAAGGAGGCCGGGAAAAGGAAGGTTTGTACTGATTTTATAAAATTCATCACCGCTGCAGAGACACAAAGCGAATTGGCCAATTTCGGGTATTTTCCGGTCAGAAAATCAGGGAAACATCTGTACGAAAATGACAAAGAGTTGTATACTATACAGCAGAGCTTATATTTTGCTGAACAGCTGCCAAAAGTGAATAACTGGAGTGAAATCGACCTTATATTGCAGACTAAGATAAAAGAAGCACTGCAGGGGGATATTAGCCCGGAGCAAGCTCTGAAGGATGCCGAAAGGCTAATTGAACAACGCAGATGACTTGTTCTAGGTATTCTTATAGGGATGGTTACGAGTTACGAGTTACTAGTTGCGCGCATGAAAGAAAGGCTTCGAAGAAATTGCTTGAATCGCGTAACACGAAACGCGTAACAACATACATTGTCTATGTGTTTTAGTATTGAATAAAACATCTAAATATGGACACATTTCAACTAGTGAATAATACAAAAGCAAGCGGAGGAGAGTTGTATGACTGAGGTTAAGAGCACAAAGAAAGAAAAGAAACCGATAATCGAATATAATGGAAAGAAGTACATAAGGATACCGGTAAAGACACACGTGATAACCAGGGAAGACAGCATTGTCGACGTTGTGAAAAAATATGCCCAGGAAACTGTAAAGGAAAAGGATATAGTATTTATCAGCGAAAAGGCGGTTGCAATTACACAGGGCAGGGCTTATCCCATGAGCGAGATTAAACCAAGGCCATTGGCAAAGCTCCTCTCAAAATATGTAACAAAGACTCCCTCGGGTATTGGTCTTGGAATACCGGAGACTATGGAAATGGCACTGAGAGAATGCGGCGTACTGAGAATTATTTTTGCTGCAGTTGTTAGCTTTTTAGGAAAGCTAATCGGGCGCAAAGGGGACTTCTACAGGGTAGCCGGCTACAAAGCTTCTTCAATAGACGGTCCTACGCCTAATACATTGCCGCCGTATAACAAATATGTTGTACTTGGACCGGCAAACCCGGACGAAATAGCAAAAAAGATAAGCGAGGGCATAAAAGCAGAAGTTGCAATAGTGGATATTAACGATTTAGGCGGGAATATTCTAGGAACCTCAAAACCGACCATGGATAGGAAAGCTTTAGTTGGAATACTGAGGGATAACCCTTTGGGGCAGGGCAGTGAGCAGACACCTATGGGGATAATAAGAAGCGCTGCAGAATAGATATGAAAGGGGACAGCAGAGTAATGCAGAATTGCTGTAGAAGCTATGCTTCAGTAAAACTTGATATAGACAACATATTATATAATGAGCCTATGAAGAATCATACCTCTTTCAAACTGGGGGGGCCTGCAGACATATTCATTGAGCCTGATAACATCGAAGAGTTGTCTAAAGCGATAAAAAGCTTGAAAGACCGCTCCATACCATATTATATAATAGGTAATGGAAGCAATCTTCTGGTATCTGACAAAGGTCTCAGATGTGCAATAGTAAAGATAGGCGAGAAGTTTGGAAGTGCAGATATTGATGGAGATAGGGTAATAGCAGAGTGCGGTATTTTGCTTTCTACTTTATCCAAAATGGCAGCTAAGAGCAACCTTACCGGCATGGAGTTTGCCAGCGGCATTCCAGGAGCTCTGGGAGGAGCAGTTACTATGAATGCAGGAGCTTACGGCGGTGAAATGAAGGACATAGTAGAGTGGGTGGAAGTTTTGGATCAGGACCTCCAGTTGAAAAGGCTGAAAAACACTGAAATGGAGTTTGGATACAGGAAAAGCGTAGTAGAACCCAGAAAATATATAGTCATAAGGTGCTGCTTAAGGTTGAAAAAAGGGAATCCCGATGAGATTAACAGCATAATGGCAGACCTTACCGAAAAGAGGAGAACCAAGCAGCCGTTGCACCTGCCAAGCGCAGGGAGCACCTTCAAGAGACCGGAGGGTTACTTTGCCGGCAAGCTCATAGACGATGCAGGCCTAAGAGGTTTTTCCATGGGTGGAGCACAGGTATCGACATTGCACTGCGGCTTTGTGGTGAATAATGGTGGTGCAACAGCACAGGATGTATATAATCTTATAAGGCATGTACAGAAAACTGTAAATGAGAAGTTCAATGTGAAAATTGAACCGGAAGTAAAAATATTAGGCGAGTTTTAATGAAGGCGTATGACTATATCAGTCATACGCCTTTTTATTTTTCCATATTTTCATGAAAATAATTGACATTCGAAAACCATCGAAATATAATAATGTTAGAAGATAACGAAAGGAGGCAGTGGTTATGGGTGTAATGGATAAGATAATAATACATCATTCAACTGCATATGACTTCTTGGCAGGAATGTACAGGCTGAACAACAATGAAAAGCTGATAGCTGCTAAAGAAGAACTTGAATTGGGTGAAAAAGTAAAGTTTAATGAAGACATACTAAACTGGGTGAAAGCAAGTAGAATGAATCTGCCTCAGGAAATCAAGGACGGACTTGATCTATTCTTCAACTACGAGAGTTTTTTTGGAATATGTCTTATGAATGATATAGCAGATAAAGATATTAAGAATGCTGTGGGATTCATTAGCCACATAGAAAAGCTCTCTTATGCTTCTATTCTGAGTAGTTTTTTGGAAACGGGCTACAACAGTGACGAATTAACAATAGAACAGGTGGAGGAGATGCTGGGAAGCCATAAGGAAGCCATTTCCTTCATAGAGAAAACTATTACACTGCCCTCTAAGCAGAAATGGGAGCTGCTGCAGTTCTTTCTTGACCCCGAAGGCATGAGGAATCGTTTTCTAGAGCTTCTTAGATGGTATAATGCAAATATATTCATGCATGCAGAAAAAAATGCTGAAGCTGTTGTGCTTAAACAGGAGAAGGAACTTGAGAAAAAGCTCGGGGTTTACGGTGAAAGCTATCTGAAGCTTTTAGTTGACATTGATTACAGCAAGAGTAAGGAAAGAAGGCTTGTTATTGCGTTATCATACTACTATGAGGTTAGCAATCTGCGTTCCATCAGGGAATGTAAAGGTGTTGACCTGCATTTGCTCGGTTACAGGTATCCGGAGCTTATAGCTGAAGGAAAACATGCCCTTCTGTCTAACGTAAGCATATTCAAAGCACTAGCGGATGAAACCAGGCTCAATATTATTAAGCTTCTGAGTGAACGGCCTTGGTATGGAAATGAACTGGCGCAGAAGCTGAAGCTTTCAAACTCAACAATCTCCTATCACATGTCCATGCTGACAATGAATGGCTTAGTCGAGACTGTGAGGGAGGACAATAAGTATTATTTTAGCCTTAATATGGATAATGTCAAGAAAACACTGTGCGATGCACTGGATAACATGGTGAAGTAATTTTTTTTGATCATATGTTTCGATATATATCGAAATTACACAAATCTTGATTATATGAAGGCGGGGTTGAATGTATGAAGAAATTAGATGAAAAGAGCATATTCAGGAACAGGAATTTTGTACTTTTGTGGTTAGGTCAGCTGGTGTCATTATTGGGGAATAGGTTCCATGAGGTGGCTTCGATGTGGTATATCTATCAGGTGACCGGCTCACCGCTGAAAATGGGCATAACACTTGTGTTTTCCACACTGCCTGCAGTTATACTGGGTCCATTTGCCGGAGCAGTTGCAGACAGGTATGACAGAAAGAAAATTATAGTACTCTCCGACTTTATAAACGGAGGTATTGTAGGCGTCATTACAATACTCATGTATATGGGCAATTTAGAGATCTGGATGCTGTACCTGCTGGCGGGACTCAGGTCTGCGGCGTCTACGTTCTTCGGACCTGCAGTGTCAGCTATTACACCTTCTATAGTACAAAAGGAGCAGCTCTTAAAGGCTAACTCAATGAATCAGCTTTCCAGGGATTTTACAGGCATATTGGGGTATGCGGCTGGAGGTGCAATGATTGCTATTATGGGTATATCGGGGTTGTTTCTTTTTGACAGCATTTCCTTCACACTTTCAGCAATATCTGAAACCTTTATCAACGTGCCAAAGGTCAGGAAGGAGGCTGTGGAGAAGAAATGTATGAGAAGTGAGATTTTGGAAAGCATTTACTTTATTATAAAGAAAAAAGAGTTATTACATTTTGTAATTGTAGGAGGCTTGGTAATTAACTTTTTCCTTGCACCCTTGGAGATTTATATAACACTGTTCGCAGGACATAGGCTTAATATGGACAGTGGGGGATTTGGTATTCTACTTGCGGCAATAACAGTCGGGAGCATTTGCATGACTCTATTGATGCCTGCTATAGGGAGAAGGTTAGGCTACTATACGCTGACATTCATAGGACTTACATTGGAAGGGCTACTTATGATGTTGTTCGGAGTATCTGGAAGCTTTTATACTTCATTGGTCATTCTCGCTTTAATGGGGGCATCCATATGCATATGTAATGTGTCACTGAGTACAATATTCCAGAACCTGATACCCAATGAAATGATGGGAAGGGTAGGCGGCATACTGGGGACAATATGCCAGGCCACTATTCCGTTAGGATATTTCATCGGTGGTATGGTTACTGAAAAATTTGATTTGACTGCTGTTTTGGTAACAAGCGGCTTAATAGTTGCACTTTCGGGGTTATCTACCTTTAGAATAGCCAGGGCTTCTGAGCCGTATTTGAAATCATCGCTTTAGTATGACAAATGGCATTTTGATAATAATAATGATATTATTAAGAAGTAAACCATTTATTGAATTAAGCAGAATACTCTGCCTAATTCAATAAAGCCTCCGGCGGATGCACACGGTTTTGTAACGGAAATTGTCACGCAAACGTGACCAAAACCGGCGCGCAAATTCGTCGAGACGAATTTGAATATATGAGGTGAGACTATTGATAAAGCTCTATGCAGATTACCATACCCATACGGTTTACAGCCATGGTACAGGAGAAATAATGGATAATGTCATGGCGGCAAGAAAGAAGGGACTGACAGAGATTGCAATAACGGACCATGGCATTAGGCACTTTGCTTACGGGGTTAGACGCAAGGATATTGCAAGGATGAGGGATGAAATAGACAGGATAAATGATAATGCAGAGGGTATAAAGGTGCTTTTAGGGATGGAGTGCAATATCATAAGCACTGATGGGGATATTGACATGGATGACGGGATACGCAAATATCTTGACATACTTCTGGTAGGCTTTCATATGATGGTATTACCGAAGTCTGCAAAGGACGTAATCAATATATACGGCAGAAATTATATGTCTAAAATATTCCATCTGGGCACAGAAGGAATTAGGGAGACAAATACCGAATCAATGATTAAAGCTATAAGGAAGCATAAGATTGATATCATAACACATCCAGGCGCCCGTATTCCTCTCGATACTACCCTTATTGCAAGAGAAGCCGCCAAAGCCGGTACAGCTCTTGAGATAAATTCACACAGCAGTTATATGAGGGCAGAGCATGTCATTGCAGGAGCAAGAGAAGGGGCGAAGTTTGTGATTGATAGTGACGCCCATTCCCCTCAAGATGTGGGGAACCTGCAGAATGGGCTTGATATTGCCATAGAAGCCGGTCTAACCAGCGAACAAATAATTAATGCAGTAAAGTAGGGGGAATTATACAAATGAAGTTCTTGATTGTTACAGGCTTATCGGGTGCTGGTAAAAGCCAATCCATTAAATTTCTCGAGGATTTGGGCTATTTTTGCGTAGACAACCTGCCCCCGGCTTTAATCAGCAAATTTGCAGAAATGTGCGCAGATAGCAAGGACGCCATAGACAAGGCAGCCATTGTAATAGACATCAGGGTTGGCAAATTCTTCGATCAGCTTTCTGGAAGTCTTGATGAGCTTAGAGCGACAGGCAATACATATGATGTACTTTTTCTGGAGGCTTCTGACGAAACTCTCATTAAACGCTTCAAATCCAGTAGAAGGATGCATCCTCTTGCAGCAGACGGCAGAATAATAAAAGGGATTAAGGCTGAGAGGAGAAAGCTTCAGGAGATAAAATCCAAAGCCACGAATATCATAGATACAACAAACATGAGCCCATCAGAGCTAAAGGGTGAGATAATCCATCTTTTTGTAGAAGGGGGCAAGTCTGAGGGACTTATAATCAACATACTGTCCTTCGGCTTCAAATACGGCATTCCCTTGGACTCTGACATGGTGTTCGATGTAAGATTTCTTCCCAATCCATACTATGTAGAGAACTTGAAAAAATACAGCGGAACTGATGAAGGCGTAAGGAACTATGTGATGCAATGGCCTGCAGCAGTGGAGTTTATGAATAAGCTTACAGATATGGTGGAGTTCCTGATTCCGCATTTCATTAAGGAAGGCAAATCACAGCTTGTTATTGCCATAGGTTGTACCGGTGGGCGGCATAGATCCGTCACAATGGTCAATATGCTGAGCCAGAAGCTCAAAGAGAACAACCACAGGGTCATAGTAGAACATAGAGATATAGAAGAAGAGAATTATAGGTAACATATCCGTTTTAGGGGGGTTACACTTGAAAAGCAATTCTATAAAGAATATTTTGTATGAGAAGGGGATAATATCAGGAGGTCCAAACATTGTAGCAATAGGAGGAGGTACTGGACTTTCAGTGCTTCTTAGAGGATTGAAGAAGTATACTGCCAATATAACTGCAATTGTAACAGTATCAGATGATGGAGGCGGCTCGGGGCTGCTTAGGGAGGACATGGGCATGCTTCCTCCCGGAGATATCAGAAACTGCATAGTTTCTCTGGCTAATACCGAGCCTATAATGGAGCAGCTTATGCAGTACAGGTTCAAAGAGGGATCCCTGAAGGGACAAAGCTTCGGGAACCTTTTTATTGCTGCAATGAATGACATCTGCGGCAGCTTTGATTCTGCAATTAAGGAAGTAAGCAGCGTATTGGCTGTGACCGGAAAGGTTTTGCCGGTAACTCTTGAAAATGTAGTGCTGTATGCGGAGCTTGAAGATGGTACGGTAATAAAAGGGGAATCTCAGATACCCATCAAACAGCAGGCAGCAAATAAAAGAATAAAGAAAGTATTCCTAAAGCCTGGCAATTGCAAGCCCATACCCGAGGCATTGAAGGAAATAGCTGATGCCGATGTAATTATACTGGGTCCTGGAAGCCTCTACACCAGTATCATACCCAATGTACTTGTGAAAAATATAGCCAAAGCCATTAACAGCTCTGGTGCTTTGAAGATATATGTAAGCAATATAATGACGCAGCAGGGTGAAACTGTAGGATACAGTCTTTCCGAACATATTAAGGCAATAAATGATCATGGAAATAAGCTTCTCATAGATTATGCTATTGCGAATACAGGAAAAGTCCCTCAATCACTGCTGGATAAATACAAAACTGAGGATGCTTCTCCTGTTTTGATAGACTATGATATAATAGCTGATATGGGAATTAAAGTCCTTGATGGAAATTATGTAAGCATCGAAAACGGATATCTGAGGCATGATTTTGACGCGCTGGCGAAGCGGATATTTAAGCTTATAAGTGAAGAGAAGCCTCAAAAGGATAAAAAGAGACTGCTGGATCATTATTTTATGAACGGTATATTAAAGAAGAGCAAAAGAAATAAGTAAAGGGGAGATAAGATTGAATGAAAATGTGAAAACAGAGATAATATCATGGATAAAGCTGATATTATCAGCGTTTGTCATTGCTTTTATACTAAAGACCTATATTTTCCAGGTGGCACTTGTAAATCAGATTTCAATGGAACCAACACTGCACGAAGGCCAAGTGCTGATAATTGCGAAGGTTAACTATCTATTCAAAGACCCCGCGAGAGGCGAAATAGTAGTATTGAAGGATGAGCTGGAGAACAAGTATTTGATAAAGAGGGTAATAGGGCTTCCTGGAGAAGTCATAGATATAAAAAATGATAAGGTTTATATAAATGGGGAGGAGCTAAAGCCTGATTATACTGAGGTACCGACTCAGGACAACGGCTTCCTAGAATCTAAAGTGCCTGAGGGCAAGTACTTTGTGATGGGGGATAACAGGCTGCACAGCAGGGACAGCAGATCGGACACGGTGGGTTTTGTTAGCCGCAGCAATATCGTGGGCAAGGCAGTGTTTAGAGTCTGGCCCTTAAGCAAAATCGGAATCGTAAAATAAAGAGGTGCTCTTATGACTTTCTCATCCGTAACTAAAAATGAAATATCCAAGATTGCCATAACAAATAAGTGCTGTCAGCTGGCTTTGCTGTCAGCACTTATTAAAATGACCGGAACAGTTCAGATACATGGAGTAAACAAGATAGGAGTCAGGCTTTCCACCGAGAATGCTTCTATAGCAAGAATGCTCTTCTCACTGCTTAAGAGCTGTTTTGAAATCAGCACCAGGGTTGTTGTCAGGAAAAACAAACATCTTAAGAAAAACAATAATTACACTTTATATATTGACTCCGATATGGGTTCCCAGGAAATACTCAAGGCGGTAGGTATACTGCAGGAAGGTGACAAAGGCATAAAATTCAACTATAAGCTGCCCCATAACCTGCTAAGAAAAGCTTGCTGCAGGAAAGCCTATCTAAGGGGAGTTTTTCTAGGCGGCGGCTCAATAAGCGACCCCGAGAAGACCTATCATCTTGAATTGGTAACAAACAGTGAGGATTTTGCTGAAGACATAAAGGAGCTCTTGAATCACTATGAGCTTGGAGCAAAGGTGGTAGCGAGGAAGGGAAATTATGTGGTCTATATAAAGGAAGGGGAACACATCGTGAACTTCTTAAATATAATTGGTGGACATAATGCTCTCCTAAGCTTGGAGAACGTTAGAATATACAAGGAAATGCGTAACAATGTCAACAGGATTGTGAATTGTGAGACTGCCAACCTGGATAAGACCTTAAATGCTGCTATGAGACAGATTGAGAATATCAGATATATTAAGAATACAATTGGTGTTGATAAGCTCCCGGCAGGACTTGCTGAAATTGCTGAGCTTAGGCTGGAATATAAAGAAGCAAGCCTTAAGGAACTGGGTGAAATGATGAACCCTGTAGTAGGGAAATCAGGAGTCAACCATAGACTTAGGAAGCTGGACCAAATAGCTGAGAATCTTAAGGACAGACACAAAGAATAGTTTTATAACGAATAGGAAAGTATAAATTTCCTTAGTGTACCACTTTCCGTAAATGAGTTTCATAAAAGGCTTCCTTAGTTGTTAAATATTTCAATAGAAGCCTTTTATACATAAGTATTTCCATTTGTGCTATAATTATGATTAAATAATGTGCCTCTTTAATGTAAGAAATTCTAATTCTGCAGAGGCACAACATCAAGGAAGTGCGTTTTCAACACTTGAATAGATGAAAATATGTTGTGTTGAAAAGCACTTGTGCCTCTTTAATGTAAGAAATTCTAATCCTGCAGAGGCACAACATCAAGGAAGTGCGTTGAAAGCACTGGTACAAGCCTTCATTTGGGGGGATAAAGCATGAGAAAGATTCTGGTTGAAAAATTAAAAGAAGGAATGGTCCTTGCCCGGACCCTGCACACTTATGACGGAAATATACTGTTAAACGCTGGTATCGTGCTTAAAAACTCTTATATCCTGAAGCTCAAGGATTTAGGTATAAGAGAACTGTATATTGAGGATGAAATAAGCCATGACATTGTAGTCAAAGATGTTGTATCTGAAGAAACAAGATTTGAAGCCAGGATAAATATCAAAAATGCTATGGACAGCATAAGGTATGGAAGCTCCCTTGATGTTAAGCCGGTCAGGGACAGTGTGTGCAAAATGATAGATGAGCTTATGAATGTCAAGGACACAATGGTTAACATGCAGGACTTGAAGAGCACTGACTTATATACCTTCAGCCATAGTGTCAATGTATGCGTACTATCTCTTATTACAGGCATATCCATGAACTATGATGAGGAAAAGCTTAGAGAGCTTGGAATTGGGGCAATGCTGCACGATGTAGGCAAGACAAGGGTACCCAATGAAATATTAAATAAGGCCGGAAGTCTGACGTCGGAAGAGTTTGAAATAATCAAGAAGCATACAAACTATGGCTATGAGCTGCTTAAGAAAAGCAAGGTGCTGAGTACCTACGCAAGCTATATAGCCCTAACTCATCATGAGAGATATGACGGAGAAGGGTATCCGCTGGGACTCAGAGGTGAAGAAATACATGAGTTTGCCAGGATAGTATCCATCGCTGATGTATATGATGCAATTACCTCGGATAGGGTATATAAGAGGAGAATCAATGTAAATGAAGCTGTTGAGTATTTAATTGGAATGGGAGACCACCAATTTGACTACAATATAGTAAGGAATTTTATTGAGCATATAACCATATATCCACCGGGAACCTGCGTGCTTTTAAACGATGGGGAGAAAGCAATAGTAGTGGATGTCAATAAGAGATACCCCAACAGGCCGATAATTAGAATACTTATGGACAGTGAGGGACAGATACCCAGAGAACCTAAAGAAATTGACCTTACCAAGAACAACACCCTCTTGATCAATGAAATAGTAGATGATATATAAGTTTGGGTTGCGGGGTTTGGGGTTCGAGGTTCGTGGTTCGTGGATTGAGAAAAGTCTTCGAAGATATATTTGGAGGTGCAGCAATGTTAGTCGGAATTGACTTGGGTGGTACGGCAATTAAAGCAGGCTTGGTAGACCGGGATGGAAGGATACTTATCCAATCCTCAATAGATACCAAGGCAGGAAGAGATTACAGACTCATAATTAAGGATATGGAAAAACAGATAGAAAAGCTTCTAAAAGATTATGGAAGCGGAGTTGAGGATATAGAGTCCATAGGCATTGGTGCCCCGGGACTTATGAATTACAAGAGCGGACATGTTATATACTGTACAAATTTATTCTGGAACAACATTCCTTTGGGTGTAGAGCTGAAGGAGTATTTCAAGAAACCGGTGTATATTGAAAATGATGCTACAGTAGCAGGCTTGGCTGAAAGCTTATTCGGTTCCACAAGAAATGTGGATAATTCGGTATTTATTACAATCGGAACTGGTATAGGCTCGGGCATCATAATCAATCATAAGGTTTATAGCGGAAGCCATTTTGCAGGCTCTGAGATAGGACACATGATAATTGGGGACAACTTTTATAAATGCAACTGCGGCAATAACGGTTGTCTTGAGACTTTTGCATCGGCAACTGCAATGATAAAATATGCAATACACAGGCTTGAAAAAGACAAGTTGAAGTCGACAATTCTGGATAGGGCTGCCGGTAAAACAGAGAATATCAATGCAAAGATGATTTTTGACGCTGCCAAGGAAGGAGATCAGCTTGGCAAGGAAACAGTAGAAAGGATGATCAAATACCTTTCCATTGGAATAATAAACGTATGCAACATATTGGACCCTGAAATAATTGCAATAGGCGGCGGGGTATCCAGGGCTGGGGACTATCTGATTGAACGGTTAAAGGTTGAAGTAGGTAAGATGTTCTTTACGCCCAATATAAAGTATGGGGATATTGTGCTGGCACAGCTGGGAAATGAAGCAGGCATACTGGGAGCGGCCTTCCTTGGAAATAATATGTAGTATATTTCAAGATAGTGATTCGATGTCGCTATCTTTTTTAATTTGTAGACTTTTATAACTAATCGCACAATTTCCAGTAAATTATTATTATGGAAATTGCATATCATATCCAGTATAATGATTCTGATGAGAAAGTATTGGCGGAGGCGAAATTATTATGAAAAAACTTGGTTTTGATTATTCAAACTCTATGGTTAAGGACCATGAGATTGCATATTTAGGAGAATATGTGAAGTCTGCCCATAATATGCTCCATGGGAAGACAGGAGCGGGAAATGACTTTCTAGGCTGGGTGGACTATCCAAAAAATTACGATAAGGATGAACTTGACAGGATATTGAAGGCAGCTCAGAGGATAAGGGATTTCTCAGAGGTGCTGCTTGTAATAGGCATCGGCGGCTCATATCTAGGCGCAAGGGCTGCGGTAGAACTGCTGGGACATTCCTTTCACAACCTGCTGCCTAAAAATAAGAGAAATGCTCCTGAGATATATTTCCTCGGCAACAATATAAGCGGAGCATATTTCAAGCAGCTTATGGAAGCTATAGAAGGGAAAAGCGTCAGTGCATGTGTAGTCTCAAAGTCTGGAACTACTACAGAGCCTGCAATAGCCTTCAGATTTGTGAAGGCATATTTGGAGGAGAAGTATGGAAGGACTGAAGCAGCTAAGAGGATTTATGCTATTACAGATGCTTCCAGGGGTGCGCTTAAAAAGCTTGCAACTGCAGAAGGGTATGAGACCTTTGTAATAGCGGATGATATAGGGGGCAGGTACTCAGTGCTTACTCCAGTGGGACTCCTGCCTGTAGCAGCAGCAGGAATTGATGTGAAGAGCATACTTGAAGGGGCCAGAGATGCTTGGGAAGAGTACTATGAGCCGGAGTTGGAAAAAAACCCATGCTACCAGTATGCGGCTGTAAGAAGCGCACTTGGCAGAAAAGGCAAAGCCATAGAAGTCATGATAAACTATGAGCCTTCTATGCACTTTTTTGCTGAGTGGTGGAAGCAGCTTTACGGAGAAAGCGAAGGGAAGGACGGGAAGGGTATATTCCCTGCTTCGATGGATTTCTCTACTGATTTGCATTCCTTGGGACAGTTCCTGCAGGATGGTACCAGAAATATGTTTGAAACCATCCTCAATGTGGAAAAACCTAAGCTGGAGGTAGAGATAATCAATGATGAGGAAAACCTGGATGGCCTGAATTTTGTAAGTGGAAAGACTATGGACTACGTCAACAAGAAGGCCTATCAGGGCACTATGCTTGCCCACATGGATGGAGGCGTGCCTATAAATATATTGAACATACCAGAAGTCAATGAACACTACTTTGGGAAAATGGTATATTTCTTTGAAAAGGCATGCGGCATAAGCGGCTATTTGCTTGGGGTGAATCCTTTTGATCAGCCGGGAGTTGAGGAATACAAGAAGAATATGTTTGCGCTTCTGGGCAAGTCAGGCTACGAAAAGCTGGGTGAAGAGCTAAACAAAAGATTGAAGTAAAGGGGATTTTGTAATATCATAGTATTATAGTGACTATATAGAGAGAATACAGGCGCATATGTTATCATATGTGCTTTTTTCAAAATAGGAGAAATAATGATGAAAAACTTTGTTCATCTTCATGTGCATACAGAGTACAGTCTGTTAGATGGAGCAGGCAGGGTAGAAGGCCTTGTTGCAAAAGCTAAAGAGCTGGGCATGGAATCGGTAGCGATTACTGACCATGGTGTTATGTATGGCGTGGTGGATTTTTACAAGCAGGCAAAAAAGCAAGGCATAAAGCCTGTGATAGGCTGTGAGGTATATGTTGCTCCAAGAACAATGCGGGATAGGGACCCAAAGCAAGACAGCAGTCAATATCATCTGGTGCTGCTTGTAAAGGATGAAGAAGGCTACAGTAATCTTATCAAGCTTGTATCCATGGCCTTTACTGAGGGCTTTTACTATAAGCCGAGAGTGGACATGGAAGCACTGCGAAAATATTCAGGGGGACTTATTGCATTAAGCGCCTGCCTTGCAGGAGCAATACCCGGTCGTATAATGGATGGAAACTATGAAGCTGCTAAAAGTGCGGCGTTGTCTTATAATGAGATTTTCGGTGAGGGAAACTTCTATCTGGAGCTTCAGGATCATGGGATAAAGGAACAGTCATTAGTAAACCAGGAGGTCATAAAACTCTCCAGGGAAACAGGAATACCTTTGGTTGCTACAAATGATGTCCACTATGTGGAAAAGGAAGATTCTGTGGCACAGGACATATTGCTGTGCATTCAGACAGGAAAGACAGTTGAAGATGAGGGCAGACTCAAATTTCAGGGGCAGGAGTTCTATTTGAAAACTGCTGATGAGATGTACGAGCTTTTCAAATATATTCCGGAGGCTTTGGAAAATACAATAAAAGTTGCAGATAAATGCAGCATGGACTTTGATTTTGGACAAGTGCATCTGCCGTCTTTTGAGGTTCCTGAAAGTTATACCTCCGATACCTATATCAGGAAGCTTTGCTATGACGGCTTGGAGAAGAAATATATAGAGATATCGGATGAACTTAGGGAAAGAGCGGAATACGAGCTATCTGTCATAACGAAGATGGGGTATGCTGATTATTATCTTATTGTCTGGGATTATGTAAAGTTTGCTAAAGACAACGGTATAATGGTAGGGCCAGGCAGGGGCTCGGGAGCTGGGAGTCTCGTGGCATACTGTCTTGGTATAACAAATATTGACCCGATTAAGTACAATCTTATATTTGAGAGGTTCTTAAATCCTGAAAGGGTAAGCATGCCGGACTTCGACGTTGACTTCTGCTATGAGAGGCGCCAGGAAGTTATTGATTATGTTGTAGGAAAGTATGGTAAGGACAGGGTGGCTCAGATAATTACTTTTGGTACAATGGCTGCAAGGGCTGCCATAAGGGATGTGGGCAGAGCTTTAAACATTCCATATGCACAAGTGGATTTGATTGCAAAGAAGATTCCATTTGAGATTGGGATGACGATAGGCAGGGCGCTGGAGATAAGCGCTGAGTTAAAAACGCTGTATGAAGAGGATGAGAGCGCCAGGCATCTGATTGACATGTCAAAGGCAGTGGAGGGAATGCCAAGACACAGCTCCACCCACGCAGCGGGAGTGGTTATTTCCAAGAAAGCAGTGACGGAATATGTGCCGCTGCAAATGAATGATGATGTAATAACAACTCAGTTCACCATGGGAACCTTGGAAGAGCTGGGACTTTTGAAAATGGACTTTCTGGGGCTCAGAACCCTCACGGTAATAAGAGACACCCTTGAGCTTATGAGGGCAAGGGGAATAGAAGTACCAGACATAGATAATATGGACTATGATGATCCTGGCGTATACAAGATGATATCACAGGGTGAAACCTACGGTGTGTTTCAGCTGGAAAGCGGAGGTATGACACAGTGCATGAAGGAGCTGAAGCCTAATTGCCTGGAGGATATAATAGCCGGAATATCTCTGTATAGACCTGGAGCTATGGATCAGATTCCTAAATATATAAGAAACAAGCACAATCCTGACGAGCTTCAGTATATGCACCCGACCTTGGAGCATATACTGGATGTTACCTACGGCTGCATCATATATCAGGAGCAGGTAATGCAGATAGTGAGGGACTTGGGTGGTTATTCCATGGGCAGATCCGACCTTGTGAGAAGGGCTATGGGAAAAAAGAAGGCCGATGTAATGGCAAAGGAAAGGGAGAACTTCATTAATGGTATAGTTGATGAAGATGGAAATATTATAGTGGCAGGCTGTGTCAGAAATGGCATTCCAGCTCAGATCGCGGCAGATATTTTTGACGAGGTGGCTAAGTTCGCCGGTTATGGCTTCAATAAGTCCCATGCGGCTGCATATGCTATAATCGCTTATCAGACAGCATGGCTCAAGTATTATTATCCGGTTGAATTTACTGCAGCGCTGATAACCAGTTTCATGGGCAGCAGTAAAAAGGTAGCTGAGTATATCCAGCACTGTAAATCAATGGGTATAGAAGTGCTTCCCCCTGATGTGAATGAAAGCACCGTAAGCTTTACCGTAAAAGAGAACAAGATAAGATTTGGGTTGGCAGCTGTAAAAAATGTCGGCATCAATGCAATTCTGTCCATAATTAGAGCAAGGCAGGAAAAGGGTCGGTTTGAGGGACTTTATGATTTCCTGCAGAAAGTTGATTACGGTGTAATAAACAAGAGAACAGTAGAGAGCCTTATAAAGTGCGGCGCTTTTGACTGCTTCAATGTATACAGGAGTCGGATGCTGGCAGTATACGAAAAGCTTATGGAGAGCATACAAGGACTGAAGAAAAGCAATGTGGAAGGCCAGATTTCATTTTTTGATACAATGGAAGATAGTGAGGACATAGTTGGAAATATTTATCCTGAAATAAACGAATACCCGCAGAGAAACCTGCTGGCAATGGAAAAAGAGATGTTGGGGCTGTATATCAGCGGGCATCCTCTTGAAGAATATAAGTTAGAGCTAGAAGCATCAGTCACAATGACTACGGCGGAGCTCACAACCGACACTGAGGCTGAAGCACCGGAGACCGGGGACAACTTTGAGTTGGACGGCAAGAGGGTAACAATGGGGGGCATTATAGTATCTGTGAAGCAGAAGACCACAAAAACCAATAATATGATGGCATTTGTGGAACTGGAAGACTTATATGGAACTATTGAAATAATTATTTTCCCCAAAATATATGAAAGGTGCAAGAATCTGCTTATTCAGGATACAATAGTACTGGTTGAAGGCAGAATCAGCCAGAAGGAAGAGGAAGCTGCAAAAATAATATGTGACACTGTAAAACCTATAAAAAAATATGCGGGCAAGAAGCTTTATATAAAGATCAACACTGAGCTTCAGCCTGAGATAATGGATAAATTGAAAAGAGTACTGTGTGAATATAAAGGTATACAGCCGGTGATTTTAGTAAACGAGGCTAGCAAGACAAATGGGAAAAGCTTGGTAATGAAAGCTGACAGCAGTATTTGGGTTGATATAGATGACAAGCTGCTGGTTGATTTGAAAGAGGTTGCAGGTTCTGATTGCGTAGCGGTCAAGTAATGTAATAGTGAAAAATGGGAAGAATAACAGGTGCCCTGTAATAGAATTAATATCTGGCAGCAGGGCACAACATCAATGAAGTGCATTATTAACATTTTGATTGAATAGAAAGCTGATATGTTAATAAGCACTAGTGCCCTGTAATAGAACTCATGTGCTATTTGAAGAATTGTGATTCTTTGAGGCAAATTTACCAATATATTGTATATAATAGGCTTGATATTAAAGGGCATTTCATTTAAAATTATCACTAGAAATAGAATTTACTTGCATATCGATATACGATGGATTGAACGTGCCAGGGGTTTCAATAAAGGAGGCAGCAAGTATGTGGACAGTTGTATACTTGGCAAAGAACAAGAGAATCGCTGATAAGGTCAGCGAGTTAATGACAAACGAAGGTGTTCTTGTAAGACAGCAGCCAGTGAGCAAGAACACTGGTGATGAGGATAGCTATTTTGAAATATTGGTACTTGAATCAGAAGTGGAGGAAGCACACAATATACTTTACGAGCTAGGTTATTAATAACTTGGTTGGCTATGAATATTATAGCGGAGAATTTTTTTATACAATATTGGGACGCATTATGGCCATGCAGGACAAAAAGGGGGAATGAGTATGAAGAATATTGCAGTATTGACAAGCGGAGGGGACGCACCGGGAATGAATGCCGCTGTACGTGCGGTTGTAAGAATGGGCATACATAAGGGGTTCGATGTCTTTGGGGTGAGAAAAGGTTATAGGGGACTTATTAACGGCGATTTCGTTAAAATGGACGAGTCTTCTGTTTCAGATATAGTACATAGAGGCGGTACCATACTGCAGACAGCAAGAAGCGAGGAGTTCAAGACGGAAGAGGGACAGTGCAGGGCGGCTAATATGGCGAAGATATTTAATATTGAGGGTCTTGTAGTAATAGGAGGGGATGGCTCCTTTGCAGGTGCCAAAAGGCTTTCAGAAAAAGGTATTGCATGTATAGGGGTGCCCGGTACAATTGACAACGATTTAGCCTATACAGACTATACAATTGGCTTTGATACAGCTGTAAACAATGTGCTGGATGCTATAAATAAAATCAGAGACACCTCTACCTCCCACGAAAGGGTCAGTATCATAGAAGTTATGGGTAGGAATTCAGGTGATATAGCCTTGTACGCAGGCTTGGCCGGAGGGGCTGAAGGCATAATTGTACCTGAAGTGAAATTCAAGCTTGAAAATATATGCAAGCTGCTGGTGGAGAGAAAGAACAAGGGCAAACTGCACAGCATCATAATTCTGGCTGAAGGGGTAGGAGACGCAAAACAGCTAGAGAAGCAGATAATGGATAATATTGATATAGAGGTAAGGGCAACTATACTTGGATATATACAAAGAGGCGGAAACACAACTGCCTTTGACAGAGTGCTGGCAAGCAGGCTTGGAGCAAGAGCTGTCGAGCTGTTAGCAGAAGAAAAGTCAAGCAGGGTAGTGGGATTAAAGAATAATAAAATTATAGACATGGAAATCGGAGAAGCCTTAAGTCTGAAAAAGGAGTTTCAGAGTGAGCTTTATGAGCTTGCGGCGGACTTGTCCAGCAGCTCGGTATAAATATTACTGTAGGGCTCTGTGGAAATGGTTACGCGTTACGGGTTTCGAGTTGCGCGCGGGTAGGGGCGAACAGTGTTCGCCCGTACAATAATATAACATATATATTTGAAGAAGGAGAGATTTTTTATGACTACATTAAAGGGAAATTGCTTGGTTGCACAGTCTGGGGGACCAACCTCTGTAATAAATGCAAGCGCTTGCGGGGTTATACAGGAGGCCTTCAAATCGGGGGAGATTGATAAGGTTTATGGTGCGCTCCATGGCGTATTCGGAATACTTAATGAGGACCTTTTTCTATTCAATGACGAATCGCCGGAGGAGATAGAGCTGATGAAGGTTACACCTGCATCTGCCCTTGGATCCTGCAGATATAAGCTGAAATCAATAGAGGCAAGTGAAAAGGATTATAGAAGGATTATAGATGTATTTGAAGCACATGATATAAAATATTTCTTCTATATAGGCGGTAACGACTCGATGGATACGGCGAACAAGGTCAGCCAATACGCCAGGAGAGTTGGATATGAGCTTAGAGCTGTAGGGGTACCCAAGACTATAGATAATGATTTGCCTATTACAGACCATACTCCTGGATTCGGAAGTGCTGCAAAGTTTATTGCAACATCAATAAAAGAGGTTGGCCTCGATGCTAGAGTATATGATTATCCTACAGTTACAATATGCGAGCTGATGGGAAGAAATGCAGGCTGGATTACTGCATCCTCCGCGTTGGCAAAGGAATTTGAAGATGATGCTCCTCATTTCATATATTTGCCGGAAGTACCTTTTTCATTGGAGAAATTCGGCGAAGACGTTAAGTCGGCAATACAGAAATATGACTATGCAGTGGTTGCTGTATCTGAAGGCATCAGGACAAAGGAAGGGAAATATATTTCCGAAATGGGAACTCCAAATGCAATTAAAGACGCCTTCGGACATGTTCAGCTTGGAGGAGCTAGTGAAGTGCTTCAGCAGTACATAACAGAGAATGTATGCAAGAAAGTCAGAATAGTAAATTACAGCAGTATACAGAGATGCGCTGCTCACTGGGCATCCCTCACAGACAATGAGGAAAGCTTCTTGTGCGGTCAAATGGCTGTTAGATACGCTATAGAAGGCCATACTGGCAAGATGGTCGGGATGGCAAGGGGCAAGGGCAAGGAGTACACCTGCGAAACACAGCTTATTGACCTTAATGATGTTGCCAATATAGAGAAGAAGATTCCTGCTGAATGGATGAATGAAGAGGGAAATTTTGTTAAGCAACCGCTAATAGACTATATGAGGCCTTTAATAATGGGGGAAGTCAAGATTCGTATGGAAAATGGACTCCCGAGATATGCAAGACTTCAAAAAAAGCTCATAGAAAAGAAGCTTGAGAAATGGAATGTAAAATAGTATGAGGAAAACTAAGATTGTATGTACTATAGGTCCGGTGACCGAAAGCGAAGAAATGATTGAGCAGCTCATCACAGCAGGGATGAATGTTGCAAGACTCAATTTTTCTCATGGAGATCACGCTGAGCATAAGAAAAGGATTGATGCGATTAAGAAGGTCAGAGAGAGGCTTGAAATACCCATTGCAATCATGCTGGATACAAAAGGGCCTGAAGTAAGGCTTGGATGTTTCAAGGATGGAAAAGCAGAGTTGGAGAAGGGCCAGAAATTTACTCTGACAATAAAAGATGTGCAGGGTGACAACGCACAGTGCAGCATAACCTATAAAGAGCTGCCCAGAGAAGTGTCAATCGGCTCAAGAATACTCATAGCAGACGGAGTTATAGAGCTTAAGGTACTGGAGAAAAATGACACTGATGTAATTTGCGAGGTAGTAAACGGTGGCACATTGGGGGACAGGAAAAATGTAAACATACCAGGTGCCACATCAAAACTGCCGGCAATTACAGAGAAGGACATTGCAGACCTTATTTTTGGAATAGAAAATGATGTGGACTTTATCGCTGCGTCTTTCATAAGAAAGGCCACTGATGTGCTGGAGATTAGAAAAGTGCTTGAGCAGAACGGTGCAAAGCATATAAAGATAATTGCAAAGATAGAAAACCAAGAGGGCGTAGACAACCTGGAGGATATTCTCAGAGTATGTGATGGGCTTATGGTTGCAAGAGGAGACCTTGGGGTTGAGATACCTACTGAGGAAATGCCCATGATTCAGAAGCTCCTGATTAGGAGAACCAATGAAATGGGGAAGCCGGTTATAACAGCAACTCAGATGCTGGATTCTATGATAAGAAACCCGCGACCGACACGAGCTGAAGTGACTGACGTAGCGAACTCAATAATTGATGGAACTGATGCGATAATGCTTTCTGGGGAGACTGCAGCCGGCAAATATCCTATAGAAACGGTGCGGACTATGTCGTCAATAGCTGAGAGAACTGAGAGAGAGCTGGACTACGATAAAAGCCTGCATAGTTTTTCTGGAAGAAAAATCACAGTGGCAACTGCCATCAGCCATAGCTCCTGTACGACAGCCTTTGAGCTTCAGGCAGCAGCAATAATAACTCCCACCGATTCGGGCTCTACACCAAGGATGGTATCAAAATTCAGGCCTAAGGCGCCGATAATTGCTGCAACCTCTAACAAAGATGTAATGCGCAAGCTCTGTCTGAGCTTCGGGGTGTATCCCGTAAGTGTGCCCCAATCAGACGTAACAGATGAAATAATTGAGCTCTCGGTAAATGCAGCTGTCACAGCTGAGCTTATAAAGAGCGGAGATCTCGTTGTAATAACTGCAGGGATACCTTCCGGGGTAGCTGGAACTACCAATCTGATAAAGGTTCATATCGTCGGAGAGATATTGGCAAAAGGAATAGGAATAGGCGATAAGTCGGTTACTGGAAAGATAACAGTGGTAGATGATATCGAGAAGGATTGCCATAAGCTCCAGGAAGGCGACATACTGGTTACGAGGTCAACAGACAAGGATATGGTACCGCTGATGGAAAAGGCTTCTGCGTTCATTGTGGAAGAAGGCGGAATAACGTCTCATGCAGCTATTGTAGGTATTGTCCTTGGGAAACCGGTAATTGTCGGTGTAGAAGATGCGATGAAACTCTTGAAAGACGGACAGCTGGTAACCATGGATACGGCACGGGGTATTATATACAGCGGTGTTACAAAGGTTTTATAATCAATAGTATTTAGATAAGCTCTATGGATAACATAGGGCTTTTTTGTTTGCTTTAGCTGTGTAAAGGGGTATAATAAATGTTATGAAAAAGGCGCAGAATCAAAAGGATGGTGAGGATATGCATACGCATGATACAATACTTAGGACCAGATATGGTGAGACTGATCAGATGGGGATAATATATCACCCCAATTACTATATATATTTTGAAATGGGCAGGACTGAATTCCTGCGTGAGGCAACCGGCATGTCGTACAAGGAAATGGAGGAGGCTGGAGTAATGCTTCCATTGTCCGAGACTCATTGCAAATACCGTAGTCCTGCAGTATATGACGATGAGCTTGTTGTAAGGACTTCTATAAAGGGAATAACTGTTGCACGAATAACTTTCACATATAAACTATTGAGGAATGCAGATGGGGTTATACTTGCAGAAGGAGAAACAATGCACGCCTTTACTAACCTGCAGGGAAGACCGATAAACTTGAAAAAGACAAATATAGTGCTTTATGAAATGTTCAACAGTATGGTTGACGCTGATTGATATTTTGTGAGTTAGGTATGAGGCTTAATTTAACGTGCATATGAGATTTGATTATTGTATAATTATTCCATAAATATTTATTGAAATAGAAAAGGATAATAGCTGTAAACCGGATGCATTCATCAAATAGTATGGAGTAGACTTGATTGCTGGGAGGGATTTATACGGGGTATGCTAATAGAAGTGTTCCGGATATTAGTGTGACGGAGTGGGAATCTGTATTGGATTCTACACAAGATGCCATTTTTATCGACGACATGAATGGGAATACTCAGTGGATCAATAGAGCCTGTGAAATTCTTTATGAAGTTAAAAGAGAAGATGTTATAGGCAAAAGTATTGATGCTTTGGAAAAGAGCGGTATTTTTTCCCCTTCTGTAGCAAAGTTGGTTTTTAGGAGTAAGGAGCAGGCTACTATATTGCATAGCAATAAGTCGGGGAAAAAAATACTTACTACTGGAACTCCTATATTTGGTGAAAGCGGAAACATATATAAAGTAATAAGTACCTCCCGGGATATCACTGAATTAGTATATTTGAGAAACCAACTGGAGGATTTTCAGAACAAGCTGGGTGAGCTTCGGGAGGAGCAGCTTGAGAACATAGGCAATTTCATAGTCAAAAGTGAGAAGATGAAGGAAGTCGCATATCTTGCCAAGCGGCTGGCTCAAATAGATTCAACCGTTTTGATTACGGGGGAATCCGGTGTAGGTAAAGGGGAAATAGCAAAGTACATACATATGTCTGGTGACAGGAGTGATATGCCATTCGTTAAGGTTAACTGCGGGGCTATACCTGAAGCACTTTTGGAATCAGAGCTTTTCGGGTATGAGTATGGTGCATTCACAGGCTCCAGAAAACAAGGAAAGCTAGGCTTGTTTCAACTGGCTCAGCACGGAACGATATTTCTGGATGAAATTGGGGAGCTTCCTTTGAATCTGCAGGTAAAGATACTGCATGTCATACAAGACAAAGAAATCAAAATGGTTGGAGGATTGAAAGACATCACTGTTGATGTACGAATAATAGCTGCAACCAATCGTGATCTAATGAGCATGGTAAAGGAAAAAAAGTTCAGGGAGGATTTATTCTACAGGCTGAATGTAGTACCTATACATATACAGGCTCTTAGGGAACGGACTGAAGATATTATACCTTTGACAAGGTATTTCCTCGAAAAGTATAATAAAAAATTCAATGTAGAAAAAAGAATTGATCCGAATACCATGGCAACCCTTATGAAATATTCCTGGCCTGGAAATGTGAGAGAGCTGGAGAATATAATCGAAAGGCTGATAATCATCACTCATGATGATACAATTCTGCCGCAGAACCTTCCAAACTATATACTGAACAAAATAGACAATTCCCTGGATATTGCAATCCCCTCAGTTATGAGCCTGAAGGATGCAACCGAGGAAGTGGAAAGACAGATTATTCTAAATGCAGTTAAGAAATATAAGACTACAAGGGAGGTGGCAAAGGCGTTGAAAGTCAGCCAGCCTACCATTGTAAGGAAGATGAGCAAATATCATGTACATAATACAGATATGAATCTAGTAGATCAATAAATACTATTTGAATTCAAGCCCCGCAAAAATTTTGCGGGGCTTTTTCTATCCCTTCGAGGGCTTTGGCACGGGAATTGCAAATATATTAGAGCGAAACTATTGAGTATGTCTAATAGGAAGATCAGGTTTCTTAATTAAACAGTATTCTTAATATTATATATTCAACTAATATTTAAGGAGGAAGTAAAATGAGCAATGTAGTAAACCTGAATGCAGCAGAATATGTTGCGGGGCTCGTCAATAGGGCCAGAGCGGCACAGGATGCGATTGACAACTACACACAGGAGCAGGTAGACAGGTTGGTCAAAGCGGTAGTGTGGAATATTGTAAAGGATGGACCTGCGCAGGAAATTTCCAGGCTGGCGGTAGAAGAATCGGGCATGGGCAATTATGAAGGAAAATACAACAAGCTTATGGCTAAAGGAAAAGGCTGTGTCCGAGATATGCTCGGTAAGAAATCTGTGGGTGTTATAGAAATTGATGAAGAAAAACAGATAATGAAAATAGCAAAGGCAGTAGGCGTTATAGGTGCACTTTGTCCATGTACGAATCCGGAAGTTACACCTACAGTCAAGGTTGCCAGCGCATTGAAGGGAAGAAATGCAATAATCCTTGCGCCGCATCCGCGTACTAAAAAGACAAATACATTTATCGTAAATTTAATGAGAGAAACCTTAAAAAAATACGGAGCGCCTGAGGATCTGGTAATAGGGATAGAAGAGCCGACAATGGATATAAGCGGAGAGCTCATGAAGCAATGTGACCTAATAATGGCAACAGGGGGAGCGCCGATGGTAAAGGCTGCATATTCATCTGGAACACCGGCATATGGCGTAGGTGCGGGTAATGCTGTAGTGGTGGTAGATGAGACAGCAGACCTCAAGGACGCTGCAAACAAAATAAAGAGCAGTAAGACTTTTGACTTTGCAACCAGCTGTTCGGCAGAAAACTCACTGATTATACAGCAGAGCATATACGAAGATTTCGTCGAAGCCCTTAAAGCTGAAGGCGGCTATATGGCAAATGCTGAAGAGACGGAAAAGCTGCAGAGCGCAGTATGGGTGGATGGACATTTGAATCCTAAGATAATCGCACAGTCAGCCCAAGTCATAGCAAAGGTTGCGGGTATAAGCATTCCTGGTGGCACGACCTTTATAATGGTAGAGGAAACAGGCGTAGGCGCAGAGCATCCTTTCTCGGGTGAAAAGCTATCAGTAGTCCTGGCGCTGTATAAATACAACAAGTTCGAAGAAGCAGTAAAAATGGTGAATGATATAACCAAATATCAGGGTATGGGCCATTCCTGCGGAATCCACTCCTTCAATGAGGAGCATATAATGGAGCTTGCGCTTAAAACAAAAGTAAGCCGTATGAATGTACGTCAGGGTCATGCCCTTGCAAATACAGGCAACTGGTTCAACGGGCTCCCGTTTACAACAAGTCTCGGCTGTGGATCCTGGGGAGGGAATATTGTATCTGAGAATATCACCTGGAAGCATCTAATTAATACTACCTGGGTTTCAAGACCCTTCCCGCCGGTCAAACCTACTGATGAAGAATTGTTCGGAGATGTAATGAACGACTAAATGAAGTCATTAGGAAAATAAATATAAAAGACTCGGATTGGATTATCTTTAAGGAGGAGAAAAAATGGATCAGAATGTTATTGATTACGGCAATAAGGTAAAGCTCGATGATTTGGCATACAACCTGCACTCATGGAGTGCGCAGGGTTCATTAAATCCATTGGTTGTAACAAAAGCAGAGGGGGTATACTTCTGGGATGCGGACGGGAAAAGATATACTGATATGTCCTCCCAGCTGGTGAACCTGAATATAGGCCATGGAAACAGGAAAGTCATAGAAGCTATAAAGGAACAGGCGGATAAAATGGCTTTCATGGGGCCATCCTTCGCATTTGATTGCAAGTCTGAAGCAGCGAGGAAGATAATCGAAGTAGCTCCGGACAATATGGGCAAAGTATTTTTCACCAATGCAGGAGCAGAAGCAAATGAGAATGCAATAAAAATAGCCAAGATGTACACGGGCAAGTACAAGATATTCTCAAGATATCGCTCCTACCATGGTGCTTCGTATGGGGCGGCTAACCTTACGGGTGAGCAGAGAAGGTTTCCCAGTGAACCCGGAATCCCCGGCTTTGTAAAATTCTTTGATCCATATTTGTATAGGGCTCCATTCCCATTCAAGTATGACAAGGAAGCAACAAAGTACTATATAGGGCAGCTTAGGGAGCAGATACTGTACGAAGGACCAGAGCAAGTGGCAGCAATATTCATGGAGACTGTAACGGGCAGCAACGGCATTATAATCCCGCCGGACGGATACCTGCAGGGAGTGAGAGACCTGTGTGATGAGTTTGAGATTGTTATGGTATGTGATGAGGTTATGGCAGGCTGGGGAAGAACTGGAGAATGGTTTGCTGTCAACAATTGGAACGTAAAACCGGACCTTATTACCTTTGCGAAGGGCTCGACCTGCGGATATGTACCGCTGGGCGGAGTAATAGTAAGCAAGAAAATTTCAAAGCACTTCGACCAGAACACACTGTGGTGCGGATTGACCTACAGCGGACATCCTCTGGCATGTGCAGCAGCGTGTGCAACCCTTGATGTATACAAGGAAGATAAGCTTATAGAAAACAGTAAGAATATGGGCAAGGTGCTTGGGGAGATACTCGAGAATCTGAAAGCAAAGCACTCCTCTGTCGGAGATGTAAGATATATAGGCCTTTTCTCCGGCATAGAGCTTGTCAGGGACAAGGCAACAAAGGCGCCTCTGGTAGAGTATGGCAAAGACCCGGAGAAAATAATGAAGAAGATACTGGGAATGCTTATAAGCGAAGGGTTCTGGACATATACCCATGAGAACATCATTGTTGTAGCTCCTCCGCTGATAATAAACGAAAAGCAGCTTCGTGACGCGATGGTGATTATGGATAAAGTGTTGGATTTTGTTGATAACGTAATTAAATAGTTAATAGTAATTTATATAAAAAAGCCTCACTTTGGTTTGGTTGATCTTTAAGAGAAATCATTCCACGGGGAGGCCTTTTTAATTTGCAGCCGGGGCACAAAGATTCTCTGGATATTATTATAATTCGACCCAAAATACCTTTTACTATGAACGCTAGATGGAATATTCTGAAAGTTGATAATTCCTTAAATCAATTGATGCGGTAATGAATCTAAAAAACAAGATGCATGAATGCTTATATAATATGAATATAGCGGTAATTGATAAATTTTTGGCATACTTATTTGATTCAACTCCAAATCGCGATTTTTATCATAATTTGCATTGTACATATGTTAGTTCCTGCAAATCACGCAGGAGAGCATATTTCATTATTCTGTGGAATGGCACGATAGTTGCATATACAAAATAGTTAGACTCTTTAAATTATTTAAACAATTGGTTGAAATTTTGACAGTACTGCAAACTTAATCTTATATATATATTAATTAAGGGAGTGATGCTTAATACCAAAGCTTTGGAACTAAAACTATTTATAAAAGGGAGTGTTGGGAAAATGCTAACTTGCAGCAAAGACAGAGCACAAAACAAATTAGAAACTTTTGCTAAATTTGGCGATGCCGGACATGGCGGTATCACAAGATTTTCTTTGTCAGAAGAAGCGCTTCAGGCAAGAGCAGAATTCGTTAAGCGAATGAAGGCGGCTGGTGCTGAAATCGTAACCGATGATATGGCGAATATGTATGCAACTCTACCCGGAACAGAAGCAGGTCTTCAAAGGATCGTAATGGCATCACATGTTGATTCTGTTAGAAATGGCGGCAACTACGATGGTATTCTTGGAGTTATAACAGCAATGGAAGTAGTTGAAACAATTGCTTTAGAAAAGGTTCCTCATAGGCATCCGATCACAGCTATGATTTGGACCAACGAAGAAGGATCACTTTATCCACCGGCAATGATGTCCTCAGGTGTTATTTGCGGTAAGTTTGACAAGGCTAAGATGCTGGCTTCAAAAAGTGCTGAAGGAAAAACCTTCGGCGAGGCTTTGAAACAGAGCGGATATGCAGGCGACGAAGCGAACAGACTCAATTCTAAAGACTACATGGCCATGTTAGAGCTGCATATTGAGCAGGGTCCTGTACTTGAAGCTGAAAAGAAGCAAATTGGTGTTGTAGAGGGCGTTGTAGGAATGGTTAACTACAGAATCAGGACTTATGGACAGACTGACCACGCAGGAACTACGCCAATGCCATACAGAAGAGATGCCCTTTTGGCTGCCGCCTCTGCCCTAAAGTATTTACATGCAGAGCTTGACAAGCTTGATAGTAATCTCGTTTACACAACAGGCGAAATCCTTTGCCATCCATGTATACACACTTGTATTCCCGACTTGGTTGACTTCTCATTGGATGCAAGACATAAGGATCCCGAAGTCATTAAACAGGTTGTGGAAATTATCAAGAATATGCCTAAGGAATTTGACAAGTGTGAAGTGAAGTATCAGGAAGCGTGGGCACGTAAAACAATTGAATTCAACGAAGAATTAGTTGGTTTCGTTCAGAAGAGTGCAGATGCATATGGCTATACAAGTAAAAAAATGTACAGTGGAGCAGGACATGATGCACAGTATGTTGCTGACATGATGCCTACTACTATGATTTTCGTTCCAAGTAAGGATGGACACAGCCACTGCGAACCGGAATTCACATCTGTTGAGGAGTGCTGGAGAGGTATAAACGTAGCTCTGCAGACAGTTTTGGAGATTGATAAGAAATAAAGCCAGGGGACAATTTCACTTAATTTTGATAGCGGGTAAAACTATATGATAAAGGGGTGAGGTCAAGGCAAGCAGACCAGAGGCACTTGGGAATGGGCTTTCCGGAATTGTTCTATAAAAGTAATGGAGGTGTTTTCTTAATGGCAGGTAAAGTAAAGACTCAGAGAGAGGTTAACGGACTTTTTGAATTAACTGATAACGCACGTAAAAACCTTAAAAACAATCCATATTACAATGACGACTTGGCACCAACCAAGCTAAGTGAAAGAACATGGGGTACATATCACATAGCTGCACTTTGGATAGGGATGTCGGTTTGCATACCTACTTATATGATGGCATCCAGCCTTATGGCAGCGGGGCTTTCCTGGCTTCAGGCGATTATAAATATAGCATTGGGAAATCTGATAATCCTTATTCCTATGCAGTTGAATTCCCACGCCGGAACAAAATATGGTATTCCATATCCTGTATTTGCACGTTTATCCTTCGGAGTAAAGGGTGCGCACATTGCTTCAATAGCCCGTGCGATAATTGCTGCAGGCTGGTTTGGCATACAGTGCTGGATAGGCGGCGGAGCAATAAATGCGGTCATAGGCGTATTGAGTCCTGATTGGGCAGTTTGGGCCGGCGGGATATGGGTTTCCTTCTTCCTGTTCTGGGCTTGTAATGTATGGATTGCATACAAGGGTTCAGAAGCTATAAAGTTTATGGAATCATGGGGAGCTCCTATATTAGGTATTCTTTCTCTCGGATTGATGATTTGGGCTGTGGCAGGAGTTAATGCCATGGGGAAAGGTATACCCGACATATTAAGCGCAAAGGCAACTTATGCGCCTGGCAAGTTCTGGTCAATATTCCTTCCTGGCTTGACAGCAAATATAGCATTCTGGGCAACGCTCGCTCTTAATATCCCTGATTTCAGCCGCTATGCAAAAACTCAGAAGGACCAGTTCATGGGTCAGCTTCTCGGCTTGCCTACAACAATGGCAGCATTTGCCTTCGTTGGGGTATTTGTAACTGGCGCTACTGGTATAATGTACGGCGAATTCATTTGGGACCCGGTAGTTGTTATTTCTAAGATAGGCAGCCCGATTGCAGCTATTCTTGGCGCAATTGGCATCATAGTTGCGACTTTGACTACTAATATTGCCGCTAACGTAGTTGCCCCGGCAAACGGAATCTCCAACCTGAGCCCAAAGAAAATCAGCTATAAAATGGGCACACTGATTACTGGTGTTGCAGGCGTAGTAATAATGCCTTGGAAGCTTCTGGAGACTGCCGGCGCATACCTTTTCGGCTGGTTGGGGACATATGGATTGTTCCTTGGACCTCTTGCAGGTATATATGTAGCTGACTATTATATTTATAGAAAGAAATCACTCGATCTGGATGACCTTTTCAGAGGCTCGGAAGGACGCTATTGGTACGGAAACGGCTACAATATGAAAGCGGTGTGGACTTGGATAATATCCGGTATTCTTCCATTACTCGGCAAATTTATTCCATCCCTTGGTTTCTTCACAGAAAACGGCTGGATGATTGGATTCCTCATCTCTTTAATTGTTTACCCGATACTTATGAAGAGCGAAAACACTTCCTTGGTATTAGGAACTGAAAGCAAAGAAATTACAATGGGAGCTTAACAATAAAAGAAAAGCTGGGAGAAGGGGTCGGCAGATGCCTATCCCTTTTCCCCCTTTATTGGATGCATAACATAAACACCTGATTATTTGCATGGAAAAAATATTCTTAGGGGGTTTATATAATGGATATCATCATTAAGAATGGCACAGTTATAACGGCAAGGGATACATATGCCGCAGATATTGCAGTTAAAGACGGCAAGGTTGTAATGATAGGTCAGCACATTGATGCCGAAGGAGCAGAAGTGATTGACGCTGCGGGAAAGTATATACTGCCTGGAGCTATTGATGCGCATACTCATTTACAGATGCCTTTCGGAGGGACTACATCTGCCGACAGTTATGAAGGCGGAACACGTGCTGCTGCTTGTGGCGGTGTTACAACAGTGTTTGATTTCGTAATTCAGAGGAAAGGTCAGGGTTTGATTGAAGCTGTTGAAGGAAGGAAATCATTATGTGCACCACAAGCATGTGTAGACTATGCCTTCCATACGGCTATAACTGATCTTACACCGGCGGTGCTGGAGGAGTTCGGAGCTTCTGCCGAATATGGGGTACCAAGCTTCAAGCTTTTTATGGTCTATAAAAAAGAAGGAATGATGGTAGATGACGGAGTATTAGCTGCAGCATTGGAAAAGTCCAAAGAGACTGGAACTCTGGTTCAGGTGCATGCAGAAAATCCGGATCTCATTGATATGAGAATTGCAAAATTTCTTGCAGAAGGAAAAACCTCTGCTTGGTATCACTATGAGAGCCGTCCTGAATTTGTAGAAGCTGAGGCTGATAAGCGTGCCATTCATTGGGCAAAAGCTTTCAATGCACCTCTTTATATAGTTCACCTTGCTAATGCGGATGGCATGAACGAAGTCACAAAGGCCAGGGATGAAGGCTATGAGATATATGCAGAAACCTGCCCGCAGTATCTGCACTTCACAAACGAAGTTTACAAGCGTGAAGATGGCAGAAATTGGGTATGTTCGCCTCCAATAAAAGGGAAAGAAAGTCAGGATGCATTGTGGGATGGCATAAAGCGTGGAGATATCGATACAGTCGCAACTGACCACTGCCCCTTCCAATCCTATGAGAAGGATTGGGGGAAAGAGAATTTCACTAAAATTCCAAACGGCTGCATGGGTATAGAAAACCTTTATCCGTATATGCTTAGCGAAGCAAACAAAGGCCGTATAACCTTCAACAAAGTAGTTGAATTATGCTCTGCAAATGTTGCCAGAATCTTCGGGTGTGCTCCTGAAAAGGGTACAGTTGCAGTCGGCACAGATGCTGACCTGGTAATATACGATCCGAATAAGGAGTTTGTTGTTTCAAAGAATAACATGCACTCTGACGTTGACCATACAATTTGGGAAGGGGTAGAGCTAAAAGGATATCCGGTAATGACATTCTCACGCGGCAAGCTTGTCTTCAATGACGGTGAGTTTGTAGGTGAGCCAGGTTGGGGCAAGTTTGTAAAATGCCGACCCCGCAAATAAATGCTTTTTAAGGAGGAATGTAGATTGAAGGAGAAGGAGTATTTAATCGAGTCAGGAAAAGCATATTCACCCTTGAACGCAATCGAAGAGGCTTCAAGATGCCTGCTTTGCCATGATGCACCCTGCAGTAAAGCCTGTCCTGCAGGAACGAATCCGGAAAAATTTATAAGGTCAATTCGTTTCAGGAATGTAAAGGGTGCAATAGAGACAATAAGAGAAGCGAATATTCTCGGTGGAACCTGCTCAAGAGTTTGTCCCTATGAGAAGCTTTGCGAAGAAGCTTGCTCAAGAACAGGCATCGACAGGACAATAGATATTGGCGGATTGCAGAGATATGCAATGGACTTTGAAAAAGCTTGCGGAATGAAGGTGCTTGTTGCTCCTCCGGCAACTCTCGGAGAGATTGCAATTATAGGAGCCGGTCCTGCAGGGCTTGCAGCAGCAGCTGGGTTGGCTATGAAGGGCTGTAAGGCGACGATATTTGAAGCGAAAGAAAAGGCCGGAGGTTGGCTGACCTATGGTATCGTTCCTTCAAGATTACCTCAGGACATAGTGGATTATGAGGTAGATTATGTGAAGAGTCTTGGTGTTGAATTCAAATTCAATATCAAAGTCGGCAAGGATATAACAATTGACCAGCTAAAAGCCCAGGGCTTTGATGCAATATGTGTTGCGGTGGGTCTTCAAGGCGCAGCAGCTTTGGATATTCCAGGGGCTGACCTTAAAGGTGTGAAAACAGCAGCTGAGTTCTTGTCAGCTGCAAAGCCTGCAAATGGAAATGTTGAAATACCAATAAATGTAGTAGTAATAGGCGGCGGAGATGTTGCAATGGACTGTGCTACCACTGCCAAGCAGCTGGGAGCAAGGAATGTGACTATAGTATATCGCAGAACTATAGCAGAAATGCCCGCCAGCAAGACTGAACTCGAATTTGTGCAGAAGCTGGGTGTGAGCATAATTCCAAGCTTCAAACCTGCAGAGGTCATCGGAGAGAACGGCAAGGTAAAGGCCCTTAGGGCAATCGGTCTTGATTGGAAGGATAGGAATACTTCAGAGGAGGTGACCGATTCTGTTATACAGCTCAAAGCAGAGCTTGTCATTCAAGCAATCGGACAGACGCCTGAGGACATCTCCTTTACAGGACTCAAGGCGGTCGGTAAAGGACTTGTTATTGCAGACAACGAAACAGGCAAGACGGATATAGAAGGAATATTTGCATTCGGCGATATAGTAAACGGAGGCAAGACAGTTGTAGAGGCTGTTGCCAGAGGTAAAGCAGCAGCAGAAGCCGTTGAAGGTTATCTTAGGAGCAAGGGAATTGGAAGCAGTACCCAAAAAGAGGCAGCTGCAGTGAAAGAAGGTGAAAGATAGTATGGCAAAACGTAAAGATTTATCTTTGGATTTTTGTGGTATAAAATGTGAGAACCCGTTTTTCCTATCTTCTTCACCGGTAGGCAGTAACTATGACATGTGTAAAAAGGCATTGGAAAGCGGTTGGGGCGGAATATTCTACAAAACAGTAGGCTACTGGATTCCTCAGGAATGCTCGCCTCGTTTTGATGCTACCCGTAAAGAGGGAACTCCTTTCATAGGCTTTAAGAACATGGAAATGATATCGGATAAGCCAACCGAGAAAAACCTTGAAATGATAGCAAAGCTAAAAAAAGACTTCCCTGATAAGGTAATAGCGGTATCTATCATGGGTGAAAACGAAGAAGAATGGTCTAAATTGTCCAAGGTCGTTACAGAAGCAGGGGCAGATATTCTTGAATGCAACTTTTCCTGTCCGCAGATGACCACAAGTGCAATGGGCTCAGATGTCGGAACAAATACAGAATTGGTTGAGAAGTACTCTGCAGCTGTTAAAAATGCGACAAATCTTCCGGTATTGGCAAAAATGACACCGAACATCACTACAATGGAAGTCGCTGCTCATGCTGCAATGAGAGGCGGTGCAACGGGTATTGCAGCTATAAATACAATTAAGAGCATTACTGAAGTAGATTTAGACAATTTCACATGCCTTCCAATAGTAAACGGAAAGTCATCTATATCAGGTTATTCAGGAAAGGCTATAAAGCCCATCGCACTTAGATTTATAGCACAGATGGCCAAGGATTCTGCGCTTAAGGGTGTGCCGCTAAGCGGTATAGGCGGGATTGAAACCTGGGAAGATGCCCTTGAATTCTTACTTGTAGGAGCATCCAATATTCAGGTAACAACTGCGATAATGCAGTATGGCTATAGGATTGTTGAAGACATGATCATCGGATTATCCTATTGGATGGAGGAAAAGGACATTAGCAATCTCTCGGAAATTGTTGGTGCAGCGTTGCCGAATATTATTCCGGCAGAAGAGATAGAACGTGACTTTAAGGTTTTTCCGAAATACAGCAATGAAAAATGTATCGGCTGCGGGCGCTGCTATATTTCCTGCTATGATGGCGGACATCAGGCCATAGACTGGGATGGTGACAACAGGAAGCCTCTGCTTAACGAGGAGAAGTGCGTAGGCTGCGGTCTTTGCTGGATAGTATGCCCAATCGAAAAGTGTGTAACACCTGACAAGCGTCAGTTCCATAGCTTCGGCATACCACGGGAAATAAATGTAATAGCAAAGAAGCTATGAACCAGGTACTCCAGTCCTAAAATGAACTAAAGTTACTATGGAATGTATAAAATAGAAAATAGTAGTCAATAATAGAAAGAAAACATGAGAACTGATTCATTTTATTTACCCCTTTGGGGGTAATTTTTTTTGTCAATCAATTGCCATATTATGCTAAGTAGATTATAATAAAGCAAGAATTATAAGGTGACTATAAAATTTTATAAGCGTTTAATATTGGAGGAGTATGGTATTATGAAGGATCAAAGGCTTAGTAAACTAGCAGATGTGCTATTGGAGCACTCTTTAAATGTCAGAGAGGGCGAGAATGTAGTTATACGCTCCGGATATCTTGCAAAGCCTCTTATTGATGAGTTTTACAAGAAATCAATCGACAAAGGCGCAAATGCGTTTGTCCATATATTAGATGACGTCCATAAGAAATACCTGATGGAAAACGCAAGCGGGAAACAGCTTAAAAATGCTAATGTGCTTTATGAGGATATTTATAAGAAGGCGGATGCTGTACTGGTAATAGAAGCCCCAGAGAATACCAAGTACCTCTCAAATGTTGACCCAAAGAAGAATATGGAGAACAATAAAACCCTTGCCCCTGTGCTTAAGGAAATAACGAGCAAAAGATGGGTTCTGACAAACTATCCTGTTGAGGCCTTTGCACAGGATGCCTGTATGTCATTGGAGGAATATGAAGATTTCATGTTTGATGCTGTACTGGTAGACTATAAGAAGATGGATCAGGAAATGGACAAAATTATCAATGTGTTTGATGCATCGGATTCTATTAGAATAGTAGGCCGTGATACAGACCTGACCTTCAGCATACGAGGGAGGAAAGGTACGAAATGCAGCGGTCAGAACAACGTACCTGATGGAGAGGTATACTATGCTCCAGTCACAAACTCCGCAAATGGATATATCTATTACGAGTTCCCTGCAATCAGATATGGCAATCAGGTAGATGGTGCAAGACTGGAATTCAAGGATGGGAAAATAGTCAGTGCAAAAGCTGACATAAATGAACAATTCTTAAACCAGATGCTTGATGTCGATGAAGGCGCAAGATATCTGGGAGAGTTTGGAATAGGATTGAATTACGGTATAAAGAAATTTATAAAGAATATACTGTTTGACGAGAAAATAGGTGGAACCATACATCTTGCAGCCGGAAATGCCTATGAGCATTCAGGCGGGGATAACCGTTCAGTCCTTCATTGGGATATGATCAAAGAACTGCGAGATGTCGGAGAGATATATGCAGATGGTAAGCTAGTCCAGAAAAACGGAATATACCTTTTCTAAACATAAGGACCAAGGGAGATTTATTATCCCTTGGTCTTTTAATATCATTATATGAACTGCAAAGAAATGCCACAATAGTGCAGTTTATATAATATAAGATACCATTTAGCAAATGGAACCAAAATATGTAAAAAAAGTGATATAATATTTATAAACATTGAAAAATGGCGGTGAAATTGTTGAAACTGACAGCAGATAATATTACAGTTATGTCAGAGCACCAACAAATATCAGATAACGTTGAACTAGTCACAAAAAATATCAGAGAGTATAAGAAGGAAGACGATCTCGCTGTTTTGGAAAACTTAAAAGACCTTTGCATAAAGGAAAGTATGACAGTAGAAATAGCAAAAATGTATAGGAATATTGGTATGTACCATTTCTATACAAACAATTTTGGCAATGCAATAATATCAATGCAGTTGGCTGTAGATCTGCTGAGAAGGGAAAACTGTACAAGCCTGCTTATCGAATACTATTCTGAGTTAGGGCTGGTGTATTTCTATAATCATGAGTACTTATATTCCAAAAGATATTATGAGGATGCTGAAGAACTCCTTCTGCAAGCTTCTGATATGAATAAGAATATAATATATTCTCACTATTTAAGATATGGGATACTGCTCAGCAATATGCAAGATTATTTCCGCTCAAAATTAAAACTCGAAAAGGCATTGCTGTTTGCAGAAGACGATAAGGATACTGGATTGGTAATAATGAACATCGGTCTTTTGTTTAAAAGGCAGAAGGATTTAAAAGCTGCTCTCAGGTATTACAGTAAAGCACTTTGCCTGATGGATGAAAATAATATTAAGACAAAGGGCATAGTGTACAACAATATTGCAGAGGTTTATAAGATACTTGGTCAGTATGGGAAGGCGCTTAGTTATATTGATAAAGCGTTTAACTGCATAACGGACAATGATCTGTCCAGGATGTTCATCTTCTTCAATACATTTACAGAAATCAAGATATTAATAGGGGAAAGAGAATCAGTACTTGATGAGTTTCTGGGACTTTTGGCCAGGGTAAAGGATTTTCACCTGTATAAAAGCCTTATAATAGAAGGTATAAGAAATATGATTGTGATAGGGTGTGAGGACAGGAATATACTTAAAAGACTTGAAGATGCCATAGTTAAGCTTATAGAGAGTAATACTTATGATAATGAGGAATATATAAAAGAACTTAAGGTATGCCTTGGAAATATACGATTATCTGTTAGAGAACTGAAAAACTAATTTGAAAGGTGGTGTTTTACATGAAGAAAACATTAATATGCCTGCTACTTTCATTAACACTTATCCTGTCAACAACCGCAGCAGTATTCGCAGTAGATGATGTAGGACTAATAATTAAAGCTAAAGATACAGTAATTGTAAAACCAATGGTAGATGACGTAGGTTTGTAATAGTAGTAGAATGGTACAGCAATAAAGCAGGGGAGCGAAACGACTCCCCTGCTTTATTGCTGTATATTTTGCATGTGCATACGCAAAAATACATACAAAAAGTATTGGGGAGTGTGACTATGGATAAAGATGACCTGAAGGACTTGATAATCTCCGATGAAGCAGAAAGGGAGAATCAGATTCATGAGCTTATTAAGGGGAAGCGGTCATTGAACATTAATAAGGAGCTCTGCAAAACACTGACTCTTGGTGAAAGGATGGCTGACAAGATAGCCAAATTTGCTGGAAGCTGGTCCTTTCTTATAGTGTTCGGGGGTGTTATTTTAATCTGGACTATAGTAAACACCAAATTCATACTTGATGGGCCTTTCGATCCTTACCCATATGTATTTTTGAATCTTATACTTGCCTGTATATCATCAGTGCAGGCACCAATAATCATGATGAGCCAGAACAGGGAATCACAAAAAGAAAGACTTCGCTCAGAAAATGACTATCTCATTAACCTCAAATCCGAAATAATACTTGAGGATCTGCATATTAAGATAGACGAAATAATAAAGGAGCAAGGCCTATTGAAAAACGAGCTCAAAGATATTAAGATGGAAATGGATAAGACTAATGGAAGGTTGTGTAATGATACTAATGGGAAAAGCGATACCAGTGGAAAAGAACCAGGACTATACAGTTGAGATAACAGGACTTACCAGTGAAGGTCTTGGAGTAGCAAGAATAGAAGGCTTTACAGTGTTCGTTGAGGGAGCACTCCCTGAAGAGCAGGTAGAGATAAGAATAGTGAAGCTGCTTAAAAATTACGGCTTCGGCAAACTCTTGAGGACGTTAAAGGCCTCACCCGGCAGGATTGAACCCGCTTGCGGCGTAGTTAAAAGATGCGGGGGCTGTCAGCTGCAGCATATGAGCTATGAGACACAGCTGCAATATAAGACACGCCAGGTTAAGGATGCAATGGAACATTTAGGCGGTTTTAAAGATGTTGTAATTCATGATACTATAGGAATGGATAACCCTTGGCGCTACAGAAATAAAGCCCAATTCCCCGTGGGAATGGATGGGGATGTTGCCATTGGCTTTTATGCAAACAGGAGCCATGAGATTATAAATACCCCCCAATGCTCCATTCAAGATGAAATCAACGATAATGTAATACAGACAGTAAGGGAATTTATTAAGAAATATAATATCAGCACGTATGATGAGAATACAGGTGAAGGTCTAGTAAGGCATATAGTAACCAGAAAGGGCTTCAGGACAGGGGAAGTGATGGTATGCATAGTGATTAACGGAAATGCCATTCCCAGTGACAAAGCCTTGGTAGATATGCTCTTGGGCAGTGTAGAGAATTTGAAAAGTGTAGTGCTGAATATTAATAAAACGAAGACTAACGTAATTCTAGGTGATAGAAACATCGTAATATATGGTGAAGAAGCAATATATGATTACATAGGAGAGTTCAAATTTAGAATTTCTCCCCTTTCTTTCTTTCAGGTGAATCCCATTCAGACAGAGGTTTTGTACAGCAAAGCATTGGAGTATGCGGATCTGAAAGGTGATGAGATAGTATTTGACGCATATTGCGGTATAGGTACAATATCACTTTTCTTGAGCAAAAAGGCAAAAAAGGTATATGGAGTAGAAATAGTCGAGCAGGCTATTGAAAATGCAATCGAAAACGCCAAGTTGAACGGTATCAGTAATGCAGAATTTATAGTAGGCGAATCTGAGACGGTAATACCTGAGATGTATGATAAAGGCATCAAGGCAGATGTTATTGTAGTTGATCCTCCCAGAAAGGGCTGCGATGAAAAGCTTCTAGATGTGATTGTACGTATGGGTCCTGATAGGGTAGTTTATGTCTCCTGCAACCCCGCAACCCTGGCTCGTGACTTGAAGTACCTATCTGAGAGAGGATACCGGGTGAAGGAGATTCAGCCTGTTGATATGTTTCCACAAACGGTTCATGTGGAGTGCGTTTGTTGCCTGCAAAGAGTGTAGGCAACATGAACGGACCATGTATGTGGAGACGGTACTTTTATTAAAAAGCATAACAAGAAGATTTGAATTGAGTCTTCAGGAGGATGAATTAGAGGAGGACACGTTATGAAAATTTCAAAGAATGATGCGTTGATATGGTTTGATTTTTTTTCACAATTGACTGAGAAAGAGGAAATCAGTACAAAACATCAAGAAATCATTTACTCTACCTTTGCACAAATTGAGGCAGCGGTCGACCATAGAAATGATACGTTAATGTCGAAAATTAGAAGTTTGAAAACTTTGGAGAATAGAACTTTTTTTGTGGGAAATGAAAACAAATTCCCAAAAGGATGTCGTTCTTGTCTGTTGGGCACTGGTTTGAGTGCAATTAGGAAAACGAACAAATGTAACTTAGAGTGTAAGTTCTGTTATAATTATGGACAACTAGAGGATATTCCGCCAGTTGGCGAAGATATGTGGGAAATTGGGGGCACCAAATTTTATGAGAAGGATATTGATTTACTTCTTTCCATCCACCAGAAACCCACTGGCATTTCCTACGTTTTTTTAGAGCCATTCATGGAAATTGAAAAATACTATTCGGTTATAAAGAAATTTAGTGATGCTCAAATTCATCAACATTTATACACAAATGGCACTTTAGCTAGGTCAGAGACATTGAAAGCATTAGGCGAAGCCGGTCTTAACGAGATACGTTTCAACCTGGGTGCTTCTAAGTGTTCAGATAAAGTTATTGAAAATATTGGAATAGCGAAAAAATATATTAAAAATGTAGGTATTGAAACTCCAATGACTCCTGAGTTTTTTGAAGCATTTTTTAAGAAAAAGCAAGCGATCTTTGAGACAAAACTCGATTTTATCAATTGTGCAGAATTACATTTAAATGAGAATAACATAGACAATTATTATGGGGAAAACATGTATATTTCCAGACATGGCTATATATCTCCAATTTGGAGTAGGGAATTAACTCTGAAATTCATGAAAATAGCCGATGAAGAAAACTGGGATTTAGCAGTTCATGATTGCTCAAACTATACAAAATTTGCTAGAGGTTTAAATTTGAGCAGCAAAGAGGGTATGTGGTTCGGAGCCAATAGTAATTATGCCTGTGAGTTTTCGAGGATTCCATACGAAGTATTTTTACCAATACTGAATGATGACAATTTCAAATTTTTAAGTGAAGAAGAATTGCCTGACGACTATAAACCAGTATTGGTGAATTATTAGAGTGTCTTGTCAATTATGAGTGTTGCATTGCTGCATGGGATACTGGGTTGGTTGTCAGAGACATTTTTGTCTCCTCAAGGCACGTGGAGACGGTGGTACTATTGCAGAAAATATAATTTCATTGGGAAATAATGATGGAGGTATAATAGTGGGGAATACTGATAAGTTTGAAATGATAGCGAATATTTATGATACTTCTGAAAGAGTCCAAATTGCAAAGGTATCCTCCGATGCCATCCGAGAATATTTGGTTGACGCAAAAAGTAAGGATGTGATTGACTTTGGGTGTGGAACTGGGCTTGTTGGAATGGACTTGCTAAATGAATTTAAATCGATTCTGTTTTTGGATACATCGCAGAATATGATTAATCAAGTAAAACAGAAAATTTCCGATGCTAATATTCATAATGCAAGTACGTTATGTTTTGATTTTGAAACAGCAACCCTATCTAGTATTCGTGCTGATTATATTTTTATGGCCCAGGTTCTACTCCATATTAAAAATATTGAGTCAGTCTTATCGAGGCTATATGATATTTTGAATTTTGAAGGACATTTAATAATCGTTGATTTTAATAAAAATGATGACATAGTATCAGATATGGTTCATAACGGATTTAATCAAGAAAAGCTTATCGATCTTATGACTAAAATTGGGTATAAAAAAGTTCAATCCAAAACCTTTTATACTGGTAGTAAAATATTCATGGGTCATGATGCATCTTTATTTATACTTGATTCACAAAAATGAACTTCAAGACAGTAACTTCTAGTCCTGTTGCCTTAATTAAGATGCCTGGCGTTGCAATTTTGTACATGTTTAAAATATGCTAACAAGAACACACCATCCACTGTGAGGCCGTAGCCTTGGTGGTTAGGGAGTAGGAGAGAAGTTTAAACCCTCTGCTGAAAATAATGAATAGAACCCTAAAAAACGGACAGTGAAACTAAAAGCCTCCTATTGTAGAATAAAACTATGATAGGAGGTTTTGCTATGGCAGGGAAAAAAGGTATGAAACATTATCCTGGGTGGATGAAATACG